>Ga0209533_1000005_pt1 | contig 223799 bp, 194 predicted proteins | sample COG_04_FD_184748 | JGI IMG/M metagenome (GOLD analysis project Ga0209533, IMG submission 184748) | Pelagic Microbial community sample from North Sea - COGITO 998_met_04 (SPAdes) (version 2) | ecosystem: Environmental > Aquatic > Marine > Neritic zone/Coastal water | place: Helgoland, sampling...
CTATACAATGCCTTAACCGATGGCATGGGAAAAGGTGAAAAAAGTAGGTTTATTCTTCAAATGGAAAGCGAAAAGCCACTTTCTAAATTCATTACCCAAAACCAAATAAAATCAATGCCTTTTGTTCCAAAGGCTACAAAACAGGTTTTTGGAGAAGTCAACCCTATTAATCAAAAACAATTATTCAATTACTTAACCAACTCAGGGCTTTCGCCTAGTGCTTTAAACACCTATTTATTAAATCCTCTCGAATTCTATTTTAGATATGTAGAGGGTGTGAAAGAACCCGAAGAGTTGTCTGAGCAAATGGAAGCTTCTACTTTGGGAGATATTGTTCACGGTATTTTACAAATACTTTATGAAGGTTTTGATTTAAAAATTGAAAATGAACAAAACCTAAAAGTTGCACAAAAACAAGTTGAACCCTTGCTCGATAAAGAGTTTAAAAATAGGTTTGGTCATTTGCCGAAGATTTCTGGAAAAAATGTTTTGATAAAACAAGTAATAAAAAACTTTATTGAAGGAGTATTAAAGTTTGATATTGGTAATTCAAACTTTTCTTTGTTAGGGTTAGAAACTAACCTTGAACACTATTTAGAAATTGATAACCAAAAAATAAAATTACGCGGTAATGCCGATAGAATAGATTTATTTAAAAACACCTATCGCATTATTGATTATAAAACAGGCTTTGTTGATAGCAAAGAGTTAAAAATTGAAACTATTGAAGAGCTTTTTGATGATGGCACAAAACCAAAGGCTTTACAGCTACTTTATTACGGCTACTTATTTTTTAAATCAAAAAATGATTCTGAAGATTTAAGAATCTCATCAGGAATCATTTCTACCCAAAACACCTCCTCTGGTTTAATGAACCTAAAAATTAGAAATTCTGAAATTTTAACCGCTGAACATTTCACTTTATTTGAAGAAAATTTAGTGACATGTATTTCAGGGATTATTACTTCAAAAAAGTTTAAAGAAGAAGTTTATCCCAAATTCACCCCATTTTTCCAATAGTGTAGCTTCTTAAAAAGCCACTTTTAATTTTTGCTCGATTAATAATAATTTTTAATTATGTTTGGGGTTAAATTTAAATTTAGGTTATTACTATTGTAATAATTCCAATTAAAGACATTAAAACCAAATCTATGAAGAAAGCATTACTTTCAATTTCCGCTCTGTTTCTTTCTTTTATTTTAACGGCTCAAACCTATACCTTCACCACCGGAGGTGCAACAGGAAATTTAGGCCCCAGTCAAACACAACTTAATGCTGCTTATGCTGGTACTCCCTTGGCAGGAGCTGTAACTAGTAATTCTGGTATTCAAATTTGGACAGTACCATCAAGTGGCAATTATAAAATAACAGCTATTGGAGCCCAAGGTTTTGGACCATTTGGGGGAAGAGGAGCCCAAATTGAAGGCGAGTTTGCATTATCTGCAGGCCAACAATTAAAAATTTTAGTAGGTCAACAAGGCGCTTGTTGCGCTGGCGCCGGAACCAACCAATATGGTGGTGGCGGAGGTTCTTTTGTAACCGATAATAACAATTCTCCATTTGTAGTTGCTGGTGGTGGCGGTGGTTCATGGGCAATAACCCATACAACTACAACAGATGCTTCTTTAACGACTTCAGGAAATACTGCTGCTAATGGATCTCCTAACGGGGCAGGTGGCATCAACGGACAAGGTGGAGCTTCAGCTTCATCAGGTGACGGCGGCGGCGGACTGTTAGGAAATGGTTTAGGAACCGCAGGTGGTTTTGCTTTTGTTAATGGCGGAAACGGAGGAACAGCAACCAATGGTGGCACAGGAGGCTTTGGCGGCGGAGGCGGCGGAAGCAGCTGGAACAATAGAAGAGGCGGCGGCGGCGGCGGCTACAGTGGCGGTGGCGGTTCTCATGGATCAACTAGCCTAAACTGCGAAGGCGGCGGAGGTGGATCTTTTAATTCTGGCATTAATCCATTAAATATTGCTGGTGTAGGTTTAGGTGATGGAACTGTAATAATTGAAAGTTTATCTCCTCCAGCTCCATGGAATCCTGGCGTTGCAGGAATAATCGGAGCAGGACTAAATGATTATTATTTATATCCGTTTAGTCAAACAATTGCAAATTTTCAAGCCACAGTTAGAAATTTTGGTTTCGATACAATTTCAGGAACCTTAGTGAATTTTGAAGTTTTAAATACTCCCTATTTTGCTGCTCAGTTTATTGATACTTTGTATCCTGATGAAGACACTCTTATTAATTTCTTCAGTCCTTTTATTCCAACAATGTCTGATACTTTTACAGCGAGAGCCATTGTTAGTTGTAACGAATTAGATACTACAAACTCAAATGATACAGCCTATTTTGACTTCTTTGTTTCTGATACTGTAATAGCTAGAGATAATGGTATTGCAGCAAATGGAATAGGAAATGGAACCCCTGTAGGTTTTGGTCATAGATTTAGCCTAAATGCAACCGATACAATAACAAGTATTTCTTATTTTCTGGAAACACCTACTCAAGGCACAAAAATTAGAGGAATTTTATACGCATTTAATCCTGTTACCGATGAGCCAGATATTAAAATTGATTCAACCATAATTTTTCAAGTTCCTGCAAATGGCCAAGGATGGTATACCCAAAGAATGGGATGTGGAGAGGTAATATTACCTGCAGGTGAATATTTTATTGCAGCAGAGCAAATTAATCCTGTAAATATGGGCTTTGGATATTCTTCTTATTATCCTTCCAATTTAGGTTACATCTTAAATTATGTAGACTTAAAAGATGGCCAAGGCTGGTTGCCCTCAACAAGTCCATCATTAAACCAATTATTAAACTCTATTACTTTTATGTTAAGGGTTAATCTAGGCCATGGTGACAACCCTAATGTTTTGAGAAATGATACTACTTTTTTCTGCAATGGCTCAGTGACAAAACTTGGTAAAGGAACCAACTTTGAAACCTACCAATGGAGCACTGGTTCTTTTCAAGATTCTTTAGTTGTAAACTCTGATGGTTTTTATAGTGTAACAGTTACTGATGTTGCAAATTGTACTTTTACAGGTTCTACTTATGCCAAAGAGTTAAACCCAATTTCAACATTCCCAACAACTACACCTGCTACTTCTTGTGGCGGTTCAGATGGAACAGCACAAATGATTGCAATTGGAGATAAACCTCCTTTTGTTTACAATTGGTCAAACGGAGCTTCAGGATTATTTACCACAGGTCTATCAGGAGGAACACATACAGTAACAATAACAGATGCTATTGGTTGTGAATACGTTGAAACAGTTTCTGTTCTTGGCGCATTTCCTACTACAAATGTTTCAACTCAATCTCCTACCTGTAATGGTTTTTTCAATGGTTCAGCCAATGTTAGTATTGTTAGCGCTGTAAATCCTGTAAATTATTCTTGGTCTAATGGCAGCACAGCATCTACTTTAACAGGTGTTTCCGCAGGAAGTTATACTGTTTCAATTACAGATGCAAGTGGATGTACTTCAGTAGAAACTGTTTCAATTTCAAACCCTGCTTTAATCACCGCCGATTTTAGTGCTTCTACAAACCCAACCATGTGTAGAGCAAATGATGGAATCGCTGTTGCAAAGATTTCAGGTGGAGTTGCTCCTTACTCTTATTTATGGAGTAATGGTCAAAATACAAACTCAATTATTAGCTTAAAAGCAGGTAGTTATGACGTTACAATTACTGATGATTTGGGATGTCAAAAAGTTGAAACTGTTGTATTAAGCGATCCTAACTCACCTTCACTTTCTACTCAAGGTTCTTCTGTAACTTGTGGAGATGACTCAACAGGAACTGTATCAGTAAATATTACTGGTGGAACACCAACTTATTCAATCTTATGGTCAAACAATTCTACAGGAACCTCAGCAAGTAATCTTCCTTCGGGAACCTACCAAGTTCAAGTTGTTGATGGTGCAGGTTGTATATCATTTGCGAATGCTACAGTTACTGGTCCTGATCCTATTGTAGCGATTTTACAAGCCAATTATGATTTAAATAACATTTGTAACAATGATATTTTTATTACTTCATTAACTGGCGGAACTCCTCCATTTACATATTTATGGGATGATCCAAATGCTCAAACTTCTGCCTCAGCTACTGGCTTATGCAATAGAGCTTATAATGTAGATATTACAGATGCAAATAGTTGTACCAAAAAGTTTTCTATCATTATTTACAATCCTAAAACAGGGTTAAATGAAGTGGCGAACATTGATTGGTTAAATCTTTATCCCAATCCAACTTCTGGATTACTAAACATAGAAATAAGCAAAGTGCTTAAAAATGCTTCTATTAAAGTTTTAAATATTGAAGGAAAAGTAATTGAAAATTTTCATAATATTAAATCAAGTATTTTCCAAATTGACCTTTCTAATCAAGCTCCTGGAAGTTACTTTATTTCTATTCAGGCAGAAAATGAAAATGTTATCCAACAAATTCAAATTGTCAGATAATTAATTATTAAAAAACTCAAAAGGCTTCCATTTGGAGGCCTTTTTTTTTATGCTAAAAAGGGTTATCATAAAAAACTTCAAAGAAGAAAAATGCCAAGAGCTTTTTTTTTCTTCAGTATTTACAATTCAAAATTTAGAAGAAATTCCACAAAATTCCTCTCGCGATTTTTTTGTTTTTCACCCATTTGAGGTAAATAAAAATAAAATTATTGTAGGAGAAGTTAATTCGATTAAACCTTTCTTAATTGATAGAAAAGACTCTGGTAAGTATTTACCAGAAAAGAGCACAGGTATTTCTAAGGAGGATTATACTCTGAAAATAACTTCACTCATTAATGAAATAAAGTCAAAAAAATATCAAAAAGTTGTTTTTTCCAGAAAAATAAGTTTTGATATCACTTCTCCAGAGGTAGAAAATATTTTTATTGAGTTAACCAATGAATATAAAAATGCCTACTGCTATTTGGTTGAGCTAAATAATGGTCAATCTTGGTTAGGGGCAACTCCTGAGCAATTAATAAAGTGCAACACAGCGCAATATTGTGAAGTTGTTAGTTTAGCTGGCACCAAGCAAATAGATTCAGATGAAGCTTCTTCATGGGGAGATAAAGAAAAACAAGAACAATTAGTAGTTACTGATTTTATAGTTAAGAATTTAAAAGCATTATCAATAAATCCAAAAACTGGAAATGTTAAAGAAGTAAATGCAGGAAAGTTAAAACACCTAAAAACTACTATTTCGTTTACATTAAATTCAGCAGAAAAATTATTGAAAATCATTAACTCCCTGCACCCTACTCCGGCTGTTTGCGGAATTCCAAAAGAAAAATCAAAAAAATATATTTTAAATAATGAAGAATATAATCGGGAATATTATACGGGCTTTTTAGGCCTAATTAACTTAAAAAAAATAAACTGCAATTTGGTTGTAAACCTTAGATGTATGAAAGTTGTTTCAAATAAAACACACATTTTTGTGGGAGGCGGAATTACCTTAGATTCTAACCCATTAGATGAGTGGTATGAAACAGAAAATAAATCTTATACTTTAAGAAAAATTTTGGAAAAATAATATGCATAGTTCAAAGGTTTCAGCTCAAATAATTATTGAATCGCTTAAGGACTGTGGAGTTGAACAATTGGTTATTTCGCCAGGAAGTAGAAATGCACCATTGGTAATTGAGTGTATCGAAACCAATTATTTTAAACTTCATTCAATTATTGACGAAAGATCTGCTGGCTATGTTGCTTTAGGAATTGCCCAGCAAACTCAAAAACCAGTTGCTGCAATTTGTACTTCAGGTAGCGCCGTTTTAAATTATGCTCCTTCTTTTGCAGAAGCATATTACATGAAAATTCCTTTAATTGCAATTTCTGCAGACCGGCCAAAAGAATTAATTGATATGGCTGATGGCCAAACCATAAAACAAATAAATTCTTTGGCAAATGTTACCAAACATTCTGTTGCCTTAACAGAAATTGAAAGTAACAAAGATTTAAGGTATTTCTACAGGAATTTAACCAATGCACTGTGCAAGTTAACACAAGAACCAATTGGACCCATTCATATAAATGTACCATTTTCTGAACCTTTATATTCTAGTGTTGAAACAAAAGATAAATTGCCATTTCCTAAATTCAATTTTAGCACTAAACCAAATTATTTTTTTTACGAAAGTGAATTACCAACTAATTTTTTCGGCAAATCAACAAAGTGTCTATTGCTCGTTGGTCAAAGAAATTTTAATAACCTTGAAAACAAGACTATACTTGAATTTTCAATAAAAAATAATATTCCAATTTTAGTTGAAACTACCACTAACCTTGTTAATTATCAAAATGCTATTTCTATTGACAGTTTTCTTGAGAGCCTTTCAATTAAAGAAAGAGAAGAGTTTCAACCAGATATCCTAATTACTTACAAAACCAATATAGTTTCAAAAAAAATAAAAGTCTGGCTAAAGGAAAACTTAAAAAAACAACATATCCACATAGGACAAGAACATCAAAATTTAGACACATACAACTCCCATTCAATTCAAATAAACAGTAATCCTAATTGGTTTTTTGAAGAGGCGAAATGTGAATCATCACCTGAATACTATAATAAGTTTAATGATAAAGTAAAAAGTGTAAGATTTAATTCTTCAAACTTTAATTCAGATTTTTCAGACTTTAAAGTATTTGAATTAATTGCCAATACAATTCCTCAGAAAAGTAAAATAGTTTTTGGAAACAGCGCAAGTATTAGATATGCTCAACTTTTTGAAAAGTTTTATAAAATGGAATGCTTTTGCAACAGAGGCACTAGTGGAATTGAAGGAACTCTTTCAACTGCTGTTGGTGCCGCTTATGCAAACCCTAACGAAGATGTATTTTGCATTTTAGGTGATACTTCATTTTTTTACGATTCGAATGCATTGTTAAATCCACAATTACCAAAAAACTTAAAAATCATTGTAATAAACAATAATGGTGGGGGAATTTTTAGAATAATTGAGGGCCCAAGTAAAGTAACTTCTTTTGAAAAATACATTGAAACTGAACACAATTTTTCTGCAAAAAAAATTACAAGTGCATTTAATGTTAAGTATTATTCAGCAATAGGAATTGATGATTTTTTAAGTTCTCTTCAAAAACTTTTGGGTTTAAATTCAATTGGTTTGTTGGAGGTTTTTACCCCAAAAAATGCTAACGATTTAACCTTAAAAAGATTTTTTAAATCTCTAGGAGTTTAGAATTGATATTTTCATGATAAAATAATCGGGTCCGTTTACAATTATCTGAATTACAGTATTTTAAATAATTTTTTATAGAAATATGTTTTTCTATATTTGTAGGATTACCTTTTAATTAAAATATTGATTAACTGAAAAAACCAAATATGAAAAGGATTTTTACAATTATTGCCTTTGTTTTAGGAATTTCTTCATTCTCAAATGCTCAAATAGACCTACCTATTACTTGGGATGATACAGCAAACGTTAATTACACTGTAACTGATTTTGACGGAACTTCATCAGCTCTTACTGTTGACCCTTTGAATTCATCTAACCTTGTTTTAAAAACGACTAGAAATACTGCAGGTCAAATATGGCAAGGCACCACCCTTAGCTCTCCATCAGGGTTAGCATCACCTATTCCTTTTACCGCCACTAGTCAGGTGATTAAAGCTCTAGTCTATTCGCCTGATTCAGGAATAACCATTAATTTAAAAGTAGAGAATTCTGCAAATGGTGGAATCAATTCGGAGGTGACAACTGTAACATCAATTGCAAATGCGTGGGATACTTTAACTTTTGATTTCAGTAACGCTACCAATCCAATTGTTACATCAAATACCTACGATAAGGTTTCTATTTTTTATGACTTTTTAAATACCCCAACTAGTATAAAAGATTATTATTTAGACGATGTTTTCTTTTCTCCCGTAACTAATCCTGCACCTGTTGTAGCGCAAATAGATTTACCTATAACTTGGGATGATACTGCAAATGTAAATTATACAGTTACTGATTTTGATGGTACCTCTTCAATGCTTACAACCGACCCTCTTAATGCTAGCAATATTGTTTTGCAAACTAGAAGAGATACTCTTGGCCAACCATGGCAAGGCACTACGCTTAGCACTCCAATAGGATTAGCTACAGCAATACCTTTTTCTGCAAGTGCCACTTCAATAAGTTGCGTGATATTAGCTCCCGATTCAGGAATTACCATTAGACTTAAAGTTGAAGATGCTGCGAACGGAGGTATTTATTCTGAAGTTGATGTTACCACTAATGTTGCTAATGCTTGGGATACTTTAACTTTTGACTTTGCTAACGCCACTGTGCCTTTAAACTTTGCTAACACGTATAACAAAGTCACAATTTTTTATGATTTCTTAAGTAGCCCAACAAATGTAAATTTCTACTATTTAGATAATTTAATTTTTAATCCATCTCCTTTTACTCCTTTTTCACTGCTTTCTCCTGCAGATGGATCTACCCTTTTATTAAATGGTAATGTTAACTCAACTACAACTGCTACTTGGAATAGTGCAGGAAACGGTTTCAATTATACTTGGATGGCTAATCTTCCTAATGGTGGCTTTAGTCCTGCCTTACTATCATTTCCATCCAACAACAATGGTAATGATACAACCATTACATTTTCTTATTCAACATTAAATTTTTTGCTAGGTAATTTTGGTGTCAACATTGGTGATACAGCAGAATTAGAATGGACAGTTAAGGTTTCTGGAGGAAATGATTCAGCATATTCTGTTGATACTTTTTCAATTTCATTAGTTAGAGGGGTTACTTTAACACCAGCAATTTTAACATCGCCTGCAAACAATACAAATATTCAAGTTGCAGGACCTTCTACTAACTTTGCTACTGCAACATGGAAAAGTTCAGGTGATACTGTTACAAATTACCTTTGGCAATATGATAACTCATTTGGAAACTTTAATAACCCAAAACTTTCAATCTCTGTTCAAGACACTTTTATCAATTTAAGTTTTGACACATTAAGAGATTTACTAGTAAGCCAAGCTATTCCTGTAAATGGCTTATTTGTTGGAAAATGGAGAGTAAGAGCTCAAGCTAATGGCTTAACAGTTAATAGTTCATCAAGAAACCTAAACCTTACAAGGTTAACAGTAGTAGACCCATTTGATTTAATTGCTCCTGCAAATAACTCAAGTTTAACAGTTTCTGGAGATGGAAACAACACTGTAACTATAAATTGGGAAAATGCCGGATTCGGTGTTAGCTACAATTGGTATTTATTAAATCCAATAAATGGAGATACTGTAATAACAATACCTACTGCATTAAATAACGATAGTCTAGTTTTAACTTATGATGCTATAGATAGGTTACTTGAAGATAATGGAATTCCTGTTGGAGCTACTGTTCCCTTTAATTGGACAGTTTCTGCAATGAGTTCAAATGGAAATCTATCGGCTTCAAATGGTCCATTTTCTGTAAACTTAACAAGAGGAAGTGTTATTAGAATATTTAATTATACATCCCCTTCAAATGGAGCTACAGTAAATTTATTTGGAGATGAAACTAAAAACCTAGAAGCAACTTGGGAAAATTCTGGTTCAGGCATAACATATGTATGGCAGTTAGATTCTGCATCGAATAATTTTAGTAATCCTCTATTAAGCGTTCCAACAAGTGCAGATACATTTGTAAGCCTTCCTTACAGTGCAGTTGAAAATCTATTGGCTTCAATGGGTGTAAATATTGGAGAAACAATAAACTTAAAATGGAGAGTTTATGCTTCAAATGGAACAGATACAGTTTATAATGCTAGTTACAATCTAAATATTGATAGAAACCCTCTAATTAGAGCTTTTGATTTGGTTTCTCCTCCAACCGGAGCTTCTCTTACAATTGAAGGTGCTTTTGATAATATTGCTATGCCATCTTGGGAGTCTTCAAGTAACACAACTCCAACTTACCAATGGTTATTTGATACTTTAGGAGGAAATTTTAGCAACCCACTTTTAACCCTAAATTCAGACAATGCTGGAAATGATTCCTCAATTTCTCTTTCCTATGGATTATTAGATGGCTTTTTAGAGGCAAATGGAATTGGAATAAATGGAACTTTTTCCGGTATTTGGACAGTTAGGGTTGTTGAACAAACTGATACAATTTTAGCTTCTTCTGTAAACACAATTGATTTAATAAGAGGCTCAGTTGTTTATCCTTTTAATTTAAACTCTCCGGGCAACAATGCAGGTTTAACTGTTGAAGGTGTTAATACTGATTTAATTACCCCAACTTGGCATCCTTCAAACGATACCTTAGTAACTTATGGTTTTTATTTAGATACAATAGGTGGGGGATTTGCTTCTCCTTTGGTTTATGCTAGTGCAGGATCAGATACTTCGGTTTCATTTACAATGGATGTATTAAGCCAATTATTAATATCACTAAATGTACCTTACAACTCATTTAAAACATTCGAATGGTTTATTGAGGCTTATGCTGGCGGGGATACTTTAGCTTCTTTAGATACTTTTAAAGTAAGTTTATCAAGAGGAACCGTGTTAAATGCATTCTCTCAAATTTCTCCAAACAATGGCCTTTTCTTAAATGTTGAAGGTGATGGTAAACAAACAGTTAACATAACTTGGCATGATGCCTCACCAGATGGATTACCTGTTTATGATTGGTTATTAGATGTTCCTTCAGGAAATTTTTCTGCTCCAATTGCATCTGTAGTTTCAAATGGAAATGGTTCTGATACTTCATTAACTCTGTCTTACAACCAAATAGATGGTTTACTGGCTAATTTAGGTTTATCTGTTGGGGATACAGTTACAGCTATTTGGAGCGCAAGAGCAAATGGTGGGTTCAAAACTTTATTAGCAACAAATAATCCTTATATCATAACTTTTGTAAGAGGTCAGGTTATTAGACCGTTTGACTTAATTACTCCACCTGATGGAACTATTTTAAATGTAACTGGTGATGGTAATAAGAATGCTGAAATTTCTTGGAATGTTGCTGGAATCGGAAATCTATCCTACGAATGGTTTTTAGATGTACCCGGCGGTAATTTTTCAAATCCTATTGTATCTCTTCCTTCCAACAATTCAGGAAGTGATACCACCTTGTCTATCGATTTCCCAACTTTAGAAAATTTATTAATCACAAATGGTTTGAATATAGGAGATACCTTAAAAGCAATTTGGGATGTAAAAGCTTCAAACTCTACAGGTGATGCCTTTTCTGTTAATGGCCCTTATAATATTTGGGTTGTTCGTGGAAGCGTAATTACTGACTTTAATTTAACTACACCTGCCAATAATACTAGATTGGTTGTTCAAGGTGATGCTACTACTCCTGTTTCAATTGAATGGACAAGTGCAGGAAATGGAAATTACTCTTACGAGTGGCTGTTAGATTTACCAGGAGGAAATTTCTCTCCTCCAATTGCTTCCTTGCAATCAGACAATAATGGTTCAGATGAAATGTTATCCTTAGATTTTGATGCTATCAGTGGGTTGTTAGGTTCTTTGGGAGTTAATTTGGGAGATTCTGTAGCTGCTATTTGGACAGTAAGAGCTAACGAAGGAAATGATGTTGTTCAGTCACAAGACATATTTAATATTAAACTTGTTAGAGGAGCATTAACCTTACCTTTCGATTTAGTTGGGCCGGTAGATGGAACTATTTTATCAATTTCAGGTAACAGTGCTCAAAGCCTTAATATTTCTTGGCAAAATGCTGATTACCTAGGAAAAACTGGATCTTTAAATTACGAGTGGTTATTAGATGTTCCTGCAGGTAATTTTAATAATCCTGTTACTTCAATGATGTCTGACAACATTGGAAAAGCAACCAGTTTAACTTTACCTTACAATGATATTTATGGATTACTTAACGCAAATGGATTAGCCATAGGCGATGAAATCGAATTAAAGTGGACCGTAAAAGCAAGCCTTCTTCAATTAGAAGAGTTTGCTCAATCTGAATATGACATTAAATTCATTAAAAACGAAAATGTTGGTTTGAGTGAACTAAATAAAACAACATTCTTAAAAGCATATCCTAATCCATCAAACGGTTCATTCATGTTAGAGTTGGATGCTTTTGAAAATGGAAATGCAATTGTTGAGTTAATGGATGTTATTGGAAAAACTGTTGTTTCTGAAACTAGAAAAATGGTAGACGGAAAAAATCTAATGATTTTTAATGTTGATGCTCCAGCTGGTTTTTACATTGTTAGAGTTAAAACTCCAACTGAAATAATTGAAACTAGAATAACAATAGCGAAATAAAATCTTAAGATTAATAAATAAAAAAAGGCATTCAATTGAATGCCTTTTTTTTTGAACCAAATTTGCAGGTATTAGTTGTTATAAAATATGATTAAAAAATGGATTTCAGCTTTTAGGCTAAAGACTCTACCCTTGTCTTTCTCCTGTATTTTGGTTGGTAATTTTTTAGGGTTCAATTCTGATTATTTTAGTTGGACTTTACTTGGATTAGCACTTTTAACAACATTATTTCTTCAAATATTATCTAACCTCGCAAACGACTTAGGAGACGCCATGAAAGGGGTAGATAATGAATTTAGGATAGGACCTGAAAGAGCTATCCAATCAGGAAAAATTACAGTTGATGAAATGAAGATTGCTGTAATTGTATTCTCCATATTGAGTTTAATATCAGGTTTAGGTTTAATATTTTCAGCATTTAATTATAGTCAGGCAGGCTGGCTACTTCTATTTTTTTTTATTGGATTGGCTGCTATTGCGGCTGCAATCTTCTATACAGTAGGCAAAAAGCCTTATGGGTATAGAGCTTTAGGAGATTTATTTGTTTTGGTGTTTTTTGGTTGGGTTGGTGTTTTAGGGAGTAATTTTTTACAAACCAAAGAATTGCTTTTATTAAACCTTTTACCCGCCACCTCTATTGGGTTAATGGCTGTTGGTGTTTTAAATATGAATAATATTAGAGATTTAAAAACCGATAAATCGTCAGGAAAAATTACAATTCCGGTTTTACTTGGTGCTCAAAAAGCTAAAATATACCATGCTATGATTATTGTTTTAGGTTTATTGTGTTTGTTAACCTATAGCTTAATCAGTTTTCAAAATTGGTGGCAATATTTGTATTTTTTAATCACAATTCCTTTTTTTATTAATCTAAAAGTTGTTTTTGAAAACAAAGATGCAAGGTTGCTAAACCCCGAATTAAAAAGAGTAGCCTTAACCACATTCTTTATTTCCTTAGGTTTTTCTATTTCTTTGGTATTGCGTTATTTATGAAAGCTCGTTTTAAAAAACATGTTTTAAATTTCATTATTCCAGGTGGAACATCAAGAGGTGTTTTAAAACAAAAAACCTCCTATTATTTAATTATTGAGAATAATACAAGTAAAGTTGGCATTGGCGAAGTAAGCATAATATCAAATTTGAGTATTGATGATGATGAAGAAGCTTTAGAGATTAAATTGACCCAATTAGTCGATATTTTAAACCAAGTAGGAAAATTACCTCATGATTTTTTTTATGGTTTTCCATCCATAAAATTTGCCTACGAAACAGCTTTGCTTGATTTACAAAGTGATCAAAAATTTGAACTTTACCCTTCTTATTTTACTAGAGGGGAAAAAGGTCAAAAAATAAATGGCCTAATTTGGATGGGAAGCCCTGAATTTATGACTTCTCAAATCGAGAATAAATTAAACGATGGTTTTTCTTGTTTAAAGCTAAAAATTGGTGCCATTAATTTTGAAGAAGAATTATTCATTCTCAAAAATATTAGGTCAAAATTCTCTGCCAAAACACTAGAAATAAGAGTTGATGCCAATGGAGCTTTCTCGCCTGTAGATTGTTTAGAAAAGTTAGGTAAACTAGCTAAATACAAATTGCATTCTATTGAGCAACCAATTAAGCAAGGGCAATGGAATGAGATGGCTGAGTTATGCAAAAAAACACCCATTCCAATTGCTTTAGATGAGGAATTAATAGGAGTTGAACCAAACACTCAATCTGAATTATTAGGTTTACTAAAACCACAATACATTATTTTAAAACCAAGTTTAATTGGTGGTTTTGAAATTTCAAATAAATGGATAGAAAACGCTGGTCATCTAAATATTGATTGGTGGCTAACCTCTGCCCTTGAATCAAATATTGGTTTAAATGCAATAGCCCAATTTGCATTTTCAAAACATAATTTATTGCCTCAAGGGCTTGGTACTGGGCAATTGTATGATAATAACATTCCCTCTCCCCTTACAATTATAGGTGAAGAAATTTGGTATTTGCCTCAAAAAAATTGGGAGTTATCTATTCTAGATGAAAATTAAAATCAACCATAAAGAATATTCGTCTAAATATTTTCTTCAGCCAGAAAATGAAAAAGAATTTGAGAATGAAAATCCAATTGGAAAACAAGTTTTTGGTTTTCTTAATAGCTGGTTTTCAAATTCAAAATTTCTTGAAATAAAAACATCTGGCTCCACAGGAAAACCAAAAGTTTTTTCGGTTGAAAAATGGAAATTAGAAGCTTCTGCAAAAAGAACTCTCGATTTCTTTGACCTAAATAAAGAATCAACTTTTTTGCTTTGTTTGCCAATTTCATTTATTGCAGGCAAATTGATGGTGATTAGGTCTATTTTAAATAATGGCAATTTAATTACTCAAACTCCCTCCTCCTCGCCATTAACAAGCTTAAAAACACCTATAGATTTTGGCGCTTTAACCCCAATGCAAATGCTAGGGTCAATAGAATCGGTAGGCATTGAAAATATTGCACAAATAAAATTTTTACTTTTAGGTGGCGCATCGGTTTCTGATTCGTTAATAACACAATTAAAAAGTTACAAAGGCAAGGTTTTCGAAACATTTGGCATGACCGAAACCTTAACGCATTTCGCATTAAGAGAATGCTATCCAATAAAACAAAAGGCTTTTAAATTGTTGCCCGAAATATCCATGCAAGCCATTGATGGGATATTAACCGTAAAAAGCAATTCATTTTTACAGGAGGTTATTTCTACAAACGATATAGTTGAAATTACCAATAACAACCAGTTTATCTGGAAAGGAAGGGCAGATTTTACTATTAACTCAGGTGGAATAAAAGTTCAGCCTGAAAGTATAGAAAGTAAATTACTAGAAACAAGTATTTCTAGACCCTTTTACATCAGTTTTAAACCTGATGAAAAACTAGGCCAAAAGATTGTTTTATGTGTTTTACAAGGAAGCAGTAAAATTATAAAAGATGCTAATTTTAAGAATCTCGAAAAAATAGAAAAACCTAAGGCTATTGTTGAAGTTGATAAATTTCCACTTGCCGAAAACGGAAAAATACTTCGTAATCAATTAGCTAAAAAAATTGAAAATTTACTCGAGTGGCCTATTGGATAAATAGTTTTTCCAACGCTCAATAATAATTGCTAAATCTTCAGCAATTTCTGATTCAAAAAACATTTCGTTTCCAGTTTTAGGGTGTTTAAACCCTAAAGATTTTGCATGTAAAGCTTGTCTTGGTAAAATATTGAATGAATTTTGAACAAATTGTTTGTACTTGGTAAAGTGAGTTCCTTTCAAAATTTTATCTCCACCATATTCAAAATCGCCAAATAGTGGATGCCCTATATACTTAAAGTGAGCTCTAATTTGATGAGTTCTTCCTGTTTTTAATCGGCATTCAACCAATGTAACATAATCTAATCGTTGAAGAACTTTATAGGTAGTTAAGGCGTATTTCCCAAAATCTCCATCAGGAAAAACATCCATCACTTTTCTATTTTTCAAATTTCTCCCAATATTTCCTTCAATAACACCTTCATCTTCTTTTAAATCGCCCCAAACCAAAGCCCAATAAGCCCTCTTTGTTGTTCTATCGAAAAACTGTTTGGCCAAATGACTCATAGCCCATTCGGTTTTTGCAACTACTAAAAGACCTGAAGTGTTTTTATCTATTCTATGTACAATTCCAGGTCTTTCGTATTCGCTTTTTTGTGGCAAATTATCGAAGTGGTAGGTTAATGCATTTACCATAGTTCCTGTGTAATTGCCATACCCAGGGTGAACTACCATTCCTGCAGGTTTATTTATTACAGCAACTTCATCATCTTCATAAACAATATTTAGCGGAATATTTTCAGGTATTATTTCTAGCTCCCTCTTTTGGTGAGGCATAAGTAAGGTGATAGTATCTTCTGGCTTTACCTTATAATTTGGTTTTACGGGCTTTTTATTTACCAGTAAGCATTCTGCATGAGCAGCATTTTGAAGTCTGTTTCTAGAGATTTGTGGAAGTCTATCAATTAAAAATTTATCGATTCTTAATGGATTTTGCCCTCTATCTACAATAACCTCAAAATGAGTGTATAACTCTTCGTTATCATCCTGTTCTTCTTCGGGTGCGGAATCTGAAAATTGATCTACCATTATTTTATCATCAATGGTTTTACTGTTGATTGCAGCGTGGTTAAATTGGTTACGTGCAAAAAGTAAACTCCTCTTTTTAAATGAGTTACATCAAATGTATGGTTATTGGTGAAATTACCGTTCGCTACATTTCTTCCTGAAACATCGTACAAATTAAAAGTTTGATAATCGTAATTTGATGCAGAAATGGTAGCTTGATTTGAAGCAGGGTTTGGAGAAATACTAAAATCAACTTTAGGCTCTTCCAATACAGGTGATATTTCTTCTAACCCAACTGCATCAATTTGAGCAACACCAAAATCTGGCCTTATTAGTAATGAACCTTCAAAAGAAGTATTGTACCAATTAATTCCATTATTCACTGTGTAAAATATGTTTTTCTGATTATCAATATTAAAGTCGAAACCTACGTACATTTTTTTGGCAAGAGTTTGCAACCAACCTACATAAAATTCGCCGCTTACTAAAACTTCTTCTGCCAAAGGAAATCTAACAAAGTTGTTCGCTCCTGCTGTAATAGGCTCTCCCAAAACACCCTCGTAAACAGGTCCTTCATCTAAATTTTTCCAAACCATTATTCTAAACCTTCTATCCGATTGGTCTTCAAGCATTTCTGGAAAGTTAATTAATAAGCCTTTTAATGTGTCGGCATGAGGAATATCAAATTTGTAGGCAAGCATTGCCCCTGCTTCATTTATGCTATAAGCCTGCTCGGCAATACCATCATCATAAGCAAAGTAAGAATCGAAAGTTTGAATTGTTGTAACAGTATCATTGTCTCTATTTGCGTCTGGTGTTGTGTTGGTTGAGTTTTCGATATGGAATTGAACCTTTGATTTTCCTGCAAATCCGCTTGTTGGAAAAACATAATTGTTAGGTGAACTATTTAAAAAGTGTTGAACTTTAAAGGGTGAGTTTGCAGGAGCTGAAGGCCCTGACACATCATAAGGCTGAATTACAGGCGAAGAGTTAAATAGCTGGTTTTTATCCTCATCATACACTTTATAATAATTTGTAAAAACCTTTCCATCGTTTGATAAATTATTTAAATCTAGTATAAAGTTTTGTTTGGAAATGGCTGCTGGAGACCTTTTATATTGTTTCCAAGGAACTGATGTATAATCGTTTAAATAACTTGGTGGTGGATTCAAAATAGCCAAATCATCAATAGGGTCATTTTGATTTCTAAATCTTGAAATTCGAACATAATCTAAATGCCATAAATCAAAACTTCCTGATAAAGTTGAATAACACTTAAACCTGAATTGGAAACCGTTTTTTAAATAAGTTGAATCTTCTATAAAAATATAAACCTCATCAAAGGGTTGGTAAACTTTTCCAATGCTGCTCCATGCATATTTCCATTCTTGATTTGCAATATCATAAAACTCTAAGGTTAACGAATCTTGCGGATTCGGAGCCTCTCCATACCCTTGCGGCTGGTAAAAAAAACTAAGGTAAATTGAATCTGAACTTGGGTAATCTAAATTTATGGGTTTCGATGTTAAAACATCTCCAATTCCATAAGTAGATGGAAGTGTCATGTCATACGGATATCCCTGATTATCAGTCCCATCTAAAGTAATAATACCGTAAGTTGGTTGATCTATTGCCAAAGAGTTATTCCAAAAAGCTCCATTGGTAGTCCAATAATAAAACTCACTATCAAAAACTAAAGTTATGGTATCAATTACATTTTTTCCTTGATTGGTAGGAGTTACTGTAAGATATGTTGTGTCTTTTCCAATTACCTCTATTTCAACAGATGGCCAACCAATAATGGTATCTGTAGGTTTTCCAATATTTAAAGTATCAGAATAAAATATTACTGTATCTGTTTTTTGTGGAAATAGAAAAAAGTTTCCTGATACTGAATCGAAAACATTAAAATAAGTTGTGTCGAAATATATTTTGAATGAATCTGTAGCTTGCCCATTTACTCGAAATAGAGTATAAACTGTATCAAAAGCTAAATTAGGATTTGGAATGACGGAGCTTCTAATTCTATTTTTTGAAAAATCATCAACAAAAGGGAGCTGTAAGGTATCAGAAAGAAAAATGACTTTTTTATTTGCCCTTGCCGATTTATTCTGCGGAAAATCTTGCTTAATAAAGTACCTAGAATTTAAAGTAGATAATTCTTCCTGCCCAAAAGCAAAATTCAACAATCCAATAAAAATAATCGTAATAAACTTTTTAATTTCCATCGTTTATAGGCACAGCTGTAGAGACAATAATTTCAGGAATACGGGTACTATCAGCAGTTAAAAAAAGAAGAATCGATTGACCTAACTGAATCATTTCATCAGCGTCATGAGGAGGAAATTGTCTAAATACCTTTGCTTTAGCTGTATCTTCGGCAGATTCACAATCTTCAAAATTAAAGGCTCCTAAATTCAATCCCATTTCTTTTAATTTCTTTTCTGCTGCAGTTAAAGAGAAGTTTATCAAAACCGGAACATCAATATACTCGTTACTCAAACCGCTTCCGAGCACCAATACTACACTATTTCCCATCGGTACCATTGTTCCCGGCTTTATTGAAGTAGTATCCATTAGTACTTCCAAAACACACTTAACGCATTGATCGGGCCTATATTTTAATGAGTCTACTTTTATTCCAAAAGTTTCTAAAACCGCACTTGCTTGCCTAAGTGTAACATCTTGCAAATCTGGAAATTGTATTTTTTTTGGAGCATTTGCATTGATGGTAACATAAACTTTTCTACCCAATTTTACTTGAACTCCAGGTTTAGGGTTTTGGTCTATTACACTGCCTTTACTTGCACCTATTTCAAAAACTGAATCAATAATGATGTATTCTAAAGAATTATCTGAGGTAAAATTATCAAGCTCAGAGGTATGATAACCTGTTAAATTAGGCATCGTTATGGTTTGGTTATGAAGTGTGTATTTACCTAACCCATAAAAAACACACCAAAGGGCAATAACAATCAAAACCAAATAGATGGCAATGTTGATGAAAAAGTATTTTGTGAAAATAAATTTAATGAAAGACATGCACTAATTAAAGCCGCCAAAGATAACAATTAAAGTGTTCATATCTTTTTAAAGACAGGCGATTGAGCAGTTTCTAACATCTTAGTTTTGAGTTAGATAATTAACATCTACATGAAAAAAAATATTGCCGTATTATGCGGAGGATACTCGGGAGAGTCTGTAATATCTGAACAAAGTGGCCAGGTAGTATATAAAAATCTTAAAGGCGGAAAGTATAATCCTATTTTGGTAAAGGTTTCTAATGAAGGTTGGTTTGCCTTTGTAGATGAAAATAAATTCAAAATTGATTTTAATGATTTTTCATTTATTGATGAAAAAGGAAAAACAAATTCTTTTGATGGTGTTTTTATTGCAATTCATGGAACTCCCGGAGAAAATGGAATTGTTCAAGGTTTTTTAAGGCTACTGAACATTCCTTTTAATTCAGGAAGCGTAATAAATAGCTCTTTAACTTTTCACAAAAAGTTTTGTAATGATTTGTTGAAACAATATGGAATTCCATCTGCCCAATCTATTTACCTAAAAATTGAAGAATCTTACGACCCCGTTGCAATTATTAATCAGCTTGGATTGCCTTGTTTTGTTAAACCAAACAAAGGAGGTTCGTCTATCGGAGTTTCAAAAGTTAAAAAAACATCAGAATTAATTCCTGCCATCGAAAGAGCCTTTAAAGAAGATGATGAAATATTGGTTGAGCAGCACATAAATGGCAAAGAAGTAACCTGCGGCGTTGTAAATTATAAGGGAGAAATAAAAGCCCTTAGTGTTACAGAAATAGTTTTTGAAAGTGAATTTTTCGATTACCAGGCCAAATACCATGATAAAACAACTCAAGAAATTACACCTGCCAGAATAAGCCATGAGTTAACCCAAAAAATTATGACATTAACCAAAAAAGTTTACAAAACCATTGAGTGTCGTGGCATGATAAGAGTAGATTTTATCATTATGGATGATGAGCCATATTTAATTGAAGTTAATACAGTACCTGGATTAAGTGAAGCTAGTATTGTTCCGAAAATGGCTGCCTATGCAGGATTATCTTTAAGAGAGCTATTTGAGAATGAGGTTGATATGATGCTTAATGCAAAGTAATTGGTAACACTAACTTTAAAGCGGTACTTTACCTAAAAAATGAAAATAGGGTTACAAAGTAATTTATTTTGCTTCGTAAGCTCTCATTGTATTGAGCAATAATCCTGCTCTTGTCATAGGACCAACTCCACCAGGTACAGGGGAAATATGTGAACATTTTTTCGATACTTCATCAAAGTCCACATCACCAATTAATCGGTAGCCACTCTTTTTGGTTGTGTCCTCAATTCTATGAATACCTACATCAACAATAACAGCTCCATCTTTTACCATATCTGCTTTTACAAAATGAGCTTTGCCAATTGCGGCTATTAAAATATCGGCTTGTTTGGTGTAAGAAGCCAAGTCTTTTGTTCTTGAATGAACTAATGTAACTGTACAGTTTCCAGGATTAGCTTTTCTGCTAAGAAGGATTGACATAGGAGTACCAACAATATTGCTTCTGCCAATTACCACACAATGTTTTCCTTCTGTTTCAATGTTATTTCGATCTAACATTTCAACAATACCATAAGGCGTTGCAGGAACAAATGAAGGCAAACCTAAAACCATTTTACCAACGTTAACTGGGTGAAACCCATCTACATCTTTTTTTGGGTTTATAGCCTCAATAATGTTGTTTTCGTTGATGTGCTTTGGCAAGGGTAACTGCACAATAAAACCATCAACTTCGGGATTGTTGTTAAGTTCATTTACCTTTTCTAACAAAGCCTCTTCGGTAACATCTGCAGGTAATTCTATTAAACTTGAACCGAAACCAATTCTTTCACAATCTTTTACTTTGGCATTAACATAGGTAATACTTGGTCCAAAACCACCCACTAATATTGCTGCTAGGTGCGGTGCTCTTCTGCCTTGTTGTTTTAATGAATTTACCTTTTCTGTTAATTCCTCTCTAATGGCGAAGAATGTTTCTTTTCCGTTTAATAATTCCACCTTAATTCATTTTTGGCATATTGGGCATGTTTTTCATGCGTTGCATCATTTTTGCCATGTTGTTTTTATTGGTCATGAGTTTCATAACCTTTCTTGTTTCACCAAATTGCTTTATCAATTTATTTACTTCAGTAACATCAGTTCCTGAGCCTTTAGCTATTCTTTTTCTTCTACTTCCATTTAAAATGGATGGATTTTCTTTTTCTTCTTCCGTCATTGAAAGAATTATTGCTTCAACTCCTTTAAATGCGTCATCATCAATATCAACATCTCTAAGAGCCTTACCAACTCCGGGTATCATTCCAGCTAAATCTTTGATGTTACCCATCTTTTTGATTTGCTGAATTTGCTTGTAAAAATCGTTAAAGTTAAATTGATCTTTTGCAATTTTCTTTTGAAGTTTTTGGGCTTCTTTTTCGTCAAATTGTTCTTGGGCTCTTTCTACCAAAGAAACAATATCACCCATACCCAAAATACGATCTGACATCCTTTGGGGATAGAAAACATCAAGAGCATCCATTTTTTCGCCCATCCCAACAAACTTTATCGGTTTGTTTACTACAGAACGAATAGAAAGTGCGGCACCACCTCTTGTGTCACCATCTAGTTTCGTTAGAATAACTCCATCAAAATCTAGCCTATCGTTAAACTCTTTGGCAGTATTAACGGCATCTTGACCGGTCATACTATCTACCACAAAAAGAATCTCGTTAGGGTTGACGGCTTTTTTAATGGCTGCAATTTCTTGCATCATTTTTTCGTCTACGGCTAACCTACCCGCCGTATCTATAATTACCGCATTAAATCCGTTTTCGCGAGCATGTCTAATTCCATTTTGTGCGATTTTTACAGCATCTTGATGTCCTCTTTCTGAGTAAACTTCAGTATTTGTACTTTCACCAATTACATGCAATTGATCAATAGCAGCAGGTCTGTATACATCACATGCTACCAATAACGGATTTTTGTTTTTCTTTTTAAGATGTACTGCTAATTTGCCCGAATGAGTGGTTTTACCAGAACCTTGCAAACCTGCCATCAAAATAACGGTAGGGTTGCCCGACGTATCAATATCCACTTTATCGCCACCCATTAATTGGGTAAGCTCATCGTGGGTAATTTTAACCAATAGTTGGCCTGGAGAAACAGAAGTTAAAACATCTTGCCCTAAAGCTTTTTCTTTAACCTGATCGGTAAATGTTTTGGCTATTTTGAAGTTAACATCGGCGTCAAGTAAAGCCCTTCTTACATCTTTAAGGGTTTCGGCAACGTTTATTTCAGTTATTTGACCTTGGCCTTTAAGTATTTTAAAACTCTTCTCTAACCTATCTTGTAGATTCTCAAACATAAATTTTAGCTTTTGCTTTTACAAAGATAACAATGCGCTTTTTAGGATTACATCCTTTCTGGCACATCAATTCCTAATAATTTCATTCCAGATTTAATAACTTCTCCACATTTATGAGATAAAGCAATTCGTAAATCCTCTTTTTCAGTTCCAAAAATTTGAATTGATTGGTAAAACTGATTATAAATTTTAACCAAATCGTAAATATAATTTGCAATAATTGCAGGCGAATAACCCGCTCCTGCTTCTTTTACAATATCAGGAAATTGCTCAATTTTCTTAATTAATTCTCTTTCTTCTAATTCAAGATAAAAACCTTCAAAGCCTTTTAAGTCATAATTTCCTTTTCTTCTTTTAAGTGCCTGAATTCGAGCATAAGTATATTGAATAAACGGACCTGTATTTCCATTAAAATCCACAGATTCTTCAGGATTAAAAAGCATTCTTTTCTTAGGATCAACTTTTAAAATAAAATATTTTAAGGCAGCCAATCCTACATTTTTATAAAGGGTTTGCTTTTCTTCCTCAGATGCATCTTCAAGTTTACCTAACTCTTCGCTAGTAGCTTGAGCAGTTGAAAACATATCTTCCATTAAATCATCTGCATCAACAACAGTTCCCTCTCTGCTTTTCATTTTACCTGATGGTAAATCTACCATACCATAAGAAAGGTGGAAACAATTTTGGGCAAAATCGTAACCCAATTTTTCTAAAATTTTAAATAGCACTTTAAAGTGATAATCTTGCTCGTTTCCAACCGTATATATAAGTTGGTCCATTGCAGGAAAATCTTGCTTTCTTAAAACCGCAGTGCCAATATCTTGGGTCATGTAAACCGCAGTTCCATCTGAACGAAGTAATAATTTTTCGTCTAAACCATCATTTTTTAAATCAATCCAAATACTTCCATCTTCTTTCTTAAAAAAGAAGTTTTCATCTAAACCTTTTTGTACAATGTTTTTTCCCAACAGAAAAGTCTCGCTCTCATAATAGAGTTTATCAAAATCAACACCCATAGTTTTATACGTAACATCAAAACCTGAGTAAACCCAACTATTCATTTTTTTCCAAAGGTCAACAGTTTCGCCATCGCCTTGCTCCCATTTTACAAGCATTTGTTGCGCATTTTGCATTAGGGGAGCTTGCTTTTTGGCTTCATCTTCTGTTAAACCCTCTTCAATCAAATTGGCGATTTCATTTTTGTATTCCTTATCGAATTTTACATAATAATTGCCAATTAGTTTATCGCCTTTTAACCCTGTATTTTCAGGAGTTTCACCATTTCCAAAAAGTTGCCATGCAACCATCGATTTACAAATATGAATACCCCTATCGTTAATTACTTGAACCTTCTTAACATCATGTCCATTTGCTTTTAATATTTCAGCTACAGAGTAGCCCAAGAAGTTATTTCTTAAATGGCCTAAATGAAGTGGTTTATTTGTATTGGGTGAAGAGTATTCAACCAAAATGGTTCTATTGCTAGAGTTTGGATTTTCTATTCCCCAATTTGGGTTTTGAATTTGAATAGAAAACTTTTTCTTCCAAAAAGTATCTGTAAACTTGAGGTTCAAAAATCCTTTAATTACATTAAAAGATTCAATCTCTTCAATACTTTTTACCACTCCCTCGCCAATAACTTTACCGGTTTCTTCGGGACTTTTTTTGGCCACTTTTACCAATGGAAAAACCACCAAAGTAATATCACCTTCAAACTCTTTTCTGGTTTGTTGAAACTGAATTTGAGAATCCTGAAAATTAAAATCAAATAATTGATTTACAGTATTATGTATTAACTTAATTAATTCTGTCATTTAATTATTTTGTAAACTGTAAAAAATTTGGAGTTAAAGCCTCTATCACATCAAAAGCGGCCTCTGCCATAGCATTCTTTTTTTCGTCAAGCGTAGGGTTAACCTCAACTACTTCAAAGCAACAAACTTTGCCTGTATTTAAAAATTCCCTTATAATATCAATTACTTGAGGTTGAAGTATTCCATTAGGAACTGGAGTTCCTGTGCCATGAGAAATTTTATCACAATCCATTACATCAACATCAAAGGAAATATAAATTTTATCGCAATCATTTAATAAATCAATTGCTTCCCTTGCAGATCTTATGGCGCCTTTTTTCTTTATTTCATCAACGGTAAAATTTCTAATTCCTAATTCATCCATTAGCATATCTTCGGGCAACTCGGTATCTCTAACCCCAAAAAATATTAAATTCTCTGGAAGTATTTTTGGAGCTATTCCGTGAATATTTTTCAAGTATTCCCAGTAATCTTTTGTTTCGTCGACAACCTGGTTTAGAGCATACTTTTTATTATCAACAGCTAGAGCCGTTGCCAATGGCATTCCATGAACATTTCCAGATGGTGATGTATAGGGGGAATGTAAATCTCCATGAGCATCTATCCAAACAACACCAATTTTTTGGTCGGGAAATGCTTTTTTCACCCCAGCAATTGTGCCTCCAGCAGAAGAATGGTCGCCAGCCATAATAAAGGGGAAATTACCATCTGTTATGGTTTTACAAACATGTTTTGAAACGTCTTCGTAAATTTTTACAATTCCTTCTACATGTTTGGCGTAAGGAGTTGTAACCTTTTCGTAAAAAAAATTATTCAATGGCCGTAATTCAATATTTTCAAACTTTGAAAAAAAAGGATTATTCCTATTCATTGCGGCCACTTCAATAGCTTCAGGACCTAAACTTGCGCCTCTTGTGCCAGCGCCCAATTCTGAATAATTTCTGATAATAACAATTTGGTTCATAGAGTTTTGTTTACAATCTTTTTGTATTATTGAAGGCAAAGAATAAATGAGCTTACAAATGTAAGTTTCATAAACTTGAGGATAACAAATTTTTATCACTGAATGCAATTACTTTTTAAAAGATTTGCCATTATTTGCTCAATTTTATTGGGAGTTTTACTTATTGATGGTTGTGAAGAACCCGAATTAGGTAAAATTTTGACTGAAGGCAAGGTTGAGTTTGACGTTACGTATCCCTATATTGATAGCAATAATGTTCTAATCAAATTTATGCCCGATGAAATGGAAATGAAGTTTAAAGACAACATTTACAAACACGAATGGGTTGCCGGCTTAGGATTATTTAAAACTGGGTATGTAGCCGACTGTAACCAAACAATAGTGGGTTATATTTTAAAGCTAATTAACGTAAAATATAAATCGACTTTCGATAAAGATGGCATAAGTATTTTAAATGGTAGTTACCCTGAATACAACTTTGTGCCATCCACTAATACCAAATTAATTGCAGGATATACATGCCATGAGGGAATTATTGAGTTTCCTGGAAAAGAACTCCCTGATTTTTCTGTTTTCTATACAACACATTTAAAAATTACCAACCCAAATTGGTGCAACCCTCTAAGTAAAGTACCTGGAGTAATGTTAGAATATCAACTAACAAAGTACAATCTTACCATGAAATTTACAGCTACAAGCGTAATTGAAGAGCAAATTGATATTAAAGACTTTAAAATTCCATCAGAATTCGAGGCTATCTCTAACAAAAGAATGGAATACAAGCTGAAAGAAACTTTTATGAGCTTTCAAGAGTAGTTGAATTGTTTAAAACAATCGTGGAAAACTACTAAACCCTAGCAATAGTTAGGACTTCAAAGACGTTAATTTTGCGTTCGAAGTATTCTTTATGGCCAAATCACAAAAACAAACTAAACCTTCTAAAACATCCCCTTTAAAAGGGATTGGTCAATTTATTAAATCTAAGAAATTTAAAAGAATAATTGGACTCACCTTTATTCTAAGTTCAATTTACCTTTTAGTTGCTTTTACTTCATTTCTATTTACTTGGCAATATGACCAAGACAAAGTTTTAGGTTACGGCTTTTTCGAACTTTTTCTTAACCCCGACCTAAAAGTTGAAAATTGGTTAGGCAAACTGGGGGCAGAGATTTCTCATTGGTTTTTGCATAATGGGTTTGGAGTTTCATCTTATGTTTTTGTTTTACTAAGTTTTTTAGTTGGCTTTAAAATTCTATTCAGATTTAGCTTAATACCTTTTAGGCCTGCTCTTAAATACTCTCTTTTTGTTTTAATATGGCTTTCCATATTTTTTGGATTTTTCTTTCGTGAAGAATTTATATTCTTAGGCGGCGGGGTTGGCTATCATATTAATACATTTTTTATTTCGTCGTTTGGTAAAGTTGGGGCTGGTGTTTTAATTTTCTTTTCCCTATTAGGATTTTTGGCCATTAACTTTAATTTCGAAATAGCTTTTATTAAAAATTGGCTTGAACCAAAAAATACCGATAATATTAGTGCTGAATCTGATAATACCCCAATTTCAGACCCACAACAAGAACCAATTGAAACTGAATTAAAAAAGCCTCAAAATGATGAAGAGGAACTTCCAAATGAAACTGAATTTTCCTCAACTGACTTTACTTTTGATGAAGAGGAAAGTATTTTAGAAGAAAAAATCAAAAAAGAAGAGCCTGTTGAATTAGAAAGCCAATCTTCAGATTTTGAAATTGAAATTCCTGAAGAAGAGGCTATCGAAGACTTTGATCAAGAAGTTTCAAGTAAAGAAAACACTTTAGATAAAGGTGAGGAGGATGATGATTTGTACTTAGATATTGGCCAAATTGCAGAAGATGATTCTCTTTCGAAAAAAGAGGTTAATAAACTCGTAAATGATTTCGGAGAATATGATCCTACTTTAGAACTTTCTAAGTTTAAAATGCCTCCAATCGATATGTTGGAGCTTCATGGCGAAGACAAGATTGTTATTAACCGAGAAGAATTAGAAGAGAATAAAAATAAAATTGTAGATACGTTAAAGAACTACAATATTGAAATTTCTAAAATTAAAGCTACCATTGGTCCAACGGTAACTTTGTATGAAATTGTGCCTGCACCAGGTGTTCGAATTTCTAAAATAAAGAATCTCGAAGACGATATAGCCCTCTCACTTTCAGCCTTAGGAATTAGAATTATTGCTCCCATTCCAGGTAAAGGAACAATTGGAATTGAGGTTCCAAACCAAAAAGCAGAGGTGGTTTCTATGCGGACAGTAATAGCTTCAGAAAAATTCCAAAAAACAGATATGGCTTTGCCATTGGCTTTAGGAAAAGGAATTACCAATGAAACCTTTGTAATGGATTTGGCCAAAGCTCCGCACATTCTTATGGCAGGTGCTACAGGACAAGGTAAATCTGTAGGCTTAAATGCCATATTAGTTTCTCTACTTTACAAAAAACATCCATCGCAAATAAAATTTGTTTTGGTTGACCCTAAAAAGGTTGAGTTAACATTATTCAATAAAATTGAAAGACATTACCTAGCCAAACTTCCAAACGAAGAAGAAGCTATCATTACAGATACTTCGAAAGTGGTTGATACTTTAAATTCGTTGTGTATTGAAATGGATGAAAGGTACGATTTGCTGAAAAATGCTCTTGCCAGAAACCTAAAAGAATACAACCACAAGTTTGTAAACAGAAAATTGAATCCTGAAAACGGGCACAGATACTTACCTTATATTGTGGTGGTTGTAGATGAATTTGCCGATTTAATTATGACTGCAGGAAAAGAGGTGGAAACTCCAATTGCTAGGTTAGCTCAATTGGCAAGAGCTATTGGAATTCACTTAATTATTGCTACGCAAAGACCTTCAGTTAATATTATTACTGGTATTATTAAAGCAAACTTCCCGACTCGTATTGCTTTTAGGGTAACTTCTAGAATTGACTCTAAAACGATTTTAGATGGCAGTGGTGCAGACCAATTGATTGGTAGAGGAGATATGTTAATTTCAACAGGAAATGAAATGATCAGGCTTCAATGCGCTTTTGTTGATACACCAGAGGTTGAAGCCATTTGTGAGTACATCGGAAACCAACAGGGTTACCCACAAACTTATGAGTTACCAGAGTTTGTTGGAGACCCAGGTGAGACTGCGCCTGGCAATATTGCCGACATGGAAAGAGACGCCCTCTTTGATGATGCCGCTAGAGTTGTGGTTATCAACCAACAAGGATCAGCATCTTTGCTTCAAAGACGTTTAAAACTAGGTTACAATAGAGCTGGCAGAATTGTAGATCAGCTAGAAGCTGCAGGAATTATTGGACCATTTGAAGGAAGCAAGGCTAGACAAGTTTTAATTCCTGATGAAATAAGTTTGGAACACTTATTGAATAACATGAACGATTAAAAATATATTTATGAAAAAAATACTCATTATCAGCGCTTTATCAGTTTTTATTTTAAGTTCTAACATAATAAAAGCCCAAGAAAATACCGATACCAAAGACCCTAAAGCAAAAGCTATTTTAGATAAACTTAGCTCAAAAAATAAAAGCTATGCCTCAATTGAAGCTGAGTTTGATTATAAACTTGAAAACAAGGCAGATGGAATTGACGAAACGCAAAGTGGTAAAATTTTATTCTCAGGTAACAAATACCGTTTGAATATTGCCGGTCAAGAAATTGTTAGTGATGGCACTACCCTTTGGACTTTTATTGCTGATGCAGATGAAGTTCAAATTAGTGATGTTCCTGAAGAATCAGAAAGTGAAGATTCTTTTCTTAATCCATCTAGTATTTTTACTTTATACGAAAAAGGATTTAAATACACTTATGATAAATTAGAAACCATTAATGGAAAATCAGTTGATGTAATTAGATTGTATCCTGAAAACCCTGAAGAAAAATCTTTTCATACTATTATTCTTAAAGTTATTCAAGAAAACACTCAGATTCAGTCTATGACTATTAAGTCTAAAGATGGAAATAACTTTACATATGCTTTAAAAACATTTAATCCAAATGTTGCAATAAATGCTTCATCATTTAAGTTTGATGAGTCTTCTGCAGGCGATGTTATTGATTTGAGGTAAGAGTTATTTATAAGCAAAATAAAAAAAGGGGCATTAGCCCCTTTTTTTATTTTTCAACTTTTACTAATTGGTAGTTTTGATATTTAATAATGCTGAGCTTGCCGTTTTCATAACCGCTTTCTAAACCTGTTTGGTAAAAATCTAAACCAAGATTTGGGTATATTTCAGATAAAGCTTTATAATTATTTGGAAACCTTTTGCCATACATATCGAGGCCTTTTAAATAAAAATATGTGGCATTAAATCCAATAGTTGAATAAGTATTGGGATCGGTGAAAAATTTATTTCGAAAGCCTTTGTAAAAAGTAATATTTGCTTCATTATTTAAGTCTAGATATTGAAAATATGAAAGGTGAACTGACAAAGCTTCGAAATATTCAAAATCAATATTATCATAGCCATTCCAAGGCTCTAAACCATAAACTTCGAATTTACATCTATCACTAGCTTCAAATAGTTTGGTTAAAAGCTCTGTTACAAATACTTGGTCGGTTGACGGAATAATAAGTTTGTATGAACCAGAATCTTTAAATGTGTTTTTTATTATGTTGGTATCCACAAAAGTCATGCTTAAGGTTTGTATAGTATCGTACTTTACAGAGTCAAACTTCAAAACCTCAAAATCTCTTATTTGTCGTTTACAATAGGTAAACAAATCGTAATCTTTTAATTTTTGACTACTTATCAAATAAACTTTTGATGTATCGCTTGTATCTAAAACAAAATCGGTTACCGCCTTAATATGACTAGGCAAAGAGGGAACTATTTTGCTTACATTTTTATTACCTAATAGAATTTTATTTGACAAAGGCACAGGTGAAACTTGATGCATATTTTGCTTTGAACAAATTTTACTTACAATTTCAAAATTTGATTTATAAAGTGGTCCAATAACCAAATCAAATTTTAAAAAGCTTGAATCAGCAACCCTTTGCTTCACAATATTTAAATCGTTTTGGGTATCGAAAAACTCAATTGAATATTTGTATTTCAAACCTGAAATACTATCCAAGGCAAAAAGAATCCCTTTATAAAAGTCTAGGGCCACAGAAGATTTTGGATATATCTTAGACTCTTCAAATTCTTTTTGTTTGGCTTGAAGTGAATCATTTAAATCCAAATAAAAAGGCAACATGCAAATTATTTTGAAAGTATCTTTAAAAATAGATGTGTCACCTTTTACTTCTTTGAATAATTCTAATTTCTTGGCTATTCTTTCTTCCGCTTTTTGTTTTAAATAATCCTCACTGAATTTAGGAATTCTAATTATTTGACCCACAACTAAGCCATTTGGTAGGCCCATGTTAATTTTTAATAAACTATCTAAATCTACCTCATAGTTTTTAGAAAGCGAATAAAGGGTTTCTTTAGGTTGCACTTCGTGTGAAATAAGTGAATCTGGAACTGCAGCCTGTCTTTCAATAGGAGCTTTTTCATCAGTTTTTACCACAGGTATTTTTACATTAGTTCCAATTTTTAAACCTCCTACCAATTCTGGGTTAGCTTTTAAAATATCATCTACCTTAACATTATATGTTTTACCTAAAAGAAATAAGGTTTCTTTTGGTTTAACTTGATGAACAAGAAACTCACCATCCATTTCGAGTTGGTTACTTTCAAACTCTTTTTTATCAACCTTTTTGGCCGGAATTTTAATTATTTGGTTTATGGTTAAACCTTTTTCAATACCGGGATTTTCAGCAACAATCTCTTCTATTTCAATTGCATAAACCTTTGAAATTGAATAAAGGGTATTCCCTTTTTTTACAGTATGTAAATAATATTTTTTACCATCAAGTTTGTGAATAATTGCATTTTCTGGATTTACTTGTGAAAATCCTGAAAAGGGCAAAAAACCAATAATAAGTAGGCTTAATATAAAAACTTGTCTTGTTATTCCCATTCTATTGTAGCAGGTGGTTTAGAACTGATGTCGTATACCACCCTATTAATTCCTTTTACTTGATTTATTATCTTATTAGAAATTCGTGCCAAAAATTCGTAAGGCAAATGTACCCAATCTGCTGTCATTCCATCTGTAGATGCAACAGCTCTTAAGGCCACAGCCTTTTCATAGGTTCTTTCATCTCCCATTACGCCAACACTTTGAACTGGTAACAAAATTGCACCTGCTTGCCAAACCTCATCATATAAACCAGCATCCTTTAAACCAGAAATAAAAATATGATCTACTTCTTGAAGCATAGCAACTTTTTCAGGGGTAATGTCTCCCAATATTCTTATGGCCAAACCTGGACCTGGAAATGGATGTCTTCCCAATAGCTCTTCGTTTAACCCCATAGCTCTGCCCACTCTTCTAACCTCGTCTTTAAATAAGCTTCTTAGTGGCTCCACCAATTTTAGTTTCATATAGTCTGGAAGTCCGCCAACATTATGGTGAGATTTTATGGTGGCAGAGGGTCCGCCTGTAGCAGAAACAGATTCAATAACATCTGGGTAAATTGTACCTTGACCTAGCCAAACAACGTCTTTTATTTTGTGAGCTTCTTCATCAAAAACCTCAATAAAGGCTTTTCCTATTGCTTTTCTTTTTAATTCAGGATCTGATAGGTCAGCTAAAGCATCGTAAAATTTTTGTTTAGTATCAACGCCTTTAACATTTAACCCCAAATGTTTGTATTGCTCTAAAACTGCTTCAAACTCATTTTTACGCAAGAGGCCATTATCAACAAATATGCAATGCAATTGACTGCCTATTGCCTTATTTAATAAAACTGCAGCAACACTAGAATCAACCCCACCACTTAAACCTAAAACAACTTTATCCTTACCAACGGTTTCTTTAAGTTTTGCAACAGTTTCATCAACAAAAGATTCTGGAGTCCAATCTTGAGAAAATTCACAAACGGAAACCAAAAAATTTTTTAGAATTTCCGAACCTTGTGTTGAATGATAAACTTCAGGGTGAAATTGTAAAGCAAATGTTTTTTCGTTTTTAAAACGATAGCCAGCTACTCTCACATCTTCTGTACTACAAATAATTTCGGTATTTTCTGGTAGTTCAAGAATAGAATCTCCGTGAGACATCCAAACTTGAGAATTTGACTCAATTCCTTTCATCAATTCATCTTCTCCAATAAAAGACAAATTAGCTCTACCATACTCACGAGTGTTTGAGCGCTCAACCTTTCCTCCCAAATTCTTAGCCATGTATTGAGCTCCATAGCAAACTCCTAAAAGAGGTAATTTACCTCTAATATCTTCTAAAGGAGCTATTGGAGCATTTTCGTCGTTAACAGAAAAAGGACTACCACTAAAAATAACACCTTTTACTGAGCTATCAATTTTTGGTAATTTGTTAAATGGGTGTATTTCGCAATAAACATTTTGTTCTCTAACCCGCCTTGCAATTAGCTGGGTATATTGAGAGCCAAAGTCTAAAATAAGGAGCTTTTCGTGCATGCACAAATGTATTTCGTAATGAGCAAACAAAGTTGTTTAAAACTTAAGTAAATCCAACAGAAATAGAAATTATTATTTAACACTGAAGTAATATGAATGTTATACTTTTATCATTATTTTAAACAGTGAAAAAAATAAGCATTTTTATTTTCCTATTTTTTTTAATTAAACCTACCTTATCTCAAATTTTAACTTTTGAATTTTCAGGTATATCCGGAAGTGAAGTCTCAGTAAACTCAAATTTTAACAATTCGAATTTGAGTAGTTCAATAATTTCTAGAGGAGTTGAGTTAAACCCATCAAATAATTCAGACAGGTTTAATGCAACTAACTGGGCATCTGCAACTATAGCTAATGCTGTTAGTGGAGATGACTATATGGAGTTTACTATTACTCCAAATGCAGGTTTTACCTTTTATGTAACTTCAATAATAATTAACTTTCAGAGGTCAGGAACTGGACCTTCGGCTTTGGCCTTAAGAAGTTCTGTCGATAATTTCACTTCCAATTTAGACCAAGAATATAGTGTTGTTGACAACACTTCTACCCAAACTTTTACATTCACTTTTAGTCAATCAAATACATCTAATGCTGTTACTTATCGTTTGTATGGGTATGCAGAAGGGGCATCTGGCTCTGGTGGAATTGGAGATGGGCCAGGTGATGACATAATTGTTAATGGTTCGGTATTCTCAACAGTAGAAAATCCAAATTCATTTAGTGCCGCAACCAACTCATCATCGCAAATAAATTTAACAGCTGCTGCAAATAGCAATACAGACAACATATTGGTTGCATTTAACTCAACCAATACCTTCGGCAATCCAACCGGAAACTACACGGTAGGAAACTCAATTACAGGAGGAGGAACAGTTCATTATGTTGGCGCTGCAGCTAGTTTGGCTAACCACACAGGTTTGACAGAAACCACAACTTATTATTATAAGGCTTGGAGTTTTGACGGCGTAAATTACTCAACGGGAATTTCCTCTAATGCTACTACAGATTGCAATACTCCAACTGAAGTTTCAGGTTATTCAGGTACTACAGGAAGTGAACAAATAGATTTAAGCTGGACACTACCAACTTGCTATGATGAAATACTAATTGTGGCAAAAAGCGGGAGCTCAATTTCAAATTCACCCTCTGGTGATGGTTCATCTTATGCATCAAATTCAGTTTTTGGTTCTGGAACCGATTTGGGAGGAAATGAATTTGTTGTTTACAAGGGAGTCTTTACCTCAAGTTCAGTAACAAGTTTAACAAATGGAACAACACACTATTTTAAAGCATTTACCAAAAAAGGTACAAATTGGACTGCGGGAGTGGAAATTAGCTTAACACCGTTTCAAGAAGGTTGGCAAATATCAAGTTTAGACTTTGGCAATTTAATTTCGTTTGACAATACGGTTTCTGGGGTAAACAATGGTGCATTTACAGGCTCAGGTTTAGATGCATCACCCAGTTTGGGGCAATTAGATTCAGATGCTTGGCAAATTGAAGGAATGAGCGATGGGAACACAACATTTTCTGGAAGCTATTCTGCAGGAGATTTTGCCAATGGACAAAGCTCAGGACAATCTTCTTCTGGTGGATTGTATGCTTTTGAAGTTTCTTCAAAAAATTATGCTTTGGGAGTTCAACCTATTGGAAGCGACTTTAATTCTGGTGCCATTATTTTAATAAGTTGTAAATACAACGGGAAGTGCAATTACAGACTTAAATATTTTCTACAAAATTTATGTATACAACGACCAAGACAGATCAAATTCTTTCAATTTTTCATATTCATTAAACAATAGTTCTTACACCAATTTAACTGATTTAAACTTTGCTTCAACCGAAGTAGCAGATGTCTCGCCTCAATGGAAAGCTTATGGAAAAGTAGTTACCTTAAATTCTTTGAACATTGCCAATAACGATGCTATTTATTTAAAATGGTTTGGAGAAGATATTTCGGGCAGTGGAAGCAGAGACGAATTTGCTTTAGATGACATTACACTAGTTGCCAATCCAAGTACAAATAATACTTCGATAAAGGGAAATTTCGAAAATTTAACCATTAGTGGAAATGCTCAATTAAACGGAAAAACTGAAATAAATGGAGACCTAAATTTTATTAATGGAAATTTAAATATTGGAAATCATAATTTGGTTTTAAATGGTAGTGTTTCAAATCCCAACTCGTCAAACTATATTCTTGCAGAAGGCTCAGGGAAGGTAAAACAATACATAGCGAATGGAATTTCGAAAACTTATCCAATTGGCACATCAAACTATTTTTTACCCCTTACCATTTTGCAAAATGGAGTAGCTGATACAATAAGTGTTAATACTGAAGAGCAGGTTTTTGAAGCAGGAAGTTCAGGAAATATTCAAACAACTGATGCACTAGATGCAACTTGGAAAATTATAGAGAAAACCCCTGGAGATTCAAGAGTTAACTTAACAGTTGAATGGCCTTCTTCAGCTGAGTTAAGTGGGTTTGACCCTACAACTTGTTTTTTCTCACACTACCGAAATGGAAATTGGTACCCAGGAAATGCTACAGATGTTTCAGCTTCAGACCCCAGGACAATTACTTTAGAAAATATCACTTCCTTTTCTCCTTTTGCAATTGGTTCAGGTAATTCTCCATTACCTGTTGAATTAATAAGTTTTAATGCAAGAAAAAAGCAACAAGATTTAGAATTTACTTGGATAACTTTAAGTGAAATAAACAGTGATAAATTCAAAATTTATCATTTAAGTAATGATACAAATTTAATGACAGAGGTTTCAGCGATGGGAAACTCTAACTCTCCATTAGAATACAAAGTTTCAACATATTGGAAGCAAGAGTTTGAATCTGCTTACTTTATGATAACCGAGGTCTCTAAAAACGGAGAGGAGGAATATTTGGCGTTTACTATTTTGAACAATAAAGAACCTGAAAATTTTGATTATTACTTTATAGAAAACAATTTCATTTTAAAAGGAGAATATTTAATTCAAAAAAATGTGGAAGTCTTTGATATTGCAGGAAAAGAAGTTTCAAATTTTTATTCGGCTAACGAAAAAATACAAATACCCTTTAATTTTCGTGGAATTTACTTTGTTTCTATTTCAAATCAATTTGAAAGAAAGACAATAAAGGTGGTTTACTAATTTTCAGCAACCACAAACTTAAATTCAGCTTTTGTAGGATCGAATTCGCCTAGCAATTCATTTAATATTAAGTTTTTATATTCAAGGAAATAAGGCAAAAAGTTTGCTTTTCTCTCTTGCAATACCCCATTTGGATAAACAATAGCCAAAAGTTTTGTCAATTTATTTTCAAGAACAGAGTAGTGTCTTTTTTCCTCTCTTAGAAACTTTTTTTCTATTGATTTTAGTCGCTTTAGGATTTTGACTTTTTCGCCTTCAACAGTTTTTTGTAAAGTTGGTTGAATTGCCTCTGCCCTATTTTTAACCTCATCAAATAAACTCGAGATTTGATTTAGTTCAGCATCTAAACTCAAATATTGTTCAGTTTTGAGTTTAACCAATTTGGTGAATATGGAGTTTTCATCTTCAAATAAATCTTCAAAAGATAAATCCAAATCAAGCATCCATTTTTCAGCTTTTTTATTTAAAATAGAAACTGAGTCTCTTAGCAAGACAACTGGAAAAAAGGTTTCATGATTCTTGAAACTTTGTTTTAATTGAAGCCAATAAGCTACTTCTGCTCCACCTCCAACATAAGCTAAATTGGGTAATAAAATTTCTTGGTAAACTGGTCTTAACGCAACATTAGGACTAAACCTTTCAGGATGACTTTTTATTTCTTCAAGCATTTCAGCGTCAGAAAAAGAAATAGAAGTATTAAGCAATTTATAAAAACCTTCTTGTTTTTCTATTCTTTCTCTGATGTTATCTTTCAGGTAGAAAAAATTAATTTCTCTTACTAAAATCTGCTCGTCATAACCCATTTGGGTAAATTCAGCAGAGGTGTTTTGGGCTCCTTTATAGGTTTGATGATGAAATATATCTTCTTGAATAACGGAGGTTAGTTGCCTTTTTAAATTAGGTTGATCGGCATCTAAAACTACTAAACCAAAATCTTTAAAAATTGAATTTACAGTTCTAAAAACAAACTCACCATAGGTTTTAGAAGATTCTAAGAAATGATTAATTTGTTTGAAAAAGTCTTCAGTTTTAGGATTCAAACCTATTTCTTTTTTCAACTCATTAACTTGAAGGTTAAAACCAGTTAAATCTAATCTTCCAACTGCTCCTGAAGCATCTCTTTGCCAAGCTATTTTTTTTCCATTAACCAAAGTGTGAGAAATCTCATCAAAATCATGATCCTCAGATGCCATCCAAAATATGGGAACAAAATTATTATCTGGAAATTTTGATTTGGCAGAAATGCAAAGTTTCAAAACAGAAATAATCTTGTAAAAAAAGTATGAAGGCCCGGTAAATAAATTTAATTGATGACCTGTTGTAAAGGTGAATGTATTTTGTTGACTTAATAGCTGAATATTGCTTTTTACCAAATCAGTGGTTTCAACTTCTTGGTAATTTTCTAATAAAGTATCTGTAAGTAATTTTCGGTTTGTTTTTATTTTATGCCTTGCTTGCAAAGCATTTTCAATTCCATTCCAATTTGGTTGAAAATTATAAAAGTCTTTTAATTTTTCTGAAAACAAATAATCAACCGCAATTGGTTTTAGCTGATTTATATGTTGAAATGAAATTTTGTTGGTTTTAAAACAATCACCCAATTGGTCTTCCATACAGGTCGTAAATTTCTGCTTTTGTAATTTCTATATCGGCAAAATCACCAATTCGAATATAATTGTTTTCTTTAGGCACCAATACTTCATTATCTACCTCTGGAGAGTCTGCCTCGGTTCTACCCACAAAATAATCTCCTTCTACCCTATCAAACAACACCTTAAATGTTTTGCCAACTTTTTGTTGATTAATATCTAATGAAATTCCAGATTGAATATCCATAACCTCATCTGCTCTAAATTGTTTAACCTCATCTGGAACATCATCAACCAACTTATATGCATGGGTATTTTCCTCATGAGAATAATTGAATATTCCTAATCTATCAAATTGCTTTTGGGCAACCCATTCTTTCATTTCTTCAAAATCTTCTTCAGTTTCACCCGGAAAACCTGAAATTAAAGTAGTTCGAAGTGTAATTTCTGGAACCTTATTTCTAATTTCATCTATTAATGCATCACTCCTTTTTCTGGTAATACCTCTTCTCATTGCTTTTAACATATTATCGGTGCAATGTTGTAAAGGCATATCAAGGTAATTACAAACATTTGATCTGTTTTTCATTACATCTAAAACCTCCATCGGGAAACCAGCAGGAAAGGCATAATGCAATCTAATCCATTCAATTCCTTCAACATCAGATAGCTGATCTAACAAATTCGCTAAATCTCGCTTCTTGTAAATATCTAAACCATAATATGTTAAATCTTGTGCTATTAAAATCAACTCTTTGGTTCCTTTTGCTGCCAAGCTTTTCGCGTTACTTACCAATTGTTCAATTGGGGTTGAAACGTGTTTTCCTCTCATTAAAGGAATGGCGCAAAAAGCACAAGGTCTATCACAACCTTCAGCAATTTTAAAATACGCAAAATGAGCAGGAGTGGTTAAAATTCTCTCACCTACAAGTTCGTGCTTATAATCTGCTTTAAGGGTTTTTAAAAGTCTTGGTAAATCTTTGGTTCCAAAGTAATGGTCAATATTTGGAATTTCTTTTTCCAAATCGGGTTTATATCTTTCAGATAAACAGCCTGTTACAATAACCTTATCAACCAAACCCTTTTCTTTTGCGTCGGCATAAGCTAGAATAGTATCTATAGATTCTTGCTTGGCATTATCTATAAATCCGCATGTGTTAATAATTACAGTGCTTGCTTCGTGATCATTAGATTCATGAGAAACATCAAACTTATTGGCTTTTAGCTGAGCCATTAATACCTCCGAATCGTAAATATTTTTTGAGCAGCCAAGTGTAATTACATTGACTTTATTTTTTTTTAAGGTTTTTGTTTTCATGAATTTTTTTCAATCATATTTTTTGAATATTTAATCGGATTTTTATCAGATTTCAACGATAAAAATATTTCATCCCTTAGTTTACTTCTATTATTGAATCAGGAAAAGGGTATCTGGTTTTCCTAGCGAAAATCAGAGGTTTAATTTCTGTTTTATTTAGGTGGTAAGCCCTCGCTTTTAGCGGGGGCTTAGTTTTTTCCAAATAACGAATCAACAAAAGCTCTTCTGTTAAATACTTGAAGATCTTCCATCCTTTCGCCAATTCCAATATATTTTACAGGTATTTTAAACTGATCTGAAATACCAATTACTACTCCTCCTTTTGCTGTTCCGTCAAGTTTTGTCAAAGCCAAAGCGTTAACTTCTGTCGCTAATGTAAATTGCTTTGCTTGTTCAATTGCATTTTGACCAGTTGAACCATCTAATACAAGTAATATTTCATGCGGAGAGTTAGGTACAACTTTCTGCATCACATTTTTAATTTTAGAAAGCTCATTCATTAATCCTACTTTATTGTGCAGTCTTCCCGCTGTATCTATAATAACAACATCCGCATCTTTTGATACTGCAGATTTTAAGGTATCAAAAGCAACCGAAGCAGGATCTGAACCCATGTTTTGTGAAACAATAGGAACTCCAACTCTTTCACTCCAAACCTTTAGCTGATCAATTGCAGCTGCTCTAAAAGTATCGGCAGCTCCAAGAATTACAGATTTACCTGCTTTTTTATAGTTGTAGGCAAGCTTTCCGATGGTAGTTGTTTTGCCAACCCCATTTACACCAACCACCATAATAACGTATGGCTTTTTGCCTAAATCAACATCAAAGTCTGCAGAATCATCGCTTTTATTTTCTTCGAGTAACTCTGCAATTTCGCTCCTTAAAATTTCATTTAACTCAGAAGTACCAACGTATTTGTCTTTAGCCACTCTGGCTTCAATACGTCCAATAATTTTTAAAGTGGTATCAACGCCAACATCAGAAGTAACAAGAATTTCTTCTAAATTATCTAGAACTTCATCATCTACCTTTGATTTACCAACAACGGCTCTAGAAATTTTTTGAAAGACACTTTCTTTGGTTTTCGAAAGGCCTTTGTCTAAACTTTCCTTTTTCTCTTTTGAAAAAAAACTAAAAATTCCCATAATCTAAAAATAAAAAAAGCTCCTTTCTATAATAAGAAAGAAGCTTTTGCAATAAGATTTATATAAAAAATTATTTATCTAAAAAGTCTTTTACTTTGTCTTTGGGCATAACTTCTTCTCTAAAAGAATAAGCTCCAGTTTTTGGAGATTTTACCATTTTTACTACTTTGGTGAAGTCTTTAGCGCCTAACTGACGGAGTCCTGCAACGGTTTTCTTTGCCATTTTAGTTCAATTATTTGATTTCTTTATGTAATGTATACTTCTTTAAGATTGGATTGTATTTCTTAATTTCCACTCTTTCTGGAGTATTTTTTCTGTTCTTGGTTGTAATATACCTTGATGTACCTGGCATTCCACTTTCTTTATGCTCGGTGCACTCTAAAATTACCTGTACTCTATTGCCTCTTTTTGCCATGGTTCAGCTTATTTTATAAATCCGTTTGCTATTGCTCTTTTCATAGCAGTAGCAATACCTACTTTGTTAATATGACGAATACCTGAAGTAGAAACTTTCAAAGAAATCCATTCATCGGTTTCTGGATTGTAAAACTTCTTATTTTGAAGGTTTACTTGAAATCTTCTCTTAGATCTATTATTGGCATGAGAAACATTGTTTCCTACCATCGATTGTTTTCCTGTTATTTGACAAATTCTTGACATTCCTTCAAAATTTTGGGAGTGCAAATATAAGAGTTTTCTTTTGAGATGCTAATGTTTTTACAATAAATGTAAATTGATTTAGCATTTTGTTCTCTTTTTACCTAACTAACTCATTTTCAGGCATAAAAATAAAAAATGATTATGGGTTTTGAATTAAAATTTCCTTTCGTAGCATGTTTAATGCTTGCAAAGCTGTTTTCCTAATATTTCTAGTTCGATGATTTCCGAAATTAAATTTCTCAGAAATTGTTCTTTTTGGTCCCGAAACAGCAATCCAAACTGTACCAACAGGCTTCTCGCTTGTTCCCCCAAGTGGCCCTGCAATACCTGATGTAGCAATCGAAAAATCTGTATTCAATTTTGTTTTTACACCTTTAGCCATTTGCTCCACTACCTGCTTAGAAACTGCTCCATGAACTTTTATGGCAACTGGCGAAACATCTAATGAATTTTGCTTTACCTCATTTGCATACGAAACTATAGAGCCAAAAAAATATTGAGAGCTTCCAGATATACTTGTAATTAAATGAGCAATATAGCCACCTGTGCAACTTTCGGCGGTAGATAAAGTTTGGTTTCTGTGATTTAATTCTAAGCCTACCACTTCTTCTAAAGTTTGTTTTTCCCCACCCCAAATAAACTCTGGAATTATTTTTTTAAGTTCTTCTATTTTAGAATTAACTTTTTGTTGAATTTCTTCTTTTTCTCCACTCGAGGAACTTAACCTCAATCTAACCATACCAGGTTGAGGTAAATAAGCCAATTTAATATTTTCAGAAGCCAAACTATTTTCCCAATCTTCAATTAACTCCATAAGTGATGACTCTCCTATGCCTTGGGTTAAAATTGTTCTTTTATAAAGAAACGGTGTTTTGAAGTAGCTTTTTATCATGGGTAAAAAATCTTCTTCCATGAGCGCCTTCATCTCATATGGAACACCTGGCATTGAGATAAAAATTGTTTTGTTTTCTTCGTACCACATCCCTGGAGCAGTTCCATTTTTGTTAGGCATGGCAATTCCACCTTTTAATACCATAGCTTGCCCTAAATTAGCCTTAGGCATTTCATCTCCTCGTCCTGTAAAATAACTTTCAACTTGTTTTAATATTTTTTCATCTAGAATTAATGAAGTATTAAAAAACTCTGCGAAACATTGTTTGGTAATATCATCTTTGGTAGGCCCCAAACCTCCTGTTACTAATACTAAATCTGCTTGATTTTTGGCAAGCTCTAGGGTTTGTAATATTTCATTTTTATCGTCAGAAATTGATACTATTTTATGGACCTTTATTCCTTCTGCGTTCAGCTTTTCTGCTATCCAAGCAGAATTGGTATCTATTACTTGTCCTATTAAAATTTCATCACCAATAGTGATAATAATTGCCTTCATTTTTTTGCTTTAGTTACATTTACAAATTAAGCTAATTAAAGATGAAAGATTGCTCGATAAAAAGAAGTTTACCTGTTGGTGAGTCTGAATTAATTGTGAATAATGATAAAACGCTTTATCATATAAATATTGGAGAAGAGCATGTTGCAGATCATGTAATATTGGTTGGTGATCCGGGAAGGGTAAAAACAATATCGAGTTATTTTGAAAAAGTAGACTTTAAATCATCGAATAGAGAGTTTGTGGCTCATACAGGATATTTTAATGGAACTCGCATTACTGCCTTATCTACTGGCATAGGAACTGATAATATTGACATTGTAATTAATGAATTAGACGCAGCTGTAAATTTCGATTTAGAAAATAGAATTCCAAAAACCGATTTAAAAAAACTGAACTTAATTAGAATTGGAACCTCTGGAAGCTTGCAGCCAGATATTGCTGTTGATACATATTTGGCTAGCAGTTACGGTTTAGGATTTGATGGAGTCTTACATTTTTATGACGTTGAATACACCAAAGATGAATTGGAAATACTTGAAGCCTTTAAAAATCACATGCATTGGAATTATGAAAATGCATCACCCTATTTAGTTAAAGCATCAAATTATTTGATAGAAAAAATAGCTTTTGACTGGCAAAAAGGAATTACCGCAACAGCCAACGGATTTTACGGCCCACAAGGAAGATCATTAAGGTTAGGACTAAAAGATGAAAAATTTAACGAAAAACTTTCAACCTTTAAATTCAAAAGCCAAAACCTAACTAACTATGAAATGGAAACTTCTGCCCTTTATGGAATTGGAAGCGCCCTTGGCCACAATACACTTACCATTTGCGCCATTATTGCCAATAGATTTAACAAAACTTACAGCAAAGACTACAAAGCCACAGTAAATAGTTTAATTGAAGGGGTACTTAACCGATTAACAACTTTATGAGGATAACTATGTAAGGCCATTTATAAATACAGGCCTTAGACCCAATACTTTTGAAAAAGTAAAATGGGAGAAAACAAAGAAATACAGGCTTTAATACAATTACTTGACGATCCCGATCCGATGGTTTTTGGACATGTTGAAGAAAAGTTAAAATCTTTAGGAATACCTGTTATCCCTGTTTTAGAGCATGCTTGGGAAGAAACTGTTCTAGGTGCTGAATTTCAAATTAGAGTAGAAAAAATAATTCACTCTATTCAGTTTGATGATGTAATTGAGAACTTATCGAAATGGCAAAAAGAAGATAGTAGTGACCTTTTAAAAGGTTTAATTATCATTTCTAAATATCAATATCCTGATTTAGACGAAGAAGAAGTTTATAGACAAATTGAAAAACTTGAACAAGAAATTTGGCTTGAGTTAAACAATAATTTAACCGCCCTCGAACAAGTTAGAATTCTGAATCACATTTTATTTGATATTCATAATTTTTCAGGAAATACTGCAAATTACCACGACCCAAAAAATTCTTACATCAATACATTTTTAGAAAGCAAAAAAGGGAATCCTATTTCACTTTCTATTTTATACATGATATTGGCCCAAAGATTAAGCCTTCCTATTTATGGCGTAAATCTTCCAAAGCATTTTGTTTTGGCCTATTGCGGAACAGACAACTTCTTTCTTTCGGGTAAAACAGATGAAAACAACGTGTTATTTTACATTAACCCTTTTAGTAATGGTGGGGTTTTTAGTACTAAAGAAATAGAAGAGTTTCTCGAAAAAATGAAATTAGAAGTTTCTGATATATTCACAAAGCCTTGTAATAATATTGATATTGTAAAAAGGGTTTTAAACAACCTTTATTTTGCTTATCAAAAGTTAGGCTATGATGACAAGATGATGGAAATTGAAGTTCTCCAAAAATCAATGGAGCCGATCAAACAAGACTAGCTAACAATCTTGCTTATCGTTTTAAAAATAATTTTCAAATCGGTCAACAAACCTTGCTCCTCAATATATTTTAAATTGAGTTGGAGCTTAGCAGGCATAATTTCTTCAATGTAGGTTTTATTTGGATTTGAAGACTTTGCCAAAACTTCACTTTCGTTGATGTATTTTAATGAAGCATAATCTGTTAATCCTGGCTTGGCTAAAAAAACCTTATTCTGCTCTTCGGTGTATAAGTTTACGTACTCCTCAACTTCGGGTCTTGGCCCTACTACACTCATTTCGCCCTTTAGAATATTCAATAATTGTGGAAGTTCATCCAACTTGTAACTCCTTAAAAAATGGCCAACGTTGGTAACTCTCGGGTCTCTTCTCCCTATGGTTATTTTGCCAAGTTTATCGGCATCTTTTACCATAGTTCTAAACTTCAATAATTGAAACGGAATCTTATTTTTTCCAATACGAGTTTGGGTAAAAAAAACAGGAAAACCTCCTTCAATTGCAATTAATAAAGCAACAATAAAAAAGAAGGGCAATAAAAAAATTAAAGCCGTTAAGCTTGAAAAAAAATCGAATAATCGCTTAAGCATTTACAGCCAATACTTCTTCAACAGAATTGATTACTGCCTCAAGCACAGTGTTTACTTGTTCATTGGTTAAGTTGTAAAAAACTGGTAAAGAAATTTCTTGCTCATAGTTTTTGTAAGCTACAGGATAATTTTTCGCATCGTAACCTTGATTGCGATAAAAAGAAAAGTTAGGAACCGGCTGAAAATGAACATTTACCGAAACTCCTTTTTCTGATATTTTTTTGATGATTTCATCTCTAATTTCTTCAGAGGCATGGTTTATTCTTAACATATAAACATGGTAGCATGATATTTTTTCATCAGTTTCATAAACCGGAACATTTGCCCAATCATACTCAGAAAGTTTGCTTGAATACATGTCGAAAATCTCTCTTCTTCTAACCAAGGTATCATCTTCATAACGCTCTAGTTCAACAAGTCCTATAGCAGCCTGAATATCAGTCATATTGCATTTAAAACCTGCCTCAACAATATCGTATTTCCAGCCACCAATTTGTGTTTTGGCTAATGCATCTTTACTTTGACCATGAAGTGAAAACAAACACAAAAACTTATAAATATCTTCATTTTCGAAAGGCTCAGGTAAATTTAAAGCTACACCTCCACCTTCTGCTGTAGTTAAGTTTTTTACTGCATGAAAAGAAAAAGAAGAAGCATCTGCCTGGGTACCTGTATATTTTCCTTTGTATTTGGCACCAATGGAATGAGCAGCATCTGCCAAAACCATTATTCTTCCCAATTTTTCTTGATTTTCGGAACTTGGAGAAAATAATTTTTGAATTTCCGGTTGTTTTACCAAGTCCATTATTTCATCATAATCAACAGGCATTCCCCCAATATCAACTGGCATAATTACCTTGGTATTTTTTGTGATATTCTTCTTTATTTCTTCAACATTAATATTGAAATCAGAGTTAACATCAACAAAAACCACTTTAGCTCCACAATGAGTAATTACGTTTGCTGTGGCACAATAAGTATATGCTGGAATAATTACCTCATCTCCTTCACTAACACCAAACCATCTTAACATTAACTCTAATCCAGCTGTAGCTGAGTTTAAAGCCATTACATGCGAAACTCCAATATATTCGGCCAATTTCTTTTCGAAAAGTTTGGTTTTAGGTCCGGTGGTTATCCAACCTGAAAGTAAAGTTTCTGTTACAGCATCAATTGTTTTTTGATCGACCCTTGGTGGAGAAAATGGTATCATTAAATTATTTTTTTTGCGAAGTTAATATCAAACTGAAGAACGAGAAGAAAACAATGCCTGCTTGAGTTTCTAAAAATGACTCGGTTAAGGCAAACAAAAAGCATAAGGTTGTGAAAAATATGATTAATTCGTTTTTCTGGGTTACCCCAAAAAACCATAAACCCACAAAAATTAAAACCAAGCTCAAAAAACCAAACAATCCTAAGGCACCAAAAGTTTGCAAAAATTGATTGTGGGCATTGAGTTTTCTTTTTAGAGCACCTTCATATCCGTTTTCCTTGTAGGTAGATATGGTAACAGGGTCTATATCTCCTGTTCCCACTCCTAGCCAAAAGTTTTCTGAAATAATTTCAATTGAAGTTTTAAAAGCATAAATTCTTGCTTGGGTACTTCCCTCTGAAATTGGCGAAATTTCTGTCTCAGTAATTTGGCTTACAGCTGTTTTAAACCTTAACATGGTTTTTGAATTTCCTGTAAAGAAGAGGGAAAACAATACCCCAATTACAACAAAGGCAATTGAGAAACTTAATTTGTTTGTGGAAGATTTTGATAAAAATATCATGTAAAATCCATACAAAATAAAAACCACCACAAATGAAATAATACCTGCTTTTGAACTACTCAAAAACAAAGAAAAAACCAATAAGCAACTTGCTAAAAGCCACAGAAATTTATGCTTTTTAGATTCAGCATTTTGGAAAAAATACAAGGCGAAGAAAATTGCCACATTTATATACAAGGCAAAATATCCAATATGTAAGGGGTTCGTAAATCCATCACCAAAAAAAACATAGTAGTTTTCTAATCCCGCAGAATACAAATAAATGCTTCTAACCAAATGCCAAACCCCGGCTATGGTTGCACTAATTGAAAAGATTTTTAGAATCTTTAAAATTGAGTTTTTTGAATGAACTGAGAAAGAAGAAAAATAAAGGGGAAGTAATAAAATGGATAATTTAATTTCTAAATCGAACCACCCTCTTTTCATATTAATTTGTTCGGTAAAAAACATTCCCAACAAATTGAAAACGTAAAAAACTAACAGAAACAACTGAATTCGAGAAAAATTGAATCTTGGTCTGTTTTGAACCAATTGAATAATCCAATTAATTCCCAACAGTAAAATCAACAAAGGCAATAAAAAAGGAAAATTAGGAATTGCCACCGCAACACCTAGAAGTAAATAATAATTTACCTCTTCCCTATTTTTTAAAATTTCAAACAAAGTTTTTCAAACTATTAACAATCCTTTCACCTGCCTTGCCGCCTCCATACAAATCGACACTAAAGTCTTTTTCTTGACTCATTACGTTTTTGTATGCCTCCATTATTTTATTGGTATCGGCGCCAGTAATTACATTAAAACCATGGTTTACCAATTCAACCCATTCGGTTTGGTCTCTCATGGTAATGCAGAATTTCTTGAAGAAAAAGGCTTCTTTTTGCAAACCACCGCTATCTGTCATCACAAATTGACAACTCTTTAAAAACTCTATCATGTCAAAATAGCCAACTGGGTCTATCGTGGTGAATTTAACTTCCAAGTTATTCTGGGCAATAATTTTTTGGGTTCTTGGGTGAAGTGGTAATACAACTTCAATCTCTTCTGCAATCTGATTTAGAGCGGTTACAATGCCTTTTAATCTTTCTAAATTATCGGTATTTTCTGCCCTGTGAAGTGTTGCTAAAACAAACTTTTTATCCTTATATAAATGAGCAACTTTGGTTTTGTTTTCTGAAATTTTTGCATAAAAATAAGCAGCATCCTGCATTACATCGCCACTATTTTCAATTGTACAATCAATGTTATCATACCCCTCTTTTTGTAAATTATCAATTGCAGTTTGGGTAGGGCAAAACAAAATATCAGATATTCTATCAGTTAAAATTCTGTTTACTTCCTCAGGCATTTTCATGTTAAAACTTCTAAGGCCTGCCTCTACATGCCCAACTTTAATATGAAGTTTTTTTGCTGCTAAAGCTCCTGCTAAAGTTGAGTTGGTATCGCCATAAACCAGAACCATGTCGGGCTTTTCTTTGATAAGAAGTTCCTCAATACCTTCGAGCATTCGGCCCGTCATAGCACCATGCCCAAGTGAATTAATTTCAAGGTTATACTTAGGCTTTGGAATATCCATTTCTTTGAAAAAAACATCGCTCATTTTTTCATCAAAATGTTGCCCTGTATGCACCAACACTTCTTCAATATCACTGTGTTTTAAAATTTCTCTGCTTAATACAGCTGCCTTTACAAATTGTGGCCTTGCGCCAACTACGGTAAATATTTTCATTTTGTTAATTGTAGTAAATACTGGTAAAAGTTTTTTGCAATTATTTCCCTGTTAAACTTCTTGCTGACATAACTTCGGGCATTTTCAGCATAAAGATTTAAAATTTTTGGATTGTTGGCTATTTGAACACATTTATCTTTTAAATCGATAAAATTTTCAGGTTCAAATGAAAGTCCAGCTTGTCCTTCTTTAATAAATAAATCAAAAGCTTCGCCCTCAACACCTAATAAAATTGGTTTTTTCATAGCCAAATTTTCAAAAATTTTAGAAGGTATTGCACCCTCAAATAAAGGAAGCTTTTTAAGGGGTACTAAGGCAATATCTATTGATTTTATTATTTGTGGCATTTTATCTTTCCCCACCCCATCAAAAAAGAAAACATTTGACAAGGCTAAATCATTTGCTAACTTTATAAGGTTATTTTTTTCGGGGCCCGAACCTAATAATAAAAACTTTAATGATGGATAGTTCTTTAACAAGTTAGCCGCTTTTAAAATCACTTCTAAACCTTGGGCGTGGCCAATTATTCCTGCATATAATAGTAAAATGTCACCATTAGAAAAGTCATTGTCTTCTCTCCAAGTTGATTTAACCAAATCTGGATTATAAAATGAAAGATCTACACCATTTGGTAACCAATAAACTTTTTTAAGTGGAAAGCGACTTGAAATATTTTCAACAATACCTTGAGTTTGTCCAGTAATTAAGTCTGATGTTTTATACAACCACTCTTCTAAAATTGTAGCCAATTTGAGAATAAACTTATTGGTAACTAAACCTAATTTTTCAGCACTTTCAGGCCATAAATCAGAAACGTTAAAAACCAGCTTTGCTTTTGTTTTGAAGGCTAATATTTTTGCTGAAATGCCTAAAAATAATGGCGGTGACTCACAAATTAAAACATCGTAATTTTTTAATTTAAACAAGCCAAAAATTAAACTAGAAAAAACAAATGAAAAATAATTTAATAACCTTGCTATAATTGAAGTGTTTTTGGAAACATAAATGTAACTTCTAAAAACTTTGATATTTCCAATTTTCTCCTCACAAAATAGTTTCCCTTTATACTCATTATGAATTTCCATTTTGGGATAATTGGGCATAGCAGTAAAAGCATGTACTTCTACTCCTTCTTCACAAATTCTCTGACCTAATTCAAATAGTCTATTTTGAGGCGCACCAACCTCAGGGGGGAAATATTGTGTTAAGATTAAAACCTTCAATCAGTTCAATTTAAATGCAAGTTTACCAAAGCTTAAGAAATTAAGCTTACTATTTTTTTACTTAATCAATTTTACAAAAAATAGATTGCTTACAAGGCCAACTAAATTTTTAAGTTTGCCTCACCTTTTTTTAGGTGATTAATTTATCGTTTTATGAATCGGGAACCCATTATTTTAGTTGGAGGTGGCGGCCATTGTAGGTCTGTTATAGATGTTATTGAAGAGGAAAACCGTTTTGAAATTTTTGGAATTGCTGACAAAACTGCCAAAATTGGCGATACAATATTGGGTTATCCTGTAATTGATGGAAGCAATCCAAAATCTTTACAAAAAGATTGTAATAATTTTCACATTACTGTTGGCCAAATAAAATCATCTACAGTTAGAAGAAATTTGTACAATGAAATAAAAGAATTTGGAGGCAATTTGCCTGTTATTAAATCACCTCATGCCATAGTTTCCAGACACTCTAGCATTGGAGAAGGCACTGTAATTATGCATCAAGTTGTAATAAATGCGAACGCAAATATTGGTGTGGCTAATATTTTAAACACAAGCTGCTTAATTGAGCATGATGCTGTGGTTGGTAATTTTAACCACATATCAACCAAATCTATAGTAAATGGAAATTGTGAAGTAGGCAATGATAGCTTTTTGGGCAGCAATGCTGTTTTGGCTCATGGTGTTAAAATAGCTGACCATGTAATTGTAGCGGCAGGAAGCAATGTTTACAAAAGCTTAAAAGATTCGGGAATTTACCTAGGGTTTCCTTTAAGAAAAATAAGATGAGTAACCAAAGAGTTTTAATAATTGCAGAAGCAGGAGTTAATCACAATGGTGATTTAAACTTGGCTAAAAAACTAATTGATGCTGCTTCAGATGCAGGCGTAGATTATGTGAAATTTCAAACCTTTAAAACTGAAAAATTAGTTTCTAAATCGGCGCAAAAAGCAAGTTACCAAAGCGAGAATTTAAAGGATGATGACAATAGTCAATTCAGCATGCTCAAAAAATTAGAGCTTTCTCCAGAAAACCATTTTGAGTTAATTGAATATGCAAAACAAAAAGGAGTTAATTTTCTATCTACAGCCTTCGATTTAGATAGTTTGGCTTTTTTAGACTCGTTAAATCTTAGTTTATTCAAAGTCCCTTCAGGCGAAATAACTAACAAACCATATTTACAAGCCATAGCCAAAACCAAAAAGCCTGTGATTATCTCAACTGGCATGGCAAACATGCAAGAAATTGAAGATAGCATCAGCGTTTTTGAAACTGAAGGTTATTTAAAGACAGATATTACTGTTTTGCATTGCAACACCCAATACCCTACTCCATTCGAAGATGTAAACCTTATGGCTATGAAAACCATTGGCGATGCATTTGGGGTTAAAATTGGGTACTCTGATCACACTAACGGAATTGAAGTGCCAACCGCCGCTGTTGCTTTGGGTGCAACTGTAATTGAAAAGCACTTTACGCTTGATAAAACAATGGAAGGCCCCGACCACAAAGCATCTTTAGATCCCAAAGAATTGAAAGGAATGGTGAGTGCCATCAGAAATATAGAGATTGCCTTAGGCAATGGAGAAAAGAAACCTTCACCAAGCGAAAGTAAAAACCTTGAAGCAGCTAGAAAAAGTATCCATTTAGCGGTAAGTTTGAAAAAGGGAGAAGTTTTAAAATATGAACACCTCATTATGAAGCGTCCTGGAAATGGCATAAGCCCAATGGATTTTGAGAGTGCACTTGGTAAAAAAGTAAATGTCGATTTGGAAGAAGATACCCAATTAAAACCTGAACACTTATCATGAAAATTGGCGTTTTAACTTCTTCGAGAGCAGATTACAGCATTTATCTCCCGCTGCTTAAAAAACTCGAAGAAGATACTTTTTTCGATTTACAGATTATCGCTTTTGGAACGCATAATTCGCCTATACATGGCAATACAATTGATGCCATAAAAAACGATGGTTTTAAAAAGGTTGATGCTTTGGAAACGATGCCAAGCTCAGATAAGCCTATTGATATTTCAAAAAGTCAAGCAAAAACAATTGATGCCTTTGCTGATTATTACGAAAACAACCAATTTGATTTGGTTTTTGCCTTAGGCGATAGGTTCGAAATGTTTGCAGCGGTGGCAGCAGGCTTGCCTTTTAATGTGAAATTTGCTCACATACATGGAGGAGAAACAACTTTAGGTGCAATTGACAATGCTTACCGTCATGGAATTAGTCACATGGCTAAGTTACATTTCCCGGTTTGCGATGAATACAAAACTAGGTTGGTAGAAATGTTAGGAAGCGACAAAAACATATTTAATGTAGGAGCTCTAAGTATTGAAAACCTTAAAAACTTACAGCTTCTTTCTGTAGAAGAATTGAAATTTAAATTTCAACTTGATTTTAGTGTTCCAACCATTTTATGCACGTTTCATCCTGAAACCGTGGCACTTGAAAAAAATAAAACTTACACTTCTAATTTATTGGAAGCTTTTAGGGCGCTCTCAAAATATCAAATTGTTGTAACCATGCCTAATGCAGATACTATGGGGAATTACATTAGGCAAAAGTTAGAAGAAGCTGCAAAACCCATAAAACATTTAAAACTAATTGAATCTTTCGGCACCATTGGATATTTGAGCGCTATGAAACATTGTGCTTTTATGCTTGGCAATACCTCTAGCGGCTTTGGTGAAGCTTCTTATTTCCCGACTCCTGCCATAAATTTAGGAAACAGGCAAGATGGCAGAATGCGTTCACCACATATTTTTGATACCCCAATTGATAAAAATTCGATTTTAGAAAGCGTAAATTTGGTTGAGCAAAAAAGAAGTTCTTTAAAACCTTTGTTTCCTTATGGAGATGGAAATACATCAACCAAAATTGTAGAAATTTTAAAGCAAATTAACCTTGGAGATTTATAAAAGCCACTTAATTCATCAAACCAAAACCCTAAGAGAAGCTTTGGCACAACTCAACTTGGTTGAAAACGCCAAAGAGCTAATTCTTTTTGTGGTAAACGATATTAATCAGGTTTTAGGAACCATTACCGATGGCGATATTAGGAGAGCTATTTTAAGTGATGTTGACTTAACTTCGGAAGTTACCCAAGCGATGAACAAGAACTTCAAATCGCTTACGCAAGGTAATTTTTCTATTGAAACTATTGATGAATTTAAATCTAAAAACATCAGTTTTATTCCGATTTTAAATCAGAATAAAGAGCTATTAAACTTAATTGATTTAAAGAAAAAGAAAACATTACTTCCTGTTGATGCTGTTTTGATGGCTGGAGGCAGAGGCTCAAGATTAGCGCCCTTAACTGATAATACGCCAAAGCCTTTGCTTAAAATTGGCGATAAACCTGTTATTGAATACAACATTGATAGGTTAATCAACTTTGGCGTTGAAAATATTTATATCTCAATCAACTACTTAGGAAATCAAATCAAAGATTATTTTGGTGATGGAAGTTCTAAAGGAATAAAAATTCATTACATAGAAGAGGATAAACCGCTTGGCACATTTGGCGCTTTAACGTTGGTTGATGAGTTTGTACACAAAGAAATTATTGTAATGAACTCTGATTTGCTTACTACGCTAGATTATGAGCAGTTTTACAGAACTTACAATAGCGATAATGCCGACATGCAAATTGCTGCAATTCCATACGAAGTAAAAATACCTTACGCTGTTTTAGAAACAGAAAACAATATCATTCACGATTTTAAAGAAAAACCAACCAAGGTATTTTATTCGAATGCAGGAATTTATATTTTGAAAAAGGCTTTGCTTCAAAAAATACCCGCCAACGAATTTTACAATGCAACCGATTTTATGAAAATGATAATTGGCGAAAAGAAAAAAGTTACCAGTTATTCTGTTTTAGATTATTGGTTAGATATTGGAAGTCCTGAAGATTTTGAAAGAGCCCAAATAGACATCAAAAAACTAAAATTATGATTGATTCTTCTGATGTTTTGGTTGTAATTCCTGCTCGAAAAGGCTCTAAAGGAATTCCAGGTAAAAACTCTAAAATTTTAGGCGACAAACCTTTAATTCAGCATAGTATCGATTTTGCCAAGCAATTTTTTAATCCCTCACAAATTTGTGTTACCACAGATGACGACAAGGTTATTGAAATTGCTAAAAATTGTAATGTTCCTGTAAAGTTTAAAAGACCTGATGAGCTTTCGGGAGATAAAGCTGGTATGAGAGAAGTTTTATTACACGCTATTGAAAATTTTCCTGAAAATAAAAATCAGTTTAATAGACTTTTGCTTTTACAACCTACTTCTCCATTTAGAAAAAATGAGCACTTAATAGGTTTGTTTGAACTTTGGAATAATGATTTAGATATGGTAGTTTCTACAACCGAATCTAAAGCCAACCCTTATTTTACTTTGTATGAAGAAAACCAAAATGGGTTAATTGAAATAAGCAAAAAATCGGTTTACAAAACCCGCCAAGAAACACCAAAAGTTTATGCTTTTAATGGCTCAATGTATTTAATGACTTTTGATGCCATTTTGAATTCTCCAATATCAGAGTTTAAAAACATCAAAAGCTATAACATGCCTTCTATTTATGCCATTGATTTAGACGTTGAATTAGATTGGGTGCTGGCAGAGCATATTTTAAACCATAAACTTATTTAAATTATTTTCGATTAATTTTTATTTATGAAAGAACAAGAGATTCCGCTCCATATTATTTTTCTAAATATTTACCAATTCTTTGTTAAAAAGGCGATTTTAATTGGAGTTTTCACTTTAATTGGAGTAGGAATTGGTGTTTATTTTCACATCAATAAAACCAAAACTTTTACATCTTCGGCCATTGCATATTCTCCAGTAGTTTCGAACCAAAGGTTGGTTGAGGTTTTAAACAAACTAGAAAAACTGCGTAAAACTGGAGACCCAAAATACCTATCGGAAGAATTAGGAATTTCTGCAGAAGAAGTACTTCAAATTAGAGAGTTTAATGCAGATATTGTTAGAGATTTAGAATTTCTTTACGACAAAGAAGAAAACCCTAGATACGAATCTAATTGTGTTTCTATTACAGTAAAATCTACCAATGCTGAATTGTTCGAAAAGCTAAACTCAAGTATAACTGAATTCGTGAATCGCAATGAATACATCAAGCAAAAAACAGATTTAAGAATTGAAGGTTTTGAGAAAATTATTGAAAAATATGAAGAAGAAATTTCTGAGATTGATAGCCTTCAAAAATTGAAATTGAAAAGAATGGGTGAAGGTGGTTCAAAAGACTTTTTTGAAATGAATTTATCTAATGCCGAAACCCAATCATTAATATTAAAACGCCAACTAGAAAACAGCAAAGAACAATTTGCCTTTGTAAAGCCTTTGGTGTTTGTACAAAAGCTATCTCCTGTTCCTTTCTCTGATGCAATAATTTACAAACCTGTAGCGGTTTTTGGCTTTGTGTTTTTTGTGTTAGGAATTTTTGTTGGGTTAATTCAACATTTTAATGCTTTGCTGAAAAAAGCTGAGGATTAATCAATTTCACAAACCAGTTTCTATTTTCTCTTTCGTAAGGAAAATCATCTTCTAACCCTGGACTTCTTGTTAGGAAATAAAACAAGATAATATCCATTAAAGATATTCCCCAAAACACGCCGTATTGCGCTGTTGAGTAAACTAATAAAGCTGCTACAGGAATTAAATTACTTCTATTGATATTCTTTATGATCAGAAGAAAATAGAAAATAGAAATGATAATTCCATTATTTGCAACCACTTGAATAAAGCTATTGTGGGCATGTAAACCATTGATGAAATAATACTTGAAACCTCCATTGCCAAAAAATATGTTCTTCGAAATAAAATTAAGGTAATAGGCCCAAATATGGTCTCTTCCTGAAATATCAAGTTCGCCTTTGTCTCTTGTAAATTGAGAAATTATGGCATCAGAATAACTAAAAACAATAAAAGTTCCGCCAATCAATACCAATAAAACAAAAATGAACCTTAAATAAAATAAGCTCGGTTTAAACCGCACCTCAATGCTGTTGTAAATAAATTTAAATCCGTAATAAAATCCTACCGCTAGCAAAACAGTTCGGTTAAAGGTTACAAATATTCCTACCAAAAAAATAGCCAATAAGGTATTTTTTAATTTTCCTTTCGGTAGAATAAAATCAATAAGCAATAAGCCCAAAAACACTTTATTGGCAAAGGTGCTAGAGCTTACACTCAATCCATAAGCTCTTCTGTAATAAAGCAAAGAGGAGTCATAATTTTCGGGAGCCCTAAAGAACTCAGGAAAAAAAGTTGGTGTTTCGGTAATAAATTGAAATGCCCCAATTAAGCACTCAAATGCAAAAAAGTAAAGTAGCCAAATCCATTGTTTGGGCTTTACCACTGAGGCAATATAGTAGGTTACAGGTAACAGAATAAAATAGGGAAAAAAGTCTGAAAGTTGGCTAAACTTTTCTCTATGAAAAACCATGTTTACCAAACTCGCAAAAACAATAAAAAAAACAATAAAGTTATTGGAGGTTACCTTGATGTTTGGGTTGCCTATAAAGTTATTTACACTGTTAAACGAATACTTCGGGTTTGTAATTACCAAATATCCAAACAGCAGCATGATTAAAAAATGCGGCATGTAAACTATGGAAGGCAAATAGGCTAAAAATCCGAACATTAATTAAAATTAAACCAAGGCATTTTATAATACTTGTTGCTAAAATACCAAATGGCAATATATTGAATTAAAAAAGAAATTGTGGTTGCATAAGCAGCACCAATTGCCCCAAAATTTGATATAAAAAAGTAATTTAAAATAATATTTATGGCAGCAGTTACAATTGTACCCAAGCCTATTATTTTAGTTTGCTCTGTGTAAAACAAAAATGCCACAACCATTTTGTACATTCCGTTTATGGCAAAAGCCAACCCAATCCACAAAACATAATTTGAAGCATTTTGAAACTCATCTCCAATAAAATATTTAAATAAATAGGGGACTAAAATTACCAATATAAAAACCAAGGCAAGCAAGAAAAAATTATAGGCATAAATCCCTTTAACAAGCTTTTTCTTATCAAAACTCTCTGGTTTTTTCAACTTGCCAAAAAGCCACGGAATATAAGCCTGATTGATTGAGGTTTGAATGAGGCCAATTCCCATTCCTACTTGATAGCCCACAGAATAAACTCCTAAATCTTGTAAGCCAACCATGTTGGTAATGAATAACCTATCGGCATAAGTTATTAAGGTTGCGCCAATTACATGAGGAATTAAGGGAACTCCGTACTTCAAAGCATCTTTGATATTTAACTTACTGAATTTTAATTTGAAATAATTCTTTTTCCAAATTAAATAAGCACCAACCAAAGCCAAAATAATTGAGGAAATAACTTGGGCAGAAATTCTTCCATCCCAAGTTTGGTTGAGCAACGAAATAAAATAGAAGGTAAAGCCTAACTCAACCAATGTTTTAGAAACCTTTAAGGCACCAAAACCTGCTGCTTTATTTTCTAACCTAAAAAGTGAAAATATTATCTCTAAAAACTTATTGGTTAAAGAGTAAAGTAAAACAGCCCAAAGCCAAATTTTGGGGAAATCGGAAATATCAGAAATTAAACTGCCAAAAATTACAATTACTGCAACCAAAGGCAAAACGGTAAAAATTTGAATTAAAAAAACATTGAAGTTATAAATACCTAGTTTCTCTTTGCCTAAATCGAAATAGCGTTTACTAATGGCACTTTCTGAAGACAAACCTACAAACGGATTAAAAATGCTGAACAAAACCTGAAACATCGAAACAATACCGTAATCTGCAGGCGAAAGCTTATCTGTTAAATAGGGCAATAGCAAAAATGGTATTGCGGCATTTAGGATATTGGAAATAGCATAAACCCCTGTTGACTTTACCAAAGAATTTGAAAAAATACTTTTCACATCAATCAAATGTTATGGCTTTGGAAAGATTGTCCTTAAAATTTGGAGCAAAATAAAAAGATATGCTTTGCTTAACTTCCTCCTCTTTGTAATTCTTTAATGTTTCAATTGCTTTTATGGCCTGTTCAGCAGTTTCAACAATTTCTAAAAATGGATTTTCTTTTGCCAATTCACCAAAATGAGTTTCGGCCAAACCTTCTATGTTTATAAGAATACTAGGAGTTCCAAGCGCCAAAGATTCTGTGGCACAGGTTGAATACATGGTAAAATGAAAATCTGATTGAACCATCGTTTGGTAAGTATCTAACATTTTATTAGTTACTATTTTTTGATTTAATCCTTTTTGGTAATATGCTTCAATGGGCAATTTTCTTGGAATAAATGTCAACTCAAAATTTGGCATCTCAGTTACCAACTTATTCAAAAATGCAATCGTTGGCTCAAGGTGAACATCTTGGGCTGTAAAACAACATTTAATTTTCTCGGAAGCTGAATTTTTAATCGATTGATTTCTGTTTAGCCAATCGATATAAAATGAGCCAATAGGCACAATACTTTCTAAATTACCATATTGGGTTTCTTGCAGAATATTCACTTCATTTTCTCCGAATGTTAAAATTTTATCAGGTAGAAATTTTTTTTCATTTAAATTTTCAGGACAATAAGCATTGTGTTTGGCTGAAATTAAACCATGTTGAAATTCAATGACTTTTATGTTTAAATGTTTTGCAGCCAAAACTCGAGCAAAGTTTGTATAAGGCGTAATTAAAAAAAGCCGTTTGGTTTTATAAAAAGAAAAAGCCCATTTAGAGAAAAGATATTGGGCCCAAAACTTTTTGAGCAATTCATCTACATCAATTTCAACATTTAATTCGTTTAGTAAATCTTTTAAAATTCTTTCTCCTTGAATTATTGGTTTTGCTAAAGTTTTTGAGATAACCAATTCAATAGCATACCACCAAATTTTTGAATATGCATGCTTACTTGCCAACAGTCCATGAGGTTTATGTTGCGGCGATGGAATTTCTACTACCAGGGCCTTTTCTTTTAATTCAGGATGAAAATCAAACCTATCATACCATAAATTATCAATCCATTTGCGCTGATCTGAGGACGAAAGCACTAAAGTTTCGAATTTACCAAGTTTAGGCAATTGCCATAACAATGATTTAATTAAAATACTTTTTGAAACTGAAGAGGCGTTTTGTGCTGTTCCAGAGCCTGTGTGAGCCTTGTCGTAAGCGTAAATTCTTAAATAACTCCAAATACAAATTCCCTTAAATAAAATTTTATTTGTAGGGTATTTATTTTCAATTGCATTAAAATCTTTAAAATTGAGCAAAATCTAAGAATTTAATTCGTTTGCAAATAAGGCTCTTTTTCTAGAATAAATCTATAAAATAGTCGTTTCTAAACACTTTTTGTACAAAAACCTATGGATATCCCATTATTCTTTAACCCAACATTATTTCCATCACAAAAAGTAACTCAACCTTTTCAAAATACAATCTCAAACTTTGAACTCAAAGAAAAGCTTGGTTTTAAGTTTATTTTAAATCCTACTTTGGTGCCTTATCAAGGGTATTTTGCAAAGCCTGATGAAAGCTCAAACAGTTACACAGCATACTCTTTCTACAAAAAATCTATTGATGCATTTTGCGAAAACTTACCAAAACATGATGCTTTAATTTTAAAACTGCATCCATCCATAAATTATGTTTTGCCATTTATTTGGAGAGGGTATCAAGTTAGCACAAGGTTTACTTTTTTGCTTAATCTTCAAGAGAAGTTAAACTATAAAGAATCATTAAAAAGAGAAATAAAAAAAGCAGAAAAAGATATAATTATTGAAACTTCTACAAATATTGAAGAGCTTTTTCAACTTAAAAAACTTAACCAAAAAGTTAGAAAATCTCCTCTTGATTTTGACCTAAATTACCTTAACGATTTTTATACTCGCTTTGCGGCAAATAACTCCGCTAAACTTTTAATTGCGAAAAAAGAAGATATCACAATTGGAGCACTTCTATTGGTTTATGATAATGAAACCGCCTATTATTTAGCAGGAGCTACTCATCCCGAATATAGAACATCTGGAGCTTTAAGCATTTTACTGCATGAAGCAATTAATCAAAGCAAAAAAACATCGAAATTTTTCGATTTTGAAGGCAGCATGGAACCCGGAATAGCAAGGTATTTTGCATCATTTGGGGCTGAAGCTACTCCATATTTTTTTATTGAAAACTATCCAAATAAACTAGCTAAAGCAGCCTTGAAAGCGAAAAAGATGATAGGTTAACCTAAGTAAGTTCCTTCTTGGTAAATTCTTTCAATCATCTCAACCACCTTCATTCCTTCTAATGCATTTGTGTTAATTTGAGAACGGCCTTTAAGCACATTTACCACATTTTCGATAACGTAATGATGGTTTGCAGCGCTACCTTTATAATCACCGTAATCGTTTGGTGGATTTGCAGGAGGCAAAATTGGCATTTCGTAATCTTCAACCACACAGTGGCTCACTGTATCCATATACTGCCCGCTAACTTTTACACTGCCCTTTTCTCCAATAATAGCTATAGAGCTTTCCATGTTTTGACCCCAAATTGAAGTTGAAAAATTTATGGTTCCTAATCCACCATTAATAAATTCGAAGCCAACAAAACCTGAATCGATAAACTCTGTAGAGGTTTTGTGGTTAAAGTTTTGAAACTTAGCGTTGATGTTTTTTATATCACCAAACAACCAATACATAATATCTAAAAAGTGACTGAATTGCGTAAACAACACACCGCCGTCCATATTTTTCAAACCTTTCCAACCACCTTTTTTATAGTACCGATCATCTCGGTTCCAATAGCAATTCATTTGAACCATATAGGTTTCGCCTAGTTTTCCTTCATCAATTAAGCTTTTTAGCCATACTGAAGTTGGGCTATATCTATTTTGTTTTACGATAAAAGCATGTTTCGAAACTTGCAAAGACTTAAAAATAACCTCTTCGCACTCTTGTCTATTCAAACCCATAGGTTTTTCAATAACCACATGCTTTTTGGCTTCTAAAGTCCATAAGGCTTGTTTTGCGTGCCATCCGTTTGGCGTACAAATATTTACAATATCAACCTCAGGGTTTTTCAGTAACTCTTCGATTGAAGCATAAACTGTTGCTCGTTCTCCTAATATTTCTTTTGCTTCTAGTTGTCTGTCTTCACTTACATCTGCAACTGCAATAACTTCGCTTTCGTCATTGCCATTAATCATTGCTGCGTGTCTTTTACCTATATGTCCAAAACCTACAACTCCAAACTTAATTTTCGCACTCATGATGTTTATTTTGCGTAGCTAATTGCTCTTGTTTCTCTAATTACTGTTACTTTAACTTGACCTGGATAAGTCATTTCGCTTTGAATTTGTTGTGAAATTGTGAATGAAAGTTCGTTTGCTTTTTCATCTGGAACTTTTTCACTTTCAACCATTACTCTAAGTTCTCTTCCCGCTTGTATGGCAAATGCTTTTGTAACACCATCATGATTCATAGCAAGGCTTTCAAGGTCTTTAAGTCTTTGAATATAAGATTCAACCACTTCTCTCCTAGCCCCTGGTCTAGCTCCTGAAATTGCATCACAAACTTGAACAATTGGAGAAATCAAAGAGGTCATTTCAATTTCATCATGGTGAGCACCAATAGCATTGCAAATTTCTTTTTTCTCTCCGTATTTCTCAGCCCATTTCATACCCAAAATTGCGTGTGGTAATTCTGGCTCCTCATCTGGCACTTTTCCAATATCGTGAAGTAATCCGGCACGTTTAGCAACTTTGGCATTTAAACCTAACTCGCTTGCCATTGTAGCGCATAAGTTGGCTACTTCTCTAGAATGTTGTAATAAGTTTTGGCCGTAAGAAGACCTGTACTTCATTCTTCCCACAATTTTTATCAATTCTGGGTGTAATCCATGAATTCCTAAATCTATACAAGTACGCTTTCCTGTTTCAATAATTTCTTCATCGATCTGTTTTTTGGTTTTGGCAACAACTTCTTCAATTCTTGCTGGGTGAATTCTACCATCGGTTACTAACTGATGTAAGGATAATCTGGCTATTTCTCTTCTTACAGGATCGAAGCAAGAAAGAATAATTGCTTCGGGGGTATCATCAACAATAATTTCAACTCCGGTAGCTGCCTCAATTGCTCTGATGTTTCTTCCTTCTCTGCCAATAATTCGCCCTTTTATATCATCACTCTCGATGTTAAAAACCGAAACCGAATTTTCAATGGCATGCTCTGCCGCAACTCTTTGAATGGTTTGAAGCACAATTTTCTTGGCTTCTTTATTGGCGTTAATTTTAGCTTCTTCGGTAATATCTTTAATGTAAGACATAGCGCCTGTTCTAGCTTCGTCTTTTAAATTTTCTACCAATTGTTGCTTGGCTTCTTCTTGCGAAATAGCTGAAACTTTTTCAAGTTCGGCAATGTGTTTTGTTTTAAGCTTATCTAACTCTTCTTGTTTTTTGGTAACAAGGTCAAATTGTTGAGTTAAATTATTTCGAAGTGTACTTAAATCACGCTCCTTGTTATTTACCTCTTTAAGCTTATTGTTGAGGGTTTGCTCCTTTTGGCGATTTCGATTTTCTGAGGCTAAAACCTTTTGGTTTCTTTCTGTAATAACCTTTTCATGGTCAAGTTTAAGTTGTAAAAACTTTTCTTTGGCTTGAACTATTTTCTCTTTTTTAATTACTTCAGCGTCTGCTTCAGCATCTTTAATGATTTGTTGGCTTTTGTTTTCAATACTCTTTTTTATAAGACCGTATGCTACTCCAATTCCTGCCACCAAACCAACTACTACTCCTATTACTATACTTAGTACGTCCATTTCTAATTTGGTTTAATAAAAAACCCGCATTGCTTAAAAGATTTTGGGAAACCCCGATAAGTAAAATTTAGGATTAGGTGTTCACTTCGCAACCGTCCAACGTCTCTTTTTTCAAAGAAATCTTCCGAATAAATCGGAATAAAAAGGCCTGGTTTTGAGTGGACTACCACATCCCAACGAATAAAATGTTGAGTTTCCAAAAAGCAAATAAGAATGCGGGCAATATCTTATAAAACTTTATTTCTGTGAACGATTATCCTAAAGTAAGAATTTCTTCAATTTGTAGCTTCAAATCTGATAACTTTTTTTCTACCAATTTGTCTTCTGTTGTAATTGCATGTGATGGCTGATTTTGATCTAACGACTGATTTGCAAATTCAAAAGCAGTCATTGCTAGTAAATCTACTAAATCATTTAAACCATAATCTTGTTTCAGTTTATTAATATTTCCATTTACAATTTGGGCAGCTTGCTCAACTCTATCTTTATCGTTTTCATCTACTGTGAGCGGATAAACTCGGTTTCCAACTTTTATTTTTACCGAAATTTCTGCCATTAATTATTATTTAAAAGTTCGAGGCATTTATCTACCTCAGCTACAGTTTCTTTTACCAACAACTTAAGTGCTTCTTTATTTTCAGCTTCACCATTTCCAGCACTATTTGTTGTTTGATTCTTTAGTTTTTCGTTTAACTCTGTTATTTTATTGTCTTTATCGGTAATTTGATTCTTTAACAAATTATTGTAAGAACGAATTTCTTTTAGTTCAATCATTAACTCCTTGTGCTTTTCTACCAAGGTTTGTACGCTCGTAGCAAGACTTTCAGTTATTTGACTAATGTTACTCAAATTGAGATAATTAAACTAATTGTAAACGTACAAATTTAACCTGAAAACTCAATTAAACAAATTTTAACTTCTAGTTGTGAATACTCTATTGAAAAGGGCGAACTTTTTGATGCTCATCAAAATACTTTTGACACATGAAGTTTTTCTTAAACCTACTTTTTTTAGCAATACCATTATTTGGATTGGTAGCCCAAAATAATTACCCTAAAGATTATTTTAGGTCGCCGGTTGATTTTCCTATTGCTTTGGCTGGAAACTTCGGTGAAATAAGAGGTGGACATTTTCATGCAGGTATTGATATAAAAACTCAACAAGTTGAAGGCAAACCTATTTATGCTGCTGCAGATGGATATATTTCTCGTATAAAAATTTCATTGTATGGATATGGAAAAGCAATTTATGTAAGACATCCAAACGGATACACAACCGTTTATGCTCATCTTCAAAAGTTTAACGATGAAATTAATCAACATGTAAGAAGCGCTCAATACAACCAAAAAACATTTACCATTGAGTTGTATCCTGAAGCAAATCAGCTTATCGTAAAAAAAGGTGATGTAATTGCTCTATCAGGAAATACGGGAGGTTCTGGTGGTCCTCATTTGCATTTTGAAATTCGAGAAGCAGGCTCCGAAATACCATTAAATCCGCTACTATTTGGATTCGACATAAAAGACACCAAACCACCATTATTAAAAACTCTAGGAGTTTACCCATTAAATGAAGTTAGTTGGGTTGATGGCCAAAACAATCCTAAATATTTTCCAATTTCTAAAATTGGCAATCAATTCTCGGTAAATCAAAATAACCCTATTGAAGTTTCTGGCAAAATTGGCTTTGGAATAGAAACCAACGATTATTTAGACGCTGCTCCAAATAGATGCGGAGCTTATAGTATAAAACTTTTAAAAAATGGTGTTCCAGTTTATTCACATGAAATAGAAAAAATATCTTTTGATGAAACAAGGTTTATCAACTCTCATGTTGATTATCATGCTTGGAACAAACTAAACAAAAGAGTTCAACGAAGCTTTTTGCAAAGCAACAACCAACTTTCAATCTACAAAGAGTTGCTTAACAAAGGGCAATTATTTTTTTTAACTGATACCACTTTTCAACTTAGCTATTCGGTTTTAGATGCCAACAACAATTTAAGTGAATTAGGTTTTACCGTAAAATCTTCTACTGAACCTTTCATTTTCAAAAGACCAGAAACCGATACTTTACTATTTAGGGTTTTCGAAAACAATTCATTTGTAAATGATGAAGTATCTATTTTCCTTCCTAAAGGGGCTTTGTACGAAGATTTTTTCTTCAATTTTTCAACCCAAAATTCAATTGCCAATGGAATTGGTGCTGTGTATAATATTCATAATTTATATACTCCATTGCAAGATTACATTTATGTTACTCTACCTTTAGATTCTATTTTTTTCGCAAAAAGCGATAAGATTTTAGCTGTTTCTTTAGATGAAAAATTAAAACTTATGTCTGGTGAAGGAGGAGAATTCGAAAATGGAAAAATTAAATTCAAAACAAGAAGCTTTGGCCCTTATACTTTAATGATTGATACTATTCCTCCATCTATCAAGCCTATTAACATTTATCCTGAAAAAAATATGCAAAACGAAAATTTGGTGAAGTTTAAAATCGAAGATGAGCTTTCGGGCATTAAAACCTTTAATGGTTACATCAACAACCAATGGGAGTTATTTGAGTTTGACAAAAAAACAGGAATTTTATCTTTTGAGTTTACTTCAGATTTCAATAAGAAAATTTCCAACGAGATAGAAATAATAGTTACTGATGAAAGAAACAACAGGTCAATTTACACTGGTTCATTTATCAGGTAATAATTTTTGTTAATGTATTTTTTAACGTAACAACAATTGCTGAAGTTTGTAGTTTATTAATTATCTTTCACCATCTATGAATTTAAAGCAGCTTGGCTTATTTGTATTAATACTTGTCTCATTTGCTAGTTATGGTCAGGATAAAGAGAAAACCCTAATTCAATTTTCTGGAGTAGTTGTTTCAGGAGACGATTTAGAACCTATTTCCTTTACTTCTATCATGATTCAGAATACGCATCGTGGCACAATTAGCGATTATTACGGGTATTTTTCTTTTGTTGCAGAAGTAAATGATACCATCCTTTTTAGCAGCATTGGATATAAAGATGCTCAGTTTATCATACCAGATACTTTGCCTTCTTTTAGGTACTCTATTATCCAGCTTTTACAACCAGATACTATTGTTTTGCCTGAAGCTACTGTTTATCCTTGGCCTACCAAAGAGCAATTTAAGCAGGCATTTCTTAATGCTTATGTACCTGATGATGATTTAGCTAGAGCTCAAAAAAATCTTGATCCAAGAACTATGGAAGCATTAATGGCATCAATGCCAATGGGGCCTTCTGGAAACTTTAAATACCAAATGCAAGAGTACCAAACTAGAATTTATTACTCTGGCCAAGCACCTCCACTAAACATTCTAAATCCACTTGCTTGGGCAAAATTTATTCAAGCTTGGAAAGATGGAGATTTCAAACAAGAAAAATAGCTAACACAATAATTCTTCAGCCCGTTTGTTTTTTGATATTTGCAACCTTTAATGCGGGTACTACTATTTTTTACTTTTTTAATTTTTAGCCAATTAATATTTGGGCAAGAAGCCTATGTAAAAGGCACTGTTAGAGACGATAAAAACAAACCTCTAGAAGCGGTAAATATTTCTGTTATAGGATTACCAGGTGGAACCAGCTCTGATAGAGATGGAAATTATACCATAAAAGTGCCAGCAGATAAAAACATAAAACTTGGTTTTTCTTATTTAGGATACTTAAAACTTGAGTATGATTTAAAATTGTTTCCTGCCGAAGTAAGAAACATAAACCCATACATGAAACAAACTTCTACCAATATTCAGGAGTTTGTAATTGAAGAAGAAACATCACGCAATTCAACTATGGTAAGAATTGATCCAAAATTGATCAGTTCTATTCCATCAGCTGGAGGAAATTTTGAAGCGGTTTTGTTCTCGCAACCTGGCGTAGTTTCTAACAACGAATTAAGTTCTCAATACTCTGTAAGAGGAGGAAACTTTGATGAAAACCTTATTTATGTAAACGATATTTTAATCTACAGACCATTTTTAGTTCGCTCTGGCCAACAAGAAGGTTTAAGTTTTGTAAACTCAGATTTAGTTGAGGCTGTAGAATTTTCAGCAGGAGGTTTTGCTGCTCGTTATGGAGACAAAATGTCGTCGGTTTTAGATATTAAATACAAAGAACCAACATCATTTGGAGGCTCAATTACTGCTAGTTTATTGGGTGGCTCAATTTCTATTGAGGATGCATCTAAAGACCATCGTTTTACCCAAATACATGGAATTAGATACCGAAGCAACCAATACATTTTAAATTCTCTCGATACTGATGGAGATTACCGTCCTTCTTTTCTAGATTACCAAACATATTTAACTTTTGATATTACCGAAAAAATTCAATTAGACTTTTTAGGAAACGTTACTCGAAATAAATACCAATTTATTCCACAAGACAGACAAAGTGATTTTGGAACTATAAACCAGGCCTTGCGTTTGAGTGTATATTTTGCTGGGCAAGAGGTTGATGAGTATGAAACTTACACTGGCGCATTTTCTCTAAACCTTAAACCAAATGTGAACACCAAATTAAAATTTATTGCCTCAACTTACAGGGCTTTAGAAACTGAAACTTTTGATATTGAAGGAGCTTACAGATTAGATGAACTAGAACGTGATTTAGGAAGCCAAGAGTTTGGCGATGTTGCTTTTAACAGAGGAGTTGGAGGTTTTATTAACCATGCCCGAAACTATTTAGATGCTTGGGTTTCAACCGCAGAACATAGAGGTTGGTTTTATGATGATTCAAAAACATTACAATGGGGATTAAAAATACAACATGAAGATATTTGGGATAGGTTAAACGAATGGGAATATGTTGACTCTGCAGGCTATAGTGTTCCGCAAACACCTCCTGCCTTTTGGGGCACTTCACCAATAGATTCTTTAAGACCTATTCCTGTTAGTCCTAGAGACGAACTTAATTTAAGAACTTCAATTAAAGCTGAAAACCGAATTCAATCGAATAGAGTAATGGGATACTTTCAATGGGAAAATGCCTTTGATTTAGATACATCACAATTCAATTTAAATTTAGGCGCAAGATTTAATTATTGGGATTTTAACAACCAATTTCTTTTAAGTCCTCGAGCCAACTTATCGTTTAAACCAAATTGGAACAAAGATTTTGTTTTCAGGGCTTCCTGGGGTTATTACCAACAACCAGCATTTTATCGTGAAATGAGGGATTTAAATGGAAATGTTAATCAAAATATCAAAGCCCAAACTTCCATTCATTATGTACTAGGTTCTGACTATAATTTTAAAGCTTGGGGAAGACCTTTCAAGTTTATTTCTGAAATATATTACAAGCAATTAAAGAATTTGATTCCCTATGAAATTGACAATGTAAGGTTAAGGTATTATGCAGAGAATAATGCATCAGGTTGCGCAACAGGTATCGATTTAAAAATAAATGGGGAGTTTGTAAAAGGCGTTGAATCTTGGGCCAGTATTTCGGTAATGCAAACCAAAGAAGATGTTGCAAACGATTCTTTTACAGAATATTATAACAGCGATGGCGATCTCATCATCAATGGTTTTACCCAAAACAATGTTGTAACAGATAGCGCAACATTTTTTCCTGGAGCAGTTCCCCGCCCAACAGACCAAAGGGTAACATTTGGTTTGTTTTTCCAAGATTATCTTCCTCGAATTCCATCAGTAAAAATGAACCTCAACATACTTTTTGGAACAGGTTTACCTTTTGGTCCACCTTCTTACGAAAGATATAAAGACACACTTAGAATTCCTCCTTACCGAAGAGTAGATATTGGAGGATCTTACCAAATTTTAAAGCCCGAAAGAGAAAGAAAACCAGGCAGAGCTCTAAATTCCATGGAATCTTTATCGTTAGGCATTGAAGTTTTTAACCTTCTGCAAGTAAACAATACCATTTCTTATTTGTGGATAAGAGACGTAACCAATAGGCAATACGCTATTCCGAATTACCTCACAAATCGGCAAGTCAATATTAAGCTCATAGCACGCTTTTAACTTTACAACATGAAAAATCTTCTTCTTTTAAGTAATTCAACAAATTTTGGTGAGCCATATTTAGGTTGGCCGCAAGAGCATTTAGCCAAGTTCTACGAAGGCGTAAATGAGGTTTTGTTTATTCCCTTTGCAGGCTTTGCTTTAGGTTACGATAAATATGAGGATGCTGTAAAAAAAGCCTTTTCAAAATTTAATAAAAAGGTTGTTTCTGTGCATCAGTTTGAAAATATGCAAGAAGCTGCAAAAAATGCAGAAGCTTTTGCTGTAGGAGGAGGAAATACATTTTATCTTTTTCAGCAAATGCACCACTTAGGTTTGATGGAAATAATAAAACAAAAAGCCGAAAATGGAACTCCGTTTGCCGGATGGAGTGCAGGCTCAAACATAGCTTGTCCTAGTTTAAAAACATCTAACGATATGCCAATTGTAGAGCCAAAAAGTTTTGATGGATTAGGATTGATAAACTTTCAAATAAATCCTCATTATACCAACAAAACCATTGATGGACATGGAGGCGAAACTAGAGATCAACGTATTGAAGAGTTTATTGCCGCCAATCAAAAAACAGCCGTATTAGGTTTGCCCGAAGCTTGTTTATTGCGTGTTGAAAAAAATAATTTGACTTTCATAGGAAATTCATCGGCTAAGTTGTTCCTTTATGGAAACGAACCAAAGTTTGTTGAACCAAATTCAAACCTTAGTTACTTGTTGTAAATGCATAGTTTAGAACCATATTACGCTTGGCGAAACCAATATTGCGCAGAAGAAGACCCTCGTTCTCCATTTTTCGGAAGAGAATACAGCGAGTTTGAATTTTCTGACCGAATTTATGACCATTACATTCATCCTCAATGGGATAGCATAGATTCAACAACACTTTTCATGAAATTGCTTTTCACAGAGTACGACGAAGGTTACTGCATTATTGAGTTAATTGGCGAATGGAATGATACATTGTACAATGATATAATGACCTTTAAAAGAAATATTATTGATCATTTAATTGATGAAGGCATAAACAAGTTCATCATAATTGGCGAAAACGTTTTAAACTTTCATAGTTCAGATGATAGTTACTACGAAGAGTGGTTTGATGATATAGAAGATGGCTGGATTGCCATGTTAAATTTTAGAGAACATGTATTAGATGATTTTGCCGAAGAAAATCTTGACCAATATTTTGTTTCAGGCGGAAAACTAAATGATATGGCCTGGAGAACTGCCCAACCTTATAATTTATTCAGTAAGGTAGAAAGCCAAGTATTTAAAAGGTTAAGTATTTAATTAAAAGCTTTCGCCAATTGTAAAGTAGCCAAACCTATTTTCTTTTCCTTCGCCCCAAGCATAGTCAAAACGAATATGCATTCTGTCTTTTTCATCTAAAGAAAACCTTAATCCACAACCAATGGATGTTTTTCCGTTTTTAAAAATTAAGTTTTGAGGTTTATTACCAACAATTCCATAAGCACCAAAAACTGTTAATCCGGTTCTGTAAACTAATGGAGACCTGTATTCCAATTGCATCAAAGCAATGTGTTTATCTCTAAATCTGCCTTCTCTATAACCTCTCATTCTAAAAGGCCCGCCCATTAAGCTCATTTGGTTAAAAGGCACATCGCCAAAATTAAATTTGCCATAGGCTTGCAAGGCCACTATATGGTTTGCCTTAATATTTACGTATTTTCTTACATCTAAAATATGGGTATTAAAAACAAAGTCACTACCAAAAACAGTTTGATTAAATAAATTAGAATATTCGGCATACCAACCTTGGGTAGAGGCAAATACACTATTTCTGGTATCATACAAAAACGAAACTCCAAAACCCGAGTTAACCCCACCATTTCCGCCTGGTACTAAACCATTTTCAAACTTTCCGCCAGGCTCAACCTCGTTCATTTTTAAATATTGAAACCAATATTTTGGTCCTAAGTAAATGCTTTTGCCCAATCTTTTTTGAAAAGCCAATCGCGCTCTAGGAAATGAGGCTCGGTAATTTTCTTCGTAAGAAGTTTCAATATTATTTCCTATACCATTAAAAAAATAGGGCCACCGGTAAAACCCAAGTTCCGCCAAAAGCCTGTATCTATTTTCTTTAAAAAAAACTTCGGCAGGCAGCCAAAAAACTATTTGTTTATTGAGGGTATAACCCAATGCCATTCTTATTTGCGATGGTCGAGTAATTGTATCGTTTCCACCCTCCTTATTTTTATTAAATTTAAAATATGAGAATCCTGCTAAACCAAAATACCAGTTGGTTTCTGGCAAGTAATAAACTGAAGGAACTACAATTGTCCGTTTGTTTTTTTCTTCTAAAAAGTTGCCCAGTAAATCATTGTTTTTTTGTTGTGCACTCAAGGAAATGACAAAAAAAACAGGCAGAAAAATTTTTACGAGGATTTTCACAACGCAAAAGTAAGCATGAACCTTGGTGTAATTAATACCCCAAAAATCCTAACCCTTTCGGATAATTCAATAACCAACCTGTAATACTGTACCTGCCTGAATTGGTAATTAAAACTTCGTGCTCAAAAAGTTCGCTTCTAAAGCAAACAATTTTTCCAAATGTAGGAGCTATAACTTCTTTTTCGCCATTACCTAAATACAAAACCAACTCTCCTCCATCGCCAGGTTGCCATCTTTCATTTAAATACAAAACACACGAAATCAACCTGTTATTTCTGCCTTTAAATTGATCAATATGCTTTTCGTAGAAGGCGCCTTTTGGGTAAAACGCAAAATGAAATTCTTTATCTCTTATTCCAACAAATAAGTTAAAGTTTAAATAATCGCATAATTCTTTGATAAACTTATGCCAGGAATCTAGCAATCCATCATAATTATTTTCACCAATCCAAACAATTTTATCTCCGCGTATCGATTTATTTTTCTGGAAATCGGCCCCAGTACCAATTCCTGCTTGTTTAAAATCATCTTCTATTAATGACTGTTCCAAAGCTTTGTAAAATCCTCTCAATTCATTTTTAGTAAAAAAATTATCTGAAACAGCAAACCCTCTTTCCGAAAGAGAATCTGCAAAAAGGCTATTCTTATTCAATTCACAAAATCGGTGGAAAATTATGCTAATTTTTATTTAAAAATACCTATGGTTAGGTATAGGAGGCACTTTTTTGTGAAACTACTTTTGAATTTTAAAGTTATTAAGAATGAGTCTAAATAAAAATAGCATTGTTATTGGCTTTTTGCTAATAAGTAACATTCTAATTGGACAAACTTTTTCAGGTTTATTGATAGATAAAAATCAAAAAACACCAATTCAGTTTGCCACTGTTTATTTACAGTCAAAAGAATTTAAGAAAGGTGTTTTAACAAATTCATCGGGAAAATTTCAATTTGAATCTCTTCCGATCGGAAACTATACCCTCACTATTCAATCAATTAGTTTTATTAACAAAACCGAAGAAATTGAAATAACTGAAAATGAAAAAAATCTCACAATCGAACTAACTTCCTATATAGAAAATTTACATGAAGTTGTAGTAGAAACCCAAAGTTTGGTCGGAAATTCAAATCAACTTATTAAAACCCCAGGCAGTGTAAGTTTTATTTCGCCAAAACAAATGGAGCAGTTTAATTATACAGATATTAATAGGGCATTAAGAACTATACCGGGTGTTTACTTGCAAGAAGAAGATGGATTTGGTTTAAGACCAAACATTGGCTTAAGAGGCACAGGAGTTGAGCGCTCTTCGAAAATTACCATTATGGAAGACGGAGTTTTAATGGCTCCCGCCCCCTACTCTTCTCCGGCGGCTTATTATTTTCCAACTGCAGGCAGAATGGAATCTATTGAAGTTATGAAAGGTAGCTCTCAAATTTCTTTTGGACCGCAATCTACAGGAGGAGCAATAAACTTAGTTTCTACTCAGCTTCCTGCTGAAAAAAAAGCCCAAATAAATTTAATAGGTGGCAGTTTTAACACACGAAATTTACATGCTTACTATGGCGAAAATTTTGGACAAGTTGCATTTTTGGTTGAAACTTTTCAACTAAGTTCAGATGGTTTTAAAACCCTGCCAAATAACCAAAACACAGGTTTCAACAAGCAAGACTATGTAGGTAAATTAAGATTCAATTCTAAAGCCACAGCAAAAATTTACCAATCGCTAACCTTAAAAGGGAGTTTGGTCTATGAAAACTCAAACGAAACTTATTTAGGTTTAACCGATTATGATTTCAAAGCTTCTCCTTTTTCTAGATATTCCGCAAGTGCAAATGACAATATGGATGCTAACCAAAGTAGTTTTTCAGCAACTCACTTTATATCATTTTCAGAAAACATCGAAATGGTTACAACCGCCTATCGCACTAAATTTAGCCGAAATTGGTACAAACTAGACGCAGTAATAGATTCAACAGGAAATAAAGTTGGCATTAGCTCAATTTTAGATAACCCACAAATTAGCTACCTATTTAATGTAATAAACGGAAGTTTAAACTCTACCTGGGGAGCTTTAAGGGTAAGAGCCAACAATAGAGATTATTACACTGAAGGAATTCAAACTCGCTTAAATATTGAGAAAAACTTTGAAAACCTAAAAAATAAAATTTCAATTGGAGGAAGAATACACAGAGATGCAATGGATAGATTTCAGTGGGAAGACGATTACGACATGCTTAATAATCAACTGAGTTTGGTAAAAATTGGTGAACCCGGAACACAGAGTAATTTGATTGAATCGGCTAATGCAGTATCCGCTTTTGGCGAATACTCTGCTGAGATAGGACGTTTTGTATTAAAAACTGGCGTGAGAATGGAAAACATCAATTACACCAAAAAAGACTTTGGAAAAAATGATGTAATAAGAAACGAAACCAATTTAGTTACCTTTAAAAATCATGTAAACCAAATAATTCCTGGCGCCTCAATTATGTATAATTTAAACCCGAAAAACATAATTTTTACAGGAGTTCACAAGGGTTTTTCACCTCCAGGTTCGCAACCCAATACTGAGGCAGAAAATTCAATCAATTATGAATGTGGTTATCGTTACAAAGGAATTTTAGGTAACCTTCAATTGGTCGGTTTTTACAATGATTATAACAACTTATTGGGTGCAGACCTTTCTGCATCAGGCGGAACAGGAACCAACAACCTTTTTAATGCTGGCGAAGCTTTAACCCAAGGTATTGAGTTTGAGTATGCAAACCAATTTTTCATTAACGAATCTTGGAGTATTCCGTTTCAGACTGCTTACACGTTTACCAATGCAACTTTTAAAAACAGCTTCAACTCCAGTTTCGAACCTTGGGCAACTGTTGTTAGTGGCGATTTGATGCCATATATCCCTCAGCATACAGCAAACGTAACCACAGGAATTCAAAACCACTATTTTAACATTATTGGCCAAATAAGTTACACAAGTTCAATAAATACAATAGCTTCGAACAAACAGTTAATCAACCAAAATGCCGTAAAAGGTTTTGCTGTTTGCGATTTGAGCAGCGAAATATTCGTTTCGAACCAGGCAAAAATTTTTATCGGTTTAAACAATGTTTTTAACAACTCTTATGCAGTGGCACGCAGACCTTTTGGTTTAAGACCAGGTATGCCAAGATCATTAAGATTAGGTTTTAAATGGATCTTAAATTAACCTTTATTTTTTAAACCGAATTCCATTAAATTCGCGTAATGCGGATTATTTTAGTTAGCTCACTAATTTTAGGATTTTTGCTTTTGGCAACAAGTTGCAATAAAAAGAATCCCGAAATTTATGGCAAATGGAGGCTCGTTGAATCTAGAATTTCATCATCAGGAAAAACAATTTCCTCAGCTGAACGCCAAGGAACTGTGGAGGCTATTTTTGCTACAAACGGCGTTTTTACAACAACATTTAAAGGCCAAAGAGTTAACTTCTTTTCATTTTCTATTGAAAACAACGAATTAATTATTGATGGCCAAAAAACAGAGTTCAAAATAAAAAAAGATACATTGTTTTTGGTAACCAACAAAACGCAAGGTATTGTTGATGTTTATGTACCTAGCACAAGCTATTAAGATTAAGTGTACAACTTACACTTTGTTTATTTACTTTAGTTGCCCACAAAAAAATTATGGACGCAAGAAATCGAGTTATCATTGAAAATCTTCACCCTATTGTAGATGGTGGAAGGTACTACGCAAAATCTTCAATCGGACAAAAAATAAACTGCTCTGCCGACATTTTTGCCGATGGGCATGATGTAATAAATGCGAGTTTATTATATAAGCACGAAAAAGAAAAAGGATTTACAGAGATAGAATTAAAAAACACCAATCAAGATTTATGGGAGGCAAATTTTAAGGCAGAAAAGCAAGGGTTTTACGAAATAAAATTAACAGGTTGGGTAGATAATGCCTTAAACTGGCAGCATAATATTGAACGGAAAATAAAAGACAATCAGCATGTAAATGTTGAATTGCAAGATGGAATTCAATATTTAGATTTTTTGGCAAAAAAAGCCAATAAAACAGAAAAAACATACTTAAGCGAACTCAAAAAGCTTTTTAAATCTGAAAAAGATTATGGTAATGCTATCCAAAAAGCTACTGAAGCTAGGTTACATGATTTATTTCACAAGTACCCTAATAAAGAGTTTGTTACCGAAACCCAAGTTTTAAAAGTTTATGCTGATAGACAAAGGGCTTTGTTTAGCTCTTGGTATGAGTTTTTTCCTAGATCTGCCTCAGGAACTTCAAAACATGGGACATTTAAAGATTGTATAAAATTATTGCCCGAAGTAGCCAAAATGGGTTTTGATGTATTGTACTTCCCTCCTATTCATCCAATTGGAGAAGATTTTAGAAAAGGAAAAAACAACTCAACTAAAGCCTTAAAAGGCGATGTTGGATCACCATGGGCTATTGGCGGAAAAGATGGCGGGCATAAAGACATTCACCCTGAATTGGGAAGTCTTTCCGATTTCAAAAAACTTATTGCGGAAGCAAAAAAACTAGGCATTGAAATCGCAATGGATTATGCCTTGCAATGTGCTCCCAATCATCCTTATGTTAAGCAACACCCGCAATGGTTTAAATGGCGTCCTGATGGTTCAGTTCAATATGCTGAAAATCCCCCAAAAAAATACCAAGACATTTTACCAATCAATTTCGAAACTGAAGATTGGAAAAACCTTTGGGACGAATTAAAATCTATTATTGACTATTGGGTAGAACAAGGTATTACTATTTTTAGGGTAGATAATCCCCACACCAAAGCTTTTCCTTTTTGGGAATGGATGATTAATGAAGTAAAAAAATCTAACCCTGATATTTTGTTTTTGGCTGAAGCTTTTACTCGGCCCAGTGTAATGCATAACTTAGCCAAATTAGGTTTTTCTCAATCATACTCATATTTTACTTGGCGAAATACCAAAGCTGAATTAAGCGAGTACATGAGTGAGATTACTACTCAAAAAGGCAAAGATTATTTTAGACCTAATTTTTGGCCCAATACGCCAGATATTAATCCTTATAACTTGCAGAGTGGCAACGAAAATATGTTTCTAATTCGTTTCTTCTTGGCAGCAACCTTAAGTTCAAATTATGGCCTGTACGGCCCAGTGTTCGAGCAAATTGTTCATGAAGCAATTCCTGGTAAAGAAGAATACTTAAACTCCGAAAAATATGAATTGAAACAATGGGATTTTTCAAAAACCAATAAATTGAAAGAACTCATAAAAATTATCAATAAACTAAGAAAGGAAAATACTGCTTTACAAAACACTTTTAACTTTCAAGAATTAAAAATTGAAAACGATAATTTGTTTTGTTACATAAAGTATGATGAAGAAAATGATAACTATTTACTAATGGCCGTAAACCTAGATCCTTATCACCAACAAGGAGGCTGGGTGCAACTGCCTTTAGCGTTGTTAAACCATAAAAATGGAGAAAGATATTTAATGCAAGATGTTTTAACTTCGAACTCATACTATTGGGAAAACGAATGGAATTTCATTGAATTAAATCCTCATGTTTTGCCATTTCATTTATTTAAAATAGAGAAACAATAATGGAACTAAGCAGTAATTTAACCACCAACAAAAACTGGCAAAACCTTTTTGAAGACCAAAATTTAGTTGACCGTTTTTGCAAAGATGTTTTCCCAAACTACATGCAAAGCAAAAGGTGGTTTGCTGGAAAAGGCGCTAACATCAACTTTTTTAGACTTGAGTTTTTACTCGATTATTTTGTAGAAGATAGAAAATATTACCTTGGTGTTATTGAGGTTGTGCTAGAAAACTCAGCAACCCATCGATATTTTATTCCGCTTGATTTTCATATGGGTAATCCAGACCATGTTGAGAACGAAGCTATAATTACCCCCATTAAAATTCAAAACGAAGTAGGTTTACTTACCGATGCAATTTATTCAAGTAATTTTAGAAACGACCTTTTCTTAAAAATTTTAAACCAAGATAAACCCGATACCAACATTGGGTTTTTTCAGTTTTTAAGAGGGAGTATTCTAGCAAATGAGTCAAATAGCAACATAAATTCTAGGTTGCTAAATGCCGATCAGAGCAATACAACTATTGTTTATAACGATAAATATTTCTTAAAAATTTACAGAAGGTTATACCGAGAAATAAATCCAGATTTTGAATTAACCTACTTTTTATCTGAAAAAACAAAATTCCAAAACTCTCCAAAATTTGCAGGAAGCGTTACCTGGAAAAGAGATAATTTACCAGATATTTCAATTGGGCTAATGCAACAAAAAATAGATCACCATAGTGAGGCTTGGCCTTATATGGTTGGCAAAACTGCCTCTTTTTTCGAAATTCTAGAAAAAGAAAATATTGAGCTAAGCCAGTTAAGTTCTGTATCTATTTACAAGCCAAACAAGCATTTTGAAGAAACTGAAATAATGAACTACCTTATTGGTTCTGAAGTTTTGAATTTTGTACAACAACTAGGTTTAAGAACTGCCGAAATGCATATTGCATTGGCTTCTGATAAAACAGAAAAAAGTTTTAGTCCACGAAATTTTAACGAAGACTACAGTGTTTGGTTAAAAAACAGGCTAAATCAACAATTCGATAGACGGTATCTTTTGGTAGAGCAAAACTTTCATAAGTTAAAAGGTCTTTCAAAAAAATATGCCCAAAAGGTATTGGATTCTAAAAACAACATCAAAAATTTCATTTTAGATTTTGATGAGCTAAAGCTCATTTCAACCAGAATTAGAATTCATGGAGATTATCATTTAGGCCAAGTATTAATTGGCGAAAGCGATTTGTTCATTTTAGATTTTGAAGGAGAACCAGAAGCAACTATTAGAGATAGAAAAGTAAAGCAACCACCACTTAAAGATGTTGCCGGAATGCTTCGGTCATTTCATTATGCTATTTATGCTACTATATTTAACAGAATGCCTAATAGCAATTTAACCCAAGAACAGCTATTTACCGCAGGAGAACATTATTACCACACCATTGGTGGTTTATTTCTTAAAACATACATGGAAAAAGCCATGGAGAAATCTTTAAATATTGGGTATCAAAAAGAAATAAATTACCTCTTAAAATATCACTTGCTCGAAAAAGCCATTTACGAAATGGGCTACGAATTGAATGCAAGACCAGATTGGGCAATTATCCCCTTAACTGGATTAATTAATTTAATTGAAGAATAAATAAACTAACCATATTGAAAAATTTTGTTGAAGCACATTCATTATTAACCGACTTTGATATTAGCTTATTTAGATCGGGAAAACATTTTAGAATGTATGAAAAATTTGGCGCTCATGTTATTGAGGTTAATGGCCAAAAAGGAACCTACTTTGCAGTTTGGGCACCCAATGCCGAATCTGTTTCTGTAATAGGAAATTTTAATTTTTGGAGTGGAGACGAACACCAGCTTCATGTAAGATGGGACAGCTCTGGAATTTGGGAAGGCTTTATTCCAAACCTTACTGAAGGCGAGATTTACAAGTATAGAATTAAACCTAATGGCCAAAGTGGAGTTTTAGAAAAGTGCGACCCCTTTGCAATGTATGCCGAAATCCCACCAAATACTGCTTCCATTATTTGGAACCAAGATTACAAATGGAAAGATGCCAAGTGGATGAAATCTCGAGAAAAGAATAACGGGTTAAATCAACCATATTCTGTTTACGAAGTTCACATTGGCTCTTGGAAAAGAAAACTTGAAGAAGGTGGAAGGTCATTAACCTATAAAGAACTTGCCCAAGATTTAGTTGGCTACGTTAAAGAGCATGGCTTTACCCATGTTGAATTGATGCCCGTTATGCATCACCCATTTACAGGTTCATGGGGTTACCAAATTACAGGTTATTACGCTCCTGTAAGCGATTTTGGTTCACCCCAAGATTTTATGGCTTTGGTAGATGCCTTTCACAAGGCAGAAATTGGAGTAATTTTAGACTGGGTTCCTTCACATTTCCCAGGAGATGCTCATGGTTTAAAAGATTTTGATGGAACTGCGATTTACGAGCATGCCGACCCAAGAAAAGGATATCATCCAGATTGGGAAAGCTATATTTTTAACTACGGAAGAAACGAAGTAAAATCGTTTTTGATTTCAAATGCAGCTTTTTGGTTTGATGTTTACCATGCAGATGGATTAAGAGTTGATGCTGTTGCTTCTATGCTCTATCTAGATTACTCTAGAAAAGAAGGCGAATGGATTCCAAATGAATTTGGAGGAAGAGAAAACCTTGAGGCTATTTCTTTTATGAAAGAAATGAACGAGGAGGTTTACAGGTCTTTTGAAGGAATTCAAACTATTGCAGAAGAAAGCACTGCTTGGCCAAGTGTTTCAAGACCAACCTATTTAGGTGGTTTAGGCTTTGGCATGAAATGGATGATGGGTTGGATGCACGACACTTTGAGGTACTTTAAGTATGATAGTTTTTTCAAAAAATACCATCACAACGAAATCAGCTTTAGCCTTACCTATGCCTTTACCGAAAACTTTATGTTACCCCTTTCTCACGATGAAGTTGTGCATGGAAAAGGTGCTTTAATAGACAGAATGCCGGGCGATGAATGGCAAAAATTTGCCAACTTAAGAATGATGTACACCTACATGTTTACTCATCCTGGAACCAAGCTTTTATTTATGGGAGCTGAATTTGGTCAAACTTCTGAGTGGAACCACAACCAAAGTTTAGATTGGCATTTAACCCAATACGAACCACACAAAGGAGTGCAAGCCTTAATTAAAGATTTAAACAGTTTATACAAAAAAGAAAAAGCACTTTTCGAAAACTCATTTACCCACGATGGTTTTGAATGGATTGATTATGACGACAATGAAAACACTGTTTTATCTTACATGCGTAAAGGAAAAAAACCAGGTGATTTTGTAATTGTTGTTTGCAATTTCACTCCGGTTTTAAGGGAAAATTACAGAATTGGTGTTCCTGTAAAGAAAAATTACAAAGAAATTTTTAACTCTGATGATAAAAAATATTGGGGTTCTGATCAAAAAAATAAAGGTTTAATAAAAGCCGAAAATATTAGTTGGCAAGGTAAACCTCAATCTATATCACTTAACTTACCACCACTTGGTATTGTGGTTTTAAAAGTAAATACAAAGGATTAATTTATGGAAAAATTTATTTGTATTCATGGGCATTTTTACCAACCGCCTAGAGAAAATGCATGGCTAGAAGAAATTGAACTACAAGAATCTGCAGCCCCTTACCACGATTGGAACGAAAGAATTGATTCTGAATGTTATAACCCCAATGCAAATTCAAGGGTATTAAATGACGAGGGGAAAATTATTGATATTGTAAATAATTACAGTAAAATATCATTCAACTTTGGCCCTACTCTACTTTCGTGGTTAGAAAAATACTCTCCCGAAACCTATTCGGGCATTTTAAAAGCAGATAAGGAGAGTATGAAAAACTTTGGTGGTCATGGCTCGGCTATGGCCCAAGTTTACAATCACTTAATAATGCCTCTTTGTAACCGAAGAGATAAGGAGACCCAGGTAAAATGGGGAATTTACGATTTTGAGAAAAGGTTTAAACGCAAACCTGAAGGAATGTGGTTAGCCGAAACAGCAGTTGATTACGAAACCTTAGAAGTACTTGCTGAGCATGATATTAAGTTTACGGTTTTAGCCCCACGCCAAGCCAAAGCTTTTCGGAAAATTGGAGAAGAAAATTGGAGCCAAGGTGTAAATTCACAGTTTCATTACATCTGTAATTTACCCTCAGGTAAAAAAATCACTTTATTCTTTTACGATGGAGATGGCTCTCAGGCCGTTGCATTTAAAGGCCTTTTAAAAGATGGAAAAGAGTTAGCCAACAACCTAATCAATTCATTTAACATATTTTCTGGAGATCATCCATTGGTGCATATCGCTACAGATGGCGAAAGTTATGGCCATCATCATAGATACGGAGATATGGCTTTGGCTTATTGCATTAGGTATATTGAAGAAAATAAATTAGCCAACCTAACCAATTACGGTCAGTTTATGAATTTATTCGAAGCTGAATACGAAATTGAAATCCATGAAAATAGCTCTTGGAGTTGTGTACATGGAATTGAAAGATGGAGATCAAATTGTGGTTGCAATACAGGTGGCACTTCTTGGAATCAAGAATGGAGAAAACCTTTAAGAGACACTCTCAATTGGTTAAGAGACCACCTTGCTGAAGTTTATGAAAGGGAAATGAAATTCTTTAATAAAGATGTTTGGGGCTTACGCAACAAGTACATCAATATTATTTTAGATAGAAACATAGTAAACGTTGAAAAATTCATCAAAGAAAATGCTCCAGAAAACTTAGATGAGGAACAAACTACCAAGTTTATAAGGTTAATGGAAATGCAGCGCCAATGCTTGCTAATGTTTACCAGTTGCGCTTGGTTTTTTGATGAAATTTCAGGTATCGAAACTGTTCAGGTTTTACAATATGCCAATAGGGCAATTCAATTAGCCGAAAGAGAGAGTGATGTTCATTTAGAAGAGGAGTTTATTGGTCGTTTATCCTACATCAAAAGTAACATAGAAGATTACGACAATGGAGCAGTTATTTACAAACGATTTGTAGAGCCTTCAAGATTAACCCTAACAAGTGTTGGAATGCATTACGCAGTTGCTTCACTTTTTGATGAAGAACCTGAATCTTTAAATATTTTAAGCTATCGCTGCCAGAGTGAATATTTTGAAAGATTTGAAGCTGGAATTCAAAAAATGGTAATTGGAAGTACAAAAATTAACTCAAAAATTACCTTATCTGAAAAGCAGTTTTATTTTGTAGCTATCTATTTAGGTCAACATCATATAATTGGCTCTGGTACAGATAGTATTACACCTGAAGCTTTTACTAGCATGAGCGAAAAGCTTAAAAAGGCATTTAGTTCTAGCAGTTTAGCACAAGTTTTACAATTAAAACAACATTACATTCCTACGCACAACTTTTCTATTAGAGAACTATTTAAGGATGAACAAATAAAGGTTTTAAATAAAATTTTAGAAGAAAATATTCAACAAGCAGAAGAAAATTATCGTGATATATACCGTAAAAATTATCACTTGTTGAATTTAATGAGGGAGAATAAACTTCAATTTCCTAATATTTTAAGGCATAATTTAGAAATAGTACTTAACAAAGATTTGGAGCAGTTTTTCAAAAGCAAACCTCGAAACAATAAAAAATTAGATTCACTTGTTGATGAGTTTAAAAGGTGGGATATCATTCCTTATCAAAATCAATTGATGAAACCTGCCTCAAACCATATAATTCAATCTTTATATGAGTTAGAGCAAGAAGACTATAATATTAAAGCTATTGAAAGGGTTATAGGTACTATTTCTGCTTGCGATACTATTGGTTTAAAACTTTTTAGACGAAGACTACAAAACCAAATTTTTAAATTGGGTAATAACTTTATAAAAAGGCTTTACGGAAAAGCTTCAATAGAAAAAAATGAAAAATGGCAACTTGCTCTTATTGATGAATTAGCCAGTTTAGTTGGAATAAAGATTTTGGGAATAAATGTTTTGTTTAAAGTTTAACAATTGAGCAACCAAAAGCCTTTTAAAGGATTAAAAGTAATAGAGTTTGCAAGTGTTTTAGCAGGCCCTTTGGTTGGTAGATTTTTTGCTGAGCTTGGCGCAGATGTATTAAAAATAGAAGGACCTGAAGGTGATGTAACAAGAGGATGGAAAAATCCAATTGAAAAAAAAGAAACAAAAACCTCTTCATATTTTGCCTCTGCAAATTATGGGAAAACATACCAAACCCTAAACCTCAAATTAAAATCACACCAAGAGGAAGCTCAAAAAATATGTAAAACTGCTGATATAGTTTTGGTGAATTTTAAACCGGGGATTGCAAAATCTTTTAGGCTTGATTTCGAAAACTTAAAAAATCTAAATCCTAATTTAATTTATGGGGAAATAACAGGATTCGAAAAAGGAAATAATCGCCCTGCCTTTGATATGGTTTTGCAAGCAGAAGCAGGATATCTCTCTATGAGTGGTTTTCCTGAAAAGCCTTTTGCCAAAATGCCTGTTGCGTTAATTGATGTATTATCCTCACATCAGTTAAAAGAGGGAATACTAATAGCTTTATTAAAAAGAGAAAAAATAAACCAAGCCCAAAAGGTTTCGGTTTCATTAATTGAAAGTGCTATTTCATCATTAGTAAATCAAGCTTCAAACTATCTTAATGATGGATTTATTCCAAAACCCATGGGTAGTGACCATCCTAATATTGCGCCCTATGGAAGTGTTTTCTATTCTAAAGAAAAAAAGCCTTTTTTATTGGCTGTTGGAACCAATAAACAATTTAAAACTTTAGGTAATTTTTTAAATTTTACTGAAGAAGTTTTTGAAAATTTTTCTGATAATTTTAAAAGGGTAAAAAATAGAGAAATGTTAAACCAGTTAATTCAAAAAGAAGTATCACTTTTTTATTTTAAGGAATTAAAAAGTTCCTTTTTAAAATTAGAAATACCTTTTGGGCAAATAAAATCTATGAATGAAGTATTTGAAAATGAAGAAAACAATCAACTCATTGCTCAAGAAATATTTGAACAAGGAATACTAAAAAGTGTAAATACTGTTTCATTTAAAATTTCTAATTAATTATAGATTACAGATTTACAACCTGATTAGATTTTATTTTGAGTTAATTTAAAACAAACAACTTTTGTTTCTATGAAAGATAAAAAAGCCATTGTAAATTATTATGATAATGCAAAAATATCATACCAAGATGCATGGCATTTAGATAAGTGTATGGCCATGCATTTTGGAATATGGGATAAAGGGGTAAAAAATCTGCAAGAGGCATTAATTCATGAAAATCAAGTTTTAGCAGAAATTATTAATCCACAACCTAATGATTATGGTCTTGATGCAGGGTGCGGAGTTGGCGGAAGCTCAATTTTTTTAGCCCAACACTTTAATTGTAAGATGCACGGCATTACATTGAGTAATAACCAAAAAGAATCTGCAGAAAATTCAGCTAGAAAACTTGGTGTTGAAAACAATACAATATTTAGTGTTGATGACTTTCACGCAACTCAATTTAAAGATAACTCCTTCAATTTTGTTTGGATGCTAGAAAGCTTCTGCCATGCTTATGACTCAAAAAAAGTGTTAAATGAAATGTTTAGGGTTCTTAAACCAGGTGGAAAAATAATTATTGCTGATGTCTTTTTATCAAAACCATCTCACTCTAAAGAAAACCTAGATTTAATGACAAGTTGGCTAAATAGTTGGGCTGTTCAATTTGTAGAAAAAGGTGAGAAAATTCCTGAATTCATGAAAGAGTCAGGATTTGAAAATATTGATTCAAAAAATTTTACAAAAAGCGTTACAAAATCGATAAATAAACTAAACCTTTTTGGCAGAGGTGCTTTGGCTTTAGGAGGGATAAAACGTTTTTTTGGAAAATCGTATGGAAATGAGATTACAATACAAAATTCACGTGGGGCTGTACTTTCATACCAAACCTTAAAAAAAGGAATTTGGGATTATCTTATTTTTTCAGCAAATAAACCAAAACTGGTAGATAAATAATAAAATTTTGTTTTATGAAATTCACAAATGAAGAAATTGCAAATTATTACGACACTACCCAAAATCACTATGAAAAATGGTGGAATTTAAAAGACGGTTTAGCGCTGCATTATGGGGTTTGGGATAAAAGCACAAAAAACTTTACAGAAGCCCTATTAAATACAAATAAGGTGTTAATGGAATTATGTGAAATAACAGAAACAGACTATGTACTAGATGCTGGTTGTGGTGTGGGCGGGTCTTCTTTTTATATTCATCAAAATTCAGGGGCAAAAGTTGTAGGTATAACGTTAAGCGAAAGTCAGTTAAAATACGCCAATAATTTGGCTAAAGAAAAAAAAGTTGACGACAAAGTTTCTTTTGCCATTATGGATTATTGCAATACTTCCTTTGAATCTAATTCATTTGATGTGGTTTGGGCTTGTGAAAGTGTTTCTTCAGCAGTGGATAAAGTCGAGTTTATTAAAGAGGCATACAGAGTTTTAAAAAAAGGGGGAAGATTGATTTTAAGCGACTGTTTTATTACCTCAAATAAACCGAATGACCCAAATAAATGGATTTATAAATGGGGCCAAACTTGGGGTGTTTCAAACTTGGTTACTGTTAATTTCTTTGAAACTAATTTAAAACAAACAGGATTTTCATCTGTAACCTCTTTGGATTACACTGAAAAGGTTAGAAAAACTGCATTTAGAATGTATTTGGCTTCAATTTTAGGCTTTTTGCCCTCAGAACTTTATAATTTTTTTAACCCCAAGGTTTCAAGATTTGCAAAAACTCATTACAAAAGTGGTTATTATCAATACAAAGCTTTGCAGGAAAAATTATGGGACTATAATATTGTTTTTGCTACAAAGTAAAAATTACTTTTTAGAATTTTTAAATACACTTGAAATAATCGAAAGGCTCTAAACATTCAACGCATTTATAATGTGCCTTACAGGCAGTAGAGCCAAACTGACTTACCATTTTTACATCTTTCGACTTACAATGTGGGCACCTAATATCTTTTGGACCAAATGGGTCTAATAAACTTTTATTTGGCGAACCCTTTTCGGGTGGTGCAATTCCGTAATCTTCTAATTTTTGCTTTGCCTCATCTGTAATCCAATCTGTTGTCCAAGCCGGAGATAATACAGATTTCACCTCAAATGATTCAATTTTATTTTCATGAAGAACCTCCTTAATTTGGTCTTCGATCAATCTCATGGCAGGGCAACCTGAATAAGTTGGCGTAACTGTAATAAATACTTTTTCACCTTCAACTTTAACTTCTCTTAAAATTCCTAATTCTTTGATGTTGATTACAGGAATTTCAGGATCAGGAATTTCTGATAAAATTTTTTCTATTTCAACTGCAGATAACATCAATCCCAATTGGCATCAGGGTAAGTTCTAACCAAATATTGCATTTCTGTTAACATGTAACCCAAGTTTTCAGTGTGAATTCCATTTCTTCCACCTGTCGACATAAATGTACCTTCGGGAATTTTAAGTTTAGCTTCAGCCAAAACTTCAGAAATTTTTGTTTGATAATTGGATTTTACTTCGTCTAAATTTGGGAGAATATTGGCTTTTTGAAGCGTTGAATAAGCTTCACTTACTTCAAACATCTCACCTGTATATTTCCAAATTTGCTCTACTGCTTCCTGAATTTTTTGATGACTTTCATCTGTTCCATCACCAAAAATTATTACCCATTTCGATGAATGTCTTAAATGATAAGCTACTTCTTTAATTGATTTTTCGGCAAAACCCTTTAAAAATTCGTCTTGACTATTTTTTAAGCCTTGTAAAAAGTAATAATGGAAAGTATCATAAAAAAACTGCCTTGCAATTGTATTGGCATAATTTCCATTTGGTTGTTCTACCAAAAGCAAGCTAGTAAATTCTCTTTCTCTTCTTCGGTAAGCCAAATCATCGGCGTTTTTACCTTCTCCACCAAGTTCTCCTGCATAATTTAGTAAACTTTGAGCTTGGCCTAGTAAATCTAATCCTACATTAGAAAGAGCAATATCTTCTTCTAATTCAGGACCATGTCCGCACCATTCGGTAATTCTATGGCTTAGCACCAATGCATCATCACCATGATTTAAAGCAAATATTTTTAAGGCTTCTTTTACATCCATGTTATAAATATTTTACCCCTTTAGGAATATTATAAAATGTTGGGTGTCGGTAAACTTTGTCGTTAGCTGGTTCAAAAAACTCTCCTTCATCATCTGGAGATGATGCAGAAATTGCATTTGCAGGAACTACCCAAATACTTGTTCCTTCGCTTCTTCTTGTGTAAACGTCTCTTGCATTTTCAATTGCAGATTGAGCATCTGCAGCATGAATACTACCAACGTGTTTGTGGCTTAAACCTGGTTTTGATTGAATAAATACCTCCCATAGAGGCCAATTTGTTTTTTCGTTTTGGCTCATAGCAATATATTTTGGTTAGGCTGCTTTTGATACTTGTTTTTTGGCTGCATAAGCTTTGGCTGCTTCTCTCACCCAACTTCCTTTATTATAGGCTTCTTGACGGGCACTTAAGCGCTCTTGGTTACATGGACCATTTCCTTTAATTACTTCAAAAAATTCATCCCAATTGATGGTTCCGAAATCATAATGGCCTTTTTCTTCATTCCATTTCAAATCTTTATCAGGAACTGTTAAACCAATAGCTTCAGCTTGTTGTACTGTTCTGTCTATAAAATCTTGTCTTAACTCATCGTTAGACTTTCTTTTTATTTTCCATTTCATAGAGAGAGCAGAGTTTGGCGAATTATCATCTGTTGGACCAAACATCATTAATGAAGGCCACCACCATCTGTTCAAGGCATCTTGAGCCATTTCTTTTTGTTCAGGGGTTCCATTGGCCAAATTGGCTACAATTTCGAATCCTTGACGTTGGTGAAAACTCTCTTCTTTACAAATTCTAACCATGGCTCTGGCATAAGGTCCATAAGAAGTTCTGGTTAGCATTACTTGGTTCATAATGGCTGCGCCATCTACCAACCAACCAACTGCACCTATATCGGCCCAAGTTAAAGTTGGATAATTAAATATTGATGAGTATTTGGCTTTGCCAGATAATAGTTCTTCTATTAAGTCTTGTCTATCAGCACCTAAAGTTTCTGCAGAACTGTATAAGTATAAACCATGACCTGCTTCATCTTGAATTTTTGCCAACAAGATCATTTTGCGTCTTAGGCTCGGGGCTCTTGTTAACCAGTTAGCTTCAGGTAACATTCCAACTACCTCTGAATGGGCATGTTGAGATATTTGTCTGATTAGTGTTTTTCTGTATTTCTCAGGCATCCAATCTTTGGGTTCAACTTTAATTTCTGCGTCTACCTTTTTTTGGAAGTTTTCTAGTAAAATATTTTCGTCCATAATTTTTTTGTGGGTTTACAAGTTTAACACTTTTAATAAATCAAATAAATGACAAATTTCACTGGTAAATTTCTTGTTTTTTTAATTACTAAATTCCAGATATATTTTTTTTAGAGTTTCTAAAAAGAATTGATTTTCTTCAGGTTTCCCAACAGTAACTCTTACACAATTTGGCAAAGCAAAAGTTTTTAAGTGTCTGATAAAAACTCCATTTTCTGCTAACGTTTTAGTTAATGATGCCGCTTTTTCTTCTGAACCTAAATCTATCATCACAAAATTACCTCCTGTTCGATAAAAATTTAAACCCATTTGGGTAAAAGTTTCATAAAACTTACCTATCCAAAAAGTATTATTGGCTACCGTTTTATTTACAAACGCATCATCTTTTATGGCGCCAATTCCAGCAGCTTGTGCCAAGTTTGATGGTGCAAATGTCATTTTCACTTTATTAAGAGCTTCAATAACTTCGGGTGAACCAACTGCATATCCAATTCTAATACCTGCCACGCCATATGCTTTTGAAAAAGTTCTTAGTGTTATAACATTGGGTTTAGAAAATTTAATGCTATTGGGATAATCTAAACCTAAACCTTCGGCATACTCAAAATAGGCTTCGTCAATAATCACCAAAATATCTTCAGGAATATCTTCTACAAACTGCCTCAACTCAAGTTTAGAAATTACTGCGCCTGTTGGGTTATTTGGATTTGCTATATAAATAGCTTTGGTTTTGTTCGAAATGTTTTTTTGAATTTGATCGAGGTTAAAAGCGTAATTTTTGGTAAGTGGAATTTTGGTAACATCAATATTGTGAGCCTCTGCCCAAATGTAAACCGCCACAAAACTTCCATCAGAAGTTAATAGCTCATCGCCATCAAAAAAGAAGGCTTGAAAAATATTGCTTAATATAGATTCAGATCCATTTTCTACTGCGATGTGTTCAACTTTTCTACCAACTTTTTCTGCAATTAGGTTTCTCAACTCAATAGCGTGAGGGTCTGGATATAGGTAAGTTTGCTCTAGGGCTTTTTCTATTTCTAGCTTTGCCATTGGAGAAGAACCATGGTTATTTTCATTGTTCCATAGCACAGCCATTTTTTCAAACCCAAACTCTGCCTTTAATTCTTCGGGAGATTTACCCGGCATGTAGGTCTTTAAATTGAGTATATAATCAGGTATTAAAATCATACTGAATAAACATATTTCAGGTACGAAAGTTTTTCAACCTTATAAAAATAAAAAACCCTATTAAGCAAAGCAAAATAGGGTTTTAAATTTAATACGAGTGTAAATTACATTTTGTCTAAAACAGACATAACGCTTCTAACAGCCTCTGCAGATTCGTTTAACAAGGCTTTTTCATCCTCATTTAAATCTAATTCAATTATTTTTTCGATTCCGTTTTTACCCAATATAACTGGTACACCTAAGTAAATATTATTTAAATCATACTCGCCTTTTAGCCAAGCACAAACTGGGAAAATTCTTTTTTGGTCTCTTACGATTGCTTCAACCATTTGAGCAGCAGCAGCACCAGGAGCATACCAAGCGGAAGTTCCTAATAATTTAACGATTTCACCACCACCTGCTTTAGTTCTATCAACAATAGCATTTAGTTTGTCATCAGAAATCATTTCAGAAACAGGAATACCACCAACAGTTGTATATCTTGGAAGTGGAACCATTGTATCACCATGCCCTCCCATTAAAACTGCTTGAATATCTTTAGGAGAAACATTTAACTCTTCGGCTAAAAATGCTCTATATCTTGCTGTATCTAAAATACCTGCCATTCCAAATACTTTACTTGAATCAACTTTTGCTGTTAAATAAGCAGCGTAAGTCATTACATCAAGTGGATTAGAAACAATAATGATAATTGCATCAGGTGAATTTTTGATAACATTTTCGGTTACTGATTTTACTATACCTGCATTGGTTGCGATAAGATCGTCTCTACTCATTCCTGGTCTTCTTGGAACACCAGAAGTAATCACAACTACTTCACTACCTGCGGTTCTTTCGTAATCATTGGTAACACCAATGGTTCTTGAATCATAAAGATTAATTGGCGCTGTTTCCCAAATATCAAGGGCTTTACCTTCTGCAACACCTTCTTTAATATCCAATAAAATAATTTCATTGGCTATTTCTCTTGTAGCTAAAACATTTGCACAAGTAGCACCAACATTTCCTGCTCCAACAACTGTAACTTTCATGTGAGATTTTTTAAATTTTTTATTAAGAATTTCGCTGCGAAAGTAGCAAATAAAAGGGGTGTTTTGTTTAGAAAAATCCTTAAATTTTAATGAATAATGTCATCCTTTATATCTTTATGATAATAAATTACACATCTGTTCAATTAAAAGCAACCTTTAAACCAAGTTTGCGTCAAACAAACTAAAGAAACAATGAAAAAAGGCAAAGCCAACCTCCAACATATTATTGAAGGATGCCAAAAAGGAGACAGGCAATGCCAAAAAGAGGTCTTTGAAATTTTTTACAGGAAGATGTTGGGAGTTTGCTTTCGCTATGCAATTGATGCAGATGAAGCAAAAGATATGGTGCAAGAAGCATTTATTTTGGCTTATCAAAAAATAAATGATTATGCCGGGAAAGGAAGCTTCGAAGGTTGGTTGAGAAGAATTGTTGTAAACAAATCGATTGATATTATAAGGCGAAAAAAAATGAACACCTTTAGTATTGATGCTTATGAAGGATACGATTTAGAACAAGAGGAAGAAGACGATGCATCTATTTACAGCGGCATAAAAAAGGAAATAATTTTTGAGGCAATTCAAAAGTTATCTCCAGCGTACAAAGCTGTTTTTAACCTTTATGTTATAGAAGGTTATTCGCACCAAGAAATTGCCGATGAACTTGAAATTTCTGTAGGAACATCAAAATCGAATCTTGCAAAAGCAAGAGGAAAATTAAAACATGAATTGAAAAAACATTTGAATTACCAAAATGTCTGAAAATAAATTAACCGATTTCGATAAGCTTATTAAAGATAGCGTTGAGGGCTTTGAAGCTCCTGCCGATGCTAGTGCTTGGGAAGCAATTGAATCAAAATTAAATACCCCAAATAATAAGGTAGGTAAATCTACTTTAAAATGGGTTTTGGGAATTACTTCAGCAGCTGCAATTGTTGCTTTATCAATTTTCTTACTTCAATCTAACAATGAAGTTCAAGAAACCAAACCAATTAAATTGGTTGAAAAAGTAAAATCTGCTTCTCAACCTAAAATTGAGCAAGAGTCAACAAAAAAAATTGTTAAACCTGAACCTCAAATTGAAAAAGCTACCAAAAAAGAAGTTAAACCAAAAATTACTCAACCTAAATTAAATACTCCAAAACAAGTTGAAGAAAAAGTAAATAGCACAATAGAAGTTTCTCAAAAAACAGAAACCAAAGTTGATGAGCGTAAAGAAGTTAAACCTTCAATAAACTCTATCGAAATAATTTCAAAAATGGAAGTTTGTGCCAATGAAGTTTTCACTTTGAAGCCTTCAGACTCAATGGCTGTTAAATCAATTTCTTGGGATTTTGGAGATGGTAAATCTGCAAAGAGGTTTTCTGCCAAACATAAGTTTGAAAATGCAGGAAACTACTTTATTACTTTAACTATGGTAGATGCAAACAACAAAATAAGTAAAGCTGAAAAGCAAGTTATTGTAAACCCAAAACCAATTGCTGATTTTGATTACGAAACAACCGATTTTCATTGTCATAATTCGTCAATTTGTTTTAATGCTAACGAACCTAATTTGAAATTTAGATGGAATTTTGGTGATAGTAAAATTTCTACAGAAGAAAACCCAAAACACACTTATTTTAGAAAAGGACATTACAATGTAAAACTAATGGCTGAAAATGAGTTTGGTTGTGCCGACTCTACGCAAAAGCAAGTTTATGTTATGAGAGCCTATAACTTACTAGCGCCTAATGCTTTTTCGCCTAATGGCGATGGTCAAAACGATACATGGATGCCAATAGCATTGTTGAATTCTGACAAGGTATTTGACCTTAAAATTGTTGATGCCAATGGTCTTGTAGTTTTTAACACAAATAACCCTTCTAATTCTTGGGATGGTTCAATAGCAAATGGGGCAAGAGCAAAATCTGGCGATATTTTCTTTTGGATTGCAGTTGTTAAAGACGAAACTGGAAACATGAATGAATATGGGGGGTCGATTGTAATATCAAACTAATAGTTAAATATTAAACCAAAAAAAATCCCAAGTTAAAAACAACTTGGGATTTTTTTTTTCAATAATTATCAAATACTAAATATCAATTTTAGCGTATTTGGCATTTTTTTCAATAAAATCTCTACGTGGTGGAACATCATCTCCCATCAACATTGAGAAGGTTCTATCTGCATCTGCGGCACTTTCAATAGAAACTTGTCTTAAGGTTCTAAATTCTGGGTTCATGGTAGTTGACCACAATTGCTCAGCATTCATTTCTCCTAAACCTTTGTAACGCTGAATACCTGGTGAAGTGGTGCCATTTCCTTTCAATTCTAAAGCAATTCTATCTCGGTCATCATCAGTCCAGGCATAAACTTCTTTATTTCCTTTCTTAACCAAATATAAAGGAGGAGTAGCAATGTAGATGTAACCCATTTCTATCATCTCTTTCATATGTCTAAAGAAGAAAGTTAAAATTAAGGTTACAATGTGGCTACCATCAACATCGGCATCACACATGATAATTACCTTATGGTACCTCAATTTTTCCATGTTAAGGGCTTTGCTATCTTCATCAGTACCAACCCTAACACCTAAAGCTGTATAGATATTTTTTATCTCTTCGTTTTCGAAGATTTTGTGTTGCATAGCTTTTTCAACATTCAAGATTTTACCTCTCAAAGGCATAATTGCTTGAAAATGTCTATCCCTTCCTTGCTTTGCAGTTCCGCCAGCTGAATCTCCCTCTACTAAGTAAATTTCACATTCTGCAGGATCTTTAGAAGAGCAATCTGCCAATTTACCTGGTAAACCACCTCCGGTAAGGGCTCCTTTACGCTGAACCATTTCACGAGCTTTTCGTGCTGCATGACGCGCTGTAGCAGCCAAAATAACTTTATTTACAATGGTTTTGGCATCCTTTGGATGTTCTTCAAGGTAGTTTTCTAGCATTTCGCTAACTGCCTGCGAAACTGGTGAAGTAACTTCTCTGTTACCTAGTTTAGTTTTGGTTTGACCTTCAAATTGAGGTTCTTGAACCTTAACGGAAATAACTGCAGTTAATCCTTCTCTAAAGTCATCACCTGCAATTTCGAACTTTAATTTAGAAAGCATTCCAGATTCATCAGCATACTTTTTTAAGGTACGAGTTAATCCCATTCTAAAACCGGAAAGGTGAGTTCCACCTTCGTGGGTATTAATATTATTTACATATGCGTGAATGTTTTCACTGTAAGAAGTATTGTAAAGCATGGCAACCTCAACAGGAATACCATCTTTTTCACCTTCAATATAAATAGCATCCTCAATTAGGGTTTCTCTAGATTCATCTAAAAAGAAAACAAACTCTTTTAAACCGCCTTCTGAGAAGAATTCATCTGAAATAAAGTTTCCTTCTTCGTCAGTTTTTCTTTTATCAGTGATGGTTAATTTAATGCCTTTATTTAAAAAGGCAAGCTCTCTTAATCTGTTAGAAAGTGTATCATAACTGTAAACTGTAGAATCAAAAATGGAAGCATCTGGTAAAAAGGTAACCTTAGTACCATTAATTTCTGTGGTGCCTATTTCTTTTACAGGATGTTGAGGAACACCAATGGCATATTCTTGCGAATAAACTTTGCCATTTCTGTGAACTTCTGCAATTAATTGGGTTGAAAGTGCATTAACACAAGAAACCCCAACACCATGCAAACCTCCAGAAACTTTGTATGTATCCTTATCAAATTTTCCACCTGCATGCAAAACAGTCATTACAACTTCAAGAGCAGATTTTTGCTCTTTTTCGTGCATTTCTACTGGAATACCTCTACCGTTATCTATTACAGTAATTGAGTTGTTTTCATTAATAAAAACATCAATTGTATCACAATAACCTGCTAAAGCCTCATCAATTGAGTTATCTACAACCTCGTAAACAAGATGATGTAAACCCTTTACCCCAACATCGCCAATGTACATGGCAGGACGTTTTCTAACAGCCTCTAAACCTTCTAATACTTGAATATTATTGGCCGAATAATCTTTTGATCTGTCTAATTTTTCTTCTTCACTCATACCTTACATTAAAAATTTTGGCTAAACAACAAATATAGCGATTGAAAATCGGCTTAAACCCTTATGAATACTAAGGATTGAGGGGTTTTATCAACAGGTAATTAACAGTTTACCTCGACCAGAAAGAATATGTAAACCCTAACATTCCTAAAAAGCCTTGCGTTGGGTAATAATTCCACCTTTCGTATTTTATAGAAGCTAAGTTTTGAAGGCTTATCCAGCCACTTAGTTTTTTGTTATATTTATATTCTGCTCCAATATTAATATCTATTAATCCTTTTAATTCTTTAGCATAAACTCCATAGCCAAGTGCCTCACCATCAAGCGAATTAAATGATTTTGCAAATTGGTTTGAGATGTAATAAATATCAGTTTTTAATACCAATTTATCTTGTAAATCGTAAATTGCTCCGAGGCTGGCTCTAAAACTTGGAGTATGCCAAGCTTTTGCTTCGTGCTTGGTTGAGTAAATAAAATAATCTCCCCTACCAAAAATATTGAGTTTGTCTCTTTGTTGATAACTAAATTCTGCAGTTAAAGTGGTTATCTCTGCTGTGTCGTAAACCACCACAAACCTATTTGGTATTATTTGAGAGTAATCATTGATAAAAAGCGGAAGATTTTCTACCAGTTTTTGAGAAGCTTTTAAATTAAATGATGAATTTGAACTAAACTGACCTCTAACTCCTCCGTAAACATCATACTTTGTATTTGTTACTGCAAGTAAAGGGTTATTTTGCATAAACGGATTAATTAATCGCAATTCATCATAATTATTTCTATCCAATCCACCATCTAAACCAACATAAGGAATCATAAAATCACCCACCAAATTGTATGTGGCATGAATAATTGGATAAGCTTTAAAAGTTGTTATAGAGTCTGCATTTACAAAAGTTCTTAGAGCTGCTTTTACTTGCCACTTTTCGCCTCCCATAGCAAAGGCAGGCTCAAAATTCACTAATGTGCTACTGTAAGTAGCTATGTTATCTTTATATTGGTTGTAGTCAACTCCTAAATCGATAAAGGCATGTTTATCTCCATAAAACCTATCAACTGCTGTTGCTAACTTTATATTGGTTTCATTTTCAGAAAAACTATTGGTTAGGTTATATGCTTTTAAATTAAAATCGAAATTAACCAAGTCTGAATCTTTAAAGTAAGATTTAAACTGAATTTCACCAGCTAATTTTTGAAAGTTTTGTTGAATGCGCGACTTGGCTAAGCTATCTGAAAATAAATCGGTTGGCAATGTATCATTCTTCGTATCGAATCCATAAAAGTGGTATCTATCGTGCTGATATGAGCCACTACCGGCTAAAATTTTATTGTAAAAAATTTGTTTCCCGTAAGCTTTAACGTTGGTATTTGAAAAACCGCTATAGCCAACATTTTTAATATTTCCGTTCGAGGAAAGATGTTTGGCATAAAAGCCTCCATTTTTTGTTCTAGACCTCAAGTTGTTTACATAAAGTTCGCCAAGGGCAGTATTGTAAAGTCCATATCCACCTTTAGCATAAGCTCTGTAAAGTTTTTCAAGAGGCTCTCCTTTCATTACAGCTGCTTTGATGGGCACAACATTAAATTCAGTAGGAATTTGTTTTTTGAGCAATTCATAACTCAAGTCTCCAACTTCGGGTTTTAAAGTATCTGAAATTCTTGGGTTATCGCTAATTTTAAAAGCTTCAGATATAACTGGCTCAAAATCTTTTACAATTAAAATATCTTTTGTTTTTATTGAGTCGCCTGTTCTTGTAAATGCAGGCGTTTGAGCCATAGAAATACTTGAAACTAAGCAAAAGATAACTGAAAGTAAAAGAAGTTTTGGGGAATTTAAATTATTCATGTTCTTCATGGCTTAGTTCTTTTCTGTTTGATTTCCAGGAATATTGTCTTCTACTTCTTCCTCTTCTTCAAAAAGGTCTATTAAATCATCATCTAAATTTCCCAAATCAATTTCGAGAGGTTCTTCCTCCACTTCTTCCTCCTCGGTTTCCATTTCTATTATTTTTTGGAGGTTTGTTTCTGCAATTTGAATAATCATAGGGTCTCCCTCGTAATTATCTACTATACTTTGAAGTGTTGCCTTAGCTTGAAAAGCATCGCCTTGAGCAAGAAAAATATCTGCTAATAAAATTAGCCCTTTGGCAATCCAATAATCATATGATGGCACTTGACTTACAATGCTATTTATGATTTGAGTGGAGGTTTTAAAGCTATCTAATTTGAAATAAATATCAGCCATATGACATTTCGACTCGGCACTATACTCAGATTCAGAAGTATCAGAAACTGCAGAGAAATAATTCAGGGCAGTTTCAAAATCACCTTTATTTTCTGCCACGTAGGCTTTTATAAAAGAGGCCTCTACGAAAAGGTCCTTTTCTAATTTTTGCTCAGCCAAAACCTTGTCGGCATATTCGGTTGCGCTCTCTAAACTATTAAGGTAATAAAAGCATCTCATTTGCCCTAAAATAGCGTCTAGCTTAACAGAAGGAAAAGTGGCTACTTTTTCTAAATCGATAAAATAAGGTAATGCTTCGTTAAATTTTTCTTGGTTAAAAGCAATTTTACTTGCATTTGTTAAAGTACTCTCGGTAAACTTATTGTTTCCGTTTTCAATAACGTATTTGTAATCGGCATAAGCTTCGTCAATTTTATTTGCCTTATACAAACATTCTGCTCTGTAAAAATGAGCATTCAAAGCAAAGTTGGCTGGATTAAATTGCTCTAAATATGCTGTAAAGTCTGCAGTTGCAGCTGCGCAATCTTCATTCAAATATTTTAAAACTGCTGCATCATAAGTGGTAGAATCTAATGAGGCTTTGGTAATATTTACGAAGGCTAAATTATTTACAAAATCTGCATAAGCAGCAACATCACCTTTTTCTACATAAATGTTTTTTATGTAAACAAGGGCCTCTTTAGAGTCTTCATAATTTGGATAATCATTAACTACTCGTTTAAAAATATCCAAAGCTTTTTGATTCTCATTTGTATTGTAATACAATAGTCCAAGGCTAGTAAGCGATTGTTTTACATAGGTAGAATTTGGATGATCATCAACAACTTTAAAGAAATAGTTTATACTCTTGTTGGTTTCATTGGCTAGCATAAAGCTTCTACCCAATTGAAATTTTGCTACATCTAAGTATTTTGAATTTGGAAACTCAGATATTAGTTTTTCAAGTGTTTCAACTTTTTCGGCAGATTTTTTAATTACACCTTGTGCCAATGCTGTTTGAAGCATTCCGTAATCGTTATCTAACCCTCTGTAATTTGTTGATTGCTGGTAAAAATCAATAGCTTTAAAGTATTCTTTTTGAATAAAGTAACAGTCTCCAATTCTCACATAGCTATCTGCTAATCTAATTGAATCTGTAACATTTTGGTTACCTACATATTTTCTAAACCATTTAGCTGCATTATCAAAATCTTCGAGTTTGTAATAGGCGTACCCCAAACTGTAATGAGCCATTTTAAATTCATTTTGCAGAATCGCTAGAGGCTGATAAATGTAGTTCTCATACAACTTCGTGCTTTCATCATAGTTTTTCAACCTATACTGAGCCTCTGCTTTCCAATATTGGGCAAGTGTGTTTTTATTCTTGTCTATTGGGTATTTTTCTGATCTTTCTAAATAAGCAATTGCTGTCTCAAGGTTTCTATTTTGAAAATCTTCAATTCCTTTATTATAGGCAATGGTTTGATAAGCTTGTTGAAGTTTAATATCAAGTTTTGAAATTTTTTCGATAGAAGCTAAGGCATCATCATAACTTTTAGATGTTAAATACAAATTGGTTAAATAATTATAAGCTTCGTCTAGCCTTGGTGAATTCGGATATTCTTCGATGAATCTGTTAAATGCTTTAATGGCTTTGTTGTAAGGGTCGAATTGTAATTCGTAAGAAAGCTTCGCATAATTAAATAACGCGTCTTGGGTTAGCCTTTCATCGTAACCCATTTTATAAGTTTCTAAAAAGGCATTTCTTGCGGAAGCTTTTTCATTTGATTTTAAATAGCAATCTGCTAATTGATATAGTGATGTTTGGCCTAACTCATCTTCGTAACCACTTAATTTCGCAAATGATTGGATAGCTTTTTCATAATCTCCAACTTGGTAATAACAATAAGCTAACTGGTAGCGATCTTGGGCTGAATTGTTTCTAGTTTTTTCTTGAAAATATTCAAGAAAAGGAATAGCTTCAGCATATTGTTGCTTTCCATAATAAGATTCACCAATTAGCCTAGAAATTTCTTCTGCTCTTTTAGTGTTGTTATTTTCTAAAAGCGGTGGTGCATATTCGATTAACTCGTCAAACTTTTTTTGCTTGTATAAAAGTTGCGAAATGTAAAAAGGTACAACAGGACCAAACTGTTCATGGCCTTCAAGCTTTTGAAAAGCTTCTAAGGCTGTTTGATTTTGTTCATCTTGATAAGCTATGTGAGCAAAGTAATATTGAGCAGGAGCAGCATAGGCATTATCAACATCTTTTATGCTAAAAAACTTTTGACTAGCTTCTTCAAAACTTTCGATTTCGAACAAAGCATACCCATATTTAAAGGTATAATCATGATTTTCGGTTTGGCTTAACTTATAAGGATCAACCTGTTTAAACCAATGAATAGCATTATCCCACTTGCGTTTTCGGTAATTAAAAATCCCTAATTGGTAGTAAGCATCTTCAACTCTGGGGCTTTCCGGGTGCTTTTCAATAAAATCTCTTAGTAAAAAATCGGCATCGCGATTAAATAAATACACCCCACAAATAGCCAAATAATACTCGGCGTTTACACTTGCTTCATTTGTAGGATCGTTTATTTTTTCTACTAAATCGGCAAAAACTTTTTGAGCAGCGCCGTACTTTTCCTTATCAAAAAGCTCTAATCCTCTTCTAAAATTGTTGTATTCGGTTTCGTAATATTGTTGTTTTTGAGCTTTAGCATTTACAAGCAATGCAAGCAAAAAAACAATAGATAACTTTATATTTTTAATCATACAATTGGGCCCAATTAGTAATATGTAAAAGTATTGCCAGCACTACCCTACTTTAATTGCATAAATCATTAGTTTTCAACCTAAATCTGTTGAAACACAAATACCAAACTCTTTATTTTAAAGGGTTACACATTAAGATAATATTACTTTTGAAAAAACATTTTTTTGGATGGAGCCTATTGTAAGTCTGGCAGGAGCCAATATTTCTATTTTACATAACCTAGTTTTAAAAGACGTAAACCTTACTATCAACAAAGGAGAGTTTGTTTACCTAATTGGAAAAACAGGCAGTGGCAAGAGCTCTTTGCTAAAAACTTTATACGGAGAACTTCCCTTAAAAGAAGGAAGCGGTGAAGTTGCAACTTTTGGTTTACCTAAATTAAAAAGAAAAAAAATACCTTTTTTAAGAAGAAAATTGGGTATTGTATTTCAAGATTTTCAATTGTTAGGAGACAGAACCATCAATGAAAATTTGATTTTTGTGATGAAAGCCACAGGCTGGAAGGATAAAAATGAAATTAAAGCTCGTGCCGAAGAAGTTTTAAATAGAGTTGGTTTAGCCACAAAAGGATTTAAATATCCGCATGAATTATCTGGAGGAGAACAACAAAGGGTTGCAATTGCAAGAGCATTGGTTAACGATCCTGATTTAATTTTAGCAGACGAGCCCACGGGGAATTTAGACCCTGAAACCTCTGATAAAATTATTGAGTTGTTGATAGAAATTAGCAACAATGGAAGGGCAATTTTAATGGCAACACACGATTATAAAATCATGGAAAAGTTTCCTGCTAGAACCATAAAATGTGAAGAAGGCAAATTGTTAGAGGAAAAAACAACTGCAATTTAAGCGAGTGCTATCTGTATTAATTCCAATTTATAACTTTAATGTTACCAATTTGGTGCAAGACCTGCACCAGCAATGTACAGATTTGGCAATTCCTTTCGAAATAAGATGCTATGATGATGGTTCTACTGCTCAATTTTTAGAACAAAATAAATCTATTGAAAAGTTAGAAAACGTTGTTCTTATAGAATTGAAAAAAAACTTAGGCAGAGCAGCAATACGTAATTTATTAAGCAAAGAAGCTACTTTCGACCATCAAATTTTTATGGATTGCGATTCAGCAACCAAAAGCGATAATTACATTAAAACCTTTTGGGACAATAGAAATATTGCCCCTGTAATTTTTGGTGGAAGAATATACAAGGAGAATAAGCCTGCCGAAAGAAAGAAAAATTTACGTTGGATTTATGGCACAAAAAGAGAAGTTTTTGATGCTGAAACTCGCATGCAAAAGCCTTACAAATATTTCATGACCAATAATTTTTGGGTGGAAAGAAAAGTTGTTGAGCAAGTTCCTTTTCATGAAAACTTGATAGGTTATGGTCACGAAGACACAGTTTTTGCTCAAGATTTAAAAGCGAAAAATATTACTGTAAAACACATCAACAACCCATTATTCCATATTGGCCTTGAAGATGCTGAAGAGTTTTTGCAAAAAACTACCAATGGTGTAAAAAATTTGGCCCAGCTTATTAAATCAAATCAAATAGATTCTGACAATAGACTTTTTTCTACTTATCAAAAGCTAAAAAAAATAGGCTTATCTAGTTTAGTACTTGGTGCACTAAATATTATTTATCCGAATTTGGAAAGAAACTTAATGGGTTCGAACCCATCTTTGCACTTTTTCGATTTGTATAAATTAAGGTTGTTGCTGCAAAACATGAAGGGTGTATAAATTATTAAAAAACATATTGTTTGCCCTTTTGCCCAAAAAGGTAATTTACGCTAACGAAGCTTTTTTTAGAAAAGTTATTTATTCAATTAAATATAAAGGCAATAATCATTTATGCCCAGTATGCGAAAAAAAAATATCAACTTTTGTAAAGGCAGAAACAGGTTTATTATGCCCGAATTGTGGTTCTTTACCTAGAACAAGGTTATTAAAATTAAAACTTAATGAGTTAAATTTAACTACACAAAAAGTTTTGCATTTTTCTCCTCACAGAGAATTGCAAAAAGGCTTAACCCAAAGATTAAATTCTCACTATTATGCCTCTGACTATTTAGGTAGCCTTACCCCCTACCATTTCGATATTCAAAATATGAGTATCGAAAATGATTTTTTTGACATTATTATTTGTTACCATGTTTTAGAACATGTTCCTGATGATAAAAAGTCGATGGAAGAGCTTTACAGAATAATGAAACCTAATGGTATGGGGTTATTTCAAGTTCCTTTTAAAAATGGGCCAACTGTAGAAGACCCAAATGAAAAAGATCCAAAAATTAGGTTAGAAAAATTTGGACAAGAGGATCATTTAAGATGGTATAATTTAGAGGACTTTTGTGGCAGATTAAAAAATGTAGGGTTTAAGGTAAACCCTATAAAAATAAAAACGCTTGAACTAAAATTTGATTTTTTTGGTTTAAACGAAGAAGAAACAATAATTGAGGTAAGAAAATAAAAAAATGAAGCAAGGGCTTTTAATCGATATGGACGGTGTTATTTATGGAGGAGATAAATTAATACCAGGAGCAGATGTATTTATCAATAACCTCATAAAAAGTGATATTCCCTTTACTTTTATGACTAACAATAGCCAAAGAACTCCTCGTGAAGTTTTGAATAAACTTAAACGAATGGGTATAAAGGTTACTGAAAATCACGTTTATACAAGTGCACGAGCAACAGGTCAATTTATTGCATCGCAAAAACCAGCAGCTTCTGTTTATGTACTTGGAGAAGGTGGCCTAATTCAAAGTTTATTAGATAACGACTTGGTTATGGTAGACAGCGATCCTGACTTTGTGGTTTTAGGTGAAGGAAGAAACTTTACGCTAGAAATGGTTCAGCGTGCTGTAGATATGATTTTGGAAGGAGCAAAACTTATAATTACAAATAGAGACCCTTCTCCAAAAAAGAAAGGATGGAATAATTTAGGTATTGCAGCAACCTCTGCCATGATTGAAGAAGCAACAGGCTTAGAAGGTTTTGTGGTAGGTAAACCTAGCCCTGTTATGATGCGTTCGGCAAGAAAGTTTATAGGCCTTGAAACTGCAGGTACAACGGTTATTGGAGATACCATGGAGACCGATATTCATGGAGGAGTTGTTATGGGCTACAAAACAATTTTAACCTTAAGTGGAGTTTTCGACAAAGAAAATTTGAACAAATATGCCTTTCAGCCCGACCTAATTATAAATAGTGCTGCAGATTTAAAATTTCCTTTGCCTTGGTGGTAAAATTGTTGGCAGAATTTTAAAACCTGATATTTACTTCAATTAGAAAATAGGTTAGAATAGATTTTAACTAACTTGATTTTTTCATTTGCCCAATTATGAGCTTCTCGGGCTTTTTGGCAATTTACTTCTAGCTTTTTGTATAATTCTTTATTGTTCAAAAGTTCATTTAACCCATTGGCAATTTCATTTGGGTCAACCCTGTTTACAATTTTTGCAACTTCAAACTCTTCGTTGAATTTTAAATACTCAGGATATCCAACAGCTAGCTGAGGAATTCCTGCTAGGTAGTAATCAAAAAATCTATTGCAAAGTGAATGCCTATTTGACAAGCCTTCGTCTGTAAATAAGGTTAAACCTATGGTTGCTGTAGGTGTAATTTTCCTTAAATCTTTAGGAGAAACAAAGCCTTTAAATTCAACTTTATTTTCGACTCCATACTTTTTAGCCAATACCTGTAGAATATCAAAAACATCTCCTTTGCCACAAATTAAAAGCTTTGCATTTATATTTTGCATGGCTTCTATGGTTTGCTCTAAACCTCTGCCATAATTTACTGCTCCTTGGTATAAAATTATTGGTTCTGATGGAACAACTCTTTCGTTTTTGTTTACCTCTCCTACATTTCTAATTATTTCAAAATTTATAGGGTATTCATCTTCAAACAGCTTTTTGTAGCCGTTAGAAATTGTGTATGCGGCATCAACTTTAGGAACAAAATATCTTTCAATGGCTTTCCATGCTTTTTTAATTTTTGGCCTTGAAACCACTTCTTCTAACTCACTAAAATATTCGTGGGCATCGTAAACCAACTTTTTGCCTTTTAATTTCGAAGCCCACAAGTTTGGTAAAGCAGTATCTAAATCGATGGCCCCAAAAACATCGGTTTTTGAAAAAAGTAAATAAACAAAAAGTCTAAGGTTGTATTCTATGTAAAATGCTTTGCCTTTGTCGAACCAACAAAATAACCTAGTTTGCTTGTATTTTTTTTGCTTTAATGCCTTAGATATTTTTCTTTTTCTACCTACCAATTCAATTTCAAAACCTGCTTCTGCCAAAGCAGAACAAATTCGACCCATGCGCTGATCATAGCTTAAATCTGTGGTTACGGTAAAAATAATTTTCATTAAAGCTGATTGTAATTTTCAGGAGTTAATTGAATTATTTCTCCGTTTTTCAAAAGTTTTGGTTGATCAAAAGGTGGAAAATAAGTGGCTCTAAAATACCGACGTTTCTTTTCACTTGGCCAATTATCATCAATAACTTTTAAGGTTTCAATTTCTTTTCTAAAATGCAGAGAGCAACCTCTAGAATTTTCAAGCTTTTCTTGCGGAACTAAATCGTAATTCCCATTAAAAATATCTGAAATGCTACTTTTAAACAACTCAATACTTTTCTTGTAAGTAATCTCATACAAATCTTTTACAAAAATTTCATTTGGAATTTCAAACCTATCTTCTACTATTATCGGTCCAGCATCGGTTCCCCTTATCAATTTATGAATTGTAGTACCAAAAACTTTAGCTCCATCAACAATAGCAAACGAAAACTGGTTACACCCTCTATACTCCGGCAATGGAGCCATATGTAAATTAATGGCTAACTCTTCGGCTTTAGCGATATGGTTTTCTTTTAATATTTGATGGTACTGAACAGAAATAATAAAATCAGCGGTTTCTAAATTTTCTAGGGATTTTAAGTCTTGGAAAACAGGAATTGAGTTTTCACGAGCAATATCCTGAACAGATTTATTTGAGCCCCCTAAACTTCTATTATTGGTAAATACAGCTTTTATTTCTAATTCTTCATTAGAAAAAGCATCAATTAGAAACTGAAGACAAGCTGCCCCAATTTCTTTTGTACCAAAATAATAAACTGACTTTTTCATTTATTCTACAAAAAAAGCAATAACATCGTTATCGGGTAAACTTTATCATGTTTTTTAGCAAGCTGTTTATTTAGATTTGTTTTTCAATTTTTTAAAATGAAAATATTAGTAACTGGCGGATTAGGATATATTGGCTCCCACACTGTTGTTGAGCTTATTAACGCAGGATTTACACCAATAGTAATCGATAACTTATCTGAGTCTGAAATCGAAGTAAAAGAACGAATTGAAAAAATAGTTGGTAAACCAATAATTTTTGAGCAAGTTGAAATGTGCAACAAAAATGAAATGATACAACTTTTCGAAAAATATCCTGATATTAAAGGTGTAATTCATTTTGCTGCCTATTTAATTGTTAACGAATCTGTTACAAACCCACTAAAATATTACCATAACAATATTATTTCTACCTTAAACTTACTTGAGGTTATGCTTCAATTTAAGATTAAACCATTGGTATTTTCATCTTCTTGCACAGTTTATGGCAATCCTGAAGATTTACCTGTTAACGAGCATGCACCTATTCAACCTGCTGTGTCGCCTTATGGAAATACAAAAAAAATGTGCGAAGACATTTTAAAAGACACTGCACTTGCAAATGATATTGAAGTTATTTCGTTGAGATACTTTAACCCAATTGGTGCTCATGAGTCATCTATAATTGGAGAGTTTCAAGATGGACCACCACATCACTTAGTGCCGTACATTACCGAAACTGCAAGAGGTTTGAGAAATGAGTTGAGAATTTTTGGCGGAGATTGGAATACAAAGGATGGTACGTGTGTTAGAGACTATATTCATGTTGTAGATGTGGCAAAGGCTCACATTAGCGCAGTAGACAGAATGATAAATAATAAAATTTCAGAAAAGTTTGAAGTTTACAACCTTGGAATGGGGGTTGGTGTTTCTGTTTTAGAAATGGTTAATGCCTTTGAAGAAGCTACTGGAATAAAAATAAAATATAATATTACTGCCCGAAGAGAGGGAGATGTTGAGGCAGTTTATGCTGATACAACCAAAGCCAACCAAATATTAAACTGGAAAACAGAAAAAACTTTAACCGATGCCATGCGAGATGCTTGGAATTGGGAAAAAGAATTGATGAATAATTCAAATTTAATTTAATGAGTAATATTTTAATTACAGGTGGCGCGGGGTTTATTCCTAGTTCGTTGGCAGATGTATTATCAAAAAACAAAAACTACAATATCGTTTTTGTTGATAATTTTTTAACTGGAAACAAGCGTAAAATTACCAAAGCTCCAAATGTTAAATTTATTAAGTGTGATGTAAATAACTATAAAGACATATCGCCAATTATGACCTCCTACAGGTTCGATTATGTTTTTCATTATGCTGCAGTGGTGGGTGTTAAAAGAACTTTAGCAAACCCTGTAATGGTTTTAGATGATATTCAAGGAATAAAAAACATTCTCGATTTATAAAAAAATACAGGAGTAAAAAGAGTTTTTTACTCATCTTCTTCTGAGGTTTACGGCGAGCCTGTTGAATTACCTCAAAATGAGCATACAACACCTCTTAATTCTAGATTACCCTATGCTATAGTTAAAAATGTTGGAGAGGCCTTTTGTAAGAGTTACCATGTTGAGTTTAATTTAGATTACACAATATTTAGATTTTTCAATACCTATGGACCCAAACAAAGCACCGATTTTGTTATTTCCAAATTTTTAAGAGCGGCATTATCCAACCATGATATAACTATTTATGGAGACGGAAACCAAACAAGAACTTTCTGTTTTATTGATGACAATATTGAAGCCTGTATAAAAATATTTGAGCAAAATCTATTTGTGAATGATGTTATTAATGTTGGAAACGATATTTTGTTTACCATAAAAGATTTGGCAGAGCTTATTATAAAATTAACCAACTCAAAATCGAAAATTGTTTTCTTACCTCCTTTAAAAGAAGGAGATATGACAAGAAGGCAACCAGATATTACCAAAATGAAATCGGTATTAGAAAGAGATTTATTGCCTTTGTAAGATGGGTTAAAAAAATTAATTGAATCGGGAGTTTTTGGCTAATCGTTGTGGTAGGGCTCATTGTTGATTATAGTAAAAGCCCTGTAAAGCTGTTCTAAGAAAATTAATCTTATCAATTGATGTGAAAATGTCATAGGAGAAAGAGAAATCAATTGATTGGCTCTTTCTTTTATTGAGTCATCAAACCCATAAGCTCCTCCAACCAAAAAAATAAGTTTTTTTGAAACACCAACAGATAATTGATTTTGCAACAATTTGGCAAATTTTCTCGAATTACATGAAATTCCGTTTTCATCTAAAAGCCATAAAATATCGGTTGGTTGCAGCTTTTGCAATATTTTTTCTGCTTCTTCCTTTTTTATTTGAAAAGGGTCTTTGCTTTTTACTTTTAAATAAAAAACCTTCGACTCGAAAGGAATATATTTCGAAATACGCTTAGTAAACTCTTTTTCACCTTCATCAACAAAAGAAAAAAAAGATTTTCCTATGGTCCACAATTCTATTTTCATGGCTTCAAAATTGCACAATAAGTTAAAACTTAAATTTGCAAATCGATAATTTATAATATGAAAAAGTTAATCCTTGTTTTCGCGCTCGCATTGCCACTTTTCGGAACCGCCCAAATTTCAAATGCATTTAGAGCTGGAAATTATCTCGAGTCTTCAAGATACCTTGGTAACATAGTTAGGTTAAATTGGATGGGAGAAGAATCTCAAACGTCAAGCTTAGAAGTTACCAATAAACTAAAAGAGCTTTTTGAGATTTGCGAAGTAGAAAATTTTAGAGTAATTCATAATGGTGAGTCTGATTCGGGATTGCAATATGCCATGGGCGAGCTTTATTGCGAAGAAGGTGAATATGCCATTACATATTATTATACCACCAAAAATGCCACCGAAATAATAGAAGAATTAATAATCGAGAAAAAATGATGCTGACCAAAGAAGCAGAGGAATTAATTGATATAGCTATTACAGAAGATTTAGGCGATGGCGACCATACCTCGCTAAGTTGTATTCCAAATGATGCCAAAGGACAAGCAAAATTATTGGTAAAAGAAAAAGGAATATTAGCGGGCGTTGAAATTGCAAAATTGGTTTTTGCTAAAATAGACCCAACGATAAAATTCTCTCAATTCTTAAATAATGGAGACTCAATAAATATTGGTGATATTGCCTTTAGTGTTGAGGGAAATGCCCAAAATATTTTAAGAGCTGAGCGATTAGCCTTAAATTTTATGCAACGCATGAGTGGCATTGCAACTCAAACAAATGTTTATGCATCGATAATTGCCCACACAAATGCAAAGGTTTTAGACACAAGAAAAACAACACCGGGTTTGCGTTACTTCGAAAAACTTGCAGTAAAAATTGGAGGTGGAGAAAATCATAGAATTGGTTTGTATGATTTAATTATGATAAAGGATAATCATATCGATTTTGCCGGCGGAATAACAGAAGCATTGTACAAAACTTACCAATATTTAAAAGAAACTAACCGCAGTTTAAAAGTTGAAATTGAGGCTCGAAACCTTGAGGAAGTAAAAGAAATAATGGGTACAGGTTTAGGAAACAGAATAATGCTAGACAACTTCACCATAGAAGATACTTTAAAAGCAGTTGCATTAATTGATGGGAAATATGAAACTGAATCTTCAGGTGGAATAACATTAAAAACCATAAAGTCTTATGCTGAATGTGGCGTTGATTTTATTTCGGTTGGAGCTTTAACCCACCAAATAAAAAGTTTAGATTTAAGTTTAAAAGCTACATTTTAATGCGAATTATTTCTTTTTCATTACTGAAAAAATTAATTCAATTTGGAAATAGAATCGTATTACCAGGCTTCGAAGGACTTTCAATATATAAAGTAGGTCGTTTTTTTGGCAGAGCCATGATTGATGGCGCTTTACCATCTAGAGCTTCGGCCATGGCTTTTAGTTTTTTCTTGGCATTATTCCCTGCAATAATTTTTATTTTCTCTCTTATTCCCTTTTTACCCATAGAAAATATTGATGTTTTAATTCTCGATCAACTAAACTCATTATTACCTACAAGCGCCTACGAATTATCTAAAGAGACTATAATTGATTTAGCCAAGAATCAACGAGGAAGTTTATTATCCTTCGGTTTTTTTATGATGGTAATATTTTCTAGCAATGGTATAAACACCATGTTAGAAATGTTTAACCAATCGGTTTTAACCAAAGAAAAAAGGAACTTTTTTCAGCAATGGGGCATTGCAATTTCATTGATGTTTATTTTATTATTCCTACTAATCATATCTTCTGTTTTAATAATATTTTCTCAATTAATTATTGATTTTATTACGGATAAAAATTGGATTTCAGGTACCTTAACACTTTGGTTTCTCGATATAGGAAGATGGATAATAACCCTTGCTTTCTTCTATTTTTCTATCTCCTTCATTTATTTTCTTGGGCCAATTGGCGTTACAAAATGGAAGTTTCTTTCTGTTGGCTCTACAGTTTCATCTTTACTTGTAATTATCTTTTCATTAGGATTTGCATTTTATGTAAACCACTTCGGAACCTACAATAAATTCTATGGATCAATAGGAACATTGATGGTAATAATGCTTTGGATTTACTTTAACAGTCTAGTAATAATTTTTGGCTTCGAATTAAATGCAAGCTTGGCTCGTGCAAGAGCCAAAAACCAAACTTTAAAACTGGTTAATGAGTGATATTTGTTGATGTAAATAATGATCATCAAACAAAATCATTAGGGTGTAAACTCCTGAGTAAGCAGAAAAATCTTCGTAATAATAATTATTTTGACCAGATGTGAAAGTTATGGTTTTATCTACCATTCTTTGCCCTGCGGAGTTAATTAACCACATTCTTGCTTCACCTGATTCCAGAGTGCTAAATGAAACATTTAAAACACCAACACTTGGATTTGGATAAACAGAAAGTGTTTGACAATAATCAACAAAAACATAAGTAGAATCTTCTCCTTTACAACCTAAATCATCAGTTACAACAACATTTACAAATTGCCCACCTAATTTTAACTCTCCTGGTCCAAAAACTCCGATGGAAGTATTTCCACCATTCTCCCAATCATAAAAATCATAAACTGTATCAATAGTAGTAAGTTCAAGTTGATTTCGAAAACACATAAATGCGCTATCTGGTAATACTGGTTTTGGAGCGTCTTCAACTTTAATTGTGGCAGTTCTTGTGCTTGAACAACCAGAAGGTGCAGTTACAGTATAATTATGAAAAAATGTACCTAAACCCGTTTGAGTTGGATCAAAAACACCATTTGTTATTGCGGGACCAGAATAAACACCTCCAGAAGGAACTCCATTGTTAAGATTAACTAAACCATTAAAAATACAAACTCTACCAATATTTTCTAAAGAAATATATGGCAATGAATCTACAAAAATTGTTGCCGAATCTGTATTAGAACATCCATAGGCAGTTGTATATGTGTAAGCAAGCTTATGTAATCCTAAACCTATTGCGGAGTTGAATTTATTATTTACTACCCCAATACCTGAATAAACACCACCTTTTGGAATAGCATTACTTAGATTTAATAAAGTATCAAAAGAACAAAGTGCAGGCAAATTAGGAAAATTAACATTAGGCAAGGCTCCTACATAATAATTTCTAATTGCAGAATCTGCGCAACCAACACTATTTTGATAAATATACTTAATAGGGAAAGCACCAGGACCCAATTGAGGGGCAAATTTGCCATTGGCCACTCCAAAACCAGAATAAATTCCACCTGCAGGTTTTCCTTGGGTTAATAAAACAGAATCTTGATTGTCACAAGTAATTGGAAAATCATCAATTGAAACTGTAGGCTGCGGCAAAAATGAGGCTCTTAAAGCCTTAGATGTGTCTTCACAGCCATCAAAATTTACAACAACTTTATAATTCCCAGATGTTCCAACCTTTAAACTTGTTCCCGTTTCACCGGTAATAATTACATTGTTTCTTAACCATTTATATGTTTTATTGGGGGCATTTGAAGAAGCAAATCGAACAGAGTCACCTTTACAAACTGTATCATTTGTAGTATAAGAAATTGGTGCAGGAATATTACCAACGCAATCTCTCATTTTTGTGATGAAGAAATCTTTTTTTCCATTGGTTTTTAATTCACCGTAAGGTTCGAAAGCTGTTGTTCCAATAAAGTTTCCTCCAACAGCAATTTCATCACTATCGATAAAGCTTAAAGAGGTTACTTCTTGATTTGAGTTAACATCAAATACCCTTCTTTTAATCAATGCGTTGTTTGTGTCTACCAAAAGAATAAATCCTGTTTGTTTGAAATTCACATATGCTTTCCCTTTAATAATTGGGTTTTCACCAACATAACCTCCAATTGCAACTTTAAAATCGCTTGAAATATCTATTGTTGAAATTTCATCAGTTGTTGAACCTCCTATTTTTTGCAAAACTTGGGTTGAGCCATTTAAATTGGCCATCGCATAAAAAGCACTAGTGTTTAAGGCTGAAGAAATTGAAAATGCATCAATGTTGAGATTAAGCCTAAAAAAACCTCCATAAACCAATTTATTTCCATTTACTGCAATTGTATTGATAGATTCATGTTCTGCACCTCCTACACTTTTTAACCAAAGGGCATTTCCAGCCGAATTTAATTTGGTTAAATAAATATCTGTTTTACCAACTGCATTAGCCGAAAACCCATCAATTTGAATGGAATTTCTATAGTTGCCACCAACATAAATATTACCAACCGCATCAGTGGTAATTGCATTTAAATTTGAACTATTCCCAACATTTAAAACCTTTACCCAATTTAAATTTCCTGTTTTTGTGAGACTTAAAACAATTGGAGTTTTAATTGTTGGAAGTCCTACCAACTTTGTGGTTCCAATGAATAATGAATCGTAAAAAAAACCACCTGCAATAAGGTTACTACCAAACTCGGTTATAGAAGTAATTTCTGCCTGAGAGTTTGAAAAAGTACTGTCGGCAACAAATACCCAATTGTTAACACCTGTAGTATCAAAACTAGCTACGTAAAAGCTTTTCCCCGTATTTGTAGATTGATTTGAACTAAAAAAAACTTGATCTTCAATTCCACCGCCAACAAATATGTTCCCTGAGTTATCAGCCTTAATGGCATTGGCAGATTCGAAGTTTGGGCCTCCTATAGAAATAAATAATTTTTCTTCTCCTGCCCTACTTGTTTTGGCAAAGTAAGCATCTTGACCACCAACAACCTGAAACGAATCATTTTGAAAAAAAACAAAATCTGAAGCAAACTCAGCATTTCCACAAAAATAAACGCTACCATTATTTGTTGCTGAAACAGAGGTTAATTCATCGTTGGCTGATGCACCTCCACCACTTGTCCATGAGAAAAATTGGCCATTTACTAGGCTTGGCAAAATCAATAAAAAAAAGAGGAAAATATGTCTATAAAATCGCATAGATTTTTAATAAGCGATAAAAATAGAAAAAGGCAGTGAATTGGAGCGAAATAATCAAAAGTTAATAATTGTAAATGAAAGTAAGCAAACTCACAACCTGCAAATAATTACTCTGATTTTCAATTACTTGAACCAAATTCTTAAAACTCAGCAAAAGTTAGTTAACCAAAAATTGTGAATAAAACAGTTTGCGATTTAGGCAAAAAATTGATTTATCGCCTCGAAAATTCTTTGAGTAGCTGCTCCATCCCAATATTTTGGAATTTCTCCTTTCTTCCAATTTCCTGCTTCGATTTGATCAATGTGAGCAGAAACATCATCAATAGAAAGCTTGCATAAAACGTTAGAACCTATTTGAGTTGTAATTGGTCGTTCGGTATTATTTCTAAGTGTAATGCAAGGTTTTTGTCTAAATGTTGCTTCTTCTTGTATTCCGCCACTATCGGTTACAATTGCTTTGCAACTTTTTATCAATTTTTGAAATTGAAAATAATCCATGGGGTCAGAGAAAATAATATTTTCAGATGCTTCTAAATCACTGAATAAATCATACTCTAACATCATTTTTTTAGTTCGAGGATGAATAGGGAAAATTACTTTTCTTGATTTCGAAATATGGTTTAAAATATGGTTAACCTTCCTTAAGCCTTCAACATTGTCAACATTTGAAGGTCTATGAATTGTGACTAAGAAAAAATCGTTTTCAACTAAATTGAAATCTTCTAAAACAGGGCAGGCTTCAATTTTTTCTTCAAATGCAACCAAAGTGTCAATCATGGTATTACCAACGTATTGAATCTTTTTGGGATCTTTACCTTCTTTGGTCAAATTTTCAATTCCACTTGGTTCGGTAATAAAATAAATATCTGTTATTTCATCAGTTAGAATTCTATTTACCTCCTCGGGCATCTCTCTATCAAAAGACCTTAATCCGCTCTCGATATGCCCAATTTTTATTCCCATTCGGTTTGCAACAAAAGCGCCTGCAAATGTTGAATTTACATCACCCGGAACCAAAACTAAATCAGGTCTATTTTCGGTAAACTCTTGCTCCAAATTGGCCATAATTTCTCCAACTTGCTGCATTTGATTTTTGCTTTTTAATTCGAAAAATCTATCGGGCACTAATCCAAATTGATCAAAAAATACGGTCGACATATTTTTATCGTAATGCTGCCCTGTATGGATAATTTTTATGTTATGTCCATACTTTACTGCATGCTTTTTAAACTGAGTTACTTTAATAAAATTTGGCCTAGTTCCAATAATGATTGAAATATTCATTTCTACTTTTTCTTAGTTTGCAAACTAAAGAAATTAGATTGATTCTATAATTTCTAAAATTTGTTTGATTCCGTTTTTTCGAGAAAATTGCTCAATGTTTTTGGTTTCGGCTTCAAGTTTTCCTTTTAAAAACGCTTGGTAATAATAATAAACAGATTCTTGCGCTCCACTTACATCACCAAAATCAGAGATTTTTCCTGCATTCGTCATTTTGAGAATTTTTCCTGAATCTGCATCAGGTTTACCAATGGCAATAATTGGTCTATTTGCCCCCAAATATTCGTATAATTTACCCGGTACAACTCCTCCAATATTTGGTGTATCGTTTAAAGGAAGTAACAAAATTTGAGATTTCATCATTAATTCTAGAGCTTCCTTATGAGGTGCGCCTTTTAATTGCTTGTAATTTTTCTCAAGGCCATAGCTTTTTACAGATTCTAAAACTTGGCTATCTACTGGGCCTAATTGAATAACCTCTAGGTGATTTTCAAACCCACTAATTTCGTTTTTAAGATTGGCTAAAGCTTCCCAAAAGCTAAAAGGATTTCTATCACTATTTAGCGACCCAATATGGGTTATGGTAAACTTTTCTGAAATTTTGAAATTATCTTTTTCTTTAAAGTCATCAGGGTCGTATCCATTTGTAACAACCTTAAATTTTTTGCCAGATATTTTTTCAAAATCATTTGCCCAACTCCACGATACTGTAACACATTGATCTGCAGATTGAATTACTTTTTGCTCTAAAGTTTTATGTTTTTTCTCTGCCCAATTGGTTAAATCAAGTTGATGAAAATAATCTATTTGGGTCCAAGGATCTCTAAAATCTGCCAGCCATTTAATGCCAAACTTTTGCTTTAACTTTAAGGCAATTAAGTGAGTTGTATGCGGTGGACCTGTAGAAACCATGGCATCTACGTGATTATTTTTTAAATATTTTGATAATAATTTAACCGAAGGTTTTATCCAAAACATTCGAGCATCTGGAATAAAAACGTTGCTTCGTATCCACATCGATAGTTTTTGAGAAAAGCTTGGTTTTTTATCTTGAATGAAACCTGAATAAACCTTTTCGTTTTTCTTTTTACCCAATAAAATTTTGTAAAAATTATAAGGCTCAAAAATTTCACCTTTAATAGTTTCTATTCCTACAGGAATATCAGCCAATAAACTTTCATCATACAAGCCCGTTTCCGGATTTTTAGCTGTATAAATTATTGGTTCCCATCCAAAGTTTCGAATATACTTTACGTGTTTTAACCAACGCTGCACTCCTCCTCCTCCCATTGGTGGCCAGTAATAAGTTATGATTAATAGTTTTTTCAAAATTTGGGGTTTCTTGCCTTTGTTAATTTTCCGTATCCGGGAGAAAAATATTCAGATGCGCTAAAGTTTTGGACAAATTTACGGTTGCAAAAGTCTGTAACCAAAATACCTTCTTCTTTAATTTCTACACACCTAATAAAAGTTGTGTTTTGCGTAATTAATTGAGCAATTATTTTCCTAGTTGAAATTTCAAGCAATTTAGTTTTAGAATCTCTAACCATGTTAAAAACTCCTGCTAAGTCATTTAAATATCGATTTTGTTCCAATCCTTTTACCATTGGTACATTATGAACTTGGGTAGATCTAAAATAATTCCGTTTTTCAATATTAGAGGTGTACACAAAACTTCCGGGATCTTGTAAAACAGGTTTTGAAACAATTTCTAATTCAAGGTTTAAAATATCATTATGCTTATGGCGCCAACCATGATTTTTTATTTTTTCGTCAGCAAAATTGAAATGAAGGAATAGATTTTCAGTTTTAAATATCGCCCATCCCGCATTAGGAAATATTTGCCACTTTGCCTCTATTTTTATTTTTATATCTGAATAATCGGCAAAAAGGAAAAGCTTTTCCTGCTTAAATTTTAAAGGTTTAAATGAATTTGAAATTTCTTTAGAAGCTTTTATTGCAGGACTGATTTCTCCAATTATTGAGAAAAGACTTTGTTCTAATGTCGATGCTTTTGACTTTGATACTGAATTTCCAAATAAACCTTTTACCATTCCAAAATAATTAGTTTGAAGTAACAGGTTTTCGTCAAACTCTTTATTTTTTAAGCTATCAAAATTTTTAAGGTTTAAATAAATTTCCTTTAATTTATTTACCTCTAAAAACTCTCCAATAGGTGTTAGGTTAAATAATTTTCCACTGTCGTTATCTCCAATTTGAGGAATGGTATTATCACTTTTTAGAATGGTATTACTGGCTGAAATTATTGCAGAAATTAGATTCTTATTATTTTGGAATAGTTTTAATCTATCACTTTCTTCTAAGAAATAAATTGCAACAAATACCGCTTCAGAGGTAAAAAAATGATAAGCGGAAGAAGCTTCCACATTAAAGCCGTCTTGGTAAAATTGCTTTTGAATTTCTTTGTCTAATTCATATTTAGCGAATTCATACCAACGTTTTGTTTCATCGCTCTCTTGCAAATATTTATTGGCTGTTAGTAACCCTACCAAATTAAAAATGTAATGATTTCCTGTTCTACCCTGTTTATTTTCTAGATTTTTGAAAATAAATTTTGCCCCTTGATAAAAATGTGTGGCCAAGGTTTGGCAAAAAGTTGGGTCACTTTTTAAGTTTTTGTCTTGGGTACAAAACAAATCGAAGGCTAAGCCAATGTTTGCTAACCTAATGGCAACATCCATAGGCGAAACCCAATTGACTCCAAAGCCTACAGGATTATTAATTTCAAAATCGAAAACAATATTTTTAAACTCAATGATATTTTGACTTAAAACTTCAGGCTTGGCAATTGAAAATATGGCTAATCGAGGTAAAAATTGTAGTCGGCTTAACTCCCACGGAACCTTTACATCAGATCCTTTGGGAACTTTAACCTCTAAAAAAGTTTGAGAAACATCAAATGTAAAATCGTTTTTAAAATCTCTTTGCCAATCAATAAATTTATAATTAGTGGAAATTTCATCAAGCAAGGGGTTATAGGTACTAATTGAGAATTTTTTGAGACCCCCATTTTTATTTAGGTTAACCCATCCTGAACCTAAATAATCAAAAAAGTGGTTTAAGTATTGAGAGTTTAAATAATCAATGAGTTCATTTTTAAGCTCTGATATATTTATTTCTTTTTGATAAAATGGGCCATTTTTTAACTTGATATTTTTAGTTGGATTAATATAATCCCCATTTTTCAATTGCTTTATTTGTTTTCCTTTTTTAGCCTTATAAATAAATTGATTAAATATCCTAATTGCTAAAATATGTGGCGGAAGGTGGAGGCTTTTATATTTTAAAATGACATTTTTAAGCATTCCAAATATCAATATTTAATTCAGGAAAATGCTTTTTTAGCTTTTGGTTATAAGGTTCGAAAAACTTTTTGAGTTTTTTTATTTCAAGTTTTTCATCTTCGGTTTTAGGAGGAACTTTTGAACCATTAATTTTTAAATACAAGGGAATAAATACTTTCTCTTGCAAAAACTGAGGAAAAAGTGGTTCAAGTTTTAAACCTAAATTGTGAAGCCATTTGTTTTTGATACTTACGGTTTCGTTCCTTTTAAAAAAATCAAAATCATTGTAAAATGTATCATCTAAACCAATATCGAGGGCTACCTTTTTCATGAATGATACTTTGTCTCGAATTAAATCTTCAAACAGGTAAACCTTTACATTATTAGCACCTAAAACGTTAATAAATTTTTCAATGTAAAAATGGTAAATACTATGTTGAATGTAATCTTCCATGTTAATCCCTTTTCCTCTTACCTCAATATATTCTTTGAATGACATTGACTTAGGCATGTTATTCATTCTAAATTTATTAAACTTAAAATGAGAATAAATTCGCTCTGCAGGATTTCTTAATATGAAAATAACTTTTGGCTTTTCAGGTAGTTTAGGAGCTACAACTAGCGGAGTTTCTTGATAAATGTATGGAGCAGTTGCTTCAACAATAATTTTTTCACCTTTAAAATCGGGAAAACAATTTTGGTAAGATTCAAAACCATGGGTAACATAGTTTAAAGCCTCGTTGTGTTTTGAAACCTTATCATGCAAAAAATAGGTTTCTTTAACTCTTGACCCACAAACATCAGGGTGAGCAGTAAGCCAAAAGAACAAAGAACTTGTTCCGCTTTTGGGTGCTCCTGCAATAATTACATTTGGGAAAGCCATAAGGCAAAAGTTGTTAAAATTGACTAACTATTTTCTAGAGTTTAAAATAATTTATCTTCAATTTGGTTTAACTTACTTTATTTTAAATTATTTCGCACCTTATTGATAAAATTAGGTTTCGTTTGTTAGGAGCCTAAAAATTTTTAATGTTTAAATACTACTTTCGTTTCAAACAAAATAAGCATGTTTAAAAACATAACTTTTCAGGTTTTAAAACCGCATTTAATAGCCTTAGCCATTTTTATCGCTCTTCCTCTAGCATATTTAAGCCCCGCTCTTTCGGGTAAAATTTTAAGGCAAGATGATATTATTCAAGGAGAGAGTAAATCTTATGAAATTGTAAATTTTAGAAAAGAAACAGGCGAAGAACCACTTTGGTTAGGAACTATGTTTTCTGGCATGCCTGCTTTTCAAATTAACATAAAACATTATGGAAATTTAATTCAGCATGTTAATGGTTTTGTAAGAAGTAACTTGCCCGAAACAGCAGGTTTATTCTTTTTAATGCTTGTAAACTGCTATTTGATGTTGATTGTGTTGGGTGTAAATCCTTGGCTTGCCATTATTGGCGCCATAACATTTGCATTTTCTTCGGGCAATGTAATTAGTATTGATGCAGGCCATAATTCAAAAATTAATGCATTGGCTTATGCTCCAGGAGTTTTGGCAGGCGTTTTTGCAGGTTACAGGCGAAGCCTACTTACTGGCTTCTCAATAACCGCTGTTGCAACTACATTGCAACTAGGAGCAAACCACTTTCAAATTACCTATTATTTAATTTTAATAATTGTTCTATTTGGCCTAATTGAGTTTTATAACAAATTAAAATCTAAAGAATTACCAGATTTTTTAAAAAGATCTTCTGTTTTACTTTTGGCTGGTGTTTTAGCCTTAGGGCCTAACCTATCAAGACTTTGGACTACCTATGAATATTCTGCAGAAACAATAAGAGGTGGGAAATCTGAATTGACTGAGCCTGATAAAGAAAGAAATAAAGGCCTTGATAAAGATTATGCTATGAGATGGAGTTATGGGAAACTTGAAACACTAACTCTATTGATCCCAAATTTTATGGGTGGAGCTTCTACCGAGGCACTATCAAAAAGTTCTAACCTAGCCAAAAAAGGAATTCCTGAAAAGTTTTTAGGTCAAATACCAACCTATTGGGGAACACAACCATTTACATCTGGTCCAATTTACCAAGGAGCTGCGCTCATATTTCTGTTTGTGCTTGGGCTCTTTCTATTAAAAGGTCCAATTAGAACGTGGGCATTAATAACAAGTATTGTTGTAATTATGCTTTCGTGGGGTAAAAACTTTGAAATTTTCTCTGATTTGTTTTTTTACTACATGCCTCTATACGATAAGTTTAGAACTCCTTCTATGGTTCTTGGACTCTTGGGCATTACATTTCCTTTGGTAGCATTTTTAGGTCTCGAAAAGTTTTTAGAAGACAAGAAATCTTTGATAAAACCAGCTTTGTATGCCTTAGGAATAACTGCAGGAGTAACTTTCTTGTTTGGGATTTTAGGAGCAGGTTCATATGATTTTAACGGTGGACAAGATGCTCAATTGAAAAATGTAGGGTGGCCAATAGATGCCTTACAAGATGATAGAGCTGATATGTTAAAAGCAGATGCATTTAGATCTATAATCTTTATTTTGTTGTCTTTTGCTGCAGTATTTGCTTACGCCAAGGATAAGTTGAAAAAGGAATATTTATTTGTTGCTTTGGGGCTTTTTGTAACCATAGATTTATGGATGGTTGATAAACGCTACCTAAATGAAGATGACTTTGTTAGCAAATCAAGATATGAGCAACAATTTAACCCGCGTCAGGTTGATTTACAGATAAAACAAGATCCTCAAATTTCATATCGTGTTTTTGATGTTACTGGAAGTCCATTTAACGACTCTTTTACATCTAGATTTCACAAATCTGTTGGTGGTTACCATGCAGCAAAATTGCAACGCTACCAAGATTTAATTGAGAGACATATTAGCAGGAACAACCAAAATGTTTTGAATATGCTCAATACAAAATATTTTATTTTTCCTAACAGGCAAACCAATCAACCAGCTGTTCAACAAAATACCGAAGCTTTAGGAAATGCCTGGTTTGTGAATGAACTAAAAATGGTAAACAACGCTGATGAAGAAATTGAAAGTTTAACTAATTTTAATCCTAAAACAACTGCAACTGTAGATGTTAGGTTTAATGATTATTTAGATGGATACACTCCTAGCAACCCTGAAGGTTCAAGTATTACTTTAACATCTTATGAACCTAACCACCTTATTTATGAAAGCAAGGTAACAGGAGGAGAAAAATTTGCTGTTTTTTCTGAAATCTATTATAAAGGTTTAAAATCTGATGATTGGAAAGTTTATGTAGATGGAGATTTAATTGAAAACTCGCACATTAGGGTTAACTATGTTTTAAGAGGTATGAAAGTACCTGATGGAAATCATACCATAGAATTTAAATTTGAGCCTAAATCATACTTTTTAGGAAATCAAATTTCTTTGGCTTCTTCTATCTTAATTATTTTGGTTGTGCTTGGAACTGTATTTATTGAGCTTAGAAAAAACGCTTAAAACAAAATGAGCCTCATTAAAAAAGAGTCAATTGGCACAAGCATTATCTTTTTTATTGGGGTAGTTTTAGGCTATGTAAATTTAATTTTCATTTATCCTTATTGCCTTAGCTTAGAGCAAATCGGATTATTAAAGCTACTACTTTCTCTTTCAACATTTTTTGCATCATTCGTTCCTTTAGGAGGACCAAATATTACCATTAAATATTACCCAATATTTAACAAATCAGACGAGGATAAAAAGAATTTTTTAGGGTATTTATTAATTCTTCCGGCCATAGGCTATGCTTTATTCCTTGCTCTTTTTTTCATATTTAAAGAGAACCTTTTAGCTATTTATTCAGATGAGTCTCCGCTAATTGTAGACTATGTAATACAGCTTTTATTACTAATCATATTTATCTCTTACTACAGAGTTTTTTTAGGGTATTCTTCTTCAAACTTCAAAACCGTTTTTCCTGCTTTTTTAAAAGAAGCATATTTAAGGCTTATTATTCCAATTGCTCTTTTTGCTTACTTTTTTAATTGGGTATCTTTTGAACTTGCAATCAATTTAATTGTAGGCTTTTACTTTTCGGTAACAATGCTGTTGGTTTTGTATTTGATGATTCAAAAAAACTTTAGGTTTAAATTTTCAAAATCATTTTATCAAAATAGTAAATCGCAGTTAGAGCTTTTTAAATACGGCTCTTTTGTAATGCTATCTAATTCGGGCCAAATCATCGTACAGAACCTAGATATAATGATGGTAGGAGCTTTTTTAGGTTTGGCAGATACCGGAATTTACTCTGTAGTTTACATAATTGGCCAAGTAGTAGAAATCCCCAAAAGAGCAATATCTAGAATTTCGGCAGCTGTAATTGCCAAAAAATGGGAAGAAAATAAATTAGATGATATTCAGAACATTTACCAAAAAACATCTTTAACCAATATATTATTGGGCGGATTTATTTTTATTGGAATATGGGTAAGCTTACCCGATTTGTTCAGTTTAATGCCACAAGGAGACTCCTTTAAAAGTGGAATTTACGTGGTGCTTTTTATTAGTATGAGTAAACTTTTTAGCATGCTTATGGGCAACAATGGCGAAATTCTAATGACCTCGAAATATTATTGGTTTACCTTTATTGCAACCTTAGTTTTATCAGTAGCTACTTTTATTTCTAATTATTTACTAATACCAATTTATGGAATAAATGGAGCTGCTTTTGCCACCTTATTATCAGTAATAGCTTTTAATTTGGCCTTGTCAGGATTTTTATATTGGCAATTCAAATTTTCGCCACTAAGTTTTAATACTTTAAAGGCAATTGGCTTTTTAGCAATCGTATTAGCTTTTGGAATGTATTTACCAAATCTTGAAAATCCTATTATTAGTATTGGTTACAAATCAATATTGATATCTGTATTATTTGCAGCGGGAGTTTATTTTTTACCCATCTCAGCTGATTTGAAAATGTTGATTCAAGAAAAAATTAAAAAATATATTTAAGTATTTTTTTTAGGCGAAAACCTTTCTTTAAATAATTGCTGGGTTTTATCGTACTCTTCCCAAACACCTATGTCCATCCAACTTTTTTCACTTACAGGAAAAACGCCAACCTTGCCATTTCTATCTTTTATTTGATTGATTAAATCAGTAATATGATAAAATTCATTTGAAGGTATTTGATTCAAAAGACTAGGCTCTAAAATGTATAAACCTGTATTAATCATAAAGGTTAATTCTGGTTTTTCTTCCAAAGATTTTAACAATCCATTTTCGCCGGTTATCAAAGTTCCGTAAGGAATTTTATAATGTTTAAGAGCAGATACTATGGTTAGCTCATTTTTGTTATCTGCATGATAATCATAAATATCACTATAATTTTGATCAACTATGATATCGCAATTATGCAAAAAGAATGTGTTATTTAACTTGTTTTTCAAATAAGATAAACTGCCTGCAGTACCTAAAAACTTATCCTCAATAATGTAATTAATATCTAGTTCGGGTCTTTGAGTTTTAAAATATTGTTGAATTAATTCGTATTTATAATTTACTGTTAAATAAAACTTGGTACAACCAATGGCTAAAAATCTATCAATAATTTCTTCTACCATGGGCTTTTCGCCTAATGGAACTAAAGCTTTTGGGATAATGTTAGTTATTGGTTGTAATCGTGTGCCTTTACCTCCGGCCATAATTACAACAGGGAAATTATGAAGTTTTTTATTTTCTCTTTCTTCTGTTCCAAAAATATCTTCCCATAAGTAGAGGTTTACCAAATTTCCCGCACTATCAATAACAGGCATAAATTCAGCACGATGTTTTACCATTAAACTTTTAATTTCTGCAAAAGATTGGTTTGAACTTGCCACCGTAAGTTCATCAATATTTCGCAAAACTTTTTCTATCGGCGTTTCCAAAGGGATTTGTTTTACAATGGCTCTCTGTATATCACCAATACTAATTAAACTATAATATCTACCCTCTTTGGTTACGATTAAAAGTTTGTAATTTACCTCATCCATTTGCTTTACAGCCTCCAAAATGGAACTGCCATAAGCAATAGAAAGGATATTTATTTGGTTTTGATTTTTCAATTTTTACTTGATTGAGATGTAGCTGCAATAATTTGTTTTTTGATATTTTCTTCAAAATTAAAATTAAGAGAAACGGCATTTTGTCTTTTTTCAAGCTCAATTCCAGAAGTTTTATTTCCCGTAATTAAACTACTCATTGCCTTTTTTAATTCATTTTTATCTTGATTGATTAGGTCTATTTCAAAATCAAATTTTTCTTTCAAAATTTCATAAGGCTCAATATTAGTAACAATTACTTCTTTTTTAAAGAATAGAGGCTCGAGTAATGAGGTAGATAATGCATCATGTGAAGCAATCTGCAAACCAACATCCATTGCTTTCCAAATTTGGATAATATCTTCAAAAGGAAGAAATTCATGTTCTACAATCTTGATGTATTCTTCAACTTCTTTATCTTTTATTAATTGAACTAAATCTTTAAAAATTTGGGGATTAATGGCATTTCCTAACCAGAAATAAACTACAAAATTTGAAATTCCTTCATTTTTTAATAATTCCGCTGCCTCAATAATTAAATCGTGTCGACTTGCATATGAAATTGATTTTGGCCAAAAAAACTTTACTTTATCTTTAGGTAATTCCTTGATAAAACTTGCGGCTTCTTGAGTTATACATTCATCTTTATGGTTGTAATAAATTTTAGATAACCCCCAAGGAATAACTTGAAGGTTTACCCCTTTTAACCTTCTGTTAATCAAATTATAAGTTCCATACCAAAGATTTTGTACAGAATCTGATTTTTTAAAAATATAGCGGTAAATAAATCCTTTAATCGTACTTTTATAGAGCTCTCTTGGCAAAGGCTCGCTCCAAACACTAAAGTTTAATTTCACTGATTTATTTTTAAACCAAAGGTTTATCAATACAATGTAAAATTTAACCCAATTGTGTATCCAAATTAACTCAAATCCCCTAAAACCTGAAATTATTAATTTCAAAAATTGAAAAAAATCTTTTTTGTAATCAATAAAGGTAATATTGCTAAACTCGTTTAATGGATAACGTTGCTTACCTGTAAATACATAGGTTAACTTATATGTATTGGAATTGTGCTGAAAAAAATCTAAGTAAAGTTTTATGTTGTGTCCCTTTGGCGGACCGTACATTAAAATATTTATCATATAATTATTAAACTAAAGGCACAATTATTTTGCAGGGTTAGGGCTTCATTAATGTTTACCTATAAATTTGTTTCAAATAATTGAAATGAATAACAAGGTAGAAAAGCAACAAAAGTATTTATCCCCACTAACTTTAAGGCTTATTCAATTACTTTTTAATGTTGTTAAATCTAAACCTGTTATTACCCCAAAGCAAAAAGATGATTTTCAGCCGTTTTTTATCATCGGCTCTGGAAGGTGTGGGTCTACCTTACTAAGGTCAATTTTATTACAGCATAAGTCATTACACATTCCGCCAGAATCTGCTGCTTTGCCTAGTATTATTAAAAAATATTACCGCTATAATGGTAGCGATTGGAAGGATCTTGTTAATATTATTTTAGGTGAATTTAGTTCATTTGGTGCATATAAATATTGGCAAATTGACGTATTTGAGTTACGAGAAAAATTATACGCTACCCCTAAAAAAGAACAATCTCTTGCCTTCATTATCATGGAAATTTACAACATGCATATGAATAAATTTTCTGAAGGAGCCAAAATTTGGGGAGACAAAACCACTTTCAATACTTTGAGGCTAGAATGGATTCACAGGCTTTTTCCGAATGCTAAATACATAAATTTAATTAGAGATGGAAGAGATGTAGCCAGTTCATATCTTAAATCTGGCTTGATAGACAATTTAGAGCAAATTGCATGGCGCTGGAATACCGCAACTATCAAAGCAGAAACATTTGCGAAAAGTAAAAAATCAAAAAGTTCATTTTTGAATGTCCATTATGAAGATTTAGTTACCAAACCCGAAGAAACATCAAAGGCAATTTTTAATTTTTTAAACCTAGATTTTTCAGGAATAAATGAAAATCGAGAAACATCAAAAATGGGTGATACAGTTTTAGAACATCATGCCAATGTAAAAAACCCAATAAATTCTGAATCTATTGGTAAATGGAAAAAAGATTTATCTAACGAAGACCAATTAAAAGCTTCAAACTTGATGAAATCTCAATTAAAAAAACTTAATTATTTACCCTAACACTACTTGGAATATTAACCAATCTATTATAAATATCAATAGAATTGGCTAAATCTCCACTGGGTGAATTTTTATACATTTCTAAAGTATGCATAAGCTCCCACCCTGGCCTTGTCATTACATTGTTGCTGTTGGTGAATTCTAAAAACTCATCCCTTTGTTCTAGGTTATTTAGCAATATGGCATTTAGCCAATAATTGGCTTCTGTTCCGTCGCGCTCTGTGATAAATGTAATATTTAGCTCCTTAAAAAAATTAGCATAAAGGTTTGCCAATTCTCTTTTGTTTTGGATAAAATCCGGCAACATTTCTAATTGACCACAAGCCATAGCAGCATTTAGATTAGGCATTCGGTAATTGTATGCCACCTCATCATGATTGTACTTGTATTTATGAGGAACCTTTGAGGTAGTTGTTATATGTTTTGCTCTTTTGGCTAAAGCTTCATCATTGGTTACAATAGCACCACCTCCACCGCAGGTTATCGTTTTATTACCATTAAAACTAAAAGTCCCTAAAAGGCCAAAACTACCAGCAGGCTTGCCATTTAATGTTGAGCCAATACATTCAGCAGCATCTTCTACAACTTTAATATTGTAATGATTACATATTTCAATAATTTCTTCAATTAAAGAAACGAACCCGAAAGTATGCATAGGAACGCAAGCCGAAATCCTTTTACTAGTTTGCTTGTTGAAAGGCAAGCCTCCTCTCATTTCAACAACTTCCTCCAATCTTTCTTTTAGTTTTTTGGGCGACATGCCTAAGGCACTTTCTTCAATATCAATAATATGTGGGGTAGCGCCAATGTAGCTAATTGCGTTTGTGGTGGCAACAAAGGTGAAATTTTGGGTTAAAACCTCCGTGTCTTTTTCAGCTCCGGCCATCAGCAATGCTATATGCAAAGCAGCGGTGCCATTTACGGTAGCAACAGCATATTTTGTTCCTGCAGTTTCTGCCATCATTTTCTCAAACCTATTTACATACTCACCCACAGAAGACACAAATGTTGAGTCAATTGCATCTAAAACATATTTGCGCTCGTTGCCATAAAACCTAGGTTCATGCAGCGGAATAAAGCTATCTTGCTGATTAAAGGTTTGTTTAATAAATGATACAATCTTTTCGTTTGTGGTCATAAACTACATTTTTTGGTCAAGGTTTTTACCTGTTTCTATATGGCTAAATCCATCAATATATTTGCCTAAAAAGGCTACTAAATCAGCTTTAGATAAATTTGTTTTTCCCAACTCTTCTGCCTCCTCCATCATAGCAGAAATATCTTTTGTTTTACCTACAAATGTTTGAATTATAGCTAATGCCGAAAGTCTATTTTCGTCAACAATATCATCAGTTGTGTAAAACTCTTCAAATAACTTTTCGCCTGATGTATCTGATGGTAAAAGCAAAACAGGATAAGTTTTCTCTGAATAATTATGATTTGAAATTTTGTTTAGTGCTTCTTCTTCAGTTTCACATTCTTCTAGTGCATAACCTAATTCTTCTAAGTAAAACTTCAACGCATTTGAAATAGGTTTTAGGTCTTTTTCTGGTGATAATTTTGGAATAAAAATTTCACCTGAGTTACCTAAAATACAAGCTAATAAACAAAGTTGCCCTGCCTCAGTTGGCGAAACAAAAAACCGTTTAACATCTTTGGGGCTTACCAAAGGTTGGTGTTTTGCAAAACGATTTACAAAGCTTTCTAATAAACTACCATTTGAAAAAGCCACATTCGCAAATCTTGCGGTTGAAATTTTGAAATCGTTTTGGTAAGAAAAAATTACATCTTCCATCAACTTTTTAGTGGCGCCCATAACGTTTACAGGATTGGTTGCCTTATCAGTTGAAACACAAAAGAAATGAGCTGGTGGGTTTTTCTTGAGCAACTCTAAAAGCTTTTGTGCCATAATGAAGTTATTCTCAAACATGGCTTGTATTGAAAATGGATCCTTTTCGCTTCTTACATGCTTGTGAGCGGCAAAATTTGCTACAATATCAAAAGGCTTATGAGCCAAAAAAAGCCTTTCGAAAATAGGGTTTCCAAAGTTTAATGGGTAGGTAATTATCTCTGGTAATTGGGTATAACTACTACTTCTAATATCTCTAATAATTTCTGCCAATCCATTTTCGCTGGTATCAACTATTACTAACTTTTTTGGATTAAAATGAAGAAGAGATTTTATGTAATTTGAACCTATTGTTCCTGCTCCTCCAATTACCAAAACAGACTTTCCACTTATTTCTTCAAAAAGTTTTTTGCTGTTTGAAGCCAAATCGTTTTCAAAAAAACTTGACTCTCTTCCAGTGAGGTTTGAAATTACTTTATCAATTATTTCTTGCTTCATTTACTGTTTAATTTTCTAGCTTTAAATCTGAGTACAAAGAAAACTCGATTTTAGGATTTGATGCAGCCCATTCAAGGAAATTTTCAAAAGCTTCATGGTTACCAAAGGTTTTAGGATGCCCTATCATTACCATTGGAATTTCACCAGTTTCATTTTCAAAGCGCTTCATGTATTTAGACGCAATATAAATCATCTCTTTAGCTGTTGTACCATCAGAAAAATTAAGCATTTTATAAGATGGAGTAAGGGCATCTTTTAATTTATTCAATTTCGATTTTTTTCCCAAACCTGCCCTTCCAACGCAATTTATTGGTTTCTGTGGATGTTTTTTCAGAACCTTATCTACTAATAGAAAGAAGTTTTGGAAAATACCGGGTTTTATGGTTACAATTGGTACTTCGGTTAACCCCGTATTTGTTGGTTGAAGTATTGATTTATTCACTTTCCAAAATGGAAATTGAGGTGAATTCTTAAAGTTAAACCAGCTTTTTTCATTGGAATAACTTGCTTCAGGCGCAACCGTAGAGTCAATTTTAAAATCTAAACTTATTAAAGTTTCTAAAACTTTTTCCTCGGGTTGAATGCACCAACCTCCTGCTCTAAATGCATAGGATTTGTAACTTTTATTCTCTTTTTGTAATACAGATTCTAAAGTTTGCTTACCATTAAAAATTAGCTCCTTTACACCATAACCAAAATCATTGTTATCGCTCTTTACAGAAGGCAATCTCCATAAATTATAATCTAATTCGTAGTTATTATTATTAAATGAATAATTTAACCATTGTGGATGCAAATGCAACTGAACATCGTGATTTGACTTAATAAAATCTATCCATTGATTTTTTATGGATTTGGCTAATTCAGGTTGTTTTTTTTCAAACACCCAATACTCACAAACATCAGTAAATAGTGTAATTTTAGCTCCGAACTTATCTGCAATTACTTTTAACTTATTGGTTGGGTTTACCATGCAATGCATTACATCACCTGAACCATTGCCAAAAATTTCATGATCGGCAGAAATAATAAGTTTAAATGTAGCCAAATTTTAAAGTTTATACTTTTTACGGTCTTTTCTATTGATGTACCAAAGGTAAAAACTCAAAAACATTTTATCTATTATACCCAACGATGGTTGATGAGTAAAACTTGGTTTATAGATTTTAAAGATATCTAATCCCCACAAAACATTCTCAATTAATTTTAAGGTGGAAGGTTCAATAGTTTTTTTCCACTTGTTAAAGTTATCTTGAAGAATTGGCTTCTTTACGTTTTGTTTCCAAGTGGTTTCTTTTTCTGAGAATAAGTTATTCTTATGTTGGTGGTGATTTAACATTGATGGATCAAAATCAACTTGCAAGAAATTACACAAGGTCTTTAAAGTTTCCTCAGGATAAACCAATAAATCTTCGTATTTAATTTGAAAAAACTGTTTGTTGTTTGTGGAGAAATTTTGAGCCTTTAAAAACTGATGCTTATACTCTACAATATGCCATAATATAGGATACTTTTTACCCCAATCAGATTTCTTGCGAGATAAAATTACATCTCTAGGGTCTCTAACAATATGAATGAACTTTGCTCTTGGAAACTCCCTTAATAAGTGAGGTAAATAGTTAATATGTTCAGGATCTTTATCGCCAACTAATTGAAAGTCATTTAATAGGGCAAACTTTTCTAAAACATCACTGTAAAAATCAATGGATGAATTAAAATTCTTCTCTTTTAATAAATTCCTAATTTCTAATGGAATTCTACAAAACTCTTCATCTTGAAAAGGTAATTTACTATCAAAAGATTTAGCGTTTGGGCCAATGGTTGGCAAGTAAAAATTTAATAAAAAATGGTTTTCAGGTAGCATACCCATTTTTGAATGGGCATTTATTATGGTTTGTAATAAAGTAGTTCCTGACCTACCAACTCCAAACAAAAATATTGGGGTAAATTCTTTCATTCAACTTCTTCAAAGTCTATGTATTCATCACCTGTTGAGCCATCGTGTTTGGGTTTGCTGGGCTTTTTGGGAATTGTAACCTTTATTTCGCCTTCGTCTGATTTTATATTTTCTTCTTGAAAGCCTTGCTGCTGTTTATACTGATTCTCGAAGTTTTTTTGAACCTTTTTGGCGAAAAACTTCAAAATAAAAGGCAATGCCACCCTAAACAATATTCTGAATGCATAATAAATCAGAATAATGATTAAAATGGTTCTAAAGAACCCAACTAAATCTGCCTGGTAAACCAAAATTATCTGCTTAAATAGAAGTTTCTTTCAGAGTAAACTTTTCTAAAAAATGGATCCCTTAAATCCTTAATAAACCTTATTGCCTCACCAGTAGATTTCATCTCTGGGCCTAATTCCTTGTTAACATTTGGAAATTTCTCGAAAGAGAAAACTGGAATTTTAATAGCATAACCTTCTTTTCTTGGATTAAAATCGAAGTCGGTTACTTTATTTTCTCCCAACATTACTTTGGTGGCGTAGTTTACATATGGTTCATCATAAGCTTTTGCAATAAAAGGCACAGTTCGAGAAGCCCTTGGGTTGGCTTCAATTACAAACACTTTTTCATCTTTAATAGCAAACTGAATATTCAATAAACCAACTGTTTTTAATGCAATTGCAATTTTATTGGTTATATCTTCAATTTGGTGAATTACCAAATCTCCTAAGTTGTAAGGGGGTAAAACAGCGTATGAGTCGCCAGAGTGAATTCCTGCAGGCTCAATATGTTGCATAATTCCAATGATGTAAACATTCTCTCCATCGCAAATTGCATCTGCTTCAGCCTCAATTGCACCTCCTAAAAAGTGATCTAAAAGGATTTTATTTTCAGGCATTTCGCGCAATATTTCTACCACATGATGCTCTAATTCATCTTCGTTGATTACAATTTTCATGCGTTGTCCGCCCAAAACATAAGAAGGACGAACTAGTAATGGGAAACCTAATTCTTTAGATAAATCTAAGGCTTGCTCAGCACTTTCTACAACGCCAAATCTTGGATAAGGAACATCGTTATTTTTTAACAAGGTTGAAAAGCTTCCTCTATCTTCAGCTAAATCTAAAGCCTCATAAGAAGTACCAATTATTTTAACCCCGTATCTACTTAGTTTTTCGGCTAGTTTTAAAGCTGTTTGTCCGCCAAGTTGAACAATAACACCTTCTGGTTTTTCATGCTGAATGATGTCATAAATGTGTTCCCAAAAAACTGGTTCAAAATATAATTTGTCTGCTGTATCAAAATCTGTTGATACAGTTTCAGGATTACAATTAATCATAATGGTTTCGTAACCACATTCTTTAGCGGCTAATACACCATGAACGCAACAATAATCAAATTCAATACCTTGACCTATTCTGTTCGGACCAGAACCTAAAACAACAATTTTCTTCTTATCGGTGACAACACTTTCGTTTTCCAATTCAAATGTTGAGTAGTAATAGGGAGTTTCTGCAGGAAATTCAGCAGCACAAGTATCAACTAATTTGTAAACTCGTTTAATTCCTTCTTTACTTCTTTTATCGTAAACTTCACTTTCTAAGCATCTTAGTAAGTGAGCAATTTGTCTATCAGCATAACCTTTTTGTTTAGCTTCAAACAAAAGATCTTTAGAAATACTTTGAATTGATTCTTTTTCAATAACTCTTTCGAGTTTAATTAAATCTTCAATTTGACGCAAAAACCAATCGTCTATTCTAGTTTTTTCTTTAATTGTTTTGAAAGGAATACCAAGTTTTATGGCATCGTAAATTCTAAACAATCTATCCCAAGAAGGATGTTCCAATTTGTAAAGAATAGTATCTTGATCGGTTAATTCTTTGCCATCAGCACCCAATCCGTTTCTTCTAATTTCTAAAGATTGACAAGCTTTTTGAAGGGCTTCTTGAAAGCTTCTTCCAATTCCCATAACTTCACCAACAGACTTCATTTGTAGACCAAGTTCTTCTTCTGCACCTTTAAACTTGCTAAAATCCCAACGAGGAATTTTTACAATTACATAATCTAAAGTTGGTTCAAAATAGGCTGAAGTTGACTTGGTGATTTGATTGGTTAAATCATCTAAGGTATAGCCTATGGCAAGCTTTGCGGCAATTTTAGCAATTGGATAACCGGTTGCTTTTGAAGCCAAGGCTGATGACCTAGAAACTCTAGGGTTAATTTCAATGGCCACAATATCTTCATCCTCATCTGGACTAACAGCAAACTGAACATTACAACCTCCTGCAAAATCTCCAATAGATCTCATCATTTTGATAGCCATATCTCGCATACGCTGATATGTTTTATCACTTAAAGTCATAGCCGGAGCAACCGTAATTGAATCTCCAGTGTGAACTCCCATTGGGTCAAAGTTCTCTATCGAGCAGATAATTATTACGTTATCGTTTGAATCTCTAAGGAGTTCTAATTCATATTCTTTCCAACCAAGCAATGCTTTATCTAACATTACTTCATGAATAGGAGAAGCATGTAAGCCTCTTGTTAAAGCAGCTTCAAAATCTTTTGCCTCATGCACAAATGAAGCACCTGAACCGCCAAGGGTATAAGATGGCCTTACACACAATGGAAAACCTAATTCTTGGGCTATTTCTTTTCCTTCAAGAAAAGATTTTGCTGTATCTGATGGTGCACTTCCTACACCTATTTCATCCATCAAAGCCCTAAATGCTTCACGATTTTCAGTTATTTCAATAGCGTCAATATCAACACCAACCATTTTAACACCATATTCTTCCCAAATACCTTGGTTTTGGCATTCAATACAAAGATTTAAAGCTGTTTGACCTCCCATGGTTGGTAATACAGCATCTATTTTTTGTTCTTGTAAAATTTTAATGATCGACTCAGGCTCAAGAGGTAATAAATAAACATGGTCTGCAGTAACCTTATCTGTCATAATGGTTGCAGGGTTCGAGTTTATTAAAGAAACTTCTATTCCTTCTTCTCTTAAAGATCTTGATGCTTGTGAACCTGCATAATCAAACTCACAAGCTTGACCTATTACAATTGGACCACTGCCTATAATGAGTATTGACTTTATTGATGAGTCTTTTGGCATGATACTGAACGATTTTGGGGTACGAAAGTAACCGAAAAGGGGCGATTAAAACCCCCAAAAACTTAAATAATTGAGAGTTTTTTTCAACATTTTATGAAGGTTTTTAAGATTTAATTAATTGAATGACCTTTGCCCGGTAAAATCAAAAATTTAAATAAAATTATTAAAGAAGAATTTGTAACTTATAATAATATTTCTCTTCAGTATTTTGTATACGGAAGTGGTAAAAACCATCTTGTTACATTACACGGTTTTGGAAGAGATTATAAAGATTTTATGTTTTTTGAAGATCTCACAAAAAACTATACTGTAATTGGAATAAACCTATTTTTTCACGGCGCTTCTAAATTTCCCGAAGAAAGAACAACCAAGTCTCCATTTACAAAAAGTGAATGGCAGAGCTTATTTAAATTAATTATTGAAAAAGAAAATGTTTTGTCTTTTTCGTTAATTAGTTACAGCATGGGCGGAAAATTCGCTTTTTGTTTGCTTGAAGAATATTTTAACTGTGTAAAAAAAGTTGTATTTCTTGCTCCTGATGGAGTTGTTGAAAATCCGTGGTATAAGTTTGTAACTCAAACCAGCATTGGCAAAAGGGTTTCTAAAAAATTTGTTACTAATGATTTTTTAATCTCTCGATTCTTTAATTACTCAACCAAATTAAATTTAACCAACCCAAACCTCAAAAAGTTTGTAGAATTTAATGTTTCAACCCTCGAAAAGCGAGAATTAATCTACAAAGTTTGGCAAAGTTTTAAACTTATAAAACCAAACCATAATGTGATTAAAAGTAAAATTTCAAAAGGGAAATTATTTGTAGTGCTTGGAAAAAAAGATGTTGCTATTAAGGCAAATTATGCTAACGTTTTATATAAAATTTATGGAGATTTGGTAAAAGTGGAGATTCTAAATTTAGGCCACAACCTTTTTAGAACGGAAGTAAAACCTGTTATCTTTAAATTTTTGACATAAAAAAAGCCTTCAAGCTAAAAGCAAGAAGGCTTAATTTAAATATTATTAATAGAATTAAGCGTTACCTTTTCTATTCATTTCGTCAGAAACAGAAAGTTTTTTTCTTCCTTTCGCCCTTCTAGCGGCTAAAACTTTTCTTCCAGCTTTAGTAGCCATTCTAGCTTTAAAACCATGTTTGTTTCTTCTTTTTCTGTTAGAAGGTTGAAATGTTCTTTTCATCTTTATATGTATTGACTATGTTCGTAATTGAGCCTGCAAAAATAGTTTTCTTTTTTTCAACTGCAAATAAAATATTTTAAAAATGTTAAAAGTTAATTTTGTGGTTGATTATGGCAAAAAGAGAAAAATTAAAAAAATCGGCAATTAAAAAAAGTTTTAGGCTTTTTAAATATTTCTCTCCATATAAAATTTACTTTTTTGTTGGATTATTATTTTTATTTCTTTCGAGCGCAGCTACGTTAACATTTCCTTATTTATTAGGCGGTTTACTTGATAAAAATACCACCCAAGAAATAAATAACTTAGCCATTGTGCTGCTATTAATTTTTTTAGCCAATGCCATTTTTTCGTTTTTAAGAATTTATCTATTCGAAATTGTTACCCAAAAGGGTTTGGCCTTACTAAGAGAAAAAACTTACACCAACTTAATAAAGCTGCCCATTCAATTTTTTAACACTAGGCGTGTTGGTGAGTTAAATTCAAGAATTTCAGCAGATATTTCGCTATTACAAACAACTTTTACCACTTCTATTGCTGAGTTCTTAAGGCAAATTTTAACCATTTTGGGTGGCATTATTATGTTATCTACCATATCTGGAAAGCTTACAATTTTTATGTTGGCTGTAGTTCCAATAATTGCTTTAATAGCCTACTTCTTCGGGAGATTTATTGGCAAATTATCAAAGCAAACACAAGACATTATTGCTGAATCAAATACTGTTGTAGAAGAAACATTACAGGGTATTAATGTGGTAAAAGCTTTTGCAAACGAAGTTTTTGAAATAAACAGATACAAATTATCTATCAATAAAATTGTAAAAATATCTCTTGCAAATGCGAGGTTCAGAGGGGCTTTTGTTTCATTTATTATTTTCGGTTTGTTTGGGGCTATTATTGGTGTTATTTGGTATGGTTTACTCTTAAAAGAAAGTGGTGAAATTACCCAAGGTGATTTATTATCATTTGTGATTTATACAGTTTTTGTTGGAGCATCATTTGGAGGTATTGCTGATGTTTATGCTCAATTAGTTAAAGCTACTGGTGCAACAGAAAATTTATTAGATATTATTGAGGAAACACCTGAAGAAATCAATACTACCTCAACTCACGAGAAATTTGATTTGGTTGGAAATATTGAATTTAAAGAAATTGCTTTTTCTTATCCAAATAGAGCTAAAAATGAAGTTATTAAAAGTATTAGCTTAAAAATTAACCAAGGAGAAAAAATTGCTTTTGTCGGCCAAAGTGGTGCAGGCAAATCAACTTTGGTTTCTTTATTACTAAGATTTTATGAGGTTACAAAAGGAGAAATTTCAATCAACAACGTAAACATTAACGAATACAACCTCACTAACCTCAGAGAGAACATTGCCATTGTGCCCCAAGAGGTGATGTTATTTGGAGGAACAATAAAAGAGAATATTTTATATGGAAAACCAAATTCAACTGATGTTGATGTGGAAGAAGCTGCCAAAAAAGCGAATGCTCATGATTTTATTTCCAGTTTTCCAGAAGGCTACAAAACGTTAGTTGGCGAGCGTGGAATTCAACTATCTGGTGGACAAAAACAAAGAATTGCCATTGCTAGAGCGGTACTGAGAAATCCGAAAATTTTAATTTTAGATGAAGCCACAAGTTCTTTAGACTCAGAATCTGAAAGTTTGGTGCAAGAGGCATTAGAAAAATTAATGATTGGCCGAACTTCAATAATTATAGCTCACCGTTTAAGTACCATAAAAAATGTGGATACCATTTATGTTATCGAAAACGGAAAAATATCTGAAACAGGCTCTTACAATAACTTGGTAAGTAAAGATTCGGGAATATTCAAACGATTGGTTGAACTTCAGAACACTAATTAAACGCGAATAAAAAGCACTTTTTTGGTTTCAAAAAATGGCTCATCAAAGAATGTTTTTATTTCGGTTTGCTCAACCTGTTTTTTTGCATTTATTATTTCTTCATTTAAATCTCCTCCTTTAAGCGATATTAAGCCTCCCTTAAATTTAGAAGAATCTAGGTATTTTCCTTTGGTCCAACTCCAAAGTTTAATTATTGGTGCAACTGCCCTATTGGTAACATAATGAAATTTGTCATTTACGTTTTCGGCTCTATCATTAATGGTAATAATATTTTCAAGGTTTAACGATTGTGCTATTTCATCAATCACCATTATTTTTTTCCCAATAGAATCTACCAAAGTAAAATGCGTTTCGGGGTAGAAAATCGCCAAAGGCAAACCCGGAAAACCCCCACCTGTGCCAATGTCCATAATTTTTTGGTTTGGCAAAAAAGGATAAGCTTTAGCTATTGCCAAAGAGTGAAGAACATGCTTTTCATAAAACGAATCAAAATCTTTTCTGGAGATTAGATTTATTTTCTCATTCCAAAACCCAAAAAGACTTTTCAGCTCTTTAAATTGTTCAATTTTTTCCTCTTCAATTTCAGGAAAGTACTTTACTATTAGTTCAGTTTCCAAACTTAAAAATTATCTTTTGTTGGGTTTAAAATATTATTTAACAAAGCCTTAGCTCTAAACAACTGAGCTTTTACAGTGCCAATTGGAATATTCAATTCTTGAGAAATTTCCTCATAACTTAGCTCATCAAAGTATCTCAGTATCACCAATTTTTTATATCGAGGCTTCAAATGATCTACCACCTTGTGTAAAATATCATGCTTTTGTTCGCGAATAAAATCTGCTTCGGGAGACAAACCTTTCGATGGCAAATCATAAAGGTAATTTTCGCCATACTCATCAGTAAAGCCTGTATCAATAGAAACTGTAGAAGCCCTTTTCTTTCTTAAAAAATCTATTGTATTGTTTGTGGCTATTTTAAAAAGCCATTTACTAAAGGCAAATTTTGGTTCGTATAAATGAAGTTTTTTAAATGCTTTTCCAAATGATTCAATAGTTAAATCTTTTGCTTCAATTGGGTCAGAAACCATTTTTAAAATCATGAAATAAACAGCTTCTTTATAATGTGCCAATAAATCTGCATAAGCATGCTGATTAACAGAAAGAGCCTTTTGGATAATCCCTAAATCGATTCGGGCCTTATCACTTAAGTTTAAATATTGCTCTTCCATTCAATTTCTTTTTTCACCAAATTTATTAATGGAAACAAAATTTGAAATAAAATTAGTATTGGCTCAAAAATTACCAATCCCCAAACTAACTTAGTATTTTCAAATCGCATCATAATCTGGTACAAAACCAATATGCGAATTAATTGTAAACCGAAAAATATTCCTATGACCATTATCAGTTTATCTGGGTTGGTAAAAAGGGCTAACCCAAAAGCAATATAAATCAATAACTTAATCCACCATAAAGAGGCTAACAAAATCTTTTTTGAAATTGGATAATACTTGAAGGTGCTTACATGTCTTTGTTTTTGGCTAAACCACTCAACAAATGTTTCTTTGGGAAAAGAAAAAGTGTTTGCATCTGAATTTAACAAATAACCCACCTTTGCTTTTGGGGCAACCTGATTTAAAAACAAATCATCATCACCAGATTTTAGATGCATATGCTTTGCAAACCCTTTGTGTTTAAAAAACAAATCTTTTTTGTAACCCAAATTTCTGCCAACTGCCATGTAAGGCATTTTCCACGACGCTGCAGCAAAATAATCTGAGGCAATTAAATCTGTATCGGTTCGTATTAAAAAATTTAAAACTGATTTTTGTTTGGTATATCCACCATAACCAATTACAAAATCATAGCCTTCGCTAAATTTTCGACCAAAACTTTTTAACCATTGAGTTGATGAAGGCCTGCAATCTGCATCAATAAAAACCAAATTTTCAAAAATGGCCCCTTTAATTCCTAGAGTTAAAGCAAACTTTTTTCCACCATTAAACTTATTACTTTCTACAACCTTAATAGTTTTAAAGTTATTGTACTTTGCTTTTAATGCCAGTAAAACATCAGTTGTATTATCATAAGAACAATCGTCAATTACAATAACTTCGAAAGAAGGATAATCTTGGTTAAAAAGCTGTGGAACTAGTTCAAGTAAATTTTGGGCTTCATTTCTAGCGGCAACTACAATTGAAATTCCATCAAATTTTACTTCAACCTTTGGAGCCTTTTTCTCCTTGTAGTTTTTTTGATGAAGCCTAAAAAACCAAATAGTTAAGAATAGAAGATAAAAGCCCGAATAGCAAACAAAAAATAAAAAAAACGGGTTTATATCTATCAACATTTGTGGTTTCAATATTAGCGGTATTGTTTGCAAAAACAAATCTTAATGAAACTACTTTTCAACTTTTTTCACACAATTATTTTTTAAATTTTAAATGCACCTTTGCCCAAAATTTAAGGTATGTTTTCTTTACTTAAAACTGATGATCAATCGGCAGCTAGGCTAGGCTCTTTGCAAACTCCACATGGCGAAATAAAAACACCCATTTTTATGCCAGTTGGTACGGTTGGAAGTGTAAAAGCAGTTTACCATCGTGACCTTATTAATGAGGTAAAAGCCCAAATTATTTTAGGAAACACCTACCATTTGTATTTGAGACCCGGCACAAATATTTTAAATCAAGCTGGAGGGCTCCATAAATTTATGAATTGGGATTTGCCAATTTTAACCGATAGTGGAGGCTACCAGGTTTTTAGTTTAGCAGAAAACCGAAAAATTACTGAAGAAGGTGTTAAGTTTTCATCACATATTGATGGCTCAAAGCATCTTTTTAGTCCTGAAAAATCAATGGAAATTCAACGAAATATTGGAGCAGATATTATCATGGCTTTCGATGAGTGTCCTCCCTACCCTAGTGATTTCCACTATGCCAAAAACTCTATGGAAATTACCCACAGGTGGTTAAACCGATGTATCGATTTTTTAAATCAAAACGATCCCCTTTATGGATTTAACCAAATGTTGTTTCCAATAGTTCAAGGCAGTACTTATGATGATTTAAGAAAACAATCGGCTGAGTTTGTTGCCTCTAAAAACTGCATTGGCAATGCTATTGGAGGACTTTCTGTTGGAGAGCCGGCCGAAGATATGTACAAGAATACCGAACTAGTTTGCAATATATTACCTAAAGACAAACCAAGATATTTGATGGGAGTTGGAACACCATGGAATATTTTAGAATGCATTGCGTTAGGGGTTGATATGTTCGATTGTGTTATGCCAACAAGAAACGGAAGAAATGGCCAACTTTTTACTTCAGAAGGGGTAATAAACATAAAAAATAAAAAGTGGGAAAATGACTTTTCTCCAATTGACCCAAATGGTGTTGCCTTTGTAGATTCTCAATATTCTAAAGCCTATTTGCGCCATTTAGTAGTTTCTGGTGAAATTTTAGGTCCTATGATTGCAAGCTTGCACAACCTTAGTTTTTATTTATGGTTGGTTGATGAAGCTAGAAAAAAAATAGCAGATGGTACATTTGTATCTTGGAAAAAAGATATGATAATTAAAACAAGTAGAAAGCTATAAATTGAAAAAACTCGATTTATATATCATCAAGAAGTTTTTAACCACCTTCTTTTTTATTTTAGGAGTAATTATGCTTATTGCTATCATTTTTGATGTTAGCGAACAAATTGATGATTTCATAAAAAGAGAAGCACCTTTAAAAGGAATTCTTGTTGATTATTACCTTAACTTCATCTTGTTTTATGGTAACCTATTCTCTCCACTTTTAATATTTATTGCCGTAATATTCTTCACCTCAAAAATGGCTAGTAACTCTGAAATTGTTGCCATTTTAAGTGCAGGTATTTCGTTTAAAAGAGTACTTGTTCCATACTTGATTGCGGCAACATTATTGGCTTCAATTTCTTTGTACTTAAATCATTGGTTATTGCCTAAAGCAAACGAATCTAGAATTGCTTTTGAAGATACCTATTTGCGCTACAAATTCAGAAATCATAATAAAAATATACACAAGCAAATTGCCCCAGATGAGTTTTTGTACTTCGAAAGTTTTAATACTGATAGACAAACAGGCTTTAAAATTTCTTTCGAAAAATGGGAAAATGGAGAAATGATACAAAAGTTAATGGGTAATACCGCTCGATGGGATAGTACTACAAACAAATGGATTGTGCAGAATTACCAGATTAGAGAAATAAAAAATGGCAAAGAAACTTTGAGAAAAGGTGCTCGAATTGATACAACATTAAACATAACCCCAGATGACTTTTCTTCTAGAAAAACCATATCCATTCAAATGATGGATTATGGAAAATTAAACGAGTTTATTGAAGAAGAAAAACTAAAAGGCAATGAAGATGTTCCCCTTTTCGAAATTGAAAAATACACGAGAAGCTCGTTACCATTTGCTACTTATATTCTAACCATAATTGGGGTTTCTATCTCTAGTAGAAAAGTAAGAGGTGGAATTGGAGCCCATTTAGCTTTAGGCCTTTTATTGGCAGTAAGTTATATTTTGTTTATGAAGGTAAGTTCAGTTTACGCCACCAATGCCGGTTTAGACCCATTTATTGCTACTTGGTTTCCAAATATTATGTTCTCTTTTGTTGCGATTTACCTCATCCAAAAGGCCCATAAATAATTACAATGGCATATTAAATTCCTCAAATTCAGTGGCTTGCTCAAAAACTTTTTCTGAGTTGTATATTCCATAAAATGAACTTCCGCTGCCACTCATAGCTGCATAATCTGCCCCATGATTAATCAGATTACTTTGAATATTTTTTAGTTGGGGAAATTCATTTACAACTCCCTTTTCAAAATCATTAATTAAAAATTCAGACCATTGTATTGGGGGCTGGGAAACTACTTTTTTAAAGTCGATAGACCTATTAACAGGTTTAATTTTACCAAAGGCCACTTTTGTAGAAACATGAACTTTAGGAAAAACCAGTTTTAAGTAATATCCTTTTAAATCCAAAGGAATCTCAGAAACAATTTCACCTCTACCTTTTACCAAGCTTGGTTTATTTGAAACAAAAAAACCACAATCGCTCCCCAAGCTCATAGAGGCCTCAAATAAATTAACATTAGTTTGCAAGGCATTTAATTTTTGCAACAACTTTAAGGTAAAAGTTCCATTTGAACTTCCACCTCCCAAACCTCCACCCATAGGAATTTTTTTGAGCAGGAAAATTTCGTAATCAAAAGTTTTTACACCAAAATTTTTAACCGCTTTAACAATTAAGTTATTCTCAACATCCCCTTCAATTGGCAACCCTTCAGTTTGAAAGTTAACTTTTCCAGAACCAGGTTTTACAATAATTTCAAGTGCATCATTAACTTTAACAGGATAAAAAATACTTTCTAAATTATGAAAACCATCCTGCCTCTTTGAAGTAACATGTAAGCCTAAATTTATTTTTCCGTTTGGAAAATCAATCATAACCAAAAAAGGGAGTTAATTATTAACACTAAAAATTTTCGATTGGCAAAAGAATTTAAATTTGCCGACTAAACCTAAATTTTATGGCTACATATTTAGATTTTGAACAACCCATTGCAGATTTAATTGAACAATTGGATCAGGCTAAAACAATTAGCATCAAAAGCAATGTTAATGTAAATCAAACTGTAAAAGAGTTAGAAAAGAAGATTGCTGATACCAGAAAGAAAATATTTTCAAATTTAACTCCTTGGCAAAGGGTACAAATTTCTCGTCATCCAGATAGACCGTACACATTAAGCTATATCCAAAACTTAACCAATGGCGATTTTATTGAACTCCATGGTGATAGAAACGTAAAAGATGACAAAGCCATGATTGGAGGTTTTGGTTCAATAGATGGCAAAACTTACATGTTAATTGGTCAACAAAAAGGCATCAATACCAAAATGCGACAATACCGAAATTTTGGGATGGCAAACCCTGAAGGATACAGAAAAGCCTTACGATTAATGAGGTTGGCCGAAAAATTCAACAAACCAATTATCACCTTTATTGATACTCCAGGAGCATTTCCAGGATTAGAAGCAGAAGAAAGAGGCCAAGCCGAAGCTATTGCAAGAAACATTTTCGAAATGTTTGGATTAAAAGTACCTGTAATTTGCATTGTAATTGGCGAAGGTGCATCTGGTGGGGCTATTGGAATTGGTGTGGGAGACAAAGTAATGATGCTTGAAAACACTTGGTATAGTGTTATTTCTCCTGAGTCTTGCTCATCTATTTTATGGCGCACTTGGGATCAGAAAGAAAGAGCCTCTGAAGCACTTAAACTTACAGCAGATGATATGCTTGAGAACAAGCTTATCGATGGAATAATTAAAGAACCAGCAGGTGGAGCTCATTCTGACCCTGATGGAGTTTTTCAAAATGTGAAAACTGAAATAATTAAGCTAACTGCCGAATTAGAAAAAATATCTCCAGAAAAAAGAATTGAAGATCGCATCAATAAATTCACCGCAATGGGTGTTTTTAAGGGCAGATAATTATTCTAAATATTCGTTAAAAACTTTAATTGGCTTCTAACTTCTGAAGCCCTTTTTTTATCCCTACTTTCGTAAAATGGAACAAGGAAAATCAACCAATACAGCTTCAAGAAGAAAACCCCGTAATGTTGGAAATACTTTTGAAAGTATTGATTTTGGTAGAGTTCCTCCTCAAGCTGTAGATCTAGAAGAAGCTGTTTTGGGTGCATTAATGCTCGAAAAAGAGGCTGTAAATGAGGTAATTGACATTTTAATGCCCGAAAGTTTTTATCGAGAAGAACACCAAAGAATTTACTCAGTTATTCAAAGCCTTTTTCATGAATCACAGCCTATTGATATTTTAACTGTAACCGAAAAATTAAAAAATACAGGTGAGTTAGATTTTGTTGGTGGCCCCTTCTTTATTTCTCAATTGACAAGTAAGGTTGCTTCAGCAGCAAATATTGAGTTTCATGCAAGAATTATTTCTCAGAAATACATTTTAAGAGAATTAATAAAAATCTCATCAGAAACCATAAAAGACTGTTACGATGATACCACAGATGTTTTTGATTTATTAGATAAAACAGAACAACATCTTTACAAAGTTACCGAAGGAAACATCAGGAAAGACTACACCAAAATGGAAGACCTGATGCACGAAGCCATTAAAAAAATTGAAGAACTAAGTCAAAAAAGTGATGGCTTGAGTGGTGTTCCAACAGGGTTTCATGATTTAGACAAAGTAACATCTGGGTTTCAAAACTCTGATATGATTATTTTGGCTGCAAGACCAGGTATGGGTAAAACAGCATTTGTTTTATCATTGGCAAGAAACTCAGCTGTGGATTTTGACAAGCCGGTAGCCGTATTTTCACTGGAAATGTCTTCATTGCAATTGGTTAACAGACTTATTGCTTCTGAAACCCAATTAGCTTCAGAAAAGCTCAAAAAAGGACAGCTAGAAAGTTTTGAGTGGGAACAATTAAACTCAAAAATTAACCAACTTTCTAAAGCCAAATTATACATTGATGACACTCCAGGCCTTTCAATTTTTGAACTTCGTGCGAAATGCCGAAGGTTAAAAAGTCAGTTTGATATTAGCATGGTAATTATTGATTACTTGCAATTGATGACCGCAGGTGGAGATGGAAAAGGAAATAGAGAGCAAGAAATTAGTACGATTTCTAGATCTATTAAAGGAATTGCCAAGGAGTTAAATATCCCAATAATTGCGCTTTCTCAGTTAAGTAGAGCTGTAGAAACAAGAGGTGGTGAAAAAAGGCCACAACTTTCAGATTTACGGGAGTCTGGTGCCATTGAGCAAGACGCCGATATGGTAATGTTCATATACCGCCCTGAATATTACGGTTTAACAGAAGATGAAGAGGGAAATGCTACAAATGGTATGGCAGAAATTATTATTGCCAAACACAGAAATGGGGCATTAGAAAATGTAAAACTTAAATTTATTGGTCAGTTTGCAAAATTCGAAAACTTCTCTGATGATTTTGGAAGAGGAGAAGGAAATGCAATGCAACCAAACGACTCGTTTGATGAAGCTACAAACAGTGTAATTTTAGGTTCGAAATTTAATGATGACGCCTATGATTACAATGATGGCAACGATGACAATAATCCTCCATTTTAGGAATAAAATTTGAAAGGTCGATAGACATGAAAAACATAATTTTATTTTGCCTTTTAGCTTTTTTTAGTTTTAATGGCTTCGCTTCGAAACTGCTAATCCACATGGATGAAAACCAAAGTAATCATCTAAAATCATACGGAATTGCATTTTGGGTCTTAAAAAATGAAGTTGAAATTAAATGGCTACTTAATTATAGAGGTGGTAGTTTTATGGTGCCTTATGCCAAAGAAATTGAAACAGAATGCATAATTAGAGGTGTTAGCTATGAAGTTATTGCTGATGCACAAGGCTCAGCAATTGAAGCCCAAATTATGAACCCTGAAGCCAACATGGATGTTGTAAAACTTGAAGTTGCTCCAAAAATTGCAGTTTATTCCCCAAAATCGAAACAGCCTTGGGATGATGCTGTAACCATGGTTTTAACCTACGCCGAAATTCCTTACGATGTAATTTACGATAGAGAAATAATTCAAGGAGAATTGCCTAAATACGATTGGTTGCATTTGCATCACGAAGATTTTACAGGTCAATATGGTAGGTTTTATGGTATGTATAGAAATGCGGCTTGGTATCAAAATCAGGTTGCCGAAAGCGAAAAAGATGCTACAGATTTAGGATTTAACAAAGTATCGGAGTTAAAACTAGGTGTTGCAACAAAAATCAAAGAGTACACGGCAGGTGGTGGTTTTATGTTCTCAATGTGTTCGGGAACAGACTCTTATGATATTGCCCTTTCTGCAGCTGAAGTTGACATTTGCGAAGTAATGTTTGACGGTGATGCTGCAGATCCAAATGCTCAAAGTAAAATTGACTTCTCAAAAACTTTTGCTTTTAAAGATTTTGTTTTGTCTAAAAATCCTATGGAATATGAATTTTCATCAATAGATGCAACAAAAATTCATGCACGCACTCCAGAAAATATTGATTACTTCACCTTATTCGAATTTTCTGCCAAGTGGGATCCTGTTCCAACCATGTTATGTCAAAATCACACCCAAATAATTAAAGGCTTTATGGGGCAAACTACTGCATACACCAAAAACTACATCAAGCCCGAAGTATTAATTTTAGGCGAAAGCAAATCTTTAAATTCTGCAAAATACATACACGGTAAATTTGGCGAAGGTCAATTTACATTTTATGGAGGCCACGATCCTGAAGACTATCAGCATTATGTTGGTGATCCTCCAACCGATTTAAATTTGCACCCTAACTCTCCAGGATACAGGTTAATATTAAACAATGTATTATTTCCTGCTGCCAAAAAGAAAAAGCAGAAAACCTAAATGAGCCAAAAAGTTCAAATCTCTGTTCTACCTCACCAAAAAGAGGATAAAGAATATATCAAAAACTTAATTGCAGGAAACCTCAATATCAAAAAGGATACTGATTTCTATTTTGAATTGGTAAGAGAAAATATTGATGCCCGAAAAAAAACAGTTAAATATGTTCTAACCTATGAAGTTTTTGTTGGTGACACTTCAAAATCTGAAAACACAAAAAAGGCCGAGAGAAACTATTTATATGTTGAAAATGGAAAGCCAATTTACATTGTTGGAGCAGGCCCTGCAGGACTATTTGCGGCATTAAAGGCTATTGAGCTTGGTTTAAAGCCAATTATTGTTGAGCGTGGTAGACCGATTAAAGAACGAAGGCGCGACTTGGCTAAACTCAACAAACAACACATTGTAAATAATAACTCTAATTATTGCTTTGGTGAAGGTGGTGCAGGAACATACTCTGATGGGAAATTATATACTCGATCTAAAAAAAGAGGAAATCAGCAAGAAATATTAGAAAAGCTTGTTGAATTTGGAGCCAGCCCAGATATTTTGGTAAAAGCTCATCCTCACATAGGTACCAATAAACTTCCGCAAATTATTGAAAATATTAGAAACTTAATTCTAAAAAAAGGTGGCTTATTTCTTTTTCAGCATAAGCTTACAGATATTAAAATTGAAAATAATAAAGTAAAAGAATTAGAAATTCAAAATTTAGAAACTAACGAGTCCTATACTGTACCATGTAATCAGTTTATGTTGGCAACAGGTCACTCTGCTAGAGATGTTTTTGAGCTTTTACACAAAAGAGAAATTACCATAGAATTTAAGCCCTTTGCTTTAGGTGTTAGGGTTGAGCATCCACAAGAATTAATTAATCAAATTCAATATCACTGCACAACAGAAGAATTGCCTGAAACCATGCAGTTTTTGCCACCCGCAGCCTATAGTTGGGTTGAGCAAGTAGACGGAAAAGGGGTATATTCTTTTTGTATGTGTCCGGGTGGAATAATTGCACCATGCGCCACTAGCGAAGGAGAAATTGTAACCAATGGTTGGTCTCCATCTAAACGAAATAACCCTTGGGCTAACTCTGGAATTGTAACCGAAATAGGTAACGATGAATTGAAGGAGTTTCAAGAATTTGGTCCTTTTTCAGGATTAGAATTCCAAAAGTTTGTCGAAAAAAAAATGTGGATAGCAGGTGGAAAAACACAAAGTGCCCCTGCCCAAAGATTGCTAGACTTTTTGAATAACAAAAAATCTACAAGCTTGCCAAAATGCTCATATTTAGCAGGAATAACATCTTCACCCTTGTACGAAGTCTTACCTCCATTCTTGGTTAAAAGACTACAAAAAGCATTTAAACAAGTTGGAAAAAAAATGAAAGGTTACCTTTCGAATGAAGCTGTAATTGTTGCTACAGAAAGTAGAACTTCATCACCCATTAGGATTCCAAGAAATAAAGAAACCTATTGCCATATTGATACTGAAGGATTATATCCAGTAGGCGAAGGGGCGGGTTACGCAGGTGGAATTGTTTCTGCCGCAATGGATGGAAGCAATAGCATGGAAAAAATATTCCTTGTACAGAAAAATTAGAACTGCATAGAGTTTAATCTTTCCTTTAAACTATCTTTATAGGTTCGACTAACCGGAATTTTGGTGTCGTTGATAAAAATATTAGCATTATCTGCTTTGCTTATTTTATCTAATCTAGCTATAAACGACTTGTGAACTCTTAAAAAATCGTTTTCGGGTAATTTAGTTTCTAAAGATTTCATAGTTGACAAAAACATATATTTACCTGCCTTACTATGTATTTTTTCATAATCTCCATAAGCCTCTATAAACAGAATTTCATCAAGAAGGATTTTAACCATTTCTTGGTTAATTTTCACAAAAAACTCATTGTTGGCTTGTTGATTATGTTCTAACGTATTATGAATATTTAACGCTTTTTGAGCAGCTTTAAGAAAACGGGCATACTCAATTTGCTTTAAAATATAATCGGTAACATCTAGCTCAAAAGCTTCTAAGGCAAACTCCTTTTTTGGGAATTGAAATACCCAACTACTTAAGAGAAATTGAAAAATCAATTACGGAAAAAGATTTAGAAAAAGTCGTTTTTTTAATACATAAATTAAAATCTCCAATTAATTTGTTTGGGATTTTTCAATTAGAAAAAGAGTTTAATTTTATTGCCGAAAATTCAAAAAATATCTCATTAGAAAATGCTGAGTTAAACGCCTCACTAAATTCAATTATTTCAACTACAAAAGAAGCTTTAGCCATAGTAAACTCCTTAAATTAATCTTAAACATGAAAAAATTAGTTACTATTTTATTAGTATTTACAACTTTTATTTCTTTTTCTCAAGAAGAAGAAACTGCGCCAGAGTCTAAATGGACAAAAGGTGGAATGGCCTCATTAACTTTTAACCAAGTTTCTCTTACCAATTGGGCAGCAGGAGGACAAAGCTCAATTTCTGGAAATGTATTTTTCAATTTATTTGCCAACTATAAAGATGAAAAACAAACTTGGGACAATACTTTAGATTTAGGTTACGGTTTAATTAGAAACAACAGTCAGCCATTTGTAAAAAGTGATGATAGAATTGAGTTAAATTCTAAATACGGCAGAAATATTAACGAAGATTGGTACTACTCTGGGTTGTTAAACTTCAGAACTCAATTTGCTCCCGGTTACAACATCCCAAACGATAGTGTTTTAATTTCAGATTTCTTGGCTCCTGGCTACATTTTATTGGCTATTGGTGTTGATTATAAACCAAGCGATAACTTTACGTTAATGCTTTCGCCTGTTACATCTAAAACTACTATAGTAAACAACCAAACATTGGCAGATGCAGGTGCATTTGGTGTTGAAGGTGCTGTTTATGATGCTTTAGGAAACAGAACTACTGCTGGTAAAATGATTAGAAATGAAGTGGGTGCATTTTTAAAAATGATGTACAAAAAAGATATTGTTGAAAACGTAAACTTTCAAACCAAGTTAGACTTATTTTCAAACTACCTAAATAACCCTCAAAATATTGATATTAACTGGGAAACTATAGTTACCATGAAAATTAACAAGTTTTTATCTGCAAACCTTAATACTCATTTAATTTACGATGATGATATTGATATTGCAGTAGATAATAATGATGATGGTATTACCGATGCCGTAGGCCCAAGAGCTCAATTTAAAGAAGTATTTGGTTTAGGTGTTTCTTTTAAATTTTAAAGTTTAAAACTGCATTATTTACTATACCAAAAACCACTTCACCTTTTTTGGGTTTTACACGATGTAAACCCGTAAAATATCCGAAAGCAGGCATTATAGCCTGCTTTTTTTTGAAATAAAAACAAGGAATTGTAATGGAGCCTACTCCCTTTCCACTCAATTTTATACCTGGATGAATATGACCCGATATTTGAAAAAATTCAGTTTCGTTCTCAACAGGTTCGTGGGTAAAAATGAAAGGGGTTGCAACCAAACTTTCATATACTACTTTTAAATTGGCTTGATTATATTTTTCAATTGATAAAGTATCGTGGTTTCCTATTAAAAGGGTAAACTCAACTTGCTTGAAATCCCCAATTAATTTGCAAAAGGCCTCCCACTCTTTATTGTATTTGCTATGAAACAAATCACCTAAGAATAAAACTTGTTTAGGGTCAAAATAGTTGATAATAGATTTGAGGTTATTGAGGTTTTCAGCAATTGCTTTTTCAGGCAAACCAACTCCGCTTTTTCTAAAGTGTAGAATTTTACCAAAGTGTAAATCGCCAATAACCAAAAGGTTTTGCTCTTCCCAAAAAAGACCTTTTAATGGATGTAATTTTAAGGTTTGGTTTAAAAAATTGAAAGTTTCTTCCTTCATTAATCTAACACTAATTTCATTTTCTTTATTTTATCTTCAATTTTTTCGGTGCTCAACTTCTCTCTCAATCTGTCAACCATCAATGGGAAAGAAAAAGGTGTGTAATTTTTAGGATAAACCAACTTAACTTCTTGATTTATTATTCTAGAAAAAGCATTTCTCATTCGGCCCTCTTCTAACTGAAACTCCATTACCTCTTCAAATGCTTGCCTGTAGAGCAAATTGTTTTTATCATAATCAGTAAACACATTAAACAGCAAACTTGATGATGCTTGCAAATGCCTTTCTTTTTTCTCTGCATGTGGAAAACCCTTAAAAATTAACCCTGAAATTGCTGCAATATCCCTAAAGCGTCTTCTTGCCATTTCAGATGCATTTACAGATGCCACAATATCATCTCTTAAATGTTGCGGCGAAAAAATTTCTGAGTCTATGGCATCTTCAATGGGAATATCTTGGTCAGATAGAAGTTCAATGCCGTAATCGTTAAAAGCCAATGAAAAACTCATAGGTTTCAGCAAAGCTATTCTATAAGAAATAATACTTGCCATTCCTTCGTGAACTGCTCTTCCTTCAAAAGGATATAAATACACATGACAACCTTCTTCGGTGTTAAATTTTTCGATCAAAAACTCATTTTCATTAGGAATTAAACTTGTTTTTGCCTGCGTAGTTAAAATGGGAAATATCGTTTTTAGTTCAATGTCTTGAGAATTATTTTCAGAAGCCTCGGTAAGCTTTTTTCTTAAAACTTCGCTCATTTGAGATGAAAGAGGCATTCTTCCTCCTTGCCAACTTGGTATTTTACCCTTTTGCGGAGGAGCGTTTTTCACCTCCACAACTTGGTCTTTTATTCGAACTAATTCAAGACATCTACCCGAAAACCAAAAAATATCTCCAATTTTTAAAATCGAAATAAAATACTCTTCCACGGTACCAATAAACCCACCCGACGAATATTTAATTTTCATAATCATATCAGATACAATAGTACCTATCGAAAGACGATGTCTTCTTGCAATTCTTCTATCTACAACTTTAAAAAGACCATCAATCACCTCTACCCTATTGTACTCATCATAAGCTTTTAGGCTATCTCCTCCTGAGGTAATAAACCGCAAAAGCCAATTCCATTCATCTTTAGAAATACTGCTGAATGAGATGGTGTTTTTTATCTGGTTAAAAGTTTCTTTTTGGTCAAAACCATCTGCTACAGCCAAAGTAACAAGATATTGAATCAACACATCGAATGAGCGAATAAAAGGAACTCTATCTTCAATTATTTGATTATTAATAGCTTCTCGGAGCGCAGCACCCTCCAAAAGCTCTAACGCGTTTGTAGGTAAAAAGTAAATTTTACTAATCGCTCCTGGTTGATGGCCACTTCTTCCTGCACGCTGCATAAATCTTGCAACACCTTTCGGGCTTCCAACTTGAATAATGGTTTCTACCGGTCGAAAATCTACTCCTAAATCTAAACTCGAAGTACAAACTACCGCCTTTAATCTACTTTCATGTAAAGCTTCTTCAACCCAATTGCGTAAATCTTTTGAAATACTGCCATGATGCATAGCTAATATTCCTGATAATTCTGGCGCAACTTCTAATAATCTTTGATACCAAATTTCGGCTTGTCCTCTTGTATTGGTAAAAATTAATGTGCTTTCGCTATTGTCAATAATGGGTAATGCTTTTTCTAAAAGTTTTAATCCCAAATGCCCTGCCCAAGGATACTTTTCTATTTCATCAGGTAAAACAGATATTACTTCTATCTTTTTTTTGAGGTTAGCCCGAATTAGTATTGTTTTTGTTGGATGGTTAACCCCTAAAAGCACATCTAAGGCCAACTCTAAATTTCCAATTGTGGCCGAAATTCCCCAAGTTTTAAGCTCAGGTGATATTGACCTCAATCGGCTTAAAGCCAATTCAACTTGCACTGCTCTTTTGCTTCCAAGTAACTCATGCCATTCATCGGCTACAAAAAGTTCGAGAAATTTAAACTTTTCAGAAAAATTTTTGGTTGCCAACATTACATGCAAACTCTCTGGAGTTGTAATAAGAATGTTGGGCATTTGCTTTTTTTGCTTTGCTCTTTCTGCTGTATTTGTATCTCCGGTTCTAATTCCAACGGTCCAGTTTAGTTTTAGCCCTTCAATAGCCATTTCGAAGGATGAAGCTATTTCTTTGGCCAATGCCCTAATCGGTGTAATCCAAATTACTTTTAGGTTTGGAGTAGAAATTTGATTAGTTTCTAAGGCTTTTAAAAGTGGTGGAACAGCTAGGCTAAATGTTTTGCCAGAACCCGTTGGGGCATTAACAATGCCTTGAAAATTAATTTGGTAAGCTTTCCAAGTTTCAATTTGAAATTTTTGGGGTTTCCAACCCTTAGATGCAAACCAATTTACAGCAGGTTCTGACTTCAATCTTTAGTTTTTGTTGAGAGTTATTCAGTGTAAAGCAAATACTTTTTTCTCATAGTTTTATATTCACTCAACTCTGGTTCCCAACTAGCTCGTATTTGTTCATCAGACGAACCCTGTAAAATTTGGTTTTTCAATTCGTCTGTTCCTGCCAGTAGATTAATAAAATTGTTCTCAAGAAAAAAGGTTTCTCCTAAATCTAGATCTTCAAAACCTTGTTTTAAAAAATTTAAGGTAAAATATGGAGGCTCTGCTCGCATTATATCAAATGAGGTTAAACTTTTTCCCCTGCAAAATTGGTTTTCAAGTTTTGGCGCAGAAGCTCCCAAAGTGCTTTTTGGGGTAAAGGTAAAATCGCCACTCATTTGTGGATGACCAAAAATTTGAAATGGAATTTCTGTTCCCCTACCTTCACTTACAACAGTGCCTTCAAAAAAACAAAGGCTTGGGTATAAGTAAACTGAAGTCATATTGGGCAAATTTGGAGAAGGCTTTACAGGCAGTTGGTATAAATCTGAATGAGAATAATTTTTTAAGGGAATTACTTTCAAATTACATTTCAAGTCACCATGAAGCCATCCTTCGTTATTTGCCATATTAGAAAACTCGCCTGGGGTTAATCCGTAAACCACAGGAATTTTGTTTACTCCTACAAAAGACTCAAAACCATCTTTTAAAACTGGTCCATCAACATAAAAGCCATTTGGGTTTGGTCTATCTAAAACAATAAGAGGAATATCAGCTTCAGCGCAAGCTTCAATTGCATAAAAAAGCGTAGAAACGTAAGTATAAAATCTTACTCCAACATCTTGAAGATCATAAACCAAAATATCGATTTCAATTAAATCTTTAAGCTTAGGCTTTTTATTTGGGCCATAAAGCGAAATAATTGGAAGCCCGGTTTTTTTGTCTTTTTTAGAGTTTACCATTTCGCCCGCATCTGCAGTTCCTCTAAAACCATGTTCGGGAGAAAAAATTTTGGTGACATTATAACCCAAGCTTAAAATGCTATCTACAAGGTGTTTATTGCCAATTAATGAAGTTTGGTTGGCGATTACTCCTATCCTTTTGTTAGCCAAATCTTCTTTTAACAAATGAATTTGCTCGGCTCCTGTGAGAATTTCTGCGTCGGTTTTTATGGTTAACGGAAGTAAATTTGGCAAGTTTCTTATTTCAGGAGATACCTGCGCTTTTGAATAAAATCCTATTAGTATTGTACAAAGTAGTAATATTGAACCCTGATTTTTAAACATCCCAGTATTTTTGATGAAAGTAGAATATTTCATTGCGAAAAGACTTTTAAGTAGAAAGAATGTTTCAACATCTGAGGGTGGAAAGGGAATTAGACCAATTATTTTAATTGCCATTGCCGGAATTGCGTTAGGTATTATGGTCATGTTAGTTTCTGTAGCCATTGTTACCGGCTTTCAAACAGAAATTCGTGTCAAAGTTGTCGGGTTTGGTTCACACCTAACAGTTACTGCTTTCAATCCTTTGGTAACAGATTACTCAAGACCAATTGATAGAAATCAAAACTTTGTTGCACCACTAAGTCAAAACGAAAGCGTAAAAAACATTCAGGTTTTTGCCAATAAAGAAGGTATTTTAAAAACTGAAAATGATTTACATGGCATTGTAGTAAAAGGGGTTGACCAAGATTTTGATTGGAGTTTTTTTTCTAAAAGTATTATTGAAGGAAAAGCTTTGAAAATAAAGGATGGAAATCCATCTGATTCAATATTAATTTCAAAAAAAATAGCCGATAAGTTAAGATTGAGTTTGCATGATAAGTTGCTTATCTATTTCATACAGAATGAAAAGGCTCGCCCAAGAAGACTTTACATTGGAGGAATATACAATACAGGTCTAGAAAAATTTGACGAAACTCATGTAATTGCAGACATCAAACACATCCAAAAAATTAATGATTGGTCGCCAAACTTGGTATCAGGTTTTGAGGTTGTTTTAAAAGAGTATGAAGATTTAGACATGCTAGATGATTTTATTTACAATTACATCGACCATAACCTAACAACCATAAAAATTACCGATTTAAACCGAGATATATTTAGTTGGCTTGAACTTCAAGATATTAATGTCATCATCATAATTCTTCTTATTATTTTGGTTTCTGCCATCAATATGTCTTCTGCACTTTTAATTATGATTTTAGAAAAAACAGGATTTATTGGCATTTTAAAATCGATGGGAGCATCAAATTGGACAATTAGAAAAGTGTTTTTGCTTAATGCTTCATACCTAATTGGAGTTGGGTTATTTTGGGGAAATATTTTTGGAATTGGGTTTTGCGTTATCCAAAAATATTTTCATATTCTAAAGCTTCCTCAAGATTCATATTACATTCCTTACGTTCCTATAAACCTCGAGTGGGGTTACTTTTTGGCTTTAAACGTTGGTACTTTGGCGCTATGTACTTTAGCACTGATAATTCCTTCGATTGTGGTGGGGAGCATTTCTCCTGTAAAAGCAATAAAATTCAGATAAATTATTGCCCTCCCACCCCAAGTGGTACATTTGCAAAAATTTATTGTTTTGAAGATTTACAACAACATTTTAGAAACCATTGGAAATACTCCTATGGTAAAAATAAACCACCTTACTAAAGATATTAAGGCTACTGTTTTAGCAAAGGTTGAAACTTTTAACCCTGGTAATTCTGTAAAAGATAGAATGGCTGTGCAAATGATTGAGGATGCTGAAAAAAGTGGCATTCTAAAACCTGGAGGAACCATAATTGAAGGCACATCGGGAAACACAGGAATGGGACTTGCTTTAGCAGCAATAATTAAAGGTTACAAAGCAATTTTTACCATGGCAGATAAACAGTCTAAAGAAAAGATTGATATTTTACGAGCTGTAGGAGCTGAAGTAATTGTTTGCCCAACCAACGTTGAGCCAGAAGACCCAAGGTCTTATTACTCTGTTTCGCAAAGATTATCGAAAGAAATTCCAAACTCTTGGTATGTTAACCAATATGATAACCCAAGTAACACTTTAGCCCACTACTTAAGCACAGGACCTGAAATATGGGAACAAACCGAAGGTAAAATCACTCACTTTGTTGTAGGTGTTGGAACCGGAGGAACCATTTCTGGTGTTGGGAAATATTTAAAAGAAAAAAATCCTAACATTAAAATTTGGGGAATTGATACTTACGGATCTGTTTTTAAAAAATACCACGAAACTGGAGAATTTGATGAAAATGAAATTTACCCATACATTACCGAAGGTATTGGAGAAGATATTTTACCTAAAAATGTAGATTTTTCAGTTATTGATCATTTCGAAAAAGTAACTGATAAAGATGGCGCAATTTATACTCGCGAATTAGCAAGAAAAGAAGGCTTGTTTGTAGGAAACTCTGCTGGTTCGGCTATAAAAGGCTTACTTCAAATGAAAGATCACCTAAAAGAGGATGATGTTGTTGTGGTATTATTCCACGATTCAGGTAGCCGATATGTTGGCAAAATGTTTAATGACGATTGGATGATGGAACGAGGTTTTTTAGACAGAAAACCTATTGCTATGGATTTAATTAAAGACCACATGCAACAAAGTATGGTAATTGTAAACGAAGAAGATACTATAGAAACCGTTGCTTCAAAAATGACCAAATACAATATTTCTCAAATTCCAATTTCAAATGGAGAGAAATTTACAGGTTCAATTAACGATAACTATCTATTTACCAAAATTTTAGAAAACCCTAAATTAAAAGAAGAATTGGTAAAAAACATCATGCAAAATCCGTTTCCTGTTGTAGAACCTAATGCTAAATTAGATGAAATTTCACCTTTAATTAAAAAGGAAAATAATGCTGTTTTGGTAAAAACTTATGCTGGTGATTTTCACATAATTACCAAATATGATATTATTAAAGCCATTAGTTAAATGAAAATTGTTGACCAGCTCAACAGAAGTATTACTTTAAAAAAAGTGCCCGAAAGAATTATTTCGTTGGTGCCTTCTATAACTGAAACTCTTCATTATCTTGGATTAGAAGATAGCGTAGTTGGAATAACCAAGTTTTGTGTTCACCCAATAAGCTGGAAAAAATCAAAAGCCATTGTTGGTGGAACTAAAACAGTTAAAATCAATAAGGTTATGGAGCTTAATCCAGATTTAATAATTGCTAACAAAGAAGAAAACTCTAAAGAAGATATTGAAGAGTTAGCCAAGCACTTTCCAGTTTATGTAAGTGATATAAAATCTTTCGAGGACTTTATTGCGTTTACAAATGATATTTCTAAAATCACAAATAATTCTCAAAAAGGCAATCAATTAATATCAGAAATATTAGAAGTTAAGCATAAAATAAAAGGCTATTTTCTTGATGGCAAAAGATTAGAAGTCGCCTATTTTATCTGGAAAAAACCATATATGCTTGCAGGTAATAATACTTACATCAATTATATTCTTGAATTTATTGGTTTTACAAACTCAGCTAAAAATTTAAATGGCAGGTATCCAGAACTTCTTGAAAATGAAATCAATCCTGATTATATTTTTTTATCATCTGAACCATATCCTTTTGCTGAAAAACATGTAAAAGAATTTGAAAAAATTTATCCAAAATCAAAATGTTTTATTGTTGATGGCGAAGTTTTTTCGTGGTATGGGCCAAGGATTCTAAAATTAGAAAATGAATTACTCCGGATACGAAAAATAAATAATTAAAGTTTAATTTAGTTCATCAATCGAGGCCTTAATTTTTAGCTTTGCGGATTAATGAAATTCCTTTACCATCACTTATTTAAAAAGCTATTAGTTTCAGTTTTTTTACTACTAATCACCTTATTAGGATTTTCTCAAAAAGTAGGCTTAGTATTAAGTGGTGGAGGCGCTAGTGGCATGGCTCACATTGGTGTAATTATGGCCTTAGAAGAAAAGGGAATACCCATTGATTACATTACAGGTACATCTGCTGGAGCATTAATTGGAAGCTTATACGCATCGGGAGTTACCCCAGAAGAAATGATTGCATATTTCTCATCTGACAACTACCAAAACAAAATTTCTGGAAATATTGATGAAATGTATACCACAAGTTTCAAAAGAAATGACAACAATGCAACTTGGATAACGGTAAAGTTTACAAAAAACGATATTTTAAAATCCACAATACCTACCAACATTATTTCTCCTGTAGCTTTAGATTTCGATTTATTAAAAGTATTAGCAGGGCCTTCTGCTGCTGCAGGTTACAACTTTGATTCTTTAATGATTCCTTTTAGATGTGTTGCAGCAGATATTGAGGCAAAGGAAAAATATGTTTTTGATGGTGGTGATTTAACGCAAGCTGTAAGGGCATCATTTGCTTATCCTTTTTATTTAAAACCATTAAAGTGGGATGGAAGGTTGTTGTTTGATGGAGGTTTATACGATAACTTCCCTGTTGATGTAATGGAGGAAAGTTTTAAACCAGATATTATTATTGGGAGTTTAGTTGCATCTAAACTAGAATCACCTGAGGAGGATGATATTATTTCACAACTTCAAAATATGATAATTAGAAAGCAAGACTTTTCTATTGATTCTGAAAAAGGGGTTCTTATTACACCAAATGCAGACGTAAATATTTTTGATTTTTCAATTACAAAAGAACTTGTTGAAGAAGGTTACAAGGCCACATTTGAAAAGATGATAAATATTGAAAGCCTAATATCTCGAAGAGTTACTGAACAAGAGATAAAAGATAAACGTACCTCTTTTGAGAAAAAAATTCCAAGCTTAAAAATTCATAAAATTGAAGTGGAAGGTATCAATAAAAAACAATCAAACTATTTTTTAAATGTGTTAGAGGCAAACAAGTTTTTTGGTAAAGCAAAAAATACCCCTATAGGAATTAATGATATTGAAAACAGGTATTTTAGATTATTTGAAGACGAGGAAATAAGCAGTATTTATCCAAGTGCTGAGTTTGATTCAAGAGCAGGTTTTTATAAACTGAATTTGAAAATAAAAAAAGAAAAAGACTTTTTTTCTGACTTTGGAGGAAACTTTTCATCAAAAGCTATAAATACAGGCTACTTCGGTCTTCAATATAATTTTTTAGGGAATAACTCGATTAACCTTTTTGCCAACTCATATTTCGGAAAGTTTTATGGCTCGGTTAGAGCAGGCGCTAAAATCGGGTTTCCGATAAAAAGGTCTGTTTATTTTTCGCCAACAATGACCCTAAACCGTTGGAATTATTTTAGAAGTAGAGCTACATTTTTTGAAGATTCAGAGCCATCATATTTGATTCTAAACGAACAATATGCAGATTTTACTTTTGGTTTTCCTCTAGCCAATAAAATAAGAGTTTTAGCAGGGGCAACAATAGGTGCAACAAGAGATGAATATTACCAAACACGTCAATTTTCAAACTCAGATACTTCCGATGTTACAAGATTTGACTTTTCTTCAGCCTTTTTAAAGTTTGAAAGATCAAGCTTAAATAAAAAGCAATTTGCAAACAGCGGTTCTTATTTTGGAATAAAAACGAGGTTTATTTCTGGAAAAGAAAAAACAACACCCGGATCAACTTCTTTAAATAAGGATGAAATAGACAAACTACATCAGTGGAGTCAAATAAAGGTAACTTATGATAATTACTACAAGCAAAAAGGAATAGTTAGATTAGGTATTTTTTTAGAAGGCCAATATTCAGATCAAAGTTTATTTGCTAATTATACTAGCAGTATAATTAGGGCTCCTGTTTTTTCTCCAATTCCATATTCACAAGCTTTATTTCTGGAAACTTTTAGGGCTTTGCAATATTTAGCGGTTGGGCATAAGTTTATTATTAGCCCTACTGAAATATTCGATTTAAGAATTGAAGGTTATTTATATCAACCTTATAAAAGCATAGCTAGGTACTCTGATAATTCTTTTGTAGAGATTGAAAGCTGGGAAAAAAGGTATACAGTGGCTACTGCAACAGCTGTTTACCACAGTCCTTTCGGGCCAATAAGTTTAGGATTAAACTATTTTTTAAATATTCCTGAAGTAGCAAGGGAAGATAAAGAACCAATTAATTTAGTTTTTAACTTCGGTTACTTAATTTTTAATAAAAAGGCCTTAGATTAAGCTTGACCAGTTGGTCCTCCAAAATTTAAAGGAACATTCATTCCTGGATCGATATCTGAAATTTGGCCATGCATACTTTCAAACTTATTCAAGTTATCTTGTAGGGCTTTCATTAATCTTTTTGCGTGCTGCGGGGTTAAAATAATTCTGGATTTTACCTTTGCTTTAGGAACTCCTGGCATCGCATTAATAAAATCTACAATAAACTCAGAGTGCGAGTGCGTAATTACAGCCAAATTAGCATAATTACCATCTGCAACTTCTTCGCTAATTTCAATGTTTAATTGCCCTTTTGGATTTGTATTTTGATCTGCCATAAGTTTAAAATAAAACTGCCCCAAAATAAAATTTTGGGGCAGTAAAAAAAATTGATTAATTATTCTCCAAATTCAATGTCTCCTACTGTTTCATCAGTTCTAGCCATTAAACTTTCATACTCTTCTTTTGAACCTACAATAATATCTTCATAATCTCTCAAGCCTGTTCCTGCAGGTATTTTATGACCTACAATTACATTTTCTTTAAGACCTAATAAGTGATCAACTTTACCACTTACAGCAGCTTCGTTTAACACTTTTGTAGTTTCTTGGAATGATGCAGCAGAAATGAAACTATCTGTTTGAAGAGAAGCTTTGGTAATTCCTTGTAACATTGTTCTACCTGTTGCCGGAATTGCATCTCTAAACTCAACCATTTTCAATCCTTTTCTTTCAAGAATTGAGTTTTCATCTCTTAATTGTCTTCTTGAAACAATTTGACCTTCTCTAAAAGCATCAGAATCACCTTTTTCGGTAACTACTTTTTTACCAAAAATAGAATCGTTTTCATCAATAAATTCTGATTTGTTTACCAATTGCTTTTCTAAGAATTTGGTATCACCAGAATCATTAATTTCTACCTTTCTCATCATTTGGCGAACGATTACTTCAAAATGCTTATCGTTAATTTTTACGCCTTGTAATCGGTAAACTTCTTGAATTTCGTTAACGATATATTCTTGAACTGCAGTTGGGCCTTTGATATTTAAAATATCTCTAGGTGTAATTGCGCCATCTGATAAAGGTAAACCAGCTTTGGTGAAATCATTTTCTTGAACTAAAATATGTTTTGATAATGAAACCAAATATTTTTTGATCTCACCTGTTCTAGATTCAACAATAATTTCTCTGTTACCTCTTTTTATTTTACCAAATGAAACAATACCATCAATTTCAGAAACAACAGCTGGGTTAGAAGGGTTTCTTGCTTCAAATAACTCAGTTACCCTTGGTAAACCTCCTGTGATATCACCCGTTTTACCAAGGCTTCTAGGAATTTTCACCAAGATTGTACCTGTGTTTATTTTATCTCCTTCATCAACAATAACATGAGCACCAACAGGAATGTTATAGAAATTAATAACCTCCCCAGTTTTATCTACGATATTGATTGTTGGATTTTTCTTTTTATCTCTATTCTCAATAATTACCTTTTCTTTAAAGCCTGTTTGTTCATCAGACTCTTCTTTATAGGTAACACCTTTTTCAATATTTTCAAAAGAAATTTTACCACCAAACTCAGCTAGAATTACCGCGTTGTATGGATCCCATTTACAGATTAAATCACCTTTTTTAAGTGTGTCTCCAGACTTAACATAAAGCTCAGATCCATAAGGAATATTATTAGTAGCTATAATAGCATTTGTTTCGGTATTGATTAATCTCATTTCAGCAGATCTTCCAATAACCACATTGATTTTTTCACCTTGGTCATTGGTTTTTTCAACTGTTTTTAACTCATCAATTTCTATTCTACCACTGTATTTAGATTCTATTTTAGATTCTGCTGCAATGTTAGAAGCTGTACCCCCCACGTGGAATGTACGTAAGGTTAACTGTGTACCTGGTTCTCCTATTGATTGAGCAGCGATAACACCAACTGCTTCTCCTCTTTGAACACTTTTACCTGTAGAAAGGCTTCTACCATAACATTTGGCACAAATTCCTCTAACCGTTTCACAAGTTAATACAGATCTTACTTCAACTTCTTCGATACCTGCTTCTTCGATAGCAATTGCAACTTCTTCAGAAATTTCTTTTCCTTCCTCAATTAATAATTCATTGGTTTCAGGATGGTAAACATCATTTAATGAAGTTCTACCTAAAATTCTATCGTATAAAGACTCTACAATTTCTTCATTTTTCTTAAGAGCAGAAGCGGTTAAACCTCTTAAAGTTCCGCAGTCTTCACTAGTTACAACAACATCTTGAGAAACATCAACAAGTCTTCTTGTTAAGTAACCAGCATCAGCCGTTTTCAAGGCGGTATCTGCCAAACCTTTACGAGCACCGTGAGTAGAAATAAAGTACTCAAGAATTGATAAACCTTCTTTAAAGTTAGAAAGAATAGGATTTTCGATGATTTCTCCACCAGTTGAAGCTCCAGATTTTCTAGGTTTCGCCATCAATCCCCTCATACCTGATAACTGACGAATTTGTTCTTTAGAACCCCTTGCGCCAGAATCAAACATCATGTAAATTGAGTTAAATCCTTGATTATCATTCTTTAATTTAGTCATTAACGAATGAGTAAGCTTTGAGTTGGTATGTGTCCAAATATCAATAATTTGGTTGTAACGCTCATTATTGGTAATTAATCCCATGTTGTAATTAGCCATAACGCCTTCAACTTCAGTTGCAGCTTCGGCTAGAAGTTTTTCTTTTTCAACAGGAATAATTACATCTCCAATATTAAAAGACAATCCACCTTTAAAAGCCCAATAGAAGCCAAGTTCTTTGATATCATCTAAGAAATCGGCAGCTCTTTTGAAATTGGTAATTTTTAAAACTTCACCAATAATATCTCTTAAAGCTCTTTTGGTCAAAAGTGAATTTATGTAACCTAATTCTCTTGGAACAACTTTGTTAAACAATACCTTACCGGTTGAGGTCTCAATAATTTTAACAACTTCTGCTCCATTTTCAATTACAGTAGTTCTTAGTTTAATACAAGTATGTAATTCAATTACACCTTCGTTAAAAGCAATTATTACTTCTTCTGCAGAATAAAAAGTCATTCCTTCGCCCTTCATAATTCGGGTTTCGTCAGACCTTCTTTCTTTAGTAATGTAATATAGCCCAAGAACCATGTCTTGTGATGGTACAGTAATCGGTGCTCCGTTTGCTGGGTTCAAAATATTGTGAGAAGCCAACATTAACATTTGAGCTTCTAAAATCGCTGCACTACCTAATGGTAAATGAACCGCCATTTGATCCCCATCAAAATCCGCGTTGAATGCGGTACAAACTAATGGATGTAATTGAATAGCTTTTCCTTCAATTAATTTTGGTTGAAAAGCTTGAATACCCAATCTGTGAAGAGTTGGGGCTCTGTTTAATAGAACAGGGTGACCTTTTAAAACATTTTCTAAAATATCCCAAACAACAGGTTCCTTTCTATCAACAATCTTTTTAGCAGATTTTACTGTTTTTACAATACCTCTTTCAATCATTTTTCTGATGATAAAAGGCTTGTAAAGTTCTGCAGCCATTCCTTTTGGAATACCACATTCGTGTAGTTTCAAGTTTGGCCCTACAACGATTACAGATCTAGCAGAATAATCTACCCTTTTTCCTAAAAGGTTCTGACGGAAACGTCCTTGTTTTCCTTTTAAGCTATCAGATAAAGATTTTAAAGCTCTATTTGATTCTGTTTTTACAGCACTTGATTTTCTAGAATTATCAAAAAGTGAATCAACTGCTTCTTGAAGCATCCTCTTTTCGTTTCTCAAGATTACCTCAGGAGCCTTAATTTCTAATAACCTTTTTAGTCGATTATTTCTAATAATAACTCTTCTGTAAAGGTCATTTAAATCTGATGTAGCAAATCTACCTCCATCAAGGGGAACAAGCGGCCTCAATTCTGGTGGAATTACAGGAACAACTTTAGTAATCATCCACTCAGGACGGTTCTCGATGTTTTTATTGGCAGCCCTGAAAGATTCAACAACTTGAAGTCTTTTTAAGGCTTCATTTTTTCTTTGTTGAGAAGTTTCTGTATTTGCTTTATGTCTTAGTTCATAAGACAATTTATCTAAATCTAGCTTTTTAAGCAACTCATATAAAGCTTCAGCTCCCATTTTAGAGATGAATTTATTTGGGTCACTATCATCTAAATATTGATTCTCTTTTGGAAGAGCGTCAACAATATCTAAATATTCTTCTTCAGATAAAAACTCACCTACAGATAATTCTTCACCATCAGGTCTTCTAGCTTCTCCAGGATTTACCACAACATAACGTTCGTAATAAATAATGGTATCTAATTTCTTAGATGGCAAACCTAATAGGTAACCAATTTTATTTGGTAAAGATTTAAAGTACCAAATATGAGCAACAGGAACAACTAAGGCAATGTGCCCCATTCTTTCTCTTCTAACTTTTTTCTCAGTTACTTCAACTCCACATCTGTCGCAGATAATTCCTTTATATCTGATTCTTTTATACTTACCGCAATGGCATTCATAGTCTTTAACTGGGCCAAAAATTCTCTCGCAAAACAGACCATCCCTTTCAGGTTTATAGGTTCTGTAGTTGATTGTTTCCGGCTTTAAAACCTCACCTCTTGAGTTCTCCAAAATTTGCTCTGGAGAAGCTAATGAAATGATGATTTTATTAAAGTCGCTATTAACTTGTTTTTCTTTACGTAGCGCCATGTTTATTGAAAATTTAATTCAAGTAAATTATTCTAATGTTATATTCAATCCTAATCCTCTCATTTCGTGTAATAACACGTTGAAAGATTCTGGTATACCAGGTTTAGGCATATTTTCTCCTTTTACGATTTTCTCGTATGTTTTAGCCCTTCCGATAACATCATCAGACTTAACAGTAAGAATTTCTTGAAGAATGTTTGATGCTCCATATGCTTCTAGTGCCCAAACTTCCATTTCACCAAATCTTTGACCTCCAAATTGAGCTTTACCTCCAAGTGGTTGTTGAGTAATTAGTGAGTATGGCCCTATTGATCTAGCATGCATTTTGTCATCAACCAAGTGATGAAGCTTAAGCATATAAATTACACCAACAGTAGCAGGTTGATCAAATTTCTCACCTGTTCCTCCATCGTATAATTGAGTTCTACCTAATTTAGGAAGATTGGCTTTTTCAATATAGCTTTCTATTTCAGCCAAGCTTGCACCATCAAAAATTGGTGTTGAAAACTTCAACCCTAATTTTAATCCTGCCCAACCTAAAATAGTTTCATATATCTGTCCTAAGTTCATCCTTGATGGTACACCAAGTGGATTTAAAACAATATCAACAGGAGTTCCGTCTTCCATAAACGGCATATCTTCTTGACGAACTATTTTGGCTACAATACCTTTGTTACCATGACGTCCTGCCATTTTATCTCCAACTTTCAATTTACGTTTTTTAGAAACGTAAACTTTTGCTAATTGTACTATTCCTGGAGGAAGTTCATCTCCTATAGAAACAGCAAACTTTTTCCTTTTGTATGTACCAACTCCCTCGCTCATCTTAATCTGGAAGTTATGCAACAAGGTTTTAATCATGCTGTTTTTATCGTCCTCAGTTGTCCAACTATCAGGATTTATACTATCGTATTCAACAGCAGATAATAATTTCAATGTGAATTTAGTTCCCTTTTTAATTATTTCTTCGTTGAAGTTATTAAATACACCTTGAGATGTTTTTCCATTTACAATGATGTAAAGTTTTTCAACCAAAATAGATTTTAAATCTGCTTTTACTTTGATGAATTCGTTTTCGATTTCTTCTAAAAGCTCTTTTTCTTTCTCTTTTGCTTTTTTATCCTTAATTTTTCTTGAGAAAAGTTTTTTGTTAATAACAACGCCTTCTACAGATGGCGGTACTTTTAACGAAGCATCTTTAACATCACCTGCTTTATCTCCAAAGATTGCTCTAAGTAGCTTTTCTTCAGGTGTAGGGTCTGTTTCACCTTTTGGTGTTATTTTCCCGATAAGAATATCACCTTCTTTTACTTCGGTTCCTATTCTTACTAATCCGTTCTCATCAAGGTTTTTTGTAGCTTCTTCACTAACATTTGGAATATCAGCTGTAAGTTCCTCTAAACCTCTTTTTGTATCTCTTACTTCTAAAACATATTCTGCAATATGAACTGAAGTATAAATATCATCTTTAACAACGTTTTCAGAAATTACAATAGCATCCTCAAAGTTGAAACCTTTCCAAGGCATAAATGCTACTTTTAGGTTTCTACCTAAAGCTAGCTCACCATCTTGGGTTCCGTAACCTTCGCTCAAAACTGTTCCTTTTGCAACCTTCTGACCTTTTTTAATAATTGGTCTTAAGTTTATAGAAGTATTTTGATTGGTTTTAGCAAATTTTATTAAGTCGTAAGTTTTAACATTTGAGTCAAAAGAAACCAATTCTTCTTCTTCTGTTCTTTCATACTTAACAACTATTTTATTTGAATCAACGTAGTCAATTACTCCATCACCTTCAGCTGTAATTAATACTCTAGAATCTCTTGCTACTGACTCTTCAAGACCAGTACCTACAATTGGAGACTCAGGGTTTAATAAAGGAACCGCTTGACGTTGCATGTTTGATCCCATCAAAGCACGGTTTGCATCATCATGCTCTAAGAAAGGAATTAATGATGCAGCAATAGAAGCAATTTGATTTGGAGCTACGTCCATCAAATGAACATTAGTTGGCTCTACAACAGGAAAATCACCTTCAAATCTAGCTTTTACCTTACCTTTTTCAAATACACCTTGTGCCGAAATTGGGGCATTAGCTTGGGCGATGATTTTACCATCTTCTTCTTCTGCACTTAAATAAATAACATCATTAACAAGGTTTACTTTTCCTTCTTCTACAGTTCTGTATGGAGTTTCAATAAATCCTAATTTATTCACTTTTGCATAAACACAAAGAGATGAAATCAAACCAATATTTGGTCCTTCAGGAGTTTCAATAGTACATAACCTTCCGTAGTGGGTATAATGTACATCACGCACCTCAAATCCAGCACGTTCTCTTGATAAACCACCGGGTCCTAAAGCCGATAATCTTCTTTTGTGTGTAATCTCAGAAAGTGGATTTGTTTGATCCATAAACTGAGAAAGTTGATTTGTTCCAAAGAATGAGTTAATTACTGATGATAATGTTTTGGCATTAATCAAATCAATAGGAGTAAACACCTCATTATCTCTAACGTTCATTCTTTCTCTAATGGTTCTAGCCATACGAGCTAAACCTACTCCAAACTGAGAATATAATTGTTCACCTACAGTTCTAACCCTACGATTACTTAAGTGATCGATATCATCAACATCAGTTTTAGAGTTGATAAGTTCAATTAAATATTTGATGATAGAAATAATATCCTCTTTTGTAAGGATTTTGGTTTCCATATCAATATTTAAATTCAGCTTTTTGTTGATTCTATATCTTCCAACTTCACCTAAATCGTATCTTTTATCAGAAAAGAACAATTTATCGATAACACCTCTTGCAGTTTCTTCATCTGGCGGTTCGGCATTTCTAAGAACACGGTAAATATGCTCAACTGCTTCAATTTCAGAGTTTGAAGGATCCTTTTGTAGCGTATTATATATAATAGTGTAATCTGCAGTATTTGTATCTTCTTTATGAAGTAAAATAGTTTTTACACCAGTGTCTAAAATTAAATCAACATGGTCAGATTCAATAACTGTTTCTCTGTCAATTATAACTTCGTTTCTTTCAATAGAAACAACTTCTCCTGTATCTTCATCAACAAAGTCTTCAAACCAAGTTTTTAAAACTCTTGCTGCAAGTCTTCTACCAACAACCTTTTTTAATTGAGTTTTGTTAACCTTAATTTCGTCAGCTAAGTTGAATATTTCTAAAATATCTTTATCTGTATCAAATCCAATTGCTCGCAATAAGGTAGTTACAGGTAATTTCTTTTTTCTATCAATGTAAGCAAACATTACAGAATTAATATCTGTAGCGAACTCAATCCAACTACCTTTAAAAGGAATTACCCTAGCTGAATAAAGTTTGGTGCCATTCGCATGGAAACTATGACCAAAAAAAACACCTGGTGATCTGTGTAATTGCGAAACAACTACCCTTTCTGCCCCATTAATAATGAAGGACCCTCTTGGAGTCATATAAGGAATTGTACCTAAATAAACATCTTGAACGATGGTTTCAAAATCCTCATGTTCAGGATCGGTACAATACAATTTAAGTTTTGCTTTTAGAGGAACACTATAAGTTAAACCTCTTTCAATAGATTCTTGTAGAGAATACCTTGGAGGGTCTACGAAGTAATCTAAAAATTCCAAAACAAAGTTATTTCTAGCATCCGTTATCGGAAAATTTTCGCTAAAAACTTTGTACAAACCCTCTTCATCTCTAGATTGTGGAGGGGTATCAAGTTGGAAAAAGTCTTGAAAAGATTGCAATTGAATATCCAAAAAATCTGGATACTGCAATAAATTTTGCGTTGTAGAGAAGTTAATTCTCTGATTTGTCAGTACTGACATAAAGGAGGAAATTTAGTTAAACATTAACAGCTATAAACAACAAAGGGTTTAGACCCAAAATAGGGTCTAAACCTTTAAAAAGATTGGGAGAGAGCGGTATTATTTAAGCTCAACTTCAGCTCCTGCCTCCTCAAATTGTTTTTTAAGAGCCTCAGCTTCGTCTTTAGTAACACCTTCTTTAATAGGTTTAGGTGCATTATCAACGATTTCTTTTGCTTCTTTAAGACCAAGAGATGTAATTTCTTTTACAAGTTTTACAATTTGAAGTTTAGAACCTCCAGCACTCTTTAAGATTACATCGAATTCTGTTTGCTCTACACCACCTCCATCGGCATCGCCTCCGGCTGCAGGTCCTGCAACAGCAACTGCAGCAGCAGCTGGTTCAATACCATATTCATCTTTTAAGATTTGAGCTAGTTCATTAACTTCTTTTACTGTTAAGTTTACTAATTGATCAGCAAACGATTTTAAATCTGCCATTTTATTGATTTTTAATTTTGATACTTAGTTAATAATAATTCTTAATTAATTTTCTGATCTTTCTTCTAAAGTTTTTAATAGACCAGCCAATGTATTTTTACCAGATTGAAGGGCTCCAAGAACATTCTTAGCTGGAGATTGCAATAATGCAATAACATCTCCGATAAGTTCGTTTTTAGATTTAAGACTAGCTAAAGCCTCAAGTTTATCTTCTCCAATAAAAATTGCTTCGTCTATATAAGCACCTTTAAGAGCAGGTTTCGTTTCCTTTTTTCTAAAGTCTTTAATAAGTTTTGCGGGAGCATTACCTGTATCAGATAACATGATAGAAGTATTGCCCGTTAAAGCTTCATATAGTCCAGAGAAATCTCTTTCTTCAACCCTTTCCATTGCCTTTTTTAGCAACGTATTTTTTACAACTTGAAGTGAAATGTTTTGGTTAAAACACATTCTTCTCAATTTGTTTGACTTTTCAACTGTCATTGCAGAAACATCAGTCAAATAAACAACGTTACTATCTCTTAGCTTTACAGCAAGATCTTCAATTAATTGATTTTTTTCTAATTTATTCATCCCCAATTAATTAAGTTTGGATTCAATCTTTACCGAAGGACTCATAGTACCTGACAAAAACACGCTTCTCACATAAGCGCCTTTAGCTGCGGTAGGCTTCAGTTTAACAATGGTTTGTAACAGCTCATTGGTATTTTCTTGCAGTTGAGTTGGAGAAAAGGAAGCTTTTCCAACTGATGCATTAATTATTCCGTATTTATCTACTTTAAAGTCGATTTTACCTGCTTTAACGTCGTTAACAGCTTTAGCTACATCCATAGTAACAGTTCCTGTTTTAGGGTTCGGCATTAAACCTCTAGGGCCTAATATTCTACCTAAAGCACCAACTTTACCCATAGCTGCAGGAACAGTTATAATAACGTCAACATCAGTCCAACCATCTTTAATTTTTTGAATGTAATCATCTAAACCAACATAGTCAGCACCAGCTTGTTTAGCCTCTTCTTCCTTATCAGGAGTACAAAGAACTAAAACTTTAACAGTTTTACCTGTTCCGTGCGGAAGGGTTACAGAACCTCTAACCATTTGGTTGGCTTTTCTAGGATCAACACCTAGTCTTACACTTACGTCTATTGAAGAATCAAATTTTGTGGTTACAATCTTTTTTACCAATTCGCAACCTTCAATTAATGTATATGATTTTGCTAGATCATATTTTGCTTCAACTTCTTTTCTTTTTTTAGTCAATTTCATTGCCAGCAATTATAATTGTTCAACTCTAATTCCCATACTTCTAGCGGTACCTGCAACCATTTGCATGGCTGACTCAATGGTAAAACTATTTAAGTCTGGCATTTTATCTTCAGCGATAGCCCTAACTTGTTCCTTAGTAAGCTTACCAACTTTAACCCTATTTGGTTCAGCTGAACCAGATTTAAGTTTTAACGCTTCCTTAATTTGAACAGGAACTGGAGTGTTTTTGATGATAAAATCAAAAGATTTATCAGCGTAAACAGTAATAACTGCAGGACACAATTTTCCTTGCTTATCTTGGGTTCTTGCATTAAATTGCTTACAGAACTCCATAATATTTACTCCTTTGGCTCCTAATGCAGGACCAACTGGAGGTGATGGGTTAGCAGCCCCACCTTTTACTTGCAACTTAATAAGTGCAACTATTTCTTTTGCCATTTTTGTTTGTTTAGTTCGAACGTCATGCGTTAAATCACAACTCCTATTTGGTTAATAATTATTCTTTCTCTACTTGCATGTAGCTTAATTCTAATGGGGTCTTTCTTCCGAATATTTTAACCATTACTTTAAGCTTTTTCTTTTCTTCATTAATTTCTTCGATAACACCTGAGAAACTATTGAAAGGACCATCAATTACCTTAACTGATTCACCAACAATAAACGGAATGTTTAATTCCTCGTCAGTTTCAGCCAATTCATCAACTTTACCTAAAATTCTTTTTACTTCAGCAGGCCTTAAAGGCATTGGGTCTCCTCCTTTTGAAGCACCCAGAAAGCCAATCACATTTGGAAGATTCTTAATCATATGTGGTATTTCACCAACCAAATTCGCCTCTACTAAAACATATCCAGGAAAAAAGTTTCTTTCTTTAGATACTTTTTTACCATTTCTTATTTGATAAACTTTCTCAGTAGGAATTAGTACCTGCGATACAAACTCCTGAAGTTTTAAATGTTCTATTTCAGATTCAAGAAACTCTTTTACCTTTTTCTCTTTGCCGCTAATGGCGCGAACTACATACCATTTTCTTGTATTTTCTTGTAATTCTGTGCTCATTAAACCTTAATTAAAAATGTTATTATAAATAACTTTCATTACGTTACCAAAAGCAGAATCCATCAAGTAAATTAATAATGAGATGATAGCTGCAGCTATTAATACCACTATTGCACTACTTTGTAACTCTGACCATGTTGGCCAAGAAGTCTTATTTTTTAATTCGTCAACCGAATCTTCTATGTATGATTTTATTCCTGCCATTTTTTATTTCTTGCACGGGTGGTAGGAATCGAACCCACAGCCTACGGTTTTGGAGACCGTCGCTCTACCAATTGAGCTACACCCGTAAAACATAAAAAGGCATCCTCCAAAATGGAGGATACCAATTCTTATTTTACTTGTTATTTATTAAGCGATAATCTCAGTTACCTGACCCGCACCTACAGTTCTACCACCTTCTCTGATCGCAAATTTCAACCCTTTGTTGATTGCAACTGGAGCAATTAATTTTACTGTAATAGTTAAGTTATCACCAGGCATTACCATTTCTCTATCTTCACCTAATAAAATTTCACCTGTAACGTCTGTTGTTCTAAGGTAAAATTGTGGTCTATATCTGTTGTGAAATGGAGTGTGACGTCCACCTTCTTCTTTTTTCAAGATATACACTTCAGCTTTGAATTCAGTATGCGGAGTAATTGATCCTGGTTTTGCGATAACCATACCTCTTCTGATATCAGTTTTCTCAATACCTCTCAACAATAATCCAACGTTATCACCTGCTTCACCTCTGTCAAGAATTTTTCTAAACATCTCAACACCGGTAACAACTGATTTCATTTTTTCAACACCGAAACCAATGATATCAACTTCTTCTCCAGAGTTAACAACACCTGACTCAATTCTTCCTGTTGCAACTGTACCTCTTCCTGTAATAGAGAAAACATCTTCAACTGGCATTAAGAAATCTTTATCAACTTCTCTTTTTGGAATTGGAATATAATCATCAACGGCGGCCATTAATTCCATGATTTTTTCAGCCCATTTTGGCTCACCATTCAAACCTCCTAAAGCAGAACCTTGAATAACAGGAACGTTGTCGCCATCATATTCGTAGAAAGAAAGTAATTCTCTAATTTCCATTTCTACTAATTCCAATAACTCTTCATCGTCAACTAAGTCAACTTTATTCATAAAAACAACCAATCTTGGAACACCAACTTGACGAGCCAAAAGGATGTGCTCTCGGGTTTGAGGCATTGGACCATCAGTAGCAGCACAAACCAAAATAGCACCGTCCATCTGGGCAGCACCTGTAACCATGTTCTTAACATAGTCAGCGTGACCTGGACAATCTACGTGAGCGTAGTGTCTGTTAGCAGTTTGATATTCAACGTGAGAAGTATTAATAGTAATACCTCTTTCTTTCTCCTCAGGAGCATTATCGATTGAATCGAATGAACGTAATTCAGACAACCCTGCATTTGCTAAAACAGTTGTAATAGCAGCTGTTAAGGTTGTTTTTCCATGGTCAACGTGTCCGATAGTTCCTATGTTTACGTGTGGTTTGGAACGATCAAAATTTTCTTTAGCCATAACTATAGATTTAAAAAATAATATAAAAGGTTAAACAATACATTTTTATATAGAGCCAATGACGGGATTTGAACCCGTGACCTCTTCCTTACCAAGGAAGTGCTCTACCACTGAGCTACATCGGCTTTTAAAATTTGACTTCTCAAAATGAAAAATCATTTGAGCGGGAGACGAGACTCGAACTCGCGACCCTCAGCTTGGAAGGCTGATGCTCTACCAACTGAGCTACTCCCGCAATTTTAAAAACTGTGGCGGCTCAACGCCATTTTTTTTATTAACATTTCAGTTAACTTATTTTTCCACAATATTAAATGGTGGGGAGAGCAGGATTCGAACCTGCGAAGACGTAGTCAACAGATTTACAGTCTGTCCTCGTTGGCCGCTTGAGTATCTCCCCATCTATCAAAGAACTAATATGAGCTAGTGGAGGGATTCGAACCCCCGACCCGCTGATTACAAATCAGCTGCTCTGGCCAACTGAGCTACACCAGCTTAAACTTAATGTTTCCTCTCCGAAAAAAGGACTGCAAATGTAAAAAAGGAAAGCGGATTTCTGCAAACAAAATCCGCTTTTTTTTTAATGAATTTTAAACGAAAAGATTTTTAGGGAGATTTTTAGGCTATTTTAAGCTTTTCTTTATGCTTTTTTACCTGTCTTCTTAATGCTTCAACTGCAATATCTGTAGACTCTTCAAAGGATTTTGATTGTTTTTTTGCGAAGAGATTTGAACCTGGTACATTTAATCTTATTTCAGCAATTTTATTTTCATTATTTGATGCTTTATCTAATCTAAGAAACACTTCACCATCAATTATTTTATCAAAAAAGTGATCTAGCTTATCTACTTTTTCTTGAACAAAGTCTACTAATTTCTGGTCTGCGTCAAAATGAATTGAATGAATTTTTAATTTCATAAATGTTTTTTTTATGCTCTAGGGTGAGCTTGTTTATAGATATTTTTAAGTTTTTCGAAAGTATTGTGGGTATAAATTTGAGTTGCAGAAAGATTTGCATGCCCTAATAACTCTTTTACAGAGTTTAAATCTGCACCATTATTTAACATGTGTGTAGCAAATGTATGCCTTAAAACGTGAGGTCCTTTTTTACTTTGAGTAGTTATTTGAGCTAATGTTTTATTCACAATATTATATACGAGTTTAGGATATAGCTTGTTTCCTTTACTGGTTAAAAATAAAAATTTATTTGAAGAATCATTAGATTCTTTCCTCCAAATATTAATAAAATTTGTTAAGCTACTTTTTAATAAAGGATGTATTGGAAGAATTCGCTCTTTATTTCGCTTACCCAATACTTTAAGTGTTTGATTATAAAAGTCAACATCAATTAATTTGAGGTTAATTAATTCAGTTGATCTTATGCCTGTAAAATAGAATAAACTAATTATTAATTTATTTCTTTGGCCTTCAAAACTTTCTGGAAAGTCAATTTCATCGAGTAAAAAATTAATTTTCTCTTCTGTAATAAAATTTGGTAAGCTCTTTTTTATTTTAGGACCACTTATTTTTGAAAGTGGATTTAGTTCTGTTTCTCCCTCTTTTTGAAGAAATTTATAATACCCTTTTAAAGTTGATATTTTCCGATTAATTGATTTTTCAGATAAACCTAATTCTACCAACTCTACAATAAAGCTCCTAATAATTTGAAATGTTGCTTTGTTCGGTTTTATTTGAAATTCAGTTTCTAAATAATCAAAGTACTGATATAAATCAGTTAAATATGATTTTACTGTATGAGGAGAATACCTTTTTTCTGTTTTGAGGTAGGAAGAATAATTTTCTATTAGCACCAGGTAAAAATAAAAAAAGCGGCTCAAGGCCGCTTTTATTTATGTAGAATTTAATTATACCAATTTTTCTTGCATCAAGTTGCGATAAACTGCGCGCAATCTAGTTTGACGATTGATAATTGAAGGCTTGGTATACTTCTGTCTTTCTCTAAGTTCTTTTAAAGTACCTGTGCGCTCAAACTTCTTTTTAAATTTTTTGATCGCTCTTTCAATATTTTCGCCTTCTTTAACTGGTATTTTTAACATGCTTATCGTTTTAACGGGTGCAAATGTAATTGTTATTTATAAATTTCAAAAGATTTATTTTAAAATCTCTCTAGAAATTACCAATTTTTGAATTTCACTAGTTCCTTCGCCTATTGTGCATAGTTTAGAATCTCGGTAAAACTTCTCTACTGGGAAATCTTTGGTATATCCATAACCTCCAAAAATTTGAACTGCCTCAACAGAATTTCTTACTGCTACTTCAGATGCGTAATATTTGGCAAATGCAGATTGCTTAGTAACTTTTTGTCCTCTATTTTTTAAGTCTGCAGCTTGGAGTGTTAGTAATTCTGCAGCTTCATATTCAGTTGCCATATCTGCTAACTTAAATGTAATTCCTTGAAAATTTGCAATTGGCTGACCAAATTGCTCTCTTTCTTTTGCATATTTAATAGATGCATTTAACGCTCCTTTCGCAATACCTAATGAAAGGGCTGCAATAGAAATTCTTCCACCATCTAAAACCTTCATCGCTTGAATAAATCCATCTCCCTCCTCGCCTAGCATCATACTTTTGTGAACTCTGCAATCTTCAAAAATTACTTCTGCAGTCTCAGAGGCTCTCATTCCTAATTTATTCTCTTTCTTACCTGCTTTTAAGCCGGGGTTATTTCTATCAATAATAAATGTAGACATACCATGAGAGTCTAAAAGTTCTCCTGTTCTAACAATGGCAACAACAACATCAGAACTTTTGCCATGTGTTATCCAGCATTTAGAGCCATTAAGTATGTAGTAATCTCCATCTTTTGTGGCAGTTACTTTCATCCTCATTGCATCAGACCCAGTATTAGGCTCAGTTAAAGCCCAAGCACCCAAGTACTCAGCAGAAGCAAGTTTGGGCAAATATTTTTGCTTTTGCTCCTCGTTTCCAAATTGCAAAATATGCCCAGTACACAAAGAATTATGGGCTGCAACCGAAAGTCCTATAGACCCACAAATACTACCAATTTCTGTTAGTGCTGTTACGTACTCGAAGTATCCAAAACCTGAACCGCCATACTTTGTGGGAACCAAAACCCCCATCAAACCTAAGTCCCCAAGTTTTTTTAATACATCAATTGGAAGTTCTTGACTTTCGTCCCATTCCATTAATCTCGGTCGAATTTCCTTGTCGCCGAAATTGCGAATCATATCAGCAATCATTTGCTGATTTTCGTTTAATTCAAAATTCATGTGGTTGCGTCTTTAAAAGACCGCAATATTAGCGATTCTAGAGCTATAATGATTCAATTTTTCTTCGCCATTTAGAAAACTTAATTTTACCAAAAAGGAAAAGCCTGAAACATTGGCCTGCATTTTCTGTACAATTTGAGCTGCAGCTTCTGCTGTTCCTCCTGTAGCTAATAAATCATCATGAATTAGAACATTTTGATTTGGCTTAATTGAGTCTATATGAACTTCAATAATTGATTTCCCGTATTCTAAATCATAATCTTGGGAAATGGTTTTCCAAGGCAGTTTTCCTTGTTTCCTAATTAAAACAAATGGAACATTTAATATTTGGGCCATCAATGGGCCAAATAAAAAACCTCTACTTTCAATTCCAGCAATTACGTCTATTTTATCGTTCAAAAAAGGTGCAACCATTTGACTTGCTAACTCTTTACAAAACTCAGGATTTGATAAAACAGGAGTAATATCTTTAAATAAAATTCCTTTTTTTGGAAAATCAGGAACATCTCTTATAAGGCTTTTTAATTTTTCTTCTATGTTTATCATTCGTCTTTTTGTAAATAAAATTTATACTTTGATTTGTGCTTAGGGTTTAATGATGGAGCTTCTAATATTTCATCAAGAGATACTTCGGGGTTATCCTTTAATTGTTCAAAAATAATTTTCACATCCACGTATTCAAAGTATGGGTGTTTCAATAAGGTTTTAAATTCAACCTTATTTAAATCGTACTTTTTTATTTCTTTAGTTTCAATACTAAGTTGTTTTGTAAAAGGTTGAAAATCAAAATCTGCCAACCCGTAAACTTCATTTAACTGAGAAAAACTGCAAAATCCGCCTAAGACTTCTCTGTATTTTAGTATTCTTTCTGCGTAAGCTTTCCCAATTCCTGGAATTTTTTCGAAATCTAACCTTGAAGCGGTGTTTATTTCGAAGTTTAAAACAATTTCATTTTTTGGAAAGACAAATTTGTCTTTGTAGGAATTGATAAAGTTTGAATCGACCCCATAAATTGATTTTAAGTCTGCTAAGGAATTTATTTCCCCTCCCTTTTCGTAATATTTTACAATGTTATTTGAGGCAAAATTTGAAAAGCCAAACATTTGCAAAGAATCAAATGAAACCTTTGAAAAATCGATAATAAATCCTGGTTCTTGCTTTTCTTTTTTTGACTTAACTAATTTATCTTCATGAAGATTATTATTTTTTGTTTGCACAGAATCTTTTGCAATTAATTTTAGGTTGTTGTTTTCAAAAACCAGGTATGGTTCAACTTTTTGAAATATAGAATCGGATAATCCGTATATTTTTTTCAAGTCATTTGAGGATAGAAAATAACCACCACTTTCTCTATATCGAATTAAGTTTTGGGTTGCTTTTTTGGGGAAGCCCATAGAATCAAGCTCAGAAACAGAAACCAAATTAGGGTTAAATTCAAAAAAGTTAAATGAAGGTCTGCTAAGTTTTTTCGATTCCTGTGCTATCTTTTTATAATTCTCAATTTCTGCTTTTGAAAACTCAACAGGAGGTTTAGCAAATTCAGGAATAACCCACTTGGCAGAAATGAACAATAACAAAATGAGGATTGTAAGTATTGCATACCCTCTTTTTTCATTTTTTGTTAGGTAAAGGGAGTTGTAAAAATGCCTGAGCATTTGAACACTATTTAAATTTTTTGATTTCCCCTGAATTTACCCTATCCATATAACTTTTAAGATCGTTTGCAACTTCTTTGTACAAGAAGTATAACCCAAAAATATTAGGGAAAGCCATTCCTAAAATCATCATATCACTAAAATCTAAAACTGCTCCTAAACTTGATGCGCTTCCAACTACAATAAACCCAAGAAAAATAACTTTATAAGATATTTCTGATTTTCTTGAAATTCCAAACAAGTAAGTCCAAGATTTTAAACCATAGTATGACCACGAAATCATAGTTGAGAAAGCAAATAATAATATCGCGATAATTAGAACATATTTAAACCAAGGAAAAACCGTACTAAATGCAGCACTAGTTAACTCTGCACCAGTTAATCCTGAGGAACCATCAGCATAACCGGTAAATATTAAAACTAAGGCTGTCATGGTACATACAACTACAGTATCAATAAACGGCTCTAGTAAAGCCACAATTCCCTCGCTTATTGGCTCATTGGTTTTAGATGCTGAATGAGCAATTGAGGCCGAACCAACGCCTGCCTCATTTGAAAAGGCTGCTCTTTGAAATCCAACAATTAAAACTCCAATTAATCCACCTTTCATGGCACTAGGTGCAAAGGCTCCTTCGAATATTTGGGTAAATGCGATGCCAATGTTTCCAATGTTTGAAAAAATTATTATTACGGCAAAAGTTACATAAAGGCCAACCATAATAGGTACAATTTTATCAGTTACTTTGGCAATACTTCTAATTCCACCAATTATTACTACGCCTACAAAAACAGCTAAGATTAGTCCAAATAAGGCTCCGTAATCTGCCATAAAAGTAAACTCGCTTGACAATTGGGCAAATGCTTGATTGGCTTGAAACATATTGCCACCACCGAAAGAGCCACCTATACATAGGATTGCAAAAACAATGGCAAGTACTTTACCTAATGTCTTTTTCCCTCTTAACTCTAATGCTTTACTAAGGTAGTACATTGGTCCTCCGTAAACTCTGCCGTTTTCATCAATATGACGGTATTTTACTCCTAAAGTACATTCAACAAACTTTGAAGACATTCCCAAAATCCCGGCTAATATCATCCAAAAAGTAGCACCCGGACCTCCTAAAGTTATAGCAACCGCCACTCCTGCAATGTTGCCTAATCCAACTGTGGCCGATAATGCTGTGGCTAATGCCTGAAAGTGAGAAACCTCTCCCTTATCATCTGGGTTACTGTATTTACCTGCAACTAAGTCTAAGGCATGTTTAAACCCTCTAAAATTTATAAACCTCATCCTTACAGTAAAGAAAATAGCGCCAAAAATTAGCCAAACCACAACTATTGGTATATTCTTTTTTACTGGGTTTCCTGAGGCATCAAGAACGGCTCTTTTTTTCTCAAAATTTACTTCTGCTATAAAGTGAGACCTTACATCTACGGCTAAATCTGCATCTGCTGGGTCATAAACTTTATCGCCACCTTTATTTAGCAGATTTATCTTTCCATTATCAGGAGAAATAATTTTTATTGAACCTGTATTTGTTTCAACTTCTCCAATAATATCACCCTTTCGAACTTCATCTCCATTATTTACACTCCAAGATTTTACAGTAATAATTGAAACATCTTCGTTTTCCCAGCCTGGAGCTCTAACAATTGCTTTTTCTGCATAAACGATAGGATCATAAATACCAATAGCTTCAAAGGGATCCCAAAAAAGTACAACTGATAATGCATTAACAACAGGTTGAAATGCTTCATCGATTTTTTGACTAATTGTTTTTTCTTCCTTTTCTTGAGCCGATACTTTAAAAGTAAGGGCAAATAACATTACTGTAAAAAGTAAATATTTAGATATCCTCAAAACGTTTTTTTTTGGCGTGTGCCCCAAAAATAGCCAAGTTTTTTTCTTATAAAAAGGTTAAATATGAATTAACCCATTTTTTGAATCAATTAATGCATTTGTTATGCTTTGAGGTTTGTAATTGATAATAGAAGAAATCTTATCGAGGTTAAATCCAGTTATTGGAGGTCGCTTATCAAGTTCATTTAAACTTTTAGATGAAATTGATGATATTAAATTTTTATCAAAGCCATAAACATCTGCTACTTTTTTAGCCAATTGAAATATTGAGATCTCCTCCTCACCCGAAATATGGAAAGTTGAATTTTGGTTACTAACCATTAAATCAAATATCGCTTTTGCTAAATCTTTAACATAGGTTGGTTTTCTGATTTGATCGTTAACAACCTTAATTTTTTTGTTTTGACTTAAGAAGGAATAAGCCCAAGTGAGAATATTATTTCTAGAGAGATTTTCACCAAAACCAAACACCAAAATTGTTCTAATTATTTGGTGGTTTTTAAAATTTTGCTGAATGTATTCTTCGGCTTGTAATTTAGATTTCCCGTAAATACTTAAAGGGTTTGGTTGATCATTTTCTTTATAATTTAAGCTTGTACCATCAAAGACAAATTCGCTAGAAAGATGAATAAATTTTGATTGGGGATTTAAATTATCAATTAAGTTTTTCACTCCCAATACGTTTACCTTAAAACATTTATCTGGAAACTCCTCACAAATATCAACATGTGAAATAGCAGCACAATTGATAACAATATCAGGTTTTTCAGTTATTAGGAAATTCTTTACCTCGGATGAGTTAGAAATATCTAATTTTTGATAAAAATTTTCAAAATCTTTAATTCGTGGATTTCCTAAACCTATAGGTAAAAGAAGGAAGTCTTTTGATTTTAGAATTAATTTTCCGATGTATTGCCCAATTAATCTATTGGCTCCGGTAATTAAAACCTTCATTATTTTTTTTTCAATGCTTTATTTAAAGATTGAATTTGATCTTGTGTTCCTAGAACAAATAACTTAATATTTTCTTTTAATTTATAATCAGGAGATGGATTAATAATATATTCACCCAACTCGTCCTTTACACCAATAATTCTACAACCGGTGTGGTATTTTGATTCAAGCTCCATGATGGTTTTTTGCCTAGCATCAAAAGGAAAATCTGAAATTAAAATCTCTTCCAAATTAATTTTATCTTCACCAGAAATAGAAATTTTATCGATAAACTCCATTACATCTGGGGTAACTACAAGACTTGCCATATGAGCTCCTCCAACTCTATCTGGCATTATTACATTATCTGCTCCAGCAATTCTCATTTTACTTTCTGAGCTGCTTTCGGATGCTCTAGAAATAATTGTAATTTTTTGATTTAATTCTCTTGCTGTAAGAACAACAAAAACATTAAGGGCATCATTTGGAAGAGTTGTTATTAAAGCTTGAGCAGTTTTAATGCCTGCTTTTATCATTACATTTTCATCTGTTGCATCTCCTTCGATATAAGGAAAATTAGCGTTGAGAAGTTCTTGAATTAAAGAAGGGTCGTTTTCTATAATTATAAAATTCTTTTTATGAGCCTTTAAAGTTTTTACAGCTTGGGTACCATTTCTACCATATCCACAAATAATAACATGATTTTTTATTTTTTTTACTTCCTGATCCACTTTATAATTTTTAAAATAGTTTTTATAATCTCCCGAAACGATATATCTTGATATTGATGTTATGGCATAAGCAAAAGTACCAAAACTTGAAATGATAAGCATTGAGGTAAATATTCTACCTCCTTCAGATAAAGGCCTAACTTCTTGAAAGCCAACAGTAGAGACTGTAATTATTGTCATATACAAGGCCTCGGGTAAATTATAACCTTCAACTAATATAAAACCTAAAGTACCGCTAAAGAGTACAATAAATAAAATGCCAAAGGCATAATAAATTTCTTTGAAATATTTAAAATTGAAAAGCACCCTTCAAAAATGGGTAAAATTGAGTGAATAACTATTTAATTTCCCAAATGGTAGATTTCTTTCTTTTAAAAAGATCTCTGTGTTCTAACCAAAATGCCAGAAATAAATAAATTATTAAAGGTGAACCAAAAGTGATAAAGCTTAAATAAATAAAATATTTGCGTATAGCAGATGAATTGATATCAAGCTTTTCGCCAATTTTTTCGCAAACTCCAAAAAGTTGAATTTCAAAAAATGTTTTTAACCTCTCCATCAAATATTTTTTCCAAAAGTACACTTTATAAGGTAAATTACTAAAATTTACTTTGTTGCTGATTTAATTATCTGATTTCCTATTCCACATTTTAAACACAATAACTTATTACAATAATTATTTTTCTGCTCAATTAAGCTTTGCGTGTTCCAAGCTGATTTTAATTCAACATTAAATTCTTTCCAATTAAAAATAATACTGTTTTTTTCAGGGGGAATATTTTCTAGAAAACTTAATGCCTTTTCTTTTAATTCTTGCTTATCGCGATGTTTTGCAATAAAAAAATAATAGGGAACAATAGTGTTTATAATAATGGAATTAATTGCAGCCTCACCAAGCTTTTTCTGCTTAATGGAAGACTCTTTTCCTATAGAATAATGATTATCCCAATAAGGAGAAGTTTTTATTTTAAACAGTTTTTTTAATTCAATAAAATTTTGATTCATTACTTTGTCTGAAAAAGGAAACAAATTAATCACCAATTGGGCTAGTTGTACAATTTTTAACGTGGGTTGATTGTAAGGTCTAACTCCTCCGGTTTTCCAAATTTTATTTGATAAAGATTCTAAATTGTGTTTCAGTTTATAAAACTCGTAGTTATTTTTTAACTCAATTGAGTATTCATCTTTAGGAGTGTTTAAAAAACCTGCTTGCCCCAAAAGTATTGCTTCAACTATTGCAGAATCGTTACCGTACTTTAATAATATTTTTATTGGAGTTTGTAGAGATAATATTTCGAAAGGAAACGAATTGGCTTTTAATCCTAAAGATTTAGCAATGAACACAAACATTGTTTGTTCCAGGTCTTGGTTACTTTTTTGAAATAAAGATGAAATCTCTTCTGTTTTTCGCTCTATTCTGTCTATTAAAAGTCTTTCGAACCAAATATTATTTTTAGTTGTTTTTGATAAATGAAAAAGCTTAGCACATGGCAACCAACCTTTTTCGTTTTTTATGCTTTGGTAGTTCTTAATTATTTCATCAGAAATATGACCTTTTAACTCAAGGCAAGGCGGCAGCTCTTCACTTTCAATATCATTTTCGTAAACAACATGAAGAATTACATTTTTGTAAGCTTCATCTTTTTGGTGGTTGTGCTTAAACCAATCTGAAGCTTTAACGTGAATCTCAACATTTCCTGCCCAGAGGGTATCTCCAATTTTAATTTTTGACAAAGAAAAATCAGGACCTGAGTATGTATTTAAAAAGCCTGTTTGAAGTATCTCTACTTTTTGATTGTCAGCAAAAAGATTTTGGTTTGAGAAAAGGCGATTTTGCCAAATAAAATGCAAAAAATCCTCCTCAATTTTCACTACACCAATTTATTATCTTTCATAGCTTTTTCCATCAAAACTCTAATTTCAATTGCCTTTTCACGAGCTTTTGTTGCAAAATCTTTATCTGGTGAAGCATAAATAATTCCTCTTGATGAGTTGATTAATAAACCAATATCAGAGTTTAACCCCTTTTTCATCACCATATCTAAATCTCCTCCTTGAGCACCTACACCTGGTATTAATAAGAAGTGTGAAGGTAAAATATTTCTAATTTTTTCAATTCTATCCGGACGAGTTGCACCAACAACCAACATGGTATTTTCATTGGTTCCCCAATCTTTTAGTTCGTAAGCTACATGCTCATATAATTGCATCCATCTTTGGCGATTCTGAATTCCTTCACTTCCAATAGATAATAAAGAATTTAACTCTTTAGTTTGAATATCCTCGGCTCCAATATTTGAAGTTAATCCTAATACAATGGCCCATTTGTCTTTGTAATTCAAAAAAGGCTTTACCGAATCGTATCCCATGTATGGCGAAACAGTTACAGCTCCAAAATTCATTTTTTCAAAAAACGTTTTGGCGTAGTAGTTCGAACTATTTCCAATATCGCCTCTTTTTGCGTCGGCAATAACCAAATGTTCATCTCCAATATAATTTACAGTTTCCTGTAAAATATCCCAACCTTTAGAGCCCATAACCTCATAAAAAGCCAAATTTGGTTTGTAGGCAACACATAAGTCTCTGGTAGCATCTATAATTGCTTTATTAAACTCTAAAACACCATTTTTTTCTCCCTTTAGGTGGTTTGGCAATTTAGATTCATCTGTATCTAAACCAACGCACAAGAAGCTTTTCTTCTTTTTTATTTGAGCAATAAGATTATCTCTATTCATTAGTTGGCATTTATTTGAAGGCTTTCGCCTGATTTTAATTTTTCAGCGTTTTCAACAATTTTTAATTCATCAATAATTTTTTGAATGTCACCATCAATAATTGAAGATAAACTGTATAAAGTTAAATTAATTCTGTGATCTGTTACTCTTCCTTGCGGGAAATTATAGGTTCTAATTTTTGCAGATCTATCACCTGTAGAAACTTGTGACTTTCTTTGGCTATCTATTTCGGCATTTCTTTTTTGAAGTTCAATTTCATAAATTCTCGAACGCAATACCTTCAACGCTTTATCGAAATTTTTTATTTGCGATTTTTGATCTTGGCATTGAGCCACGATACCTGATGGAATATGCGTTAATCTTACCGCAGAATAAGTGGTATTTACAGATTGTCCACCTGGACCAGAAGAACAATAGGTTTCTTTTTTCACCTCGTTCATATCAATTTGAACATCAAACTCTTCGGCCTCGGGTAAAACTGCAACGGTAGCAGCTGATGTATGAACCCTACCTTGCGTTTCGGTAGCTGGAACTCGCTGCACTCGATGCACTCCAGATTCAAACTTCATGGTTCCGAAAACATCTTCGCCATTTACGTTAAAGATAATTTCTTTATAACCTCCTGATGTTCCTTCACTTACATCAACTATTTCGATTTTCCAACCTTTAGAATCACAATATTTACTGTACATTCTAAATAAATCTCCTGCAAAAATCGAGGCTTCGTCACCACCAGTTCCTGCTCTAACTTCTACAACTGCATTTTTTGTATCTGTTGGGTCTTTTGGAATTAAAAGAAATTTAATATCCTCTTCTAAGGTTACTTTTTTATCAGAAAGCTCATCCAATTCCATTTTGGCCATTTCCCTAAACTCATCATCTTTTTCGGTTTCTAAAATAGATTTTGATGAGTCTATATTCTCAAGGGTATTTTTGTAATCATAATAAGCATTTACAATAGGCTCAAGGTCTTTATACTCTTTGTTGAGCTTTACATACCTTTTCATATCGCTAATAATGGTTGGGTCTGTAATAAGTTTTCCAACTTCTTCCCATCTATCTTTAATAAACTCAAGTTTTGATAATAAACCAGATGACATATTATGAATATTTAAACTCACCTTTCGGCGATTTTATGATTAATTCTTTTTCTTCAGACTCTTCTACTCTTCCTACAATTTTGGCCTCAACATTAAATCCTTTAGAAATATTTATTATTTCTAGAGCTGTTTGAGAATCAGTATAAATTTCTAACCTATGTCCCATATTAAATACGGTGTACATTTCTTTCCAATCTGTATTTGATTCTTTTTGAATTGTTTCAAATAAAAATGGAATTTCAAGGAGGTTATCTTTTATTATTCTATGACGATCAACAAAGTGTAAAATTTTAGTTTGAGCTCCACCACTGCAATGCACCATTCCATCAATTTTAGATGCATGCTTTTTTAATATTTCTAAAACAATAGGTGCATAGGTTCTTGTAGGAGATAAAACCAGTTTCCCAAAATCTAATTCGGTTTCAATTGTAGGTTCAGTTAATTTTTTGGTTCCTGAATAAATTACTTCATCATCTATTGAGTTATCAAAAGTTTCAGGATATTTTCTCGCCAATGCTTTTTCAAAAACATCATGTCGGGCAGAAGTTAAACCATTACTTCCCATCCCTCCATTGTATTGAGTTTCATAAGTTGATTTACCAAATGAGGCTAATCCAACAATTACATTTCCGGGTTTAATATTGGCGTTATCAATTACTTCATTTCTTGGCATTCTGCAAGTAACTGTGGAATCTACAATAATAGTTTTTACCAAATCGCCAACATCAGCAGTTTCTCCTCCAGTAGAAATAACTTCCAATCCAAACTTTTTAAACTCTTCAATTAGTTCTTCAGTTCCATTAATAATGGACGAAATAACCTCACCTGGGATTAAATTTTTGTTTCTGCCTATGGTAGATGACAACAAGAATGGGCCCTTTGCTCCAACACAAATTAAATCATCAATATTCATTACGAGAGCATCCTGAGCTATTCCTTTCCAAACAGACATATCTCCTGTTTCTTTCCAATAAGCATATGCCAATGAGGATTTTGTGCCGGCTCCATCGGCATGCATAGCCAAGCAATGATTATTATCATTGGTTAAATAATCTGGAATTATTTTGCAAAATGCTTTTGGAAAAAGGCCTTTGTCTACCTTTTTTATTGCGGCGTGTACATCTTCCTTTCCAGCGGAAACGCCCCTTTTGGCATATCTTGAAGTTTTATCCATAAAAAAAGCACCACAAAGTGATGCTTTGATTTTTAATTACAATAAAATTTAATCAGCTATTCCTGATCTCCTTCTGTTCCTGTATCTCCATCATTACCACCTGAATTTGCAGGAACAAAATCATCTCTCAATACAGAGAACACTGTTCTTCTGTTTGTTTGATGCGCAGCTTCTTGCTCGTTCTTTGGTAAGCCATTTATATATTCTTCTGTAAGAGTTACCTGCTGCCCATTATAATTGCCAGAATATGGACTATGCTCACCGTAACCTTTTGCATTCATTCTTGCTGCCTCAATCCCCTTGCTAATTAGATAATCAACACAACTTTGAGCACGCTGTTGAGATAATAAATCATTAGACTCATCAGAACCTCTTGCATCCGTGTGAGCAGCTAATTCAATTACGATATTTGGATTATCAACCAAGGTTTGGTATAAGAAATCTAGTGAATCTTTAGAGGCAGGTCTTAATTTATAAGAACCTAAATCGTACTCAACTTTAGGAAACGAAATTTCTTTTGCTTTTATAGATTGTAATAAGAAGTCGTGCACAAAAGCTGTGGATTTCTCAATTCCAACTGTAGTTTCTTGCCCTTTAGAATTTAAATATCCTTTTTTGGAAACAAATATGGTATATGAAGTACCTTCCTGAACATATCTCTCGTCGCTTCCATCTTTGTCGGCAAATATGTAAAATCCAGTTTGGTCAGTTTCTAACTCAACAGAAGTACCATCAGTACCAATAAGTTTAACAGAAGCTCCTACAATAGGCTCTTTAGTGTCAACATCAGAAACGGTTCCTTGAATTGCAAAAATTACTGGTGGTTTTTTAAAGAAATAAATATCATCACTTCCTCTTCCCCCTGCTCTGTTTGATGCGAAAAATCCTTTATCACGATTTCCTTCGAAAATAATTCCAAAATCATCAGATGAAGAATTAATTGGCGCTCTCATATTTTCAACTTTTCCCCAATTAAAGGTGCCTGTTTTAGGAGCAATAAATATATCCAAACCACCCATTCCTTCATGCCCATTAGAAGCAAAACACAAATCTCCGTTATCCTTTACAAAAGGAAACATTTCATCATCAGCAGTATTTATTGCAGAGCCAAGATTAACAGGTTCACTCCATGTTTTTTCTCTTTTATCAAAAGTGGCATAATACAAATCTTTTCCTCCATATCCACCAGGAATATTCGCTACAAATACCATTGATTCTCCATCAGGCATCATAGCCGGATGTGCAACAACAAAACTATCAGCGGCAAACTCTAATTTCTCAGGTTCATCAAAACCTTTTCCAGATTTTCTAGCCGACATAATAAAACAACCTAATTTTTGATTTTTTTCTGAAGGACATCTTGTAAAATAAATATTGGTGTATTTGCTATCAAAGGTTGCACCTCCTTCATTTTGTTCAGAATTAATAGGTGGCTCAATCGCTATTGGGGTACCCCATTTTCCTTTTCTATCAACTTTAGCAGAATATAAATCTGAGTAATTTTCACCTACCCTAGTGTCTATTGAGTTCCCATAAGACCCTTCTCTTGTGCTTGTGAAAATAATTTCATCAAATTTTTTGGAAGACCAAACAGGAGAAAAGTCTGAAGATTTGGAGTTTATCAATCTTACATTTTCTACAATATAATCTGTTGGATTATCCTGCCATTTTTGACCTTGTTGACAAGATTTAACCCCTTCAATTCCTTCTGGGTCTCCGGGGTTTTTAGCATTGTATTTATTAAACTCTACCAAAGCTTCATCATACCTGCCTTGGGCTTTTATTACTTCGGCATAGTAAAGTTGAGCCTTATTATTTGGATGTTGAGCCTTTATAGCCTTATCAAACCAAACTTCAGCTTGCGCATGGTCTTGAATCAACCTATAGCAATCTGCTATTTTATAGATTATATCTATTTTGGTTTCTCTATCTTTTTCTTTAGCATAAGCTTTTTTATACAAATCAATAGCTGCATAATATTGCTCGCTTTTATACGCGGTTTCTGCGTCGTGTGTAAAATCTTTTTGTGCAAATCCTACAATAGAAAACTGTAAAAACACAAAAAAGATTAATATCCTTTCTATCTTCATATATGGCTCAAAATATTTTGACAATACCTTACTAAGGCGATGGCAAATTAAGCAATAATTTTTATTTAATTCAAACTACAAAAAAAAACGCCCTTTTAGGGCGTTTTTTTATCATTTAGCGAATAATAATTCTCGATATTTGGGTAATGGCCAAAGCTCATCATCAACAATTAATTCAAGTTTATCAACTTCGTACCTAATTTGTTCGAAAAATGGAAATATTTTCTCACAATATTGTTTGGCTTGTTTTGAAGCATCTTCAATTTTATTGGCAACTTTTCTTTCTTCAACCATAGTTTCAACCAAGCTATGAATTTTTTGAATTCTTTCAGAAATTTCTTTGATGCCTTTAATTTGAACAGTAGCTTCGTTTTCAAATTTAGCTCCAAAAATTTCTTTTAAACCCTTAACATTTTCAATTAAAGTATTTTGATGTTTTAAAGCTGCTGGAATAATATGATTTAAAGCCAAATCACCAATAACTCTTGATTCAATTTGAACTTTTAACTTATAGCTTTCATTTAAAATTTCATACCTCGCTTCAAGCTCTGTAGGAGTTAATACTTTGGTTGATTTAAACAAATCTTTAACCTTTTTCTCCAATAAGAAGTCTAAAGCATGAGGTGTAGTTTTTACATTTGAAAGTCCTCTTTTCTCAGCTTCTTTTACCCATTCATCTCCGTATCCATTTCCTTCGAATCTAATTTTTTTAGATGCAGAAATATATCGTTTTAAAATTGCAAAAATCGCATCATCTTTCTTCTGACCTTGATCAATTAACGCATCAACTTCTTTTTTGAAGTCTTTTAATTGCTTGGCCATAATACTATTTAATATTACCATGGCAGAAGAACAATTTGCAGCAGAACCTACGGCTCTCAATTCGAATTTATTTCCTGTAAATGCAAATGGAGAAGTCCTATTTCTGTCGGTATTATCCAACATAATATCTGGAATTCTTCCTATTTTTAACTTTAATTCGGTTTTTTCATCAGGAGTCATTTTTCCTGGCTTAACGGTTCTTTCAATTTCATCTAAAATAGCAGATAAATCAGAACCAATAAAAGCAGAAATAATAGCAGGAGGAGCTTCGTTGGCACCTAATCTATGGTCGTTTCCTGCTGAGGCAATTGCAGCTCTAATTAAATCTGCATAATCATGAACAGCCTTTAAAGTATTGATAAAAAATGTTAAAAACCTTAAATTATTTTTTGGGGTTTTACCTGGACTTAAAAGGTTAATACCTGTATCTGTAGCCATAGACCAGTTATTGTGTTTTCCTGACCCATTCATTCCTGCAAATGGCTTTTCGTGAAAAAGAACAAAAAAGTGGTGCTTTCTTCCAACCTTTTCCATTACATCCATCAACAATTGATTGTGATCAACAGAAAGGTTTACTTCTTCAAAAATTGGAGCGCATTCAAATTGATTTGGAGCAACCTCATTATGCCTAGTTTTTACTGGAATTCCAAGTTTGTGACATTCATACTCTAATTCTTGCATAAAACCAACTGCTCTATCATGAATAGAACCAAAATAATGATCATCTAATTGTTGACCTTTTGATGATGAATGACCAAATAAGGTTCTGCCTGTTAAAACTAAATCAGGACGAGCTGTATACAAGGCATAATCAATTAGGAAATACTCTTGCTCCCAACCTAATGTGGCTGTTACTTTATTTACATTTTTATCAAAATATTGGCAAACATCTACCGCAGCTTTATCTAAGGCAGAAATAGAATTTAAAAGAGGCGCTTTGTAATCTAAAGCTTCTCCAGTGTATGAAACAAAAACAGTGGGAATACATAAAGTTGAGCCGATAATAAAAGCAGGGGATGTTGGATCCCAAGCAGTATAACCTCTTGCCTCAAATGTATTTCTTATACCACCATTAGGGAAACTTGAAGCATCTGGTTCTTGTTGAACTAATTGACTTCCAGCAAATTTTTCGATGGCCTTACCACCTTCAATTGGCTCAAAAAATGCATCGTGCTTTTCTGCAGTTCTACCTGTTAATGGCTGAAACCAATGGGTATAATGGGTAGCACCCATTTCTATTGCCCATTCTTTCATTCCCGCAGCTACTTGATTTGCAATTTTGCGGTCAATTCTAGTACCGTTTTGAATTGCCTCCATAACATTTTCTAATGCTTCATCGGTTAGATGCTTTTGCATTGAATCAATGTTAAAGACATTAGAGCCGTAATATTCTGAAACTTTGTTAGAATGCGGCTTTACCTCAACTGGTTTTCTATCCAGAAGGTTTTGAAGAGCTTGAAAGCGATAAGTTGCCATATTTTTAAATTTTTTGACAAAATTATGCTTTTTTAAGGGGGTCGAACACAGATTTTGGTAATATTTTTATCAACACCCCCTAAATATTTTCAGGGGTTCGCAAAAAAGTATGCTTTATTTTGAATCCAGCTTCTTTTTTACCTCATCAAGGTCTTTTTTGGTTTCTTTTACTGAGTCTTCAATATCTCTTTGAATATCAGAAGTTGCATCTTTAAACTGACGAATTCCTTTTCCAAGTCCTCGGGCGAACTCAGGAATTTTTTTAGATCCAAATAATAGTAATACAACTAATATTACCATAAAAATTTCTCCAGCACCCAAGTTAAAAAATAGAAGCATTATTAAAAGTTTAATACAAAGTAACTATAAATAAATTGTAAATTGTTTAGTCAAAAAAAAAGCCGCCTTACACTGCAAGACGGCTTTTGGTAAATTTTATTTTGATTATTTTTTAGAAACTTGTCTTTTTACTAAGTCAACGACAATAGGAGTTGCAACACAAAGAGAAGAATAAGTTCCTACAACAACACCCACCATTAAAGCAAAAACAAAACCTCTAATAACTTCACCTCCGAAAAGGAAAATCATTAACAATACTACGAAAGTACTCAACGATGTATTGATGGTTCTACTTAATGTGCTGTTTAATGCGTCGTTCACAACATCTTGGTATTGTTTCTTTTTATGCAAACCAAGGAACTCTCTAATTCTATCGAACACAACCACAGTATCATTTATTGAGTATCCGACAACAGTTAAAATGGCTGCGATAAATGCTTGGTCTATTTCTAACGAGAATGGTAAAATTCCGTAGAAAATAGAGAAAATAGCTAGCACGATAAGTACATCATGGAACATAGCAGCCAAAGCACCTAAACCAAATTGCCATTTTTGGAAACGTAAAACGATGTAGAAAAAGATAACTACTAAGGCAAATAAAACTGCCCAAATTGCAGACTGCTTAATATCATCTGCAATTGTAGCTTCAACTTTTTGAGAACTCATTACTTCATATGAATCACCAACAGAAGTTAAACCTTCGTTGAGTTTAGCCTCTACTTTCTCTTCAACACCATCAGAAGCATCACCAATTAAATACTTGGTTGTAATCTTAACCTGATTTGAAGAACCAAATGTTTTTACTTCAGGAACTTGTTTCAATCCGCTTTCGTCAACAAAAACATTACCTAATTTCTCTCTTACTTGATCTAATTGAGCTGGGCTATCGAATCTAACTAAATAGCTACGTCCACCTGTAAAGTCAACACCATAATTTAATCCTCTTACTGCAAAAGATGCAATTCCGATTAAAATAACAACTGATGAAATGGTATAATAAAGTTTTCTTTTATTGATGAAACCAATATTGATATTTTTAAATGCTCCTTCCGAAAATTTTGAAGCAAATTTTAAAGTACCATTTTTATTTAATTGCCATTCGAAAATTAAACGAGTAATAAAAATTGCAGAAAATAAAGAGGTTAAAATACCAATTATTAATGTAGTAGCAAAACCTTTAATTGGACCGGTACCAAATACAGCAAGCACAATACCTGTTAAAAGCGTAGTAATATTCGCATCTATAATTGAGCTATACGCATTGTTGTATCCATCTACAATTGCTAACTTTAAACCTTTGCCTGATGCTACTTCTTCTCGAATTCGTTCGTAAATAAGAACGTTAGCATCTACCGACATACCGATGGTTAAAACGATACCTGCAATACCAGGCAATGTTAAGGTAGCACCTAATGAAGTTAAAACTCCCATCACAAAAAATACGTTGGCAATAAGTGCTATATCAGCTACAATTCCTGCAGTTGAATAATATAATGCCATATATATTAATATGAGGATTAAAGCTATAATAAAAGAACTTAAACCTGAACTAATAGCTTCTTGACCCAATGATGGTCCTACTACAGCTTCTTCAATAATATTTGCTGGAGCTGGCAATTTACCAGCTTTTAAAACATTGGCTAAATCTTCAGCTTCATCAGGGGTAAACCTTCCTTGAATAGAAGAAATACCTCCTTTAATTTCGCCATTTACAGTTGGAGCTGAGTAAACAAAACCATCTAAAACAATCGCAACTGATTTGCCTACATTCTCTTTTGTAATAAGTCTCCATTTTTGAGCTCCTGTTGGGTTCATGATTAATGAAACTTCAGGATTTCCTAGAGGGTCAGTTTCAACTCTAGCATTTGTTACAACATCACCTTCTAAAGGAGCTTTGCCGTCTCTATTGGTTACTTTTATGGCAAATAACTGAACATATTCACCATTTTCGTCATAAGGCTTGGCTGCCCAAAAGAATTTAATTCTAGGAGGTAAAAGGTTTTTAACATCTTTTCTTTCTAGGTATTCGTTAATTTTATCAACATCTGTTAAAGCTGCAAATCCAACAACAGGACCATCACCTGGATAGTATTGCTGTGTATTTGGATCTTGCAATAAAGCAGGCTTTAAAATGGCAAATAATGGATTATTTTTGTTAAAGTCATCAATCATTTGAGCTTGTTGAGTAGCAGAATCTACACTAGCTGAATCACCTGCCAATTCAGAAAGCAAATCAGAAGAAGCATCATCAGTAGAATCTTTCTCCTCGGCAAACAATTCTGCTAAACCTTCCTCCTCTGTTGGAGTAGCTGATTCGTCTACTTTGGTTGAATCACCTTCGGCTTTTGCTGATTTTTTATTTTTTGCTCCTTCAATTTCTTTTAACAAATTGTTCGCTTGATCTAAAGCACTAAAAACTTCTTTGTTATCATAGGTTTCCCAAAAGTCTAATCTAGCTGTACCTTGAAGAATTTTTCTTACTCTTTTTTTGTCTTTTATACCCGGAAGCTCAACAATAATTCTATCTGAAGAAGATAACCTTTGAATAGTTGGTTGAACAACACCTAAGTTATCAATCCTTTTTCTTAAAACTTGCTCAGTTCTTTTAATAGCATCAACAGCTTCTTCTCTGATAATTTCAAGAATTTCTTCGTTAGATGCTTCTCTTGGAAATTTATCTTGGTTTTCTCTGTTATGAAAAATGGCAGCCAATTTTTGGTCTGGAGCATTTTTTTGAAAAGCCTCACCAAAAAGAGAAACAAAATCATCTTGAGATGCTTTTTGCATTTCAGTAGCATCTGCTAATGCCTGAACAAATGCAGGATCATCAGAATTGCCTGATAAAGCTTTAATTAAATCTACAACCGAAACTTCTAAAGTTACGTTCATACCTCCTTGAAGGTCGAGTCCTAAATTGATTTCGCTCTTTTTTGCCTCTTTATAGGTAAATCCTAAAATTGGATAAATTTCGTCGTTTGCATGTTTTGCCAACCACTCATCTTGGTAAGCAATGTATGTTGAATCTTGAACATACTGTGACATTTCTCCCTCGGCACTGATAACAGAATCAATTTTGTTTTCTGCGTATTCTTCGGCGTTTCCTTCGTGCATTCCTGTTAAAACAGAAAACGACAACTGGTACAAACAAGCCAATGATAACAAGATGGTAAAAACCCAAATGGCGCTTTTATTTTGCATTTTTGCTATTGTTTATTGTAATTATCCTTAAAAAATTAAGCCTGCAAATATAGAATAACAAAGTATTAATACCAACCAAATAAACTTACTAAAAATCAATCACTTACATCATTAAAGTTTAGTAAAACCTCAAAAAACACGTTTAAAGTTGCCTAACTCAATCTCAAAATACAAAAACCTAATTTTATTTGACGGAATTTGCAATTTCTGTAATTTCTGGGTTAACTGGCTGATTTCTAAGGATAAAAACAAAATTTTTGTTTTTGCAGGATTAGATTCTAATTCTGGAATAAAAATTACCTCAAATTTTGAGAATGTTAAAACCTTACCCGACTCCATTATTTATTTAAAAAATGGAGAGATTTTACTTAAAAGCAAGGCTGTATTAAATATAGGTATTCAATTAAATGGAGTAATAAGAATTTTATGTAAATTCTTAATCTTTATAGGTTGGTTCACTTTCTATGATTTTGTCTATGACTTAATTGCAAAATATAGATATTCAATATTTGGAATAAAGAAAACTTGCCAAATACCTGATGAAGAAACTTTAAAAAGGTTTATTTGATTGATTTAGATTCAGTCAATAAAAATAGATTTCGGGAAATTCCTCAAATTATAATTAGATACCATTACTTCGCCGTAAGCCCCTGCATTTCTAATTGAAATATAGTCACCTCTTTGTGTTTTTGGTAATTCTATGGATTTACCAAATGTGTCTGAGCTTTCGCAAATAGGTCCAACTACATCGTATTTTACTTTTTCCTCTCCTAATGGGTTTGAGATATTTTCGATTTTATGATACGCATTGTACAAAGCTGGTCTTATTAGCTCAGTCATACCTGCATCTAATATTGCAAAGTTGGTTTTTATACCTTCTTTAATATAAAGCACTTTCGAAATTAAGTTACCACAATAACCAACTAATGCTCTACCTAGTTCAAAGTGAATTTTTTGGTTAGGCATTGGGGCTAAAAACTGATGAAATAAATCAAAATATTCATCATAAGGTGGAATTGGATTCTCATCTGGATTATGATAATCTATACCTAAACCTCCGCCTAAATTCAAATCTGAGAAAACTAAATTTTTATCTTTAAAGTGATTTTGAATTTCGTTTACCCTCAAGCACAGTTCTTTAAAAACGTTCAAATCGGTTATTTGAGAGCCAATGTGAAAGTGCAGTCCAATAGGTTTTACATTTTTACATTGATTTAATTTTTCAATTACCAAATCATACTCCCAAGGGTTTATTCCAAATTTATTTTCTTCTAATCCTGTGGTTATATAAGCATGAGTTTTAGGGTCTACATTTGGATTTAACCTTAATGCTATTTGAGCTATTTTTTGATATTTGGCAGCAAGCTCATTAATAATTTCAATTTCTTGAACCGACTCAACATTAAAGCAAAAAATATTTTCTTTCAAACCCAATTCAATTTCCCAATCTGCTTTTCCCACTCCGGCAAAAACAACATCTTTAGCTGCAAAGCCAGCTTGAATAGAGGCTTTTACTTCTCCGCCACTAACACAATCAGCTCCAAAACCTGCATTTTTTATTTCATGTAAAATTTTGGGGTTAGAGTTTGCTTTTACCGCAAAATGTACTTGATAATTATATTTTGAAGCAGCTTTTTTGCAGGAAACTAAGTTATAGTTCAAATCACGTAAACTATAAGCATAAAATGGAGTTTCATGCTTTTTTAAAGTATCTATTTGGCTTATTAAATCCATTAGTTTAATCCAAAAATATGCTTGTTTAAAAGCGTTAGAGCTTCCTTCTTATATTTACTTTCAATCAATAGAGAAACATTGTTTTTACTTCCACCATAAGAAATCATTCGAATTGGAATTTCTTGTAATGCACCAAAAATTTTATGGGCAAAGCCATGCTTATCTTCTAAAAAATCGCCTACAATACAAACAATTGATAAGTTTTGATCTACCTCCACTGCTCCATAGTTTTTCAGTTCTTCCTCAATAGCTTCGATATTAGATAAATCATCAATGGTAACAGAAACAGCTACCTCTGATGTGGTAATCATATCAATTGAGGTTTTGTATCTCTCAAAAATTTCGAAAACTTTTCTTAAAAAACCGTAGGCCAACAGCATTCTTCCTGAGCGAATTTTCACAGCTGTTATTCCATCTTTTGCAGCAATAGCCTTTATTTGGTTTGATTCAGACTCTGAAGTAATTTTAGTTCCTTCATCTGCTGGATTTAAAGTATTTTTAAGTAGTACAGGGATGTTTTTTTCTTGTGCAGGACGAATGCTTGATGGGTGTAAAATTTTTGCACCAAAATAAGCCAACTCAGCTGCCTCGTTAAACGAGATTTGTCTAATTGGTTTAGTTTGCTCAACTACTCTTGGGTCGTTATTGTGCATTCCATCAATATCTGTCCAAATTTGAATTTCTTCAGCATCAACTGCTGCTCCAATTAAAGAAGCCGAGTAATCGCTTCCGCCTCTTCTAAGGTTATCAATTTCACCGTAAACATTTCTACATATATAGCCTTGAGTAATGATAAGGTCTTTGTTATCTAGCCTTTTTATTTCATTACTTAAATTATTCTTTATATAAAAATAATCAGGCTCACCATCTTTATCTGTCCTCATAAAATCTAGGGCATTTAAAAAAGAAGCCTTTTTTCCAATGCTTAGAATATATCTGTAAAAAATTGTGGTGCTCATTAATTCACCTTGTGCCAAAATGGCTTTTTCTTCATTCCAAGTAAACATGTCTAAAGTAAAATCATGCAAGTACTTAAAATGTGACTTAATAATTTTGGTAGTTTCTTTTGCTGCTTCTACATTATCTCCAAAAAGTGTTTCGATAAACTTTTTGTAATGTACTTGCAGCTCTCCTATAGCATTTTGGGCTGTTTCTTTTTGGTGATTATGCAATAAATTGCAAATATTTACCAAAGCATCAGTACTTCCGGACAAGGCAGAAAGAACAACTATTTTAGGTTGATTGGTGCAAACTAAATCTACCAAAGATTTCATTCTATCGGGTTTACCTACCGATGTACCGCCAAATTTTAAAATTTTCATAGCTATAAAATGGGCGGCAAAAGTAGCTATTAACACCATTTACAATCTATTTAGCCCCCTAAAATACTTTGTGTAAAAAAGCCTGATTTTTTCAATATTTTTGGCGGCCTATTCACAAAAAGATGATAACACTCCTCAAAAAGGAAATTTTCAGTTTTTTAAACTCATTGATAGGATACATTGTAATGGTAGTTTTTATAACTACCATTGGACTTTTTATGTGGGTTTTTCCAGGTGACTTTAATGTTTTTGATGCCGGATACGCTAATATTGACACATTATTTATAGTTGCTCCATGGGTTTTTATGTTTTTAGCGCCTGCTATTACCATGAAATCTTTTTCAGATGAGTTAAAAACGGGCACGATTGAGCTGCTTTTAACCAAGCCTTTATCAGACTGGCAAATTATTTTAGGAAAATATTTTGCAGGAGCTCTCCTAATTTTATTGAGTTTAATACCAACCTTTATTTATTATACTTCTATTAAAGATTTAGCAATACCAATTGGGAATGTAGATACAGGAGCAATTTGGGGCTCATATTTAGGCCTACTTTTTTTGTCAACTTGTTTTGTAAGCATTGGTTTATTTTCTTCTGCCATTTCATCCAATCAAATTGTATCTTTTATAATAGGTGTTTTCTTGTCGTTTTTTATGTTTATCGGGTTCGAATCAATTGCAGCTCTAAACATTTTCGGTTCAGTTGATTTATTAATTACCAATTTAGGCATAAACGAACATTACATTTCTATGAGCAGAGGTGTTTTAGATACAAGAGACATGCTCTACTTTTTAAGTTTGATTTTCTTCTTTTTATTGTTAACCAAATTCAGATTAAGCAGCAGAAAATGGTAAACAAAAAAGAATCTTCGTTCAATAAAAAAACCAAAGACAGCTTATTATTATTAGGCACTTTGATAGCGCTTATTTTGGTAAACTTTATAGGCTCAAAAGTCTTTACAAGGATAGATTTTACAACCGAAAAAAGATACTCTTTAACCGATGCTACTACCAATCAGCTTGAAAGTTTAGAAGACATAGTTTTTGTAAGAGTTTACCTTGAAGGTGATTTACCACCTGACTACAAAAGGCTAAGAGACGCCACCAAAGAATTATTAGATGAATTTAGAGCTTACTCGCCAGGAAATATAGAATATGAGTTTATTAACCCATCTGAAAATCCTGAAGAAAAAGCTCGGATTGAGGTATACAAAAACCTTACAAAACAAGGTCTTCAATACAACAACATAAAGTATAAGGATGGAGATACATACTCTGAAAAAATAATTTTTCCGGGAGCTATATTCTCCTATCAAGGCAAGGAAACTCCTGTACAATTACTAAAAAGCCAAATGGGTGTAAATGAGCAAGTAATGCTTAATAACTCCATACAGCAATTAGAATATGAGTTTTCTACAGCCATAAAAAAACTAACCCGACATAAGCCAAAAAGCATAGCATTTATTACAGGCCATGGTGAGTTAGATGAATATAAAACTGCTGATATTGGAAAAACCTTATCTGATTTTTATGTTATTGATAGAGTAAAAATAAATGGCCGGTTAGATGCTTTAAAGTTATTTGATGCCATTGTGATTGCTCAACCTGACAGTTTATTTTCTGAAAAAGATAAATTTATTATTGATCAATTTATTATGAAAGGCGGAAAGGCCATTTGGTTAGTTGACCCAGTTTTAGCCTCAATGGATAGTTTGAGAACACAAACAACTACCATGGGAGTTCCGCAAGATGTGAATATTGCTGACATGCTTTTTAAATATGGTGTTCGGTTAAATTCAGATTTAATACAAGATTTGCAGTCGCTGCCGATTCCAATAATTACAGGATATGTTGGGAACCAGCCAAAACAAGAGTTTTTCCCTTGGTTATATTTTCCTATGTTAATGCCATCGAGCAATCATCCAATTGTAAAAAACTTAGAAGCTATTAAAACCGAGTTTGTTTCTAGCATAGATACAATCAATACACCAAACATTAAAAAAACAATTTTACTCGAAAGCTCCCCTTATACCAAATTGGTAAGAACACCTGTAAGAATTAGTTTCAATATGCTGCGAGATGAACCAGACCGCAGACAATTTGCCAAAGGTCCACAGCCTGTGGCTGTACTTTTGGAAGGTGAGTTTACCTCAAATTTTAAAAACCGTATTCCTACTCAAATTACCAACAACCCTGATATTGCTTTTAAAGATTTAAGCACACCAAACAAAATGGTGGTAATAAGCGATGGTGATATTATTAAAAACGATTACAAACCATCTACCGACCAGTTTTCTGCTTTGGGTTATGATAAATACACCAACAGGGTTTACGGAAACAAAGACTTTTTGTTAAACACGTTTAATTATTTACTTGATGATTCAGGATTAATTGATTCAAGGTCAAAAGAATTTAAAATCAGATTGTTAGATCCTGAAAAAAGTAAAATTCAAAAAGAAAAATATCAAATTATTAATACAGTATTGCCGGTAATTTTAATTGTGTTTTTAGGTTTATTACAATTTATTTCTAGAAAGAGGAAATACGGAAAAATAAAAAAGTAAGAATGAGAAAAATTGTAGCTATAGCTTTAACATTATTGGTTTTAATTGGCCTTGCTTTGTATGTAAGTAATTCAGATTCAAGCTCTACCATAAGTGGTGAGTTGAGCAACTTTGCGGTTGAAGATACCTCATCTATTACCAAAATATTTTTAGCCGACAAAAACAACCAAGCCATAACTTTAGATAAAACCCAAAATGGTTGGATGGTAAACGGAACCTTTCAAGCTCGAGAAGATATTATGCAAGTGCTGCTCGAAACCATCAAAAAAATAAAGGTTCGCTCTCCGGTAAGCAGGTCATCCTTCGAGAACATTGTTAAAAGTATTGCATCTAACTCAGTTAAAGTTGAAATTTATCAAGGTGGAGATAAGCCTAGCAAGGTTTATTATGTTGGCGGCCCAAACCAAGATCATACAGGAACTTACATGCTACTTGAAGGTTCTAATGTTCCGTTTTTAATGCATATTGAAGGATTTAGAGGTTACATTACCCCGAGGTATTTTACCAATATAAATGAATGGCGCACCAATGCGATTTTTGCATTACCTCCTCAACAAATTCAAAGTATTCAATTAGATTTCCCTAAAGAGCCTACTAAATCTTGGAAGATTAACAAAAGTGAATCTAACTCATTGGGGTTCGAAATTAATTACCTGCAAACAGGAAAATTATTTAGCGCAATTGATACAGGGTATTTGGCTAGGTACATTAAAAGGTATGAAATGGTTTATTTCGAAGGATTCGAAGAAACCAAAACCCAAAATTATATTGATTCAATTATTGACACAACCCCTGAGCAAATCTATACTGTTACTGATACACAAGGAAACTCAACCGAAATTAAAGTGTATTTAAAACCTGTAAAAAAAGGCTCTGAAGATTATGATGGCAACCCAATTGACTGCGATTTAGATAGACTTTATGGTTACCTAAATAACAAAGATTTTGTGGTTATACAGCACGTTATTTTCGACCCATTAGAAAAACGCCCTGAAGATTTTCTAAAAAGAACCATCTAAAATTTGTAGAAAATTTGTTGAAAAGTAGGCTCAAAAAAGCCTGATTAACCCTACCCTTTGCAGGCAAATAGGATATATTTGCGAGTTAAGAAAGACAAACTTTATATAAATGAAATTTATTGTTTCAAGCTCAGGCTTATTAAAAGAATTGCAATCGATTGCAGGTGTGCTTAACACAAACAACACCTTACCTATTTTAGATTATTTCTTGTTTAAAATTGTTGATGGAGGCTTATCAATTTCTGCTTCAGATCTTGAAACTACCATGACAACTACCATAAAACCTGAAAAAGCGGATAAGGACGGAAGCGTTGCAATTCCTGCAAGGCTATTATTAGATACCCTAAAAACTTTTGCAGATCAGCCTTTAAATTTTGATGTTGATGACAAAAATTTTGGAATTGAAATTTCATCAGATAACGGTAAATATAAATTGGCAGGCCAAAATGGAGAAGAATTTCCTAAAACTCCTGAGTTAGAAGCACCATCATCAATAGAAATTGAATCAGGCGTTTTACACAATGCAATAATCAAAACATTATTTGCCTCTGGAAACGATGAATTAAGACCTGTAATGAGTGGTGTATTTTTCGAAATAGGAAAAGACAAAACAAACTTTGTTGCCACCGATGCTCATAAATTGGTTAGATACAGCAGAACAGATATTAAAGCATCTAAGCCTGCTAACTTCATTATGCCTAAAAAGCCTTTAAACCTTTTAAAGAATATTTTGGCAAGTATTAACTCTGAAGTAACTATTAAATATACTGGAACAAACGCTCACTTTTCTATAGAAAATATAAATTTAGTCTGCAGATTAATTGATGGTAAATACCCAAATTACGAAGCGGTTATTCCAAAAGAAAACCCTAACAAGTTAACTATTGATAGATTAGCTTTTTTAAATTCTATCAAACGTATTTCTATTTTCTCTAACAAAACAACTCATCAAGTTAGATTTAAAATTGCAGGCAGCGAGTTAAATATTTCTGCCGAAGACCTAGATTTTAGCAACGAAGCAAACGAGAGATTAACTTGTAGTTATGCTGGAGATGATATTGAAATAGGCTTCAATTCGAGATTTGTTTTAGAAATGTTAAACAACCTTGAAACAGACCAAGTAAATTTAGAAATGAGTGCGCCAAACAGAGCAGGCTTATTATTACCAGCCGAAAACGACTCAAACGAAGATTTACTAATGTTGGTTATGCCAGTAATGTTAAATACATAAGATTTTTTTTATTGATTTTTAAAAGGCGGTCTACAACAATTGTATTCCGCCTTTTTTTATGAATAGGAATAAAACTCGATCTTTTCAAAAAAACACACTTTTAACTTTTAGTTTTACTTCGCCCAATACAGCCATACTTGTTTGAAAAACATTATTAGCTATAGAAACATTATTAAGGTTGCGTTGCCCATTATTATTAGTGGGCTATCAATAAATATTGTAAATATTACCGATACAATTTTCTTGAGCAATTTAAGCGAAGTAGCTTTAGGCGCGGCTGGTAACGCAGGTATTTTATATTACATTTTTGTTTTAATCGGATCTGGATTTGCCGTTGGGTCACAAATAATAATTGGCAGAAGAAACGGAGAAAAAAACTATAAAAAAATTGGAAGCCTGGTTGCTCAAACTGGTTACTTTATGGCAGCCATGGCCTTTGTATTTTTCTTTTTATTAAGATTTGGCGGGCCTTTTTTTTTAAAAGACATTGTTTCCTCTAAAGAGGTTTATCAACTTATTAACGAATATTTATATCATCGTTCATGGGGGATATTTTTCACTTTAGCCACCTTAGTTTTTATTAGTTTTTATGTAGGCACAACCAAAACCAAAGTTTTAAGTTGGATAACTCCAATTTCTGCCTTAATAAATATTGTTTTAGATTATGGTTTGATTTTCGGTCACTTTGGATTTCCAGCCATGGGTGTAAAAGGTGCTGCCATAGCTTCAAATATTGCCGAAATAATCGGGGCTTCCATTTTCTTATTTTATACTTTAAACTTAAAAAGCAAAATCAAATACGGTCTATTTCAAGCTGAGAAACCAGATTTTCAAAAAATTGGAAAAATACTTTTTACGGCAGGACCAATCATGGTGCAGAATTTTATCACCCTTGCTTCATGGTTTGTATTTTTTACCCTGATTGAAAACTTGGGAGAAAACCAACTAGCAGTTTCACACATTATTCGAAGTATTTACATGCTTATTATGATACCTGTTTTTGGTTTTGCCGATTCTACCAATACTTTAACAAGTAACTTGTTGGGCCAAAAACAAGCAAACCAAGTTTTTAATTTAATTTTTAGAGTAATCTTCGTTTCTTTTTTTGCAAACCTTATCGCCATGCCGTTGGTATATTTTAACCGCGATTTTGTTTTAGGTATTTATACTGATAATGCCGAAATTTTAGCGCTAACTGAACCTGTTTTAGGTATTATTTCAGGAGCAATTTTTGTATTTTCTTTAGGTATTATTTTATACCGAGCAATTGCGGGCACGGGTAAAACAATGATTGCCTTTTGGATAGAGTTTGTTACCCTAATTATATATTTAATATATGTTGTTTATTTCACCAAAATAAATCCGTCATCGTTAAGTGTTGTTTGGAGCTCTGAGTTTGTTTACTTCGGGTTTATGTCGATAATTGGTTTTATTTACTTGAAATATGGAAATTGGAAAACTTCAAAAATTTAGCACATGAAGATTTTATTTTATGGAACTCCTGATTTTGCAGTTGGCTCATTAAAAGCACTTTTAGATTCGAATAAAAATGTAATAGGAGTTGTAACTGCTCCAGATAAACCGGCAGGTAGAGGATATAAACTTCAAAAATCAGCAGTTAAGCTTTTTGCTGAAGAAAATAATTTACCAGTTTACCAACCAACAAATTTAAAAGGAGTTGATTTTGAAAACCAATTGAACCAATTACAACCCGATTTGCAAATTGTGGTGGCTTTTAGAATGATGCCAGAAAAAGTATGGGGTTTTCCTAAACTTGGCACCTTTAACCTTCACGCTTCTTTATTGCCTAATTACAGAGGTGCTGCCCCGATCAACTGGGCCATTATTAATGGAGAAACTAAAACCGGTGTAACCACATTTTTTCTCTCGCATCAAATTGATACAGGAAATATTATTGAGCAAAGCGAAGTAGAAATTTTACCAAACCAAACTGCTGGCGAATTGCATGATGATTTAATGAATTTAGGAAGCAGTTTGGTAGTAAAAACTGTAAACCAAATTGAAGCAAATTCAATTTCAGAAATTACACAAGAAGAAGCAATTGCTAAGGGAAATAAAATTTCTCATGCACCAAAATTGGATAAAGAATTATGCAAACTTTCTGCAGATGAAAATATTCAAAACATTCACAATAAAATAAGAGGATTATCTCCATACCCAGGTAGTTTTTTCATCATCAAAAAGGATAATCAGCAAAAAATATTGAAAGTATTTAGAACTGAAATTATTGATAAAAAAGAAAAAGTTGAAAGCCCAAAGTTTGAAATTTTAGAAGGCGAACTAGTTCTTCATTTAAAATCTGGCATCCTAAAAATTATAGAATTACAGCTGGAAGGCAAAAAAAGAATGAAAGCCGTAGACTTTATCAAAGGATTTGAAATTGAAAACTGGAACATCTAGATTTGATTTTATGAAATCATTACTATTTATATTTTTATTTTTAGGTGTATTTGAAATTGGTTTTGCTCAAAACTTTACTTGGACTGATGAAGAAAATAAAGTTTACCACTTGCATGATTTTGAACCAGGTAAGTTTGAAAATATCAAAGTTGAAAAAATTTGCACCCAAGAAGAAGCTACAAGCTTTTTAATTTGGGTTAGCGATACAGTAAAACCACATTACCATCAAAAACATAACGAAACTTTATACTTTATAGAAGGCGAAGGAATATTTTATGTTGGAAGCAAAAAACATATTATTAATCCTGGAGATTATATTACGATACCCAAAAATGTAGTTCATGCATTCAAAACAACTTCTGAAAAGCCAATAAAAGCTATTTCAATACAAGCTCCTGAGTTTTTTGGTAAAGACAGACACTGGGTTGACTAGCCAAATTATCACTCGAAACCCTTATAAACACTGAATTTCGCCCTAGTTTATTAACAATTGACCTGTTTTATTAACATTTTAAGGATAAAATAGCTGAACCCCTTGTGTAGTAAGACTTATCACATATATTTGATCAAAATCTATTGTCAAACTTTAAAACAATTAAAAAATGAACAAAGCAGAATTAATCGATGCTATGGCTGAAGGAGCCGGATTATCAAAAGCTGATGCTAAAAAAGCGTTAGATTCTTTTATCTCAGCTACAACCGGAACTTTAAAAAGCGGTGGTAGAGTTTCTCTAGTTGGATTTGGTTCTTTTGGTGTATCTGAAAGATCAGCAAGAACTGGTAGAAACCCACAAACTGGAAAAGAAATTCAAATTCCAGCTAAAAAAGTTGTAAAATTTAAAGCTGGTGCTGAGTTAGCAGGATCTGTTAACTAAAAATTTTTCCCTTTTAATTAAAAGCCTTTGAGCCAATTTGGTCAAAGGCTTTTTTTTTGCCCCTTCCACAAATTAGGTTATCAATTTGAAAACTTTAAATTTGGAGTAAATCAAAAAAAATATTTAGCTATGGGTAAAGGAGATAAAAAAACTACAAAAGGAAAAAGATTTAGAAGTTCGTACGGAAATACCAGAAAAAAGGCAAAATCTACATTTTCTGCATCTGATGCAAAGCCTAAAAAGGAAGCTAAATCTGAAACCAAAAAAAAAGAAACTAAAACAACGGCCAAGAAAACAGCAACAAAAAAAGCTCCGGCAAAAAAAGCTGCTGCAAAAAAAGAAACAGCCTAAACTTTTATTCAGATAATTTCAATCCCCTCTAGTAGGGGATTTTTTTTGTCTAAATTTCTAAAAACTCTTAATAAATCTTCGTTGCTTAAATTATTGGGGATATCTAATTCTAATTGAGCCAATAACAGTTTTGATGATAAAGAAATAGGCTGCTTTTTATAGTAAACTTCTAAATAATGAACCATTTTTAAGGCCATAAAAGCATTTAGCCAATTGAAGTATCGCTTCTCAAAGCTTTTAATATTATTTGTATTCTTTTTTACTTCTTCAAAATTTAACCACAAATTATTTTCTTCAAAAAATTCATAAAGCAATTCACAGTTTTCTGAAATAAAAGTTTTAAAGCCTTTTAAATCCGAATCATAAAAAAAAGCAGAGCTTTCAAAAAGAGGTTTTAGTGCTTTAAATATTTCAAAATTATAGGTATTATACTCTGTAGCCTTTTGGTTTAAAAACTCACCCACAGCCTTTCCTGTGCCAAAGGGTACTCTATTTGATTCTCTAGGCGAGGGAATAACCTTTGTTTCGTAAATCTCTCCAAAACCTCCGTGTGGAATAATTTTTTGAAGAAAATAAAAATCTTCTCCTGCTTTTCTTTTATTCATTCCCCCATAAGCTTGGTAAGCAGAATTTTTTACAACCATAGATGAACCAATGGTATGAAAGGCAAAAGGGTGATTTGCAAATTTTAAGGCTTGTATGTAATACCTTAAATGCAACTCATAATCAACAATGGCTTTTCTTTCCGAAGAATTTTCAGGTAACTCTTCAAAAGGGTGTTCAAAATGTAAACCAGCTGCTTCAATTTTTTCGTTCTCCAAAAAAAACTTTTCTAAGGTAATAAAGTAATTTTCTTCTACTTCACTATCGGCATCAAAACAAACAATAAGTCCGTTTTTATTGCCCACCATCTCAAATCTTCTTACAGCCTCATCCATCAATAATTTTCGAGCTAAACCAACACCCGCGTGCTTTTTAGGCAAGTTAAAGTCTTTTAACAAAAAAACATTTTTTGGATTTCCAACAGAACTAAAAAACGCTTCTGTTTTTTCAATACTTAGCAAATTTTGAGTTATAATTTCAGGCTCATCAACTTCTGATTGATTAACCAAAATTATTATTTCAAAAGCCTTTTTGGGTGGAATACAATTCAACAAACTTTTTACGGCATCTTGCAAATTAGGCTCTGCAAATGAGGGAATGGTGACAATAATATTTAGATTTTCATCAGGAAAATTCTTTATTAGTGTTTTTCCAAAGCCAAATCTTTTAAGGTAAAAATTACTGTTATTTACGGCATCAACCGACCTAGTTTCCAATTAGATTCTGTTTTTTGGTAAAAAATTCTGTCATGTAATCTACTTGGTCTTCCTTGCCAAAATTCAAAGTAAGTTGGCTTTACTAAAAAGCCACCCCAATGCGGAGGTCTAGGAACTTCTTTGCCGTCAAATTTTTGTTGAAATTCTTCAAACCTTTTAGTAAGTTCTTCTTTACTAGCGATTTCTTCACTTTGAGAAGAAGCCCAAGCGCCAATCTTACTTTCTCTTGGCCTAGCATCAAAATATTTATCAGAACCTTCTGTCGAATACATTTCAACCTTCCCCTCTATTCTAACTTGTCTTTCAACTTCACCCCAAAAAAAGTTTAAAGCTATTTGCGGGTTTTCAATTAATTCTTTGCCTTTTTGGCTATTGTAATTGGTATAAAACACCAAACCTTCGGTGTAAATTCCTCGCAAATAAACAACTCTTGAACTTGGCTTTCCATCTGCATTAGCAGTAGAAATAACCATTGCATATGGATCTAAAATTTGAGCATTAATGGCTTCTTCTATCCAGTTGCCAAGTTGCTCGAATGGATTAGCGTTTACTGCACTTTCATTTAATTCTTTTTGGGCAAAATCTCTTCGTACCTCATTAATGTAATTAGTAACTTCCTCAAATGCCATAGTACTTTGTTTGCTAGATGTACAAATTAAACATCAAAATTGTTTAGCATTAAATTATTTGTCGTTTTATTTAAGAAGTGCCAAACATAACAGCTAATTTAGCTTCCTAAACATCGATGAATGCAAAATTTTGAACCAAATCTTCTCTATAAAACTGATGAAAATTGGATAAAAACTGTTTTAAACGATTTCGATTACTTTTTACAAGACCATGCAGATTGTGAAAGAAAAGCTTCTTCAATGGCAATGAGTTTTGTAGCAAAATGCCCAGACAAGCTAGAGATAATACCTGACCTTATTGAAACCGCCCTAGAGGAATTAGTACATTTTAAACTGGTTTATGAAATAATGGAAAAAAGAGGCGTTGGCTTGCCAAAAGAAATGGAAAAAGACCCCTATATTAATGAATTGATGAAGCATATTCGCTCAAAAGGAGATGCTAGATTGATGGACAGAATGATCTTAGCTTCTATTGTTGAGATGAGAGGTGCAGAAAGATTTAAGCTTGTTGCTGAAAACTTAGAAGACCCAGAATTGCAAAAGTTTTACACCACCTTATACAAGAGCGAAGAAAAACATGGTGATATATTTTTAGATTTAGCTTCGAAATATTGGCCTTTTGAGGAAATAAAAAATAGATTTGAAGAACTATTAACTATTGAAGCCGATATCTGTAAAAATTTACCCTTCAGAGCAGCGCTTCATTAAACCAATACATGGCAAAAGACTTTTTTAATAGAATTGGATTTCAAAAAGGTATAGTTTCTGCAGGAAAACTGCTTATTTCAGAGCCATTTATGTTTGATGAAAACTTTAAACGAACTGTAATATTTTTAACTGAACATAACGAAAAAGGCAGCGTTGGATTTATTTTAAATAAGCCATCAGGTAAAAAACTAAAAGATGTTTTACCTGAAATTGAAATACAAGATTTTGACCTTTTCACTGGAGGCCCTGTTGGGAGTGATATGCTTTTTTTCCTGCATAGCTTAGGCGACCTAATACCGGGCGGAGTAAAAATTACAGATAATATACATTGGGGTGGCGATTTTGAAATCCTTCAATCTGAAATACTAAAAGGTAATGTTACCAAAAATGAAGTCCGTTTTTTTATGGGCTATTCAGGTTGGGCACCCGATCAGTTAACTTATGAAATTTCTGAAAATTCTTGGCTTTTGGCTAAAATGAAGGATGAATTAATCATGAAAGGAAAGAGTAAATTATTCTGGAAATCGGCCCTTACGGGTTTAGGTCAAGATTATAGGGTAATGGCTAATTTTCCCGAAGATCCAACAAAGAATTAAGCAGTAACTTATTTAAAGTTTCGTTTAACGATTTAGATGTTTTGTTAAAATATCTTTTGTTTCTGTAAGCTTTTGCCCAAGCAATTCCTTGAATTACATTGGTAAAAAATACTTCGTCAGCCTGCAAAAGCAAATCAGGATTTATGGCACCTTCTTTTATTTGCAATCCTTTAAAGTTTGCTAGTTTAATTATTTGTTTTCTCATTACCCCATTTAAACAACCTTGCTTAAGCGATGGCGTAATTATGCTTTCACCAAAAACCATAAAAACATTGCTCGATATTCCTTCAGATAAAAAACCTTTGTCGTTTAAAATCAAGCACTCTTCAACCTTCTTTTTGTTTTTAAATAAACCTGCTTTAACGTAAAGTAAAGCATTGGCAGATTTAATATTTGCAAAAGGATTTATGGGTTTTAAAATTTCTTGGTAAATATCTAATAACATTCCCTCGTTGCTATAAGGGTAAAAATTAAAGGCAAAAGATTCAACCTCAACTAACCAATTAATATTGTTATTGGTAGGGCTGTAAAAACCTCCTTCTTGCCTCCAAAAATGCAACCTTATTCTTCCTCCCTTATTAATATTATTGAGTGAAATAAGATGATTTAAATGATCTAATAATTGACTTTTTGAAAACCTAAAATTTGAAAGTTCAAGAACCTTAAACCCATCTTGTAACCTATCGAAATGGTCGTTAAAAAAGCAAATTTTTCCTTCTACAATTCTAATAGTTTCAAATAATCCATCGCCATATCTAAAAGACCTATTGCGAGAATTAAGCGGAATTTTTCCCGCTTCAATTATTTCACCATTATATGAATTATAGTAACTAGACAAACCTAAAATACTTGATTAAAAAAATTGATAATTAAACTAGGTTCCAAAATTAAGGTAAATACAACCCCAAAAATGGCACCTACATAATGTGCATCATGAGCAATGTGATCATTGCTATTTTTAGCTGAGTAAATTTCGTAGACTAAATAGAGAATTCCAAATATCCAAGCAGGTATTCCAATAGGAATAAATAACAATCTCAACTTGGTCATTGGCATAAACATAATGGAAGAAAACAATATTGCTGAAACAGCTCCCGATGCTCCTACTGCATTATAAGAAGGGTTATTTTGGTGCTTTTGAATTGAAGGCAAAGCAGAAAAAAGAATTCCTCCTAAATACAACATCACATAAAAAAGTAAACCTTTTACTCCAAAAAATCTAATAAATAACTTTTCTACAGTTGGGCCAAAATTCCATAGCACAAACATATTAACGAAAAGGTGCATAAAATCGGCATGGATTAAAGCATGGGTAATTACTCTATACCATTGCTTGTTATGCACCATAGAATAAGGATTTAACTCATACCGATAAAGTAATTCTCTTTTGTTAAAAGCCATTAAAGAGAAAATTACAGATGCAGCAATTATTAAAAGGGTAATGCTCATGTTGCAAATGTAGCTTTAAGAATTATTGAACTAAAAAAAATAAGTGACAGAAAGCACCAAAAACAAACCCAATTTATTTTTACATTTACAAAAATTGAAAATCATGAAAAAATTATTTGGAGTTTTATTAATTGCCTTTTTTACGTTAAGTGTTTCAACCACTTATGCAATAGATTACAAATCGACATTTGGTATAGAAGTAAAAGAAGGTGACGACAAAAAGAAAAAGAAAAAAGGTGAAGCTGAAAAAACTGAAGCTAAAACAGAAGTAAAATCTTGCTCACCTCAGGCAGGTAAATCTTGCTGCTCACATGGAGCTGCAACAAAACCAGAACCTAAAAAAGAATTATAAAAAAGAGTCCCCGCAATAGCGGGGATTTTTTTTTACCAATTTATTGGAGTCCTATTTCTAAAAAATAAACCTGTTTCAATTTTCTCTTCCAAAGCCAAAAAAACAGCTGTATCAGCTCCTTGAGAAACCGGATTTGGAGCTTCACTCCCACCCATATCTGTTTTTACCCATCCCGGACACATCGCATTTACCTTAATGCCATAACCTTTTAGCTCATTTGCTAATAAAATAGTTTGGGCATTTAAACCTGCTTTAGACAATCTATAACCGGCATAGCCACTTGTTAGACTAGCCAACTCTCCCATTCCACTGCTAATGTTTATTATTCTGCCCTCTATTGCCTTTTTTAGCATGGGTAAAAAATATTTATTAACCCGCATTGGGCCAAAAAAATTGGTTTCAAAAATTTGCTTTACCTCTTCAATATCAACATCATCTAAATCTGAGTTTCCAACTCCAATACCTGCGTTGTTTATTACAACGTCTAATTTCGAAAATTTTACTTGGAGCTTTTTGGCTGCTTCTGCAACACTTTCTTCATTATTTACATCTAATACTTGAAGAAAAATATTATTGGTTTCTTGGGGAAAAGCACTTTTTAATTTTCCTAAATCTCTTCCACAAGCGATAACAAAATGTCCCAAACTCAATAATTGTTGACAAATTTCTTTGCCAATTCCTCTATTTGCTCCTGTAACCAAAACTTTTTTCATCTTAAAAGGTTGAATTAAATAATTATTTCAATAATCAATTTTCTTAAAAGTTAAATTTGCGGCATGCAACAAAACACCTCTGGTTTTGCAAAATTTAGATCAGCTATTACGCCTAAATTTATGAAACCATATGCTAAAATTTGGAGAGAGGAAGGCTTTAAGGTTTTAATCAAAAAAGCTGGTTGGAAAGTTGTTGCACTTATCATTGTGTTTTATTTAGTTAGAGATAGCTTTATTTACCTCCTTCTTCCTTATCTAATTGCCAAAGGAATTTTTCAATAAACTTCCCATATTTCAGAATTTTTAAAGAATAAGAATTAATTTTAGCCTTCTTCAAAAATACTTGAAAAATGGCTGAACTAATTAAAATTTACCCAGAAAACCCTAATGAAAAACAAATTAGAAAAGTTGTTGATTGCTTAAAAAGTGGTTGTGTTATTATTTACCCTACAGATACGGTTTATGGCTTAGGTTGCGATTTAAAAAACAGCAAAGCAGTAGAAAAATTAGCAAGAATTAAAGGTATTAAAGCCGATAAAGCAAACTTCTCGCTAATATGTTATGATTTAAGCCATATTAGTGATTATGCAAAAATTGGCAACCCAACTTTTAAACTCATGAAAAAAACTTTGCCAGGACCTTTTACATTTATTCTTGAAGCAAGCAGCAATATCCCAAAAATGTTTAATGGAAAAAAGAAAGAAATTGGGATAAGAATACCGAATAACAATATTGCTCGCGAAATTGTAAAGGAATTAGGAAACCCACTTGTAAATACTTCTACTTACGATGATGATGAAATAATTGAATACACTACAGACCCAGAACTCATCAAAGAAAAATACGATGATCTTGTGGATATTGTTATTGACGGAGGAATTGGAAATAACGAAGCCTCCACAATTGTAAATTGTTTGGGAGATGAACCCGAAGTTGTAAGAGAGGGTTTGGGCGATATTTACCAATACATGTAAACAACTTTTTTCATCAATTCAAAATAGTGAGATTTTTGAGGCTACTTTAGTCTAAAATTAATTTCCATTGGTACTTAATTACATATTTGTAGGCTTTTTTATTTTGGCTTTTGTAGTAGCAATACTGCGCACCATTGGCTATTACTTTAGAGATTTCTTTCAAGAAACAATTCACATAACATTTACAGATGCCGATTTAAATGTGTTTCCAAATATGGTACAGTCTACATTTGATATGGCCGAAACATCTTTAAGTATAGTTATTTACCTAATTGGTGTAATGACACTTTGGTTAGGCATTATGAAAATTGGCGAAAATGCAGGAGCCATCGAAAAGCTATCAAAATGGGTTTCTCCATTCTTTCAAAAACTATTTCCTGAAATTCCAAAAAACCACCCTGCTTCTGGTTCCATTATCATGAATTTTTCGGCAAATATGCTTGGGCTAGATAATGCTGCTACGCCTTTAGGGTTAAAAGCAATGGATCAATTGCAAAGTATTAACACTACTAAAGATACCGCGAGCAATGCCCAAATTATGTTTTTGGTTTTAAATACTTCGGGCTTAACCTTAATTCCAATTAGTGTTTTGGCATTGAGAGGAGCTGCAGGCTCTGCAAATCCATCAGATGTTTTTATTCCGATTTTGTTAGCCACTTTTTTCGCCACTTTGGGTGGATTGATGGTGACTGCTCTATTCCAAAAAATTAATCTTTTTAATAAAACTATCCTAAAATGGCTGGGTTCTCTAACCTTAATCATAATTGGTTTCATTTATTTCTTGATGCAATTGCCCCAAAACGAGGTAGAAAAAATTTCAAGGTTTTCAGGGAATTTTGTTCTCTTTTCAGTAATAATTGCTTTTCTAATTTTAGGCTTGAAACGTAAAATAAATATTTACGAAAGTTTTATTGAAGGAGCCAAAGATGGCTTTCAGGTTGGGGTTAAAATTATTCCATACCTAGTAGCAATGTTGGTTGCTATTGGGGTTTTTAGAGCCTCAGGCGCATTAGAATTATTAACAGGTGGCATTAAATATTTGGTAAGTGGACTTGGTTTTGGAACTTCTTTTGTTGACGCGCTTCCAACTGCCTTTATGAAACCGTTAAGTGGCTCTGGCGCACGAGCCATGATGGTTGAAACCATGAATACCTTTGGCGCCGACTCTTTTGCAGGAAGGCTTTCTGCAATTTTTCAAGGTTCTACCGAAACTACGTTTTACACCATAGCCGTTTATTACGGAGCTGTTAATATTAAAAAAACCAGATACACTGCCTCTGCAGGTTTAATAGCAGATGGAATTGGTATTATTTCAGCCATTTTTATTGCTTACCTATTTTTTAATTGACCCTATTTCAGAGGATTACAATAAAATTTGTTTTTTTATTGAATTTAAAATTTGAAGTCTAACCAATGTTGCTACTTTTGCAGCGGGTAAGTCTTGTACGGCCAGCTCCCGAAGAACTCCCCCAGGTCAGGAATGAAGCAAGGGTATTTGGTTGTAGCGGCGCGATGCAAGTAGCTTACCCATTTTTTATTTTTTAAGGTTAATTTTATATTTTTAACCGCAACTTTAACGAATGAAAAAACTCCTTGCAGTAGTTGCTTTCCTTTTTTACATCCTCTCAAATATTGCTGCGCAAAAAAACCTCAACAAGCTCAAAAGTTTTATGATAGGCTCGTTTAATAGCCAAGAACAAGCCGAGCAAGACACAAACTATTACAACATTTCTTTACACATGTATGAAATTTGGCCTGAGAAATCTACGCCAAAAGATTTTTGGCTGTATGTTGAGCAAGCAGTTGCTAAAATTCAAGATAGGCCATATCGTCAAAGAATTTACCATGTTATTGAAATTGATAAAACACACTTTACGAGTGAAATTTACGAGTTGCCAAATCCAAAAGAATGGGTTTTAACTTGGAAGGAGCCTGAAAAATTTTTGTCGTTAAAAATCTCAGACTTAACAGAACTAAAAGGTTGCGGTGTTAACCTAACCTATAAAAAAAATCAGTTTTTTGGATCTACCAATAAAGAAAATTGCCTCAATAATTTTAGAGGAGCAAGCTATGCTACCTCTGAAGTTACAGTTTCGAAGAAAGCTATGAATTCTTGGGACAGAGGTTATAATGGGGAAAATGTTCAAATTTGGGGTGCAGAAAAAGGACCCTACGTATTCAAAAAATTAAAGCAGTGAATAAACCTTACATCATCGGCATTTCTGGTGGAAGCGGATCTGGAAAAACTACATTTATCAAGCAATTAAACCAAAAAGTAGGAATTGAAAATGTTGCCGTTGTTTCGCAAGACAACTATTACCTTCCAAAAGAAAAACAAAAAAAAGATAGCAAAGGCTGGTTTAATTTTGATTTGCCTACAGCAATTGATCGCGAAGTGTTTTTTAAAGACATGCAAAAATTGATGAATAACATACCAATTCATCACCAAGAATATACCTTTAACAACAAAAAAAAGTTTGCCGGAGTAATTGAAATTACACCTAAACCAATTTTGGTTATGGAAGGGTTGTTTATTTTCCACTTCAGAGAAATTTGGGACCTTTTAGACCTAACTGTTTTTTTGCATGCCGATGATCAAAAAAAGCTTTTAAGACGTTTAAAAAGAGATTCTGACGAAAGAGGATATCCTGAAAAAGATGTAAAATATCAATGGCGAAATCACGTAAAACCTTGCTACCAAAAATATTTAAAACCTTACAGAAGCGAGGCTGATTTGGTAATAAACAACAACCGAAACTTCGATGCTGGTCTTGAAGTTTTAGCATCGCATTTAAAAAATGTTTTAGCGGTTAAAAACTCTTTAACCTTAGCCTAAAATATTAACCATCAATACCCTTATAAATATACCTTTGCAAAAAAAAATATATGAAGTTTTTTATTGATACAGCGAACTTAAAAGAGATAAAAGAAGCCCATGATTTAGGCGTTTTAGATGGTGTTACTACTAACCCTTCATTAATGGCAAAAGAAGGTATTACAGGACACGATAAAATTATGCAACACTACGTTGACATTTGCAATATTGTTGATGGACCAGTTAGTGCAGAAGTTATTTCTACAGATTTTGAAGGAATGGTTAGAGAGGGAGAAGCCTTGGCCGAACTTCATGAAAATATTGTGGTTAAAATACCAATGATTAAAGATGGGGTTAAAGCTTTAAAATATTTTGCCGAAAGAGATATTAAAACAAATTGCACTTTGATTTTTTCTGCAGGTCAAGCACTATTAGCCGCTAAAGCAGGAGCTACTTATGTTTCTCCTTTTGTTGGTAGACTTGATGATATTTCTACTGATGGCATAGATTTAATTGACCAAATTAGAGCTATTTACGACAATTACTTTTTCGAAACTCAAATTTTGGCTGCTTCTGTAAGGCATCCAATGCATATTATACAATGTGCCGAAATTGGTGCAGATGTTATGACAGGACCTTTAAAAAGTATTTTGGCTTTGCTAAACCACCCTTTAACAGATTCTGGTTTGGCTCAGTTTTTAGCCGACTACCAAAAAGGAAATAAATAATTTCTTTTTGATTATATTTTTTGAAATATATTAAATAGGATATGGAACTAATTTGGCTTCCTATCCTATTTTTTTTTGTGGCACTTTTCTACAGCTCTGTTGGCTTTGGAGGAGGATCAAGCTATTTGGCAATTTTAAGTATTGTACTTTCTGAGTTTTTCGAAATTAGAAGTTTGGCGCTAGTACTCAATCTTACTGTTGTAAGCATTGGAACATTCAATTTTTACCGAAAAAAATTAATTGAAATAAAAGAAATTTGGCCATTTATTGTCTTTAGTTTTCCTATTGCTTTTTTTGGAGCTTTATTAAAACTTAAAGAATCTACCTTTTTTGTTTTATTAGGAGGAGCTTTAGTTACATCAGGAATATTTATGCTGATTCAAGTTATTCAACGAAAGTTTACAAACACAAAATTGAATCTGCCTAAAAAGGGATTTTTAGGTTCTGCAATTGGTTTTTTATCGGGAATTACAGGAATTGGAGGTGGTATTTTTCTTTCACCTACATTAAACTTAATAGGTTGGAAAACTCCACGAACTGTTGCCTCTTTGGCATCAGTTTTTATTTTGGTGAATTCTGCTGCAGGATTGGGAGGCCTAATTATTTCAAATACTTTTTTATTTAATTGGAATTTTGCATTTCCATTAATTGGTGCTGTAGTTATAGGAGGAACATTAGGTTCTTATCTTACCAATTCTAAATTTAACATTAATAGTATTAGAATACTTACTGCAATACTGGTAACTTATGTGGGTTTAAGGTTGATTTTGTTACACTCTTTTGGTGTAAAAATTTAATCTCCATTCGAACAACCACCTTCTAGATTTAAAAACTTTTGGTTAGGTCTTTTTTGTTTCATGAATTTTACAGCTTGTAAACTTCTAATTCCAGCTTGGCAATAAAAAACTACCTCTACTTCTTTTGGAATTTCACCAATTCTTTCTTCCATTTTTTTTAAGGGAATGTTTAGTCCACCAATAGATTTTGTTTCGTGTTCGTTCTCATCTCTTACATCTACCATAAAAAATGGATATTCCATTTCTATCCACTTTTTTAATTCATCAGCAGAAATAGTGTCATTCTTATCAAGCTTTACCCCACAAAACTCATCATAATCAATTAGTCTATTTATCTGTTTTCTAGCCTTATCTAGTTTTATAGTTATTGTTCTACTTTGCATAGAAAGTGCATCAAAAAGAAAAAGTTTTCCAAGCAAAGGTTTTCCTAAGCCTGTAATTATCTTAATTACTTCGTTTGCTTGCATAGCTCCTATTATTCCGGGCAAAACTCCTAAAACTCCTGCTTCAGCGCAATTTGGAACACTTCCTGGCAAAGGTGGATTTGGAAATAAATCTCTATAATTTGGATTACTAAAAATCCCTTGGTAATTAAATACGCTTACCTGACCCTCGAATCGGAAAATACTAGCAAAAACATTGGTTTTGCTGGCAATAACACAGGCATCATTTACCAAGTACCTTGTTGGGAAATTATCTGAACCATCTGCAACAATGTCAAAATTTGAAATTATTTCAAGTGCGTTAGAAGAATCTAACTTCAAAGGGTATTCAATAATATTTACATGAGAATTTTGTCTTTTTAGCTTTTCAGCAGCTGTTTTTACTTTAAGCTTCCCTATATCGCCATCATCAAACAAAATCTGCCTATGCAAATTACTTTCCTCTACCCTATCAAAATCAACAATACCAATGGTTCCAACTCCTGCAGCTACTAAATACTGTAATAAAGGTGCGCCCAAACCTCCGGCACCAATTACCAAAACTTTTGATTGTTTTAATTTATGTTGATGATCGAGAGAAAAATTAGGCAAGTTTAAATGCCTTTCATACCTTTTGGCTTCTTCTTTTTCCAAGCTTATACCTTGTATTAATTGTAATTTTGTTACTCAACAATATGCTTATGGATTCAAAATTTACCCATTTATCTCCAAACGGAGACCCAACAATGGTAGATGTTTCAATAAAAAAAATCTCCCAACGTGTTGCTGTAGCGTTTTCAAAAGTAAAACTAAATGAAGCAATTGTTAATCAATTACAGCAAGATGAAATTCATACTAAAAAGGGGCCTGTTTTTCAAACGGCGATTTTGGCTGGAATTATGGGGTCGAAAAAAACAAGTGAGCTTATTCCATTATGCCACCCTATTGGATTAGATAATTGTTCAGTAGAAATTAAGGTGAATTCTAAAAAAGAAGTGGAAATTTACTGCACTGCAAAGGTAAATGGCAAAACCGGTGTAGAAATGGAAGCGTTAACTGGCGCTTCTATTGCAGCGCTTACTATTTATGATATGTGTAAGGGGTTTTCGCACGATATTGAAATTGTAGAAACCAAATTGCTTAAAAAAACGGGTGGGAAAAGTGATTATGAAAAAGCATAGTAAACACGGAGAAATTATAAAACCTTTTGGTGGGAAATTCCATCGAAATGAGTTTTCTTTTGTTGGCGCTCCTTGCGAAGTAATTCAACAGCTTTCAAAGCAAATCGCCCAAAAACTAGAACCTAATCTGAATGTAGGATATGTGGATGCCTCACATGGAAATAATCAAAACTTAGAAGTTTTTTCTTCGGTTTATACCGATATGATAATTCATCATCAACTTCAGTTTTCTGCCAATGATTCTGAATATAAAATGCGCAGTCTTTTTCAGGCAAATGATTTGGTTCTTATCAATGGGAATCATTTTAATGCCGAAAAACAAATGGTTATCATCAATAGTAAAAAAGAAGAATCTTTAAGCCGAAAGCTTGATAGACTCAGCAATATTGTTGCTGTAATTTTAGACGAGGGAGAAAGTAAAGTTTTCGATTTTTTAAAAGAAAAATTAGAAAATGTTCCAATATTTAAGATTGGGGAAATTGAAATGATTGCTGCATTAATTCAAGGTGAAGTAGTAAACAGGAAACCAAAACTTAAAGGCTTGGTGCTTGCAGGAGGAAAAAGCTTGCGAATGGGCCATGATAAGGGAGCGATAGCCTATCATGGTATTCCACAAAGAGAGTTTATGGCTGATTTGCTAAGCAATTTTTGCGATGATGTTTTTTTATCGGTTAGAAAAGAGCAAGAATTGCAATCGAGTTACCCAACAATAAAAGACACTTTTTTAGAAATGGGGCCTTTTGGGGGAATTTTAAGTGCCTTTAAACAAGACCCAAATGCAGCATGGTTTACTGTTGCAACAGATATACCTTTTGTCGACCAGCAGGCATTAAATAAACTAGTTGAAAACCGTAATCTCTCTAAAATTGCCACTTGTTTTCACAACTCAAAAACTGGGTTTCCAGAACCTCTAATTACTATTTGGGAGCCACGTGCTTACCCCGCAATGCTCAGGTTTTTAGGCGATGGGTACAATTGCCCGCGCAAAGTTTTGATCAATTGTGATGTTGAAGAAATTGAGGTTCCCTCAGAAAAGGTTTTTACCAACATAAATACTCCCGAAGATTTAAATAAAATAGATATTTAATTTCTATCGAAAAGGAATAATTGGGTAAGTTTCTCCTTTTTTAAACAGTGTTTTGCCTTGTGGAATAACTATAAAAGCATCAGCATATACCAAATTGGCTAAATCTCCTGAACCATTTCCGGTAATGGGATAAGCAAGGTTTTTTCCTTCTGCCGTATTTTCAAGTTTTACTTGTAAAAAGTACGTAAGGTCTGGGTTAAAGTTTAAATCTTCGGCCAACGCGGCATATTGTAGTTTTTGATTTTTTATGCCTAGCGATTTATTTAACCAATTTTTAAAATAAAACTGAGTACAAGCAAAAGTTGAAACAGGATTTCCAGGAAAAGCGAAAATCGTATTACCTAAATCAGTTGTTCCAAACCAAAATGGTTTTCCTGGGCGTTGTAAAACTTTATGAAAATGTTTTTTTACGCCAACCTCTTGTAATGCTTCAGGCAAAAAATCGAATTTACCTTTTGAAACAGCCCCACTAAAAATTAGCACATCATAACTTTTCAAATACTCTTTTAATTGAGAGATTATTTCTTCTTTTTGGTCAACCAAGTGAGCTGTTTGAGCTTCTATACCAAGTTGCTGCAAAATACTTTGAATTTGCCAAATATTACTTTTTCTAATTTGGTGAGGCTTTGGCGTTTCATGAACATCTACCAACTCATCGCCTGTTGAAATAATTAAAACATTAGGAAGTTTGGCAACCAAAATTTCGCTTTCTCCTACTGTGGCGCAAACCCCAATTTCGGCAGGAGATAAAACTGTACCTTCTTCGATAATCTGCTCACCCTTTTGCTTGTCAGAACCTTGGTAGTGAATGTTTTGCCCCTTCTTTAATTGATTACTAGTTATGGTGGCAATACCATTATTTATGGAAACATCTTCGTATCTAATTACAGTATCAGTCGATTTAGGCAACATTGCTCCAGTCATTACTTCTAGGCAATTGTTAGAATCTTTTAATTTTTGTTGAGGCGCCCCTGCGGCTCCTATTCCTTCTACTTTATAAGACCTTTGGCCACTTTCAAAACTTTTATATTCAATGGCAATTCCATCCATAGTTACCCTATGGAAAGGAGGAAAATCCCTATCGGCTAAAATGGGTTTTCGTAAAATACGATTCAATGCTTTTTGCAAAGGCACTTTTTCAACCCCAAAATCTTTGGCAAATGAATTTACAATTTGCAGGGCTTTTTCAACGGTAATCATTATCCTCCTATTGTGGCCATCGATTCTGAAATAGGTATATTACTATCTCTTCTTTTTTCAGCTTCAAAGCCATTTTTTGCCCTATGGTTTAAAGCCACTTTTAAAGCCGAAACAATTTCTTTATCTGTAGATCCATTTCGCATCATATCACGAAAGTTAATTACGCCTTCTCCATACAAGCAAGTTCTTAGACTTCCTTTTGGGGTTAGCCGAATACGATTACAATCGCCACAAATAGTTCGGGTAAAAGCAGGTATTATTCCGAAAGAACCTTTGTACTCTTTTACCTTGAAATTTTTAGAAGTAGAGCTTTTTTGGTCAATTAATTTTTCTACCTGAAATTTAGATTCAATATGACCTAATATTTTTTTCATAGGCCATAACTCTTGGTTGCCTTGTCCTAAAGTTCCATTAAATGGCATTTCTTCAATAAACCTAACAGCAACATCATAATGTTTTGTAAGCTCAATAAAAGATTCAATATCTTCAATATTTTTCCCATCCATCACCACCATATTTAGTTTGGTTTTGATGGTAGACTCCATCAAGGCAAATAAAGTTTCATGAACTTGATCAAAAATATCACGACGAGTAATTTGAAAAAACCTTTCTTTATTCAAACTATCTAAACTTAAATTGATGGAGTTTATCCCCATGTCTTCTAACTGTTTTAGATAGGGTAAAGTCTTGGTTCCGTTGGTAGTAATATTTACCTCCAAAATGCCTTTTACTTGTGTTAACTTAGATAAAAATGGTACAACATCTTTACGCACAAAAGGCTCGCCTCCTGTTATTCGCACCTTCGAAATTCCTTCAGCAGCAAAAACCTTAACCAACCGAAGCATTTCTTCATAGCTTAACAAATCAGACCTATTGATGTATTGAATTCCAGATTGAGGCATACAATAAAAACATCGCAGATTGCATCTATCTGTAATGGCTAATCTCAGGTAATTTATTTCTCTGCCGTGGTTATCTAAAATCATGTTGCGTTGCGAAGATAGCAATCTCTAAACCTTACATTTGTGATATAGATTGCATTTTTTTATGAAAATAAAGTTGGTAGCTTTTGGTATTGCTCGTGATATTTTGAAAGACTCAAATATCTCTTTTTTGTTTACTGATGGCAAAACCATTGGAGATTTAAAAAAAGCTTTAACCAAACAATACCCTGAGTTTGAAAAACTAGCAAGCTTAAGGTTTGCAGTTGGCGAAGATTACCAAGAAGATGATTTTGAACTTTCTGAAGAAAATGAAGTAGTAATTATACCACCTGTAAGCGGAGGATAATGATAGATATACAATTAACAGCAGCTGAATTAAACAGCAAAACATGTGAAGAATTTGTTGCTTCAAACCAAGCAGGAGGAACCGCTATTTTTATTGGAACTGTTAGAAACCAAACCAAAAACAAATCGGTTTTAAAATTAGAATTTGAGGCTTACATACCCATGGCCAAAAAAGAAATGCAAAAAATTGCAGAGCAAGCCATGCAAAAATTTGATGCAATAAAAATTAGCATTCATCATAGAGTTGGCGTTTTACAAATTGGCGAAATACCTGTTATAATAGCGGTAAGTACTCCGCATAGAAAAGCTGCCTTTGAAGCTTGTGAATTTTGCATTGATACATTAAAGGAAACCGTGCCTATTTGGAAAAAGGAATTTTTTGACGATGGTGAAGTTTGGGTTGCGGCGCATCCTTAAACAATATTAATCAGTTAAATTAGAGAGCTTTTTTCTTCCGTAATAACTTACTAATGGCATTACAAAGGAGTAACTCATGTAAATAAACCCTGAAACCATAAAGGTATAGTTGCCTGCCAATTCAAAAAAAGCTATAGTTGCCGAAAGCATTGGAATTACCCCTGATGCCAAATTCATAAAAATGGTGTTTTTGGTTAATTGAATTTCAATAATTGATAGTCCAATCATTTCTTTCCTTTTTAAAGCCCTTGTATTCAGCCAAACAAAAACAAAAAATATTGCTGCTGCACCAAAACCATAAATAACCATAAGGCTTGCTGTATCTTTTGGATGGATGGTTTCTGTAAATAAGTGATTTAGCAATTCTTGATTACTTGTAATTAATCCTTGGTATAAATCAACCAAAATTCTAAACATAAACTTTAGTGGGTAGGTATAAAACAACACTAAAAACAAAACAATTGTATTGATGGCAGTAGTTGAGGCATCTCTCAGGCCAAACCTGATAAAAAATAAATAATGCTGATACCAAATCCACATCAAAACAGAAATTGTGCCTGCAAATGGCACAAAGTCTTTGATAAAAATTTTTAATTCATCAAACGTTGTTGGTGGATTACTCGAAATCAATAGCATACCAATGGCAATAGCAAAAACACCATCACTTAAAGATTCAAATCAAGTGGCAATATTTCAATAGTTACCGTAGCATATTTTCAATCAAGATTTTATGCCCCTGAGCTGTGCAATGGAATACCCATAGTAGATTTAGAATATAATTTTCAAAAGCCTGAAGCAAAAAAACATAGATTTTACAATGTTTATGCAAGAATTACAGACCAACAATCTTTAACCATTTTAGAAAATTGGAACACACCTATCGAGAATTGGTTTTACCCTAACCCAGCAAAAAATCAAATTGCTTTAAAGGGTTTAGAAAATGTAAAATCATTTAAAATTTATGGATTAAATGGCCAAATAGTAAAGCAAGGCTTGATAAACCAAAATGTAATTAATACAGAAAGTTTATCACCAAATTTTTACATTTTAGAGGTTTTTGACGAAAAGACTGCTTTTAAATCTAAATTGGTTATTCAATAGATTGAATTAAACCAAAAAATTAGCACAAAAAAAAGGCGAGCAATGCTCGCCTTTTTTAATTTTTAATTAATTATTAAAAAAATTATTTCACTTGGTTAACATGAACATCCATTTGAGGGAATGGGAAGTCAAGACCATGTCCTTCAAACTCTTTGTAAACTCTTTCGTTAAAATCAAAGAAAACACCCCAATAATCTGCAGCATTTACCCAAGCTCTAACTGTAATGTTTACAGAGCTATCTGCCAAAGCGCCTAAGGCTACAAAATATGCTGGATCTTTTAAAACCCTTGCATCTTCCTCTAACATTTTTGAAATTACTTCTTTGGCTTTGCTATAATCATTGCCATAAGCAATCCCTACAGTCCAATCAACTCTTCTTGTAGCTTCTTTAGAAAAATTGGTTAATGAACCGGTAGCCAAATTTCCATTAGGAATAATAATTACCTTGTTGTCAGGTGTATTTAAAATGGTATTAAAAATTTGAATTTCCTTTACAGTTCCCATATAACCCGCGCCATCAATAAAATCACCAACTTTATAAGGTTTAAACAATAACACCATTATTCCGCCTGCAAAGTTCGAAAGTGTGCCTTGTAAGGCTAAACCAATCGCTAAACCTGCTGCTCCTAATACAGCAATAAAGCTTGTCATTTCAATGCCAACCATTCCTAAAACAGAAATAATTAACATGGCTTTTAACGATATGCTAATTAAGGTTCTTAACCAGCTAGAAAGTGTTGGATCAAAATCTCTTTTATCCATTACTTTTCTAGTGCCGTTTACAACAGCTTTAATCACCTGACTACCAATTAGGTAAACAACAATAGCGATTAAAATATTGAGTCCATTTTCTACAACGTAACCCAAAACTAAGTCTTTGTATTGATCTAATTTTTCCATTTTTTGTTAAATTCTGAATCGCAAATTTGAAAAAAACTAATCGTTTGATTTTATAAATCTTCGATTATTTCTTTCAATTGGTTGAATTGCTCATCTATAACATCTAAATGCATTACAAAACGCACCAATTGTTTGCCCATTGAAACAGCAATTACTCCTTTATCTTTAAGGTTTTCAAGAAATTTTTGATCATCAATATTTTGTTGCAGTTTAAAAATTACCAAATTGGTTTCTACTGAATACAATTTTTCAACAAATGGTTTTTCTTTAAGCAACTCTGCTATAACTTGAGCTCTTAAATGGTCTACCTTTAACCTATCTATATTATTTTGAAGCGCATACAGACCTGCAGCAGCCAAGTACCCTGCTTGTCTCATTCCACCCCCAAAAACCTTTCTTATTCTTCTTGCTTGTTTAATAAAATCGTTTGAACCTAACAATAAAGAACCCACGGGGGCGCCTAAGCCTTTGCTCAAGCAAATTGAAATAGAATCGAAGATTTCGCCAATTTCATGCAAGGGATATTTTTTTTCTACCCAAGCATTAAAAAATCTTGCGCCATCTAGGTGGAATGGAATATTGTTGGCTTTTGCTGCTTTGCTTAATGCAACCATATCTTCTAACTCCCAAATTGAGCCTCCACCTTTGTTGCAGGTATTTTCTATGGCTAGTAATCCAGTTCTAGGAAAATGAATATCATCTGGATTTATCCTGCTTAAAAAATCATCAACACCAAAAATTCCGTTTTCTGATGGAATTAATTTTACTGAACAGCCAGAATTAAAAGCAATTCCGCCACCTTCATAAACAAAAATATGAGCCTTTTCTGCGCAAATAACCTCATCGCCTGGCTTGGTATGCACCTTAATAGCTATTTGATTTGTCATGGTTCCAGAGGCACAAAAAAGTGCGTTTTCCATACCAAACATCTCAGCAGCAAAACTTTCAAGCTCATTTATTGTTGGGTCTTCACCAAATACATCATCGCCAACCTTGGCGTTTTGCATTTCAAAGAGCATTTTTGCCGTTGGTCGTGTTAATGTGTCACTTCTTAAATCTATTTTATTTTCGAGCATTTTTACTTTTATTTTTACCGATTTTAAAGCATGAAAAATAATATATCTCTCTTACTATATACAATAATATTTGCCTTATTAATCAACTTCAATTTAATTGGGCAAGATTTTAAAGTAGCCATATTTTTAAACGATAAACCCAATAACAATTTTGACCCATATACCTTTTTCGACCAAAAAGCCATAGAAAGAAGAGTTAAGCACAACTTACCTCTTTTTGATTATTCTGATTTACCCGTTAATACAACTTATGTTGAAGAAATATCTGAAAACGTAAATCAAGTTAAAGCTGTTTCAAGATGGTTAAATGCTGTTATCGCTTTCGCTGATGAAAACCAAGTTGATACGCTAAAAGCCTTGCACTTTGTAAAAGAAGTTGAAGTTTTAAAAATTTACGAAAAAGCGATTAGTTCTAAGCAAATTGAAATTGAAATAAATTCTGGTTGGGAAAAACTGAGGGTAAAGCAAATTAACAGAATGGGTTATCAATTTTTTAAAGATCAAAATATTGATGGTTCTGGTGTGAGAGTGGCCGTTTTTGATGCTGGTT
>Ga0209533_1000006_pt1 | contig 219488 bp, 216 predicted proteins | sample COG_04_FD_184748 | JGI IMG/M metagenome (GOLD analysis project Ga0209533, IMG submission 184748) | Pelagic Microbial community sample from North Sea - COGITO 998_met_04 (SPAdes) (version 2) | ecosystem: Environmental > Aquatic > Marine > Neritic zone/Coastal water | place: Helgoland, sampling...
CCACCACCACCAGCACCCAAACCAGCACCAGAACCAGAACCAGAACCGGAACCAGCACCCCCACCACCACCACCACCACCACCACCAGCACCAGCACCAGCGAAAAAGACGAAAAAGAAAGTCGGAATAGAAACAAATGTTGAAGTGGTAAATGGTATTTGTGTTATAAAAGCTACAATAAAAGCTACAATAAATAATCTTAATGAAGAATCAATAACTTTCTATCCACTACCACCACCAGAAAATGATATTAAAATAATTAATAATGGTAAAATTGCGAAATATCCTTGTGATAAGTATGATGGAAAGACTATTGTAGTATCATTAGAGTCTAATGAATATACAGCAACATCAGTTACAGTTACAGTTGCATGTGGTTTAGTTCCATCAAGAAAATCTGCTAGGAAACGTCAAATTAATACTGAAGACAAAACCAGAAAACCACTAAATCTAAGTAATTATGAGAGAATAGATAATAAAACAAACAATTTAAATAGACAGTATAATTCAAAAGAATTGGCAGAAAAGGCATACTTAACAGCAGAATCTACAGCAGTTCAAGGGAAACCAGAATTTAAGTCATCAATAAGAAATGATAAAATAACAAACAATAATAAAATTAAAGAAATCGCTAATGAATATGTAAGGATAAGAAATAATAGACCAACAAATAGTCATAGAATAATATTTACACAAGCAAAAGCAAAAGCAGAAGCAAAAGCAAAAGCAAAAGAAGAAGCAAAAGCAAACTCATAAAGAGAACCAAAAAAAAGTAATTCTAATCAAAGAACAATTAATAAAATACATCAAATAATAATTATCTTACCATCCAACCCCAATAATATCGTCAAATGTTAAAGATGATTCTGTCAACCACTTCGTAACATCATCTCTTGTTCTCTCTTCAACAGGAGGCAACATTGAAATATTATGTTCATCTTCTTTAATATCTATTTGACTTTGAAGAATTTTCATTTTCTTTTCGTGTGTAAGAGTAGACAGACACTTCATAAGAGTATCCTCGCTTAGAGTTGTCTTACCTACACAAGTTTCTGGATAACTCTTATAGTATTCCATAGGGTATTGTTTATGATAACACTTAACAATGCTATCTTTTGTAGTTCCGTAATTAATTGTTTCAGACATTTTTTAATAATAATAAAATTGGTTTTGTAATAAATCAATTTTTTTTTATAACTATAACCCAAATTTTGCGGTAACTATAACCCAAATTTTGCGGTATATTTTTTTTTAAATTTTATTTATTTATGTATAAATGAAAATCAATGTTATATCTTTAAACAACGGACATTCCCTTACTGAAGACGCCCAAACTTTAGCGTATTCACTTAAAAAAATATATAGAAAAAAAAAAATCTTATTTACTTACTATCAATTTAGGGAAACTGTAGCGAAAGTCGCAGATATAAATATATTCTTAGGTATTGTTAATTATTCTCTCTTCAAATATTCACCCATTAATATTTTGATAATAGACCCACATAAATTCCATAAATTATGGACACCTTGTTTTAAAAAATTGGATTATGTTTTAGTTAAAACCCAATATTCATATGATATTGTTTCACAAATAACAGATAAAGAAAAAATATACAATATAGGATGGAAAAATAAAGACTATTTAGATACTTCTGTCACCAAAGACTATAACTCCTTTCTCGCCATTATGGGTCATTCCTCATTTAGACAAGTTGAAAAACTATTATCTAAATGGAAAGAAGATTATCCAAAATTAACTATACTTTGCGGAACTAACTATTTCGAAAATAAAGAAATGGAAAAAAAAGAACAAGACAATATTGAATATATAGATAAATATTTACCTATAGACGATTTCGTTAAATTAATTAACCAAAAAGGAATACATTTCTGTTTAGGTTCTGCTACTAGTTTTGCGAATACACTCCATTTATGTCAAACTGTTAAATCTATTCCAGTTACTTTAGACTGTATTTTATATAAAAATTATGTTAGTAACTTAGACGGTTTCTTAGTTAAAACTAAAAAGAAAAAGAAACTTAAATATACCTTGGGGAGTGAATATAGTATAAATGAAGAAGATTTAGAAAAAGTTATTGAAAAGATTATCAAAATTCAGAAAGAAGACGAAATATTATTAGAGGAAATGACAGAAAAATGTAAAAAAAATATTAGAGAAGACGAAATGGCATTTGATAAAAATTTAAAACATTTCTTCGACAAAGTATGGGAAAAACATAACTCTATAAAGGAATTGAAAAAAGATTTGGAAATATATGAAGACGAATTACCCACTGTTTCTATTATCACACCTACATATAATAAAAGGAAGTTTTTTAAATTAAGTGTTCGCAATTTCCAAAAAGCAGATTACCCACAAGATAAAATAGAATGGATTATCATTGACGACGGAGAAGAAGAAATTAAAGATTTAATACCAGAACAAGATAATATTAAATATATAAAACTTAGTCAAGAAGAAATAAAAGAATATATTAATGTAAATGAAATAACTCAAAATGAAATAACTCAAAATGAAATAAATGAAAATGTAAATGATACTGAAGAAAAAGAAAAAATAACTAAAAAAAAATTATCTATAGGAGCAAAAAGAAATATAGCGTGTGAAAAAGCAAAAGGAGAATATATAGTATGTATGGATGACGATGATTATTATACACCACAGTCAGTTAAATTTAGAGTAGCTAGTATGATACATTTAAATAAGAATGTTGTAGGTTGTAGTGGTTTAGGTTTATTAGAAATCAATAAGATTATATCAAATGTTAATTTATCGTCGTATTCTGTAGGGTATGAATTTAGGATATTCGAACATACAATGGGATTTAAGAAATCTCATTGGGAAAATAATAAATTCTTAAATACTTCTTTAGGAGAAGGACGAAATTTAATAGACAAAGATATTAATGATTATGAAGATATTCATTGGGAACAAATAGGAATTTCTTTTAAACATTATAATAATACAAATTCTAGAATGACAATTTCCGGACAAACTAATGGTTCACACTTTAATATTAATGATGAAGTATTTGAACTTGTTACCAATATTGAAGAAAGTGCCGAAGAAGATAAAGAAATGATTGTAAAACATAAAAAGGAATTGGAAGATAAAAAAAACGAATATATTAAGAAAGATAAGGAATTAGAAGAAAAACTTGATAGTGAAAGCTTTTTAGAAAATCAAACGAAATAGCAGACCCATAATTATAATTTTGTAAAAAAATAATGTTCTTCTAAGTTTTTTTCTATATCTCCCCTTAATAATGAATTAAATGTCTTTATTTCATATAATATCTCTAATATTATATCCTCGTAATTACCTTCTTTTAAAATGTCATTTTTATTTATATTTATATCCTTTTTATTTTCATTTACATTTATTTTCATTATATAATCATTAGACTTTTTAGAAATATTACTAATACTAAATCTATGATTATTAATTTTTATACCTTTAATATCATTAAGGATAGGAGTATCTAATGAAAACTTAGCAATATTATTTCTATAAACTAAATTACTAATTAATTCTGTAAAAAAGATTTCTTCTTCATTAGTATTTATAACACACCCATTAATATATGAATTTTCAAGTATAGAATTATAAATTGCTAAGTTAGAATATAAATTATTAATAATATTAATTTTTTGTAATTCTAAATTATATTCATTATCTTCCATATCCAAATCAATACCTAAGTTAATTTCACTATTTTTAATTACTATATCGCTATATTGACAATTTATAATGTTAGTATTAGAAACTGAATTTTGTATTTTAATATTTCCATTAATTATTTCTAATTTATTTCCAATTGCTAAATTAATTATATTTCTTTCTTCTATATTAAAACATATTAAATCAATATCAGTATCCATAATTACTAAGTTTCCATTTTCTATATGAATTAAATTTTTATTTTCAAAAACTTCATCGCAAATTACTAAATTACAAAATTTGACTAAGTTATTACATCCTAAATCTATTGTATTACTTTTACTATAATAATCCAATTCCTTATCTATTGTATATGTATCAATATAAATAATTTGATTTTCATTAATATTTGATTCAATCTTAATATTCAAATCTTTTATACTAGTATTACTACTAATATTAAGTTTCTTGAATTGGATAAATGTATTTTCATTTCCACTACCTTCTATGGAAACAAAAGTAGGTATGGAAATATTTTCTTCTAAATAAATACCAGGTGATAATTTAATAATCCATTGATTATGAAGGTCGCGTTTAAATTTGTATAGGTCTAAGTTTAAGATGAATTGTATTGCTTCATTGATAGAATAAAAATCTGATTTAGATAAATCATTACTAATATTTTCTGGTAATCCAAAATTATTACAAAACTTATATGATGATATATTAATTATATGTTGATATATTTGTGATTTACTGCTGGAAATACTGTCTAACTTTCCAGTTTCAGAATTAATTACTAAGTTATTACCAACTTTAATATAACCTAAATTATCATTTGTAGCAATACGAGGCATAATATTAGACCAATCATTATTTTCGCAGTCTTTTTGTCCTGTATAAACCTCAAATAAGTTATCAGTTTTATTAAATCTAATACAACCGGGGAAATTGCGTTTACTATCATTGATTCTTAATCCTCCATCTAGAACATCTAATTTTTTAATAATTTCACTCATAATAAATTTAATAATTACAAATTTTTTAAATTTTATTATCTAACCTAATATTATAAAATGATTATACAAACAAGTACACCACAACAAATTATTTCTCTTGACCAAGAAAAAAAAAAAGGAATTGTATTAATATGGTTTTATGCCACATGGTGTGGCCATTGTGTAGATATGGAGGGGGAATGGGAAAAATTAAGCAATAATTCACCTAAAGGATTAAAACTCGCTAAAATAGAAAGTAGTAATATGGACAATTACAAAAAATCACCAGGAGAAGAAGAATTAAGAGGTTTTCCTACATTAAGATTATATAGTAAAGGTGAATTAATTAAGGAATACGACGGAGAAAGAAGTTATCAAGGAATTTATGATTTCGCGAATGATTATTTAAAAAAACACAATAATGTTACAAAAAATAATTTATTAATGGTTAAAGCAAGAAGAGGTAATAAGATTAATAAAAAATTAATAAACCAAATTATTAGTAATAAAAAAAAAACTAATAAAATGAAAAAAAAAAATAATAAAAATAAAAAAACTAAAAATAAAACTAAAACTAAAAAGAAAAAAACTTCCCCTAAGAAAAAAAGAAGACAGGCGGGTGGTCACGTCAAACACGGTTTTGAAGTTGAAATATAATTTATTCAACATTCATTTCTAAATTTTCTTCTTCTATTGGTGTTTCCTCCTCCTCCGCAGGTTCTTCCTTGACAGCAAGTGCCTCTTCAACTACTGGGGCTTCCTCAACAGCAGGTCCATCGTCGACAGTAGAAGAAGAAAAACTTGTTTTTAATGAATTAAGTTCTTCAGTTAAACTATTTACTTCGGCTTCTAAAGATTGAATATTATCCTTTAATGAAGTTACTTCTTCAACTTTAGATTTGGTAAGGTCATTGAGGTCAGAACGCAAATTTTGACACATTAAGGAATTATTCCTAATTACATTTAAAGCATTTGACATTTTATATAATATAGATATAAGATTTTTTTTATAAAAATACGAGTTAAAAATTTATTTTAACTGTGTTAAAAATTTATTTTAACTGTGTTAAAAATTTATTTTAATTGTGTAGTATTTTTAATAATTATTTCATTAACACACTTTTCTTTACTAGATAATATTATATCAAGTGATTCTAACCATTCTTTACTATTATTTTTATCTTTTTCAACTTGAATTAAAATATTATTTATTATATTAATTTGATTATCATTCCATAATTTTTTCAATTCCCTATATATTTGATTATCATCTTCACTTATATTTTCAATTTTTACATCTTTTTTATTTGAAACTTTAGTATCTTCTTTTTTATTTTTAAAAAACTCACTCATACATTCTCCAGTTGAATTAATAAACAAATCTATAATATTGATATATAATTCTAAAGAATGAGAAATTATAGAATTTTCTTCATATGAATTTTTCAATTTATCTAAACCTTTTTTAGCCAATAGAAATATATTCTTAATATCTTCATTTTCTCTAGAATACCATTGTGTTGATTTTAAAATAGGATTATAAATATTATGTAAATCTTCTCGTTTATCACCCGAACCCCACCTTATAGTTCCTTGTAAAAAATTAGGTTCACTAAAAGCAATTTTATTTTCATATATACTTATTTTAGTTCCTGTAGGTTTATAAGATAATATAGCGCATCTTACTATACAAGTAAGAGGATCTAATACATAATGTTTAACTTCTTTGTTAAATAAATATTTGGCTAAATATTTTGGTAAAATATCTATAGATAAAGACATGATTATATATAATTTATGTTTTTTTTATAAATAATTTAATTTATAATATTTTAATTTATAAATTTTTAATAAAAAAATTGATATTTTATAAAAATATTTATAAAGTATAATATATACAATAAATAATGATTATTCCAATTCGATGTATGACATGTGGTAAGGTACTAGCAGACCTATGGAACCACTACCAAAATGAAATTAACAAGGAGAAAACACCAGAAGATACAATTAATATCAATTCTAAGAAAATAGAAAAAACACATAGAGGGAAAGTAATGGATCAACTAGAATTAAAGAGATATTGTTGTAGAAAACATCTTTTAACTCATTCTGATTTAATTGATATAATTTAATTTAGTATAAAATATTTAGTGATAAGTTATAGGAAATTATATTTTTTTATAATATTAATATAAATATAATGTCTAGAAAAACTGAATTAATACCTAAAAAATTAAAACAATTATTAAAAGTCAAAGAGTATCAATATGTAGTATTTGTTATATTATTATTATTTATGTCTTTTCAAATTAATAGACAAATCAATAATACTAATAAACTTATATGTTTATTATTAGGTTTAGTTATTTGTATTTACCAACCTATAATGCTTATTCCTTTTTTGATTTTCCTAATAACTATTTATTATTTATTTAAGAATCGAAAAAGTAGAAATATTATTGAACCTTTCGAATTGGGAGATAATTGCGATGACCCATATGGTAAAAAAGGTGTTAATGTAGATGATGTTAATAAAAAAATTTTAAATGCTTTAGAAAAAGGGAAAATGGAATGTAAATATAAGTCATTAATTCATCCACATCATATAAATCATAAAACCTTTATGAAATATATAGCAATAAAAGATAAAAAAAATATAGAAAATAAATTATATTTTTATAGGAATTTTTTTAATATTTATTTTTTCGATGAAAATAAAGAAGAAGATTGGAAAGTTATTAATTATATTTTAACTAAAACAAGTAATTTTGATGATTTAATAGATATAATAGACGTAACTGATTCAAGTGGTACTTTTATAGAAGCAATATCTATTAAAAATAAAGATAATGATAAAGAAGACTTATTAAATAAGTTAGAAAAGGATTATAAAAAATTAGGTATGTTTTTTTATCAGAATAAAGACACTAGTTATATGATTAACAATCAAATTATGAATTTATTAAAAAATATGGGTTTATATCCTATTTATATGAACAAATATATAGATAATGAATTATTGGAACACCAATTATATAAAGATATAGAAGAAATTAAAAAACAGGATAAGAAATTAAGAAGGGAATATGAAGAAATTAAAAAACATATTTATGAATTGGGTATTTTACATTATAAAGCAATTATGGATATGGATAACAAATATTATTTTATAAATGTAGAAAATTTAGAATTAGATTTTGAACCTTATACTATTTATAATAAAAACTTTACTAAAAATAAAAATTTTATAAGTAGATATGAAAAAATAAATGAATATTTTTTGCTAAGAGAAGTAAAAATAGAAGAAGAAAAAATAACTAATTTACTTAGCAAAGATAGTATAAGATTATTTAATTCATATAAAATAAAAAATGATAAAATAATTAATAGAACTGAATTAGAAAATAAAGTGTTTATTCCATTATCAAAATTTATAAGTGATAATATAGATAAATTAAATTTATTAGAGGAAAATTATTATAAAATAAGTCCTAATAGGGAAATTGCTTATAATTATTTAACTTTATTATTTATATTTAATGGAAGTATAAAAAAAGGTAATGAAATAATAAAATTCACAGATTATTTAGGAGAAGGATTAGAAAAAGGTTTTATTACCGATTTATATAAAAATAAAAAGGATATATTCGAGAAACAAATTATAGGAGAAAAACTAAGTGGATTATATACTATAACCAGTGAAGACGACTTATTAATAGATAATATTTTATATTATTATCAATTATATCATACTGATTATGAAGTTGAAAAAATATATCCAATAGATTATCATATAAAAGAAAAAAAAGAAGAAAAAAAAGAAAAAAAAGATGAAAAAACAGAAGGAATAACAAATAAAACAGACCAACAACAATATAATTATCAATTACAATTAGATTCTGATTTCGATAATAAATTACTGAAAGATAAAAAGAAACAGCAATTAGAGAGATACTATGAATTATTAGATAGTGAAAAATACGATTCAATAGATAGTTTAAATAAATTGGCAGAAGTCAGAAATAAAGAACTCGCAATAGAAAAACAAAGTTTTACTAAAAAAGTAGACGATTTTTCAACAACATTATTTTCTCTTATAGATGAAATTACCGATTTAATAAAAAAAGCATATAATGATAATTTAGGTAAAGACTTAACACTTTATCAAAAATATATATTGTTTTTCGAAAAATTGTTAAATATATTAATAAAGGAAGATAGAGCACTTCACACAGGTTTTTTAATGATAATAATAGCTCTACTATTATATTTCTTAGATAACAAATCAAATACAGTATCTTGTGGATGTAATAATAATTCGGGGTTATCAAATATATTACAATTAATCAAAACTAAATAAATTATTTAAAACCTAAATTATTATAAAAATATAAACTGTAAATAATAATGTCTTTTCGAAATTTTATAAATAATGGAATAATAAGTATTATTAAAAATAATCCTTATCAACCTAAATTATTTTTCTTTCAAATAGGTTGTTTTCCTAGTTCCGAAGAAAATATAAATCATCAATATCCTAATATTATAAATAAGTATAAACAGGAATTTCCTAATTTACAAATATATCAAGTATGGATAGACCAAATGTATAAAGAAAATCCTAGTAATCATTTATATAGTAATATTTTAGTATATCCTGAATTTATAACTCCAGAGAACTATAATAGTATAGTAGAATTATGTCATTTTATGAATAACTATAATACTTTAAGTATTATTATGGAATTCACTTCTACAGTAAGAGAACAATATTTTAATAAAGAAAATATGACTGACTATTTATATATTACACCCAGTGAATGTATGATAAATACTAAACATATACTTTTTAATCCTATACTGAAATACCAACATAAATATTGTTTTTTTAGACCAGATAAGGATCCAGCACTTTCAAAATATTTAAACAATAATGTAAGTATGAGAGAAATGGAATTTATAATGGGGGATTTAGAAAGAAGAAAGAAAAAATTACCCTACTATAAAAGTGTATTAAGTATTATGAGAATGGATTTAGAAGATGGAAATATTAAAGTAGAAAAGAATTATAATAAAAATTATAATTATTTTTTTATGATTACTAAAAATATTCAATACAGATTAGGAGGATATGAAAATTATTCGACAAAAATACTATTAGAAGAATTTAAAAATGGAGAACAAAAAAACTTAGAAATTTATATATATGATATAGCATTTAATATATTACATGATAGTTTAGTGTTTTTATATAGAGATAAAAATTTAATTGAAGAAAATTATGGGAAAATATTATTTAGTAATGATGATGAATTACAAAAATGTATAGATTATTTTATAATCAACTCTGTATAGATTATTTTATAATCAACTCTGTATAGATTATTTTATAATCAACTCTGTATAGATTATTTTATAATCAACTCTGTATAGATTATTTTATAATTAAAACAACTTTTTTCTTTTAATAGTTTCGCTAATTTTTGAAATAGCTAAAATATAGCAAGAATTTCGCATTGTTATATGTTCTTTTTTATGTTTTGTATATACTCGATTAAATGTTTCTTTCATTAATTCAGTAAGTCTTTCCAATACTATTTTTTCTTGCCAATATTCGCTTCTTTTATTTTGTAACCATTCATAATAACTTACAATAACGCCACCAGAATTTGCCAAAATATCTGGAATTATTTCTATCCCTTTATCTAAAATTATTTTTTCTGCTTCTGAATCAATGGGTCCATTTGCTGCTTCTAATATTAATTTACAATTTAGTTTATTACCTTCTTCTCCTACTATAACTAATTCCTTAGCGGCAGGTATAACAACGAAACATTCTAAAGAAAAAAAGTCTTCTTTATCTATAGTTTCACCATATGGGTATTTTTCAATATTTTTATGCTCCTTACAATGTTGCTGAAGTTTAAAGACATTAAATCCTTCTTCACTTTTAATACACCTTGTATGGTCCGCTACACCAATACATATCATTCCTAATTGAGATAATAATATAGAAGTGTTAGAACCTACATTACCAAATCCTTGAACTATATAGGTTTTACCACATAAATCTATATTACTATTTTCGGCCCATATTTTTATACATTCTACTACTCCAAAACCGGTTGCCTGTTCTCTACCTTTAGAACCGCCGCAATGTATAGATTTACCAGTGAATACGGAGTTGGTATGAGTTCTACCTTTTTTTTGATAAGCATCAGTCATCCAATCCATAATTTGAGAGTTAGTACCTAAATCTGGCGCAGGTATATCTCTATTTTCACCAATATATTTATACATAACTTCGGCATATCCTTTACTAATTCTTTCTAATTCATTTATACTATAATCATATGGATTTATTTTAATACCTCCTTTAGCCCCACCAAAAGGAATATTATTTAAGGCACATTTAATAGTCATCCAAAAAGCCAGAGATTTTACTTCATCTAAATATATATCTTCACTAAATCTAATACCGCCTTTAAATGGACCTAATACATTATTATGTTGAACTCTATATGCTTTAAGCATTTTAACTTTACCATTATCTAATCGAATCGGGTAATTAACCATTATTTCATTTTTAGGACAGGTAATATATTCTCTAATATCTTCATCCAAATCATAATGATCTAAAATTTGATTATATTGCTTAATCGCTAAATCATATAAATTCATTTGATATAATTTAATAATAAATTTTTATTAAAAAAAAAACATTTTAAAATAATATTATAAATTAATATATAATGAGTAGAAAAAAAAATAACTCTAATAACTCTAATAACTCTAATAACTCTAATAACTCTAATAACTCTAATAACTATATTACTAATAAAACAGATATGATTAAAGATGAAGACTTATGGACTGTTATCTATAGTTACTTTAAAGATCTTCCCGAAGATAAAGTAAATAAATTACCCTATAAGAAAAATTATTATTTAACTAATCACCACCTAGATTCTTATAACGATTTTGTTTTAAACAAAATACCCCAAACATTAAAAGAGAATAATCCTCAAACAATTTTCTTACAGAGAGAGGAAGATAAGGATTATAATTATAAATATGAAATAGATTTATATTATGGAGGGATAGAAGGAAAAGAAATTTTTATAGGGAAACCGGTTATAGACCATCAAGATACTCGAAAACAAATGTTTCCAAATGAAGCAAGATTAAAAAATCTAACATATGCGTCTCATATTTTTTGTAATATTGAAATGGTAATAAGGAATAATAGTTTATCAAAGGAAGAAAATGAACATGAAAAAAAAGTATTTGAAAAGATATTTTTATGTACTATGCCAATTATGCTTCATTCTAAGATATGTGTACTTCATAATCATACTTTTGAAACTTTGAGAAGTATGGGAGAATGCCCATATGAACAAGGTGGTTATTTTATAGTAGATGGAATGGAAAAAGTAATAGTATCACACGAAAGAAAAGCAGAAAATAAGATATATGTTCAATCTATGAATGACGATTATATTAGTCATTCTGTAAATATTAAATCTGTTCCACAAGGCAAATTTAAATATCCTAAAACAACTGATATAAGTATTAAAAAAAAAACAGAAACATTAGAAGTAAGATTACCCGGTTTTAGTGAAAAAATACCTTTATTTATTATATTCCGAGCTTTAGGTTATGAATCTGATAAAGAAATATTAGAATTAATATTAGGTGATTTAGAAGATGAGGTTAATAAAGAATTAATAGGAGAATTAATTCCTTCTATATATGAAGGAAGTATATTATATGATAGTATATCTTGTATTAAATATATGCGACAATTTACTAAAGGAAGTTCTGTTAGTGAAGTAATTCATATTCTAAATACAGAATTATTACCACATATAGGAACTTCTTATACAAATAAGGGTTATTTCCTGGGTCATATGATTAAAAAGTTAATATATAATAAAAAAGGTTTAATACTGAATACAGACAGAGATAGTTTTGCTTATAAGCGTGTTGATTTATCCGGATTTTTATTAGCAGGATTATTTAGAGATAGTTTCATTCAATACCAACGAGATATTAAAATTAAGATTGATTCAGAATATAGATTTAACAAATCCACATATATAAATGATGTGGATAATATTATTAATGATGCTAATATAAAAGAAATATTTAATTCTACAAGATTTGTTAGTGATATATTAAAATCCTTTAAAATAGGTAATATTCTTAATAAAAGCGGTTTAATACAATCTCTTAGTAGGCGTAGTTTCTCTGATATTATTTCACATACTAGAAGAATTAATACACCAAGTGGAGGAGATTCACGTATTATGATGGGACAAAGAAAACTACACTCTACACAATTCGGTATTATTTGTCCAATTGAAGCACCTGATGGAGGAAATGTAGGTATTAAGAAACATATGACAGTTATGACACATATTACTTTTGGCTGTGATACTAAACCAATAGAAAAATGCCTTAGACAACTCGGTTTAGTATATTTAGAAGAAATAATACCTGGTGAATTAAAAGAAGGTAAAATATTCCTAAATGGTAATCTTTTAGGAACACACATAGATATAGGAAGATTATTGTATATTCTTAAATTATTTAGGAGAAATGCCATTATAAATATTTTCACTTCCTTAAATTGGGACAGAAGATTTAATGAACTTTATATATCAACTGATGGTGGTCGTTGTACTAGACCAATTCCGGTTGTCAAAGATAATAAAATGTTATTAACAAATGACCATATTAATAAATTAAAAGTTAATTTGTATGATTGGGAAAATATTATTTCAGGTTTTGATAAAAAGAAAACTAGATTAGATTATTATAATTGCGATTATGATTGTAAAGAAAATATAGATAAATTAATTAAATCATTAGAAGAAAACCAAGGAGTATTAGAATATATTGATGTTGATGAATTACATAATTGTTTGGTTGCTTCCTCTCAAGGCATTTTAGAAAAAACTCCTTTAATAGAAGCAAGTTACACACATTGTGAACTTCACCCTTCTATGATTTTAGGACATTTGGGTTTTATTACTCCATTTAGTGATAATAATCAATCTCCTAGAAATGTTTTCAGTGCCGGTCAAGGTAAACAGGCGGTAGGAGTATATTGTAGTAATTATAGGAATAGAATGGATAGTGGGGTTCACGTATTAAATTATCCACAGAAACCTCTCGTAAATACTCGTATGAGTAAATATATTATGAATGCTGATTTACCTTCCGGTAATAATATTATAGTAGCCATAGGTTCATATTCTGGATATAATCAAGAAGATTCCGTTATTATTAATAGAAATTCATTAGATAAAGGGTTATTTAATACAACTTATTATAAAGTCTATGAAGCAGAAGAATTCCGAGATAAACAAACTTCAACTACTTCATTTTATAGTCCATTTGAAGAAAATGATATATCACCTAAAAAAGAATACAATTATAGTAAAATAGATAAATTTGGTGTTATAAGTGAAAATGTATATGTAAAAGAAAAAGACGTATTAGTTAGTCAATTTACAGAAAATGACGAAGGAATAAAAGATACAAGTATAGCTGTTAAAAAAGACGCAGGAGGATTGGTGGATAAAGTATATTTATTTAATACTAATTCTGATAATCAAAGAATGGTTAAAATTCGTCTTTGTACAACTAGAACCCCCGAAGTTGGCGATAAATTCGGTTCCAGACACGGACAAAAAGGGACTATAGGAACTGTAATGAATGCGGAAGATATGCCTTTTACTAAAGAAGGAATAATACCAGATATGATAGTTAATCCTCACGCTTTCCCTAGTCGTATGACTATAGGGCAATTCTTAGAAACAATTGGTTCAAAGATTTCCGCAAGTATGGGTTTTATATTCGACGGAACTGCTTTCCAAGAACATAATATAAGTGAATTAGGAGATATTTTAGAAAAACAATGTAATTATGATAGAAATGGTAATGAAGTATTATATAATGGTAGAACAGGAAAACAACTTAGTTGTCAAATGTTTGTAGGTCCTACATACTATCAAAGATTTAAACAAATGGTCCAAGATAAAATAAATTCAAGAGCAAGAGGCCCGGTTACTATGAGAGAAAGACAACCACCTTCCGGAAGAGCTGCTGGTGGAGGTTTAAGAATAGGAGAGATGGAACGTGACGCTATTATATCACATGGTTTATCACAATTCCTTAAAGAATCAATGATGGAAAGATCGGACGGTAATGATAACTTTGTTACTATAAGTAATCATACTGGTGAATTTGCTGCTTTCAATCCTAAGAAAAATATTTATCTTAGTCCTTCTTGTGACGGTCCTTTAGAATATGAAAAAAATAAATATGGAGATTTGGAATTAGTAAATAAAAATAATAAAAGTTATAGTTTTAGTAGAGTGAATATTCCATATACAGTTCAACTTCTTATACAAGAATGCGAAGCGATGGGATTACAACTAAGACTTAATACAGATAAAAAAATTAAAAACGAATTTAATGAATTACAAGAAAAAACACCAACCGAAACAAATGCGGAAGGTAATAAAAAAACAAAAGAACCTAAAAGTGTAAAGGAAACAAGTGTTAAGGAACCTAAAAGTGTAAAGGAAACAAGTGTTAAGGAACCTAAAAGTGTAAAGGAAACAAGTGTTAAGGAACCTAAAAGTGTAAAGGAAACAAGTGTTAAGGAACCTAAAAGTGTAAAGGAAACAAGTGTAAAGGAAACAAGTGTTAAGGAACCTAAAAGTGTAAATGAAACAAGTGTTAAGGAATAAATTATAAAAAGGTAATAAATAAATATTAAAATTTGATTAAATATAAAAAATTGAAAAAAAATATCAAAATATATTTAAAATATATTTTTATATTAATAGTATAATGGATTTTGAAAATATTTATAAATCAAGGAAAATAATCCTTAAAATGCTAAAACTTAGAGGTTATGATACTGCTAAGTATGAAAATCAAAATAGAGAAGAACTAATGATATTATTTCAAAATAGAGATAAAAAAATTACTACTACACACGATACTATCGATATTTTGTGTGAAGGAGAAAATAACAAGATATTTGTTAAATATATTTTAGCAGATAAAACTAGAAGTAAAGCAATTGAAAAATATGTGATAAATTATTATTACGATGAGTCTTTCTTAGAAAAAGAAGACGAATGTATATTTATTACTAAAGATAAAGTTACATATAAGGGAACATTAGAAAATTATATAAATAATTTGTATCATACAGATAAAATTTTCTGCCAAGTTTTGTGGTTAAATTCTCTTTTATATGATATTACTTTAAATAAACTAGTACCTAAATATGAAATTCTATCAGAAGAGAAAAAACAAGAAGTTATAAAAAAATATAATATAGATGACGAAAAACTTTTACCAAATGTATTAATTAATGATCCGATTGCAGTGTTTTATGGTGTTAAAGAATCTGAATTAGTAAAAATATCATATCCCAGTCATACAAATGGTATAACTATTTTCTACAGATTATGTGTTAACTCTGCTTAATTATACACCTATAAATACATTATAATTCCCGTCAAAAGGTTCTGTTATATCATTGCCTGAAATAACTATAGGACCATTAATACCTTTAACTATTTTACTTTTATTATTATTTCTATTGCCATTTATATTATTTCGATTTATATTCAATTTATTGATATTATTATTAATTTTATTTATATTTATTTTATTAATATTATTTTTAATAGTATTTTTAATATTATTTATGGTGGTATCTTCGTGTTGTACCAATATATCTAAGGGGATAATATTATTGTAAACAATTTCATTTTCCATATTATTAACTAAAATTCTAGCACGAGATATTACTAAGTCAGTTTTATCTCCTTTATTACTCGAAATAACAAAACTTAATGGATTATCGCTTAAATTTCCATTTCCAATTCTTAATGTAATATTTTTATTAAATGTTATTTTGTGTTTAGTTTCTTCTATAGCATCAATAAGAATAGAAAAATAGAAATACTCATTTATAGGTAATTCGTAATAAAAATTAATATATAATTCTCTATCAAAATAGTATTTTTTATCATCTATTAATAAATCATCATAAACTTCAACATTTGAAATATTAATATCATTATTTTCTTTGATATTAGAATTATCATGTTTAGTTGAAAATTGGAAAGTAGGTTTAATTATTTTTGTGGAACTAAAAATTGTATTAGAATCTTCCGTCATACTCTTATTATCCTTTATTAAATTATTAATTACATTTTCATTATTAAGATCCGGAGTTTCCCTATCTAACAATAATCCATATAAATATACAATTCCTAATACTAAAACTATTATTATAAAAAGTAAAATATGTTTTTCCATAATATTATTATTTATATATATAATTAATATTTATACATTAATTAATAAATTAATTAATTTATTTTCTAACATTAATATATTATGAGCGATTTCGAATTAAATGTTTCACACGTAAATTTGAAAAGTTTAAAGGGCAAAAAAGAAATAATAAAAAAAATAGCTTTAAATGACCCAAAACTTAATAATTTTACGACCGCCGTCAAAGACCTCTTCAATTCCCTTAGAAATAATAATTGCGATTGGAAAGTTAACGACAATTTCCTTTTAATGAATATTATCCAACATGGTCTAACATTTACTAAAAAATTAAAAAAAATGAAGACAGAGAAGAAAAAAAAACTTATACTATCCTTAATACTTAATATATTAGAAACTGAATGTAAAAAGAATGAAGACTTAATAGAAATTAAAGAAAAAATAGTAGACGGTATTGAAACCGTTGTAGAACCTGCGTTAGAACTCGCAATGATGACACAAAATAACGAATTTAAAATCCCTAAGAATTTTGTTCTTAGTTTACTTAAAGTTTGTAAACAAGGTCAAAACTAATAATTTTTTTGGCATTTATAATATATAAAAATAGTTTATTTTTTCTATATTATTTTTTATTATATATTATTTTTCTATATATTATTTTTTATACATATAATAGAATAAAAAATACTTGAATAAGTATAACAATATATACTCACTTAAAATAAGAAAATATTGGTTGTTTTTACCTTATTTTAAAACTATAAAGTTTCTAAACCTTCCAATAATTCAAATACTGTTTTAAGATTTTCTATAACTTCATCCTGATAAGTATATGGTAAATCTTTCTCTAAATCTATTACAATTTTTATAAAGAACATATCATTATATGTTTCAAATGTTAATACCATATTCTTATCAATATAAATATTGATTTCGTCATATTCATATTCGTCATGATATTCTTTTTTAGAAGGGAAATAACCTAAATCTTTTACTAAGTTATTTACTATCAATAAATCATATTTGTCATATATAAACATTTCTTTTTCCAAAAGATCAACCTTTTTTGAAATGTTATTTTTATTATTAAATGTTTTATAGTATCCATCTTTATATTTATAAACTTTACCTTGACTATAACTTAATTTATAATTCCTAAAATTTTTAACTAAATCTAATGTATCCTTTAACTTTAGAGAAAAAATTTCGCCACTTGTAATCTTTCCAAATTTAATCTCTAAAGTATTATCCCTTTTATAAGTTTCAATTTGTTGTTTATTAAAATATTTTATTTTTTGAAGTAATGTTTTCATTTTTAATATAAATATTTATATATTTGTTTAAATAAAATCAATTTTAAAATTGATTTAACATTTATTAACTAATTTATTTTTAGATATGGTTTTTACAATAAAATTATCAATTAACGGCGATATAGAAGAAGTCAATATTTTTACAAAAGCAGGAGAAAATTATGAATTTGAAAATTTTAAATCAAAAATTAACAATGAAGAAAAAGATTTCGAGGAATTATATCATTGGGAATTAGATAAGAAAAAAATATTAAAATTATTTGGTAAACACAATGGTGATAAAAAAAATGAAAATATCCACCAATTACCAATAAGTGATATAGAATATAATTATTTTGGCGATTTATTTGTTTGTTTAATAGATAATGAGAAATATTCTTCATTAGATATTGAAATATTTGAAAATATTTATAACGCATTATATCTAAATTTTATGGATAATGATGAAGAAACCGACGAAGAAGGAAAAGAAGAAGAAAATATTTTTAGTGATATTATTAGCGTAGAAGAAGAAAACGAAGAAGAAGAAGAAGAATTTAATATAGATAATTATGGCGATAATAGTGAATCTTCTGGAAATGAATCTGAAGAGGAAGTAAAGAAACCTATTAAAAAAACAAAGAAAAAAAAAGTAATTAAACCAAAAGAAGTTGATAATAAAGATATTATATATGAAGAAAAAGTGTTAACTGAATTAAAAAATATTACTAGGATAAAAACATTAGAAATTTTCTTATCCCTATTAGAAAATAAAGAAGACTATTTTAGAGATTTAGAAAGAAACTTATTTAACTATACTATAAAAATTTGTATTGAAAAAAATATAGTTCCAAGTTGGAATTCAATCTTTATACAAATATATATTAATAAAGCACGCTCATTATATACGAATTTAGATTCGAATAGTTATATCAAAAATAAACGTTTAATAGAAAGACTTAAAAAAAATGAATTTACACCTAAAAAATTAGTTAATATGTCTTATCAAGAACTATTCCCTGAAAACTGGAAAGAATTAATTGATGAAAAATATAGAAGAGACAAAGTATTATTTGAAACTAAAAAAGAAGCAATGACAGACCAATTCCAATGTAAAAAATGTAAAAGTAGGGAAACTTGCTATTATGAAGTTCAAACTCGTAGTGCGGACGAACCTATGACTATCTTTATTACGTGTCTAAATTGCGGAAATAGATGGAAAAATTAAAATTATTACATTCTTATATTCTTATATTAAAATTTTTTAATTATTATAAATTGATAAATCCTCTATTTTCCAATATTCAAATTTATTAATTCCTATTGCTCTTTTTATAATAAAAGGAGTTCTTCTTTGTCTTAATTCTTCTTCCGCAATAAGAATAACATTATCTAAATCTTCGGTTACTTCTATTAACGGTTCAGATCCCATTGCTAGTTGTTGCGCTCTCATACCTAATATTTTGGCATATTCATATTTGGTAAGAATTGGATATGAAATATTTTTACTTATATCATAATTTTTATATAAATCTATATAATTTTCTGAATTTATAATTTCACTTTTTGTTTCAGTCATATTATATTATAATATTTATTTTTTTAAACAGAATTAATCAATTTTATATTTATATAAATATATAATTGAAAAATTTATAATTATAAAGTGGCGTTCATTAGAACTCGGTTTCTCATTCTAATTTCTCATTAGAACTCGTCCACTTCTCCTTACATACACAGCAACAATAAATAAACTTCATTTCTTCTCTATTGTATTTTATATATTTAATTTTCTTAGGTGTATCCTCATTAGTAGGACATTTAACATTAACACATTTAATATTAGTAATAGTGGGTAATGTTGGATCTTCGTAAATATTATCATTAACATAAGTTTTATATGAATATGTATTAACATTATAATTTTGTTTATATACACACTCTTTATTCGCTCCTTCTAAATTTTCTAATTCATATTCTTCTAAACATAATTTACAATAATATTTTAACTTCTCATTCTCATCTATTTTAATATATAACATATTGTTATCATTTGTACAAAAAAACATCTTTTAAATTAGTATAATATTTATTTTTTAAAATAAAAAAATCAATTTTATATATTTATTTTTTATTATATTATAATGTTTAATATAAACCATTGATTCTTCAATATTTGTGCTTCTAACTCTCTTTCTACCTTTATTTCTTAAAATATCAGGCACCAAAGCTTTTTTTTAAAATTCCTTCACTGTCAATACTTAACATATTATCATTTAATGTGCTAATTGAATCAAATTTTACCATTTCTAATTCAGAATCTTTATCCTTTAATAATTTATATTCTCTTAAAACTCCTAAAATGATTCTACTAAATTTGTATATTTTAACAATTCTAAAGCATTATTAGAAATTACTATAAAATTACCAGAAATATCTGTAATATTTATTTTAATATCTTCATTACTATTTTTTGGTTCTTCTGCTGTAATATTACATTTTAAATAACATACTAATGGTTGTTTTTCGGATTGAACTATAAAAGTATAACTAGGTTGTTTATTTATTTTTTTATTTTTTATTACAATAGTAGAACATTCTAATATATCTTAAAATGTTTGTGCTCTCTTTTCTACTTTTTGATATGGATAATTTGTTAGCAAAGAAGGAATCCAACCACCACCCTTTTTACTTTTATTTCTGGCATTTCTTGTATTTCTTTTAGATAATTTTTTATTCATTTATATATTATATAATTAATTATATATAAATTTTTATTTACCAAATAAAATATCATATTCCGAATAAAGTAATTCTATTTTCTCTCTTATAGTATGATAATCACACTCTAATATTTGCATACTATATATACCACTTTTTATCTTCTTTTTATGTAATTTATGGTGATTGCCTAATGTTTTATGATACTTACTAATATTTTTAACAAAATAATTCAACATTATATCTTTAAAATCTTCATACCCTTCAGGAGTTTCATTTATAGCCTTTAATACAGAAGTCTCTAAATTATGATATGTTATCACATTATTAAACTCCTTTGATTTCTGCCCTGTTTCCGTTTCCCAACCAGGTTCATTTTGTATAGGATGTTCATTCATTATTGACTGAATTGATAATAATACAGACGATAACGTTTGGACGCTCGTCCAACCAGGGCCATGCCAAGTATTTAATATGGATAAACATACCTTACCACATTTATATAAATTTGGATGAAATCTAACATTTCCGTTTAAATTTATAAATTTTACTTTAGGAGGATTAATAGGATAATCCTTGGGTATTTCTAAATGAAAAAAATAGAAACCATGAGCATATGGTGAATCTTCCGGTCCTATAATTAATGCCTTAATTTTAAATATATCTTCTTCATCTATAGAAACGTGAATATTTTGTTCTTCTAAATTATTACGTCTAATATTCTTTATATCAGCAGTTATGCGTTTAACAGCGAAATTACTCATTATTACAAAATAATGTTTAGTTCTTAAATTACTTAAAAAAATTTATTCAATTTTGGGCAATTATTAAATAAAAATATATTTAATATTCCCGATATGAATATTAAAGAGTTTATAATCAAATATTTTATGCTTAAAAATATATTTAATAAAAATAATTTAAAAAAAATTGAATTAATTTAAATAAAATTTTTCTGTGAATATATATAAATTGAAAATGGCACAAAATCTTAAATTTAAAACCGTTGATGAATTTTTAAAAAATAGAACAATCATTGATAAATTAGATAAAAATATTTCCCACACTTCATTGGGAGACCACGAACAACAAATTTTTCCTGGTAAATACAATATTAAACCTGAAGAAAAAGACTTCTTCATAGATTTATATACAAAATGGATTTTTAAATATGAAGAAACATTACATCTTACAGAAGCACATGACCCTGAAAAATGTCCTGTGTTGATAGATTTAGATTTTCGATATGAAAATACCGGTTCAGATGAACGAATGTATAGAGAAGAAGATATGAAGTTTTTTATAGAGAAATATTTTGATATTTTAGGAAATTACCTTAAATTTGAAGATAACCAAAGGGAAACCTTTATTCTAGAAAAACCTTCTCCCATCGGACACCCCAAGGATAAAAATATTATGAAGGATGGAGTACATATTATTATACCATATATAGTTTCTAATTATAACGTCTTACACCTTGTAAGAAATGATATTATAAAAGATAAAGAAATAGAGAAACGGTTTAAAGACCTTAAATTCACTAATCCTATTGACGATATTGTAGATAAAGCAGTTATTGAAAAGAATAACTGGTTTATGTATGGTAGTTGTAAACCTGGAAAAGAACCTTATTTGGTAACTAGTATTATAGATTATCAAAAAGGACAATATATTACAACACAAGGACAGAAAAATTATAAGGACGGAGAATTAGTAAAACTTCTTGGTATCAATGATAATTTAGACGATAATTTGTGTTCTTTTAATAAAAGTGAAAGTGATATTAGTAAAGATTATGAAAAAACTTTTGGTAAAACTAAGTCTAAATCTTCTGTAAAAGTTAATAAACGATATATGAAGAAGACAAGTGAAAACCTTGAACTTATAAAAAAAATTGTAAGTATCTTATCCGCGCAAAGAGCAGAAACATTTGATGGATGGATAAGAGTTGGTTGGTGTCTTCATAATATAGATTATTCGTTACTTGATTCATGGATAGAGTTCAGTATGCAGTCTCCTAAATTCGAAGACGGTGTATGTGAACAGAAATGGGCGGAAATGAAAGACGAAGGAGGTTTAGAAATAGGAACCTTATATAGATGGGCGAAAATTGACGATGAAGAAGCATACAAAAGAATTATGCGAGACGATATTGAAAATTTGATTAGGTCAAGTTTAAGTGTTTCCCATTATGACATTGCAAAAGTAGTTTATAAACTTTATAAACACGAATTTAAGTGTGTTTCAAGTAAAAATAGGCAGTGGTATCAGTTTATAAATCACAGGTGGATTGAAATGGATAATTGTACTTCTTTAAGACATAAAATTTCGGAAGAAATAGTTCAAGAATATTGTAATTATGCAGGTAAGTGTAATCAAATTATACAAAATTTAACAGATGAAACACAACAAGAAACCTATATTAAAAGAGGTAAAAAATCATTTGAAATTTCAGGTAAATTAAAAAATATGCCTTTTGTTGATAATATTATTCGTGCTTGTTCTGTTTTATTTCACGATAAAAAATTCTTTGAAAAACTAGACAGTGACGTGAATTTAATCGGTTTTGAAAACGGAGTTTATGATTTAGAAAAAAAAGAATTCAGAGAAGGTTATCCCGATGATTATGTATCATTTAGTGCTGGTATTGATTATGAAAACTTTGATAAAGATGAAGAAATAATCCAACAAGTTCACGAATTTATATGTCAAGTTCTCCCTATTCCCGCGGTTAAAGAATATGTTCTCAAAGTTATGGGTTCTATTCTGAGTGGGAAGACAGGGGAAGAAAAGTTCCATATTTGGACTGGTTGTGGAGGTAACGGAAAGAGTAAATTAATTGAACTCTTCGAAAAAGCTTTCGGTGATTATTGTGGTAAAATGTCTGTTACTTTAATTACTCAAAAGAGAGCAGCTTCAAATAGTTGTAATCCAGAATTAATTAAAAATAAAGGAAAAAGATTCGTTACTCTTCAAGAACCAGATGATGATGAAAAAATTCATACAGGAGCAATGAAAGAATTAACTGGTGGTGATAAAATACAAGCAAGAGGTCTCTTTAAAGACCCAATTGAGTTTAAACCACAATGGAAAATTGTTCTAACTTCGAATGTTTTACCACAAGTTAATGCGAATGATAGGGGTACTTGGAGAAGAATTAGAGTTACCGAATATGTTTCTAGGTTTATGGAACCTTCAGAAATTGATCCAGAAATTCCATATCAGTTCCCCATTGATTATGATTTATCAACTAAATTAGAACAATGGCCTGAAGCATTTATGTGGATTCTTATTCAAGAATACCATAAATATGTTAAAGAAGGTCTTAAGGAACCAGAAGAAGTTCTTAAGAATACAAAGGCTTATCAAGAAGAAAGTGATATATTCCTTCAATTCATTGAAGATAATATAACTACTTCACTAACAGAAAAACTGGCAGTTACGGAAGTTAATAATGTATTTAAAATGTGGTTTCAAAATTCAGGTAATGGTGGGAAAATGCCTAAAAAAGGAGATTTACACAATAGTATTACTATGAAATATGGACCTATTAAAGGACAAAAATGGTCAGGTATTACTATTGGTCATCCAGACCAAATGGAACCCGATTCAGAAGATGAAGATTAAAGTAGTTTATAAAATAACATAATAAACAGTAGTAAAACTAATATTAAATGAGTATAAAATGTTATATTATATAATTTATCTATCCAATATTTATGGAATTCTATTTTTTTTTTTATTAATTGTCTTGCTTTTTTTATGGTTTGATTAGTTGCGTCTTTATCTATAAGTAAATCTCTTTTTGCCATTAATTTATTTACTTTGTTATTTATTTGATTATATTCAAAGAGTTTTTTCATTTCATCTTCAGTTATTTGGGTTGTCATATTTATTATATATTAATATTTTTAATTCACAAAGTAATTCATATTATCTAAATAATTTCTTGTCACTACACCATTAAAACTATCCCCATAATCTACACTCCCTTTTAAATAATTATCCCTATATAATTTTTTCCAACTTCCTCTTGATTCTTTTAATAATCTTGGAACTAAAGGTTTATTTATTTTATAATGAGTTCCTTCCAATTCGTCATATTTATTTTTATTCACATAAACTCCTTCTTTATTTTCTTTTATATTAAATCCTTTATCACTAAATTTCTCTTTAATACCTAATAACTTATCTAAAACATTTCTATCAACACATCCCATATAAATTATTATAAATAATAAAATAAAAAATACTACATAGTTTAATGTTTGATTATCCATTTTAATATTTAACAATATTTTTTTATATAAAAAATTAATTATTTATATATAGTAAATGGAAAATAATTGTTTTTCTAATAGTCAATGCTTTTATTATTCATATCTATTTTATTATAGTATCAAAAGAAAATGCTTTAAAATAAAAAAAAATCTTTATCAATGTATATGTCCTATAAATAATGATTTAGACACTGATTTAGAAAATAATTATGAATTACAAGAAATTGTTATTATTAATAATGATAATACAAAAGAAAACCTTTCTAAAAAAAAAAAATCTAATTCCTCACAAGAAGAAATATGTGAAAGAAATGAAAAAACTCCTATTGTCACTAAACAACCTCAAACACAAATAGATAATAGTAATGAATTAGAAAAACCTAAATTAAAAAGACGCAACGCTATGAAAATAAGAAATAATATTATGAAAAAAGAAAAAGAAATAAATATAGAAAAAAAAAATAAAATTAAACCTATAAGTATTAATGAAACAATATATGAAAATGAAGTTAGTTATACAGAAGATAAAGAACCGCGACTTAGAAAATTAGTAAAAAAGAAAAATAAAAAAAATGGTATTTCAAGTAGTGACGAAGAAGAATGGGATATTATATAAAAAAAATAGGTATTTCAAGTAGCGATGAAGAAGAATATGATATTATATAAAAATAATTTTACAGAATTATTTTTTCGGGATTTTATTTATATATATTATATATATATAAAATGCGGAAAAAAACTAGAAATAATTTAAAATCTAAATCTAGAAATAGTTTAAAATCTAAATCTAGAAATAGTTTAAAATCTAAAACTATAAATAAATTAAAATCTAACTCTAAATCTAAATCTAAATCTAACTCTAAATCTAAATCTAAAAAGAAAAAAAGTTCAAAGATAAACAAAAATCCAAGAGTAGGTGTGGTCGAATGTGACCCTGATCATAAGTGGGGAAAAATAACAGGCCGGACATGTACGAACGACGGATACCAGACATGTAAAATATGTAGAAAGATGCGAACTGGGACGGAAGGAAGGGACCCAGATGGTCATAAGTATGAGTGGATAGAAGATCATAGAGGAGACGGTGGATATTATAAGTGTAAACGCTGTAGCGAAATAAATCATACTAGGTAAATATTGTGACGAAGAAGAATGGGATATTATATAAAAATAATTTTATAGAATTAATTTTATAATTAATAATTAATATGGGAAAATATAAAATACATTTTTTGATATTAATTCTTATTATAATTCTTTTTTTACTTATTAAAAAACATAAATTTATCCAAAATATAAATGATAATGTAAATATTAATAATAATGTAAATGTTAATATAAATAATAATAATATTATAGAACATTTTATTGATGGTAATTTTAAATTATGTAAAGAAGGAGATTGTGAATGTTTAAAATTAAATAGGGCTCCTGACGGAACTTGTGTTAAATATAAAATTGCGAAAAAACCTAGCACTCCAGAATATAAAGATAAAAAACTATATATGGATAACGTAGTAAGGAATAATATATATCCTTTAAAAAGAAATTTAGATATATTAATATTTGTAGGAAGGCAAATGAAAGATATCAAAAAAAAATACAGTAAATCTCCTCCTTCAATGCTAAGTAATTTACAGAATATAGAAAAAAATAAACATAGTATGGATCCAAAAACTCAATCTCTATTTTTAGTTTTTAATAAAGCAAATAGAATTCTTAAATATTTTAATGAAGGTGACGAACCTTATATAAAATATTTAGTAATAGATGCGGAACATGGAGGTGAAAGTAGAGAAGTATTAAATGCCTATGGAATAAGTGATAAAATAACTCCTGTAATTTATTTAATAAATGAGGCAACTAAGGAGAAAAAATATTTTAAATGCGACCCTATGGAAGATAAATGTTATTTATTAAAAGATTTAATGATATTTATTGCGAATGGTGATTTAGGTTTGATATCATATTTAAACCATTTACACGATCCATTTAGTGGTATAGAATTTAGGCACGATTCTAAAAAAAACGAATGGTATCATAAAAACCCAGGTTTAAAAGTTCACGAAGAAGGAACTGAAATGTGTAAATTGATAGATTATAGAGATTTGCCAAATGATGTAATGGAAAAGGTGGAAAAATAATAGACTATTTTTTATTTTAATTTTCTAATGAAATATTAATATTATAACACAATGAAAACTAAATATATAATAATTATACTTTTAGTTTTATTTATATTAGTAAATATTTTTAAATATAAAGATACATTTACAAATACTGTTTCTTTTGCTAAAAATGGGTTAAATACTACATTAACTACTGCTAATCTTAAAATTTTTAAAAATATTTTTAATATAAATAAAACATATAATTACATAGATACAAAAAATAAAATCGTTGAAAAAGATATCTTAGAACATAAATTACCTAAATTAACATTTTATTCCTATGAAAAATGCCCTAAATTATATAAACTTTTTAAAGGGTTAAGTGCGAAAGTAGTTAGTGATATTAATGATGACCAGATAGAAAATGTTGACGGTTTAAGATTTAGGAATAAAATAAGGTCTGCTTTTTATAATATAGATAGAACAATTAAAATAGAACACCCATTAATAGATATAGAAAGGAAATTAATGCCTATAAATATAAAAAGAAATATAAAAGAAAAATTAGATATAACTTATATTAGTTCTACTGATATTAACACATTTCAAAAATATTTTAGAATTACACCAGTAATAATTGCATATAATAATTTAATCAATGCTTGTAATTTAATATTTTCATATTTAAATAATAGAATTCCTCAAAAAATGAGTGAAAATTTTATTAGATTAAAAGAAATTTTAACAGAAGAAAAAGAAAAAGTTTTAAAATTAAAAAATATAGACCCAAAAGTATTATTTTTTAAAGATTTGGAAAATGACGCTTTACCTAGTGAAAAAACCAACAATTACGAAGAATATGAAGAATATGATGAAGATGCTTTTTCATTTTTAAATTTAAAGACGTTACAAGCCAAAGAAGCAACCAAAGAAGCAGCCAAAGAAGCCCACGAAGCAGCCAAAGAAGCCCGCGAAGCAGCAGTAGAAGCAGCAACCGCAGCAGCAGCCGAAGAAGCAGCCGAAGAAGCAGAAAAAGCAGTAGTAGCAAACGCAGCAGCAATAGAAGCTTCTGCTGTTTATGCGGCAAAAGAAGAAGCAGCACCCGAAATCTTAACCAATACTATAGATAAATTAAATTTAAATGAACTAGAACAAGAATACTTGGAAAAAATACAAAGAAATATACTCGACATAAACACTAGTTATAATTATTCTGAATTAGTAAAAAATATTATTACTTTAGAAAGTTTAAATGAAGAAAAAAATAAAAATTTTTGCGCTATATTATTATTAAATGTATATTTAAAGATTAATGTAGAAAATATAGAAAATGTATATGACGAAGACAAAATTAAGATTCAACTAGACGAAACAAAAACTTTATTAGAAGACTATAAAATAGATAATTTAAATTTAGAATATAAAATAGAAGATAAAATAGAAGATAAAATAGAATCAATTATAAATGAATTATCTAAATTAAAAACAACAGATAATGGTGATAGTGAATTAATATTAGATAATCCTAATTTTATATTTGAATTAGGAGGTAAAAAAATTAATTATTTTACAGATAATCATATAGAACAAAAACACAAACAAGTTTCTTTTAATGTTAAAACTGATTTTACAGAAGACGATGTAGTTAATTTTGTAGAATATTGTTTTAATTTATGTTGTTTCGGAGCAATTGATATAGATTTACTTGCTTTTACAGAGAATCACTATCGTGTTCTACCTTGTTTTAATCCAATACATAAAAGTAATACACATTATTATATTCTTCCAGAGAGAATAAGAAAAGTTGCGATGGAGGAAGGAAAAGAATATACAAGGGCAAAATGTACCGGTTGTGCGTCAAATATAATTATATTCTTCGATAAACTACCAGATAAATTTAAATATTATGAAGCAATAAAAGGGGAACCTGATACAGTTAAAGATAAATTCATAAATGACATTTTATAATAATAAAAATATTTTTAATATATAAATTAATGAAAAAAGTAACATTTTTTTTATTAATAATATTCATTTTACTATTCCTTATAAATAACATTTTTATACCCAAAAAAAATAACTTTGCAAATTTATATGATAAATATACCAAGAATCAAGATACTGCCGTAAGTATATTAAAACCGACTTTGACTTTATATTATGATAGGTATGACGTTAATTCTAAGTATTTTTATGACGATACGAGAACTTATAAATTAAAAAAATTGTTAGGTCATAAAGAACTTATTGAGACTTTAGAAGAAGAATTTGAATTTTTAAAAAATACATTTAATGATATAATAAAAGATGGAATTCAAAAAATATATAAGCACGATAAAGGTAAGGACAATAGTGAAACATATATTGTAGATTTTATAAATAATTATGAAATTAATTGGACAAGACATTTTTGTTTTAGAACAACTACAAATGGAAGACGATTTGGAAATAAAGATAATTATAATGATATTATTGAAATTAAAGAAAAAGAGTATTTAGCAAATAATGATTATTTACTTACACAATATATCGAAAAGGACTTATATAAATCCCTAAGACTTAGTGAATATGATTTTGAAGAATTTATTACTTTATTTGAAGCAGTTAGAACACATTTGGATACATATAAAGATTTATTCAATAGACATCAAGATATAAATAGAAGTTATACACATTTTAAATGGCATAGTGATGACAGATTCACATTAAAAAATGAAAATGATACAGATTTTGAAAAAAATACAGAAGTAAAAAACCTAAATAAGTATCTTGAAGACAGATATAAAAAATTAAAGGAAGAATTAATAGAAAAAAAAAATAGTATGATGGAAAATGTAATTGAAAGAAATAATTTAGGTGTATGGAATCAAATTAAACTTTTATACGAAACAGAACATTTCCCTTATTTAAATAATAAACTACTAACATTAGAAGAAATTTACTGCCAAGATGGAAAAATGCCTACTTGTATTAGTAATGAAATAACTACATTTAAAAAGACTACTAAATATGATGAAGAATTATATAAAGAAGGAACCCTGTCAGGTTCACCTACAGATTCACCAAAATTATTAGATGAGGAAATAGTAATTGATACTATTAAAACAAGACAATTCCCTAGAAATGAAGAATTAGTAGATAAATTACCCAAAGTTATTTTCACATACCAAAAATATGAATATGACGGTATCGTAGATGGTGTAAATACTAAGTTAATAGAATATGACGGTATATATAATATTAATAATCAATTTATAAAAAAAGGTAGAAATAATATATTAAAATTTTTAGTAGATATGATGGAAGAAAATTTAGAAATAAAACAAGGAGGAAATAAAGAAGGTAAAATACATTTTCATAATGATACTATTAATAATATTATTAGTAATGTCGAAAATAAAGAAGAAGAAATACATGAATTTAATAATACAATTAAAAATAAAGGAATGGAAGATATTAAAACTAATCCGAATTTCGATTTAAATTTTGATTCTTTAATTAAATGTAATAAATGTTCTGAATTTATAAAAATAAAAAATTAAAAATTTACTTTTTTAATGCTCCAGACGCAACTAATATAATAGCAATTGGAATAGATATACCCATTAAAATTACAGGGTATAATAATAATACTCTTTCTTTCTTTTTAGAACAATCGCATAATCTATTAACTAATTTGGCGAAATAAACGATTATACATACATAATAACCTAATAAATATATTTTAATTAATAAACTAACAAGTCTTCCAAGTATATTTTGCATAAATTTCTGTTTCGATAATGGTGTTCCAGTTAAGGAAGATAATAATCTAATTAAAATAATAACAGAAACAATTAATGCGGAAGGTTTAATAAATTTAACTACCTTGATATTTTTGGCACAATCACAATTTTCCTTTTCTAATTTCTCAATATATTTATAAATACCAATATTACAAGCAATAATTATAATCATACTAATAACACTTACTATCATTAAAGATTGGTTCATATTTTATAATATATAATAAGAAAAAAATTTATTTATTTATTTATTTATTTATTTATTTATTTATTTATTTATTTATTAATTAATTGATAATTTCTTTAATTTTTCTATATAAATCTTGAATAGAAGAATTATTTTGAATAATACAATCAAAATTTGTATTATCTAATTCATTTTCAGATATATGTCTGTCATTTAACACATTATTTCTATTTACTTTTATAATATATCCTCCTAAAGATTTAATCATATCATATTCGTGTAAAAATCTAACGTCATTTATAATAACTCTAATATCAGGGTCTTTCCCTAATTTATCCAAATACCAATTTTTAAAAACTTGAACCCATAAACCTCGTTTTTTTTCCCCTTTAAATATTTCTGGAAAATGTTCTGGGAAAATAAATTGTCCATAATCTGTTCCAAATTTTTGAAAAAAAACTCTTGGTTTTATTCCCCATTGTAAATCTATAATATCTTTTTCATTACCATATAATTGTTCTTCTGTAAAACCAAAAATTATTTTAGCTATATCTTTTATTGGATCCGCAAATCCATACTTAATAAATTTGTATTCTTGAATTAAATAATCAGATATAGTATCCTTGCCAGAACGCTTTTTACCAGCAATACCAATAATCATATTATATCTGTTTAGATAAAAAAATTTAAATATAAAAATAAAATATTAATTACCACCTTATAATTCATCTAATTTTTTTTGAATATCATCTAAAGAAATATTGTTACTTGATTCGGGAGCATTAAAACTCTCTACAACGTTATTTTTTCTTACAAGTTTATCTTTATTTTTGACTACTAAAACAACAAAAACAATTAATATAATTACACCAATACACATTTTGGTATTTTTATCTATTTTCATTTTATATATTAATAAAAAAGAAAATTATTTTAGGATATGTAATTAATTAAATTAAATGAATTGGAAAGTCTATATTATTTATAATAAACAATATTCATATTGTGGAGCAACTCCTGATATAGAAAAAAGAATAAAAAAACATAACCAAGAATTGTCAGGGGGTGCTAAATATACTAAACTAATTGGACCTAATTGGAATTATATTTGTTATATTGACGGTTTTAAAACAAAAATTGATGCATTACGGTTTGAATGGGCTGTTAAACATTGTGCTCCTAGAAAAGCTACTGGTATTTATAATAGAATAAAAAAATTAGAAAGCGTTTTAAATAAAGAAAAGTGGACTTCAAAAAGTCCGAGTTCTATAAATTATAACCTAAAATTAATATGGTGTGATATTACATTTATTCCAGAGGAATTTGATATACCAATATATATTGAACAAGATATAATGGAGTAATTTTAAGTTAAATTTAGGTTAATTCCTATATTTTTTATAATATTAATAATAATGGAAAAAAATAATTTAGGGAGAATAATACATAAAACATTACAACAGTTTTATCCAAATACACAATTGCCTATAAAGTCATATGAAATTCAAGATATTTTAGATAAGGCAAAAATAGATAAAAGAAATAGTAATAAAGAGGAAATATCTAAAATAATAAAAATTCTAAAACATCATATAGAAATTGCTAAACAAAATAAAATTCAAAAAGTTGAACATCAAGAATATAAACCTTTATTTACAAATATGGAAAATGAAAATAGTTATTTAGATAAAATGCGGGATGATTTAGCAGATAATCTTAAACAAATAGATATAACTAATAATAAAAAATTACCTATACAAAATAAAGATATAAGTATAAATTCTAAATCATTTGAATTTAGTTTAATTGTTGATAATAAATATAGAAATACTAAAAAATACCCAAATCCAGCAGATTATAGTATCACTTTTTCAAATGATATAGATGCCGATAATGAAATTTTTTGTAATCAAAATCTAAATAATATAGAAGAAATAGAGTTAGTAGAATGTATTATTAATGACGATGCTTTTAATGCTAATGAATATATAATTTTAAATATAAAAGAATTAAATACAGAATTTTTATCAAATAATAAATTTGTTAGAAACTGTTTTACAAGATTAATATCTTTTACAGTAATAGAAATTAATAAAAAAAAATATCACGTATACGATATTCCAAAAGACTCACTTAAAAAATTTAGTCCAGCAATAAATTTAAATTCTATATCTATTAATTTGAAAAATGCGATTGGGGAGGATTTATTATTTAATAGAGACGATTTGGGTATTGAACCTTTATTAAATAGTTTTAAGTTTAAAATAAAAACACAAAAAGAAGATAATTATGTATCATTGATATAACTCAAGAACTCATTAATTCTTCCCATTCGTCGAGTGTTTGTTGGTCCATAAATAATTTATCACTTCTTTCTTTTAAAAGATTTACTTGTTTATCATAAAAATCCTTATCATTAAGAAGTCTTGTTGTAATATTAACATATTGCTCTTTATTATAAGCAATCATATCTTCCATTTCCATTTTTTTATAAAAACCATATGTAAATCTTCCATTAATTCTTATAGAAGGTTGGGTTACAAGTGGTTTATACAATGAAAATGATTCTAATGAAGAATTACACCCGCCGAAAGGATATGGGTCAATCAAAATATCACTTAATTTCATAAGATTACAAAATTGTTGGTGTCCTTGACCCGGAATAAACTTAACTCTAGATAAAATACCATAATATTCTGGTTTATCTTTTAGAATATTATTCCACCTTTCATACATTTTATATTTTTTATCAAGATTATCTAAAAATATAATACTAACATTTTTATTTTTATGTAATATTTCAAATATATATTCGTCAAAATCTGGATGAATTTTGAATAAACTTTGAGGACAACAAATTATTTTTTCATAATTACTTAATCCATAATAACTTCTCGATAAATTTAATATATATTTACTTGTAGGATTTACATAACAAGTACATAATCCTTTTTGTAAAATTAATTTTTCGGTATAATGTTCTTTAGATTCTTCGTATGGTAATTCATATAATTCCGAACTAACAAAATAATCAATATTTTCATATCCGGAAGTATCACTATGCCCCCACGTATTATATTGTTTATTCGCCATACGGAAATGAGCAATACTAGTAACTCTATTATCCATACCAATCTCACAAAAAACTAATTTATCAAAATTATAACTTCGTAATTTCTGTACTATGTTAAATGTATTCATATTTCCCAATACTATATTTTCTTTAATACCATAATATGTTTCTGAAAATTTAAAATCTAATGGTTTAAATGTTGCCAAATATACTTCAAACCCTTTTTTAATTAAATTAACAATAACTTGATGCCTATCCTTGAATACAGAGTGTGTTCTTGTTAAAAAATCTGAAATAAAACATACTTTTTTAGGATTAGTTTTTTTTTGCTCAAAATAAAATAAATTTTTGGTTTCATCTTTTACCATTTCTCCGTCTAAATTATTTATATCAAGTCTATATTTTAATTCTAAAAATTTCCTTGAAATTTTAATACAATTATTAAATAAATTTTTATTAGGAATACCATGATAAGCATATCTAAATAAATTAGTTAATGAAATTATTATATCCTTTTTTACTAAACTTAAAAATTTTTCTTGTAAATCATCAAAATTTTTTATAATTATATTAGTTAAAATTAATAAATTATCTCTTTTTTTTATAATATCTTGTTTATTCATCATAACGTCGGAAAGAATATAACATCCATTTATAATAATTTGAGGATATTTAAATAATTTATCAATTATTTCTTGTTCTGTATATAAATCTAAATTATTAAAATCCAAAGTTTTAATTATAATTAACTCATTAATTTCATTTTTAAAATCTTCGTTTTTCATTAATTCGAACCGATTATTTAAATAAATTAGAATTTCTATAAAAAACTCTTCTGTATTAATATTTTCTTTAAACGCGGAAATAGATTGTATATTTTCTTTGATAAAAGAAAAATGTTGTTGTAAATGTTTTATTATAAAGTTATCTTCTACTAAATTAATTTCATTTTTAAATAAACCTATTTTATTACATACTAATAAAGTTTTCATTATTTCTTCTTCTAAAATATTATTTTCACTTATAAATTTTTTAAATTTTTGTTTCGCTAAATTAACATAATTATGGTGCAATAAAACTATTACTATATTGAATAATTCGTCAAAAGTTTTAAAATCTAATAAAGAAACTAAACTTTTTATTTCATTCTCTCCTATAACATAATTTACCTTATCAACTAAAACCAATGTTTTATAAATAAATGTATAATTAAATGAAAAACGATTTTTAATAATAAAATTAATTAATAAACACGATTCGTCATAAAATTTAGTTTCATATAAATAATCTATAAGCTTTATATTTGGAATAAACATTGTTTTATTTTGCACTTGATAATCCAATTGTATATTTTCATTAATTAAATAAATATTATGTGGAAAATATTTCAAAAATATATGAGCCAAATTTTCTAAATTAAATTCCATAATAAAAAATTTTAAGTAAATACTATTAATTTTTAATATTTCAAATTTTTTAGTTTTTTCATCAAAATATAATTGATTTTTTTTATTAGAACTTATACTATTTATTTTTTCAAGAGAGTTAAAGAAATATACATCATAATTTAATTCTAATTCTGAAAAAATGTTTTTATAATGAGTATCTATAACTAATATTTTTGATTTTAAGTTTTTTATAGTCTGTTTTTTATTCAAAATCAGAATATTATATTTTGTATTTAATTCCGATTCAACATATTTTTTAATTATTAAATCATAATCTTTTAAATTATCGGGAATTAAAGAATAAGACAAACTATATTTTTGAACTTCATTATATATTTTAGTTATTTGATAATGATATTTATCATTTTTTTTGGCATTTTTAATAAAAGAAAAATACACAGGTTCTATATTTTTAATATCTTCTAAATTATTTTTATTTTTAAAATTACTACAAAATAAATTTTTATTATCATTTATTACATTCTTAATTACCCTTATATGTGTAGTACAATCTTCTAAACATATTTTATTAAATTTAGTATTATTCCCCAAATCCATAAAAGTCTTTATTTCTTTATTTTCTAATAATTTTTTAAGGTCGGTTTTCCTTATTGAAAAACTTAAAATATGTTTTTTTAAATGATTATCGTTATTTTGATTAATTTTATAATCAATGATAGGTTTAATAATTTTTTGTTTTTGTTTATTATATATATTTACTGAAGTTAAAATACAATTTTCTTTTAAATTCATAATTATTTTTAAATTTTTAATAAAATTATGTGTTAAACCAAAATCTTTATAAATAATAATTACAGATTCGGTAGTTATTTTATCTAAGTTATTTTGTAAATCATCTAAATCATTAAAATTATGATAATTTAACTTTAATAAAGAAAAGGTTATATTGGTAAAGTAATTAGTTGTAGAATTAAAAGTAATTATATTCATATAATTAATTAATATAAAAAAATTTTAAAATAAAAAAAAAAAAAAAATTTAAAATCTAAAATCTTGTGTCATTTCTAAGAGAAATCATTACTGTAATTGTATAATCTCCTATTGTATTAGTACCCGCACCAACAGTGTCAATTAAATGGTCAGTATCAACAGTGCCAAAAATTTGATTAATTGCGTCCGAATTTGACGATAAATCTGGTCCGTCGGAACCAGCATCTGTATCAACTACACTTCCTTTAATTGTAACAATCATATTTACAAGAACATTATTAAGATTATAATCAATATCAGCATTTAAATCTGCTCCATCATCTTGATATCTACCACTCTCGACATATCTTTTCATAAATTTAGAATCCGAGTAAGTTGCGGTTGTTTCATCCATATTACCTGAAAGAGCACTATATAATTTAGTATTGAGACTTGTAACCAAATCACTATCATTAAGTAAAGCAGCACTTTTACCTAATTTTTTAAATAAAGCCGCATTTACTGATTGTAATAAACCATCACCGACACTACTTCCGCCTTTAGCTAATGTTTCGGTGGCGGAAATAACAACATCATCTCCAGTTCCTGCAGAAATATCAGTCATAGCAATAAATTCATTACCGAAAGGTACAACACTTGCTAATGTAGCAATGGAATCATCTGCTAATTGAACATTAGAAACCGCCGAAGAACCAAATAAAGTACCAGTTTGAGTAATAGCCGCTCCATATGTACTTTCTCCTCCTCCTGGATAAACATCAGTGCCAACTCCAGAAACGTCAGCAACATAAAAGAAATGTGCGTTATTAAGTGCACCCTCTGATACAGCAATATTTGATTTAATATCATTAACTGCCGCGGAATTTTGAATATAATTTCCAGATAAGAAATTAGCAAATCCGACAAATGCCATATCATATGCAGATGAATCCATAGTTTCAGCAGGTAATGCATTAACAGACGCGTCCGCGTCGGTAATCGCAAGAACGGAAGTTATATTGTAAGAAAGTTGGGTTGCCATTGTTTGATATTATATAGCTATATAATTTTTTGAGCAAATATCGTGAAAAATAAACACATATTAAACCATAAAGATTTTTTTATAATTTATAAAAATAATTATTTATTTTATTAAGACTAAATTTATATCGTAAAAATTAAATAAATATTTAATTAATTTTAATTAATTTTTAATTATAATAATTTTAATAATAAAACTTTAATCTTGTATCTCCATTAGGTCTTCCACCGTTATTAATTTCTTTATATAATTTTAAATCATAAATTACACCAACTTCTATCGTGAAAGAATAATCACCCAATAATTCTATTTTGTTACCTAAATAATCTAATAATTTAACACGTAACTTAGAAAGATTTATAGGACTTCTAAATACCTTATCTTTCGAATTATAATCATCTTTTCCCAAATATTGAAAAGAATATTTATCACCCGTTGTTAATATTTTTACAAACGCATTAGAAACCTTATTATCTATTATATTATTTATATCATTAATATTAATATATATATAAGAATTACCTGTTAAATTTAATATATTATCAGCAATAATACTTGTCCCTGTATATGTATCATTATCAAAACCCAAATAATATTTTAGTGGTTCATACTCATTAGTAATATCTTGTGAAAAATCGAGAGTAAATGAAGTTGAACTTGTAAAACTTAGTTTAGCGGTATTAACATCTATTGAAAAAGTATAATCTGTGCCTCTTGTAGTATTAATATCGTCCAATTTATTTTGTATATAAATTATTAATGTATCAGAAGTAAAATTAGAGTCTCCAAAATTAATAGTATCGCTATTTACACCCGTTACAATTTTAAAATAATTATTTAAACGGTTATCATTGAATGTATAAAATATATTTGGTATTTCAATACTACTAATTTTCATATAAATTATATTTTTTATTTGTTCTGGTAATTCTAATACAAAATCATTACTGGAATATAAAGTTTTATCTTTAAAAATAGAATTTACATTAATTAAAATATTATCCATTTACGTTTAAACATATATCAGAAAATTTAAATCTCTTTTCTCCGCCTAAATAACCCACGCCTTTAAAATAATAACTTACTAAACCAAAATCACCAGTTACTTCTAACTCTATTTCCCCTTTATAAAATTGTACTTCAAATACGTGTGGCCCTATATTAAATAATCCTTCATCATCTTCATTATATAATTCGTCGCCGGGAGTTCTTATATATTTATCTTCTGTAAAACTTATAGGTTCTCCGTCTTTTTCTCCAGTAATATTTAACGTTGTTTCTAATACGCTATAATTGTATTCTTTATTGGGCGATTCCTCAAAATCGTACATAATACCAAAACTATATTCGTCAGGGATTTGTATTTTATATGTACCTAAAGTAATACCAATATATGTAAAATGGACATAGGGAGTTCTATTAAATATTATTACAGATTTTTTATAATTTGTATCTAAATTCATTGTATTGAAAAGTTTTAAACATTGTGTTTTATATTTTATTTCTATGGCATATTGATTATTCTCTTCTTTTATTTTTTTCTTATTAGTAATATAAATTTTAGACATTAAAACATCAGATTTTATATTTAAATTTTTCTTAAGATACTCTTTAATTAATACCAAACTTTCATAACCTTTCATAATTTTTTCTTCGTAATTTTCATCTGTGACTGAAATATTATAATATAAATCATAATGTTCTTGTACCATACTTTTAAACTTATTTTCCCTTTTTGAATAAAAATCCATTATTTATTTTATTATAAATATATATGGGTAAAATAATTTTTGGATTTCAAACTTCAAACTTAATATCCTCTACAACGACAAAATTATCTTTAAACAATGAACACGCAGACTATTATAAATCACTCATTAAATATATGGATGAATATACTTATTTTAATTTTTTAAGATTAACTGATCCTAATTATGGTTTAAATTTTAAAGAAATGTTGAATTATTATTTAAGAATTAATGTAGGTATATCTATACCAATTATTATTTATGAAAGAAAATATCCAGATGATACTGAAATTGATTTTCTTAAACTTGAAATAATTAAACAAAATATAGAAGACGGAATTTATGAATGAATTAAATAAATTATATAAATTATATAAATATTTTCTTTACTTTTTTTTCAAATGTTTTTTTATTCATATCTCCCATTTGTATAACTACCATTTTATTATAATCAAAAATGAACTGTACTAAATCATAAATATCGTCTGTAGTACATTTCATATATTCTTTCTTTACATCCTCATATGTTAATACATTTTCTTCATTGAATAAATATTGTTCTCCGTAAAAATGGCATATTTCAGAAGTATCTTCTCTTTCTAAATCTAAATTAAATATTACATTTTTTTGAAACATTTTAAATTCTTCTTCCTTAATTTTTTTTTTTTTAAGTTGTTCTAATATTTTATATACTAACTCCAAAGATTTATATACATTCCTTTTTTCTAAGGAATAAACAATTTGGAAAATACCACCTTCCTCAAATAATTCATATGAAGCATCGGTACCATAAACTAGGGGGTTTTTCTCTCTAAGTTCTAACCATAATTTGGATGTAAGAAATCCATCCAAATAAGCAATAAGTATCTCTAAACAATATTTTCTTTTATCGTAATAATTAAATAAAGGAAACGCTATGCCTAAAGTAATTTGAAAATTTTCTCTATAATCGCTTATAACTCTCATTTTTTTAGAATAACAACATAATTCATAATTATGATTTACGGAGTTACTATTCATTTCAAAATTTAATAGTTTGGGTAATTTTGTTTCTAAACTTGTTTCAAAATTACCAGATATCACTAATATACAATTAGAAGGTATATAATATTTTTTATAGAATTTCATTATATCCGTCCTTTCCATATTATTTATAATATCTCTTTCCCCTATAATATAATGTTCTAAATTAGTGCCTTTAAAAATATAAGAAGGTAATAAATCTTCTATGAATTCCTCCGAATCGTCAAATGATTTATTCATTTCCTCTATTACTACATCTTTTTCTTTTTCTAATTCTGTATTATTTAATATAGAAAAGAATACCATTTCTTTTAATAATTCAATACCTTCTTCAGTATTTATAGAAGGTAGTTTTAGAAAATAGCAGGTGAAATTTTTACCAGTGGACGCATTCGTAGTAGCCGATAAATTATCTATTTTTCTATTTAATTCTAAGTTAGTTCTATATTTTTTAGTTCCTTTAAATAAAATATGTTCTAAAAAATGTGCCATTCCATATTCTTCTTTTTTTTCGTGTTTTGAACCTACCCTTACAAATATAAATACAGAACAACTTTTAAAAGTATCGTCATTATTTAAAACATATTTTAATCCATTATTTAATTTTCCATGAGTAATATTTTCTTGGTGTTTTTTCATACTATTTATATTATTTAAATAAAAAAATTTATATATAATATAATGGATATAGATAATATCACAAATAAAGAAATAGATGAATGTCATATATGTTTAGAATTATTAGAAGGAGAAGTAGTGGAATTAAGTTGTAGTCATATTTTCCATTATGACTGTATTAAAAATTGGATTAATAAAAATAAAAAAAATAATAAGGTATGTTGTATATGCGAAAATGATACAGAAATAATGAATATATTTTATAATATGTCTCACCCTAGAAAAAATATACCTACACAAAATGATATATCCTATAATAATTATGAAATAACTAATTCATATCAACAATCGCCGGATTTATATGAACAACACCCGTCTAATAGAATTATAATAGAAAGAGAAATTATGGAATCTAATTTATGGAGTTGTTGTAATATTCTTTAAGGTTTATAACTAATACACTGTTTTTCACTTAATATTTGTTGCTCTTTTTTAATCTTCTCTAAAACTTTATCCTCTTCTAGATTAGAAATTTCTGGATCTCTGCCATAAATATCTTCTTTACATTCACCTTCAGGTTTTGCTTCTAAATCTTTTTCTCTTGATTTTTTAATTTCAACCTCACTAGGTTTATTAAAATCGTATTTATCAAAGTAAATATTATTTCTATTAACTCTGTCTAATACTATAACTTTAATAAGATAAAATACATATACTGTAATAATAGATATACAAATTATTAATGTAATTAATGTATTAAATACGTCAAAATATCTTAATGTTAAAATTATTAAACATATTGCCAAAGCAATTATAAATATATATAATAATTGTATGTTTTCCTTATTAAGAGATATAATATAATAACCGTAACCATATCTTCTTTCGAGAGTTAAGTTTTTAGTCATTCGATTTTCCACTGTTTCTTTATACTTATTTGTTGGACATGGAGCAAAAACATCTATATTATCTAATATTTTTTGGTGTTCATTATAAATATCATTTATAATATCCCAGGCTTCTTCTCTTTTTTTCACTTCTTCATTAATTTTATCTTTTACATTATTTACTATTTTTTGATTAGGATAATTACCGCCTTCTTGTTTTTCCCCTATATCTATCCACAAATCATCTCTTTCTTTTAATTTTTTTAATAAATCCTCAATTTCATATGAAAGTAGTTTATATCTTTCTTGTGATGTTTTTATATCTGTCATTTATATAATTAAAATATAATTTATTTTATGAAACAATTATTTCTTTTTAATTATAAAATAAATAATTAATATATTAACAACAAACAAAACACCGCATATTACATATAAAAGATTAATAATATTACCTGTTATTTCTTGTTTTTCATTTATATTTTTTAATTTTTTATTTAATGTAACTATTTCCTTTTGTTCTTTATCTACAGATTGTTGACTTTTTTCTTTATCTGTTTCACATTTAAATTGGTTATCCTTGATTTTTTCTTGTTTTTCCTTAATTTTTTCTATTAAATTTTCATTTTCTATTTTAACTTCTTCAATTATATATTTTAATTCTTTATTTAAATCAATTACTTTTTGTCTTAAACTACTATCTGTATTATTATCTCTTACCTTTTTAGTCAAAAATAACATATAATTATCATGATAATCCTGTAATGCTCTTCTCCATCTTAAATCATAATCTTTTGTATTATTAACACTTACATTATTACTTCCACTTGGTCCTAATATATTTTCATTTCCAGACATTTTAGTATTAATATATATTAATATTATAAAATATATTAACTTTAAAATATATTAGATTAAAATATATTAACTTTAAAATATATTAGATTAAAATATATTAACTTTAAAATATATTAGATTAAAATATATTAACTTTAAAAAAATTTATTAAATTTTTTTATTTTTCTATAACTAAATAATTAAATATTATATAAATTCCAAAACACCACCCTATTACTAAATATATTATTAAATATATTAATTCGTGTATTTTATTCTTATTTATTTTTTCCAATAAAATCAAATCTCTTTCATTTGTATAATCCATAACTTCATTTTCTATATTTTGTAATTGAATATATGTTTTCTTTTTTTCTAATATTTTTTTATTTATTTCTTCTATAAACTTATCATTCCATCCAATTTCTGTATTAAATATTTTGATTAAACAATTTCCCATTTTTTCATCTTTTTCTAAATCCGTACATTCTAACCCTTTTTCATTCTGACACCAATCTAAAAGATTTTGTCTAACTAATTCAGAAGTATCCGTGTCTATTTGAGTATTTATTATTTTACAATCCGTCATTACTTTAATATATTAAAATAAAATAACTTACTAAAAATAATATAGAATACTAATATATTATTTATATAAAATTGAAATTATTAGAATTTAATATATTCAATAAATGATAGAACGTTGGATAAAAATAAAATATGCTCCTAATTATAATATTTCAAATTATGGAAATATAAAAAATACAAAAACTAATAAATTAATTACTATTAATTATGAAAGATTGAAAAAAACAAAATCTAGAGCAAGACCTGGATTATCTCATAATGGTAAGACAAAAGGATATTATTTACACCGTATTATTGCAGAACATTTTATAGATAATCCTAATAAATTACCAGAAGTAAATCATATAGATGGTGATTATTATAATAATAATGTTTATAATTTAGAATGGATATCTAAAGAAGATAATATGAAGCATGCTTCTAATAATAGATTAATAAATAAGTATAAAAGAAAAATAATAATCAAAAATAAAATAACTGGTGAAATAACAGAATTTAACAAATTAAAAGATTGTGCTAAATTTTTAAACTATAGTAATGGAACAATTACTAATACATGTTCTGGAAAAAGAGTAGATAAAAAATATGAAATGAAATATGAAATAGAAACTAGAAAAATTTTAGAAAATTCTAGTATAATTTGGAAACCATATCCTGAATGTGATAAATATTTAGTATCAAATACCGGTGAAGTTAAAAATAAAAAAACAAACCGACTAATGATGGGTTCTAGGCAAAATGGATATAGATTTGTAAATATGTATATCAATAGTGAAACACCAAAAATGAATAGATTAATTCATAGAATGATCGCACAAACATTCATAGAAAATCCAACAAAAAAACCTGTAGTAAATCACAAAGATACTAATATACTTAATAATAACGTTGATAATCTAGAATGGGTAACATATAAAGAAAATATGAATACACACGAAACAAAACAAAATTTAAAAAAAGGTAAAAATAGTAAAGTTATATTACAAGTTGACATAGAAAAGGGTGACATAATTAATAAATTTTATGGCGGGTCGGAAGGAGAAGACAAATTACATATAGATTCAAGTATTATTCTAAATATTTGTAATTATTATAAAGGAAATACAAAATATGGAGGCGGAAATCTCCAGAAAACATACAAACAAAAATATATATTTATTTTTGATGAAGATAAAGATAATTTAGATAACTATTTAGACATAGCAAAGATTAAACATAAAAATAAAGGTATTAAAGTTTTCCAATACGATAAAAATACAAATAAATTACTTAGAACGTTTAATTCCGGAATTGAAGCATCTAAAATATTAAATATAAAAATAGTTGGTATTAACCAATGTTGTCAATACTATAAATATACCGATGAAACACGACCAAATTATTATAATTTAAAATCATACAAAGGATTTATGTTTAAATATTAAATCAATTATTTGTATTAAATTAGTTATATAACCTATTATATCTTTTAGTATACACGCAAACACTATTACTTAGTATAAAATAAAATAACCTGTATAAAATTAAAATAACTAAGTAAAAATTGATTAATTACAATAAATAAAATATTATATATTATAATGCCAAATCAAAATTTAATTTCCGTATTTGAAAAATTAATACAAGGAAAACAAACAGAAATTACTAATCTTAAAAAAAATAAAGATAAAAACAAAAAAGAAATTAGTCAAATTACATTTAAAATTATTAATTTTCGTAAAGCACTCGGTATAATAAAAGATTATCCTAATAAAATTAATAAAGGAGAAGATATTAAACATATTAAAGGTATAGGGAAAGGAATTATAAATAGAATTGATGAAATTATAAAAGAAGGAACACTAGAAGGAGAAATAAAGGAAGGGATGAGTATAGAATTTTCACAGAATGAGGAATTACAAAAAATTACTGGAGTCGGCCCTTCTAAATCTATGGAATTATTTCAAAAAAATATTACTTTAGATAAGATTTTAAAAGAAATGAAAAAAATTAAAGGAGATTTTAGTAAAATTGGAGAAGATAATATCTTATCTAATCTTACTCACCACCAACTTATAGGTGTTAAATATTTTAAAGATATTAATTTAAAAATTCCTAGAGATGAAATTCGGTCTATACAAATAAAATTAAATAGGTATATAAAACAACTTAATAAAAACTATGAAGTTCATATTTGTGGTTCATATAGAAGAAAGAAACCTGAATCAGGGGATATTGACGTTTTAATTCTTCATCCAGATATAGTAGAACAAAAACAAATTGATTTAAATGAAGGGAATATCTTAGGAGATATTATTTCCTATTTAACTGATAAAAAAATATTAGTAGATCACCTAACAGAAGACGGTAAAACTAAATATATGGGTATTTGTAAACTTAATTCTAAAAGTAAAGGTAGAAGAATTGATATAAGATTTATTCCATATGAAAGTAAACCCGCCGCAATACTATATTTTACCGGTGCGGGTAATTTTAATAAATATATGAGAACAGAAGCATTGAAGAAAGGTTATACAATTAATGAATATGGTATTTATAAAACTAAAAAAGTAAATGGTAAAATGGAAAAGGATAAAGTAGTATTAGTAAATACTGAAAAAGAAATATTTGTTGTTGTAGGTATGGAATATTTAGAACCTGAAAATAGGATTTAAATTATTTTATTAAATTTTATATATTAAATTAAATTTTTTTTACTTTTACATACTTTCTTACTTTTGCATATTTTATTACTTTTACATATTTTCTTACTTTTATATATTTTCTTACTATTTTTATTAATTTCTTCTAAAATATAATCAACGTCACCTATATACATTCTTTTATCAAACGCCATACTATTTTTATTAGCTATTAATAATGATTTACCAAATTCATAATCTAATAGAAATTTTGGATATTTACCTATAATTTTAAAATAAAATTCTGTTTCTGTTGTTCTTTTACCTTTTATTTTTATTTTTTTTAATAATACTAAATTAAGTTTATAAGTTTTTTTATCTTGGCCTTCCTTTAAAATATATTTTTTTATTTTATTAGGTTTATTCATTTATATTAAAATAATATTATATTTTTTTAGAAATATTAAATGAATAAATTATTTCTTCTTATCGTCTTTTTTCTCAATTGAATTTAAATATTCTACTAATTTATCTCCTAAAATTTTTACATCTGGTAAATCATAATTTTGTGCTAAAAAAACACCACTTATAGTTCCTAAAACAAAAGACGCTAAATGAATCATATACACTTTTTATAGAAAAAAAAACTTTGAAACAATCAAAGATTTATAATAGAAAAAAATAATTTAAAAAAAATTTTATATAATAATTATATGTATAAAGACAATTGGTATAATAATATTGGAAAATCCAAATTAAATCCACCTTCCTGGGTTTTTGGCGTTGTATGGCCTATATTATATGCTTTAATGGCCGCTTCGTTTATATTAATATTAATGAATAAAAAAAATGATAAAACTTTTATTTTAGGTATGATAATGTTTTCATTACAGTTTATTTTTAATATAGTATGGACACAAATATTTTTCAAATTACATAAACCAAAATGGGCATTATTAGATTTATATTTAACAATAATATTTACAGGATTAACAATTTATTTTTTTAATATGATATATCCTTTATCTGCTTATTTATTAATACCGTATTTTATATGGATATGTTTTGCGTCATATTTAAATTTGTATATAGTATTGAATAATTAAAAAATAAAATTGATAAAAAAAGTTTTTATTTAAAAAAAATATAATATACTACTTATAATGATTAAATCAAGTTATATTTCATTTTGTAATAAACAGACTTTAAATATTATCGATGATAATTTTAAAGAACAAGTTTTAAATACTCTTCAAAAAAAATATTATATTTCTATTAAAGATAGGTCTTTCTATGTTATTAAAAAAAATAATATTAAGTATATAGAAAATAATTCTTATATTCTTTCTATTAAATCTTTAGGTTCTCTTTATTATCTTTTCCTTACTACTATTGACGATATACAATATTGTATTTATATTGATAAGAAAATTAAAGAAGGGCATACACACCCCCGAATGTTATTTGTTCATTATAGATTTGACGAAGAATTATTTAATGATACATTACTAGAAGGGGAATTACTTAAAAATAATGACGACGATTGGTTATTTATTATAACAAATCTTTTATTATATAAGGGTGAATTACAGAAAAACAAAAATATATTTACAAAATTAGGAACAGTTTATTCTATGTTGACAGATATGTATAATAAAGATAGTCATATGGAAATATGTCCTCTTTATGTGAAACGGTTATTTTCGTATCATGAAATGGATACTATTTTTAATGAATATATACCACAACTAAATTATAAAGTTAGAGGTATATATTTTGAAGGTTTGAAAAATGCGAAAAGAGATAGAAATAACAGATTACAGAATTCAAATGATCACTTATATTTATTCCCCAGGAATATGAAATTTGAAAAGAAAGAAAAAAAGGTTGAAATTGATATCACTTCTTATAAAAGTGAAATTAAACAAAAAGAATATATTAAAAAAACGGAAAAAATTGATATTAAAGGTAAAGACAGTATAACATTTATGATTAGAAAAACAGAAAAATCCGATATTTATAATCTATATTGTTCAGAGAACGAAGATATAAAAAAATATGGTCTTGCTTGGATCGATTCTTTGCGAACAAGTAAGAAAATTGCTAAAAATTTCAAATCTAAAGATAGTTATAATGTTAAATGTTCTTATTCTCCTAAGATGGAAAAATGGTATCCAACGGATATTACAGAGGAAAGAATTGATACTTTAGAAACTATTAGCGAATTTATGAAATTAAAATGTTAAATAAACTATGTTAAATAAACTCTGTTAAATAAACTCTGTTAAATAAACTCTGTTAAATAAACTCTGTTAAATAAACTCTGTTAAATAAACTATGTTAAAATGTTAAATAAATTTAATTTATATTTTTTTTACATCTACAGATTGTATTTTATCTTCTTTTACTTTTATATTCTCTAATGTAATTTTTTTTATTGGTTCACCTGGAATAAAATCCAATTTAATCTCATTTTTATCTATCACTTTATCTATTGGTATTTTAGAATTTTGTTTATAAATATCTATAGCCATTCTTATAATACTTTCTACTTTTTTTTCTGGTATAGTATCTTTTAGGTCTAATTCATTATATACAGTATCTTTTATAAAATCTATAAATTTACTTTGATCTACATTAGTTAAGTTATAATTTTTTTTTTTTGCTTTACTTTGGTTCATTATTATGTCTAAACCATAATCCATTTACTTTAAAAAATTATTATTAATTATAAATTTAAACTCATTATAAATTTAAACACGTAATATATTTAATCATATTATAAAAAAAATATAAATATAGTATAAATGAGTAATTCTCAAACTATTTTAGGTGAAACATTTGAAAACACAAAATTGTTAGTCATTTTTGCAATTCTTGCCATTGTAAATCTTATTGGTTTTTCCATCAAAGACCATAACTTTAAAATATGTTATTGGTTATCTGTTGCTCTCATTTTAATAACAGTTATTAACCTTAATATGTCGGTAGGATTTTATATTAGACTTAGAAATGATAAAGGAATAAGTGGAAATAGAGGTAAGAGAGGAGATAAAGGTCCCAAGGGATTTCCGGGTAGATGCGAATTAAATTTGGAGGCAAAATGTGGCGTTAAGAATTGTATTTCTAAAATACAAGACCAATTATCAAAGAGGTGTAATCATTATGGGGAAATAGTTGCTAAGAGAGATTATGATAGAACTACAGAAGAACAACAAATATTAGAGAAATACCAAACTTGGATTAATATTATCAATAATAAATGCGGTTCTCACCAAGGTAATGAAAATAATTTTTTTGATACTATTTTCAAGGATTCGGGGAAATATTGTATGAATTAAAAAAATTAAAATTTAAATAGTATGAATTAAATATTGTATGAATTAAATATAATGTATAAATATAATGATAGTAACGTGGAGTTTTCTAGGAATTATACTTATAATAGGATTTATATTTCTCGGTATTAAAATGTCTGAAAGTGTTAAACACGGTGATATTAAAATTTTCTTTTTGGCACTTTATACTATAACACTCATTACATTTATTAATATAGGTATTTCATTCTACTTTTACGCTAAAACAGCAAAAAAAAAGGGGCAAAAAGGATTAAGGGGGTTACTGGGGAAAGTTGGAGATAAAGGGGATAGTGGATATTGCGAGGATAGTTGTAAAGTTAATAGTTTAAAATTATTTCTAATTGAAAAAATTAGAGAGTTAGATACAACAGATATTCTAAAAGGAAATGTAGAAAAAATAGTATGTGGTTATTTTTTTCAGTTGTCTGAAGATAATTTAAAAAAAATAGAAGAATTAACTATTCAAGACTTTAAATATATAAAGGAAAAGCAGCTTAATTATACACCCGACTATGATAACCATCCTAATATTCTATTAATATATAATGGAGGAACAATAGATTTAACACATACAGAAGGAACATGTACTTAATTTATTCTTTCAACTTATTAATTAATCTTTCAACTTATTAATTAATCTTTTAACTAATTTATTTCTATAATTATATTAAATGTTAGTACTTCTAATAATATTATCACTATCCGTTATATTTGGATTTCTTCTTCTTGGAATAAAATTATCTGAAACTATTAAAGAAGCAGATAATAAACTATTATTTTGGATATTATACGTAGTTACTCTATTATCTTTCCTACAATTAACTATAAGTATTATATTTTTTATAAAATATAGAAAAAAAGTGGGTCCAATTGGACCTAGAGGATTTATGGGGGAAAGAGGTGATAAAGGAGATGAAGGTAGTTGCGGTATTGATACTAACGGAAAACAAGATAAAGACTGTAGAGAAAAATCTCTAATGTTATTAATTGAAAAAAACTTTAGAGATAGTTTAGGAAGAGAATTAAATAAAACAGAACTAGCAGATATATATAATTTTGTTTATTCTGGAGCATTACAAAATGCGTCAAATGGAAAAATTAATTTAACTTTGACAACATATGAAGATTTAAATAAATTTAATAGTATTCTAATTTCTGAAATAGAAATACGAATAGAAGAAAATAGAACTAATTTAGAATCACAAACAAAAATTATTACGGAAGTTTTAACTAATATGGAAAAATATATTATAGAAGAAAGTAAAATACTAACAATTTCACGAGAATTAAAATAATTTCTATTTTAAATATAAGTATGAAAATTATAATTATATTAATACTAATATCAATTGCCGCCTTATATATTTCTGGTAATTTACGCTCCGGTGGTAATAAATATTCAATTCTATATGTATCTTGGGCAACTTCACTCCTATTTTTTAATATTTTCATGGCTTTCTTCCTATATTTTTTTACTCACCAAATAAAAAAAAAACCAGGAGAAATAGGATTACCGGGTAAAATAGGACCTAGGGGATATGAAGGAGAGTCTGAAGAATGTAAATTTGAATGTACAAAAAAAATTAATTAGAATAAGCAAGACCACCCATACCATTCATAATTCTTAAAATATTATAATTTGTGGCATATATTTTTACTTGGGAAGATTGTAGACCACTTTTAAGGTTCATAATAAGTTCTGAATTATCTAATCTACTAAAATTACAAGTTCCTGAAGGTTGATTTTGTTCGGGATTTAATGAGAAACTATATACATAAATAAATTTACTAGGAGTTCGGGTATGTCTTTGAAATGGAACTAATAATCTAAAATAATCTGCTTTTCTTACACCAAATCTCTCTTGGCCGTTTAAATGTAATACTGTATCTACAATTGAATTATCACTTTCATCTGTATCTACACTAACTTTATCTGAAAAATTATTCATTTGATTCATATTCTTAACAATATTCAAATGATTAACCCATATCAACTCTTTACATGGATGATTAAATTCTAATGGTATTTTTAATGCGTCCGTCCCCTTTTGATAGTCATTAGTACCATTAAATTGAACTTGTTCTATTAAATAATTATGATTTGCCTGAGCGAAATACTTTCTCTCCGCTGTATCTAAATAAATATAATCACAATATATTCTAATATCTGATAATTTATGTTCTACAGAAGGATCAGGTTTATCTAATACAATATATATATTTCCGGTTTTTATAGCACTATAAGTTCCTACAACTGTTATAGTATCTGTATAACCTGATATTATATTTTCTTCTTCATCATCCTCCCATATAATACTCATACCTGTGTATCTTTTTTTGTCTGTATCAATTGACGCAAAAGTATCTGTATAACCAGAAACACTTTTATTAATAGTAATTAAACCACTCTCATACCGAGAAACATTATATCTCTCTACCGATTTATGCCAGAGATTTGCAAAATCCTCTATTTTAATATGTAATTTAACTTCGTGATATTGTAAAGCAATAAGAGGTAAAGCAAGACCAATATTCTTACAAAACCAAAATTGTAATGGAATAATTAATGTTTTTTCTGTTGTTATGGCACTATCTTTTCCAACCATAGTATTATATCCGTCTTTATGTTCGGCATTTAATGTTAATTCATTCCATATTTCCATCCATTCTCCATATTGTCTATCTATTATTTGACCTCCAATTTCTATACTAACTTCTTTAATAATGAAATGCCCTATTGAATCTATCCATTTATTATTTATACCTAATATACTAGTTATTTTAGGTAAATCTATTTCTATAACAATACCGTGTAATAAATCTCCACTTCTTGAAATATTACAAAATAAAGTTTGCCCGAAATCATAACTACCTACTAGAGATTGTTGAACACTTTCCATTGAAAAATTAGTATGTTTTTTATAAACACTCCTAAAGAATGTTACACTGGGATTACCTGTTAAAAATATATCTTGTGAACCTTTTGCGACTAATTCCAATAAACCTCCAGTCATTATACTATTATAATAAACAAATATTTATTTCTTTAAACTTTTTATCTTTGTTTAAATTTAAACATTTAATTATTAATTTATTATAATATGTCAGGATTGAATAGAACAGAAGCCTATTATAGTGGTCTTAAAGTCCATAATAAAGGTAAAAATATTCTTACTATGAAACCCAATGGTGTTTATAATTTAAAAACTAGTTCTATAACAAATCATTCTTATAGTAAAATACAGAATTCTTCTGAGAATGATAGTGAATATAAATCTCTAAATGGTAATTTATCTATTAATACAGATAATGGCAATATTATATTACGAAATGGAAAAGGTGAAATTTTATATAATATAAAAAAAGAACTCGAAGAACCGATATTAGAAGAGGAAAATGATGAAGATATTTTCTTTATTGATTTAGATAAATTAAATAATATTAGGGAAAATTCTTTACTTATTGAATCACTTCAAAATCCATTATGTCTATACGGAAATAACGGTATTGATAATATCACACATTCGAATTATAAAGTTATTAGCGATAAAGAAATTATATTTCAGGCTCTTAAGAAAATTAAAATGAATACTATGGGAACATTATCCCTAAATTCTGAAAAAATTATTGGTTCTTGTGAAGAAGATATTGTTTTATTATCTAATTCGGGAGATATTAAATTAGGAGGGGACGGTTTAGATAATATAGGAATTAAAGTAGATAATAATGGTTTAATTGAATTTGGAAAAAGTTATAATTTAGATAATCCTAAAAAAGTTGTTGTAAATTTGGATACAAATAATAAAGTAAATTTGGATAATACTATAAATTTGGATTCTAATAAAGATAATAAAAAAAATGACGGAATAAGTATAATAAGTAATAATGTAAATCCCGAAATTGATTTAACTAAATTAAATAGTAAAGATAATATACCTCATATACAATTAGGGTTAGATTTAGGTTGTGGTTTAAAAGATATTAATAATAGTTTCTTTGCTAAAATTATTAATAAAGACAATAAAACTTTTATTATAGCATTAGACAATTTTGAATTTAGTTTAGACGATATAGGTGCGAATATATTATGGGATAGTGGAAATACTAATATAATTAATAATATTATTAGTAAAAATGAAGTAGAAATAGATTATAAAAAGGGTTTAGTAGAATTTGATTTTAGAAAAGCCTATATAGACAGAAGTAATTGTGCTAATCTTAAAACTAAAACTAATTCTAATTTATATTTAGGTACTAATAATTTAGATATTCTCAATTTCTCTAAAAATGGTAGAATTGGTGTAAATACCAAAAATATTGATGGTAGTTTCCATATCACTAATAATTACGGTAAAACATTCAATATTAGAGAAGATAAAGAAACTATATATTTTAATCATAAAGTTCTACAGTTAGAAAATACTAATTATATTATTTTTGTTAATACAGAAAAAGATAATAAATATAATTTAGAGGCATTTCTTTATAATATCGATAATTGTTTATTAAAACATAGTATAATAAAGCAAGACTCTTTTGAGGAAATTGAGTATAATGTAATTTTACATCCTACAAATAGAAATATGTTTATCATTGCTTTTTGTTATTTTAATAATAACGCTATATTTGTAACTGAAATAAGTTATTATAATGATATATTTAGAAGAAAAAAAGGTATTACTAAAAGAATTATCAATGACGATATTGAAAAATCTAGTTTTCCTTTACTTACTTGTTTAGAAATACAAAATAAAAATTATCACGCTCTAATATTTAGAGATAGTAAACCTGACGAAGAATTATATTTACATATTTACAGTAATACTAATGAAAGTGTTTTACAAATGATATTAAAACCAATTATGGAAAGTATTGAAGATAGAAAAATTAAAAAATTATCTTTTATTGAAAATGAATTAATATATTTAGACCATTTTATAAAAGATGGAAAGGAGATGTGCTTTTTAACTAAAATAAAAGTAATATATAACAATAAAAAATTTAGTATCGATGATAATCAAATCGTAAATATAAATCTTCATACATTCGAAGAAGAATTAGAAATAGTTAATGCTGATTTTTATTCTGTTGATAGTAATTTAGAAATAGTTGTATTATGTAATAATGGGAATGTATATTTAAATAAAGGTTTAAGTAGCGAATTATTATTACAAGAAAATGATACTAACGAAATTAAGTTAGTGTATTATAATGGAAAAACTAAATTAATTTATTATGATACTGAATTTAAAATGATAGATTTAGAAACAAAACATATAAATTATCGCGAAACACTCGGTAATGATATAAATAATATATCATATATTTCATTATATAATAGTAAAAAAAATTATATTAAATCATTATTAGTATGGGAAACCGGAGATAATAAGAGTTATGATGGTAATAGTATAATATTTAAGGATATTAATTCTATTTCTAACTTAGTCAAAATTGAAAATAGTAATAATAATATTGAAATAAAAGATAATGGAGATATTTTTATTCAAGATTTATTAAGTATATCAAAACAAGAAAATACTACTGAAATAAAAAATAACTTAGTAATAAGTTCTTTAAAAAAAAATCCAATAAATAAGTTAGTAGGAAAACAAGGACAAATAAATTATTACGAAAATGACTTATTTATTTATTTAGGAAATAAATGGAAAAAAATAAAATTAGAAGATATTTAATTTGATATATAATTTTAATTTGATATATAATTTTACTAATATAATGTTAATCTAATCCAATATATAAATTTAATCCAACACGGTATGAGGATTAATATTAATTAAATAATTCGCACCACTTTTCTGTCCTATATATGTTCCTAATATATAATTTATTGTATCGTCATTTGAACTATCTATACTATATTTTTTAATAACTCCCTCATTACTAGATGATAAAACCTCATTTTTTACGGGTGTATCTGTTATTGTGTCTACTTCACAAATACCATGCGTACATACATAACATACTTTATTTGTAGTATCTTTATCTACATAAATAATAACACCCAAAATAGATTCATTCCCAACTAAATCTTTAACAGTTAAATCGGTATCACTATCAAAAATAGCTACTTTACCAATAGTTACTATTCCTGTATATTTAAATTTCATAACTGTTCCATATGCCTTTAAGAAATAAGGTGAAGATCCAGAATCTGCTAAACTCGCAATAGTTCCTAAACCAAACATATTACAATCCGCACCAAAATATTTATCTGTTGTGCTACTTCCTGTAAAATTCCAGATATACGGTTTAGACCCCCTTTGAAGTTTTATATAATTTTCGTCTTGTGTTACATTTAAAGAAGTTGTATCATTACCATTATATTTGTCACTTAATCCTTTTATTGACCTAAAATTTACTTCATAATTGGTAGTATCTGAAACTATTAATTGTGATGAAGTTCCCGAAGAAGTCGAACTTGTACTTGTTGAATCTGTACTTGTTGTACTTGTACTATATGTTGAACTACTACCACTACTGTTACTACTACTGCTACTACCGATACTTGATAATGAAGCATTTGTTTTACTTGTTAAGGCAAAATTACTTAATTCAGGAATACCTCTATATGCACCTATAATATATGGATAAGCATATGTATTTGTAATTTTATTATTTTCTGAATCAATATTTGTTGAATCAATTTGTAATGTACAAACATAATGATAAATACCATTTGGATATCCAGGTGTTCTTTTAAAAATACCATTACATATATCTAAATCTCCTGATTCAGGTTCATATAAATCATCTGTATTATAAGAACTTTTTAAAAATTTTAAATCGGTTCCCGTATCTTCAGAATAACCAATTTGTCCATAAATAGGAAAACCATCAAATGCCCAACCTAAAATTGGAGAATGACCAAAGGAACTATTACTTGTTAGAGAAGTATTTTCATTTTTTATTTGCGAATGTAAAAAATTTGTTATATCATCTTGATATACTCCACTCGAATCTATTTTTCCTAAAACACCGTTATATGTATAATCATTAATTTCCGGAGAAATATATAAGTTTTTTTCTTTTAAATAAAATAATATATTTTTCTGCGTAGAGCAATCAATTAAAAAAGAATTATCAATACTTCCACTTGTGGTTGAATTATGTTCTATTATCAAACTAATTATTGTTTCATCGTAATTAAATTTTAAAGTATATATATCGTTTTTATTAAAATCATTTAATACATCATTATCTAATAATATTGAAATATATGGATTTATTGAATTACCGGGAATACCTGCGAAATTAATTTTATCATTAAATATATTTGTGAAATCGTCATCTAATTTTTTGGCGCTTTCAAAAGTTATATTTTTATTAAAATTACTCTCCTCTGATAAATTTATAAAAATTTGTAATGTAGTCCAATTCGGAATATTTGTGTTTTCTGTATTACTATGTTTTATAAATATCTTAAATTCGGTATTTTGTTTATATTTGGCAACATCTGTAAATATAGTTGAATGTATTGGATTATCTGATAAATTTTTAACTGTTCCTCTTTTTATCATCGCTTCTAAACCTACCGGATACTTATTATAATGATAATCATTATTTCTATCTACATTACCTCCATTATCGTCATATACTATTTTACTATTTGTAGAATCTGTATATATTACTCTATTTTCCCTAGAATAATTACTATTTGGAGTTACTAATATAAGTTGCCTTTTGACAACTGGATCCGTTATTTTAGAAACACTACTTTCAACAATATCAGATACTGTATCCGTCATATCGTGATGATTATAACAAGGAATACCATTAACCATAACTCCAATAGGACCTAATGGAGTTAGACTTATTGGATTGTTTAAAATTTTTATATTTTCATAATTTCTATCTGTCATAACTTCCCTCCAATTTGTATCATTTTTATACCAAAACACTTCTTTATTAGGAGTGATAGTAGTTGGATGAATATCGGAAGGTATTGTTTTTTCTTCTACTATATCAGGATTAGTAGGTATTTTAAAAGGAAAACCATATACCTTTCGCGAATTATTTACATAAGAATAACTTTGCCTATCTATTCCATTTATATTTGTTTCTATTAATCCAGTTGTAATTGATTTATTATTTGCCCATTTTGCGTTAGCAGTAGTATTTATATTTCCATCTATATAAATTTTATAATTAGGGATACCATTACTTCTTATATACATACAAGTTGACTCCGCGATATCCGTATAACTATGAACGTATGGAAAATATGTTATAGCAATATCTGTATCTGTAGTGTTTAAATTATTGCATATTACTTCAATGCCATTATTTTTATTTCCAGTATAATAAAAGTTAGTATTTAATCTATTAGTGGTTATTTCATTTAATTCTAAACAATTATCTATCGATTTACCCGCAATATTAGAATTATCAAAACTAATTTTATGATTTACTGTTGATACCTTACTATTATTATAAACGTGATAACCATCAATACTACCAAAATCACCGGTTACTTTTAAAGCTACTGTTCCATAATAAAAATAGAATACATTATTATTAGAATCCATGTAAGTATAAGGATATTTTCTATTATCATCATTATCAGGATACATATACATATTATTTGTTAAACCTATAAATTCTATATTACTTTTATTGGTAATATTAAAAGAAATCGGATTATCTTTACTAATATCTGTAAATAAATAAGTACCTAAACCTATACTTAAATTAATTGATTTAGTATATTCCCCAAATTTATATTCCCCACTTGAAAATGTAGTTTCTGTTGTATCCGTTAAATTTGTTACTGCTCTTGAAGATATTACAGGATTATATATATACCCCTCTTCATAATTATAGTCTTTCAAATTATAAGTACATAAACAATATTCTTTAGTTCCTCTTAAACTTCGCAAATTTTCCATATCAAGAAAATTACTCCTCTTGAAAAAATAATAATTGTTTCCCACATTCGGTAATGATATAAATTCATTATCACCACCTAAATCTATAATATCTTCCTTATCTAACTTCTTATTTATTAAAATATAATATTTTATAACCAATGAACTACTCTCGTCATAAGTTCTATGATTTACAAATATTAATTTTTTATTATAAATAAAACAATATTCAAATTTCTGTTGATAATCATAATGTGCGTTATTATCTAAATTAATCACTTTAACCTTTTTCATATTGTAAATCTTATCTATATTCTTATATTCGTCAGTATAAACTATTAATAAATAATTATCATATAAAGCATATTGATATATTCTAACATTACCTATATTTACATTATTTAATATCTCTAATATCTCTCCACCTAAATTATATAAAATTAAATTACTTAAATTACTTATTTCATTCTTATTTATATTTAATACTAAATTCTCTCCTTCTTCTACTTCGGTATCTTCGGTAATCGTATCTAAATAACTTCTATTATTATCCATTTTTAAAAAGTATAAATTATTATTATAAGATTTAATACAATAATCATTTGTATTATTATCATTATTAAAACCAATATTATTTCCTAAATCTCCATATTTATTTATACTTTTACATATTGATAAATCAATATTTATTTCTTCCCTTTTTATAAAATCACCATTTTCTATAATATAATAATAACTTTCATCCAAATTTAATAAAAATAATTTATCATAATCTATTAATTGTAAAATAAAATTAGTAGTTTCTTCCTTTTGTAATTCTATTTTAGATACTAAATTATAATCATCTGCGGTTATTTGATATATATGTATATATTTACTTTCTTCCTCTTCAATATAAAAAAAATATATTTTATCCTGATTTTGAATAATATCAAATTTTACATTTTTAACTAAATCAACTATATATAATTCTTCTCCTATATCATTTAAATCATACATATTTATGGTGTCAATTTCTAAAGAATATTTTAAAGAAAAAAACTTTTCATTATCTTGATAAAAAAAATAAAAATAATTATCTAAAAAATACAAACCTAAATTAATTTTATCTAAATCTTCTATACTAAAATCTATAATTTCCGTTTCATATTCCTCCTCTGTATCTAAATCTATTATTTTCAATACAATAATATTATCTTCGACATCCATTTCGTTATGTCTTGAAAATAATATATATACAAAATCTTCTTTCTCGTATAATCTAAATATACCTTCTTTTATATTTCCATAATTTATTCTATCTTTTAATTCATATAAAGACATTATTGGATTTACTATTAAATTTAAAAATTTCTTTAAATAATTTAAATTTAATAAAACTAAATCTATTTTATATATTTAACCTATTCGGAAATACTCATTTTTAATCCGAAATAATAAAAATTATTTTCACCTATAACTTTTAAATAAAAATCTGTACCTTCTTCAACACTGGTATTATCAAATTCTATTTTTGGGAAAATTCCCTTTGCTTCGTTATTTGATAAAGTATTAGAATAACATTTTATATTTTTATTTATATCATATATTTCTAATGCCAGTCCAACAGAAGGTTTCGTATTATTTAATAAATGAACTAATTCTATAATATATTTTCTGTTATATAATTTAACCTTGTAATAATTTGAATAATCTTTTTTTATATTATATGGTCCATAGATACCTATACTTTTAAATATAATCGCTTTCTCAAATGATGTATTAAATGGTAAATCATCACTTTTTAATCTATATATTATTTTCATATACCAATGTTTTTTTTTACTACTTAATGATATTTTATTAAATTTTCTACTAGTAATTGATTCGTCGGGATCGTTTGCTTCCTCTTCATCTGGTATATCCATTAATTTAAATTGAACTGAATATATACATGAGTCATAAAGTTGATTTGTTAAAGATTCGTAGACTGTTTTAAAATCTTTATATATATTATTATTTGTTGGAGTATTTATTTCATTTAATGATACAAAACTAATATTATCTGTTAGTTTAGTAAATATTATATCCATTTGTTGTTTTTTTTTATCCTTCTGTAATATAAAATTATTATTAATTGTTGTGCTATCTGAATAATAAAATTTTTGATTCGTATCAGCAACAGAACTGGATCCGGAACTGGAACTGGAAATGTAACTAGCTTCTGAAGAACTTGTACCCCCTGAAAGTAATCCTTCTAAATATTCTGTTTCATCTTCAGTTTCATCTTCCATACTATCATCTATTTCTCCAATTGTATATATTGATTTAGAATCATTTATAGATAGAATCGCAATAAAAAAATGACTTGGCAATTTTGAAGAATCTATTATCCCTAAATCTAATATACTTACATAATATTTAAATGTATTATCCTCTTCTAAATAAGTTGTTTTCCAGTTAAAATCTCCCCCATCTTCTGTTTTTATTTTTGCGTGATATTGATTGGTTCCTACTTTAGTATAATCACTACCTAAATCATAATCTGATTTAAATATTAATCTTGTTTCCAAATTTGGTATACCTTTACTATTTTTTAAATTAATTTGTTTATTTATTAATTTACTAAAATTTAATGGTTTAAATGTAGTTGTATCATAATCAATATTCCCAGATAATCCCACAAATACGGAGTTATAATTAACTAAAATATTATTATCTGTAGAAACATTATACGATATTTGTATAGTTCCTTCATCAAAATAATCATCTGAAAAATATAACTTTCTATATGTATCTGTTTTTTTTGAAAATCTACTCGTTTTTGTTTCGGAACAATTTTCCCATAACCTTATCTGAAAATTTGCCAATTGTCTCTTTTCATTTATAGAAATATTTATAAATGTAATAACTATCTCATTATATAATCCTAAACCAACATATGCCTTGGATAAATATGTAAAATCTAAATCTCCATTAAAATACGCAATTCTATAATCCAATAAACACTTTTTATATGATATCTCTAACTTATCTTCCCTAATCTTAGAAACTACTATTGTCGCATCTGTTTCATTTATAGTTATAACATCATCTTTTTTATATCCTATACCTCCTTTATTTATTTTTATAGTTGAACTATCTATATATCCGTCAATTGAAACAGTGAAATCTATTGTTGCACCACTACCACTACCACCTATACAAGATATATCTGTATATAAAGAACTAGTGAATTTTTGGTTTCCATTAATTATTGTATCAAAATCTAAAATAGATTTATTTTTATCTATTTCTAAAATTGCTATTTTTGAGTCTGTACCATTTATAGTTATCACATCATCTTTTTCATATCCTGAACCTCCTTTATTTATTTTTATAGTTGAACTATCTATATATCCGTCAATTGAAACAGTGAAATCTATTGTTGCACCACTACCACTACCACCTATACAAGATATATCTGTATATATAGATTGTGTTTCTTTAGTAAATTGAGTAGAATCAAATTCTATAATAGATTTAGATTTATCTAATTTAGTTCCTGATATAAATGATATATAACCTAACTTATTTATATACATTTTTGAAAATTTATTTTTATAAAAAGGAAAATACTTACTAAAATTATATTCATAAAAAGAATTATCCCTCAAATTTTTAGATATATCTAAATGATTAGACCAATTTTCATTCTGTATCCAACCTCCATTATTCCTTACATAAACATTATAACTACTAGTATCATTCGGTTTAAAAATTATATTATGCCTACATAAATCAAATAAATTGGCAGAATTATATATAATTGAAGGATTACTATATTGTAAACTAGAATCATAATCTATAAATTCTTTAGTTATATAATTAGTATCTTTAACAACTAAAACTTCTTTAAATAAATTACCCGTGTCTGTAAAATTTTCACCTTTATTAATAATTAAATTATCTTTTTTTATATTATCACTAAATAATAACCTCTTGAAATAACTTTTACCATTATTACCAGTAATTGTTGAAGTTACCGGTGTAAAACTACCATTCTTACAAATTTCGAATCTTAGGTTTTCATAATTAAATCTTAAAATTCCTTCCATATTCATATCCGTTAAACAATTTGAAACACGAAAACTACTATAAAAAGTATCTATATTTATTTTTTTATCAGTAAAATACTTTTCAATACCATTTTCTACATATTTGTAAGAATATTTATTTTTAGTCCATTCCGTTAATATATTGGATAAACTAGTTTCTTGACTATTATCTCTATATTGTATAATTCCACCAGAATATAAATTATCCCTATTTTCATAATATGTATCCCGTGTTATTTCGTCATCTTGTATTCCATTTTTTATTTTTCTTTCAATAGTTTTTAGTTTAACCATTATTAAGTAAAATACTTGATATTTTTTAAATAATAATTATTAGGGATATAAAATTCTATAATTTAATTTAAACTCATCTGGACTAGATATTGAACCGGACATAGATTCTACTCCAGGAATAGAAATACTACCTTTATTTATTGTAATATCAAACTCAAAAGTATTACTATCTACATTTGGAGTTCCGTCAAAACCTATATAAATTCTTCCTCCTTCAATATTTTCCAATGAGTTAATATTTATACTTCCTAGATATTCTTCCGTAGAAAATAAATAAACATTTTTGTTTTCCTCTTCAACATCCCCAATGTCTCCTGTTCCTCTATATAATATAATTGAATCATTATTTTCGTCTTTCCTTTTTTTTTGATTTCTATTTACATTTTCATTTATAAAATCCATAAATTCTTTATCAAATAATTCTTCGTCTTCCTCAAAATCCTTATAATCTAAATCATTATTATCAAAATCAAATAAATCATTAAAATCAATTCCTTTTCCACCTGAACTACCTGAACTACCTGAACTACCTGAACTACCTGAACTACCTGAACTACCTGAACTACCTGAACTACCTGAACTACTTGTTTCACTAGATTTTAATTCTCCTTTTAATTTTACTACATATCTTAATGCTGTTCCACTCTTTGTAGGTTTTAAAACAAAATCCAATTTAGTAATATCAAGATTTTTTGAAGAATCAACATGAGAACAATTAAATTCAATAACCATACAATTTTCTAATGTTGTTAATTTTTTAGAACCTATAGTTTCAGGAAACTCTCTATTAGTTGTACCCAAAGGAAAATCTAAATAATATTTATTATTATAAATTATAAATTTTTCACTATTATATAATAACGCTAGTTCTGTATTATATTTAGAAGTAATAGTTGTATAATCTCTTTTAGATTTTGGTATAATAAATGGAAAATAAATATTATTATCAGTTTCACCTTCTATTTTCAATGTAGATAAATCCATATTTTCATATTTTGTTGTTGTGGTATTATCTGGATTTAATAATTTAATACATTGAATTAAATATTTCTCTTTATTTTCTGGTTTTGATTTAATAATTTTATCATTTATATCAACATTATTATTAGTATATTTAATAAATGTATTCATTTTAATAAAAAAATCTACCAAAGTATTATTATTAGTTAAATCAATAGTATTAGATTCTTCATAATTAATCTTAAATGTATAACTTTGAGAACCAAAATCAGTATTAGTATCCTTTGTTAATTGCCATTTTTCTATAGTCTCTTCATATGTATTCAAAAATAAAGATAGGATTGGTGGTGTTAACGTGCTATTATCTTTTACAGTAAAATTTATACCTCTACTGAATGTTAAATCATCAGTGACTGTTGTGGTAGGTGTAGATTTAGTAATTTTTATTCCAAAATATGGAAATTTTCTATCATTCTCAATTTTAAGTTTATATTGTTTGACCGAATCCTTCAAAACTGTAAATGATAAAGAAGGAAACTCTGTTAATTTATCTGTTACTTTTTGTAAAACTTCATCATCAGCACTTAATTCCAATTTGAACCCATACCCTTTTCTAGCAGTATTACCATTATAATCATACAATTCTATTTTGTATACATAATCTTCCGATATTCCATTAGTTACATCAATAGTAAATGTAATTGTATTACTTAAATTTGAGGTTAAATAAGATAAATTCGAATATATAGGACTAAAATTAAAAGGTCCAGAAGTAGTAGGGTCATCGGTTGGAAGTGCTGGAACAGTTAAAGGTGTGGATTGTATTGCTGTACTGCCAGTATCAGATTGTAAAGTATATATAATTTTTAATAAATAGTGTTTTGTTTTAGTAGTATCTGTATATTCTCCAGTTGTAGAATCAAATGTTCCAACTTTGTGTTTTCTTAATAATATTTTATGAATACCAGAATTTAGAGAAGCAGAAGAGGAATTATTAGTATCAAACAAATTCAACCAAGTATTTCCTACATTAGTTGTATCTAATAATTTATCTGTATCAAGACTAAGGTATCCTTCCCAATCAGCAATTAATCCAGTAAAAGTATCGTCACGTATACCTCCAATACTAGAATAATAATTAAACCTATTTTCGTTATATGTTTCGAAATCATAAATACTCTGTATTGCTACATACATTTTTGAAGGTAAATGTTCCCCTAAATCTATTATTTTTACATAATACTCTGTATTTTCAAAAATATCAGAATAATAAGTACCCCAATTGTAATCTTCAATTGTTAATTTTAAATTTTTTTTGGTTTCTCCCTTTATAGAATTTATATTATTATTATTAAAATGCGTATTCGCACTATTTCTTGTTTTTACACTGTGATATTGTAATCCTAAAAGTGCTTTCAACTTAGGAACGCCATATCCATTTTCATCTAACCACTGTGTATCTAAAAATTTATCAAAACTTATAATATCATCGGAAGAAACGGAAGTATTATTTGATAGTCCTATGAGAGGAGAAGTAAAATCCGTAGGAATAGAACCATAAGAAAATAATATAGTTCCTATTGGTAATGTTATATCATCGTCGGTATATGTTACTTCTGTTCCTGTTTGATTAAATAATGTTACTTGAACACTATTATAAGTAGTACTTGATAAATTTTTTTTTTTTAAATTTTTATATCTATATTTAAAATTTTTAGTTGTATCAGAAGGATTTTCCATATCTCTTTTTGTTTTTTCATCTACTTCTAAATTTGAAAACAAAAAACTAATTCTAATTTTTGAATTATGTATATTTTGGGAATTACCTGTAAAAGTTTCTTGGGAAAAAGTAATATTTCCCTGTGTATTTATATAAATATATTTATTTTCTGTAGTTGGACCATATTTATTTTTATAAAAAGTAAAATCTTTTTCTAAACTTATTATACCATTTTTTTTATCTTTAACTGTCGCAGTAGTTGTAAAATCCCATAATGGAGTATTATCTGTTTTTTTAAAACTATTCCTAATTTTTACTTGATAATTTGTAATATTACCATTTTGATAAATAGGAATAAAATATATTTTTTTAAAACTTAAATTTTGTTTATCCGAACTTGAAAATAATTGGTAAGGATATGATACAATAGAATTATTTGTTGTAATAGAATTTAGAGTTTCTGTTTTTGAACTTGTTACAATACTTAAATCATTATTAAATATTTGTCCTATATTATCAGAAGTATCGCCTAACAAATTTCTAAAATTTAAATTTACTTTTAAATCTCTACCATTAGTTCCAACATCACCTTCAGTAGTTGAAAATGAAACATACTGTGCTTCTCCATCTTTATTACCAATACAACCTTGGAATTTATTAGAGTCATCTTGTGTAGGGTCAAATGATAATATTCCAGGAAGTGGAATAGTAGAAGGTCCTATTAATGGAACCGGAAATCCAAATTGTGGATTATTTTTATTATCGTCGGTAGGTAACCTATTACTCACCCATCCCGGTTCATATTCTTTTTCAGTAGGAAAATTCTGTATTTTTATAATATTTTCTTCATTTCCCATTTTTATTAATATTTAAATTATTAATTACTATAAATCTTAAATAAAAAAATGGAATATATAAAAAAATTATTTAATGATACTTTAAATAAAAAAATTTTATCCAATAATAATAAAATTAATTCTATATTAAATGATACTTTTGAAGGTGGTAAAAGATTACGTCCTATAATTTCCTTTATAATTTTTAATAAATTAAAAAATAATTTTTTTTCAGAAAATAATTATTCAGAAAAAGAAATATTAGATTTATGTATAAGTACAGAAATTCTTCATAATATAAGTCTTATACTTGACGATTTACCTTGTATGGACAATGATAATTTTAGAAGAGATAAAGAAACCATACATTATAAATATGGATGTCATTCTGCGATTGGAATAATTTTTCATATATTAGATTTATATTACAATTCAATTAAAGAAAACATAAAAAAGGAAGAAAAAATTATTATAAATAAGGAAGAAACATATTTACAAGATTATTTATTTAATATTATTAATGATAGTTGTTTGGAATTAATTGAAGGGCAATACTTAGATTTGAATTTTATCCCAATTGGATTAAATGAAGAAATGATTATTAAAATAAATAGTTTTAAAACTGTTCCTCTTTTTCGTATTAGTTTTCTAATTGGATATTTCCTATTATATAAAATAGATAATAAATTTGAATTTAGGAATGAAGTTATTAATGATTTATCAAATTTAGCCAAGAGTTTTGGAATAATTTTTCAAATAAGTGATGATTATTTAGATATTGAACAAGATAAAAAAAATAAAATATTCCTTAATTTCTTTTTAACTTTGGGGGAAAATAAAACTCTGGAATTATATAAATTACATTATGATAATGTAAATAATTTATTAAAAAAAAATGATTTAGATTGTAATCACTTTAAAGAAATATTAAATCTTATTAATAACAGAATTTATGGAAAATAATATTTTAGTAAAACAGTTATATATTAGATACCCTAAAAATAGAATAGATAATGGAATTAATTTTATTTTAGACAATTTTGAAAAAAAACACTTTCAATTACAAAAACTATTTAATGTATTTAGTTTTACAAATATAGAAAACAAAAATTATAACATTCAAGATATTCAATTACTATATTATCTTAGTGAATTTAGTATATTTATGGCTAAAATTTATTTAGATAATCCGCATTTTTTAAATACACATTTCCTAAAAGAAGTAGATATTTATAAATTATATGGCGAAAGTGTATCTTATTTTATATTTATAAAATTAAAGATATTATTATTTCAAAAATTCAAAAAATATAAAGATAAATTTAATTTAGTAGAAAAATATTTACCTGATATGGAAAAACTACATAAAATAGTTTTAATAGAAGAATTTTTTTATAAAGATATTTCATTGGAAAGGAAAAAAGAAATAATTTTAGAAGAATATCGTAAATATTTTAGGGAAGGAATACAGCATTTTTTCATACTTTTATGGATAATTGAAAATGATATTAAGTATAATATTTTAGACACAAATATAAATGAATTGGAAAATTACAAAATTATAAAAGATATTTCTAATATTTTCATAAAAGATACTATTACCAAAATAGATTTAGATTATATTGATATTTTACAAAATAAATATAAAGTAATCAAAAATTATAAACTATTTAAAGAGTTTTTAACCTCACTATAATAAATAATGTTTTCATCCGGACAAATCGATAATCAAAAACTATATGATTATCTAGGAGTATCAAAAAATGCTTCTGATAGTGAAATAAAAAAAGCATATAGAAAACTAGCAATGAAATTTCATCCAGATAAATGCGGGGGTGATAAAGAGAGTGAAGGAAAATTTAAAAATATAAGTAATGCTTATGATATTCTAAAAGATAAAGAAAAACGGCAAAATTATGATAGATTTGGCGAGGAGGGTATAAAAGGGATGGGCGGTGGCGGAGATCCATTTGATATTTTTAATAGTTTCTTTGGTGGTGGTAGTAATTTTAGTGGTATGGGTGGTATGGGTGGTATGGGCGGGGGATTTAGTAGGAGAAGGAGAGGAAAAGACAGAGTAGAAGAAATTAATGTAGAGTTAGAGGATATATATAATACTATAAACAAGAAAATAGATATTAAACAAAAAATAATATGCGATGGTTGTAAAGGTTCTGGAGCAAATAGTCCATCTGATATAGAAACATGTGGGAAATGTGACGGTAAAGGTAAAGTTATGAGAATAGTTCAAATTGGTCCAGGTATGATACAACAATCGATGAGTCAGTGCGATAAATGTAATGGAACTGGTAAAATTATCAAAGTTAAATGTAAAACGTGTAATGGAAACAAAATTGTAACTAAAAATAAAACTATTAGTTTACCTATTCATAAGGGTATTAAACAAGGGGAAAAAATTAGAATTCCTGATTTAGCACACCACGACCCTGAATGCGACGAACAAGGGGATTTAATTATTATAGTAAATATTGTAAAACACGAAAGGTTTAGTAGAAAGGGAAATAATTTAATTTATAATAAAAATATTTTATTATCGGACGCTTTATGTGGTGTTAAATTTGTTATTTCTCACTTAGACGGAAGAGAGATAATGTTTACAACAGATGAAATTATTAATTCGGAACAAGAATATTATGTAAAAGATGAGGGATTGCCAATAGATGAATTTAATAATGGAGATTTAATTATTAATTTTAAAATTATATTTCCAGACGTATTGGATAATGAGAGGAAAACTTATCTTAAGAAAATATTACCAGTATCAACCGAAAATATTCAAAATAAAAATATAGAAATTAAGATAATTGAAAACTATGGGGAAAAAATAGATATGGAGGAAGTTAATTTAGATGAAGGAGGTGGTAGTAGAGGAGACGGAAATGAGGGTGTTGAATGTGTCCAGCAATAATTATTATATAATTAATATATAATGAAATATATTTATGTTAGTGATAGAACAAAGGATACTTTTGTAAAAGATATAAAAGAAAAAATTAACGCACACTTCTCCTACAAAACTATTAAAAAAAATAAAAATTCTTGGGGGGTATTTTTAATTAATAGTGAAAAAATAATAGGTTACACTCACGTTGCTTATACAGAAGAAAGTAAAAAACATATATTACATATCATATTGGTATTTTTGGAAGAAGAATATAGAGGTAAAAAAATATGTTATGAATTACTAAAAAGAACAATAATTAAACATGAAAAAAATAAAGGTAAACCAAATTTAATAAAAATTGTTAATGCTCAGGGAATTGGAATGTTAAAATGTTCTTTAAGAGTTTTTAAAGAATTAAAATATAAAATAAAAATATATAAAAATGAATATAACCAAATTATGAATAATAAAGATTTTGATATAGATGAAGATATTAACAAATTAAAATCTATTTCTTATGAAAAAGCAATCGAGATAGAAAAAAAAAATAAAGAATATGATATTTGGTATTCGCTATTTTTTAGTAAATAATATGTTAAATAATAGTTATATAAAATTTAAATTAAAATTGATTTAAAAATGATTTTAATTTCAAATATAATTATGGACGATTTAACATATGCTGTCGGAAAATTATTAAAAAACGAATGTGAAACTATTATAGAAAAAATATGTCATTTGAAAATGTTGGATAAGGGAGATATAATGAATAAATGTCTTCCTGAAAACATTTATTTCAATGAGCAGGCAAATAATATTATACAAAAGAAAAAGAAAAAGGGTAATCGCAGAGTTCTTCCTTCGCATGAACAATGTTTAGGAAGAAAAATGGATTTTACTCAATGTACTAGAAAGAGAAAGGATGATACCGAGTTTTGTGGTTCTCATATTAAAAATTTACCGAATGGGAAAATTGGGGATGACGGAAGTTGCTTCAATAAGGTAAAGGGTAAACGAGGTAGAAAGAGGAAAAATATAATGGAAAATATAGGACCAAATGATATTTTAACTACTAAAAAATATATTGACGGAGAGTTATATTTAGTAGATAATATGAATGTAGTATATAATTTTAATCAAAATTTCCCTATTATTTTAGGATTACTAAGAGAGGGGGAAATTGTCGATTTCGAAGAATAAATTAAAATAATTCTTTTTTTATATTTATATAAATTATAATATGGAAAACATTAAACTGTATATTATAATTTTATTCATAATTGTTTTAATAATAGTTATTATTTACAAAAATAAATCTATTCGAAATATTGTTTCAAAAGAATCTGTTAATGATAATACAAATAATGTAAATGATAATAAAAATAATATAAGTCATTTTACAAATAATAAAGAAATAGTAAACAAAGAAGATTTTGATATAGAAAAATTACATTCTAATCCGGATATTTATTTAATCAAAAATTTCTTAACAGAAGAAGAATGTGACCATATCATTAAAATTGGTGAGCCACATATTAAAAAATCGGAAGTGTGTGGAAGGGGGGGTTCCAAACCTCATAAAAGTAGAACTTCTATGACCGCACATATAGGAAAGAAATTCTTACGAAATGATAATCCAGATAAAATATTAGAGAGAGTATTAGAAAAATCTTCCATTTATGGTAACTTACCAATTGAAAATATTGAACCTATACAATTAGTTAGATATCATCCAGGACAATATTTCAATAAACATTATGATTATTTAGATAGAAATAATCCTATTTATAAGAAAAATATAGAGAAAAATGGACAAAGGGAACAAACATTTTTTGTATATCTTAATAATGTTCCGGATGATTTAGGGGGGAAAACTTATTTTCCTAAAATAGATAAAACATTTAAAGCAAAAAAAGGACAGGCAATATTTTGGAGAAATATGGTAAATGGCAAAGAAGATACAAATACATTACATTCGGGAACCGAATTAAAGAAAGGTATCAAATACGGATTAAATATTTGGGTAAGAGAAAAAAAATATATAGGTTAGACATAATTTATTAGTTAGGCATAAATTATTAGTTAAACAAATATCAGTTAATTTTTTTTCTTAATATATAATAAAAATGAACCAAGACGATTGCGGATGTGGAAATAATAATAATTTAAGTGTATTAAATGTTAATAATTCCAATAATATGAATAATAGACCAATCTTACCTAATAATCCCTTAGTTAATAACCACCAACAAAGTAACTCACATATGAATAATAAACAACAAAATAATCAACAAGTAAATAATCAACCTGTTAATAATCAACCAGTAAATAACCAACCTGTTAATAATCAAGTGAATAAAACAGAAGAAACAAATATGAAAGATATTAGAATAGTATTATGTATATTAGCAGCTTTATCTATTAACGAGGCAGTTAAATATTTTATCAATAAATCTATTAGATTAAATAATGGAACTTCTTCAAGATACATATATTACTCGGTTATATGTATAGCAGCAGTTATATTATATAATTTAGTTTTATAAACCATAGGTAATCTTCAATAATTTAATTTTTATAATTTATTTTTTATAATTTTCATATTTTTCATTTTATATTTTATAATTTATTTTTAAATATAGAAATAATATTATCTTGATACTAATTATATACTATGCGTTCAAATATTAAAGGAGGTTCGAAAGCTTCTGATTTAGTGATGTCTACTAATCCCGTATTATGCGGAGACGAATCGCCTGTTATAATAGGTAAACAATTTGATTTTGTTCCTGAACAATTAACTCTTTATAAAACTACCGGAGGAGCAAGAAAATCTTATAGAAGAAAAAAAAGTAATAAACAAAAAGGAGGTGATAATTGTAATAAGAAATATGGTGCACACGAAAATCACCAACACGGTGGTGATAGTTGTAATAAGAAATATGGAAATCACCAACACGGTGGCGATAGTTGTAATAAGAAATATGGAGAATATGGAAATCACCAACACGGTGGTGATAGTTGTAATAAGAAATATGGTGCACACGAAAATCACCAACACGGTGGCAAAAAAAAATCAAGGAAGAAAAACAAAAAAAGTAAATCTTCTAGAAGAAAAAACATTAGAAAAAGTAATAATAGAAGTAAAAGAAAAAACATTAGAAGAAATAAGAGAGGTGGTTCTAAAGCATCAAATGCCGTATTAAAAGGTTCTCCGTGTAATACAACTAATTTAGTTGGCGGAGGAACAAATAATGCTTTTATTGGAAATAATTGTAGAGGGAAATCTCAATCAGGTGGGTCCGCAGCCGCACGTGGGTCCTCCGCACCTATATTAAATGTTGATGATAACGCTGTGGTACCTCCTATATATAACGATAGCAAGTTGTATAAAACTATATTTGCACCCGATTACCCAAACCTTTGTCTTTCTAAAGGTACAGATACAGGTACAGCTAATAATAAAGAAAACCAAACTTTATATTGTTATATAAATTTTTTTAAAATATTATATTCTAATATAGCTAAGTTATATTACTTCGAAGCCGCGCACAAAGGACATATAAGTTTCTCACAGAGTGTACTAAACTATTTTAATAATACTGATATACAGAATGGCTATCCCGAAGGATATTATTTAAATGAATATAATAAAATATTATCAGTACTACAAGTAGACATAAGATTAAAAAACAAATATAAACGGGAAAGGTTACGTATAAAACAAAAAGCAGCCGAGTTGATGACTAAGTATAAAGCAAACCTGTCTAAAAAGAACCAAATTAGTGAACAATCTATAATATTAGAAGCTGAAAAAGACTCATTAGAATTAAAAATCTTAAAGGAAACTACAATGCTGAAAAATATGAAAGAAATAATTGGTAAGTATGCAAACTGTATAAAAACAGACTGTACCAAGACTTGGACACCATTATCCGGTGAGATACAAACAACATTTAAATTCCATATTAACGATTTAATTATTGATGGTTTGGATAAATAATTTTTATTTTTATTTTATTTAAAATTTTTATATAATATATTCTTTAATGAAAAATATATTAGTAACGGGTGGTTGTGGTTTTATTGCTTCCAATTTCTTAAATTTTGTTATTCATAAATATCCTTCTATAAATTTCATTAATATAGATGATTTATATTATTGTGCCGATATAAATAATATTACTAAGGAAAATAGAAATAAATCTAACTATAAATTTATTAAAGGTAATATATGTGATACTAATTTAATAAATTATATTTTAAAAGAACATTCAATTGATACGATTATACATTTTGCAGCTCAATCCCATGTTGATAATTCTTTTTCTAATCCATTACAATACACTAAAGATAATATCTTAGGGACACATACATTATTAGAATGTACAAGAATATATGGGAAAATAGAAAAGTTTATTCATGTTAGCACTGATGAAGTATACGGTGAAAGTTTATGCCCTGAAACAGATATTAAAAATGAAACTTCTAAACTAAACCCTACTAATCCCTATTCCGCAACTAAAGCAAGTGCCGAAATGTTAGTAAATTCATATGTCTATTCCTACAATTTACCTATTATTATTACCAGAGGTAATAATGTTTATGGCCCTAGACAATACCCTGAAAAATTAATACCTAAGTTTATCCTTCATTTACTTAATAATGAAAAATGTACTATTCACGGACAAGGATTAACAGAAAGATCCTTTTTATATATAAGTGATGTCGTAGACGCATTTGACTTAATTTTACATAAGGGAGAAATTGGAGAAATATATAATATTGGAACTAGGCACGAATATAGTGTTATGGATATTACGAAAAAATTAGTTAAAAAAATTAAACAAAATGACGAAATAAATGAAAATATTATTTATATAGAAGATAGGAAATATAATGATAAGAGATATAGTATATCTTTTAATAAATTATTATCACTTGGATGGGAACAAAAAATATTTATGGATGAGGGGTTGAAAAAAACGATTGAATACTATAAAAAATATATATTTTGAATACTGTAAAAATAATACATTTCAAAAAGAAATATTATGGTATAAACTATTATTTCCTTCAGTAGATCTTTTATTTGAAAAAGAAAAATTATTATTTTGATTAAAATAACTATAAGTTTCATATGTTGATATTTGTTCTACAATTTTCCCTTCATTTTCAAATAATTTAACTAATCCATATTTTTTTCCATCTAATAATAAATGTTCTACTCCTACAACTATTACAAATTTTTTTCTTATATTTGAAGGTTTTTCTAAAATTTTTTTTATTCTTTCCATCCATAATTTATTTCTTTTTTTAAAATTCCTATTTGTGTATTTTCGGATTTATTCCCTTCTGAAAATTCTATATTATCCTTTTTATTTTCTTCTATAAAATATTCATTAATACCTAAATTTAAATAAAACATTTTAATAAATCCCAAAACATCATATAAATAATCACTGGCTCCATTAATATTTAAATCTTCTTCTACCATTTTATCATACATATCTATCCCTTCTTTATAAATTTTTTGTATTTCTTTTTTATTTTCTTTTTTTTTAATTAAATTAAAATATTTTGTATTTATTGGATTATTAATACTACTTAATATTTTTACTTTTTCTTTTTTTCCTATTTCAATTATATCATTATAATTATTCATTTCTTCATTTTCTTCATTTTCTTCATTTTCTTCCATTTCTTCCATTTCTTCCATTTCTTCCATTTCTTTTATTAACATTTCATTTTCATTATAAAAATCTATTAGTCGCGAATATTCTTTACATTGTTTTTTTGTTTCTAAAAAATATTTTTTTTTTCCTTTATCTTTAAATTTATATCTACCGTAATTGGTGGGTATAGTTAATAAATTTTTTCTTCTAGTATTATTGCTTTTGAATTCTTTAATAACTGATTTTTCAAAAAAAAATAAGTCTGCATAATCAAAAAAATATTTAAATTCTGAAGCAGGACAATTAAAATTAAAGTCGTGTAATTCTCCTATCATAAAACCCACGGGTAAACTATTTTTTTTATTTTTTATTGTATATACAATACCGCAATTTATACGTGGATTTGGAAATATAGGCAATATTCTCTTTTTACTGATTTTTTTGGAGGTGTAGGCAATATTCTCTTTTTTACTGATTTTTTTGGAGTTGTAGGCAATATTCTCTTTTTTTTTGTTTTCATAATATAATATAATATAATATAATAATTTATTTCATCTTGAAGAAATTAAGAGCAACTATACCACCCAAAACCTGTGAAATAATATAACATGCTAATTCTTTATCATTTATTGCTTTCTTAAAATACATCATAATAGATACTGCCGGATTAAAATGACCCCCTGAAACCTTAATACCAAAATAAATAGCAACTGCGAGAGAAAGACCTATTGCAAAAGGATCTCCTGTTGCTAAAATAACAGAAAGGAAAATAAAAGTTCCTACAAATTCTGTAATAATTTTCTTTAACATTTTTATATTATATAAATATTTAAAATTTTTTAAAATATATTTTATTATTATAAATATGTCTTCTTTACTAATTCTACCAAATCAACTTTTTTCTGTTAATTATTTTCCATATAAACCAAAGAGTGTGATTTTATATGAACACCCTCAATATTTTACAAAATATAAATTTAATAAGAAGAAATTAGTTATACATAGAGCAAGTATGAAAATGTATGAAGATATGTTAATTAAAAAAGGATATAAAGTAAATTATAAAGACTTTAATTTTAAAGAAAAAGATTTGGCATTAAAAAATTGTAAAATATTTGACCCAATAGATAATTTAAATTTAGTTAATAAAGTTGACGAAGTATTTGAATCACCTAATTTTTTATTAACCAAAGAAGAATATGGAAAATTCAGAGAAAAAACAGATAAATTCTTTTTCACCAGTTTTTATAATTATGGGAAAAAAATAACAGATATCATACCTAATATTAAATCACAAGATAAAAACAATAGAGAGAGAATGCCTAAAGATATAAAAATACCTAAATTAGTAAATCATACCAAAGAAGAAAAAAAATATATTGAAGAAGCAATAAAATATGTTGAAAAAAACTTCTATAATAATTGGGGTAATACGGATAATTTTTGGTGTCCTATTAGTCATTCAGGGGCAAAAAAATGGTTTAAAGATTTTATCAAAAAAAAATTTGTAAAATTCGGCCCATATGAAGATTTTATAAAAAAAAATGAAGAATTCTTATTTCATTCGGGATTATCTTGTTCTATAAACATAGGATTACTAAATCCAAGTGAAATAATAGAACTGATTAGACCTCTCAAAGAAAAAATACCTATAAATAGTTATGAAGGATATGTAAGACAGTTATATTGGCGCGAATATCAAAGATATTGTTTTATATATTGTGATTTTAATAAAAGTTATTTTGGTAATAAAAAAAAACTAAGTCAAAAATGGTATGACGGAACATTAGATATTGAACCTGTTGACGATTGTATTAAAAAAGCTTTTGATTTTGGATATTTACATCATATTAATAGACTAATGATTATAGGGAATTTTATGAATTTAAGCGGAATAAGTCATAAAGAAGGTTTTCGGTGGTTTATGGAGTTTAGTGTTGATAGTTATGAGTGGGTTATGTATCAGAATGTTTTAGATATGGTTTTCTTTGTAACAGGTGGGAAAACAATGAGGAAACCATATGTTACTAGTAGTAATTATATTATAAAAATGAGTGATTATAAAAAAGGTGAATGGAGTCAAAAATGGGATAAAATGTATCAAGAATTTATGAAAAAACATAAAGAAAAACTATGGAAATTTAGATATAGTTTTCCTGGATTGAAAAATATATAAAAACAATATTCAATTATCTACATAATAAAAATTGAATATTGTTTTTCTGTATATGTTTTGTAAAAATGAATTCTACTATGACTATTGCTATGATTACATTTGCTATTCAGCAACTTGAAACAACAAAAAATACAAAGATAGAAGTAACAAATTCAAATAAAAATGTATTCCCTTATATTTATAAGAGAAATAAGAATAAATTTAAGAACCATAACTTGAAAATGGGACATCCTATTATTCAACCGCGTGGACAAAACCACTAGATTTTAATAAAATTCAAAAAAATATTTTTATTTTCTAAAATTAAAATTTCTAACATCCATTTAATAATATCAGATCCATTTCTTTATATAATTCCTTCATTAATTCCGGTTCACACTCATGTATATTTTTTATAATATCTTCGCAACATAACTTTATAAACTTCCTGAATTTATGTGATTTTTCCGCATAAAATTGCTCTAATCGTTCATTACTATCATCGAATGCATATTTAACTGCTTCATCTTTATATCTGTATTGCCACTTTCCATTTGTTAATACTTGAATCTTATTATCTCTTTTATTTACAAGTCTCATATTTTTATTCTCAGGATAATCATCATTAAAATGTATCTTTCTTATAATATCTATAATAGCATAAAATGGACGAGTTATGCATCTCTCTTTAAATTCGTCTGTTAACATTTCTAAATTCTCTTCTCCATAGTTATTAATATGAATATTATTTATAATATTAGTTGAATTATTATTATTCTGTGTGTTATTTATTTGTTTAGCGTTTTTTTCTAGTAATTTATTGATTTGTTTTGATTGTAAATTAATTATTTTATTCTGTTTTTCTATAATTTTAGAATTTTCATTTTCTATTTTATCTAATTCTCTTTTTTTTTTACAACTTTTTTCAATATGTCTATTTAAATTATCTTTCCTGCTAAATTCCTTATAACAATATACACAATTATAAAGTTCCTTATTATTATGGTCTGAAATTTGGGAGGTATTATGAGGTATTTTGAGGGAAAAATGAGGTATTTTGAGGTTTTGAGTAGTTTTTTTTTTATTCTCTTCTTCGTAGTTCTTTTCATTATTTAAATGTTTTTTTGTTTTTAGGTGTCTATTTAAATGAGTTTTTATTTTAGAAGAAAAATTACAGATTTTACAATCATATATAACCATTTCTTTATATAATATACGAAATAAATTAATTTTAAATATTGAAAAATATACTTTTTTTTATACTTTTTATACTTTTTTTATACTTTTTTATACTTTTTTTATACTTTTTTTATACTTTTTTTTTCTTAACATTTTTAATAACAAAATAAAACCATAATAATTAAAAAAAATATTATTTTTATAAGAAAAAAACGATGTTTTTTTTATACCTCATTAAAAAAAAAAATTTCAGGGAGAGAGAGCAAATGAAAAAAAAAATAAAAAAAAAATTTATTTTTTGAAAATAAAATTCAAAAATATTTTTATTTTCTAAAATTAAAATTTCTAACATCCATTTAATAATATCAGATCCATTTCTTTATATAATTCCTTCATTAATTCCGGTTCACACTCATGTATATTTTTAATAATATCTTCACAACATAATTTTATAAATTTCCGGAATTTATGTGATTTTTCAGCATAAAATTGTTCTAATTTTTCATTACTATCATCGAATGCATATTTAACTGCTTCGTCCTTATAACGATATTTCCACTTTCCATCTGTTAATACCTGAATCTTATTATCTCTTTTATTTACAAGTCTCATATTTTTATTCTCGGGATAATCATCATTAAAATGTATCTTTCTTATAATATCTATGACGGCATAAAATGGACGAGTTATGCATCTCTCTTTAAATTCGTCTGTTAACATTTCTAAATTCTCTTCTCCATAGTTATTAATATGAATATTATTTATAATATTAGTTGAATTATTATTATTCTGTGTGTTATTTATTTGTTTAGCGTTTTTTTCTAGTAATTTATTGATTTGTTTTGATTGTAAATTAATTATTTTATTCTGTTTTTCTATAATTTTAGAATTTTCATTTTCTATTTTATCTAATTCTCTTTTTTTTTTACAACTTTTTTCAATATGTCTATTTAAATTATCTTTCCTGCTAAATTCCTTATAACAATATACACAATTATAAAGTTCCTTATTATTATGGTCTGAAATTTGGGAGGTATTATGAGGTATTTTGAGGGAAAAATGAGGTATTTTGAGGTTTTGAGTAGTTTTTTTTTTATTCTCTTCTTCGTAGTTCTTTTCATTATTTAAATGTTTTTTTGTTTTTAGGTGTTTATTAAAGTCGTACTGCCTTTTTGTTATATAATTACAAATATTACAATTATAATTAACCATTTTCTTTATATATGTAAAATATATTATTTTTTAAATTATTAAATTAACGACTTTTTAACGACTTTTTAACGACTTTTTAACGACTTTTTAACGACTTTTTAACGACTTTTTTTTTAAAACAAATTAATAAGAATTATAAACCATATTATTTTCAATATATATATATATTATAAGAAAAATTATAAAAAAACGACTTTTAACGACTTTTAACGACTTTTTTCCTCATAAAAAAAAAAATCTCAGGGAGAGAGAGCAAATGAAAAAAATAAAAAAAATAAAAAATAAAAAATAAAAAAAATAAAAATAAGTAAAAAATAATTAAAAATACCATTTTCCATATTTCTTCATTATTATTTTTTTATTTTTAGCAGTTTCAGTATCATTGAAATGAATAATATATGGTTTAATTTTAGCTCGAAAAATTTTATAATATAAACCATTCGGATAAACTGATAATGGTAATTTTTTATAGTTGAATTTTTGTATTACATTATTCATTATTCTTGGTCATCTGAAAAATTAGGATTAATATTTTTTCTATTAAACAATTTTAAAGTATTTTATGTTCTTCTAATAAACATAAAACCACTACATACAGTATGAACTATTAATTTTCCGTTTTCAATATTAATAGGTTTATCATTACCCAAATCGTCTCTTTGAATTAATAATTCACAACCTTTGATATGTTTTAAACAATATTTAAAAATGTCATTATTTTCATATACTATATCACCGTCTGTAAAACATACAAATTCGTTTTCTAATAATTCCTTATGTATTATATTAAACTTATTATATGTGATTAAATTCCACCCCTTATCATTGTATGAAAACATTTTATCTAAATTATTACTATTTTCCATTTTAATACAATTATTATGTTTTATTTTAATATCTTGATAGGTATTATCGCCAAGACAATACACTTTTAATTTTTCATCTAATCCTATTTTTTTTAAGGAAGTTAAACAATTTAGAGTATAATGTTTATATCCGTTATTTGTAAGAGTTATAAAAGAAATATTTTCCATTTATTTATTTTATTTATATATATTATAAATGAAAAATAAATTAACTTTTTTAAAAGGTGGAACTTTGAGACATAACTCACAACCTTTTGTTCCCGGTAAAACTTTGAGACATAACTCGCAAACTTTTGTTCCCGGTAAAACTTTGAGACATAACGCCCCGACTTTTGTTCCTGTTCAACCTTTTGTTCCAAGTGGAACTAATAATACTACTCCGCAACAGATAATGTCAAATAATTATCCAAAAAAAAAAAGAAGAACTAAAAGTGCTTCTAATATTAACAAAAGAAAAAAAGGTAAAGATAAAAAAAAAACTATAAAAAAAAGTAAAAGTTTTACAGGAAGAACAAAAAAAGAAAAAAAAAATAATAGTTTAAATAAATATAAAGGTTTAGAAGAAATAAAAATTCCAAAACTTAATAAACCTATGTCAAAATTTTTGAAAACGAATATTGATAAAATTAATGAGTCTATTGAAGGATTACAAAATATTAAATTTAATAATATTGTGTATTATATTAGAAGATTATTAATGCCGGAAGAACAAATATTTATGAGAGAGAGATTACTTTCAGATAAAAAAATAAAAGATATAATAACATATTTTATAACAGACGATAAAGATAAAAATAAATTAAAAACAATAGATGAAATATTATTATATTTAAAATTTGCTATTGAAATGACTATTGAAGAAGAATATATGGAACATTTATATATACAATTATTTTATATATTTATAAATACGGAATATACATTTGAAACATTTAAAAAAGATACTTTCAGTTGGAATAGAATACAACCAATTGAAGAAATAGAATTGGAATATGGAAATTATGAAGTATGGATAGAAGCATTTAAAAAAGAGGATTTAATTATTAAGAATTATGGTATTTTAAAAGAAAATATAATAACAAATATGTATAAAAAAAAAGGTGGTAAAAAAGGATTAATAAAAGCATTAATCCCAAATGGTATAAAATGTATTGGGGAGAAAGCTTTTAAAGGGTGTAAAAATTTATTATCAGTCATAATTCCAGAAGGAGTTATTGATATTAATAATTATTCCTTTAAGGATTGTAAAAAGTTATCTTCTGTTACAATCCCCGATAGTGTTGAATTCATTCGATATGGTGCGTTTTTTAATTGTTCTTTATTATCAGAAGTAATAATGCGCGGTAATACTAAATTAATTAAAGACTATGTATTTGGAAACTGTATTAGTTTAAAAAATATAATATTACCAAATAAAATTGAGAGTATTGGCGTAGGTGCTTTTTCTAAATGCTCCGGATTAATATCTATAGAAATACCAGAAACTTGTAAAGAAATTGGAAAAAGTGCATTTAGTAAATGTACCAGTTTAAAGTCTATAATAATCCCATACAATAATGATAGCATTAATGAAGGAACATTTTCAGGTTGTACACAATTATCATCTGTAATATATGAAGGTATTCGAGAAATTTATGACTATGCTTTTTATAGATGTGAAAACTTATCTTCAATGGTAATTCCATATACCATTACACAAATTCATAAGAGTGCGTTTGCTGAATGTACCGGGTTGACTTCAATCACATTTCACGAAAATTCTCGCATTAATTACATTTTGGAAGAAGCGTTTGCCGAATGTACCGGCTTGACTTCTATCATACTCCCAGATAGTTTACTGTTCATTGATTCTACTGCTTTCGCTGGGTGTGATAGAATTACTTCTGTATCATTACCTTCCCACCATGCGGACATGTGGCTTTACTTCCCAGAAGAAGCCACAATAATTATAAGAGACCCCCTTTGAAGAATATACTCATTTATATTAGACCAGTAAAGAAATGGTAGAAGGAAAAGAAAGTATAACTTAAAAGTCCAAACTAATAATTAACATTTATTTTCTATTATCTTCTCTAATTTAGACATCACCGTTAATAATGTATTATATTTGCGTAATTCATTTTTATAATAATATTTATATACCCAACTTCTAAATATCTTTGAAATAATAATAGTTGTATACAAATTTCATTTATCAACAATTAATAATTCTTTTATTCCTCACATAATTCACTTATTTTATTTAAATCTTTATATGTAATGATTCCATAAAGAATATCATATAATTTACTTTTCTATATTATTTATTTTATTTGTTTATTTTATTTATATATTATAAATGAAAAAAAAAATTAACTTTTTTAAAAGGTGGAACTTTGAGACATAACGCTCCCTCTTTTGTTCCCGGTAAAACTTTGAGACATAAAGCGTCATCTTTTGTTCCAAGTGGAACTAATAATAATATTCAACAACCTATAATGTCAAATAATTATCCAAAAAAAAAGAAAAACTAAAAGTATTTATAATATTAACAAAAGTAAAAAAGGTAAAGATAAAAAAAAGTAAAAGTTTTACAGGAAGAACAAAAAAAGAAAAAAATAATAGTTTAAATAAATATAAAGGTTTAGAAGGAATAAAAAATTCAAAAGGAATATAATTAATAAAAATTCTAAATAGTTTCTGGATTATCACTAAATTTTATATCCAATAATAATTCACATTTATTTTCCAATATCTTCTCTAATTTAGACATCATAGTTAATAATGTATTATATTCATGTAATTCATTTTTATAATAATATTTATATACACCTAATTTCTCCAAAATATCTATCTTTGAAATAATAATATTTGTACACCCCGAAATATTAATTGACTTTATCAATTTATCAACATTTAACCAATTAATAGTTCTTTTTCTCCCAGTAGTCACTCCATATTCTTCCCCTAATTCACCTATTTTTTTTAATTCAGTGTTTTCTTGTAATGATTCTGGAAAATCGGGATCCACGCCGGATCTGGTATCATATATTTTTACTGCTCCATATATATGATTTATTTTTTGTGGTGCAAAACCCAAACTACATGCTCCATATGGAAAAGGATTACTGCTTGTAACATATGGGTAATTTCCATAGTTAATATCTAACCATATTCCTTGTGCTCCCTCGCATAAAATATTACCATATAATTTTTCATCCCATATATATCCATTAAATTGTTTTTTAAAGTCTTCAACTCTTTCCCCACACCTATGATACTTATCTCTATAACAAGGACCAATACCTTTAGCAGTTGTCCCTAAAGATTTATTTTTTTCCAAATCTTCTTTAATATGTGTATGTGTTATAATATGGCATTTGGGTGAAATTTTAATTAAAGTAGTATCAAATCCATTTTCTTCTAAATAATGTATTTCTTGATAAAAAGAATTAATATTAACTACACAATCAGGACCTATTACTGATTTAATACCAAAAAATATCCCAGAGGGTATTAAATGTGTTTTATATTTATTACCCTTAACATAAATGGTATGTCCGGCATTATTACCACCTGCCCAACGACATACAAAATCATAAATTCCACTTCTACTAAGTTGTGATACAATTTTTCCTTTTGCTTCGTCTCCCCACGCTAAACCACAACAAATATCAACTTTATTAATTTTTTCCATAAGAATATACGTGGTTTGGTTTTTAAATATATTTTTTATAAATATAACTAAAATAAAATTGAAATAATAAAATAATTTATATATAATAAAATGTCTTCTATTGAAAATACAAAAAATAATTATTTGCTTAATATTATTGATGATTATGTTAGTTTGCGTTCTAAAATTTCAAATAACCATAATGGTCATTCTAAATTGGGGTGTTTGGCCTTCTCAAATAAGTTAAAGCATCCGCGGGTTTTACGCGTTTGGGTATAATCAATATAATTTATTTAATTCTGCTTCTATAATACATAATGATAGTATACATGCAGAAGTAGATTGTGTATCAAAATTAAAAAAAACAATAAAACCAGTTACAATTAATTTAATTGTATTTAGAACAAATAATAAAGGAGACGCATTGCGTATGTCTAAACCTTGTATTCATTGTATAAATACTATTAAAAAAACACTAAAATATAAAAATTATATACTTAAAAAATTTTGGTATACTGATGAATCTGGAAATTTTATTAAATTAGATTAGATTAAATTATATATTTTTTTTATAATTTTATAATTTTTATATCTAACTGTCTACAATATTCTTCTACTAATTCGTCATTTTTATAATCATCTATATATTTTATTTCTTTGATTCCACTAGCCAATAATAATTTACAACATATAATACAAGGATAATGAGTAATATAAGCAATAGAATCATTACAATTAACACCTCTTTTAGCACAATCACATATGGCATTTTGTTCGGCGTGAACTGTAGATTGTTCATGATTATTTCTAACTATTGATTTATGAGGACAACCTGGCAAAAAACCATTATATCCTTGTGAAATTATTCTATTATCTTTAACTAATAAACACCCTACTTGTAATCTATGACAAGAAGAACGTTCCTTAGTAACTAAACAAATTTTTTTAAAATATTCGTTCCACGAAGGTCTATTCATTATAAATTATTTTATATATTTTTTAAATATAAATTATTTTTTATAAAGTATGTAAATATAAAGTATTTAAATTTATTGATTAAAAATAATATTAACTATGATAATTCCCAATTACTTTATAAAAATATATAATAACATTTATTTTTTTTTTATAGGTTCAATTAGTAACACATTATGTATTATAACCAATATATATTTATATTTATATATATATTTTAGGAGTTCTAAAAGAAATATAGATAAATTAGAAGGACAAGTAAAGTATTTAAATTTATTTTATCAACCTAAAAAAGAATTTAAAAAAGGGAAAATAGTAAATTGGAATGTTCATTATAGTTGTGATTTTTATAATTATAATAGATTAATTGAAATATTGAAATTTTTAAAAAAAGAAAAAGCAGAGGTATACGTGATACAAGAATTTTTAAATTTAAAATTCAGTGATAATAGAGATTTAATAGATTATATGAAAGAATATTTAAAAATAGAAAATCATATATTCGTTCCTATTTATAAATATAATAATTGTTCATATGGTAATTTGATATTATGTCAAAATCCAATTTTAGAAAGCAAAATATTAAATTTTAAGTTATATTATTATAAAACTAAAAATATATGTATTTCTATTAAAACGAAAGTAAATAATAAAGAAATATGGATAAATAATACATACTTAAATTCAGATATAACAGGATATTTACAAAAATATCAATCAACTAAATTATTAAAACACCTAGAAGAAAATAAAGGGAATCAATTAATTATGGGAGATTTCAACTCTCCTAGTAATTATAAAGGAATTAATATGTTAAAAAAAAATTTAATAGATATTTGTGATAAAGACGGATTTAATAAAACTTATCCTTCAATTTATCCAATGGCCAAATTGGATTATGTTTTTTATTATGGCGAAGAAGGAAATAATATAAATATGAAAATAGATAGAAATTATTATTCTGACCATTTACCTTTGATTATAAACTTTGAATAAATTTGTTAGCAGTTAAATTTATTTTTCTATTTTCTTTTGGATTTTTTTGTATCCATAACTTAGGATTGAAAACCATTATTTTAGTTTGTCCATCATTCGATAATAAATTATTAAAAGAATGTTCTGTTAATGTTTTAGGTTCGGTATTAACAAACCCTTTGGAACCAAATAAACCCATAATTTGAGATTGTTTTACATCATTTTCTTCTCTACTAATAATATTGTCATTATACACTTCTAATAACATTGTATTACGGTTAGGATTTTTTTCATTAAGTTGTTTTGTAATCATAAAATTTATTAATTTACTCGACATACCTTTACCTCGAAATTTATTATCAGTACATACAGTCCAAATTTTATCAAAATCATTCTCGTTTTTCTCTACATATAAAAGCGAAATTGGAGCCATTTTTTTAGTAGTTAAAATATAAGTGTCAAAATTGGAGTTGTGTAGATTATTTTTAATAGTATCAATTGTGTGTTTATAACCTGGATAATATGAACCTTTTTTAATTTGATATTCCCTTTCTTTTTCAAATGAAAAATTGAGAATATATACTAATTTATTGAAAAAGGTATTTGTTTTTCTATCTTTATAATTTATTTCATTTTTGTTATTTTCATTGAATATAATAACATTTTCGTTTTTTAATTTTTTATTTACAAACTTATCAAAAGTATGTTTTTTATTTGATTTAGTTTTTTTTGATTTATTTATTTTAGTATTTTTTTTAGTTTGCGTCATATACTATATAAACTGAAAATTATAAAAAATTAATTAGTAATTTTTTATTTTAATTTAAAAATATTTTAACAAGTTAAGTAATGTTTAAAAAAAAGCAAATCTTAATAAGGGATTATTATAATGAAACTTTTAAAAAAAATAAAGCAGAAGAAATAAATATATCTTCAATTCCTGATGTAAAACCAAATATAAAAAAACCAATAAAATACAATCAAAGTATTAAATGTGTTATATTAGGGGATAGTGGTATAGGTAAAACTTCTATTATTAAAAAATATAATAGTAGTAATGTTTCATCTTCTAATGAGAGCACATTAGGAGCAATATATTGGGAATTATTTTATAAATATGACAAAGAGAAAAATATTAGAATTAATTTCTGGGATACTGCCGGACAAGAAAGGTATAATTCATTAATACCTATGTATGTTAGGGAATGTGATATTATTATATTAACATTTGATTTAACATATTATGATTCTTTTAAAAATTTATCTAAATGGTATAAATTTGTTTTAAACAATTATGATAGTCCTAAAATTATTATAGTTGGTAATAAGGTAGATTTGAAATCTCATTGTATTGTAAGTGATAAAGATATAAATAAATTTATAAAAGATAGTTTTGCTATTGAACCTAAATTTTTTAAAACATCCGCAGTAGAAAATATTAATATAAAAAAATTATTTGAACATATTTTTGATTTAACTAAACAAATTATAGACAAAAGATTAGAAGAAACAAAAGATTATATTAAAGTTGAACAAATAGAAAAAGATATATTGAAACATAATTGCTGTATTATTTTATAAACGCAGTAATAAACTCAGTAATAAACTCAGTAATAAAAGGAATAAATTAAATAATAATTTAAGGGTTTATGGTCTTAATTAAATATGGATTTCTTTCATAATTTAAGTAAAAAAAAAATATTATATAAAACGGAAGAACAAAGAGAAAGACTTTTTGATAAATTAAATAAAATAAAATGTCATAATATATTAAATTCCAATTTTCTAGACCATTTTTTCTTTTATATATTTGAATCAAATAAAGAAAATATAATTATAAGAATGTATAAACAGAAATATGACAAAAGAATGAATGATTGGAACAGAGAAAAATTAACTCTTATGACTAGTATATGTTTAAATTTCGACGTTCCAGAAGATAATATTTATAATATAGACAATATTGATAATAATGACTATATAGAGAAAAATAATATAGATATTGAAGATATAGATTTTGTATTTTATTATCCTTATGATATTTTAGAAGTTGATTTCGAGTTTTTCAATTATCAACAATATAATTTAATTACTATAAATGAAGAATTTGAAAATAATTCATTAGATAGTAAATGGGGTTACGAAGTAAATTATAAGGATATACGGTGGATGTTAAATATTGAAAATATGATAAATAGTAATTATGGTGTAGGTGAAAAGTATATAAATAGATTTAGGAGTTCAAGTTTTAATAAGACAAATTTCTATGACATATATTATACTAATTATAACAAAGAATTATTATTATATAAAAAAATAGAAAAAACTATATCTTTTGTATGCGATTCGTGTAATCTAAATTTGGATGATAAAGATATATGGCATAATAATTTATGTGGTGATTTATGTGATAATTGTATGGAAAATAAAAAACGAAAGGAAAATTTAAGAAAAAATTTGATAAAAAAAGAATTATTATGGATAGGTAAAAGAAAATTATTTGAGAAAGAATTAATAAGGACTAAACTATATTTAGTTAAAAATAAGATTATCGATTTACCTTTATTTAAAAAAAATGAATTATATAAAAAGGTTTTTAGAAATACATTAAATGTATTAGATAAACAATATCATAATTGTTCTATATGTTTGGAAAATATGGAAGAAGATATTTATAGTGGTAGTTGCGGACATTGTTTTCACGAGAAATGTATATTAAGTATGAAAAATGAAGAATGTCCTTTATGTAGAATTAGTACTAATTTTTTTAAAATTTATTTAGATTAAATTTGTTATTTTTATATAATATATTTTATCTTATTTTATAATATATGAATCAAGATAATTTTTATAATTTCAGTTTATTAGTTATAGCTTTAATATTAATATTATGTATTTGTAGATACCATAACATTAAAAAAGAGAAATATTATAATAATATAAATGCTAATATAAATAGTAATAATATAAATGGCAATAATAACATTTTTGTTCCTACGAATAATCAAATAGAAGAAAAAAGAAAATTTGGCTGTTCCGGAGAAGTATTTAAGAAAAAAATGTCTAATTTTTATAAGAATTTAGATATGTATCAAAAAACATATGAAAAAAAACAGGATACTTTACACAAATATGAGGAATTGAGTGATAAGTTAGTTGATGTTAAAAAAAACTTAATTAAAACAGAAGAAGACGTAAAGACATGTATCCCTAATTTCTCCGAAACAAATTAGTTCTAATGTATCCCTAATTTCTCCGAAACAAATTAGTTCTAATGTATCCCTAATTTCTCCGAAACAAATTAGTTCTAATGTATCCCTAATTTCTCCGAAACAAATTAGTTCTAATGTATCCCTATTATAAGTTCATTCCTTTTCTTCAAATATTTTTTACTTTCTTCATTATCCAAAGTAAAAATATATTTATCTTTGATTTTATCTAAACCATATTCCTCTAAATTTATTTTTATATTTTTATTATTTATATTATCTTTATTATTTATATTTTTATTATCTATATTATTTTTATTATTATTTTTATTTATTTTTAAAATATTTTCCTCTAATATTTTAACTTTACATGTATTTTCGTCTATAGTAAATAAGTTCCTATCGAATGCCTTATGCATAGTAGAAGATAATAATATTCCATTATTAACATTATATGCGTCCAATTTATTATCACATTCAGAGTGGGGTAAGATATGAGCGGCGTCGCATAATGTATAATTGATATTATCAAGAGGGCATTTTTGATATTTCTTTATTAATTTATCCCTAAAACCTTTTTGTCCGTTTCTATCTCTTTTTTTTTTACCAATACTTGTGATTGTTGATAGAGTTTTAATTTGAGTTTTAGGCATAAACCTTTTTATAAAATGACCGAAAACCATTACTTTTACTTAATATTTTTATTTAAAATATTAATTAAGAAATATATTCAATTATAAATGATTATTATTATACCACTTGGTGGAATAGGTGAAAGATTTAAAAAAAATAACTATACATTACCTAAAAGTTTCATAAATATATTTGGCGAACCTATAATAAATTATTTATTAGATAATCTAAATTTAGAGCAAATTGAATATGTATACATACCATATAATAAGGAATACTCTACTTATTTTTTCGAGGATATGTTAAAGAATAAATATCCGAATATTAAATTCCAATTTTTCCAATTAATAGAAAATACACGAGGAGCAGCAGAAACACTTAACTTAGCAATTAAGAATTTAAAACTAAAAAAAGATATGCCTGTTTTATGTTTGGATGGAGATAATTTCTATACTACAGATATTATAAATAAATGGAATGGAAATAATAGTTTAATTACTTTTGAAGATATTAATGATAAACCTATTTATTCTTATGTAAAATTAGAAGATAATAAAATTATTGATATTGTAGAGAAAAATAAAATTTCTAATTTGGCTTGTAGTGGTGCTTATGGTTTTAATTCTATTTTTAAATTATTAGAATTTACACAGTATATTATTGATAATGATATAATGGAAAAAGGAGAATTCTATACATCCATAATAATAAAAGAAATGATTAAACAAGAAATAGAATTTAGTAATATTTCAATTGAAAAGAAGGATTGGATTTGTTTAGGTACACCAATTCAATTAAGACATTTCTATCATAACTATCCTAAAATATCTTTTAATAGTAAAATAAAACTTAAACCTAAAAGAATATGTTTTGATTTAGATAATACATTAGTTTCCTGTTTCAGTAATGATTATATAAATGTAAAACCAATTGAAAAAAATATTAAATTTCTCAAATACCTAAAAAGTTTCGGTAATATTATTATTATTTATACCGATAGAGGAAGTAGAGAAAAAGGGGGTAATATAGGAAATATAGGGAAACTTACTTTTGAAACTTTAGATAATTTTGATATTCCATATGACGAAATATATTTTGGTAAACCATATGCTGATGTATATATAGATAATTTGGCTTTGAATTCATATGACGATATGGAAAAGTATTTAGGTTATTATATGGATAATATTGATACTAGAAGTTTCAATACATTGGAAAATAATATAATCGAAACTTATACTAAAAAAAATGAAAAAACATTAGAAGGTGAAATATATTATTATAGAAATATACCGAGGGAAATAAAGGATTTGTTTGGTTTATTTATAGATTATGACGAAGATATGAAATGGTATAAAATGGAGAAAATAAGTGGTTTAACGGCAACAACATTATATTTATCGGAATTACTAACTACTGATAATCTTAAACATATTATGAATAGTATTAAAAGAATTCAAAATACTAATATAAATAATGATATTGATATAAATATATACGGTAATTATGCCACTAAATTGAAAGAAAGATATTATTCATATGATTATTCTAAATATGATATTTCCAATCAATTATATGAAACACTATATAATCAATTATTAGAATATGAAAAGAAAAACTTAGGTAAAAAATGTATAATCCACGGCGATACCGTTATGACTAATATAATTATTAATAATTTCGAGAAAATAAAATTTATCGATATGAGAGGTAAAATAGGTGATACACTAACAATATATGGAGATTGGTTATATGACTGGTCTAAGTTATATCAATCAATATTGGGGTATGATAGAATATTACAAGAAAAGGATATTAATAAGGATTATGAAATGAAAATGAGGAAAACATTTGAGGATTATTTTATAGAAATGTTTTCGGAAACAGATTTACAAAATGTGAAAATGATTACTAAGAGTTTATTATTTTCATTAATTCCTCTACACGATAATGAAAAATGTATGAAATATTATAATTTGATTTAATTTATTATACTAATTTTATTTTTATATACTATATATATGGTAAAAAAAAGTAAATATTTAGAAGATTCGGTTAAAAAAAAAATAAAAAATAAAAAATCAAAAAAGAAAAATCAAAAAGAAGAATATTATTTAATACATAATAATGGAGGTAGGTCATTTATTGTTGTCATAAAAAATTATAGTCTAAAAGTTTATAAAACAATTTGGGATGAAGATATTTATGAAAATATTAATCATACAAAATTATTAAAATTTAAGGATTATACGAATACAAGAAAAGACGAAGACGATATTATTTATACTAATCTAGAACCAATATTTATTATATCAGAATATAAAGAAATATTTGTAGGTAATGATGTAATGCCAGATAATACATATATTAAAAATAAAAATTTCGGTAAGGGTAATAGTATTTTAGTTTATGATGGTAAAGATTATTATTGTATATCCGGGGCAAGTATTTCAAAGTTAGATATTAAGAAAATTAAAGGTAAAGTAATAGGATTTATATCTCCTATCGGCGGCAGTGATGTTTCATATCCTCAAATGCTTACTACAACACATATTTATTCTTGGTCTAACTATATATCAGAACATAAATTACCTAAAAATAATTCTAAAATGAAAATATTAAAATTATTATTTCAAGCAAAAAATCCTTTTGATATACCAGGGGAATATTATAATGCTATAAAAACATTTGACGATTATTATAATTTTCCTTATTTTTCAGAATCTAAAATCAAATTAAAAAACACATTATTATTTGTTTTTGATGGCGGACCCATAGAAAGTGCTACACTATTTTCTATAGGTACTCAAAAAAAAGATGAATACGGAAGTACTTGGGAAGTAATTAAAGGTTATAAAGATACATATTTATGGGAAGAACATAAATATTATTTAATACACAATGAATCCGAGAAAAATAAAAATTGGAATAAAGGAGTTAAAATATCGTTTGTTGTTGTTAATGAAATTAAAAGTTTAAAGGTTTATAAAGTAATAAAGGAAGAAAAAATAAAAGTAGAAGAGTCATATATTAAAATTCATAATGAGTTAGAATTTAAAAATTATAAGAATGATAAAAATATAAAATTAATAGTAAATAAAGAACCTATATTTACTTTATCAACATTTAAAAAAATATATATAGGTGATGATTTAATTATAAATAAGAAAAAAAATAAAAATTGGTTTTTTGGAGAAGGAAACAGTATTTTAGTTTTTGATGGTAATGATTATTATTCTATAATTTCTAATACTATTTCAAAATTAAATACAAACAAAATAAAAGGTAATTTATCAGTAAGTTCGGGAGTACCAAAAAATGAACCTAGATTAATAGTTAATAATTTTATATCTCCTATTGATAAAGAAGGAATTTCTAGACCAATAATGTTTACTAATACACATATATATAACTTTTGTAATAATGATATATTTGAATATAAAATTAAAGACGATAAAATATTAGAAATTTTATTATTTATGCGTGAAAATGAACCCGAATTACTGAATGATAAAATACTTAGTGAATCAAATAAATATATTTCTTTGAATGAATATTTGATTAATAAATATTGTTCTTGTAATAAATCTAAAATAAAACTAGATAAAATAGTTTTATCCAAATAAATATTTTTTAATTCAAAAAATCTTTTAGTATTAAATATACTTTGATAATTTAGTGAAATAGAAAGAATTAAAACTTCCCACCTTTTACTAAATTATCTGTTGCCCATAAAGGTTGTAGATTAGTATAATGAAAACATTTTTTCTGTTCTTCTTCATCTTCCAAATTATAAGAACAACAAGGTTTAATATGATCTATATGCCATTCTCCGTGATTTTCCCAAGTCATACCTTCTGTAAATTTTGCTTCTAAATATCCTTTTAGAAAATTCATACTACAACCTGTTAGAATAAAAGTAGTATTTCTTTTTTTAGCACTTTGATTTCTAAGAGCACTTCCTAAACGACTTCTAAGTGTTTTACTTAACTTAAATGCGGGATCTATTTTTTTTCTTGCTTTTTCATATTTATTCATATTATCTTGGATTTTTCTTCTATTATGTTTTCTATAAGTTACTAAACATTCTTTACAATCATTTCTAAGTTTATCCCAATGATTTTCTGCTGAATTATATTCTTCCAAAGATTTCCATTCTTTACAAGTACAACATTTTTTACCTATTATATTAGATACTATTTGATGCGGAATTCTTTTCTGCGAAGGTTGACCTTTTACTAAATCTTCATAATTATTTTCTTCTTTAATTTCTTTCCAAGATTTTATATCTTGTATAACAGTTTCTTCTTCTACAACTTTAAAAATATATCCACCTGTTTGACTTAATTTGCCATTTATTACCTTACTTATATTCGCAGTTTGTAATTTTAATTCTTTCGCAGCTGCTGCTTGTGTTTCAAATTTTAACCATTCTTCCTCTTCAACCGCATTTTTCTTCCTAGCATAAATAACTCTTTCCTTTTTATCTTTATTTTTACTTTGTAAAGTAAATTTATTATACTCGGCAACTCTTTCCTTATTCTTATCGCGCCACTTTCTACTTTGCTCACGGCATTCGAAACAAGATTTGTAAGTTTTTACTTTTACTTGGAAACTGGATTCTTCCTTTTCCTTATTACATTTTGAACATTTCATATTTAATTATAAATATCAAATATTCTTTAAAATAATTTCAATTTTTATTATTTTTTATTTTTTATTTTTTATATAAGATTTAAAAGAGTCTATTATTCACTCTTTAACGGAGCCGTAAAACTAAGTGGAGTGTACTTTCTTTCTGTATATTATAGTCTGAAAGGGTTCTACCGTCTTCGAGTTGTTTTCCGGCAAAAATAAGTCTTTGTTGGTCTGGAGGAATTCCTTCCTTATCCTGAATTTTAGCTTTAATATTTTCAATACTATCAGAAGGTTCAACTTCTAAAGTAATAGTTTTACCAGTTAATGTTTTTACGAAAATTTGCATTGTTATATAATCTATTAACATTATTTTTCTTTAAATAAATTCAAAAAAAAAAAAATTAATTCCCCATTATACTTTGTTATACTTTCTATACTTTGTAAAACTTAAATAACCAGGAAAACTGTTATTAAACTTTGTAAAACTTAAATAACCAGGAAAACTGTTATTAAACTTTGTAAAACTTAAATAACCAGGAAAAACTGTTATTAAACTTTGTAAAACTTAAATAACCAGGAAAACTGTTATTAAACTTTAATAGTTTTATAACCAGGAAAACTATTTATGTTTATTTTATTGGGGTCGGTACATTTATTATCATTATTTATAGTAAGTCCTTTTTTGAGAATTTTATGACAATCTTTGGGGAAATTCTTCCTAACATATTTAGATATACTTTTGGAATTTTTTTCATCTAATTTCGTTATATATATATTATCATCATCAATACCATATGGTAATTCAAAAATACCAATTTTATCGTTAATAATAAAACCATAAGTATTATCCCTATATAATTTAATTAAACTATCTTCTATATATTCATTATCTGATATAGGAATTCCATTATTTTTTAATACATTATCGTGAAATTCTAATTGAACCAAATTTTGATTCCCGTTACTAACTATTTTAGTAACCACTCCTAAAGGAGATAGTAAACATATAAAATCTGATAATTTTATATTTAATTCTTTCAAATTGTAAAAAGTCATTTCTTTATAGTGTTATTTAATAGTATGATTTTTTTATTTATTAATTAAAATTTAAATCATTTAATAAAATAGTTTTAGATTTAGGAATATATGTTAAAATTAATTTGTTCTGTCAAACATATTTCTATTTGTAGAATTAGTTTGACTATATTTTTTTTATGTTTTTTAATGTTAGGTTTACAATGTTTATATGATTTTTTAAATGGTAATATAAATAAAATATATAACATTAAAATATATGCTATAGTTTTAATAACGATAAGTATAATTGGTGTTTTATGTTCCTGTATAATATGCGAAGAAGATGGAAAAGATAATATAATAAATAAAAGGACTCTAATAAATATAAATGAAAGAGATTTAATAAATATAAATGAACAGGCTAATACAGAAAGAGAAAGATTGATTTAATAAATAATAAAATTAGAAATATTTAGTGTAAAGAGGATAAACCAGTTATGTAAATCTCTAACTCCCAATCCAAGGTCTACAAAATAAAGTCTAAGTAAATTTAGTATATCTTCTATATTATAAGTAAAAAATAAAAACAGAGCTGAAATAGTTTTCATTTTAATATTTTTGAATCCTTCTTTATGAAAATCGTTTATAATTGCTTGATTACTGGAAAAGTTATAATTCCAGTAGTTTATCATATATTTCTGTTTCTCATAAATTTCATTTTGTATGCCCTTATTAAATTTATTATCTAATATTAAATCTATAAATACCATAGTTTTAAGATAAATAAATGAGTTTTCATCTTTTAATAAAGGTTTGAGTTGTTTAATAAATTCAGGTTTTTTGCTTATTTTCCCTATAGTTTCTAATATAACAATTCTATCAAATTTTTTATCTTTGAATATATTTCCTATATCGCTATATTTGCCGTAATAAATTTTAAGTTTATTATCGAGGTTTAAAGAAGCTATTTTTTTTTTACATATATTATAATCATTAAGATTAGTAATTAATGAATGTATTACTAAATTATCGAATTTATTTAATAAATAAATATCAAAATTACAATTAGTTAGTGATAAATTTAAGATATTGTATTTCTTATCTTTATTTAATTTTAATATCTTAATTTCGGATTCATAAATGCCGTCCATAAAATTATATCTTATAATACCGAAATTACCTACTAAATCTTTTCCTTCTCCTTTATCTATATTTTCATAATAATCGTCATATAAATAATTAGCATTAGTATTAAATTTGGTGTCTTGATTAATATTAGTCATATAATTGGATACAATTTTCCTAATAATAACACTTAGTATAAAGAGTATTATTACTATTATAAAAAATATTATAATAAGTTTCATATTATATTTTAAAAATATATTATAAAAAATATAAAAAACTTATATACTATAAAAACATATAACCTTTTAATAAAACAATTTACTAGTTTCACCTTCATATAATTCATTATCTCTTACATACATATTACCATTATCATATACATTATCTTTTATAAAGTTAACTTTTTTATAAAAATTCTCGGCACCTGGATGATATTGACTTTTATTACCAATTTCTTTTAAATAAAACATTTGTTGAGGATCCAATAAATCTCTTAAAACATTATTATTGGAGTTAAATAAGTATTTATTAAGTTTATTTTTAAGATTATCTAAGTTACCATAAATTTTGGATAATAAATTATAAATATGTATATCTTCGGCACTTTTATGACATAATAAACAAACTCTAAATGATATTGTATCTGTTAATACTATATCTGACTCCTTAATTGTCATATTATTAAATTTACCATATTGATTACTAATAATATACTTAGACATATCTATTTTTTTTTTATAATTTCCTAAAAATTTTTGGTCTAAAATATTTTTATTAATATCTTTAGTACCTATTATTTTGGCATTCTTAGTTCTTAGGTATTCTATAAAAAAAGGATTTTTATAACTGGAAATATTAAATATTATATGTATAGTATCTTTAACGTCTACTTTGTTTTTATTTTTATCATTTTTTTTAATATTACTTTTCATTCTACTAAATAATTCCTTTTCCTTTCCATATACAAAAGTATATTTATTATTATTAGTAATATCTAAACCAATTGTATTGAAAAATTTTATGGCATTATAATTAAAATTATTACTTTCTTTATCATTTTCACTTATATTATCATTTGGTATTCCTATTACTAGTTTTTCTGGTAATAAGTTTTTTTGAGTATCTCTGGAAACTTTATAATATTCCGGATATATTAGGATATCGCTTACTTTTTTTATAGGTATTCCTTCTTTTACAATAAGAAAAAGTTCTGTATAATATAAAGAACAAATATATTTTACTTGATAGCCACTTATTTTTTCTTTTTCTAAATAATCATAATAGTCTTGTTCATAACACATAAATATATCATTATTATGTTCTTTTTTATTTTCTGTTTCAGAATATTTCTGTAAATGATTTAAATTATAATGTAAACTATGAGATTCTATATTATTAATTCTATAAAGTTTAGATAATTCAAAACCAAATTTACTCTCTAATGAATATTTATAATTTGAATAAATATTTATAGCTTCCCTTTCAGTATGATTTATCGCAAATATTTTTTTATTACCTATAAAATAATTATTATCTATAAAATTACTTGATAAACTATTTTTATTTATAACTCTATTCCTATTTGTAAAACTTTCTTTTATACCTAAATAATCCTTCCAATCAGACTTTTTTTTTTTATAAATTGTATATATTACAAATATTAATATTATAAAACAATATGTAAAAACCTTATTCATTGATAAATTTAATATTGTTTTAGATTATTAAATTAGAAAATGAATTATAAAATTAAATTTGAAAAATAGATTATTAAATTTGAAAAAGAAAATATTATTAATATATTAAATGGAAACATCCAATCTTAAAAATCCACTATATATTACTATTGTTATTTACGCTATTATAATAGGTGTAATATTATATTTCAGACCTAACTTTCTTTATATTAATAATACAAATAAATCCAAGAGATTAAAAGTATTTGGAACAGGGTCTAAATCCAATAAAACCATATTTCCTTTATGGTTAATATTATTTATAAGTATGGTTATTGTATATTCATTCTTATGTGTTTTATTAAAATAAAATTAATATAAACTTTTCATACATTTATAATTTTTTTCAAAGGTATCCTTTTCTATGCTATTATTCATAATTAAATTATAAACATTTATATTTTTGTTTTCAAATAAATCAAATATATATTTATATTTCAATTTCATAACATTTTCTTTTTTTTCATATAAAGGATCTAAAAATATTATATCATTTATATCTGTAAACTTGTTTTCTAAATATGAGTTATCCATATCGTAATTTAATAAAAAAATGGACTTATTTTCTTTATGTGTATAATTGTCATAATTGTCATAATTGTCATAATTGTCATAATAAACAATATTGAGTTGTTTGAAATTATTTTTTAAAAGTTCTAAACATTCTAAATAATTACTAAATATAACAATTTTTTTCAATTTCTTTATTAAAGAAATAAGTTTTTTAACTTTAGTACCTAAATTATCCAATATTCCAAAATCCATTACTTTCTTATTTAAACATGAATTATTATCTATTTTGATATAATAAATATTATCTATAGAAAGTTTATTTCTACAAGTAGGACAATCATTTTTATAATTTATACATTTATAAATACACGAAAAACAGAAATAATGCCCACAAGTAGTTATACCAAAATTACTAATATTGATATTATTTAGACAAATATTACATTTATTTTTTTTCTTATTTTTTAATGTTATTTTAATTGAAGATACAATTTTAATAATTTGTTTTTTATATTCTCCTCTAATATTAAATAATTCAATATCATTGGAAATATTTTTATAATTTAGTATATTTATTTTAAGATTTTGTTGTGGATAGCAACAGAATTTTCTTAAAAAAATATCATCAGTAAATAAGATATTATTTTTAATATAAAAATTATTAAATTTATTAATATAATCTTCATATTTATTTTTCTCAATTTCATTAAAATCAAAATTTCTGGTTTTAACACTAATAATCTTATTATTCTTTTCTGAATAATATTCTATAAAATTAGCCAAATAATTAGTATCTAATAAAATATTATTATAATTAGAAAAAAATAAATTTAGTAAGTTAGTATAATTATCTAGTAGGTAATATCTATTAACTAAAATATATTTATTTTTATGTTTTATTGAATAATCAAAATTATTTTTCTTTAAAAAATTATTTTCTATATCTAATACTAAATTATTCCAATACATATTTTTTATATATTGTTTATATGTATTATAAGAATAAGAAATTACTATATCATATTTATTAAGTATATTATTTTTACTTATATCTAAATTTTTTTTTATATTATTATTTTTATTTAATAAATCATCATTTAATATAATAAAATTAATATTCTTCTTTGTAAACTCATTTTGCCATATTTTAATTCTATTTTGAGTAGTAAGTAATAATGTTTTTTTAAATTTATGGTTCAAAAAATATAAATTATTTAGATATAATTCACTAAATATTATTTTTCCTTCAATAATTTTTTTATAAGAATTAGTATTTTTGTCTAACATAAACTTATTATTTTTCAAATCTAATATTATATCATTTCCAAGTTTTATAATATTATTATCATAAATAATTAAATTTTTTATATTTGATTTAGTTTTTTTTTCTATTAACAAATCTATTTTTTGGTTTATATCTAAAATATTATTGTATTTTTTAAAAACGCAATAATTTTTAAAAAAGTAAATTACTTTATCTTTTCTGGGTATTTCTTTATTAAATATAATAAGATGTTTTAATTTAGTTAAATTAATTTTGAAATCAATTTTGACTTTATATTTTGCTTCAGATTTAAAAAAAAAAATATTAGATTTTTTCTTTTTAAAAAATAAAATATTATATAAATTTTTATAATTTTTAGGAAAATTACTCTTATCTTTTGTATTTAGTTCAGTATCTAAACTAAATTTTTCATATATCTCTTCATTCATTAAATATTATATATTTCTTCTAAAAATCTTAAATAGTTTATTTTCTTTCTCTATAATCATTCTTAAATATATAGTCTGGTGACTTTAAATTAGGATATTTATTTCTATCTTCTTGTTCTTCGCAACAATTATAACAATTATCTCCTAAACACCCTTCTCTTTCACAATTATAACAAAAAGGTTTTATTTTTTTATCATAATATCTATAACTTAGTGTCTTAGTATTAATAGGCATTTCACAAAATCCTTTCTTACAACCTCCTCTTTCATTTTCATAATTTTTATTTTTTTTATAAAAAGGGCATTCATCGTTATTATTACATGGTCTATCCCAAACACCGTTTGTTTTTCTTTCTTTATCATATGATTTGCATTCAGATTCATTAAAACCTTGTCTTCCAAAACATCTAAATTGGTTATAATTTTTATTTATTTCACTTTCTAATTTTTTATCTTCGTAAAATTTATTTAAATGTGGTTTTAAATATTCTCCTGAAATAAAATCATTTGAACTTAAATTATCACTTCCGTAAGGTATTTTAAAACATTCGTCCTTTTTAATATCTAAATCAAATTTACATTTTTGTTCTTTACTTATTTGTTCTTTACTTTTCTTAGTATTAAAAATAATATCTTCTTCTGATATTATACCTACTAAATCAATATTTAAATAATTAGTTATATTCGTATATCTATTATGTTTAATAGTATTTTGGAAAACAAAACCATAATCTTTCATTTTTTTAAACATTTTAACCTCATATACTATTTTGTAAACTGAATCAACTATTAAATCTTTTAGAAGAAATTTAACATCTATTAAATCATACATTCTTTTATCATTTTTATGATAATTATTATTCATATCTAATAAGAAATACATTTGATTAAAAATATCTACAAAATGTTTTCCATATGGCAAAGGATCATATTTATTTACTTTGATTTCGTAATTTTTAGAAGGTTTAATTTGTTTAATAATTTTACCAACTTCCATAATTGGTAATTCGTGTGCGTATGAATGATAATCTGGATTAACCCTATAATTTTTTAATACAGATTTATCCAGTGTTTTATCTACTAATGGGGATTTATTATCAAAAGGAACATTATAATACAATTTTTTATACTTATTTAATTTTACGTCTTCTTCATCCTTTTCTTGATTTTCTAAAATCTTTTGATATGTTTTTTTTAAATCCGAATCTTTTTTAACATTATTAAGAAAATCGTCATGGAAATTTATTGCTTCATTAAAATGTTCTTTTTTTTCATAAATTAAAATTAATACTATCACAATAGATAATATTAAAAATATTATGTCTTTTTTTATGCCGTGTATCATATATATTATGATAAGATAAGATAAAATAGTTTGATAATAAAATAAAAAAATAGTAAAATAATAAAATTTATTAAACAAATACGTCTTTTTCTTCTTCTTCGTCATCTTCTCCTTTTACAAAAATAAAATTATCTTTTAATATTTCGTTTTCTTCTCTTATATTCTTTTCATTTTCCATTTTAAAGTCAAGAAATTGTTGGTCGCTTGGTTTAGTTCCATATTTGTCTTCAAATTGTTGAAATAATTTAGTATCAATTTCGTCTTGTTTGAGTAAATCCGCATAATCTGACGCCAGATTTTCATATTTAGTTAATCCTGCTTTAGTTTGTAAATTTCTCAATCCTCTTTCTTCTAAATCTAATTTTTCCATAACATATAAATTTCTATCCTTACTTTCTTCATTCTTTGTTTTAATATCTTTAATAACTTCATTCTGTGTATATTTATTATAAAATGTATTATCTTTATCTATTTTCTTTATTAATTCTATTACAAAATGTCTTATCATATTTCCTTTTCTATCTAATCCTGTTACATCATCTTCGTCTTCTTCTAATGATTTAGTATATGCTTCTTTTCCAGATAATAATTTTATACTATCTTCGTAATTATCAATTGAATCAATAATAAAAATAAGGATATAGTATAAATTAATTTCTAATAATTTGCTGGATTTATCATAATCAAAAATGGAACTTTCTATTTTAATATCACAACCATATATATCTGCATATCCTGTAATATTTCTAAGTTGTTTAAGATTAGATAATAATGAACTGAGTAATTTAAAATATTTAGTATTATTTTCTGTGAAAAAATCAGTTAAAAAATTATATTCCTTTTCAATTAATTTCTTTTCCTCTAATCTTTCATATTTATCTAACACTAACTTGGATTTATTATTTATATTAGATAATACATTACAATACTTAATTATATAATTAAATATTAATTTTTTAACCATATCTTCCTTCCTCTTATTACTTATATTTTTTAAATGTAATTCTTTCTTTATTATGATATCATTTTCTTCTATGTTTTCTTCTTCTTTATCAATATTACTAAAATTTAATAAATTATTTAGTTTAGTTTTTATTTCTGTTTTATTTCTATTACTTACATTTTTAGTTATCTTATCATATAAATTAGTTCTAAGTCGAGTTACCGAATTATCCAATAAACTCCATAAATTAGTAATTTCCTTTTCCGATATTTGATTACTAATATTTTTAATTTGTGATACTAAACCATCATTAAATTCATTTTGTAATAAGAATTCATTATCTAAAATTTTCTCTATTTTTCTTAAACAATCAATTTGCTTATTAATTTTTTTATTATTCTCTGGGTTAGTATTATTTTTCGGTGTATTATCTACTTGGTTAGTATTATTTTTCGGTGTATTATCTACTTGGTTAGTATTATTTTTCGGTGTATTATCTACTTGGTTAGTATTATCAAGAACAATATTTGTCTCTTTCATTTGTGAAAGTAATAATAAAATATCTGCTTTACTGCCTATAGTTACTTCATTAGTCGCATTATGTTCAGCATAAGTTTGATAACTATATTTTTCATAAAATTTTTTACCTCCAATATTAGTTTCAATATAACGACCATAAAGATTTTTAAGAATATCATTATTACCTGTTGTCAAAATTCTATCTATGTCTTCTTCTCCCAAATAAACATTTCCGGCATAACTTTGTAATTTATTCTTAGTTTTCTCAGGTTTTATATAAATTATAACGTCATATATTTTATCATTAAATTTATCCATTTGTCTTGATTTTTCAATTAATGATACTAAGTTTTTCTCTATATCATTTTGATATAAAAATGATAAATAGTCATAATCTGGATTTATATCCACTAAACAACAACTGTTAAACAATGGTAAAGGATCATATAATATATTCTCTAATGGTTGACTTTCTATAATATTATTTATCTTATCAACAATACATAAAGAACATAAGTTAATTTGGTTTTTAAAAACCCTAACAGATTTACGTATTGAACTTTTACTTCTTATATTAGTATCTCCTAAATCTATCGATTTAGAACAATCGCCACCTAATTTATCAAAAAGAGGTCTAAATTCATTCCAGACATATCTTTTTCTTTGTTCGTCTAATAATAGTCTCTCATTCTCTATTTCTATTCTTCTCCTTTCTAATCTTAATTTTAAAGACGCAGTTAATAACTTTTTAACAGTATTTAAATAATTTACCTTTATAGTCTCTCTCTTTTCTAATACACCCCATATTCCCTTACTATTTTTCAAATTAGAAAGTAAGCAAACCATATAATTAATACCAAATGTTTCAACTTCTTCTTCGTCTTCGAGTGGAAACCCTGATAATTTAGGTATACATTTTTCGAATGGTGAAACCATTAAATTTTTTAAAGTTATTTGTAAATAGATTAATAGATAACTCGCACTTATATAAATAAGATTTTTCTGATTATATTCTTGGTGTTGTTTTTCAATTGGTTTTTTCTTTTTATCGTTTGATTTAGACTTTTTCTTTTTAAAGCTCGCGAGTGTTTTATAATTATCTCTATATAAAGAAACACATTTCTTATCTATTTTAGAGATATCTATATTCGCGTCCATAAAGTTTATTAAAGTATTGAGAACATATCTAATATTAGATAAATCATCATCTGTTTCGCCTATATTTTTATGTGAAACACTTAGGAAATTTACAATAGAATCATAAATAATGCTTCCAGAAGGTTCTGGAATATCTCTTTCATTTTGTTCTTCTAATACTGCACCCATTTCCATACGCTGTCCTTTTTCATTAAAATCAGTTACATCTACCATTTCATATATATCGTCGTAATCTATTTGGTCTTTAATAATAATATCTACATCTTCTCCTTCTTTCTTTACAATTTCTTCTTTAAATTTTTCAAATTCTTTTTTGATAATTTCTATTTTATGATTTTTTTTTTGTGAAATATTATCAATATAAAGTTTATTTCTTATTTGTAATTTTTTTAGTTTTTCATTTAGTTTAGGTTTTTTATTTATATTCTTCATAGTTGCGAATAATTTACCATTATCAATTTGGAAATGTAACCAATCGAGTCTCTCAATATCCCCGTCAAAAGAAAATACATTATTTTTATATGTTTTATAATAATTATTCAACTTCCCAATATCTTCATTTTTAACACCATCATAATTTTTAGATGCTTGTTTCTTTTCTCTATCTGCGTCAATAGTATTTTGTTTTTCTTTAACAGAATTGATTTCATTATGTTTTAGGGAGAATAGTTTAGTTAATTTTTGAACGTTTTTATTCATAATATTATTTACTTTAGTAGAATTACTTATTTCCAAATCATTATAGTTTACTTCATATTTGTATAAGATATTATCAATATCTTCCATATTTTTAATATTTTTAACTTCTTCGTGGTGTCTATCTAATATTTGTTTAACACTTGGAATTATTTGGTCTAATAAATTTTCCTTTATTTTATTATTTAGTTTAGTTTCAGGAAACTTATAAAATAACATTTTAGTTAAATCTGTATTACATTCATTTTTAACATTACATATATTATTATCCTTTTCTATTCTAATTTTTCCATCTTCCATAGAAAATTCAAATATTTTATCTTCTTGTAATAGGGATTTATTGTCTGGTTCTAAATAAATATGTCCTTTCCTAGTTCCTTTTATAGTTCCTATAATTTCTTTATTAACCTCTCCTTCAGTAATACAGACTTTAACTTTGGAGTTAATTTTGTATCTGTATTCAGAATTTAATTCTATTTCTTCAAGAGTATCTAAGTTTTTATCATATAATTCTTGAATGCTTTTATTTTCAAATTTGAAAATATTATTATATGGATTAGTAAAATCGTTATTTACAATACTGGGAATTTTAAGATAACCAATATTATTTATTTTTTCTCCGTCAATAGTATTTATATATTCATCGTCAATATTAAGTCTTTTTTCACTACCTAAAACATTAAATGTTTCCATATTATCGTTAGTATTATCAATAACTTGTACTTCCCTATTTAATCTAACTGTATGACCTATAAATTCATTATCTGTTTTTCTAGATTGTAAGAAAATTTCTTTTTCTTGTTGTTTAGTATCATAGTCTAAATATTTATCGTCACTAAACTTATTATCTATTGCTTCTAGTGTTTGTATTTGTTCTTTAATTTCATTTGATAATTCTACTTCTTTTTCATCTACATATTCCTTCTCGTATTTAGTTAATTTACTTTGAACTACAGGTATTAAATATTTATTTGTGTAGTCATTTTCCATATATTTTTTTAATAATGGTTTATATTCAGAAGACTTTAATAAAATTTTTTTTTTTAATTCCATAATTTTTCTATCATAACTTTCATCTTCTAAATCTAATAAAAAGGATTCACTATGTCTATTTTTTAATTGATTGAAAAATTTAATCTTTTTAAATAAATGTCCTTTTCTCATATCAGGATATAACCTAATCATTTCCTCTATTATATCCTCTTCTTGTTCGTTTTCCGTAAAAACAATATCTTTTTCAACTAACTCTTCTTCCTCATAAATATCAAAGTCATTATTTATATTAGTAAACTCAAATTCTTCTTCATTAGAACTAAATTCGTCATCTTCATTTTCAATATTTCCATTTTCTATATTTTCAATTTCTACATTTTCTATATTTTCATTTTCTTCATTTATTATTGATAATTCTTTGTCTTCTTTTTCTCCTTCATTAATATTAATAGGGTCCTCCATATCTAAAAGGGATGTAGGATCTTCAATTTCTAAAATAGACCCGAATTTTTCTTCTGGAATAGTATTATTTATAATATCTTCATTACTATCTATATTTTTATCTTCTTTTATTTCATATTCTAAATCTCCCAAAGTTTCTTTAACAATTTGGAGAGGAATAATATTTTTTATTTGTTCCGAAGAAATATCTTGATAATCGTGTTTAATTTTTTTACCTTCAATGTCTCTTATTCTGTAATTACGATTAAATTCTTGAGTTTCTTCATTAAAATAAACATCAAAAATTTTAACTATTAAATAATTTTTTCTATCTCCAATTCTAACTATAGACCCCCGTTCTAATTCTAATTTATCCTGTTTTCTACCACCAGTTTGACTAGGAGCAGTTAAAACAGGTTCAGAAGAAATAGGAGCAGTTAAAACAGGTTCAGAAGAACTAGGAGCAGTTAAAACCGGTTCAGAAGAACTAGGAGCAGTTAAAACCGGTTCAGAAGAACTAGGAGCAGTTAAAACCGGTTCAGAAGAACTAGGAGCAGTAGCTTCTATATTATTATTAAAAGGTTCAAATACATTAATTTCTTCTAAGTTTAAATCGAGATTCATAGAAGATATTAAGTTAATATATATAGAGATTTTATTTTTTGATTAAATATACTTATAACAAAAATTCTATAATAAAAAAAATTGATTTAAGAAAATCTTTTAATCTGTTATTATAACAAAACACATTATTCAATTTAATTTTCAAAATGTCTACTATTACAGTACAAACACAAAAAAAACAAACAACACCAGAAACACAAGGTGTAGAACAATTGACACAAGAAATGAGAGCTCTCGGAGTTCACGTTTCCAATGTAAAGTTTATGAATTTGCTTCTCCTTAAATATATTAGAGGGGAATGTAATTTTAAAGATCCTAGGACAATTCATTGTAGGGGTCTAATTTTGGAGAGTGGTACACTCAAACCTATTTGTGTTCCTCCAGAAAAAAGTCAAAAGTTCCCATTCTTTATTCAATCTATTACAGATTGGAATGAAGTTATAATTGAGGAATTTATTGACGGAACAATGATTAATGTCTTTCACTATGATGGTGAATGGCATATTTCTACACGCTCGAAAATTGGTGCAAAATGCCGGTGGACGAGTGATATAAATTTCAATGATATGTTTGATGAAGCTAAAGGAGATTTGGATTTCAACAAGTTGAATCCTAAACTTACTTATAGTTTTGTTCTCAGACATCCTGATAACAGAATTGTAACTAAATATGAAAAGGCAGATTTAGTGCTTGTTCAAGTTAGACAACAATACCCGGAACTAGATTTACTTAAGATTGTAGAAGAACTTAAGGCAAATGGTTTGGATATCACAATTCCAAAGAGGTATACACATACTTCTTTAGATAGTGTGTTGACTCAAATTTCAGGAATGACATTCGAAGAGCAGGGACTTGTCTTTAAACATCACGGAGCACGTTCAAAACTCCGTAATGAGAAATATAGTTATGTAAAGGCAATGCGGGGAAACAACCCAAAACTCTTTCATACTTATTTGGAATTGAGAAATAACAAGATGATAAAGCAATTTCTTGGTTTTTTCCCAGAACATAGAGATAAGTTTATGGATTGGAGAGACCAAATCTTTAGGATGACCGGTCTTCTTCATCAGTGTTATGTGAATTATCACATTAAACATTGTATTGAAAAAGATACAATCCCTTATGAACTGAGACCTCTGTTGTATGAACTTCACGGTCAGCATAAGACAATGAGAATCAAGGTAACTTTCGAATACGCTAAGCAATATTTCAATTCGCTTCCTATCAAGAAGATTATCTTTATAATCAACTACCGGAAGAATAAGGAGTATCACGAAGGTAAGAGAAACCAATGGGGTATTTCTGGAGAAGAACTACAAATGGTAGAAGGCGAAGAACCAATGGAAGTTGTATCTAATGAATAGAACAATTTGAGTAGAAAAAAAATAATATTATTTAGAATTACCAAAATCTAAATAAAAAAATTTTAATTTTAATTCTTTAAAAAAATTTTAATTTTAATTCTTTAAAAAAATTTTAATTTTAATTCTTTAAAAAAATTTTAATTTCTTTATAAATCCAAATTTGCTTTGAAAGTATTTTTCATATCCCCTTTTATTTTTTCTATAATACCTACTATATGTTCTATAGTACCTTCCATTATTTTTTTAATATTAGAAATAGAATTTTCTTTATCTACATTATTTTCGAGAGCAATTCTAAATTGTAAGTTATTTTCTAGAGGGTGCGGAACACTAGCCGAAACGTATTTAACATCTTTTAAGTCTTTATTTTGGTATAACATATAAATATAATGTTGAATAATATATCCAAGTGTATAATCTTCATCTTTGACTAAAATATCATATGAATTCATAATACAATCACTATTATTATAGCTAACAACTTCTTGATTATTAAGATTACTTTTTAATTTATTAAGTTTATCTTCTAATACGCGAATTCCCTTATGTAAAATAATATGTGGAGGAATTCTTCCGTCACTTTCTATAGTAAATTCGAATACATTAGGTTCGCCATTTTCATCAGTATAAAAATGTCTTTCGCCTTCCGATAATTTGAAACTTCTTGCAAAAGATTTAATTTCTTCAGCAGATAAAGTTTCTTCTTGTAAAGATAATTTTTCCTTTAGAGCACTTTCCAATTTCGAATTTTCTATCTTATTTACAAATACAGATACGCACGTAGGAGTATATCTGGAATGTTCTTGCCCTGTTCCCTTATCCGCTAACATTATAACTTTCATTTGTTCTCCATCTGTTCCTTCTACCTTATTTGGTTTTAATCTATTAATTAATATAAAGTCTTTAGTAATAGGATTCGGTGGGAAAAATGCTCTTGTTTGTGCTTCAGATAGATATTTCCCATTACTTTTATCTAAAATTTTAATATGTTCTGTAGTAATATCTATAGTATTATCACCTTTATTAACTTCGTCAATAATAAATTCTAATGATTCTTTTTCATATGAAGAAATATCTTTAGGAGAATAAATAATAGGTAAAAGTGAAAGTCTATGACCTAAAAATTCATTATGTAAAGCAGAAGTGTTAGCTACTATTTTAATATCGGTATCTTCGTCATAACTAGTTCTAAAACCCAATGTTTCAACTTCACTTATTAAAATTCTTCTAATAGCATTACAAAATGCGGGATTTAAACCATAAACGTCAAAATTTAAGTTTTCTTTATCTAGTAAAAAATTTTGTAAATGATTAGTCATTTGTTTTATATTATATTAGAGATATAATTTAAATCAATTTTAATTTTTATATTTCATTTTTATAATTTCATTTTATATTTTATTAAGGACCTTTGATTACATAAATCGCACTACTTAATATAAATACAAATGCAAATGTAATAGCAATCATTGCGATAGGATATATCATAAAATGTTTTTTCCAATCCTGAGAACATATACAATTTTTCTTTTTATGAAGTTGGACGTAATAAACTATTAATGTTATAGTATAGAATAATCCTACTAATAATGATATACTAAAATATAACATATGTAAAGAATTTTTTATTATTTTTTTAGGATCTAATAAACTAGGAATTAATAAACTTATTACTGTAGAAATTATAACAACAATCGACCAATATTTAATATAATCTCTCTTCCAATTTTTAGAACATTCACAGTATTCTCTTTCTAATTGTAAAACATATAATAGTATAATAACATTAGCAGTTATTCCAATAATTCCTGCTAAAAATTGAGTATTTTTATTCATTTATAGTATTATAATATTTTTATAGGGAAAATTATTATTAGGCATTTAAATTTCTATTTGTTTAAAATTTAATTTTTTTATGCTTATAAATATAAAAATGAATAAACTAAATAAGGATTTACTTTTTTATAGTAATTATTGCCTCCATTCAAATAATTTGATAAATACTATTTCTAAGACTAGTTTACATGAAAATATGATTTATATTTGTATTGATGAAAAGAAGGTTAAGGTTCCAAGTTTTATAACACGAGTTCCAACAATTTATTTAGTAAAAGATAAAAAAATATTAGTAGAAGATGATATTGATAGATGGTTTGAACTCAAAAATAGAGCAAATAATCAAAATCATAACCCTCAACAAAATCCACAAAAACAAAATACGCAACAACAGCAAAATTCACAACAACCGCAAAATCCACAACAACAAAAAGAGGACGAAGAAGGAATATTAGCATATCATAATAATGAAATGGGGGGGTCGTTATCTAATAATTATTCATTTATTTCAGACGATAACTCTTCATTAAATCACAATTTTGAATTTTTAGACGGAGGAAATAATATAGATGGTAGAATAAATACTCCTAAGGAATTTAGTGGAAGTAATAATCAAGCAAAATCGCAAACAGATACAGATTTTGATAAATTAATGGCTGCCAGAAATAATGATAATTTTGGAAAAGGTGTAGAAAGGATATAATAAAGTATTAATAAATGCGTATTAAAATATAATATTTTTTATAAAATATATATAAAATGTCTCTCACATATGTCGAAAAATTTAATTTTTATTTAGTTAGTTTCATAAATGAAATGGTTGTTATTTTCCCAGAATATGAAACCTCATTGAAAAAATCCTATAGAGAATTATTAGAAAAACCTAATAATAATAATTCCGATACTTATGTTAAAGAATATATGACTCAAATTAAACCATATAATTCATATCTCGCAAAAAAAGATGATATTTTATTTAAACTTAGTACAGAATTAAATTTTATTAAAGATATAGATTTTAGAAATGTTTGGGCAAAAGATATAAATGAAGTTACTAGACAAAATATTTGGAAATATCTTCAAACATTAGTTGTTATAGGGAAAAAAGTTGTAGGCGATGATGACGAAATTGAAAAACTATTAGAGAATTTTAATAAAGAAGAAGCAGATACTTTACCTAATATGGAAAATTTAAAAGAAGAAACAGAAAATATGATGGATATGCTTAAAAATATGACACAAATGACACAAGATCCAGAAGAAACAACAGAACAAGAAAAAAGTCAAGGACAAGATTCAAATCCATTTAGTGGAGGATTAATAAATGATATTGCTAAAGAATTAACTGGAGAACTTAATTTAGACAATTTAAATATAGGTGATCCTAAAAATATGAATGAGGCATTTTCCAATCTTTTAGGAGGAGGAAATGGCAATAATTTTCTTAATTTAATTAATAAAGTTGGAGAGAAAATTCAAAACAAAGTTCAATCAGGAGCAATTAATCAAGGGGATTTAATGAAGGAAGCACAGAATATGATGGGTTCTATGGGTAATCCAGAAAAAATGGCTAAACAAATGATGAAAAATAATAATTCTCATAGTGGAAATGCCACTAAAGAAAGATTAAGAAAAAAATTAGAGAAAAAAAAACAAACAGAAACAAAATCGAGTAAGTAAATTTTTAACTTATTTTATCTTTAAAATTTTTTATAACTATATTTTTATAATTTTTATTAATAATATTTATATATATTATTAATATAATATGAAAAAAGAAGAAACTATATGGATTAAAGACATAAATGTTCTCTTTAAAAAAGAAAATCTATTCAAATATTTGCCCTTAAATTCATATACTAATTATGAAAAAATAAATTCCATTATGAGATTAACTTTATATCTTAGTGCTTTACTATCCTTTTTATATAAAAATCTCAATTACTTTTTCATTTTTATAATTTGTGGTATAGTTACTTATTTAATGTATATAAATGAAGATAAGAAAGAAACAAAAAATTTTGAAAAACAAATAGAAAATTATGAAAATATTGAAACTGATAAAGATATTAAAAAACATAAAATTAATCATAAAAAATATCTTAGAAACTGTGTTCTCCCTACTAGAGAAAATCCGTTTATGAATGTTTTACCTACCGATAATAGAAAGAGAAAACCTGCTTGTAAATCATATAATAATGAAAAAATAAAGAATTTAGTTGAAGATAAATTCTCTAAAGGATTATTTAAAGATATTAATAGTGTTTATAATAACGAAAACTCGCAAAGAGAATTTTATACTACTCCTAATACTACCGTGCCTAATAAACAGGGTGACTTTGCAAATTGGTTATATGGGATTCCTAAAACGTGTAAGGAAGGAAATGGAAATCAATGTGTAGGAAATAATATGGAAAGATTAAATGGTGAATCATATAAATTTGTTTAATTAAAAATTATATTATTCTAAAAATAAAATATTGTTAGAATATATAATATGAGTTCTAATAATTTAAATAACAATAACAATAATAATAATAATAATAAACCATTTGTATATTGTGAAAATAATAGTTGTGATTTCAATATTCAAAATCAAACCAGTTTAGACCAAGATAGTTGCCAAAAAGTTTTCCGAGATAAACAAAGTGAAAGTCCGGGTATTTATCATTTAAATAGATATAATGATACTACTTGTGGTATTCCAACAGTTATGGAAGTTGCGTCTCAAAATCCTACCATTATCTTTAAAGACGGATATGGTATTACCGAATGTTATGTTGACGATGACTCGAAATTAAGAGTAGGAAGAACTAGAAAAAACCCAAAATGTCCTAATCAACTTTTCACTAGACCATATAGAACTGTTCCATATATGGGAAGAGGTTCAGGAGATTCATATTTAGAGTCTCAAATAAGATATGGAGAGGACACTGCCGAAAGAAAACAATGTAATACTTTAGCAGGAATTAATATTAAAAATTTAGACCCAAACCATATGCCTATGATAGATCACCTTAAAAATAATATTCAAAACCCTCTCCATATTGTTCCAGAAGTTGCTTTAGACGGTTGGGTTAGAGGAGGAGCGCCTTCTAGACAAATTGTTAAAGATATAGAATATTTAGAAAAATGTGGTAGCAAATATCAAAAAATGGCTGCCAATAAATACAATAATTCATATTAAATTAATTATTTTAAATTTAATTTATTCTTATTAAAAATTGATTTCTATTTTTATTTAAAGAAAATAATAAAGACATAAAATGCCATCATTATTCAATCAAACATTATCAAACAATACTAATATATATCCAAATGAATTTAATGTATCATTTCTTTCTTTTATTGTACCTATGGGAGGAGGTTTTATTCTATGTATTTGGATTTTTATAGCAGATTATTTTAAATGTTGTTTGGGTGTATATAGACAAAATAATAGAGATAATACTAGTGAAACAAATAGAATTAGTAAAAAACGAATTCTAAATAAAATACCAAATAAGAGATTTATTATCAAAGATATGGAATACTATTCAAACGCAAATATTATTGAAGATATTAAAGAAAAAGATGAACATACTAAAATATGTAGCATTTGTATAGAAAATATTGAAAATACAAATCATATTGTTATAATGCCTTGTAAACATATATTTCATAAAAAATGTATAAAACCCTGGTTGGTACAAAAGGTAATATTAGGGAAAAACCCTCATTGTCCTATGTGTAGGTTTCCATTTGAAATAGATTTTTTGGAAAAAAACCAAGTATATAGAAATAAAAAGATTTTATGCGAAAGTAATAAAAATTGAATTACTAAATATTAAATTAAATTTGATAAAGAAAACCAAAATGTCAACTTTGAATTTCATTATAAATAGAACAGATATAGGAGAAACGTATAAGGAAGAAATAGATATTGATGAAACTGGATATACACATAGTTTTCCATTAATTCTACTTGTTATGTTTATACCATTTGGATGTATTGTATTATTTTGCTGTATTAAAATTTGGTTTGATTCATGTAATATAATAAAAAATAGAAATAGATATACGGGTGATGATAGGTCTATTTCAAGTTGGGGGAGTAATTATTCACCACCTAGATCAAATAGTGACGACTTTTCATATAATTTTGACAAAGAAGTTCAAATAGATAAGAGTAAAAGATTTATCATTGAGGATATGGAGATATTCATTTTAAACAAGATTAATATAGAAAAAACAAGAGACAATATGTGTGCAATTTGCATTAATGATTACGAAGAAGGAGATGAAATTATTTCTTTCTATTGTTCTCACGATTATCATTTGGAGTGTGTCGGTCATTGGTTAAAAGAAAATGTACATAAAAGACATGAACCAAAATGCCCTCTATGTAAAGAGGTTCTCATAATTAAATATGTTGAAGAAACAGAATTTGGTATATAAATTTAAATAATACCAAAAAAATCACATATTTTTTAATTATATTTTTATAATTATCTTTTGTGTAGAAAAATAATTATAAAAATATAATTTTATTTAATTAATTATTTTTTAGAAATTTTTTTTATATTTATATATTATAAATGAGTTCGAATAGATTAATTTACGATACATGTGCTTATAAACATGAATTAACTCAAAGTGTTGGACCTTTAGAATATGTTTTAAATCCAATGAAATATGAGAATTGTAATAAATGTAGAATGGAATTAGGACTTGTCGGGGGATCTTCTGTTTCTCATGTTAAAGGAAATTTAGTTGATTTAGAAACTGATTTAAGAGGTCAGACCCGAAGAACAACTAAATGTCCTACTAGATTATACCAAAACCCTTGCGCTAATGGAGATATGAATAACTGTAAACCAGGAAATATCCAAATTAGAGGAGATCCAAGTCAAACAGCAAGAGAAATTGACACTCAAATGTTACACCTTCCTTCTTGTCAAATGATTAGATTTAAACCAACCCCATTACCACCCGCAATGGACTTTAACCACCAAAACTTTAAACAATCATTATGTGGAAATCCAAATGCGAATAACGCAAACAATATGAATAACGCAAACAATATGAATAACGCAAACAATATGAATAACGCAAACAATATGAATAGAAATAATTAAATTACAGTTTACTTTTTTAAATTTTTATAATATAATTTCTAAATATATATTAAATATACTTAGAAAATGATTAAATTTACTGATATGAATACAGATAAATTAATGAAAATGGAAAAAAATGAACGTATCGCAAGAAAACAAGAAAGCATAAGAAAAAAAAAGGAAAGAAAAGAACAATTAAATAAAGAAGAAATAAACCGCGTTGAAAGATTAGAGACAATTATTACTTCTAGAGAGGAAGACTTAAAACAAAAACAAGAAACTAAAAGAAAAATGGAAACTATAGAGAAAAAGGAACAGGAGAAAGAAGAAGAAGCACTTAAAACTGTCCCAGATACATTACAAGGAGTTGCCGGAGATATTTTAGGAAAAGTTAATAGTATTGCTTCCGGTTTTCTTGGTTTAAATAAAGGAAATAATAAACCATTAACAAAAGAAAATGTAGGTGACGAAATAAAAGGTGCAATTAACGATGTTGGTAAGTCACAAACAGAAAAACCTAGTTTTTTTACACAATTAGGAAGAAATGTTGTAGGTTCATATACTGATACAGCAAAAGATTTAGTTAATTCTGTTACTGGTTCAGGAGATAAAGAAAAAAATAATACTATTTCTTTTAAAAAATGTGATACTGATTTTGTTAATAATTTTGATACTTTATATTTAAGTTGCGATCGACCTAACTTAATAAATGTATATAATTTATGCGTCGACGGTCTAAAGAAACAAGTTAATCACTTTAAAGAAGATACCAGAAATCAAATTTTATTATTAGAACCAATAGAATTTGAAATGGAAAAAAAACCAACAAAATTAAAAGAACCTTTACAATCAGGAGGAAGAAAAACATTAAAAAAATATAGGAAAAAAATGAAAAAGACAAATAAAAAAATAAATAAAAAGACAAATAAAAAGACAAATAAAAAGATAAATAAAAAGTCAAAGATAAATAAAAAACATAAAAAACATAAAAAAAAGTAAATTATATAAGAGAATAAAAATATTAAATTAAAAATAAATATTAAATTAAAAATAAATATTAAATTAAAAATAAATATTAAATTAAAAATAAATATTAAACTAGATAATTTATAATTAAATTTAGAATTAATTTCAAAAAATAAAATATAATCTATTATTATATAATGAGTTTTAACAGATTAAATTACGATACTTGTGCCTATAGACAAAACCTCTATCAATCAGTAGGACCCGGAGAATATAAACTTACAGAACCACCAAATTTAAATGAACCTTGTTTTGCGGAATCGCCACAAATTCGCCTCCAACGACAAGGTGTTAGTGTTGATACTACTAAACCGCTTATTGATATTGACTCAGAACTGATGAATATTACCAGAGACGCAAGTAATTGTCCTAGTAAAAAATATATTCCTGACGGAAGTCAATGTGGAAAAGTAAATAAACAAGAGAATTTACAACACGGAAAAGACTGTTTTTTTACAGTCGAGGATACTAGAACTAGTAATCCTGCTTGTAATTTAAGGGGAACTGGATGGAATAGATGGGAATGGTTATGTCTTGACCCACAAGATAGAGTTTTAATGCCATTTGATTATAATATTAGTAACAGACTTGTAGTTAAAGACAATCATAGACCTTGTATTCCTACTCCTGTAGATGTTAACTTATCTTTACCTCCAAATACCGGAGATATTAGTTGTGAAAAAACTAATAATGTTTGTGGTGTCCCAACCGGACCACCTAGTGTACAATGGCAATCTGCCCAAAATGCGAAACAATGCTAAATATTTTTTTTTATTTAAATTTTTATTATATCAATATATAATAATAATTTAAAACACCTAATATGGAAGTAAAAGAAAGTGAAAAGATTTATTTGTCTCCTAATGTTTTCCTTTATAGTAATTCATATTATTATGAAGACGAATTATTTAAAAAAAACATAAAAATTAATAAGAAAAACTGGCATAAATATTTAGAGGAATGTGGTTGGGAAAAATTAGAATTAGGATGGCGAAAAAGACTAAAATCTAAAGAGAATAATTCTTTATACGGAGTTTTAGATTGCGGTGCTGAAGGGGATTGCTTATTTAATTGTATATCAGAAGCATTTAAAAAAATACATATACCCGAAGATGAAACATATAGTCCTATAGAATTAAGAAATTTAATTGCTTTGGAAATAAATAAAAATAATTATGATATAATTATAGAAAATTATCGTTTAGAAGTAGATAGTAACGAATTTGACGGATTTTGGGATCCTTATAAAGTTCAAAATATAGAAGATTTACAAAAAGAAATTAGGAAAATGGGTAATTCATTTTGGGGAGACCATATTTTAATTCAATTATTAGAAACGGCACTCAATATTAATATTATTATTTTAAATTCCGAAAATAATTTTTTTAATGAAAAACAACAATATAAAATACAAAGCACCGGAAATCAATTTATGAAAGAAAGAAGGAATATTATTTTATCATATTGTATTAATAGTCATTTCCAATTAATAGGTTATTTCAATGGAGATATTATGAAAAAAATATTTAATTTTGAACAAATACCCAAAGAACTTATTAAAGTATATGAAAAAGATTGTCATAAAATTATATGATTGACATTATAATAAAATCTCGCTGACTACTTTGACATTTTTATAATAGAATGTCACTGACAACCCCGTCCACTTCAAAGTTCCTTATATATTCTAATTGTTTTACATTTTTACAAGTATAGCAATATACTTTTTTATTTTTTTTTCTACAATAATCTATTAAGTCTTTATTTAGGATAGTCCAATGAACTATTATATATTCAATATCTTTTAATAATATTAGTAATTCTACATTAGTAAATATATTTTCTGTAATAAAACCTTTTTTTAAATATTTTTTATTCCCTAAACCAATACTTTTATTATATCTTATAATATCTTGTAGGCATCTCTTATTAAAACTAGCTAAAATAATATTATCATAATCTTCAAATGTTTCATTTAAATATTTTAATAGTGGTTTTATGATTTGGTTATCGCCTTTGATATCTAAATAAATTTTTATATCTTTTTTATTAATATTTTTAAAGAAAAAAGGTAATGTTATTATATATGGATTAATTTTATGCATTTCTGTAAAGGTTAAGTCTTTTACCCATAATAGATTATCTTGATATTTTATATAATCATCATGATAAATAACAATATCATTTGATTTACATAAATGAACGTCTAATTCAACCATATCAAATTTATGTTTTATCGCATTTTGAAAAGCAAAAAGTGTATTTTCCTTTTTTATCAATGAATAACCTCTATGAGCTATTTTAGTGAACTTACCCATTAATTTATATATATATAAATTAAATTAAAATGCTTATTTAATAAATTAAATTAATGCTTATTTAATAAATTAAATTAATGCTTATTTAATAAATTAAATTAATATTTTTTTCCCTTCATTTAATACCTTCAATGCTTTCTTATATAATTGTAATGCCTCTATCCAAGTTCCCTTAGGATTTTTAAGAATATTAGTTTTTATGTATTTATTAGATACTAAATACATAATTAGTCTTCTCATTTGTTTTTCTCTTGTTCGATAATTCATATTAAACATAGTATTTTCTTCTTCTAAAACAGAATATTCTAATTTATATTTATCATATTTCTCATTATCGTGTTTATTACCATTCATAAATTCCTTATCTTTCTTTTTTTTTTTAACAGGTTTTTTCTTAGGATATCCAATCATTTTTTTAAGAATTAAATCCTTATTAGTATCATAAATATATTCTTCTGATTTTCTGCCAATATATTCTAGAATTTTAACTGCTTCGGTTGTTAAATCTATCTTGTCTTTCGCTCCTTCCGTTTGAAACCGAATACAATTATCACAAAGACTTTCACAAAACCCTATCTTTTCTTTTCTCTTTTCGCCAAAATAATTACATAATACTATATGTCTACAATCATATTCATTCTCTATAAAATTAACCATATCGTATAATTTCTTAGCTTCATTTTCTGCCATACTCATTTTCTTATCTCTGTAAAATGTATGTCCTTTTTCTCTAATCTCTGTTTTTTTTTTATTAGTCATTTGAGTAAATCTAACTTGGTCACTGATATTATAGTATAAAATACAATCACAAACTTCTCCATCTCTACCTCCTCTTCCTATTTCTTGATAATAACCTTCTATCGTTTTCGGGACATTAAAATGAAATACAGAACGGACGTCTGCTTTATCAATACCCATACCAAACGCAATAGTCGCACAAATAATTTGTAATTCATTATTAATCCATTTCTGTTGAATTTCATTTCTTTTCTTCGCAGATAACCCTGCGTGATAAAAATCTACTTTAATATCTTCTTCCTCTAACATTCCACATAATTTCTCACATTCTGCCCTTGAAAAAGCATACAATAAAGAAGATTGGTCTTTATATTTGGTTTTTAACAAAGTCGCAATTTCTTTAATAGTTTCTTTTTTTTCCGCTATTTTTTCTCCTCTATATCTGATTTCTAAATTAAGATTATCTCTTAAAAATGTTGAATCATAATATTTTATATTATCCTTAAAACCTAAGATATCTTTAATATCCATTACAACCTTTTCAGTCGCAGTAGCAGTTAAAGCAATAATTGGAACTTTTGGATAATGGTCTTTAATAGTTTTAACTTTTAAATATTTAGGACGGAAATCGTGTCCCCAAGTTGAAATACAATGCGCTTCGTCTAATACTATCCTCGCAAGTAAACCATTTTTATATAAATGCTTTATAATAGGCATAGTTTCTTCATTACATAAAAGCATTTCTGGTGTTGTATATAACATTTTTAAACTAGGAGTTGCTTTTTTTAATTCTTCAAAAAGAGCAGTTTTCTTTCGAATACCTAAATCTCCATTAAGCAATTCGCAACTTATCCCTTTCTTTTTTAATGATTCTACTTGGTCATAAATAAGAGATTTTAAAGGACATAATACAATAGTAATACCTTCGTATAACATTGCTGGTAATTGAAAACATAATGATTTTCCGGAACCGGTTGGAGAAATTACTACTATATTTTCATCTTTTAACATAGAATCAACTACTTGTTTTTGAAATGGTCGTAGATCTTGGAAACCAAAAACCTCTTTTAGAACGTGTTTGAATGACATATTTAAATTTTTATAAAAAAAAAAATAAAATCAATTTTTTATAAAAATGCCTACTCAATATTCAAATTGTAAAGAATATCATGACTTATCCTGTATGACTAATATATTACCAAATGATACACGCGAAAATAATATTATACTATGTAATATTTTACAAACAAAACACTTCTTCCACACGAAATATGCGAACTTATATTGAAATATAAAAATTCTTACGCAAAATGTTCATTATGTAGAATGTTATTATGTGATAGTTGGAGTTGGATTGAAATAGGTTAAAAGAGATATTATAATATTTTATATAATTAATATGGAAAGGAAAAAATTAAATTGGAAAGAGAAAAAAATTATTATAATAACTATAATTTATCTAATAACAGTTAATTTTATATTTCCTGCAGTGGCATATTATATAACAGGTACTAAGAAAGGAATGGTTAAAGGATACTTTTATGGAGCAATAGTTAGTGTTATATTTTGGACGTATTTTGGTTATATGTTAATAAAACCCAAAGAATTATGGGCTAAACTTACAGGTAAATAATAATTATTTTTTCGTTTCGTCATTTTTTTTATTATTAGTACTTTTCGGCATATTTCGTGTTGAATCTAAAAATTTTTTTAAAGCGATTTGTCTTTCTTTTCTACTTGCGTTGGGATTTTCATATACAAATTTCCCATATGAATAGGAATGGAATTTATGAAATAATGTTTTTACACTTCGAGTTATAAACATTATATATATATTAAAAATTGATTTTAAATAGTATAGAAATGGAAAATGTGTAAAGAAACAATGAATCAAATAAATGTTTATCTTCCGATAGAAATATGGGAAAAGATATTTTCAATCGCAGATAGAATGATGATTGAAGAACAAAAACAGAAATTTAGTGACATTCACGAATATTTTGATTACGAAAAAGGAGAACAACTACAACCAATTTCATTTCTGGAATACATTTATAATTATGGATTTATAAGATTATATTGGACTCCTGTTATTAATGATTATAGCAAGTTTGACGGTCTTGAAGAAATTGGTTATCAAAGAAAATGATTGTTTAATTAAACTTCGGTTTCCATTGACATATTTTCTCGAAATGAATATAATTTATTTTTTATTTTTCCTTCTATATTTTCACCTTCTATATTTCCACCTTCTATATTTACACCTTCTATATTTTCACCTTCTCTTATATTTCTCTGTATATTTCTAGAATGATATATTGAAATATTACTTCTCTGGTCTGTAAATTTACAAACCATTAAAACTATAAGAACTAAAAATATTACTCCAACGACAATAATATATATATAATAATGTGTATTTTTATCTTCTAAAATAGAATCGCCAGAATAATTACCTGATCCACTGGATAAATCACCAGATAATCCACTTGATAAATCAATATTATAATTATTATAAATATTTTCGAATGACTCCGATGAACCAGAAATATCACCAGAATTATTTGCGTTTATTAAACCTAATAGGGAAAAAATTAATGTTAGTGTATAAATCATTTTTATAATTAATTTAAATTTAATTAATTGTCTTTATATCATTTTTTTATAGTATTATAATATATATATGGCAAAAAAATTATTAACCGCAGCCGCGATTGCGGCAACTGCTAAAAATACAAGGGCTTACCTTGGACAAGAAGCTACGCTAGCACAACTTCCAATTAAACCAACAGGACCTGTGGGGATTATGGATCAATTTGCTTACGATGAAGCAATAAGAAGACAAATGGAAAAAAACACGGGTGGTTTAAATAGAAGAAATAGAAGCACATTAAGGCCTTCCGGAATGAAAAAACTAGTTAAAAAAAATAATGCTCATAGTATATCAAATAATCAAACACTAAAAAGACCTAAAGTATCTCTAAAAAATATAAATTATAGAAAAAAAAATAAAAGTCCTCATAAAATAAATCCTAGAAGACAACAAAGATATAATCAAACACAAAAAAATACTAATCATAGACAGCGAGGGCAGCGAGGACAGCGAGGACAGCGAGGACAGCGAGGACAGCGAGGACAGCGAGGACAGCGAGGCCAGCGAGGCCAAAGAAGAAAATGATGAAAATGATGAAAACAATAGATAAAATAAATATTAATTTTATTTATTTATTTAAAAAATTTCATTTATTTTTTTTTGGTTCCCGCATTATTAAATAAAAGTTTCTTTTTAGTTTTTTTTTTCTCTTTTTTCTCTACTTTTTCAAGTATTTTGTTAAAAATAACTAAATCTTTTTTCACTTTATTTTTATATTCATTATTTATTATTTCATATACTTTTTTAATTAATATTTTTGATTCTTCTATTTTTTCATAATAATTTTTATTACTTTTTTTTAAAGCGTAAACTTCCTTTTTAATTTTAGAGAATTTTTTATTACTAATAATCTTAAATAAATTATTTAATAGTGTTGTAATATTAACTTCATAATTATTAATTTCTCCTACTAATTCTAGTTGTGTTTTTATAGATGATAAAAGATTTAGTGGTAAAATACGTTCTTTATATTCATTACAAATTTTCATTAAATTATTACTATCAATATCAGATAAATTAAAATTTTTCATTATAACATGTGCGGAAGAATTAACGCGTTTATAAGCTTTAATATAATCTTCTTTATTAAGTAATTTCGCGATTTCTCCTACTAAATCTGTTCTAATATGTAAATTATATAATTTATTATATACTGCTATACTAAAAGGAATATATGTTTTTTTATCAAGTTTATAAAAGAAATTAATTACTACTTTATCATTATTTTGATTTATAACTTCTTCTAATATATCTTCAAAATAGAAAAAATTATTATTATGATCTATTTTAACACCTATTAATAAATCTTCCATATGCCACCTTGTATAATTTTCCTTTTTGGATATTTCATGATCTTCTCTAAAAAAAATATTATGTTCTTTTAAAAAATCTTCACTAACATCGTCTAATTTAATATCGTCGAATATTAACTTATCACTATCATATTCGTCTAAATAATCTAATATATCATAGAAAATGTCAACAATATTATCATTTTTAATTTTTAATTGTAAATCAATGTCAGTTACATATTTATTTTCATAATGCATAAATGAACCTAATGAGAAAAATTGACCGTGTTTTTTTAATCTATCCTTCGAATTATTCATAAAAGTATATATAGCGTCTAAAACTTTTTTTGTTTTATATATCATATAGTATAAATGTATATAAAAAATAAAAAAAATATAAAATAAAAAAAATATAAAATATAAAATTAATTATTTCCCTTCCAATTTCCTATATCCCTGAATACCTAAACTATAAGTTTTGACATTTTTAAAACCTATTTTTATTAATTTCCTTTGTAAATCATTATCCGCATCACAAGTTGGACTATAGCAATAAGAAATGATAGGTATATTTAATAAATTCATTTTACCTTTTTTTACTGATTTATATATAACAGAAGCGTGTGGGAGCATTTCGCTAATATATTTTTTAACTTCTTTTTCATTTAATTTATCTAAAACTAAATCGTGTGGTAGTGGTATAGACATAGGAATATGGTCTTTAATATAGTATTCTATAGGTAAGGCATTTAAGATAAGGGCACATTTATTTTTAATCATATCTTTTAATTCTTGGTGAGTTATATCGCATACGACTTGTTCGATTTCTAATTTATGTATCCATTTTTTATTACCTTTTTCTGTTAAAATGTAATGAATATGAGGGAGAACTGCTTTGCCGCCTTCTTTATAGATTTGCGGACACCTAAATTTTATAGTTGCTTTTCCTTCTTTGTCGGTTTTAGATATGCCGTGATTTTGTAATTTTCCGTATGCGTTTTTTTCCATTTTAACAGTATTATATTCTACTAAACTTTTTTTACTTGAACAATAATATAATACATAACGATTTGCGTTTTCTTTACCTAAATTTAAAACGGTTTCTTGTAATGAATCTTTTGGATAGAAAACTTTTATTTTAGATAAATCTGGGATTACGTCATTCGGAAATATTGTTTTATATGAGGCATTAAAATGAGGGTTTCTTTGCTTTTTACTAAATTTTTTATTATTATTATTATTATTATTTTTACAACTGGAACAAGACATTATATAATATTAATTGAGATAATATATTATTAGGATAAATATTATAATAATATTTATTGGGGATAATATAAATGATTATAAAAATATAAAATGATTATTAAAAAATATAAAGTGATTAAATTCTTCTTTGGGATTTTTTACCATTAACTCTTATTCTTCTTCTTAAGTTTTTACTATTTTTTTTTTTGGAAATTCTGTTCTTTTTTGGAAGGGATTTTTTTTTATTTGATTTGATTTTATTTCTTCGTCTTTTTCTACTTCCTCCTACAGTACTTGTGCTGCGGAGATTACCATACGTTTCCTGATGTGCATACGTACTCGGAAAATTTAAATGAATAGGACTGGTGTATTCGTTAGTGTGCCATCCATAACTGTTTCCGTGTGCGTCCACCATTCCACTATCGGTACCATCCATTTTAAACCAATTAGATAATATTTTTTTTGTTTGTTTACAATTTGTAAATTCTATTCCTTCCGTAATATTATAACACTCATTATTTAATAATACCATTGTATTGGTATTTTCTACAGTAAATGGAACTATTAATCTTTTAAATTTATTTTTTTTGTCCCAATCTTTTTTTTTTAATTTAAAAAACCCACATATTTTGGATGAATCATTTAAAAATTGTATTTCTTGATCTGATAATTGTCTTTCCGTGTCTAACTTTTCTTTTATTATTTCTTTTTACATTTGCTTACAAATCGTGTTTTCCACATATTAGATAATATCTCTAAATTATCGGTTATCTTCCTTTTTACTAAGGCTTGACGATATTTTTTTTCTTTATTGTTTTCTAACTGAGTTTGTTCTGGTTTAAAATCTTCATTTAATACTGCATAATCATTTAATTGAAAAACGATTTCGTTGTTTTCCTTATTATAAATGCCATTTCTACATAAATAAACTTTATATTGTTCTTCTACAATTTTAGATTCAGAGTAAGAGCCCTCGTCACCGAAGTCAGAGACACCGAGGCCATATTCTCCATTACTCATTATATAATTAATACAAAGAAAATAATTATATCCAAAAATTAATTCTATATAAATTAATATTTATTTAAAAATAAACGACTAATCAAATATAAAATGTTCAAATTATTATTTTTATTGCTATCTTTGACAAATACATATACATACGCAGATACTAAATTAGAAGCAGGAAATGTTTATGAATTAGAAACCCAAGCAGACCAAGTAAATTTAGAATTAGAAATTTTAATAAATGATACTTGGGTTTCACACGATAAGCGGGATAATAGTTTCCTATCTGTAATTTTAGACGGGAAATTAGGGAAATATGACTGGGTTGTTCCCTCTGAATTAAGCGAACATTTGAATTACGAAAGCCGAATTACTTTAAGTGATACTAATTCCAATAATATTATATTGAATAGAATGTTTAATTTCTATGGTATGACTATTCATCCAATAGAAGATTTATATATTAACGAAACCTTACATATTAGTTGGAATACCAATATTCAAAAAAATTTCACTTTAATTTTAACAGATGGAAAAGAAGAATATCCAATAGTAGAATATATAAACGATTTAGAATATTACATAAATTTGAAAAATTTGGGAAATTTACAAGAAAAAGAATATTATATTGTAATTAAATATTATATTGAAAACTTAGAAAACGATAATGATATTTTAACTTCATGTGTAGGAGGAAGACATAGAAGGTCGTGTGTTGGTGGTAGAAGAAATCGCCGAGGTTGTTGTTTAAGATTAACTGGAACCTTTGAATCCAATAGATTTACTATTTTTAATGAAAATAATATTGTTGACGACATTGAATATGGTGAATCGGTAGTTGAAGGTAGTGGATTTATATTTCCAGATGGAAACAATACAAATAGCAATAAAGAACTATTCGATACTTGTTTTGATAATAAATATTGTATTGCTTTTTTCTCTACAATGTGTGTTTTAATTTTATTAGTTCTATGGTGTTTAGTATGTGCCGTTTGTTGTCGTCATTAAAAGAAAGGTAAAAATGGTTTCTTAGGTTCAATATATTTAAGTATATTTATTTTATCATTTAGGATATCTTCAAAACTTGAATCAGTTAGATAAACGGGGGCAACTGGTGGTTGTATAAAAAAAATTATATTTAATAATCTCATAACATTTTTATTTTTTACCATTATTACACTTTTTTTTAAATAATGGTAATCTCTTTGGTGTAATTTTCTTATAAACCGAGACATTTTATAGCAATATTTAATAGGTGGAAATCCTACTTGTGTGGTATTGAATATAAATGAGAAATCTTTTTTTTGGTCGTATAATTGTATCCATTGGTTTAGAAAGGCGTCAAAATCTTCATTATTTTCTATATTTTCAGAAAAATTTATAATTACTTTTGGGAATAAATTAAAATCATAATTAGCAAACATTTTTAAAAATTATTTTATGTTAATATATTATAAAAAATGGACCAATTAAACATGAATTTGGCTAATTTAAATACAAATAATATATATAATACAAATAATCTAAATAATACTAATCAAATTATTAATAATCATAAATCACGTATAGGTGATAAGGTTGTTAAATTTACATTTTATATTACTTATGCTTTCTTAATGACTACTGCGACAATTACTTTTATTGAGGCAATAAGAAATAAAGACCCGAAAATTAGACATATTTTAAATTTAGAAACATGTATTTCGGTTGTTGCTGCTTTCTTCTATAGTATGTTTATGAAGAAAATTAATGAAGCAGAAATTAATTATAAGGATATTAATGTAAATAGATATGTAGACTGGGCAATAACTACACCTATTATGTTATTAGTATTATTACTTGCTTTTGGATATAATAATAAGAAGAGTGTTGTATTTTCAAGTTTCTTAATAATATTGGTACTTAATTATGGTATGTTAGCTTTTGGATTTATGGGTGAAACTGGTTTAATGGATAAAACAAAGGGGAATATTATAGGATTTATTTTCTTTATTGCGATGTTTTATTTTATTTTCCATAATTACATAAGAGGATTTAATTCATTCGATAATAATATATTATTTCTTGCGTTCTTAGTATTTTGGGCAGGATACGGTATTGCTTATTGGTTAGAAGAGAAAAAGAAGAATGTTACATATAATATTTTAGATTTATTCTCTAAATGCTTTGTAGGTATTTTCTTCTGGGCATACTTTACCAAAGTAATAGTATTAAAATAAAATAAATCATCGTAATAAAGAAAATAAATTAGCATTAAAAAATTATAATTTAAAAGAATTATATTATAAAAATAAAATGGATAATTTAAAAACAGGAGATTTAATTTTTTTTACTGGTCATAAAACAGGTTGTTTAAAATATTTTTCATCTATGATTGAATATGCTACCCATAGTAATTATTCTCACGTTGCTATGGTATTGAAAGACCCGACATATATAAATCCAAATTTAAAAGGATTATATGTTTGGGAATCTGGATTAGAAGGAAAACCAGACCCCCAAGACGGTTCTATTAAATTAGGAGTTCAACTTACGCCCTTACAAGAAATATTGGATAATTTTGCCGAAGCCAAAGCAATTTTAAGGACAGTCAAATGCGACGATACGCATTTTACGCCAGAACAATTAAAAAGCATTCACGAGGTAGTTTATAAAAAACCGTATGATATAGTTCCCCTAGATTGGATAAATGCGTTATTTAGGAAGGATAAAAAACCACAAAAAATAGATAGATTTTGGTGTAGTGCATTAGTTGGTTATATATACGTTGAATGTGGTATTATAGATTCAAAAACGGATTGGTCGATTATGAGACCTTCTGATTTATCATTGGATGGGGATAATTTAAAATATATAAATGGTTGCTCTTTATCTAATGAGGAAATTAAAATAAATGTATAAATTGTTAAATGTATATAAATTGTTAAATGTATATAAATTGTTAAATGTATAAATATATATAAAATTGAATATAATAAAATAATTAAAGTGATAAATATAAAATGATTTCATCTGAGATTTTAGAAAAACAGCCAGATACTTTTCTGGAAAATATTAAGAAACCTGAAAACAATGAAGAACTTAACAAGTGGGTCAATGATACTAGTAATTATAACACGTGGCATTCATCGGGACTTACGACACTCCTATATATTGTTGGGGAGTCAAATTCTAAACTAAGTAAAGAATATATATACGGTGGTTTTAGTAAAATCACTGAAGATATGGGAATTGAAATATTCGATATACTAATTCAAGCAAATCCAGATTTAGAATTGAAAAACTATTACGGTGATACATTTAAAGATAAGTTTCTGGAGAATGAAAAAGGTGAAGGTCTAAGAAAGAACAACACTAAGTTCTTGAATCATATCAAGGAAACTATGAAATGGTAGAATTAGAAATAAATAACATAAAACTTTTCGTATTGATTTGCTTACTTTTTTCTTTTGCTTACTTCATTATATTAGAAATCTTCAATTTCGTCAAAGTTTCAAACCGTCTTTCGCTTCGCTCAAGCCGACATTTCTGCTTTAATTCCCGGATATGGATTATACCCTAATAATTCCAAATCTTCAAATTGGAAATCTTCAATATTTTCTTTTCTTTTTTTAATAAGTAATTTAGGATATGGTCTTGGTATTCTGGATAAGTTAATTTTCACTTGTTCCAAATGATTAAGGTATAAGTGTGTATCACCTGTTATAACCTTTAGTGTTCCCGGAGTTAAATCTATTCCTTTAATATTACATAGTAAATGGACTAATATAGCTCCTGTACAGACATTCCAGTTATTAGCTAAGAAGAAGTCTGAACTCCTTAAATAAATTTGAGCATTTAATTCTTTTTTCTCTGTGTTTACATAAAACTGATACCAGCATAAACAGCTAGGTAAAGCGGCCTTATGATTAGTACGAGGGTTCCATAATGTTATAATAATTCTTCTAGATGTAGGGTCATTTTTTATTAAATGAATAACATTCGCAACTTGGTCAAAACCATCAAAGCCTTTGTTATAATCTTTCGAACATCCTAAATATTCTCCACCAAAATGACGGAAATTGAAACCATAAGTTTCCCCCATATCACCTTCTTCATAATGATTTAAACCTCGTTTATCTAAGAATTCCCTATTGGTATTTCCGTCCCAAATGTTAATTCCTTTTTGATTTAAAATTTTGTTATCAGTTTGTCCTCTTATGTATAACATTAATTCTTCGAAAATTCCTCTCAAAAATACTCGTTTAGTTGTTAGAATAGGAAATGTATCTCTTAGGTCGAATTCCTGGGTTTCGCCGAAAATTGAAATTGTTCCGGTTCCGGTTCTATCCTCTCTTTTAATACCTTCTGTCGAAATCTTCTTTAGAAGATTAAGATATTGGTATTCCTCATTATTTTTAAATGGGACGTATGATAAAGAATGGTAAACTATAAAATCCGGATTTGTATCCATTGAACTAATATTTCTTTTATAAACAAAATAACGGAAATATAAGTCTTTATTTGATACAAGACATTTTTCCTTTTTAAATTTACTACATTGAACTACAGTATAATTCCGTAATACTGATTTATATTCTTTTTTATCCATTAGAAAAGTATTACATTCGAAATCATCGTAAATTTCAGTTTGGTAAATATATTCTAATTTAAAATTATCATTGTTTCCTAGCAATACTTCCGTATAAACTCGTTGACCCCCAATTACAAAGACTTTTGCTATATTTACAGATAAAGAATTAATGAGATGTACGGCATTATCTATAGAACTACTATAATATGTGTCGGAATTTTCTACTAAATCAATATGTTTAGAAGTAAGAACAATATTAATGCGATTTGGTAAAGGTCTATATTTTTGGGGAATTGATTCCCAAGTATTTCTACCCATAATAACAACATTTGTAGAATCGATATTCGAAGATTGTGTTTTTTCACTAAAATATTTAAGTTCGGATTTCAAATTCCAAGGAATTTTGTTTTCTTTGCCTATGCCTAAGTTTTTATCTGTTGCGACAATTAAAGAAATATTCATTTTATTTAAAAATGTATTAATAATTTAAATCAATTTTTAATTATTTACTAAATTAATATTATAAATGAACTACGAAAAGTAAAGAATATATAATTATAATAAGTCCATATTTATTATAACTAGATAGAATATTATTATTAGGTATAATTTGGAGGATTTTCAATTTACCTAATAATAATAAATCTAAAAAATATAATTTTAATATCTAACTAAATATTATAAATATGGTAAAAAAAAACAAACCTAAATCAAAAAAAAAAGATTTTTTGAATAATAATAATATAGAAAATGATAATCAAATGTCTATTAATCTATTATCTCTAACTCCGCAACCTGAAATGGCTAGTTCAACAACTTTGGGAATAAGTAAATTAATAAATAAATTACATAGAGACGCAAATAAATTAGTAAAAATATATAAAGAAAATAGATTATCATTAAAAAAAAACCCAAAAAGCAGTCAAATAATTGCTAATAAAATAAATAAAACAATAGGTAATATTAAAGATATTAATGAATATATAAGTAGTGTTAATAAGAGAAAATATTTTAGGGAATTTTCAATTAAAAATGGAAAAACAATTACTAAAAAAAAATTAATTTAAAATATAAAAAAAGTTTCTTTGTCTAATATAATAATATGAATAATCAACTTAATTGTTATAGTGACAAAAATATTCATTTTAGTGAATTCCAATATGAAATTTTAGATGATATTGCGAAAACTAAACCTTCTTTAGATGGAATGTATAATATAGAAAAAACAGATCTTGATAGACCTTTCTTACAAGATTTAGCTGAAATTCCTCCAGAAAACCTTTTAGGACAAAATGTAAATGGAGCAAATTCTCCTATTGCTGAACAAATTAACTCATTAAATAATGAACCTAAAATTAATAAAAATATTATTGTTATGACTACCGATAAACCTGAAAATTATGACAGTATTAATATGTCAGAATTAAGCAATGATAAAGTTACTGCTATTGAAGAAAAAATAAAGGAATTAGAAGAAAGTGGTATTTTGAATAATACAATAAATAATATACCAAGTGAAAATGTAAATAATACAACAATTGAAAATGTAAATAATACAACAATTGAAAATGTAAATAATACTCCAAGTGTTAGTTTACCAGAACCAAAAGTAGAATTAGATAATGTAGAAGTAGAAAGTAATATAAATAAAACATTTAGGGATTTATATAATACAACAGTAACCAATAAGATAATTTTATTTTTATTTTTGGTATTTATTATAATATTATTTTCTGTTTATAAGAAACAAATTATGAAATTATTTGCTTAAAACTGTTTTTCTTTATTATTTTTACAACTAAGTTATATAATTATACATAAATATTTTCTTGAATAGTATTAGTTAATTTTTGTTTATATTTTAAAGGCGCCTTTTTGAATTCTTCCATTGCATTTTGAGCTAATTTTCTTGTTTTTTAGTATATTTCATTTATAATATATAAAAGAAAATAATTTTATTTTTATTTAAAAAATAATGGATATATTATAATATGCTTATTGTACTCGATAAAGAATTAACACTTGAACAAGTTTCTAATAATCCAACTAAGGCAACCTGTTTATATTTTACAGCGTCTTGGTGTGGTCCATGTAAAATGATTTTCCCTAAAGTTGAGGAATTGGCGAAAAATGAAAATATTGTATTTGTTAAAGTAGATGTTGACGAATATGAAGATTTAACGGAAGAATGTGGTGTTAAATCAATGCCAACATTTATTTTCTTTAAGGGAGGAAAAGAAACTGATAGAATGACTGGTGCGGATGGAAAGGGACTTGAAATGAAGACTTCTTTATCTTTACTTTAAACAAACTTTTTTCTAAAAAGTTATTTTTTTATTTTTTGACCTAACTTTTTTCTAAAAAGTTATTTTTTTATTTTTTGACCTAACTTTTTTCTAAAAAGTTATTTTTTTATTTTTTGACCTAACTTTTTTCTAAAAAGTTATTTTTTTATTTTTTGACCTAACTTTTTTCTAAAAAGTTATTTATAATAATTTTTTTATTTGATTTTCAATGTCTAAAGTTTTGTATAATTGGGAGAAATTATTAGATAATTTAAAAAATTTCTTGTTAGTATATCTTGTATTTCTACTTAAATGTTTATTTAATCTATCGCAGCATTTTTTTGATGGATTGTTAGTTTCAGTTAATAGGGTTTCATCTTCTATAGTACAAACTTCATTTTTTATTATTTTATTTTTAAATTGAGTTTTAATTAGAATTTCTTTTACAAAATTCATAATATATTTTTTATCTTCGAGAGTTAGTAGTATTGTATTATTTAATAATCTTACAAATGGCTCATATAATATTCCACTATAAGAACCTCTACAATGGTCAAGATAATGTCCTACGGAAATAAGTGATCTTATTACAATTGGTTCAATATATTTATTTTGAGAGTTATCAAAATTAAAATTTTTAATTTTAAATATTTTATTATCACCGTCTTCTGTTAAATGTAAATAATACATTATTAAATAATTAATATCTTGATATTGTGATGATTTAATACCTATATTATCAAATATAGATTTATATAAAATGCTACTAAAAATACCATGTCCTGAAATAGTAGCATCTTTATAAAATTGAATAGGTAATCCCGGAAACATTTTTTTTAGGATTTTTTCATTTATATATTTATCAATTTTACCTTCAAATATTCCTTCCCCAATTCTAGTTAGTGATTTAAAAAAACAAGCTAAAATTAGACAAATTAATCTTTCTTTGGAATTAAATATTTGATTGAATAATTTAGGGTTTCTTTTTTTAAATAATTGAAGTATTTTTAAGGAAAATAAACCTTGTCTTAAAATATTAACAGTTCCATGATTTGGTCTATAAACTGTAGTATTTTTATATTCAATTTTATCATTATAATCTAATAAATATGGTTTATTAATAATTTTTTCTATAATATTCTGTAAAAATGATTTACAAAATTCTAATAAATTATTTTTATTAGGGTTAGAAGGATATTTATATATAGTTAAATTATGTAAATATTTATTATATTTCTGTGTAAAATATTTTATGATATATAAACTATTAAATATATTTATATCAAACATATTACTTATTAAGTTAAAGTCGCGATATATATATTCATTATCTACAATTTTATCAATAATACTATAAGGATTATCTATTATAATTAATATTTTTGTTTTTGGTTTACTTTTAATTATTGCTTTTTTAGACATTATTACAGCATCCGTAGTATTAATTTCAAATGATTCAAAACCACAATTACCTATTTTTCTTAAATAATTTTTTCTAGTAAGAACTTTTTTTTTAATTAATTTTTTAGTATTTACATTTTTATCAAAAAATGACTGAAAATCAGTAGATTTTATTAATAATTTATTATTAGTTAATTCAACAATATTAATATAACTAATAATATTAGGAGATCTCTCTAAATTTATAATATTGTCTTTATAATCAAAAAACGCAGGGGCTTTTATATTTGGTAATAATGGACGTATCGTATACCAAGAAGCATAACATGGCGTACCACTAATTGGTTCAAACCAAGTTTGGTCCATTGTTTTGTTTTTAGAAAATAATAACCTATTACCAGCATGTAGAAAATGTTTATGAGGCATTAAATTATATTTCTTAATTAGCGTTCCTATTTTATTATTAATATAATAAACATACGTTTTAAATTTTTTAGTATCTGAAACATCAAAATAGTGTTCATTATTTTTAATAACTATTAATTCTTTAGGAAAAGGAATTTTTATTATATGTGGTTTCATATTTATATAATATATATATTTAATATATATTTATATTTAGTATATTAGTTATTAAAAAAAATTGAAATTTATGTCATTCCTAACATTTAAATATATGTTTAGAACAAAAACAGAAACAAATTATACAATAAAAAATGAAGAGCATATTTATACAAAAATATCAATTATGAAAATGAGCAGAGGAGAAAAATATACACTCGCCATTCAAAAAAGATTTAATCCTACTAATAATATTATTATAGAAAGAATTTTCAAGGAAAGGACTATCGTAGGGATAACAAAAACTATATTAGGTAAAAGTATAAATAAAGAATCGTGGTTAATTAAAAAATTAGAAGGTAATTGCGAATTAGGAATTGCTTATGTAGATTATAAAAAATTTGAGCAACCATTTTATGATACGCCTTCATTTTCTATAAATAATATAGAAGCATTTTCACAAAATGAATTAAAAAAAATATTCAATATAGGTAATGAAAATGACTTCTTTAATTTAACAGGAGGAGAACCTCAATTATCTCAAGAAGGAGATACAGGGGACTATTTAGATATTTATTTTTCAAATAGTTTTTTTACAGAAAGAATAGAAACAACAGAACATAATAATATTTTATTATAAATGATTAATGAAAAAGAAGAATTAATATTTTGGAATAAAAAATATTTTCTAAACACTATATGTTTAATTTTTAAAATTAAAATATTTTTATTTATATGAACAAAAATGATAAAGATATAAATGATAAAGATATAAATGATAAAGATATAAATGATAAAGATATAAATGATAAAGATATAAATGATAAAGATATAAATGATAAAGATATAAATGATAAAGATATAAATGATAAAGATATAAATGATAAAGATATAAATGATAATATAATATTTGGACACGCTGCGACAGTAAATCCATTTGAAGAAGCAGACCAAAGAGAATTAAATAATCAAATACATTTAAGATATAAGAAGAGAAATGGTAAAAAAGTATGGACTTTTATAGAAGGTTTAGATAAAGAAACTGCTAAAAAATTATGTAAAAAATGGAGAACAAAATGGGTGTTCTGCGTCTGTTAAAAAAGACGGAGGAAAAATAATCGCAACTTTATCTGGAGATCATAGAGGGAAAGTTTTTAATGATTTACTTGAAGAGAATATAGCGGAAGAAATGGATATAAAAATCCATGGACCCAATCTAACTGACGCTTAATTAAAATTTTATATATTTTATAATGATATAAAGATATTTTTATATCATTATAAAATGATAACTAAAGGCAATTTGATTTTCCAAATAGGAACATTATTTACTATAAATTCAACACTTTTATGCTCTTTATATTTACACGATAAATATATTAAAAATGTAAAAAATACCAATACTGATAAGTATGATATATCAGATATAATTATTTAAAAATTGATTATTAAAGATAAATAAATGATTAGTATAAAAAAAAGTTTAAGTATAATATCAATTATAACTATATCCTATATTGTATATAATTTATATAATAGACCTGAAAAGGAATATCCTAAAGAAATTGTTTTTTAAATTAATAATTTATCTATAATTATTTTTTTCTTTGTATATTATAAATGAAATATACAAAGAAAAAAATAATTAGAAATAAAAAATATTATTCTAGAAAAAAATTAAAAGGTGGTTCATCAACTGTTCGAAGTTTAATTACAAAATCAAATACTTTTTTATCTGATTTAAATATAAATATAAAATTTAAATATACCGGTGAACCAGAAGTAAAAATACAAGAAACTTATAATCATTTAGTTAAACCAAAGATAAACAGAGATTTAAAATATATTTTAACTAATTTTTTAAAATATGATAAAATATTAATAATAGATTGCGAAAATGTCTTAGGTGTAAAGCGTGGAAAATATTCGAATAGAGAATATATAGATAAATTATATGACACAATAAAAATAATAGATGACCAAATTTTTATATTATTCGTTGCACATGACGTTTCCAGTAGTCTTGAAACTTATGTAAATGGGAAACCAAATGAGATGGTTGGATATATGAAATCAGGCACAGGTAGTGGTGGATATGACGATATTTTAATATTTTTAATATCGACTCTAATACAATTGGAATCTGAAAACAAACAAGCAATAGAATTATTAAAAACAAAATTTAGTGTAGAAGAAACCGAAGTTGTTTCAAATGAAGGAGGTGCCGCCGCAAATGAAGGAGGTGCCGCCGCAAATGAAGGAGGTGCCGACGCAACTGAAGTTGTTTCAAATGAAGAAGATGGGGGGGAAGCAGTAGAAACGGTTAATGAAACTTATTTTTTTAATTCGGAATCTTGTGAAGATAATATAAATGCCGAATCATTAAGGCATGATATTCATGCAAAATATATTTTATTAGATAAATTACAAAAATATATTTATTGTCATTTACAGAAAAATCATAAATTGAATTTAATTTTATCTTTTGATAATTATAACTGGATAGATTGGGATAAAATGGGACGTATAAAAAAAATTCTAAAAGAAGGAGATGAGAAGACTAATTATGTATTAGCAGGAGAAGAATTTATGTTATGTAATTATAAAAATAAATTAGAGGGATTAGAAAAAATACAACCACCAAACCCCCCAAAACCAAAAACTCAAAAACAAGTTTGGCTTGAAATTAATCAAAATATTATAGATTTAAAAATGAAAATTCTAAAAATTGAGGACCCTGTAAAAGCAATTCGAGTTGAAAAAGAAAAAAAAAAAAAAAAGGAAAAAAAAAAAAAATCAAAAAAAAAACGTAAAGCAGCAGGAGCAGCAGGATTAGCAGGATCATCAGTAGGAGCAACAGCAACAGCAACAGCAACAGCAACAGCAACATCAAAAGGGAAAGGGAAAGAGAAGTGGAAAGGGAAAGGGAGATACGAAGACGAAGACGGAGACGAAGACGAAGAAGAATAATATTAATATAATTAGTTTAAAAAAAATTTATATTAAAAATTGATTTATATTTATTCAAATAATTATAAATGAATTTAAAATGACTAAGTTAGAAACAATTATTCATATGAAAAATCATTCACCTATTTGTATTGGTATTTTACCAACGGGGGAATATATATATTCGAAAGCAGAAGTAATAAAAGGTATTAATTGTTTAGGTTTAGTTTCTTTAGTAACTAAAAATATATTAAATACTTTAACAGTTTATAGAAAAGACGGAACATATGGAACATTAAAGTTAGAGGATAGTGTATCACAATTTAGTATTAATCCGGATGGAAGCATTTACTATGATATATTAAATAGAAGGAATGCCTTTCAAATGAAAAGGTATAATCATATAAAATCGGAATATATTGCTGGAGCAAACGAAGATTTATTTGATGATTACGGGGACTTAATATTTGACGATTTAAACGACGGTCAAGGCGAAGAAGTTCATTTTATGGGTTTTGAATCATTAATTACGAGACTTGACGGTGTTTGTATGACGGTTGAGAAAGAATTGGGTATTATTAGAGAAAATTATGGAGACGGTAGAGTTGGGAGAATAAGGGAAATAGATAATTCAATTAAACCTTATAAAATCTCAATACATCCTAGTGGTAAGTATTTTATAGTAGATAATTATTTTAATGTCATTCGGCAATTTAATAAAGATGGGACACAAGAAAGAATTATTGGGAAACCAGAGAGATATTATTATAGCAAATATGATAAACATAAAAATTTCGACGGTCCTATTGATAATTGTTTTTTGGAACAACCTAGAACTATTGCGTCTGACATTGAAGGTAATATAATATTTAGCGATTGTAGGGGAATAAGAATGATAGACAAGGATTTTACAGAAGTAAAAACTTTATTTACAGAAAAGAAATGTGTAAGTTGTCTTACAATTGATATGGAAGGAAATGTAATTTTCGGGGATTATGACGGTATTTATAAATTGAAAGTTGAAGGTTTGAAATCAGGATATCATTCGTGGACACATTCTAATAATTATAAATCAATATGGGATAATATATCTTTTAAAATAGAATATATTTCACCTGAAACTATTGAAATATTACAAATAATAATATTAACAATGTATAAGATTGAAGTTAATAATACTTATATTCCTATAGAACTTATACATTATATTTTAAAAAAAACGGAATATGGACCAATTATGAAAACATTGAAAATTAAATAGTTTATTATTTTATTTAAAATTTTGTAAATTATTTTTAATATTATAAATAATTATTAATGTCTCATAATTGGAATAATTTTACTTTGAATGAAGAAAATAATAAAATAAAAGAATTTTATCTTTCCGGAAATAAAGAAAATATAAAAAATGTAAATATAAAAAATGTAAATATAAAAAATGAAAATGTAAAAAAAGAAAATTTAAATACTAAGATAAATAATACAAGATATGCGCATTATATATCAATAGAAGATGAAGAAAAAATATTTAATGGAGAATATTAGTATTTATTATTTCAATTATGACTTTTATTTATTATCTACTGATTTTTATATTATATTATATTTATTATTATATTTATTATTTTTATATTATTATTTTTCATCTTTATTGTGTTGTATGTCTACTTTGTATTTATTTGATTTGGGTATTGTGTTCTAAATTCTTGATAAGTAAGGAATTTTTTACTTGATTTTGGTAAAAATTTCCTTCCATATCCTTGTAAGTTTCTATCTCTTCTTCCTATATTGCTTATATATTTTTGTTGAAATCTATTTTGTGCTTCATTATTTCTTATTCTGGGAGCAGGAACAAAATTATAATTATTCATTGACCTAACTTTTCTTTTATTTTTATATCTTTTTCGTTTTCAGTTTCATAATTAGTAATTAAATTATAAAATATATTTATTGGTTTTAAATTTGAATTATCACCATTATTTGACATTTATATACATATAAACTTTTTTGAAGTAAATATAAATAAAATATTAAAATAAACTTTATAACTTTTTAGAACTTAATATAATAGGTGTTGAAATATGTATATCTTCTAAACTAATTTTATTTTTATTAGAATATTTCTCTAAAATAGGTTGTTTAATTATATCATAAGCAAAACCATTCGCAATACTAAATATTTTAGCAAAAGGTAACGCCTCATATAATAATCGTATTTTACCTTCCGGTTTATATTTATTACCAGGATACATAAAAATCCCACCTTGTATTAGTGTCCTATGACAATCTGATACCATACTTCCTATATATCTGTGATTATATTTTTGTTCTTTAAATTTGAGAATAAGTTGTTTAGTATCTAAGTCGAAATGGTTAAAATGGCATTCATTGACCGAATATACTTTCCTATTAATTTTCTTATCATTTCCTTTAAAATCAAGTCTTTCTAAAAATTCGAATTCATTATCTTTATTTAGTTGGAACATATTAACATTATTATTATCTGTCATTACTAAAATAGTTGCCGGTCCATATAAACAATATCCAGCACATATAATATCCCTTAAACTATTATCTTCTATGTCATATTTATAAAGAGCGAAGATAGTCCCGGTGGTAATATTAGAGTCAATATTACTGGAACCGTCTAGGGGGTCAAACGCAATAATATATTTTTCTTCACAGAAATATTCTAAAGTTTCTAAGTTTTCTAATGTTTTTTCATTTGTAAAGACAACTTCATCGTGTTCTTCTGATATATAACCAATAATATTATATGATTTTTGTATTTGTTTAACAATTATATTATGACTAAGTATATCAAGTTTTTTAACTAAATCACCTGATTTATTTTTAAGATTTGGATTTTCTGTTCCTAAATTAATTTGGTTACCGAATTTGAGTAAATCTGCGATTTCTATGAAGGCATTTTTAAGAAGTATAGTAATATGTTGCATGTGTATAAATTCTAATTATATTAAAATTTAAATCAATAAAAAAAAATATTTTAATATATTATAATGCGTTTAAAAGAAATTACATTATGGAGGATCAGGAGCAGGAGCAGGAGGAGAGGCTGCTGCTTATGGTGGAAATGAAGGAAACGGAGCAGGACTTTCAAATATTATTGTTTGTAAAAAAAATACTAAAATTATCGAATATCATATGAATGAAACTATTAATCTATGTTATTGTGATTTAACAATAAGATTAGGTTTAGACTATATAGGGTTGGTTGCTGAAAAAAATATTGCGGATATAAATAAGTTAAAAAAATTTTTAAAATAAATTGAATTTTTATATGATTAAAACTAATATAATATTAATATTGAAAAATATAAATAAATTAGTATTTAAAATTAATAAAGTTATAAAACCTGAATTAAACAATATTAATTGAAAAAAATTTAAAAATATATAGTAATATTAATGAAGTATATCATTTTACTATTACTTTTGTTATTATTAATATTTAAAATTTTAAATAAAGTTGAATCTTTTAATAATAAATATAATTTTGAAGATAGTATAAAAAATTATAGTTCAAATAATCTTATATCAAGAATTGTAAAAATAACTAGAAATGATTATTATGAAAAAAATAAATTTATTCCAAAAGGAAATATAATACATATTTTAAAAAAAAATTTAGTTTTTTTCATTGATAATGATTTAAATAAATTAAATAAAAAAATTAAGTTGAATATATTAGACCATCCTTTTAGAAGCACTGATAAAAGTGTTTATAATTATAAAGATTTTTTATATAATAAAAATATTTTAGAAGTTAAATGTGAAGATTGGGGTGATAAATTAAATAAAAAACTACAAATTATACCAATTGGTTTTGATTCCAAATCTTTTATAAATGGTCTTCAAAAAAAAATGATACAAATTTCAAAATCTCAAAAAACAATAAATAATAAACCCTTAAAAATTTTATGTAATGCTCATTTATCAAAATATAAAAAACCCATAAGTGGAAATTATAACCAAAGACAAGAATTATTTGATAAATTAAAAAATAATAAACTAGTTGATTTTTGGAGGGAAAAAAAAAATATAGTAGAAATGTGGAGATTACATGATAACTATAGTTTCGAATTATGTCCAGAAGGAAATGGCCTCGATACACATAGATTTTACGAAGCACTTTATCTTAATACTATTCCAATAGTAAAGAAAAATTCACTTGAATCTATGTATAAGAAATTTCCTTGTATTATAGTTAATGATTGGAAAGATATAACAGAGAAAAATTTAAAGGAATGGAAAAAACAACTTGCCAAAAGAGTTGAAAATGAAAAATACAAATTAAGAAAAGATTATTGGTTAGATTAACATAATTTATGTTGTCCGAGTGTAAATAATATATTTAAATTATTCGTAAAAATAATCATTTTGTAATTTTTCTTTAAATTTATAATTGTATTTAGACAAAAAATTATTTATTTTTAATTTATCAGAATGTACGACTTCAATAATTAATTTTGGTTTATATTTTTGTAAAATATTTTTACTACCCAAAAGAGCTTCATATTCAAAACCCTCTATATCAAGATGCATTAAACCAATTTTTCTATCGCCTAATATATTATCAATACTATTTATTATAATATCACAATTGTTTTTTTTACATTTTTCTATTCTCCAAGAACCGCTACCACCTAAATAATTTGAAATATTTACCCCCTCTTTTACAATTATTCCTTTTTCATATTTGCTTCCTATAGCGTAATTATAAACTTCTGTATATTTTTCTAATTTATTTATATTAATTATATAATTTATAAAATCAACTTTATTTTTATCTGGTTCAATCATAATAATTTTAACATTATTTTTATTAATATCTTTTAAATATTTTGCCATAAAAATACCCGTATCTCCTATATGTGCGCCGGCATCTATTATGTCATAATCATTTATATTATTAAGTAATAGTTTCAATTTTGTATTTGTGAGTTTTTCATGATTTTTAAATCTTTCTGTAAAATCATCCAAATGCACTTTATGTTTTGATAAAATATTATATGGAATTTTTATTTTTGTATCTAATAAATTTTTTTTTATTATCTTAAATTTATTTAAATCAATAAACCATAGATTATATTTTTTAAACCTATTAATTTTATTCTCTAAACCTATAATAAAGTTATTATGAACTATTTTAGGTATTTTATTTTTATAAACAGTATTAACATTATCAAAATATCTTTTCCCATTTGGAAAATCATATAAGTCTAAAGTGTCAAATTTTATATTTTCTGTTTTCAACATTGTACCAAATACTCCTTGGTCGGCTAACTTACCTGATTTTTCTGGTCTTTTTACAACATTTTTTAACATAGTTTTATGTACTTTATCCAAAAAAATTGTATTTTTTTTATTTGGTTTAAAAAACATAAAACCAGTACAGTAACTTCCAGTTTTTTTAAATATTTTTGATTCATCTTGAAATAGCATATCGTTTTTACCATTTTTAAAATTATCTATTTCTTCTTGAAAATTTTTTAAAAAAACTATATCTGTATCAGAATATACTACAATTTTATTATATTTTTTAATTAAATCACTAATTATTTTTGGTTTTTGAGTAGTAATTTTATAAAAATCCTTTGAACCAAACTCTCCTTTTTCTTTTAAATTTAATTTTAAAAATTGTGTTGTAACACCTAATTTATTAATATAATTATAAGCTTTTTCATCCAAACAAGTCACAATTAAATTATGGTCCATTCCTATTTTTTTTAGAGTATGAATACTATTATGTGCTTCTTCGCATAATCCACCTGTTAAAAACATTGAAATTATATAATCATTATTGTTTTCAAAATACTCATATTTTAAATTTTTTTTTAGTAAAAATATAAGTATTATTATAAGTAAAAATAGAAAAAAAAATTTATTCATATTATATATTTATATTAAAATTAAAATTTATTTTTTTTAAATATTAATTTATCTCTTTCTAAACATTTTTTTAATTCATTAACAGACATTTTTGCTTTAAATCTAAGAGGTCAACTTTTATTTAATATTTTATGAGATAAATTATGTTGATAGATTCTTGTAATATTTAATGAATTAATTAAGTTAAAGGAAAAATGTCCTGAAATAAATACTATATTTGGTAAATAAATTTAAATTAAATACAATATAAATAATATAAATTAACATTAAATGACTTATACTAAAATAGTTATAACTGTTCTTGTATTAATATTAATTTTAGTAAATATAATAAAAAAAACCGAAGGGTTTAATCAAAATAATATAATACTAATTACACAATTCTATAAACCAAAATGGGATTTGAGATATCAAGAAATAAAAAAATGTTTACATAATAATTTAAATAATATTTACATTTCAAAAATTTATTTATTTTGTGAAGAAAAATTTGATTTTAAAAAAATTTTTAAGAATGATAACGTTGATTTATCTAAAATAGTACAAATACCATCCAAAAGATTGTCTTATAAACAAGCATTTAAATTTTCAAATAAATATCCAAATGATATAAAAATACTAGCAAATAGTGATATTTATTTTGATGATTCTCTTAAAAAATTACATAAATTATATTTTAATAAACTATTTTTATCTTTAACAAGATACAATATACAAAATGGAAAACCAGTTCTACAAGACCTTCCTTCTAGAAGTCAAGATACCTGGATATGGAAAGATAATTTATCAATAGGTGAATTTAATGATTATGACGAAGATGGTATTCAATTGGGAATATGGGGTTGTGATAATAGAATAAATTATATAGTTAAAGAATCGGGTTATAATGTTAAAAATTATTGTAAAGATATAATGACATACCATTTACATCAAGAAGAATTACATAGAAACGACGTTAAAAAACGTAAGAAATATAAAAAACCATATTTTAGACCTCCTGTTGAATATATAATTAAATGAATATATAATTAAATGAATATATAATTAAATGAATATATAATTAAATAATGCATGTTTCCATTTTATATTAAAAAATAAAAATTAATAATGTTAGTAAATATTAATAATGCCAATAAATAATAAAATGGAATATAAAATAATAATACCAGTATTGTTTATAATAATTTTCATTATTTATAAAATAAAAATAAAAGTAAAAGTAAAAGTAAAGATAAAAGAAAATTTTAAAAATTTAAAAAAAAATGAATTAGTAATTATTTTACCATTAAGAAATAGAGAGGAAAACCTAAAAGAATATTTGAAAAATATGATACCTATTTTTAATTATCAAAATATTGATTATAAAATATTTATTATAGAACAATCTGATAAAAAAAAATTTAACAAAGGAAAAATAAACAATATTGGATTTATAGAAGCCATAAAGGATAATGAAAATTATAATAGATTTTTATTTAATGATATAGATAATTATCCTTTAAAAAGAAATATAATTGACTATAATACTAATATAAAAGGTGTTCATCATTTATTTGGAAATCCAAAATGGTTGGGAGGATTTTATATGACAGATAAAACAACATTTGAAAAAATAAATGGTTATTCTAATAATTTTTGGGGTTGGGGTGGAGAAGATGATGACTTACGCAATAGAATTAAAATTAAAAAAATTAAAATAGATCGTTCTGTTTTTTTTAAAAGAGATAGAAAAAACAATAATTTAATAAAGGATGATTATAACACAAAAGAAAAAAATATAAATTTTAGAAAAATAATTAATTTAAATAAAAAAAAATATAATAATAATATTTATTCAATTAATCAAGACGGAATATATACTTGTAAATATAAAATTATAAAAAAATATAATATGAATAATAATCCAAATGTTATTCGAATATTAGTTGATATCTGATATTATTTTACCATTTTTTACCAAGAATTAAATCATATTTAGTAGGATTTATATTAACGTTACATGCCATAGGAGTGAGTGTTATTTCACCAAAATATATATCATTATTTATCAAATATAAATCAATTCTAGCAAATTCAAAGATAGAACTTATATTTTCACTTATATCAATCATTTCTTTTATTTTACGTTTATCTTTAATATCTAGTTTAATATCTTTACAAATTTTTTTACTAGTTGTAAATGGGTTTAATTCCAAATTTCTATTTAAATAAAATTTACAAACTTTATTAAATCTACCTTTCATAATCAATACAAATTCAACTTTACCATGAATACAATAAAATTTATAATCTACTAAATTATCTCCTAAATACTCCTCGCATAATATTTCGGGTTTAATAAATTTATAATGATCTTCATATTTCTTTTTTTGCGGAACTAAACTTCTTTTTTTCCATAATTCATAGTTTTCTCTTTTTGGTTCCATTTTTTTTCCTCTACCAATCATTTTTTCTATTTTATTATTTTTAATGATAATAATATCATTCCAACCATTATTAGTTTTAATAACACAATTTTTCGATACATTTAAATCTAAATCTTCATTTTTATTTAATAGTTTGATTAATTTAGGAACCTTTAGGTTTGATATATTTAAATCATTGATATATTTTTTAACACGATATTTATCTGCAAAAAATCCGTGTTCAGCGGTTAAATTTACTCCATATATTTTTATTTTTTTATTAAATCCAAGAGAACTCCAATTATTTGGTTTGGGAATAATTTTAATTTTTCTAATATTATTTTCAAAATTTTCAATAATATAATCATTTGGATCAATTACCTTTCCACCATTCATTTTTACTATATCTGCTATAATTCTTGAAAAACCACCCCCTGATTTTATAAATATTTTACTATTACACATATATACAAAATCTTTATCTGGATTTCCACTATTTTTATTTTCAAATTTAAAACCATTTTCTTTTAATATTTTGTATACTTTAGATAAAAATAAATTATTATTTTTTATATTAATATTTTTTTTATGTGATCCATAAATTAATATTATTTTTTTTTTTTTATCTTTGATAGATTTAAAAATATTATTTATTTGTTTTAAATTTATACCCCAATTTTTTTTATTAATAACAATATCACCATTTTTAAAACCTGAAATTATATCACCTAATCTAATATGAAATACAATTTCATTATGATTAGGAAATTCAATTGTTTTTTCTTTAATTATATTTTTTAATATAGTATAATTATTTATTTTATCTTTTTTTGCTAAATTTTTAGTTAAAGTTATATATTTACCTCCAATACTATTGGGAATTGTTTTTACAATATTATTTAAATATTTATTATTATTTGTATTAATAAAATATCCTTTTATTATATCTCCTAAACGATAATCTAACCACTTATCGTCATTTATTAAAAACTTTTCATTTATTTTTATTTTTATTACTAACAATATTAACACCAATATACCTAAAATAATAATTCTCATATATAATATATTAATATTTAGTTTTATAATTATTTTAGTTTTATAATTATTTTAGTTTTATAATTATTTTAGTTTTATAATTATTTTAGTTTTATAATTATTTTAGTTTTATAATTATTTTAGTTTTATAATTATTTTAGTTTTATAATAATAATTAAAACCACACATAACAATAAAATTATTAAATTATTATTTTTTTTAATACCAATATTTTCAATTACTGTAAAATGTTCAATTGTATCATTCTTAATTTTTAATATTTGAAGACGATTGTATGGTTTTACCTAATTTTACAAATAATGTAAATAAAATGATAAAATATGTACAGAAAGATTGGGATATGATATGGTTAGGTCATGGTAAGTTAAAAGGAAAATTAATTAATAATAATATTTTGGTTCCAGAAAATAATCCAGGCCCAAAATTTAATTCTTTACATCATTGCTATCTTATTAAAAAATCTTCAATAGATAAATTACTTAAAATATTATTACCAATTGATTCTTTTACTCCTAAAGATTGTAAAATTAGAAAAAACTTTGATAAGTTTAATGCTTATTTTATAAAAAAATCATTGGCAATTCAAGATTGGAAAAAATTTAATAAATCAGAAAGAAAAAATTAACCATTTTTACCACCTGTTCTTTCCGAAGTTGGGAATTTTTCTTGGTCTTGAATTGCCAGTCTTTCATTTAAAAAAAAAGCGTCTAATTTATCAAAATTTAAACGGAATATTTGGTCTTTATTTTTAAAATTTTTTGGTATTGGAAACAAAACATTTTTAATTTTAGGTATACTTTTTCTATTTATTAAATAACAATGTTGTTGGGAATTATGTCCAATATAAAAACCTTGTTTTGGAATAAAAAAATTATTGTCAAATCTTTTACCTTTAATATTATTATATCCTAACCAGATTAAATCCCATTTTTGAGGTAATCTTTCTAAATAGTGATTTAATTTTTTATTAAAATTGGGAAGTATTTTACAATCATCTTCAAATATAAGAAAAGTATCACCTTTTAATTTGAAAATTTTATCCCATAAATAAGTATGAGACAATAAACACGCAATAGAACCTTCTTTTTTCTCATTACTTTTAATTACTTCTAATTTGGAATTTTTTTTCAAATTCAATAAAAAATTATAATCAATATTTTTTTTATCAAAAGCACTAAATCTTTTACAATTTAAATTATTATTTTTAAATTGTTGTTCCATATAATTTTTTCTATCTACTTGTCTATCTAAATTAATAAAAAAACTTCCTTGTAATTTTGGATTAGAAAAATTTTCTTGTTTTTTATAAAGTTTAATAAAAATTAGAATAATTAAAATTATTGCTACTTGATACATATATAATTTACTAATAAATTATTTTATTGATATATTATTTTATTGATATATTATTTTATTGATATATTATTTTATCAACATATAATATGTATATAACTTTATTAGTAATTATAATATTATTCTTCATATTACATAAAAAAAAAGAAACTTTTAAAAATTTAGATTTTAATAAAATAAAAAATATCAATTCACCAGTTTTAATTGTAGGAAATTCAAAAAATATTTTAAATAAAAAAATGGGTAAGAAAATTGATAAATTTGATAATATTATTCGTTTTAATGATTACAAAATTAAAGGTTTTGAAGATGAAGTTGGAACTAAAACAACTATACATTTTGTAAATCATTTAAATGGAACTAACGTAAATTTTGTTAAAAATCTAAAAAATGATAAATTTTATATAACTTATCTATTTAAAACTGAAAGAAATAACAGTAATATAAAAAATTTTAAAAATATAAAAGATAAATACCCATTAGAAAATTTATATCAAAATGCTAAAATATACATTGGAAAAAAAAAAATTATAAATAGAATACCACATTTAAGACTTGGATTAATAGCAATTTGCTCAATGTTATATTTAAATAAAAAGGTAATTATTTATGGTTTTGATACAGAAAATAATACTTCAAGAGAACATTACCAAAGTGATAGAAATTTTAATGAAAAAGTCCATAATAACGATTTAGAAAGAAAAATATTAAAATACCTCATAGACAATAATTTTATAACCATATTATCTTAACAAAAATCCTCGTCATATAATACTTTATCTTCTTCTATATCCTTCTTAACTTTTTTCCCTATAATATATCTCATTTTAGTAGGTGATATACCTGTTCCAGGTCCCTTGGTAGTTAGCATATCTCTTGTTACTATTTCTCCTTCTTTAAAATCCCTAGTTGATACTAAGGATTTACTAAGTTTTATAAAACATGCTTCTTCTGATAATAATTTTCTCTTTTCATCACAACCAAGTGCTTCCTCAACTACTCTAATATCTCTTATTAATTTAGTTAATCCGGGTTCTTCTAATGAAGCAGAGTGGTCCCCTCCTTTCATTGTTCTGTCAATAGTGAAGTGTCTTTCAACTACTTTTGCTCCTATTGCGACAGCTGCGGTAGAAATGGCAATTCCTTTTTCGTGTCCAGAGTATCCTATAACTGCTTGAGGGAATGTTTTTTGATATTTCTTAATAACATTCAAATGTATATCTGTATTTAATGTTGGATAACTACTGGTACATTGTAAAATCGCAACTTTTTTATTATGAACTGAAATAACTTCATATGCCTCTATAACTTGTTCTAAATTTGCCATACCAGTGGAAATTATCATAGGTTTATTTTTTTTAGCAGTATGTTCTAATAAAGGAAAATTAGTTAAATCAGCAGAAGCCACTTTGAAAAATGGAACACCTAATTCGTCTAAGAAATCTACACTTTCTTCATCCCAACCGGAAGCAGTAAAAGGAATTCTAATTAAATCCGCATATTCCTTTAATTCCCTAAATTGTGCAAAACTTAATTCTAAGAATTCTTTATGTTCTCCATATGTTAAACCAAATGAATTAGGTGTTGTATATGGTTTATTTAATCCTTCCTTAGTTAAAATTCTATTAATAGTCCTTTTTTGAAATTTGACTGCGTCGGCACCTGCTCTTTTTGCCAAAGCAATTAATTGTTTAGCAGTTTCAACAGAACCATTATGATTAATACCTGCTTCTGCAATAATAAATACATTATCTGAATTAGATAATCCTATATCTTTGGGAGTAAACATATAATATTTAACTAATTAAAAAAAATATCTTTTAAACGAAAATAAATAACTAATATTTTAATTATTTAGAAAGTTATAATTCTTTTTTTCCATTTAACTTATAATCCATTTAACTTATAATCCATTAACTTATAATCCATTTAACTTATAATAATTTCTTAATGGGTAATGTAAAAACAGTATCGCTATTGATATCTAAAATTATACTTGTATCTTTAACTTGATAACAATACCACCAACCATATGGAATAAATAATATTTGTTCTGTACCTAAATTGATTTCCATATATTTAGTTTCTTTTAGGTTTTCTTTTTCTTTAGTCCAAAATGAATATTTGGATTCTTGTTGTCCGTTATTATTTATAAAATATTCTATTTTTTGTTCTGGGTTGAATAAATAGACTGAAATATTGCCAGTTAAAAGACATATAAAATGTCTAACTTTATTTTCTCTAATAAGTTTAGAATTTTTTAAATTCTTTTTATCTTGAACTAAATTAATTTCATATCTTTTATTAATAGTTAATACATTATTTAATAACTTAGTATTTTCATTTAAAACTTCTTCCGTTAATTTACTTTGGTCTATTACATCATTTTTGTCATATATAAACCAATCTTCTACTACGCCTAACATTACCACAGGTAATTTATTTCTTACTATCTCTATAATTTCATTTCTATCTGGTTTATACTTTTGTAATATCTCGTAACTATTATTGTTTTTCTTAATATTTAAGAAATTTAATATAAAAAAAATTTTAATAAATACTATTATTATAATAAAAATTATAGTAAATATCTTATTATCTTTTTCTTCCATAATAATTTAGAATTATAAAATAATTTACTATTTTTTACCTTAAAAAATTTTATAAGACCCTAAATTTCAAAAAAAATGAAAACTACTTAAACAAATAATATTATTAATAATTATCTAAAAATGTCAAACTATAATACTGAAAATCAAGCAGTTAAAAGTGTTAATTTAAAAATGTTAAAAGGAAACCATACAGGTCAAGTTAAATGGTTTAATAGGCGTCGCGGATACGGTTTTATTAAAATTCTAAAATCAGAGGGGTCTGATGAGGATTTTATTGGAAAAGATGTATTCGTTCATCAGTCGCATATTACTCCCAAACAGAGTACTTATAGAAGTTTAGAGGAGAATGAGTATGTTGAATTTACTTTATCATTAGACGAAAGAAATACAACACAGGCAGTTAATGTGACAGGTATTATGAATGGTACTTTATTATGTGATGCTCATGCTGAAAAGCAGAAGTATAATATGAATAGAGAACAAGAAAGTTCTCAATAATTTTATAATTTACTTATTTTTTTTTTAAATTAATTTTTGTTTTTAATAAATACTAAAATTAATTATTTAAACCATTAATGTTAATGAAATAAAATGGAAACAACTGAAATAGTAACAACAGTTTTAATACCTTTATTTATAGGACCTTTATTTATATTTTTCAAAACATTATGGGATAGATATAATGCTAAAAATGATAATATAAAAAAAATAGAATATGATGAACAGATAGGTAAAATACGGGAACAACTAAATAATTTTTATTGGCCCGTTTTGATAAAATTAAAGTGTCTTAATCATTTAAATTACAGTGAAGTAAAAACGGAACATATAGAATTAAAAGAAATATTTTTAGAAGATAGTATGTCGGAACCTAGTGATGTAAAACCTATAAAGACAGAGAATGGTAGAAGAAAAAAAAGAAAGAAGGGGAAAATATGTGGAAATAATACTATGATAGAAGGGGATTTTGTAGTATGTCAAAATATAGTTCATAAACCAGACGTATATCAAATGTGTCAAAAATGCCTAAGGAAAAAAAAAAATAAACTTGAATTTAGTGATTCTGATTCTGAAGTTTATAGAAGTAGTGATAATTTAAATTTACACACTAAAATAGATATAGAAGGAAATTTATTAGATACAGAAGAAAATTTATATTGGGACGATAAAGACTTAGATACTAAAATTAGAAGAAGAAAAACTATAAAAGAAAATGATAACGTAGAAAATATAGAATTAAATGAAAATTTAACAATGTTGGTTGATTCTCCGCAAAAAGTTAAAATTAATATAGTGGACGATACTTCTGGAAAAAGTTCAAAGTCTTCTAGTAGTAGCGGAAGTAATATAATAGGTGAAGAAAAGTTAGTAAAAAAAACTATAAAAATAGAAAAATTACTAAAATTTGAATTAGATAATAAGATTATAACTTTATGTGTAGAAATTAAGGATATAATAGAAGGAAATATTGCTATTATAAAACCAGATAAAAAATTAGGTAAAGAGTTAGTTAAATTTATTAGATTTGTAGAAACTATTTGTATTATTGCGAATTATAATACTAAAAAAAAAGAAATGAAAAACAAAAAAAAATATATAAATTACAACTATATGGATTTAGGTGTAATTGATAATACTAAAAAATTAATCAAAATTATTTCAGATAAACTAAATCTTTTATTAATTGAAGAACAAGACGTTAAAACTAATTATTTATATTAAACTATCTCTTCATAATCTCCCTCTTCTATATAATTTTGAACAACCGGAACTAAATAGTCATTATTTTCATTACAATACATTGAATTATATATACTATCTAAAATTATTGGTTTATTATTATTTATATTTTCATTCTTTAAAAAATTATCTGGTTGATTTATATCATTTATATTTATATCATTTTCATTTATATCATTTACATTTACATTTATATCATTTACATTTATATCATTTACATATACTATACTTTTTTTTTTATTAATAAATATTAGGAAAATAATACAAATTACTAATATTACTAATATAACTATTATAATTGTTGATGTTGACTTTCTTTTTTTACTTTTAATTATTGATGTATCATTTTGATAATCTATTTTTATTGAAGAATTATACTTATTACTTGTTGTATATGTATTACTAGTTGTTGTATATGTTGTATATGTTGTATATGTTGTATATGTATTACTAGTTGTTGTATATGTATTACTAGTTGTTGTATATGTTGTATATGTATTACTAGTTGTTGTATATGTATTACTAGTTGTTGTATATGTTGTATATGTTGTATATGTATTACTAGTTGTTGTATATGTATTACTAGTTGTTGTATATGTTGTATATGTATTACTAGTTGTTGTATATGTATTACTAGTTGTTGTATATGTTGTATATGTATTACTAGTTGTTGTATATGTTGTATATGTATTACTAGTTGTTATAGTTGTTGTATATGTTGTATATGTATTACTAGTTGTTGTTATAGTTGTTGTATATGTTGTATATGTATTACTAGTTGTTGTATATGTTGTATATGTATTACTAGTTGTTGTTATAGTTGTTGTAGTAGGACAGTAATCGCACGATTTTCTACAATTCTCTAACATATATTTATAAGATTTATCACAATATCCCCATAAACTCCATTTATGACAATTAGTATTATAATTATCACAATGATTGGTAGAACAATTTATTTCGTCACTTTTATCATCGCAATTAATTCTATTATTACAGTATTCTAAAATATCAATACATTGATTATTATTTTTACAAGCAAATTGTGTTTTAGTACATTTTATTTTTTTATTTGGACCTACTAAAATAGAAATGAATATTAAATGTAAAATCATTTTATTATAAATTAAATATAATTCTTATATCAATTTTATTTAATATTAATAATGGAATATAAACTTGCTGAATATCAAGATGAAGGATTTGTTTTTAGATTTTCCGATTATCATTGGATTAATATTGACTTAGTAAAAGACTATCCTAATTATAAAATTGTATATAATAAACCAGGTATTAAAGAATGGTATTACACTAACCAGAAAACATATGAAGTAAAACTTTTCAATAAAAATAAAAAATGTATTATTAAAAATGATATAAAATATTATCCTTCCACTCAATTTAATTTAGACGAATACTTATATTATAAAAAATCTAACTGCGATAATGCACTATTATATGGTTTTTTACAAGGTTTATATAAATTAAATGTAAATAGTAATATACAAGAAACTATTGTTTAGTTATATTTATTTAATTTTACTTATTTATTTTTATATAATATCCAAAAAATATTTTATTGTTTTTTTTAAACCTTCCTCTAAATTTATTTTAGGTTCCCACGCTAAAACCGATTTTGCCTTTTCAATACACGGTTTTCTTGTTAACGGGTCGTCTTGTGGCAAATCATTATAAATAATATTCGATTTAGAATCTAATAAAATAATAATAATTTGTGCTAAATTTAAAATACTTATTTCCTTTGGATTACCTAAATTAATTGGCATAACAGTATTCCCATTCGTTTGACTATTCATTAATTTCATTAATCCTTCTACCATATCTGTTATATAACAAAAACTCCTTGTTTGTTCTCCCTTACCATAAATTGTTATATCTTCGCCTCTTAAGGCTTGTGTAATAAAATTACTAACTACTCTTCCATCATTTTTATTTAAAAAAGGTCCATAAGTATTAAAAATCCTAGCAATCCTTATATCAACAAAACAATTCCTATGATATTCTGTCATTAATGCCTCTGCGACTCTCTTCCCTTCGTCATAACAACTTCTTATCCCTACTGGATTAACATTACCCCAATATGTTTCTTTTTGCGGAGTTTCTTTTGGGTCACCATATACCTCACTAGTAGAAGTTAGTAATATTCTTGCCTTAGTTCTTTTTGCCAAACCTAACATATTCAAAGTCCCTAAAACATTAGTTTTAATAGTTTTAATTCCATTTAATTGGTAGTCTTTGGGTGATGCCGGACAAGCTAAATGATATATTTGGTCAACTTCTAATAATATCTCTTTACAAACGTCGTGTCTTATAAATTCGAAATTATCTAAATAAAAAAGTTCTTTAATATTATTGAGATTGCCTGTGAAATTATTGTCTAAACAAATAACATGATTATTTACATCTTTAACTAACTCTTTACATAAATTGGAACCTATAAAACCAGTTCCTCCTGTTACTAAAATTATCATTTTATATATTTTTATACTAAGTCATTTTTTTAAGTATAGAGACACAAGAAAGTCTTTTTAATTTATCTTTATTAGTTAATTGTTTAATAAGTTCAAGTTCTTTTGGATATAGAATACTAAACTCTTCATCTATTGTATAATTTTTAAATTTATTTATTTTATCTTGTTTTTCCATATAGGTATCAAAAGTAGATAATAATTCAAATAAAATAATACCTAAACTGTAAATATCACTATAAACAGAATATTCCTTATTTTCAATTGTTTCTGGTGCCAAATAATTATAACTTCCATATTCATTTTCGGTTTTTACTATTTTTTTTTGTAAACTATCATCTTCTTCATATTTTATAGACATACCAAAATCCCCTATTTTTACAATGCCATTTTTGTCAAACATAATATTACTAGGTTTAATATCCCTGTGAATAATATTCATTTTATGTAAATAACTTAGACCTTCTAAGATATTTTTGAAAATAGATTTAGAATCTAAATAATTTATAGATGTTCTTTTCTCTAAATAGGTATTGAGATTACCATAACATAATTCCATTTGTATAAATAGGAACTTAGTAATTTCATAACTTTCAGCAATATTAGAACAAGAAGAACCGTATTCTTCTAAGTCACCCATAATATTAGGTAAATTACTACAAGTAGGTAAAAAGTCTTCAATCCAGGAATTATAATAACGAACAATATTCGGATGGTCTAAGGAAGCCATCATTTCAACTTCATTAATATATTTTTGACTATTAACATCATTATAAATGGGAACAATTTTAATGGCATAATCATTTTTATCTATTTTATGAAAACATTTGAATACATTTCCAAAACTTCCACTACCAATATTTTCATAGAAATTTATATTTCCACTATATTTACTGGTTTTTTCAATTGGTAGATATTCAATTAATTTATTCGTTTGAACTAATGTTAATTCTTCCAAACCTTTTTCTAATAAATTTTCTTCCTCAAGTTTCTGTTTAATTAAGGCATATTTATCTTCAATACCATTATTTTCACAGAAGTTTTTGAGTAAGAATAATAATAAAATATCTTTTTGTTTTTCCATTTTATTGATATTTAAAACTATTCTTAAGTATCAATTTTATTTTATTTTATTTTATTTTATTTTATTATTATAAATATGAATAACCAAAATAATTCTTCATTAAGTGTAAGATTAGAATTAGCAATAGACGAAAATAATATTGAAGAAGTAGAAACAATTATAATTCAAATTGAAGATCTTGATAATTTTAATTTTAATATAGAAGGTACAAATCCTCTTCATTATGCCATACTTGAAGATAATATAGAAATTGTAAAAATATTAGTAGAATACGGTGCTGACGTTAATTTTAAAAATAATAATTATACACCTTGTATGTCTGCCGCCTTTGTAGGAAATTTAGAAATATTAAAATTATTAGTAGCATATGGGGGGAATTGCGATTTGATTACAATAAGAGGACATTCTGCTTTTATGATTGCTTGCAAGCAAAAACATATAGATATTGTAAAATATTTATTTTCCAATTCGGAAACACACGAAAGAAATGATAATTTATGGTATGCTTGTCGAAATAATAATTTTGAAATTGTAGAATTTTTATTAAAAAAACTTGTAAATCCGAATTTTATAAAATATAATAGACCTTGTACAGAAATTTCTATACAAGAAGGAAATATTGAAATTATTAATATACTTCTTCAATATGGTGCTAATATAAATAAATGTGACACCCGCGGACGTTCTTTATTAATTAAAGCAATTATAAATGAAAATATAGATATAGTAGAATTATTATTAGAAAAAGGAATAAGCACAATGTTAAAAGACACATTTGGTAATCTACCTATTCATTTCGCAGCAGAAATTAATAATACGGAATTATTAAATTTAATTATACAAATAAATGACGTAAACTCTAAAAATGTTTTTGGAGAAACCCCTATTTTTAATGCTTGTAATTATAACTGTATTGATAATTTAAGATTATTAATTGAAAATGGAGCAGAAGTAAATATACAAAATCGAGACGGTATCACTCCTCTTATAGTATCGACACAATATAATAATATAGAATGTATAAGAATTCTATTAGAAGAAGGAGCAATACAATCAATAGATTTACAAGACAATAAGGGAAACACTGCTCTACATCATTCAATAAAAGCATATTCTTATGAAATTGTAAGATTATTAGTAGATGCCGAAGCAAATTTAACTATACAAAATAATGATGGAAGAACTCCTTTAGATATAGAAATTATAAAACTTGAAATCTTAAAAAGACAAAAAGAAGAAATAGAAAATCCATCAGAAAATATTAATAACTTTACCAGAGTAATACATGACGAACATTTACAAATAATTTTAGAAAATATTCCAAAACTTGAAAATATTATACATTTATTACAACAACAAACACGGCAATGGAGTAGACCAGCTCCTATAGAATTTATGAATGAAAGAACTTTACAACAACAGAGTGGCAGAGTTATATTAACACAAGAAAGAGTATGTGTTTTTTGTGTATTAGCTGTTGCCATAAGAATTGAAGCACTTTCTTCTATTATATCAACTCCTTTAGAATATCAATTAGACGAGTTATCATTACCACCTGAACTATGGAACTATATTATGACATTTATTAATGTTAATGAATTCGGGGGAAGAAATTCTAGTTCTAATAGTTTTGAAATAGTTGAATTACCAAGTAATAATGAAAATCAAGAACAAAATCAAAATAGACAAATAACTTCTTATATTAACCCTATGTATAATCCAAATCCAAAAGTTGGTAAAATGAATAGAATGAATAGAATGAATAGAATGAATAACCCTAGTAAAATGAATAGAATGAATAACCCTAGTAAAATGAATAGAATGAATAACCCTAGTAAAATGAATAGAATGAATAACCCTAGTAAAATGAATAGAATGAATAACCCTAGTAAAATGAATAGAATGAATAACCCTAGTAAAATGAATAGAATGAATAACCCTAGTAAAATGAATAGAATGAATAACCCTAGTAAAATGAATAGAATGAATAGAATGAATAGAATGAATAACCCTAGTAAAATGAATAGAATGAATAGAATGAATAGAATGAATAGAATGAATAGAATGAATAACCCTAGTAAAATGAATAACCCTACTGGTAAATATAAAACTCAAATAAAAAATTTAATATCAAAATTATTGAAATCTAAAAAAAATCCAGAAAAAATGATAGGTATTACTAAAAAAGAATTAGATGAAGTTACAGAATTAGTTAATACATTAGATATGAGAAAACTTAACGATAATTCTAGATTTAATAAAATATTAGATAAAATACAAGAAAAAATATTAAAAATTAAAAAACCTGCTTCCAAAACTAAAAAACCTGCTTCCAAAACTAAAAAACCTGCCAAAGCAGTGAAATTGAAATATAACAGAACTAAATTTGTTCCTCATTATCCGGAAACAGTTTATTAAGTATATTGAACTACTCCATTTTCATATATCCCTATTGTATGTTCTGTTTGTGCGACATATGAACTTTTAATATCATATAAAGGTGGGTATTCTGTTATTAAACCTTCATCTATTAATAATTGTAATTCGTTTAATTTAATAAATGGGTCTTTTTCTAACCAATCCAAATGCCAAGGTAATGTTTTTCTTTTATCCATAATTCTCTTATAAGTAGGTATTTTTTTATATTTATCATTACCTACTATATTATAATTTATCATTAAATGACTATTTTCCGGTCCTTCTTTTAAGTGACCACTACCAGTAGTTGGGAATGTTTCCACCGCATATATTTCACCTTCTGCCATTCTATTTTGATATGATATATTAATATTGGGTATTACTTTTTTGCCGTGTATTTTATAAGGTAAAATTTGGTGACCACATAAATCCCTACAAGGTTTAATAGGATATAATTTCCCATTAATTCCCAATTCATAACTAGTAAAAATCTCTTCAATTTCTCTACCTAAATCACCTAAAACAGTATCGACACCTGATAATTTAATTACTTTATTAGTTGCTTCTTCTGATATTTCTTTTAATTTTTCCAATTCAGGATTATGAGTGATAGAAAATGCAGCGTCTACCATTTTTCCATTAAATTGAATACCATAATCTATCTTCAAAATATCATTTTCGGTATAAACAGTTTTATCTTGAAAAAATGGTGAATGATGGGCTGCTATATTATTAATGGATAATCCTACAGGGAAAGCAATTGAAGAATTTATATAATCATATGTATTTGGCGTAGAATTGGAATATTCGCAAATCCATGTTTCAATATTTTTCCTAATATCATATAAGAGAACTCCTGGTTTGACATATTCTAATATTTTTTTTCTTACTAACTTATGAATTATACCACTTTTTTTTATATTATTATCATTCATTTTTATAGTATTATTCATTTTTATAGTATAATTAAATAAACTCTTAAATTATTTAAGAACAGATAATGTATATAAAATAAATATAAATTATGGATTTAATAAATTTTACTAACTATAATATTGCCTTCTTTAATTGTATTTCTTTTTTAGCAGGAGGTTATTTTATTCTAACTAATTTTGAAGACCTAAATAAAAAAAACGGAATTCAAGATTGCTATAATATATTTCTTCTCACTTGCTTGGGAGCAATTAATAATTTATTACCCTTAATAGGTTGTTTTAAGGTAACGGAAATAAGTATTCTAGCATTTTTATGTTCTATTTCTCTAGGGGGATATAATTCCTATAATTTATCTATAATAGGTAGTAATTGTAGTGATTATTATATAGATAACTATAAAAAAATATGGTACTATTATGAAATATCAATTGGAATACAGTTTTTCAATATTATTTTATATATTATAAAATCATTGCTAGTAGTTTGCGATTGTGATAATAAAAAAAAAATTCTAAAAGAGGAAGAAACACAAACATTACTAAATTATAGAATTAATAATACCATCGGTATGAATGAAATGACATATCCAGAAAGAAATATATATGAAGATGAATTGAATGTTGAATATGATAATGATAATGATAATTTTTATGATAAGTTATTCGACGACGCATTATTACCGAAGGTAAATGCTAATTAGACGCATTATTACCGAAGGTAAATGCTAATTAGACGCATTATTACCGAAGGTAAATGCTAATTAGACGCATTATTTTAATCAGAGAGAAAAATAATTAAATTTATTTAAAATTTTTATTATTTAGAATTTATAATGACAGAATATGAAATTTCTTTATCAGTAGTTGATAAAATAGAGAAAAAACATTTTAAAGATTTTAATATTTTATGTAAAGATTCAATTTGTAAAAGTGAGGAAGAGTTAAAATGTTATTTATTGTATCATAAAAAGTTAGAGAATAAGTGTCATAAATGTAATTTAGAACCTAAATGGAATGGAAAACCTTTGGATTTTGTAATTGACCGGAAAAACAATAAGAAAAATGATAATAGAATAGAAAATTTACAATTTTTATGTCCTAATTGTTTTTATCAAAAAAGTAGAAAATCAATTTATGAGGATGTAAAAAATAGTAAAATGGGGACTTGTATTGATTGTAATAAAAGATTTAAAAGGAAAAAAGAAAAGACTTCATTAAATCCTGTTGGTGATATTATAGAAAAACAAGTTAAACACAAATATACAAAAATGAGATGTAATTTCTGTTTAGAAAAAAACATAATAAGTGAAGATAGATTAGTTGAAAATGATAAAACAATTAATAATAATGTTGTTATAGTTATTTAAAATCTTACAATGTAAATGAAAATCAAAATAAATACAACTATTGCTATTATAACACTCAAAGGGAATATCTGCTTTAATTCTTTTAATATAATCATTATATTTGAATTATTATTATTTAATTTATGGTTATTTAATTTATGGTTATTTAATTTATGAGAGTTTGATTTATTACTCAAATTTTTTAATTCTTTGGTAACTTCAGTTGGTTCAATATCTTCTATAACCATTTGAATATTTTCTTTTTTCTCTACTATTGGTATTTGTTCTTTATTAACAATAATATTATTATTTACTATGTTATTAACATTATTATCATTTACTATTTCGGGTCGTTTAAGTTGATTTCCAACTTGATATAATGTATTGTTTCCCAGTCCATTTGGAACCAAATTTTCGTCGTGAATAATATTTTCTCCTATAGAATTAACATTCGAAATTTCTTTTTTATTTTTAGAATTTAAATATTCTTCATTTGTATAATCCGTTGTATTAGTCATATTATAATTATACAATAAAAAAAAATTTATTTTAAGAAATTAATAATTTATAATAAAGGTTTAGATAAAATAAAAAATAAAAATATTAATATAAATGGAACAAACAAATATAGATTTACTTATAGAAAAAATTAAAAATAAAATAACATTTGGAAATGTTGTAAAAATTATATTTTTTGCCTTATTATTTTATATAATTTTATTAATTGTAATGAATAAGGTAAATATAGATAAGATTGAAATTAAGAATAAAAATAATTTAATAGATTTTGAAAAAGAATATCCTTTACCTGAAAAAAACTTGAGGGGTAGAAGTATGACTAAATTAGAAAATAAAAATGAAAAATAATAATTAAATAATGAAAAATAAATATTAATGTATTATAAATGGATAGTTATATATTAAGTCAATTATTTATAATAACATTAATTATCGTATTAGTCTATTTACTTAATAACCAAAAAGCACTTGAATTATTTATGAATAAAATTAGAAATAATATAGAACATTTTCAACCAGGTGTATTTGGATTTCAATTAGGTATTCCATTAAACCCTTATAATTGTAGACCAGAAGATGATTGCTATATGGGTAGTCCTATGCGTTCTCAAATTTACCAAAATGTTTGCGAACCAAATTACGGTTTATTAAAACAAAAAATTCCTTTAAATGATAATTGCCAAAGAACAATAGGAGGCAAAATGTCGGCACCCAGAAATTATTATGTTTGCAAAGTAGATAAGCATTTACAGAGAAAATGCGGTTGGATTAAAAAATAAAGTGAAAATAAATTAAATTAAATTAATTATAAAATAATAAAATCTCAAACTATATTATACTATGTCTAATATAAAAAATTTTTCTACCCAAGAAATAAAACAAATGGAAGAAGACGAATTAGCAGTTCCTTTAGTCATAAATAATAAAAAAATAAAAAAAAAAACAAAAAAAAAAAATTTTATAAAAAAACTATTTTATAATTTAATAGGTAAGAAATCACCAAAAAAATCAAGTAATAATAAATATCCGAAAAAATCCAGTAATAAGAAATCACCTAATAAATCTAGTAATAATAAATCACCTAAGAAATCAGTGAAAAAATCCATTAATAAGAAATAAACTAAATACTAATAATATCACATATTTTCCACCATAATTCTATAGGTAATGTTATATCTCTAATTATTAATTTTTGTCTTAAATGAAATAATATAGAAATATTATTTCTAATATTTTTATGAAATAAATAATGTCTTTTAGGTGTCCATTTTTTCATTGATTCAATTAAAATATTTTTAATTTCATTTCTTTTTTTAAACATTCTTTCGTCTACACCTAAATTATTTGTAAAATAATTTGAATATTCTTCTTTCATTTTAAATAATCCTTCTCTTAATACATATTTAACCGCATTCACGTTTCCACAATCATAAGCAGAAAAAAATGGATTCCAATTATAATACCAATAAACTAAACTAGTATTAAAATTAAAATGTGAAACACTATTAGAAAAATCTTCTTTAGAACCTTCATTCCCTACAAAACTTATATTTGCTCCATAAGATATTAATAGTTGTATTATTTTATCATTTTGTAATTCAGCCGCATACATTATAGGTGTTTGACAACATTCACAAGAATAGGAATTTACATTAGTCCCATATTTGAAAAATAATTCAATCATTTCAATATTATTATTTTTAATCAAATAAAAAATAGGATATTTATACTCTATTATTTTATTTAGGTCTATTCCTGTTATTACCCATTTGGTAATTTCTATATTATTATTATTTTCTAAAGAAGTCTTAAAATCCATATCTAAATATAATTTTTATATTTATATTTAATTTATAATTAAAGTTAATATTTACTTTTTATATTTAATTAATTGTTTTATTCAATAGGTAAAATATTTCACTTCTAATATTATGATTATCCATTTTTAAAATAAGTTCACCTTTATAATTAGTTTGTATTTCCCTATAGGGCAATTATTTAACCACTTTGATAATCATTTTTATGAAATACATGATTACAATTTTTATATAAAAAAAAATATATAATAAAAAAATATCTATAATAATATAAATGGGATTAATTAACGCTGCTTTTACATTCGTTTTAGGATATTTTATTATTGAATTTATAAAAAAAAATAAAGATATGTTAACAAAAGTTCCAATTATTTCTAATTTAATAGGGAAACCATCTAAAGGAAAAGATAAAGTGAGTAATGACGCATGGTTTCTACTAGCAGGTTTTGTTCTAAAAGATTTACTAATATAATTTATTTAATTTTATTTATATAATTTTACTTATCCTTATAATACTTAATTAAAAATAAAGTTAGTATTCTGTCAGTCCCTTTCTTATCGCCATTATCTTTTCTATTCAAATCAATAAATTCAAAGAATTTGTGATTTTCATTTTGGTATGTAGTATAAATTTCAGAATTACAATAACTTTTTTTACTAACAGCAACCGTATTATGTAATTCAAACGCTACTTTTTTGATTGCTTCTCTTAAATTTTTCTTAATTTCTTTTTCATTATTAGGAATACCCTTCGAAATAAGATATTTTATAAGAACACTATTACCATTCCACGTCCTAAACATTTTAGGACTTAAATTTTTACTATATTTTTTTAAATAATTGGTCACTTGTCCTGCTGTTATATTATTATTCTCATTTTTTTCATCTATATAATAAAATAAATACTCTTTATCTTTATTTCTACTACATAACCCCTCTAATAATTTTATAACCGATTCATTTTTTATAGTACTAGTATTCTCAACACTTTTTTTCCCCACAAATTTTATTTCAACTTCATTTTCCTTAAATAAAATATGATTTGTATTTATAGTTGTTGCACCATAGGTATTATATTTTTTTTTATATTCTTCAGAACCTATTCTAAATTTACATTGATCTAGGAGATATAAAACTATGGAAATAATTTTATTTTTATTATGAATTGGTAATTTACTATCCATAATACTTCTATAATCCTTTCTTATTCTTTTAATTTTTTTACCAAATTGAATTAAATCCTGGAATTTCATTTCTTGTTGTTTCTCGACAAATTTAGGATTATATGTATATTGTTTTCTTCCTAACTCATCCACACCTATGGCTTGAACTTTATCTTTCGCATTATTACTTATTCTAATTTTTCTATAACTGGGTGGTATTCTTAATGATTTTATTCTATTTAATATTCTTTTATTAACTCTTTTCTTGGTTTTTCTATTTATGTATTTGTATTCATCTTCTACCTTTATACGCCGAATATCCATATACTATTTACTAAGATATAAATTAATATGATATAAAAATAAAAAAATATTATTTATATATATATATATATAAAATGCCATTTGTTAATAAACCAAGACGCTCTTATACGTCGAATCGGAAAAATAATAAAAAACCTACCGTAAACAAACAACCTACCATAAACAAACAACCTACAATGAAAGATAATATAATGAGTGGTGTCGGAATAGGGGCAGGTGCCGCTGCTGGAAATGCCGTTTTTAATGGTATATTTGGTAATATACAAAATGAGGGTAATATACAAAATGAGAGTAATATACAAAATGAGGGTAATATACAAAATGAAAGTAATATACAAAATGAGGGTAATATACAAAATGAGAGTAATATACAAAATGAGGGTAATATACAAAATAAATATATACCAAATCAATATATAGAAAAAAATAAATATCAGTCGGATATTTGTTTAGGTATTAGTAAAAAATATATAGAATGTCTAAAATATCAAAATGATATTAATATAAATAGTAATAGTAATATAAATCCTATTAGTTGTAAACAATTAGAAGATATGTTAAATTATTGTATAAAAAAAAATCAAGGAACTAACCATTTCAATTCATAATAGTCTTCCGAATATGATTTCTTTCCTGTTATATTTTTAATTTCTGCTTTATTTGCTTGATCTACATTTTGAATATTCTCTACATTTTGAATATTCTCTACATTTTTTATATTCTTTACATTTTGAATATTCTCTACATTTTGAATATTCTCTACGTTTTCTATATTCTCTACATTTTTAATATTTTCTACATTGTCAGTATTTCGCATATTTTCCATTTTTTTATTTTTTGAAATAAGGTTTTTTTTATAATTCATATTATTTTATAATATTATTTATTTTTAAATATTAATTATTGATTAAATATATATATATAATATAAATGTATGATATAAAAAAACTCGATTTACTTAAAAAATCATTAGTTGATTCTCACCATAATAATGCCTTTCTTATGGGTTTAATATCATCCGGTTTGGCAAGTATAGGTCTTGCGACAAATTCCGCAACTACAATATTAGGTTCTATGTTACTTAGTCCTATAGGGGCATTAATTACAAAAAATATTATTTATACTTTTCTTACAAAACAAAATTACAAATTAGATATTAAATATAAGAAATGGTTTTTACAAGTATGCATGGTATTATTATTAACTCTCTTATTATCTTATATATTCGGAAAAATATTTCAAAAAATTAAAAACCCATTTACTGATGAAGAACTTACTAAAGATTGGCCCACTAATGAAATGAAAGAAAGAGCTAATCCAATTAATGCGATTTATATGGTTTTTATTGCGTTATTATGTGGTGTTGCTCTTCCTATTGCTTTATTACACAATTCTGGAGTTAAATTAGTCGCAATTGGTATAGCAACTGCCTTAATTCCACCAATAGCCAATATAGGATTATCATTTTCACTTAAAAAAAATGAAAAAAATAAAGAATTTAAAAAAAAGGCAGTAATTACTGGTGTATCAATATTTATAATAAACTGTATATTATTATGGTTGCCATCTAAATTTATGCTTAAAGAAATAACAAAGAAAAATAATATTTTTAAATTTATAGAAAATGTATTCATTTTCCCTCAAATATTATTTAAATTAGATAAATATAAATATTTTATTGATAGTGATAAAGACGGAGATGGTAAAATAGATTATAAAGAATTTAGTAAATACCATAAAAAACATAACTCAATTAAATCTGAACAAAAAATAAAAACTTATTTTAAAAGTTTAGATAAAAATGATACAGGAGAACTAAGTATAAGAGAATTTTTAGAAATTAAAAAAGAATAATAATTTAAGTAATAAAAATTTTTTTATAAATAATCAACTAATAATCTAACACCAAAACCAGTAGAAGTATCTTTAATTTTTTCTGGTCCGGCTATATCCATATGTATCCAATCCTGTCCTTCTTCTACAAAATTAGATAAAAAAGCACCGGCATATATAATACCATTTTTATATTTATAATTATAATTCTTAAAATCTGCTATTTCCGATTTAGTCTGTTCTACATTTTCTGGATATAAAGGTAATTCTACTAATCTCTCATTTACTTTTTCCCCCATTTTAATTAATTCACTATTTTTATTTTTATTATTTCCCATTATTGAAGCAAATAAACCGCCACTTAACGAATCCTGTTGTCCCGTTAATCCAGCAATATCCATAATTAACTTAGGTTTGAATGTATGCGCGTAAGCAATAGCATCCGCCATAACTAATCTTCCCTCTGCGTCTGTATCTACTATTTCTACCGTTTTACCAGAATAAGATTTTACTATATCTCCAGGTCTGGACGCAAATTTCCCAGGCATATTTTCAGCAATTGCTAGCAAACCTATTACATTCTTATTAGAACCCATTTTACTTAAATGATTTATGGCACCTAAAATAGTTGCGGCACCTAACATATCCGTTTTCATATCTATCATATCTCGTGGTCTTTTTAAAGATGTTCCTCCACTATCAAATGTTATACCCTTGCCTACTAAAACAATAGGTTTTTCCTTTTTTGATATAGTTAAACATTTTTTAGGTTGAATTTTTACTAAATAACCACTATATCTACTACCCTGTGATACAGATAATAAAGTATTCATACCCATTTCTCTTAGTGTTTTATGTCCTAATACAGTAACATTAAATCCTGATATTTTACCTAAATTAGTTATTATTTTTACAAACTTAGGAGGAGTTAAAATATTTCCTGGCAAGTTCCCTAAATCTTTTACTAAATTAACTGAACCGGATAAAATTATACATTCATTTAACTTCTTAATATGACTTTCGGAAACAAATACAAAACTTTTTAAACTTTTTAGAAAAAAGTTTAGATCAAAAACCCCCGATTTCGTTTTTTTATTACTTTTTTTATTACCTTTTTTATTAGTTTTTTTATTCGTTTTTTTATTACTTTTTTTATTACCTTTTTTATTAGTTTTATTAGTCAAGTTGTTTTTTTGATCTAAACTTTTTTCTTGATTAGAAATCAAATATTCAGTAGATTCCGTCAAGTTGTTTTTTTGATCTAAACTTTTTTTTAAAAAGTTTTTTTGGTCATAATGAGTTGCCAATAATAAAAACATCTGGTCTTTTAAAAACTCCAATTCCCCTACTGCTAAATAATATATTATTCTCTCTTTATCTATATGATTTATTAAAAAACCTAAATGATTTATAATTTTACCTAATTTATCTATATTTATTTTTTCCTTTTCACCCAAACCTAATAATACTACAATCTCATTACCATTATAAAATTGGATTATTTCCTTCTTTTTACCATTAAAATCTTCGTAAACACTTTTTGGGCATTTAATATCATATTTTTTAAGATTTTCTTCTAAATGGTTTTCTTCAAATAAAAGGAATACCTTGATATTTTTATTATCCTTTTTAATATAAGTTTTTTTTACCTGTATATCCATTATATCTATACTATAAACACAGTTAAAAAATATAAAATTATTCTAAAATAATTTCGTGATCATTTTCTTTTAATTCTTCGGCATTTAAACTTTCTATATTTGTTTTTTCTGTATATATATCATTATTCTCTAATACTATATCTGTATCAATATCTGTATCAATATCTCCGTCATTTGTATCTTCTTCTAAAACTAAATCTTCTTCCTCTAATTCTTCTGTTTTCAAACTACTTATTTCTTCTAAAACTAAATCTTCATTTAATTCTTCAGATTCTTCGGATTCTTCTAAATTATCCAAATCTTCCGGTAACATATCTTCAAAGTTTTGATTCATAAATTCTTCCGGTAATTGTTTTTGAAAAGAAGAAAAATCTTGTAATAATTCGTCTTCATCATCATCTTCGTCTTTCCATTTTTGCCAATCTATTCTAATATTATTCTGTTTATTTTTGGTAAGTTTGTGCCAGAATAATTGTTTTCCTTTCATTACAACTAATTCAATACAATTCTGTTTTATTATCCAATTACTTTTTTCATTTACTATATCACTATTAAAATCTATTACTATATCATATTCTATATTTCCACTAGTTCCAACTAATCTAACATTATTAGTATTAAATGTTATATCCTGGTTTTTAAAATTATTTACTTCAATAGTAATAAACAGATTCGCTCTATCTTGAGCCCAAAGAATTGACGGATTATTATTCATATTCTATAGTATGGTTATTATATTTTTAAGTTATTTATTAAACTTACTTTTACTTAAACATTATCAAAAAATATATCAATATGGGTAATTCCCTAAAATCAAATACTAAATGTTATATTCTCGATGACTATGATAAAAAACACACTTTTAATATAGATACCTTCAAAGTTCATCATAAAGAAGTATTTATTTTTTTTAAAACAAAACCATTCTATTCCAATGGAATACAACTTTTTATATACCGGGAAAAAAGAAATAATCCAACAGAATATATAGTTAATATAGAAACGACATTTGAAGATAAAAAAAAACTAATTTATAATAAATTCGGAGATAAAGAATTTTATGAATATATAGAAACATTTCCAGATAATATAAAAGTTAGTATAAGACTAACTATGGATTATAAAATTAGTTTAGTTGTTTTCAAATTTCTATCCAAAAATTTATATAAATTTAATTAAAAATTGAAAATATTTATATAAAATTATTATAATAAATGAATTTATCTCAAATCCAATATTTAATTAAACAAAAAACAGATTTACAATCTGAAATTATTGCTACTAGACAAAAATTAAGTAACTTAGAACAACAAAAAACTAAAATTAATGAAACATTATTTAATAATTGTAACCATAATTGGGAAGACAAAGGTAGATTTCACCATTATGATAATGTGTCTTATATTTGTTTAATTTGTTGTCTTGAAAAATAATATTTTTTATAAAAAAAATTGAATATTAAAAATCTAGTAAAGATAATTACAAACATTTACAATGGGATCATTTATGACATATATTAAGTATATTATCACTTCGAACTTTTGTTCGCAAGAAGATTTTAAAAATGTTAAATCAAGGGAGGAATTCCTTGAAAAACTGGGTTCATTGAATAAAGAACAACTTACTGCGGCACTTCTGCTTTGTGATCTTGATGAAATTAAGGACAAAATGGTAGACTACCTTATCAAGTATATTGATACTGATAAGCTGGTAGAAGGTTCGCATAGTGATTCTTGGGAAACAACTGTTTCACAAGAAATGGACGATACCCAGAAAAGAGCATTCTACAGATCAAAGGTTGACGATATTCTATCAGTCAGCCGAATTGAAAAGAATGATAAAACACTTGGAGCATACCTTAAGGGAATCATTGCGAATTTTCTTATGGGAGAACTGGGTGGATTTATGATTGCTGATAAGCGTTCGGACCTATCAACAAGTGCGATTTCTTACCTTAAGACTGTGAAGCGACTTCGTATGAAGAACTTCCTTTCTCAAGTTATTAAATCCGGTGTTGTATTCTGTCCAGAACACGACCAATCAGCAATCACGGACATTGAAGGACTAAGTTTTCACACATTTGATGAGAGTGTTCACAAAGGAAACATGTCTAAGAAGTTTTACTATCCTTCGACTTACCAAGTATCTGAGCTAACACCTGAAGAGGTGTTTGCTTACATGACGGAAGCTAAAAAGGATACAAAAGACTACGAGAAATACCAAGACAGGTTTGGAGTTCTTCACGTTCAAGGACCAGAAGGTTCGGGACTTTTTGAGAATGGATACCACATTATTTGTGTCCACCTCAAGAGTATTGGTACCAAGAAAGACTTTACGAAGAATGGACCGGAATATGCTTTCATTAAGTCAGTTATTAACAGTTTCGAAGGAAATGTTATGCTGATGGGTGATTTCAACGCTCCCGTCTTCGAAGAAGGTATTGGACACTTCGGACTTAAGGAAACAGACCTAAGTACTTACCCCGTTATAGACGGGGGAGAAGACCACGACTTTAACCTTACACACGGTTTTATGCGTGTAAGTACATACAGTCTTGACGACGTTGCTGTTAAAGAACGTAGTGTCAACAGTGGTATTAACCCACAGGCACCTCTAGGTCCCACAAAGAGTGGGAAACGTCGATACAACACGGACCACGTGTTTATTAAGACAGTCGATACTATTACAATGGAAAGCAAACTTTACCCTACTCCAAAGGACGGAGAGGTTCTAGTTCTTCCACTACTCACTGACACTCCAGCAGAAGACTGGGTTAGTGACCACCAAGCAGTCATTACGAAAGTAAACGGTATTACCGTGGGAGTATACAACACTCTATCAGATTGCTGCTCCGATTCACAAGCGTTCAAGGATACGCTTTCGGGGTCTGAGGTAGATGTCGCACGACAAGAGTTCAACGAAATTCTTGCGGAGATGGCAAACACTATTGTTTTCCACACTACTGAAGCTGAATAAGTTTTAGCAGAAAACAATAGACATATAAACCTTGAAACAAAAAAAAATAATTTTTTTGTTTTTTATCCGAAAACATTAGCAGCAGTATCTAAAGGTTTTCTTAATCTAGAAAAAATCCCTAAATCTATTTCATCATTTATATATTCCAATTTATGTTTAACCGGATTTTCGTCGTGTAAATGTCCATTCTCCACTGATTCAACTAAATCCGCAAACATTGGACCTATTGCTCCCGCATTTTTAAATTGATTACCACTACTTCCCATCGCCATATAATATCCCCCTATATTACTCTTATCATATATCGGTGTCCAATCATCACTTACATCATAAGTAGATACTATGAATTTCTTATTTGTTCCACTTGGTATAGGTAAATTAGGTATTCGTAATGCTGCTCTATATATTTGGTTAGTCCATTGGTCAGTTAAACCGTCGTCTAAGTTATCTAAATCATCAAACCATATTACTTTATCGCATTTTGCTTCTGTGGAACCTATTAAAAAATTATTATCTAAATCAGGCCTAAAATAAACCCCATTGTCTAAATCAATTACCACTAAACCGTCTCTTTCCATATTAACTTCTTCTAAATTTGTAGTTTCCATATCCTTTAAATTATTTGTATACGCAACTTCGATTCTCATTGGTCGGCATTTAATATTAATATCACTTTCCATATCGCTATCTTTATATGCTAAATCATTTATTTTACTGGAATAAGGACCGGAGGCATTAATGACTATAGGGGAATCAATGAAAACATTATTATCTAAATGGATACCTTTAACTTTTTCATTTTCTACTATAATATCATTAACATTGGAATTAAAGTTAAAAATAACACCTTCTTGTTTTGCTGCTTGGTATAGATTAGTGGCAGCGAGTTGAGGATTACTAACATATCCACTTTTCTCCATAAAAATGGAGCCGACTAAATCATTTCGGGTTTTAGGTATGCCGAAATCATTATCATTAATATTAAGTGGGTAATAGTTATTATAAACATCCATACCTAACTTACTCACTTTTTTATGGGTTTCAATTAAATCTAAATCTTGAACTGGGACACCTATTTGACGCATTATATTACTGGTTTTCTCTATGAAGTCTTTGGAAATATCACTTTTTAATATCATTGCACCACATTCATTTAATTCTGCGACATCGTATTTTTTACTTAATCCTAACGAATCACGCCAATTTTGGAAACGGTGATATCCTTCCCAGGCAAACTTTGCGGAAACTGGTAGGGAATAATACATACGGCAAATACCACTGGAATAGGAAGTGGTGCCGAAACCTGTAGATTGGTTTTTATCAAATACTTGGACTTGAAAACCTTTTCTTTGGAGACTAAGAGCAATGGAATTACCAATAATACCAGAACCTATAATAGAAATGTCTGCTTTTAATAGATTTCTAATAGACATATAAATGTATAATAGAAAAATATTTTATGTAAAAAACTGATATAGTTAGTGGTTTTAGTATAAAAAGAAGTTAAATAATAATTATTTTTTACTTTTTTTTGTTATTTTTTTATTTTTTTTGAATTTTATATTTCTTTTAGTTTTTTTATTTCTTTTAGTTTTTTTAGTTTTTTTATTTTTTTTATATATTTTCCGCATCTTTTTTGATTTTTTACCTCCACCTACGATTGAAACATTTTTTAACATTGATAGTTTTATCACTGGTGTTTTTTTCACTGGTGGTGGTGGTGGCGGTGGTGGCGTCTTTGGCGGCGAGTGCCGTTTATTTGCTGCTATAAGATTAGATAAATATGTTCTTTCTTCGAAATTTAAATTATTTTTGTCTAATGTTTCTTTTCGTTCTTGTATTAATTTTAATAATTCTACCTCATTTAAATTTTGAATGTTTATATCTTTATTTTCTAAAAAATTTATAAAATAAGTTATATCTGCTTGTTCGCATATAGGTTTAAGCCAAACTATTAATTCCCTTATTTTTACCAAATTTTCCATTCTTTTATCAAGAGTGCTCATGTCGACTTTAAAAGTACTCATGTCGATTAATATATTATTTCCTTCTGAGTCTAGATTTGTTTCTGCTGCTGTTGCTGTTGCTGGTCCGTATCCAGGTCCATATCCTTCTGAGTCTAGATTTGTTTCTGCTGCTTTTTCTGCTGCTTTTTCTGCTGCGGTTGGTTCAGGCTCTGGTTCTGGTTCCGGTTCAGGTTCAGGTTCAGGTTCAGGTTCAGGTTCAGGTTCCGGTTCAGGTTCAGGTTCCGGTTCTGCTGCGGTTGGTTCAGGCTCTGGTTCTGGTTCCGGTTCAGGTTCAGGTTCAGGTTCAGGTTCAGGTTCAGGTTCCGGTTCAGGTTCAGGTTCAGGTTCCGGTTCTGCTGCTGCTGGTCCGTATCCAGGTCCATATCCTTCTGAGTCAGGTCCATATCCTTCTGAGTCTAGATTTGTTTCTGCTGCTTTTTCTGCTGCTTTTTCTGCTGCGGTTGGTTCAGGTTCAGGTTCAGGTTCTGGTTCTGGTTCTGCTGCTGCTTTTTCTGCTGCTGCTGTTTCTGCTGTTGCTTCTGCTGCTTCTGCTGCTGCTGCTTCTGCTGTTGCTTCTGCTGCTTCTGTAGAATTTATTTCTTTAAGTTTGTATATAAAAATACTGAACTTATTTATCTTATTTATCTTCTCTTCTGCTTCTGCTTCTACTACTGCTTCTGCGTTTACTGCTTCTGCTTCTGCTTTTACTGTTCCATTAAAATCCTTTATATTTTTGTTTATTTCTATTATATTTTTGTTATCTTTTATTTTTTCTTCATAATTAAACTTTAAAAATATTTTAGTATCTAATTTCTTATCTAATAAATTCTTTATAAAAGTTTGTGTAAATGCGTCAATATTATTATGTTGACTGCTAGAATATTTTTTTCCTTCTTTTAGTTGTCTTTTTTCTCCTTGTTTTTTACAAAAAGCTTTAGAAGCGGTATTATAAAAATATATGGGAATAATCTCAGCATGTATATCTTTTAATAAACACTTTTTTTTTACTTCTTGTCTTCTATCTTTCATTTTACTTATAATTTCTTTTTGTTTTTTAAGAGTTCTCAATCCAGGTGCATTATTAAAACTACTATATGTGTCGACATAACATATACATAATGGTTCATTCTCATTTATTATTTTTTTTTTTTTTTTTTTTTTTTTTGGGTTTTTTTTTTTTTTTTTTTTTTTTTCTTTTTCTGGGTTTTCTTTTTGTTTTATTGATTCATAAAAAATACGATCTAAATACATTTCATCTTTCATTTCATCTTGTATCGTAGCCTTATCATATTCAGAATTATATTTAAACCATAAACATTTTTTCTCTTTTACTGTATTTTGTTCTTTACTTATACTTTTTTCTATTATTTTTTCTAATAATGGTCCGCTCATTCTGTTTTTAACTCCTTCAAAATTTTTGTTATAAATACTGAGACATTTGTCTTTATCATATTCATTTTCGGGATTCGCTCCTCCCAAATGACTGTTTCGTGATCCTGCTACTTTATTTACTGCTACTTGATTTGTTGCTGCTACTGCTTTTGCTGCTTTTGCTGCTTTTTCTGCTGCTTTTTCATCTGGTGTTTTACAATATCTATCTAGTTTGTTTTTATAAAAACAACTGGCATCTCTCATATCTCCCCCATCAATTGTAAATACAGTTTTTATATCTTTATTTACTTGTTTTTGTAGTAAATCAATTAGAGTGTTTTTTATTCCGGTTGTTTTGCCACTTGCACTTGGTCCCATAGCAAAAATTATATATACTTTTTCTGTTGCTACTGCTGCCGGTTCTACTGCTGGTGCTGCGTCTTTTGCTTCGGTTCTTGCTGCTTGTGGTTCTGCTACTTCTGCTTCTGCTTCTTCTTTTGTTGCTTTTTCGACCGATACTGTTTCTGTCTTTTTAATGTAATTGCGAGGTATCATACCAACTTCCCTGGTTCCGTCCGAGTTTATAAGGTAACCCTTATACCAACCATCGACATTCTCCTTAACTATACTAATCAGGTCACCTTTTTTAAAGTTCAAATTATCTCCATATATGTTCTGTAATTCTATTGAATCATAGAGTGCTTCTGCTTGGTACTGTTCTTTTTCTACTGGTGCTGGTACTGGTGTTGTTACTGCTCTTGCTGGTGCTGGTGTGACTGGTACTGGTGCTGGTGCTACTTGTGCTGCTGCTGCTTGTGCTTGTTCTTCTTCTTCTTTTTTTACTCTTGCTAGTGCTATTTTTTGTTCTTCTTCTGTTGGTGGGTATAGTTTTTCATTAATTGTACTTACATTTTGTGCTTCTACGGATGTAGCTATATGAACTTTTGTTGGTTCGGAGATATCTTGTGTTGTTATTTTGGTTTCTTTTTTGTTTTCTCTTGCTGCTCTTGCTGGTGCTCTTGCTGGTGCTCTTGCTGCTTTTATATCAGTTATTATATTTTTAAATACTTGTTCATCAGTTAGTGTTAATTTTTTAATATCATATTGTTTATGTTCCTGACATTCAAATCCGTTTTCTATTAATTTAATTTTATTACGATTTTTTTCCAGTGAATCATTTATTTCTTTAACATATGAACATTCATTATCCCATTGACAAATATGTTTTAAACAAAAACTTGACCCCTTAACTTTTAAACGTTTGCAACCATTATATTTGTATGTATTACCAAAATAACATCTATGGTCTAAACAATAAATTTGAGGCTCTTCTTCCAAATCTGTAGTAGGTGGTACTTTCAAAGTTGTAGTAGGTATTAGTTTTTTACATCCTTTATAATGACATACTTTTTCTTTATAGTGTTTTAGACAATATTTATGTTCTTTTAGATCATCTGGTATTTTTTTTCCTGGGTCTACTGCTTTGGCATAATATTTATATATTAACTCTTCACACTCTTGACACTCTTGACATTTATGTTTTTTACAATAATTGTTTGTTTTATCTTTCTTTCTCTTACAGTTTTTATAATTACATATTTCATTCATATAACAATCAAAACAAAGATTATATTTATTATGAGTATATTTATATATCAATTTGTCGGAATGCTTTTCGCACCTATGTTTTTTGCAAAATTTTTCTATCAAAATAGGATCTATACGACTTGTACAATTTAGCTCATTACAAGAATGTTTTACACAATAGTCTGAATTATTTTTTTTTGGAGCAGAACAAGAATTGCCATAAAATTTACAACAATCCTCAGTGGTTTCCTTTAATAGAACTGTATGAACATCTGGTTTTAGTCTTAAATATGGTTCTTCTTTAATATCAACTTTTTCAAATAAAAGATTAAATTCTTTTTGAGTAAATTGTTTATTTAATTCACTATTATATATTTTTATTATAATATATTTTACTATATCTAAAATATTTTTATTATTACAATTAGTTCGTCCTAGCATACTTATTGCAATTTTACTTGTTCGTAATTTACAAAATTTTAATGAAGTAGATGAAGTAGTTGAAGTATATAAATCATTATAAAATGTTTCTAAATCTGTATATGCTCCGTTATAATAATCTGATGTATCTTCTTTTTGTAGAGATTTAGTTTTTATTTTTTTATATATATCACTTAAAATTTTATTAGTGTTAATTGGTTGAGTTTTACTAGCTTCAGTGTTAATATATACTAATAAACTAAAATATAATAATTGATATATAAAACTTAATTCTTTACTGTCCCCTTTATGCCTATTATAATATTCACGAAAGTCTACGACTTCATTTTCTGTTTTTTGTTTATCTCCAATTGCGTCGTTATTTAAAAATGTTTTATTTGGTCTAAATTCAGGCTTAGGTAATATCCGTTCTGAATTGTCACTACTTACAATTAATGTCTCATCATTATTTAAACTAAAAACTTTTATTAATTTTGTAGTTTCATGATCTAAAAATAATATATTATTTACTGTTCTCTTATCTTTTTCTTGATCTTTTTTATCTAATATTTTATTAATATCTTTGTTATGTAATTTTATATTATCATAAATTACGACAGGGATTTGTTCTAATTTTATTTTATATTCTTTTATATCTTTTGTTAATACTTGTACTTTATAATTTTTACTTGAAAATAAATTAATATGTTGATGAAATTTTTCTTTAAAATGGGGTTTTTCTTTTATTTTTTCATAAAATTTATTCAAGATAGTAATCAATTCTTCATTATTTAAAAATTTATTTGCTTTTAGCACTTCAACATCGATTTTTAATAATAGAATTAAAATATCTTTAATTTTTTCTTTAGAAGTTTTTTTTTCTCTAGAAAATATCCCAAATATACCGCTCCCACCTTTATGTATATTTTTTTTCATTGTTATCAAACTATGTCTATTATTTTTTTTAGTCATCTTGAAATTTATATTCTTATTCCTAATATTTTTCCTACTTTTCATTATATTATTAAAATATTTTATTTTTATTTATAAATCCTTACATTTAATCATATTATTCCGTAAATAACATACAACTGATAATCTTGTATAATCCTTTGTCTTACCTTTTATTTCCGTATTACAGTGCGATTCGTGTACGTCCATTGCGAGAAAATCCCCTTCCCTTACATCAAAACAAACTCCATATTGCGGAAACCCCGTAAAACCTCCTTCATATTTTCCCTCTTCGCATACCAATAAATTACCGAAACCGTCTATATAATCTCCAGAATCTTTATGTAATCCAGTTCTCCAATTATAATTAATAGTTAAAGTGCTGAAAGCAGTATCTGCTATAACAAATTTCGTTTGTTGTGCTCTTTGATATTGTTTTTTATAATGTACCGGAACTAAATCCTTAAAAACTCGATCCGCTGCTCGAATATAAGGAATTACATTTTTGAATTTTTCAGGTTCATTCGCATTAAAGGCAGTTAAACGACAAGGTTGATTTATAGTATTAGTATTTCTATCTGGTCTATCGAAATAACCGATAATATTACTCTGTGCTTTATTTCCAATATAGTTATTGACTAATTTATGTGTTGTATCTGAATAATAACCGTAAATTCTATATTTTCCTTGTTCCTTGACATTTTCTTTTTTAACATATTGTGGGACTTTTTTGAAATCTATAGGTCCTGCAGCAGGACCACGATTATCATGTTCTTTTTTGGCAGCTTCTTTTAAATTATCAATCACTAACTTACACAGTTTTTTAGGTATTACCTTTTTCCTGAATTTTGCCAATAATACTTTCTTTCCGTCTTTTAAATAATAAACATCTAAATCCTTTTTTATAATATGTTTAAAATGCTTTTTACTGAAATATTCACTTTCTTTGTCTTTGATTTCTTCATCAGTCATAAGTTTTTTCTTTATAATGAGTTGTTTAACCTTTTTAGATTTTTTTATAGTTTTTTTATTATTTTTTATATTTTTTATACTTTTTATATTTTTTATACTTTTAAATTTTTTAGTTTTAACCATATACTATATGATACTAAAACTTTTTTCTTAAAAATAATTAATGAATATAGAAGATTGAAAAAGAAAAAGAAGTTATTAAAAGATATGCTAAAAATATTATAATAAAGTAAAAATTGAAATTAAGTAATATTGTAATAAATTTAAACTATATGTGTAATTTCTTCTGTTTCTTCTATCGACATATGACTTAAATATCCCTTAATAAACTTATTCATATCATCTTTATATTGATAATTACTATTAATTAATATTTTACTAGGGTTTTTATTATTCTTTTTGAAATATTCTACAAACATATTATTAAGTAATGAATAGTTATAATATGTAATATAACTCTTCTTTAATCTTCTACCTTTAGGTGGTTCTACTAAATTTATACATTTTTCATTATCACACTTTTTAATTTCTAAATCATATACTTTATTAGTTAATTTTTCAATATTTTCCTGTTCTTCCGTTAAATGAACGGATTCAGTATTCTTTTCTGCCTCCTCATTTAAATCTAATTTTTCCCCTGCGAAATCCAAACCTAAATCGTCATCTAATACATTTTCTTCTTCAGAATCAGAATTATTTAAATCTACTGCTTCCAGATTTAACTCTAAATTTTCATCTATAGGCTCGTCTATCATACTTCCCATTGTTTCTGCCTTTCCACTACCAACTTCATCTTCTTCATCTTGACCCGAAGAAGTCATTAAATCTATTAAACTTTTAGGTTTAGATTTAGGTTTATCTTCTTTAATATCAGGAATTTCTATCTCGTGTTCCATTTCTTCAACTGCTTCCTCTTCTTCTTGATAATATTCTTCTTCCCCATTATCATGTATATCTTCGCTTTTACTATCATATAACCTTCCAATACATGATATTTGTGTATCATTATATTCGAATTTTATACCTACGATTTCCACGTCAACACAAGAACCAATCTTTACTTCATCATATCTATTATCTCTCAAATGGTGTTGTTTCGCAAGAATTATAGTAAGAGGAGAGGGTTTATGGTCGTATAATTCACAAAAAATACCCATTTTATTACGATTTAAAACAGAACATTTAATAATCATTCCTTCTGTCGGATTACAACATAATACTTTATACCATATCTTAAAAGTACAATTACCATTAAATTGTGCCTGTAATATACTTCCTATACTCCTTTTGATTATATTTACACTATTTTCTTTAATATAACCATTCTTATCGCATTTACCTTCAACGCGTTGTTTTATCTTTTCTAGAATAATATCGTCTATACTTTGATTATATTCATTTGGTTTTAATTGAATATTAGTTGATAAAATACTTTCTGTGAAAATGTCACTCATTTATAATATTTATAATATTTTAATTTAAATAATAATAATTCAATCAATTTTTATTTATTTATAATTATTTATATGTAATCCTTGATATAAATTATTTATATGTAATTATTCATAATTTATACCATGTAATCCTTGATTATAAAAATATAATTTTCCTTTTGGTGTTTCTTTTTGACTCATATGTTCTTTATATCTAAAAAATAATTCGATCACCAAACATTTATATTTTTGTTTTGACTCGTCGTCCAATAATCTATCACCGTCTTTTAAAGTCTTCATTAAAGGTATTAGTAATTTTCTGTTAGTAGTTGCACTATTTTCACATCCAACACCTGGTTTTAATGTTCTTCTATTATTAGCATTTGTATCTCTATTATCTACAAGTTTAAATTTAATTCTATCACAGAAATATAATCCATACATGTCTGCAAAATCTCTATTTCTATATTTATTCCATTTGTAATTTTCGTGATATGTATCTAATATAATTCTATCCTGTGTGGAAGAATTTATAAATTTATTATTGTATAACTTATAAGAAAACAACTTACTCTCTATTTTACGACTAATAGTTTTAGATGAATATATCCTATACCCTAAATAATCAATATCCATATTTCTTTCATATCCTTCCTGTCTATTAAATTCCAAATGATTATATAAACAATATTTAATTAAATAATTTAACTTTTCATCTACTATATCTACACTATCTTCATATACTTCTTTTAAAGATATATTTAAATGTTTTACAATTGGATTTGGTTTGCCCGAATCAACTAAATCAACTAAATCCTTAAGAAGTTTGGAATTATAAGGTACATCCTTAATCTTCGTAATTAAGAATTTTACAATATTTTCTTTTTCTGACATAGATAAATTATCATATTGATATTCTATTATAACTATTTCCTTTAAGAAACCAGATTTCTCTAAGAAATCTAAATGTAATTTTATATTCTTCTTCTTTTTAGTTTCCTCGTTTTCATTATAAAAATAATCTTCTGTTTCTAAACTAATCTTACAAAATAAATTTATACTATTATTTAATTCCCTATCTACATTTTTCTTAGTTTTTATCTTAATAGTTTTTTCTTTTTTGGCATTATTCTTTATGGCATTATTCTTTATGGCATTATTCTTTATGGCATTATTCTTTATGGCATTATTCTTAATTGTTTTATTCATTACCAAATTTTTCAATACCACCTTATTTATCTTATGTTTATATTCCAATCTTCTATAAACTATTGGAATATCTTCTGGTAAATCTATTGGTTGGAAAATATAATAATCTCTCTTATTAATTATTCGCCCAGGTCTATTATACATATCTTTGATTTCTATTTCCTGCTTTATTAAATTATCAAGGGCAAAATATAATATTTCGTCTTTTTTATATATTTCCATTTTATCATTTGCTTTTATATAATCTTTGATATCTTCTAATCTAAATACTACTCTCATATATTGCTCTTCTTTTCCAATATTTATAAATAAATTTTTAATTAAATTCTGGTAATGCTCTATATCCTTTATAGAGAATTCCTTAATATATGTTGTATCATCTATTTGTTCTGTTAAATTCTTTTCTTTATTACCTTTACTAAAACATTTAATAGGTTCACATTTTTTACCAGTGCTATAATTACAAATATCTGTAAATGGTTTATCTGCTAAATTAAATTCTATTTCATTACCACGAGAATCTACTATTTTAATATTTTTATACCATACATTATCCATATAATTATTACCTTCTTTGTTTAAATAACAATCGATGGCGGAAGATTTAATAATTCTCTGTATTTTCCCCATATTTATTGCTTTTTTCTCTGAAATTTTATACATTCGTAAATCGCTAGTCTCCTTATTTGTCTCTTTTGGTTCTATAGCAGCATACATATAAATAGTTACATTACGCTTTTCCAAAGGTAAAAAATTATGAGAACAATTACGAATACCTCTACCATTGATTTGCTCTATTCTATTCATATGAAACCACGGATCTAAAATATGAATTTCACGTACATTATATATACTTATACCTTCGGAAGCTGCTCTAGTTCCTAATATAAATTTAACTAAACCACCATCCATATTATTGACTTCATCTTTATTCTTGTAATTATCAAATTCTTTACTGGAATCACCTGTTTTCATTAAATATTTAAGTGGTTTACCATTTTCCATTCTAGGTTCCACATTATTATTTTTTAAAATATTCTTTCCACTATAATTAAATATACCCATTAATTCTAAAAATATCGCAAGAGGATAGATACCAATATACTTAAATTGAGAATATACAAAAATTATACCTTCAGGCATTCTTCTCATTATTCCCGAAATAAAAGTATGGATTTTACAAGAAATTCCCTCCAAATTATTTAAATCAAACATTGCTTCATAACCCTCGTTAATTTTACAACTTATTTCTGTAGTATCCTTAAAATCAATTGCTTTATGAAATCCACTCGAACCATAATGATTAGAAGCACCGCTCATATCTTCTTTTTGTAATCCTAATTCATTCCCATATACCATATTACATATCTGTGCTCCACTATCAAATGCTCCAGAATTACTTTCTTCATAATATTTCCTATATACTTCTAACTGTAATCCCTTCATTTCACAACCTATAATTTGTAAATGTTTTATAATATCATCTCCCAAAGGTTCATTATGTTTATCGTATTTGGGATATAAACTACCTCTAATAAATCTTTTTTCATAATTTAAAGGATATATTTTATAAGGAAAATTTATTGGATTTTCACTTCTCAAATATGAAATATAGCCATTCATTTTTTTTCTTAATATCATTTCACCTCCAGATTTTAAATTTTTATCCTTATCAAAAATATCACTTTGCTTCATTAAAGGTATTTTGTCATTTAATAAAAGTAAATTTAATAAATCTACTATCTCAAAAGCTTCATTATACATAGGCGTAGCAGTCAATAATACTAACTTTAAATTTTCAGCATTTCTTAAAACATTCTTTATTGCTGGAGAGAACATTTTCCCTACTAATTTTTCTGGTTTATCTTTTTTATTTTCATTTTTACTTTTATTTATACTTTTATTTTTATTTATACTTTTATTTTCATTTATACTTTTATTTTCATTTACATTTATATTTTCATATATATTTATACTTTGATTATCTTCTTTTTTCCCACTTTCAATAGTTTTACAAGCAATATTATGTGCCTCGTCAATAATAATCATACTATCTGAGAAATATTCCTTTAATCTTTTTTTTATAAGTTTATTCATTTCAGTAAGATTTTTAACTTTTGTATTTTTTCTTTTAACATTTGCTATTATTCTATTTACTTTAGTAACAAATCCCATATAACCATAAAATTCATAATACTCCCCTAATATATTATCTACTAACCTAGACATATTTTTTTTTTTTGTTAAACCTTTTTTTATTATACCATCCATAAAATAACTTTCTCCGGTGCATTTTTTTTTAGCATTTTCAATACTTTTTTCTATCAAAGATTTATTTAAAATCTCATTTTTAAAATTTTCTGCAATACTTGGATTCAATAAAACATAAATCTTCTTCTTATTCCCTTTAATTATTTCCTTTAAACCTTCAGCAACTGTTATAGCAGTACAAGTTTTACCTACACCAACACCGTGATATATTAATAAACCATTATATGGAGTATATGGAGATATGTAATTTTTTAATAATTTCTGGGGATTAGATAAAAGACGAGGACCCGAAGGATTACACATTTTTTTTGATAATTTATTTATTTCTTTCTCTAAACTTTTATTATTAATTTTTGGGGCATTTAATTTATATTGATGAAATTCCTTCTTATGATATAATTTATGACTTAGGTCTAAATCAAATAATTCCGGATAGGAACCGTCATTATCTATATCACGCTCTAAATTATTTACTAACTCTTTTAATGCTTCCAATTTTACCCTATTTTCATTATTAAATGAAAAATTATTATTATATTTATCATTTTGTAATATTTTATTTACTTCTTCATAATAAAAAGATTTAGACTTCTTACCATATTGTTTCTTTTTATCCTTTATTCTGGTTTTAATATTGTTTTCATTCGCTTCTAATTGTAATATATTGTTTTTTTTAGTTTCCATTTATATATATATATTATATATAATTTAGAAATAGAAGATTTCGTCAAAAAGTTTTTTTATTTTATAATTTTTTAAATAAAATTGAATAGAATAAATTATATTTTATAATATTTATTATGGAAAATAGACACACATTACTATTTATTACACACGGAATACAGGAATATAATGGTGGAGATATTTATAATTATAATGACGGAATTTATATAAATATAACTACGGGAGAATATTTAGTTATTTGGAATGGTCAAAAAAAAGGAAGAGAAGATAAATTAGTAAAAGATAGAAATAATATTCATATATGGTTTAGAGAAAATAAAAAATTAAAATTTAGTTACTTAGGTAAAGTGAATAATAAATTAATTTTACAACATAGAAATAATGATAATTTATTACAAATACAATTCAAATTAGATACAATAAATTGCCCTATACCTACAGGAACACTCGCAAGTGACTTAGGTAAGGGGACTTCTTATCGTAGATATAAAAAAGATTGTTTTATAAAATTAGGATTAACCCCCGTTAATAATTATTACGCTTCGGGTATTAAAGAAGGTATTACTAATTTAGATTAGAAATATTCTATTTCTAAAATTTTTTTATTTTTGATCTAAACTTTTTTTAAAAGTTTTTTAACAATTATTATTCTTTAACAGTTTATTAACTTTCTTTAAAACCTTTTTTTTTTCCTCATTATAATGTCTTATTTTCTGTAATGATTCTGCCAATGAAAACCACCCGATTTTACTAATTTCCGTACATTGATGAAAATTTTCATAATCAATTTTCAAGTCTATATCCTTATTACTCTGTCCTATATAATAGGTATGTTTGTATTTAATACCATTAGAACCATAAAAAATCTCCTCGATAGGAGCAATATTCTTTAAAACATTATATTCTTCCCGTTGATATCCTGTTTCTTCCTCAAATTCTCTAAGTGCACAATCATAATCGGTTTCTCTAAGATTCCTTCTTCCTTTTGGAAATCCCCAATCTTTCTCTATATAAGTAATATTAGATTTTATAATTAGTTCTTCTAAAGAATTTTCTTTTCTTTCTTTTATCTTGTTAAACTTATTTTTAGATTCTTCATATTCATTCTTATAATGGTTCATATTCCTATTAAACCACAAAATATTCCATAGTTCGTCGAATGTATGTTTCTTCAATTTATCTATTTCACATACAGTCATCATTTCCAATAATTGTTGAATATATTTATAGTCAAATTCCCTATATTTACCTCTTAAAAATTCTATAAATCCTAAAGTATCTTTTCTTTGAATTAATAGATATCTATATCTATCATCTAATTTATCTTTTTCATTAAAATTTTCATTATTTTTAAATAGAATTACTCCACAACTAGTTATAGGTAGATTACAACGTTTATAGGTATGTCCTAAATTACCACAGTTTCCACAAAAGGTGTTTTGATATTCACCGGATTTTTTACGTTTACTCATTTATACTAAAGTTTAATAACAATCTTAAATATATTTATTTCAATTTTATTTTTTTTATTCCGAATATTATATATTATATATTATTATATATTATATATTATAATGGACAATAAAATATGGGGACCTTATTTCTGGTTTACATTACATACCATTACACTTGGATATTCAGATAATCCAACCTATCAAGATAAACGGAGATATAATGATTTTTTTTCATCCGTTCAATATATTTTACCTTGTGAAAAATGCCGAGAGCACTATAGAACACACCTTAATAATTTTCCAATTTCAATTAGTTTAGATAATAAAGAAAGTTTAGTACAATGGTTATTTAATTTACATAACCAAGTAAATATTTCATTAAACAAAGGTGTAATGAGTTATGATGCTTTTAAAGAAAAATATAGGAAAATATATACTCCTAACTTACTTGAAAAAATGGAAATTCCTATTAATGATAATAAAAATGGGAAAATTATAGTATTTATTATAGCATTTAGTATTATTATCGGTTTTATATACTACACTTACTATAAAAAAAGAAATATTTCTAAATTATTTTTCAGATAATATTATATATTTCAGATAATATTATATATTTCAGATAATATTATATATTTCAGATAATATTATATATTTCAGATAATATTATATATTTCAGATAATATTATATATTTCAGATAATATTATATATTTCAGATAATATTATATATTTCAGATAATATTATATATTTCAGATAATATTATATATTTCAGATAATATTATATATTTCAGGAGATATTATATATTAGAAGATATTATTTAATTTATTAATAATTATTTTTATTTATATATATTATATAATGTCAACTTCTAAAAAATCTATAATAGATTGCGAAGACTATTCCCATATTCAACCATTATATGATTTCTGTGAAACAGAATTTCAAGATAGAAACCCAAATAAAAAAGATATTAATAATTTTATGAATAATTATGATTTCTCTAATATCAAGATAAGTAATAAAATTAAATTAAAAGATAAAATATTTAAGTATTTATTAAAAAATAAAAAAAATTTCTTAAAGGGGAAAAACTCTTTTACTAAAAAAAAAATTAATAAAGAAGTAATAAATTATTTAGATTTAGCATTACAATTTCAATTAGAAGATATTGATTTACAACATTTAATTTTAATTTATTTTTCTTCTATGGAAAAAGAAATTTTATTAAATAAAGATAAATTTAGAAAACGCGTATATTTAGATTTTGGATATTCAAAAAATGATTTTAAAGGATATAAATTTAAAAAAAAAGGGTCTTTAAAAAAAGGGTCTTTAAAAAAAGGGTCTTTAAAAAAAGGGTCTAAAAATAATGAATGGGAATCTATAGAAAGTCATGAATCTAATAATGAATGGGAATCTATAGAAAGTCATAATAATCAAGAAAATACCATATTAAAAAAGGGTATTAAAAAAAATAAGGAGGTTGGGGGAACGAGGGAATCACCAAATTCTACAAATTATTATACTCCCGATTATAATTATATATCAAATTCTACAAATTATTATACTCCCGATTCTATACCAAACCATAAAAATATTAGAAAGATTAAAAGAAGAGGTAGTTTACCTAATTTAAAAAAAACTAAAAAACCGAGTTTACCTAAAAGAAGAGGTAGTTTACCTAATAGAAGAGGTAGTTTACCTAATTTAAAAAAAACTAAAAAACCGAGTTTACCAAAAAAACCATATAGTGCTCCCGAAAGATTAAGTCTTGAAGAAGGAGTATATACTACTTCACATATAGATCATATAATTTCTTTTTTTGATGAATATGTTATAACTTATATACATATGATTGAGGGAGTAATAGATAATCTTGAAGATTTTTATAAAACATATGGTTATTGGGTTACTGAAATAAAAAAATTAGAAGAAAAAGAAAACGTTAATACAATTAATAGAGATTTTATAGAAAGTTTAGATAAAGACAATATTATAGGAGTAATAATTCCAAAAAGTGTGACGTCCATTGGCAACTATGCGTTTGGAGGATGCTCTGGTTTAACCTCAATAGGCATCCCCGACGGTGTCACGACTATTGGCGACCAAGCCTTCAACTTTTGCTCTGGATTGACATCTATCAGCATCCCCGACGGTGTGACGTCTATTGGCATCTCTGCCTTTGCCGGATGCCATGGGTTGACCTCGATCAGCATCCCAGACGGTGTCACGTCCATTGGCATCGGTGCCTTTTTAGGATGCTCCAGATTGACCTCGGTCAGAATCCCCGACGGCGTGACGTTTATTGGCAAAGCAGTCTTTTACAGATGCGCTAGGTTGAACTCGATAACCATCCCCGACGGTGTCACGTCGATTGGCGACAGTGCCTTTGACGGATGCTCTGGATTGACTTCTATCAGCATCCCCGACGGTGTCACGTCGATTGGCAAGCGTGCGTTTTACGGATGCACTGGGTTGACCTCGTTCACCCTCCCCGACAGTGTGAAGTCCATTGGCGACGGTGCCTTTCAAGGATGCTCTGGGTTAACCTCGATCAGCATCCCCGATGGTGTCACGACGATTGGCAACTATGCCTTCGAAAGATGCGCTGGGTTGACCTCGTTCAGCATCCCAGACGGTGTCACGTCCATTGGCTTCCATTTCTTTGACGGATGCTATGGGTTGACATCTATCAGCATCCCCGACGGTGTGACGTCCATTGACAACTATGCCTTTTGGGGATGCGCTGGGTTGACCTCGATCAGCATCCCCGACAGTGTGACGTCCATTGGCGACGGTGCCTTTGCCGAATGTGTAAGGTTGACATCTATCAGCATCCCCGACGGTGTGACGTCGATTGGCAGCGGTGCGTTTGGAGGATGCGCTGAGCTGAAATGGTTCACCATCCCCGACGGTGTCACGTCGATTGGCGAGGATTCCTTTTTTGGATGCGCTGGGTTGACCTCGATCACCATTCCCTACAGTGTCACGTCGATTGGCGACGGTGCCTTTGAAGGATGCGCTGGGTTGACCGCGATTACTATCCCCAATGGTGTGACGTCCATTGGCAACAAAGCCTTTGCCGAATGCACTGGCTTGACCTCAATATTAATCCTCTATAGTGTAAAGTCGGTTGGCAGTGGTGTCTTTGACGGATGCTCTGGGTTGACAATAACAATTCCAGCAGGTATTAATATTATGGAGGAAACTTTCCCAGATACTATAAAAGTATTTAGAATTTAATTTATAAATAATTGAAAACACTGATATTCCTCTTTATCTACTATAATATTTTTTGTTACCCATTCCATTTGTTCTTTCGTTATATTAAAAAATAATGGATGGTCTATTTGATAATAAGTAGGGTCTATTCGCCATTTATATAACATATTACCTAAGTTTATCCATTCTTTTGAATAAATAGTTTTATTTAGTTTTATTTCTAAATCAATTGCTTGTTTAGGACTTATTTTCATTTTATAAAATTTATAAAAGTCTTTTTTAAATAAAAAATATCATTTAATAATAAATGAACTTCTTTTTTATTCTCTTTGTCCCAATTTTAATATTTATTGTAAATGAATATTTCCAAAATAAAATTTTTATTGCTTTTGAAAGATTTTACAAATATAGCAAAATTATCGCATTATTTATACCCTTTATTTTAATATACTTCAATCCAGAATTAGTAAAGAAATTACTTGTTTATTTCAAAGATATAGATAAAAAACCCATTCACCAAAATATGAATGATATGATGGGTTCTTACTTTGATATTAAAAATCAAAATAGAAATAATGGATACTACAATAATGTTCCTAATATGAATGGTATGAATGGTATGAATGGTATGAATAATATGAATGGTATGAATAATATGAATAATATGAATAATATGAATAATATGAATAATATGAATAATATGAATAATATGAATAATAATAAAAGAAATTTTATTCATAAACCAAATGGTAAAATTAAAAGAAATGTTAGTGAAAGTAAAAAAAAATACATTGCTTCTAATCAAAAATGGCGTTGTTCCCATTGTAATAATATGTTAGACAATACCTATGAAGTTGACCATATTATTGCTTTATATAGAGGTGGTAATAATGAGCTAAATAACTTAGAGGCATTATGTAGAAATTGTCACGGTATAAAAACATTCAAAGAAAAAATGAATATCTAATAATTTTTAAAAATATTTTTATAAATTTTAATATATAATAATAAAGTAATATGGGAAAAATAAATAATTACTTTGATAAAGCGATAAATATAAAAAATGGATTATTTCAAGGAAAAAATATCAATATAAAAGGTTTATATGATATAACACACTTTATGGAAGATAATATACCATGGTTCATACTGGCTATTATTTTAGGTCTTATTATTTTTTATATAGCATATCTTATTAAACAAAGAAATAATAAATCAGGACTTCGAAAAATCAAATACGATTATACAATATATAGAGTTGACAATGATGTTAAACATAAACCTGTTCAAAATAAAGAATTAGAATGTCCTATGGCAATTAATAAATATTCTTTTGCTTTTTTCTTAGAATTGAATGATTTTTATTGTGATACTGGATATTGGAAAGCAATTATGGTTAAAGGTCAAGAATTAAATAAAACTAGTATTAAATGCGGAATATATAGGGAAGATATTACAGAGGAAGATTTAAATAAATGTTTTGATAAATACAAAGGAAATAAAGATGAAGATTTAAAAACCTATATTGAAAATGGAGAGAGAATAAATTTAGAATCAGACCTTAATAAAAGAGTACATCTTATTTGTAAAGCACATAATTTAGATTTAGAAAATAGAAATAGTGGAGCAAAAGATATGTTATGTCACGCCTCGTCTAAATGTAAATTATTTGAAAATAATGAAGGAGAAGTTAGAATGAGCGAAGGACAATGTATGAATTTTATTAATGAACATAAAGATTATTGTAATATGGTATATAAAGTTGATGAAAAAGTAGCTAGAGATAGTAGCATGAAAGTTAAAGATAAAAAAGGTAAATATATAAATAAAAATAAAAATAAAAGATATTATAATGACGAATATGATAATATATGTTCTCAAGATAACTTAAGAGAAAAATATCCAGAATTATTACCTAAAAACTTAGATTCACTCAAAGACATAAATTTAATTAATATAGCAGAAAAAATGGATATTAAAAATGGTGAAAATAAAAAAGATAAAAGTTTAGAAGGGTGTTATGATTTTTCTTTATTAACAGATATTATAAGTGGAAAGAAAAATACAGATATTACAACTGATACAGGAATAACTATAAATCAGGATAATGTTCTTGCTGAATGTAATAGACATACTTTAGGTAAAGCAAATTATTTTGGTATACAAAATAATGAATGTTATATTATAGAATTAGATAAAGAAAAAGATTTAATTGATTTAGTAAAAAGTAATTCAAACGCAAAGAAAAAAAATAGCGACTGTATAAATGGCAAAAGTTTAAATAGTAGAACGCCTGTTGATAATATATTTATATCTAAGGCATTAAGACCAGAAGAAAATATATTATTAACATGTTGGGAAAATATTATTAATACATATCCTACACAAAATCCAGGTATATGGTTACATCCATATATAAATGATTTAAGGATAGTTGTAACCACACAGAGTGGAAATAAAAAAACAGATTATCACCAATATTTAAATGAAATGATACATCCATATAAAGAAACTAGTTTTAGTAAATTACGAAACTATAATATTGAAGAACTAAATTTAGAAGATATTGACAAAGAAGCTTATTATTCACCTTCCGTGTCTATTAATAAATGTAATATAGGAAAAGGTGAATTTAATGGTGTATCATATTATAGAGAATATTTCGATGTAAAGAATGTTCCAATTAAAGAAAAATTCCATATCGCAATAATTATGAATGAAAAACTGGTTGAAATATATATAAACGGAAATTTACATACATCTCAAACTTTATTTGGAGAACCTAGATATAATTCTGGACCATTACATATTAGTCCTGGTAAAAATGATGAAAAAACCGATTTAAAATTAAATGGTGTTATAACAGATTTTAAATATTATACACACTCTATTAATTATATTAATATTAGAAATATTATAGCAGAAAAATCGGTAATTCAAGACACAGAAGCTGTTATTTTACCAGAAGAACATACACATAATGTTGAAGTAGTACATGACCATCACCACGATATATTAAATGAAGCAGAACATAAACATGGAATAAGTGATGAGAATGTTAAAACTAATTATTATTTGGAAGATTAATGTAATAAAAAAATCTAATTATAAGATATGCTATCATCTCCCGATTTTACTAGACAATTTACAGTAGTAATATGTTTTATACTTTTCCTTTTAATTATAATATTAGTTTTATATAATAATACCACACAAAAAATAGTAGTTTTAACAGAAGATTTATTTAGAGAACAAATAAAAAAAAAGGATTTGCCACAAACCGATATATTACCTCTTTTCAATGACTACGAATCGTCCATTCTTGTAGAAGAAATATTAAATGATAATCTAATAGAAACTTACGTTTTATATATATATTTCGAAAATGTATATGGAAACGAATTATGGTTATCTAATTTCAATGCCCCTAAAAATATTATAAGAAGAGAAGGTAAGCAAAGTAGTCAATATTCATTTAAGATTAAATATAAACCTAATTTAAATCAATTAATAATTACAATTCCTATTAGAAAATTGGGGGTCTATAGTAGTTCTAGTAAAGAAGAAACATTAGATTTAAATTATTCAGAAGAAAATATAATAGTAAAAGGAATTAAGAAGCAGAAGTGGTTACAAATTGCGGTTGCGATAAATGGAAGGGAAATTGATATTTATATAGACAAACAATTAAGAAAAAGTCAATTATTAGATAATGTTCCAATATTAAATAATAATAAAATTATAGTAGGAGAAGCATATAAAAATGCCAATTGTTATATAGGGAAAATTGAATATTCACCTTTTAGATTATCAACAACGGAATTGAAAGCTTTATACCTAAGAAATATAAAATTTTTTAGTATTAATCCTATGTTAAGAGATTATATTTATTTTAAAAATCAAGAAATTAAAGAATCAATTTATGATTCAATTAATAGTCCTTCATAATTTTTTTATTTTTTTTTTCTAAATTATTATTAAATGAGTAATAATAATAATATTAATGATTTCCTTAATATAAATAATACATTTAATAATGCCAAAAATACATTTTTTAAAATGGATACTAAAGCAATTATAGTTTTAATTGCGGTTGGTATTATTTTTATAGTGTTTGTGGCATTTATGGTATATATTTATTATCAAAATTTTTCTCAGAATAAAATACAAGATTATCTTGAAGTAGAATTATTAGATTATATGCATGATTGTGATAATAATCCATTTGTTATAGAACCTGCTCTAATTCCTGCTTCCACTTTAGGAAATGAATATTCTTTGAATTTCTGGATTTATGTATCCGATTTAAAACATTTTAGTAAAAACCCTAACCATTTAGGAAATGTATTAATGAGAGGATTATCAACTAGACCCGGTACAGATTACTATCTTGATGGAAATCCGGGTATTTATATGGAAACTGGAAAAAATAATTTAGTATTCTGTTTTAAACCTGACGTTGGTATGATTAATGAAAATGATGAAGAATTTATGAGATTAAAGAACAAACACGAAGCAGCAAAAGAAGCAGATGACCGAGCAAGATTAGCTTTCGAAGAAGCAGACACGAATTATGAAAATAATAAAAGCAATACCCTTAAAGAAACACTCCAAGCAGCATCAAATGTATATGAAGGAACAGTAGATACAGAAGGAACTATTGAATTGAGAGAAGAAGCATTAAAGGAATTAGAAGATTATAAGAAAAATATAGAAGATAGTTATATATCGAGCAAAAAAAATATAGCAGTTTTAAATAATATTCCTTTACAAAGATGGACGTGTATTAATGTTTCAGTTTTCAATCAAAATGTAGATTTATATATAGACGGTAAATTAAAAACAAGTAAATTTTTACCCAAACCACCTATGCCAATTAATACTGTTCCTATGATTTTAGGTCCACATGGTGGTTTTGACGGATACTTATCAAGAATTAAATTTTCTAATAAAGCACTCAATCCTAGTGAAATATATCAAAGATATAAAGAAGGACCTAGAATTACTAAATCACTTAAAGAAGGTGTAACAGATTTTTTCTCTAGAGATGAAGAAAATTAATTTTTTTTATTTTTACTAATTTTATGTTTTTTTACTATTTTTTTATATTGTTTAATTATAATATGAAAAATACTGTAAATCCTCCTGTTGGAAATGGTGCTGTTGGAACTGGAGAACCTTCTACACCTCCTGTTGGAAATGGTGAACCTGCTACACCTCCTGTTGGAAATGGTGAACCTGCTACACCTCCTGTTGGAAATGGTGAACCTGCTACACCTCCTGTAGGAAATGGTCCTGTAAATGCTCCTGCTCCTGTAAATGCTCCTGCTCCTGCTGCTGTAAATGCTGCTCCTGCTGTTGGAAATGCTCCCGCTCCTGCTAGAAATGCCGGAAATGCTGGAAATGCTGGAAATGCTGGAAATGCCGGAAATGCTGGAAATGCCAGAAATGCCGGAAATGCCGGAAATGCTGGAAATGCTGCTAGAAATAAAACCAATAATAATGGTCTTAAAAATAATGTCACGGAATCAAACGAAAAACCAAAAGTCAATGGTATAATCGCGTCAGGGAAAAAACAAATAGTAAAAACTAAAGACAAAATAAAAGACAAAATAAAAGACGCAATGAAAGGATTAAGTGATTTATCAAGTTTTTCTGAAGTAAGTGGTTTAAAAGGAGCAAAAAAATGGGGTATGATATTTTTAATAGTTGCGATAGTAGCAATTATTATTATGATTGCTAAATATATTATTGTTTCTTATTATACATTTACAGAAAAAGGTCCATATTTAATTGAAGGAACTAAAAATGCGAATCATACAGTAATTATTAGTCAAGACCCCAATAGTATAAATTATATACCACTTAAACGTTCTGATAATGAAAACGGTATAGAATTTACTTATATGTTTTGGTGTCTTTATATGGATACTAATTTACATAATAGAGAAGAATGGAAACACGTATTTCATAAAGGAAATTCAACTAGTTATCCAAATAGGGGACCTGGAGTATGGTTTCATCCTGTTGATAATAAAATGAAAGTATATATGAATACATTTAAGAGTCCATTAGAAAATGTTGAAATAAATAATATTCCTGTTAAAAAATGGTTCCATTGTTCCATTGTTTTACAAAACAAAATTTCTCACTTAGATGACGAGGATAAAATATATAATACTGAAAAAGGTAATCATATATTAGATATTTATATAAATGGTAGATTAAAAAAGAGTCACCAACTAGATGGTGTTCCAAAACAAAATAATGGAGACGTTTGGATTAATCTTTTTGGCGGATATGACGGTTATTTATCCAAACTTAGATATTTAAATAGAGCAGTTCAATATGAAGAATTAGAAGATATAGTAAAAGAAGGTCCCGCAAAAGTTGTAACAGACGATACTGGAGAATTACCACCTTATTTAGACGATAATTGGTGGTTTAATAACAATCAAGAATAAATAGAATTTAATTACATATATAATGGAAACCATACATATAAGAATTTAATTACATATAGAATGGAAACCATACATATAAGAATTTAATTACATATAGAATGGAAACCATACATATAAGAATTTAATTTCATATAGAATGGAACTGATCATTAGATTCCAACGTGCTAATTCTATTTCTTATTAAATCTAATTCCTCTACTAATTTATCATTTATAGTATTTATTTTACTAATTTGTCTATTAGTATTTCTATTAGTTATAATATTTTTTTCTAATTCATTTTTTAAAGTAACCATTTCTGTATTTAATTGTGTAAATAAAGAACTATAATTTTTTTCCATAGTTGTATGTAATGCTTTTAAGTTTAATATACTATTTCTATTATCTTCTATATCTTGTTGGATGCTATCATATAATAAATTATGTCTATTATCATTAACTAATTCATAATTTTTAATTTTACTACATTTTTGTAAAATATTTCCCATTTATCATATAATAATAAAAAAAATCGACAAAAAAAATTTGACAAAATCATATACTATTTTTTTGATTTTACTTTTTCTTAAAAAGTATATTTCTAATAAATTCAACATCCATTTAATAATATCAAATCCATTTCTTTGTATAACTCCTTCATTAACCCGGGTTCACATTCATGTATATTTTTTATAATTTCTTCACAACATAATTTTATAAATTTCCGGAATTTATGTGATTTTTCTGCGTAAAATTGTTCCAATCTTTCATTACTATCATCGAAAGCATATTTAACTGCTTCATCTTTATATCTATATTTCCATTTTCCGTCTGTTAATACCTGAATTTTATTATCTCTTTTATTAACAATTCTCATATTTTTATTCTCTGGATAATCATCATTAAAATGTATCTTTCTTATTATATCTATAATTGCATAAAATGGACGTGTTATACATCTCTCTTTAAATTCGTCTGTTAACATTTCTAAATTCTCTTCTCCATAGTTATTGATATGTATTGTATTATTAATAGTATTATTCTGTATATTATTATTATTCTGAGTATTATTTATTTGTTTAGCGTTTTTTTCTAATAATTTACTAATTTGTTTTGTTTGGGATTTAATAAATTTATTTTGTTTTTCAATAATTTTGGAATTTTCATTTTCTATTTTTTCCATTTTATCTAATTCTTTTTTTTCTTTACAAGTTTTTCTTATATGTCGCAGCATAATAGGTCTAGTTTTTAAAGTCTTAAAACAATATTGACACTCAAATTTCTCTGCTTCTTCCTGTATAAAAAAGTCCTTTTTGAGTCCTTTTTTCTCTAGAAAAAGTCCTTTTAAGTCCTTTTTGAGTCCTTTTTTTAAGTTTTTTTTATTATCTTCTTCATAATTCTTTTCATTATTCAAATGTTTTTTTGTTTTTAGGTGTCTGAATAAATCATTTTTCTGTTTAGAAGAAAAAATACATAACTCACATTTATGAATAACCATTTTTATTATAATATATTTAAATATTTTATTTTTTTAAATTATTAAATTAAGTTTTTTTTTAAGTTTTTTAAGTTTTTTTTAAGTTTTTTTAAGTTTTTTTTAAGTTTTTTTTATATTAATATTTTTAATAACAAAAATAAACCATAAATATTTAATAAAATATAGTTTTATAAGGAAATTTTAGAAAAAAGTATTATTTTTTATGGGAAAAAAAAACTCAGGGAGAGAGAGAGATTTTCAAAAAAAAATATTTAAAAAAAAATTTATTTTTTTTATTTCTAACAACCATTCATAAAATTCAAATCAATATACCTAACTTATTAGAAGTTCTTGTTATAGCAGTATATAAACACCTATAAGACTCTTCCATATTAGTATTCTTAAAAATTATATTATTCATATCAACATAAACATTATTAAACGTAGAACCTTGTGATTTATGAGTAGTAATACAGTATCCATAACTAACATCCGCGAAAATATCTATTACACTTTCATATAAATAACTCCATATTACCTCCATAAGTTCCACATAATATTTACATTTTCCATATATTTTATTTAAGAAAATTCTAAATTTTTTAATTTTGGTGCTAAGTGTTTCTATCAATTCATTATATTCTTTTGTATCATGTACTACATATATAATATCGTCATTCAGTAATACTAATTTCCACACCTTAATCTCCAATTCTTTAAAACAACCAAATATGCCCTCAAATCTGTCTATGATTTTACTTCTTTTTTCACTTAAAATTTCCTTTTTATATATATCACATAAACCTATATATTTAGGTTTAATTACAGTTAATTCAACCTTTTTAACACGGGATTTTTGTGATGTATAATACGCACTTTTATTTTTATTTAAAAGATAATAATTATTAAAGATAATAATTTCATTCTCCATAAATCTCATTATATTATCTCCAAACAATTCATTTCTAACACCTAAATTGATTTTATCTGTTTGTCTATTGGTATAAGTTAGGCAAATCGGCAAATTATCCAAATTACTATCAGATAAACCTTCTTTTAAATTTACTAAGTAACTATTAAACCATTTTTCATATTTCTTATTAATAGAAATAGTATCACACTTATACTCTTTGAATTTTATCTTAGTGTCTTTATTAAAAACTAAATCCCTAACCTTATTCGCTAAATTAACAATATTCCCTTTATACCTCATAATTTCCTTCAATTCATATGAAGGTATATCTTTTATATTAAAAATATGACTATCTTCATTAACAGGGGGTAATTGTGCGGGGTCGCCAATAAATATGATTTTTCCTCTTAATTTTTTTAATTTTTGTAAAGAAAGTATAATTTCATTAGATAACATAGAACATTCATCAATAATGATAATATCATATTGAAAAATAGACATTGATTTTACTAACTTTTTATTATCCTCTACCATATTAAATTCTTCCTTTCCATCTTTATTAATTTTCCTTCTAATATTTAATAACTTATGAATAGTTAAGAAGGAATATTTACTATTATCTTCTTTAAAATAAGACATTTGTTTAAGAACGGAAACTGCTTTATTCGTTGTAGCACTAAACGCAATTTTATAAGAATTAAATTTGGGATTATTTAGAAAATGTGTAATAACGGTTGTTTTTCCTGTTCCTGCTGAACCTTTGAGAATATAAAATTTATCATAAATACTATCAATAAAATTATCTAATTTTTTGATAGAGTTTTGTTGTGATTGATTTAAAATAATAGAATCCATTAAATTTATACTATATAATTTCTTTATATCATTCAATTTTTAATTTAATCTTATATCTTCATAGTTCCTACATTTATACATACCTTTATAAATTTTATGTTCTTTATTACTACCGTAAACTTTTTTATAATCTACAAAAGAATCAAAAGAATCGAAATATTTATTTTGATTATAAATGAGTAAAATAAAAAATATAATAACTAATAAATATACTATCATTAAATTATATAAACATTATTTAATATAAAAAACAATATAATAATATATTAATATGACAGGAGGTTTTCTTCAATTAGTATCTTATGGATCACAAGATTTTTATTTAACCGGTAATCCACAAATATCTTTTTTTAAAACAGTATATAGAAGATACACTAATTTTTCTATGGATTTTTACAGAATAAATCCTGAAAATAATTTAGGTCTAGCAGAAACATCAACAACAACTTATAAATTTAAGATTGAAAGAAATGGAGATTTAATATCACAGATTTTTTTGGTTTTTACTCTACCCGATATATATTCGGATAATGGTTCTCGATTTAGGTGGATTGAAAATATAGGCAATAGTGCGGTAGAAAGAATAAGTGTTTATTTAGGAGGTAATTTAATAGACCAACATTATGGTGAATGGTTTAATATATGGAAAGAATTAACGGTTCCTTTATCAAAAAAATCTACATATAATGAATTAATTGGTAATGTGCCAGAAATATATAATCCAGAATTATCACCTAAATTTACTTCTTATCCTAATAAATCAAAAAGTTCGAATATACCATCTATAGTATCAAGAACTATAAGATTACCTCTTATTTTTTGGTTTAATAGAAATCCTTCTTTGGCATTACCTTTAGTTGCTTTACAATATTATCCTGTAGAAATACAAGTAGAATTTAAAGCAGTAAATGACTTATTTACAGTTAGAGATATATTTACTTCAGGATCTACATTTGGTAGTAGAAAAGAAAATAGTAGGAATTCATATCATTTACGTATTAAGCCTATTAAAAATAATACTGATTATACTTCAACTTCAGGTTTACAAAATTTTGTAAAAGATTCTTTATTAACAGTAAATGATAATAATGAAATTGTTAATTTCTTTATAGACCCATATTTAGATATAAAATATATATTTTTAGATAAGGAAGAAATGAATAAATTTGCGAAAAGTGAACACAAATACCTTATAGAACAAGTATCAAAAACTTCCTTTAAAAATATATTAGGCAATGCTACATTAGATTTAAAATTACACCACCCAACAAGTTTTATAGTAGTTGTCCCTAAAAGAACTGATTCGGAAAATAGAAATGATTGGAGTAATTATACAAACTGGATTACACCAGGTAGTCCTTGGAATTCTTTTAATGAATTTTTCGAACCTTATTATGACGACGACCAAGCCAAAGAAGTTATAGGAGATAGTAATTATTTAATAAAAGGAGATGAAAATATTATTAAAAATATGTCATTAACATTAAATGGTGTAGAAAGATTTACATCTAAAGACCCCGGATTTTATAACTTGGCACAACCTTTTTGTTATTGCGATACAAGTCCAAAAAAAGGTATTATGTTCTATTCATTCTCTTTAGAACCATTTAGTTTCCAACCTTCCGGAAGTTGTAATATGTCAAGATTTAATGATATTAAACTTGTCCTTGAAACTGTTGGAGCACCAATACCAAGTGGTACAATAGACTATTTATATAAATTTGATATAGACGTTTATGCCGTTAACTATAATGTATTGCGAATTACTGGTGGTATGGGTAATTTAGAATTTACTAATTAATTATATACTTCGTTATATAAACTTTTTGACGAAATCAAAGATTTCTAAATAAAAAAGTTTTTTTTTATATTAATAATGTATATGCCGTGTACCGTTCAAAGTTTATGGGTAGGTCCTAAATTATCAGATATGGAAATATATTCTATTAAAAGTTTCTTAAAACAAGGACATAAATTTATTCTATATACTTATGAAAATGTTAAAGGAATACCTAAAGGCACTACTATAAAAGACGGAAATGAAATAATAAAAAAAAAAGATTTATTCCAATTTAAATCCAGTTTCCTTCCCTTTTCAGATTTATTTAGATATAAAATGTTATACGAAAAAGGAGGATATTGGGTTGACTTAGATATGATTTGCCTTAAACCCCTAAATTTTAAAAATAAATACGTTTTCTCCTCTGAAAGAACCATTCAAAAAGGTCCATATCGCAATAGAACTAAAACTGAAATTGCTAATATTGGTATTCTTAAAGCACCTAAACATAGTCCTTTCTATAAAGAATTATTCGAAGAATGTTTGAATGTTATTAATAAAAAGAAAATTAAAGAGAATATACAACTAATGCGTATTATGCGAAAATACCTTGATAAATACGATTTCCATAAATACGTTAAACCTTCTATATACTTCTGCCCTCTCGACTGGTGGCACACTAAAGACGCATTTATACCCCCTTGCTGTAGAAGTAAATATGGTGTTGAAGGATATGATATTAAAAGTATTTTTAAGAAGGCATATTGCGTTCATATGTGGAGGAGTATATTAGGAAAAAGACATAAACTAAATCCTAATGATAATTACATAGAAGAATCATTATGGGAAAATTTAAAAAGATATGTTGATGAAAAAGACTTTTCTTTAATTAACAATACTGCCGAAATAAAAAAATTAAATAATAGGAAAAAAATAAGTAATAAAAAGAAAATTAGCAATAATAAAACGAAAAAAATAAATTAAACTTTTTTATAAGTTTTCTTAAAAGCTTCTTTTTCTATACCATAATATCCACTATTATCTAATTCTAATAATATATAATCGTCTATACTCATTATTTGTTCTTCCCCCCAACTTGCTGTTATCTTAACTCTACCTTTTTCTATATTTGATTTCGTCAAATTTTTACAATTTTTTTTAGTTAATTTAAAACCAGTTCTAATAACTTCCTTGTTTTTTATTATACCTATATCAAATAAATCTAATACTTTCTCTAACTTATGTCCGTACTTTTCACCTTTTTTTCCACACATAACATAATCTCCTCTTTGTAAAGTATGTTTTGTTTCTAACTTACCATTTATAACAGTTTCTATTTCTGTTTTTTTAGTTAAAATAGTATAAGTTAAAGGTTTTAATTTATTATAATCTTCTACTTTCATAAATTTATAACTATGGGATGTTCTAGCAAATTTATTCATTTTTTTAGACCTTTTTAATTCCTTAATTAAATTATCCATTCTATATAATTATATTATTTTTTATTTTTTATTTTTTATTTTTTATTTTTTATTTTTTATTTTTTATTTCTTACCATCTTGGAAATTCTCAATCTCTATTGCTAACCTATTTTTAGAAAATTCAGGATCTTCAAACATTTCTAATATAATCTCCTCTGTTGTTGTTTTCATTGTGAAATTTTTATCATAATCAGGGAAATTTTTTCTCATTGTTCCTCTAATATATTTCTTTAATTCCTGTTCTTTATCAGTATATAATTTGTCCACGACACTATAAATATCTTCTTTATTAATTTTTTCTATTTCATTATCCGCTAAATATTTATTGTAATGTTGCTTTATAAAATAAAAAGTAATGTTTTTTATAGTGTTAGGCAAATTAAACTGAGTTTCTGTTTTAGTTTGTGTTGTATTATACTCCATTATAAATATACTATTTAAATATATATAAAATTTGAAACGAATTAATTATAATATTCTTATAAACCTTAAATATTTATTAATTATAAAATAATAATTTTTTAGTTACTGATATAAAATAAAGTAATTTAACAAGTATAAAATATAAATTAATATATATAGTATGATTAAAAAAATAAAATCTTTTTTAACTACTTCATATAATTATCTATTAGATAGACTTTATTCAATTGCTTATTTTTTTAAATTTTTGGCACTAATATATAAAATTACACATACAGATTTAAATACTCTAAACTATAATCAACTAAATAAATTAAAAGGTCGTATTGTAAATAATGGTATGGTTTCCTTGAAATTTATGCAGTGGTATGTCTCAAGATTAGAAAATGAAGACAGTGAAAAATATAAAGAAGTATTAAAGGAATTTGATTCCATATTTGATAATTGTCCATATCATAGTTTAGAGAAAACCAAAGATATTTTTTATGAAGATTATGGTATAGATATAGAAAAACTAATTGATTTAGATACTTTGGAAAATATTGGTTCCGGAAGTATTGGTCAAGTCTATAAAGGAAAAATGATAAATGGAAGAGAAATTGCTTTTAAGGTAAAACACCCGGAAATAGATAGACAAAAGAGAGGGCAATTTTGGGTAATAAATTCTATTATCTTTTTTCAAAAATTTAATTATATAAAAAATAAATTGAAATTACATTTTGATACTAAAGATTTTATGAATAATTTGCTATTACAATTAGATTTTGGAAATGAATCTAAAAATTGCCTACGTTTTGCTAAAAATTTTAAAGATAATAAATTTGTTATAATCCCTAAAGTATATTTCTATAGTCATAATACTATAATACAAAGTTATGAAGAAGGAGTAGAATTAAATGAAATATCAAGTAATAGTAAACAAAAAGCAGTATTAAATATGTATTGCTTTTTAAATCAAATGATTATGATAGATAATTGGATACATGGCGATTTCCATAAAAAAAACTGGAAAGTAAGAAAAAATAAAGATTCTTCCTTTTATAGTTTAGTTATATATGATTTTGGTTTATGTTTCGGTTCTTCTTGTATAAATAATAATAGGCAATTATGGAAATCATTTGAAGATAATAAAATAGAAGACGTTTGTAATTTTATTAATATGTTAGTCATAGGAGATTTAGATGAAAGGGATAATCAAGAAATAAAAAAACAATTAAATAATTTATTTGAAAGACCTTTTAATATTAAAGATATTATGGAAAAATTATTAGTAGTATTAAAAAGAAGAAACTTAGTTGTTAATAAATATAGTTTAAATATTATTTTACTTGCTACATTAATTGAAAAATTATTAATAGAAGCAAATATGATTGAAAAAGGTATTGATTATAAAAATGACGCCCAAAGAATAGATAAAGTTCAATCCCGTAAAGCAGACATCTTAACTTTTTGTAAAACTAATAATTCTTATCCCGAATTATATGATTATATCAACAAAGATTTCAAAGAAATGAAAATTAATTCATTATTTAATACCGATAACTCTAATTTAATATTTGACCCGATTGATTTATAAATGCCATTCCAACCCTAATTATTAAATCGTTATTATCAATATAATCTACATTCGGTAATTCATTTTCACCTTCACCTATTACTATTCTCATTATTTCTTCTTGTTCATCACTATTTATATAAGCCATTGTGCCTACCCCACAAGTTTGGTGTGATAATGGTAAACCACGTGATTCATGTTGGTATACTAAATCTTGTAATAATTCAGTTACAGTATATCTTTTATGTAATAAAATAATTCTATCACTTAAAAATATTATAAAACTAATCATATTTTGTCTCATTGCTTGATTAGAGGGTGAATAAATACCAATTTGCGTTAATGCATGTCTTAAAGATTCCATATACATAGGTACTGTCACAATAGCTTGTAAATCGTATGTATTATTAATAATTTTTTTACATAAATAATATAATACCGGACATAAAAATCTAGACATCGCAAAATCTGTAGGTGGTCTATTTATTCTTTGTGTTTGTTGTATTGGTCTTTCTGATAAAGGTGGTCTTACATTTATCGGGTGCACTTGTTCTATTTCTCTCTCTGATAAAACTAATTTTATATCATTTATACTGGGAATACTGAATTTTGTATTTTTTCTTGGTATTCTTCTATTTGTTCTTTTTTTTGGTATTTTTATTTGCGAAGTTTGCCTAACACCTTGATTCATTCCAAATGGATCAACAATTGGATTTAAATTACTTTGAATTGGAATAGGCAATTCTTCTATACCACTCTCTTCTATATCTACATTTAATGATGCCGGTCCAGGATTTGGTGGGAAATGATTATCGGGAGCAGATGGAACAGCATAAACAATTTCTTCCATATTTATATTAGGAATACTACCACCTCTTTGTTTTCTAGTTCTCAATTTTGTTTTCATATATTATTATATTATATTATATTATTTATTTATTTCTTCCATAATATTATTTATTTATTTCTTCCATAATATTAATATGTTTAAAAAACAAGATTCTGAAACATTTGTATTAAAATCTTGTGATCCTAAAAAATTTATTTCATACAAATTTAAAAATAGAAAACCACAAGATCCCTTTTATATTGAAGGTTTAGACCTTGGAAATCGTAAAATAAATAAATTTGTCGAATATAATGAATTTGAAAAAAAAATAACTAAAGTTGCGAAAAGACATAACAAAATAGATAAATCTTCTACTTTTGATAAATGTGGTAGTAGAAAAATAATTAATAAAACTAAACTTTCAAAAATAAAAGAAACAAAAGATAAATCATATAAATCTTATTTAGTTCATAACAATTATGAAAGGCCATTTTTAGTTTATATTAAAAATAAAGAAGTATTTATATATAAACGTAATACCGATTTATATTATTTTTTACCAGAATGTGATAGTAGTTTTAGTGTAAATTATAATGAATATGGAAAACATATAAGACATAATAATGGTTATAATAAATTGATTAAAAAATATAAGAATCTAAAAAATATATTTGTAGGAAAAAGTCCAAAAAACGAGATGACAATATCAAGTGGCGGATATGGAAAAAAATTGGACGGTAATACCATATTATTACATATTAAAAATAATGAATATGTTTTTATAGGAACAGTTATATTTAAATTTAAAGCTCTATCTGAAATTATCAAATATGTATCACCTATCGGAAATAATGACGTTCCTTGTCCATATGCCATAGATAAAGAAAATAATACTTATATATTACTTGGCGAATATTTATACATATATAAAAATATTCCAAAAAGAATAAATCCTTATGATTATTATTATAATATTATTGAAAATGACTTTAAATTTACAGAAATAAAAACAGAATTAATACATAAAACAATATATGAATAAATTACTATAAGTATTATTTTTCAGTTATAATTTTATAAACTTCTTCATATGTTAAGTTTTTTCTATCATTCCCTAACTTATAATTTTGGTATTTAGTATAATTATCTTCTCTTTCAAAAGAATTACTTCCACATTATCTCCTTAAAAAGAATTTTTTACTATATATACACATTGATATAAATTCCATATTACCCATTCCAATATATCTCCAGAAAAAATCAATAAAATGCGGATAAAATTCCCTTAATTTAAATATATGTTCTATATCCGTAGAATAATAATAATAATTAAAAACTATCTTAGTTTCTAAACTTTGATTTAATAAATATAAATCATATAATCCTTGAGGGATATCATATTATTCCTTTAATTCACTAACTTTTTCTTTTACTTTATTTTGAATATGTAGTTTATTATCTTTCAAGTCTAGCAAATACTATCAGCCATTTTTATATATTTTATTATAAAATTGATTCTTTTAAATTTCTTTTATATAATTAATGACTAAAAGTAAAAATAATTCTATAAGAAAAAGTCCTAGAACTAAAAAGAAATTATGTCTTTCTGGAAATGTAGGAAAAATAGTTTATAATATTAAACAAAATGGTGTTATGTTAGCTCATAATTATTCTGACCCAAAAACCGGTAAAAAGAAAAACCCGGTTAAAGGATTTCCACCTGCTCCTATAGGATGGTATTTATCTGAAAAATATGACGGATATAGGGCAATTTGGGACGGAAAGAATTTTAGGTCTAGAAGTAATAATATTTTTAAAGTACCCGAATGGTTTGCGAATTGGTTACCGCCTAATATTGCTTTAGATGGAGAATTATTTTTAGGGAGAGAAAATTTCCAAAAGTGTGGGATATTTAGGAAAAAAGTTCCTGTAGATGAAGAATGGAGGGAAGCAAATGTTAAATATCAAATCTTTGACGCACCAGGACACCCTGGATTATTTGAAGAAAGACAAGAATATATTAAACAAATTATATATACACGATGTAAATGTTTTGATTCAAATTGTCCTCTCGTTTTAACGAAACAAACTCTTATTAAAAATGAAAAAGAAGTTAAAGAAGCTTTCCAAACCTTAACCAAAAAAGGTGCAGAAGGTATTATGTTAAGGGCACCTAAAAGTCCATATGAAGGAAAACGAACCGCACATTTACTAAAATATAAACAGTTATTCGACGCAGAATGTATAATTATAGGATACAAAAATGGTTCTGGAAAATATAAAAATATGTTAGGTGCTTTTAAATGTGAATTGGTTTCTAATAAAAAAATTAAATTCGATATTTCAGGAATGAATGACGAAATTAGAAGAAACTATAGAGATACTCACCCTATAGGAACTATGGTAACTTTCACATATATGGGTCTTAGTAATTCAGGAGTTCCGCGACACCCGCAATATTCACATATTCGAGAAACTTTTTAAAAACTTTTTAGAAAAAAGTTTAGATCAAAAATCCCAAGCAAAAAAGAAACCAACTTTGACGAAATCTTAGATTTCTAATAGGACGAAATCGAAGATTTCTAATATAACGAAGTAACCAGATCAAAAATCCCAAGCAAAAAAGAAACCAACTTTGACGAAATCTTAGATTTCTAATAGGACGAAATCTTAGATTTCTAATAGGACGAAATCTTAGATTTCTAATAGGACGAAATCTTAGATTTCTAATATAACAAAGTAATCAGATCAAAAAATCCTAAGAAAAAAAGAAACAAAATTTGACGTAATCAAAGATTTCTAATAGGACGAAAAAAATAAATATATTTAGGATTGAGATTTAACGATTAATAGAAATGTAATAACTGCCAAAATAAAAGTTAGGAAAAATATAATAGAAGTTATTAAAATATATGGATATAACCTCTGAAATGTATAATCTATTAAAGGATTTATTACATTAAGTTTAATAATCTCTAAATTAGGATCTTTTTTTATTTCATTTGTGAATTGTTCCACAACCTCTATAACAAATTTATTAAGTAACATTATTCTTACTTAATAAATTATTTATTAAAATTAAACAAAACTTTAAACTTTTTAGAAAAAAGTTTAGATCAAAAAAACTTATTTGTTTTTTTTTATTAATTTGATTTCTAATTCGACGAAAACTTTAAACTTTTTAGAAAAAAGTTTAGATCAAAAACCCTAAGCAAAAAGAAACAAAAGTTTAGATCAAAAAAACTTATTTGTTTTTTTTTATTAATTTGATTTCTAATTCGACGAAAACTTTAAACTTTTTAGAAAAAAGTTTAGATCAAAAACCCTAAGCAAAAAGAAACAAAAGTTTAGATCAAAAAAAACTTATTTGTTTTATTATATGTTATTTATCAAATTAAACTTTTAATATTAGATTTATCAAATTAAAGTTTTTTGATCTAAACTTTTTTTTAAAAAAAGTTTGTTTGCGTTAGATAAAAATTAAAAAAAAATGAAATATAATTAAAAATGGATATTTTAGACTATAGAACCCTAAATCTAAACAGAATTAACTTTTCTGACCCAGTTAAAGTAAAAGGAAATAGTCTCTTAACGAAGGCAACATATAATTATAATAACTCACAAATTCCCATTTATATTCAAACTCCGAAAATGACATCCATTAATGGAATAGTTATGAATGATACTCGTAGTTATATAGAATTAGAAATTAATAAGAATCATATTAATTTTTATGATTTTGTTAATAAACTTGATGAACACAATATACATATAACATATACCAATAGTGAAGAATGGTTCGAACAGAAATTGCCTATGGATGTCATTGACGATTTTTACAATAGTCCTATTAAAATGACTAAAATGAATACTTATCCAACTATTAAGTTTAAAATCCCATTGTATAAGAATAAGAAAGGTTGTGATATTTTTTCAGAAAATGGTATCCCAATTGACCCAAAGAATGTTAAGAAAAATACTGATGTTATTTGTATATTAGAATTAACCGGAATTAAATACTTTAAACACCGATTTGAATGCGAATGGAATGTAGTCCAACTTAAAGCTTTTACCAACGAAAATAATACCAGAGAATGCCTCATTGACGAAACACTTTTAAGTGATAATGAAGAAGAAGAAAATGTATATTCTATAGAAGAAAAGAAGAATAAAGGAAAAACAAATGAAGAGAATGATATATTCTCAGAAACTTCTTTCTCTAATCCAGATGTTGTAGAAGAATCTGTAGAAAATGTTGAAAATGTTGAAAATGTAGAAAATGTTGAAAATGTAGAAAATGTAGAAAATGTAGAAAATGTAGAATCTATAGAAAATAATGAACAATTAGAGAATAAAGAAGAATCTATTAATTTATCAGAAAATGAGAATAATGTTGAATCTGTAGATAATGTAGAAAATGAGAATAATGTTGAATCTGTAGAAAATGTAGAAGTAAATAATAATGTAGAAGTAAATAATAATGTCGAAGAAAATAATAATATAGAAGATACTGAGTTAGAATTAGAAGATTCAGATATAGAATTAGAGGAAACAGAATTAGAAGAATCCGATATGGAATTAGAGGAATCTGATTTGGATGAATCTGATATAGAATTAGAGGAATTAAAAGATTTAGATTGTTTGGAGGAAGTCGAATTAAATGACACAAATGAACCACAAAATATGGAAGAATTAATGGAAGAAATTAATTTACTTAAGAAAAAAGCATTAGAAAAGGACGAAGAGGTAATGAGTTTAAAGAATAAATATAAGAATTTATATCAAGAATTAAACTTGTAAAAATATATAATTAATCAACAATTATTTTTCTATAAAAATTTTATTTATAATATTATATATAATGGTTGATAAAATTGATAAAACAACTTTAAAAATTTTATTATTTATAGTATTTTTAGTAATTTTATATTTAATAGTAAATAGAAAGAAACAAATAAAAGAAGGGTTTCAAGTAGACGTTAATACATTGACTGAAGACGAATATATACTACATATATTTAAAACCCAATTTTTTCCGTATGCTTCCAACCCATGGGAGGATGGACCATTATTACCTATAAACGGAGTTAGATTTCAAGAAAAGACTAAAGGATCTAATGGTTTAAACTGTTCTGGTAAAATAAAAGTGACAGGTATAACTAACGCCAAAAATAATCTTTATAATTCACTAAAAACAAAAATAGATAAAATTAACAGTTCTGAAGAAGGCAAAATGAGTGAGAGAATAGAACAAGTTATAAAAGGTGATGTTTATGATATAGGTTCAACAGGTGGTGGAGATATAATCTCTCAAACCTTGGAAGAGCCATATTCAGATTACAAATACGCATCGAGAAAAAAAAGTTACAGATGTGAAGCAGCAACAAAAATTTATAGTATTAATTATAATGGTCAAACACATAACTCTTACGCCACTTTAATTGCAGCAATAAAAAATGAGCACACGACAAAAATAAAACCAGGGCAAAAAACACAATCAGAAGATGACCTAAAATTATTAACTACTGCAAAAAAAAAAGAAGTAATCAAGTCATATTTAAACATTTTAGAAAGTAATAATATTACACTTCCAGAAAAAAATGTAGATATAATAATTAATCTAGGAGTTATAAGTGCGGATTCTTTACAACAAACATTATATACAGCTATGAAAAACTATAATGGTTCTGATAAACCTATAGCAGATGCTGTTACTGCATTGCTCAACAGGAAAAAAACTAACGATATAGGAATCGATATAGGAAAACAATATTTAAACATATTTAGAAAAATAATAGAAGGATATGATTTTGGTGAAGAAGACAAAAAATATTTTAATCAAATAAAAGATAGACTCTATTTAAAAGAGGGACTCTATACATATCACAAAATTCTTGAATCAGGAGACATATATCCTAATTGTAAAGCCGCCGGCAAGGTTTCATTAAATAAAAAAGAATGTTCAGATTTTAGGAGTAAATATGTTTCCGAAGATACTAACAAAAAAGATACAAAATACGGATCTATGGGGACATACTCATCTCTCTCCGAAGTGAATGAATATATGAGACTGAATGAAGGTTGGATGCCTGAAGGTTGTAGTTATAGAAATCACAATACGGATTTTGGAATACATTATAGCAATAAAGAACACTTAAGAACTGACGTTTTACCAGAATTTAATTTAATTTGTAAAGATTATGATATTGATTATTTAACATTCTTATTAAACCAAATAACGAATAATACTAATTTACGGGATTTTTTGATTTCTATTTTGACACTTCTAGATACTAGAATACCTTTAACTGATGATAAAATAGATGGTGAAATAACCAAATTACAAGGCTATGTTGATACACATATAGAAAATGAAAAAAAAAAACTTACTAGTAAAGAAAGAATAACATTAGAAAATAGTTTTAATTTAATTTAATTTCTTTATTATTTTATTCATTATTTTTTACTCAAAATATTTTTGTTTTATAATATTATAAATGAAAAGTATAAAAAATACAAAATATATAATCTTAATAGTATTAGTATTAATTTTAGTATATTTATTAATAAAAATGAAAGAACAATTTAGCGAAGAACCACATATGATTATAATTAAGAATTTTACTCGCTTAAACACTATGATTAATGAAAATATTAAAATTCAAACTAATCATCTAATTGTAGAACAAAATATAAAATATTTAGATTCAGTAAATGAAATTTTAAAATATTTTATAGATGGTTCCACGAAAACAAATCGTAAAGCATCTGTTATTAATGATATTGAAAAGTTATATACTAATTTAGATTTGAAAATTGTTAAACTAATTTGGAAGGATAATAATAATGAATTAGAAAATAAAGATAACATTATTATAAGTATTTTAAATAAAATAAAGGCTAATATTATTAATTTAGAAACAGCAGCAGCAGTAGCAGCAGTAGCAGCAGCAGAAGCAGCAGTAGCAGCAGAAGCAGCAGTAGCAGCAGCAGAAGCAGCAGCAGCAACAGAAGCAATAAAAAAATCACCAGAAGCAACAGTAACAGACGCAGAAAAAGCAAAAGCAGAAGCAGCAGCAGCAGTAGCAGCAGCAGAAGCAGCAGCAGCAGCAGCAGAAGCAGCAGCAGCAGCAGCAGAAGCAAAAACAGCATTAGCAAAAACAGCATTAAAGACTGGTAATAACGAATTAAGTAACAGTATAGAAGTTTTTAAAGAATATATAAACGAGTATTTAACAGAATATGATAATTTAATGGTAAAAAAAACTACTGATTTGAATGAAATAATTAAAGCTAATAAAGACAATAAAGACATTATTGAAAAATATTTAATAAACATATTTGGAAGTACAGGTTGGGGTACTAAAATACAACAAAATAGTTATACATTATCTACATTTGATACAATCGAATTTAATCCTATAACAAATTCAATAACAACAATATTAGATACATCTTTATTAGATCCGAATTTAGATTCGACTTTAATAGAATTATATAAAGAATTATATAAAAAAATATTTAAATTTGAAATTACAGACAATACAAAATTAAGAAATGTATTAGAGAATTATAATGGCGATATAAAATTATTTAGTGAATTAAAAAGATTACTTGTAAGAGAAAAAGAAATAAAGTCAAAAGGACAAGAACTTTATGAACAATATGCTCTCGGTAATAGCGGTAGCGGTGGTAGCAAAGGTCTTTCTATAGGACCAGAAGATACTCCTTACTTTAACTTTCCAGATATGGAATCATTACATAAAGTAGATTTAGAGAGGCACTTTTTTTGGTCTAATTATACAATAGAACAAGAATTTGAGGGTGAAGGTAAATCTTTCCCAGATTTCACTGCTGGAAATGAAGAGTTGGCAAATGTTAAATATTTGAAACAAAATTCGTCAACAACCAATGATAAAATTACATTTGAGTTAGATTTAAAAACTAATAACACTGACGGAGTAATTATATTAATAGGTAGTATTATTATAGATAACCCAACTACAACCCCAATTACAACCCCAACTACAACCCCAATTACAACCCCAATTACAAACCCAATTACAAAAAGTAATTTAATAAAAGAAAGTATTACTACTACTACTACCACTGCCAATAATCCCGACAGCGGAACTATACTTAAATATATATATAATACTAATAAATATGATAAATATGACACAACAATACAGAATAATATAAATAATGGTCATTATAAATCTTTATTTAAATCGAAATCTGATTTTGTTATATATAAAGAAAATACCACTATTAAAATTGAAGATGATTCAATTAATGATTCTTTTAAGGAAGGTGGAAAACACTTAATTGTATTTAAAAAAAATAATATGATTAAATTTATAAAGGAAGATATAAACTCAAATAAAGTTAAATTTGATATTAATATAACCAATAATACTAATACAGTAACATTAAATTATATAGAAATTGGTGGCGATGAACCAGTAAAAACTATAGGAAAATTAATGAATCTTAATAGAGATGTTCTTCAATATAAATATCAGATTTTAACCAACTATTTACAATGTAAAGTACACGGTTTTGAACCAAAACAAGAGGGGAAAAAATGTAATTTAGCAGATGATACATTAGGACCTTATGATATTGACTCGAGATTTGTCAATTTATTAAATCCGGACGTTGTTCAAGAAACTAATAATAATGAGGGAGAAGGAATGGACGGAGCAAAAGCAATGGAAATAAGAGATGCTATAATAACACAATTATATACTGAAGGAAAAATATATACTGATAAAACGCCTTTTAAACATGCTGAAGTTGTGTACGATATAGATAAATTAAAAAATATATTATAATTTTATTAAAATTAAATTTTTATTTTCAATTTCCAATAGAAATTAATTAAATTAATTATTAATTAATTTAATTTTTTTTAAAAAAATATTATATTTTCATTAATATATAGAATGAAAAACAACGAACTTGCGAGATTGGCATTAATTGTAATTGCTGCCGTTGTATTTATATTATTAATAAACTCATATAATACTGATAATGGAAGTAATGTAGTAAATAATATGGGTAATAATATGGTTAATAATATGGGTAATAATGTTGAAACTTTCTACGCCGATGGCGAAGATACCGAAGACGCCCCAACTCAAAATGTTGTAGGAGCAAATGAAGTTGATAGCGAAGACGAGGAAGAAGAAGTTAATGCTTCTGAAGGAGAAGGTGACGAAAATGTAACCTTTAGAAATGTCCCCGAGAATCAACCAGAACCACAACAAAATAATACCGAAACAGGAAGACTCCCAACCGAATGCTACCCAAAAGATACCCTCACCCCACAAGATTTACTCCCACAAGACTCTAACAGTACTTGGGCTCAAACTGTCCCTGCCGGTCAAGGTTCATTAGGTGACCAAAATTTCTTAAATGCCGGATTCCACGTCGGTATTAATACTGTAGGACAAAGTTTAAGAAACGCCAATTTACAATTAAGATCCGAACCTGCTAACCCACAAATGAAAGTTAGTCCATGGTTACAATCCACTATTGACCCAGATGTTAATAGAAAGGCTTTAGAAATTGGTGCTTAAATACTAAATGCTTTAATTAAATAACTTTTTACTTTTTTAACTAATAAATTTTATTATATTATTTATGTAATATTATAATATGAATTATATACTTTCTTTAAAAATCATAGCAGTTGCCATTGCTTTATATTTACTTTATTATTTTATTTACAAATTTGATATAGATATTTTTATGAGAGATATTTTGAAAAACTATAAAGTTAAGGAACATTTCTCTTTAGTATTCAAACCTAACAAATTATATAGAATGAATGATAAAATTTTTCTATTAGATACTAACAATATTAAGGTAAAAGGTAAAAATCCATTAATATTCAATTCATTTAACGAATATAAGGATTATATAATTTCTTTAGAAGGAGATATACATTTAAATAATATAGGAAATATCAAAGATATTAAAAATAAAGAAGAAATTAAAGAATATCATTACACTAATGAAGCAAAAAATAAATATAATTCCCCAGACTTTAGGAATTTTGATTATGCAAATAAATGTAAAGAAAAAGTTGCCTTTTGTAATAGCGAAGATATACCCTTTCAAGAAGATATATTAGATAAAGATAAAAGTGAAACATGTAAAGAAGAAATATGTAATATAAATCTTTTAAGTGATAAACAATGTGATAAAATAAAAAAATATAACGATAAAGAATTATTTATTAAGGCAATGTGTGAAGAAAATACACCTAAACCAACAGAAATAGAAAAAGAATGTAAGTCTTTTAAAAAATATACCAGATTAGGTAATAGGAAATTATATGATGAATTTTGTATTAAAGATAAAAATTTATCAATGGATAAGTGTTTATTAGGAGAATATTTTAAAGATAATCTATTGGAATTTGAATTATAAAATGTAAAAAGTAAAAAAATATAAAAATCTGAAATATAAAAAAATTATAATTTCTAAACCTATTATAATAGGATTAATGAATAATTTAGTTAAAAATGAAATGAAGCATAAAAATGAAATTAAGCATAAAAATGAAATGAAGCGTAAAAATGAAATGAAGCATAAAAATGAAATGAAGCATAAAAATGAAATAAATTATTTAGTAATTATTCTATGTGTTGTAATATTAATAATAACATTTTTATTTAAGAAAAATTTAGAGAGATTACAAGTTTATGGTATAGTAATAGTTTTATTTATTATTGTAATATCTACTGTATATACCTTATTTAATAATAAACCAGAAACTTTTATAAATCCAGATAGGACGAGACAATGTCATAATAGAAACAAAGAACACTTAGATTATAAAGATAAAATATATAATAGAGTCGAAGATTTAAAAGATATAGAGGAAAACGATAGACAAGAAATGGAATATGAAGAAGAAATAAATAAAGTAATAGAGATGGGACACCATAATTTAGATTATTTAGCGAATGGTGAAACTTTTTAAATTTTTTTAATTTAATATTTAATATGATTTTTACTAATAAAAATTATATTACTAATATATAATATTATAAATGAAAATTAATAGAAATAAAATAATTATAATAGTCTGTATATTATTAGTAGTTTTATTAATATATCTGAATAGGAAAAACTTAAAGGAATTATTTAATAACAATTTTTCAGAATATCATAATAAACATATGTACGAAAAAACACCTTTACATAAAAATAAATATAGATATGAACTCCCAGGAGCTGGTAAGGAAATAAAACCGTTTGATGACAATTTAGTTGTGTTTGCTAGACAAAAAGGATATGGTAAAACCTATCAAGCTTTTGAAAGTCCTGCGACTAAGAGAGGTGTAGATTATTTTGAAGAACTAGTATTTATTCATAATTCAGATGTAGGGTATATTGATTGTATATATAATGATAAACCTGTTGAACCTGATGAACCTTTAACTAATACTGAGAAAGCATTCTTATCAAATAAAGTTGACGAAATTCCAAATAATCAAATCTTTACAAGATTTTCTCTTTTTTATGATCAAAATGAAGAAGATAATAGTAATAATTCATTTCAAAATTTAATAGCAGAGGGACCTAATACTTATGATGAAGATGACACCGAATTAAAATATTTCCCAGACGAAGAAAAATTTGATTTTATTAAATGTAATATATCAACCAATAATCAGGAATACGGTTTTTTTGAAACTACCGATATTCCTTATAAATATGAGGTTGATAATATTACAAAAAAAGCATATATTGTAATAAAACAAAGTGATATTACGGAAGCAGGTACAACTATAGATTCAATAGCACCACCGAAAAATTTTAATATATTAAAAAAAACTACTACACGCTATACAGATATGACACCTGAAGAAAAAGAAAAACACGATAACATTTATTATTTAGAAAGAAAGAAACCTATAACATATGACGCTGACGCTTCTTTTTTTATTAAAGTGAATAAAAATAAAGGTATGAAACTAGATAAAACTACAGACCCTACAGTTCCAATTCTTGATATTAATATTCTTACCGATGAATTTGAAATACAAATTAATAAAAAACTTAAAGAATTAAGTGAGAGTGAGAGTGAGAGTGATTTTAATTATTTATTAAATTTAGAATTTTATGTCAAATTTACATCTGGAGAAATTAAAGAATTTATTCAATATGAAGCAGCAATGTATACCAATGGAACAAGTTCATATTTACAAATTAATGATAATATAAACTCCGAAGGAGGGAGAAGAATATTTTACGATTTTGAAAAATCCGCAAAAACCATAGGTGCTGATAAAAAGAATAAAATGAATAAAATAAATATTTATAGTATACATACATATAACGCAGAAACACCTACACCTACCGAAAATACACTTCCACTTGTTTCATTCCAAATTAATATAAATCAAGACACGAGTGTAATTGAAGAAGAAATGAAAGAAATAATAACAGATATACAAGATATAAATGAAAAATTAAAAAATATTGAGAATGAAATAGATAATAGAAAAATATATTTGAATACTGCTTCAACTACTTATTTGGACCAACATTTATTAGATACACCTTATACTAAAGATAAATATACAAATTTAAATGATTTAAAAAATAACGATAATATAACAAAATTATTTGGACCAAAACCTATAGTTTTAGATTCTAGTACTAATGCTCCTAGTTATGCGACTAATTTATTTGAAGAGTTAAAAACACGAGATCCAACAGAAAAAGAAAGAGAAATATTATCAAAATTAAGTTTATCAAATATTAGATTGGATGTATTAACAAACTATTTAGATTATAATAATGACGGACAACAAGGTGACATATTTTTAAATGCGATACGAAGTTATTTAAATTGGGAAACACAAAATAATATTGTTGGAAATTTACAGTTTAATATGAAATATATACATGAACAAGTTGATTCTTTAAAAAATGATAATACTAAAAAAATAAAAATGCCGAATACAGATTTCCCATATTTATTAAATAATGTAGGTGTTTTAAATTCTAATCCAAATAATCCACAACAACCTAATTTTTCAAGGGACGATTTTAAGGTAAATATAGAATTTCCTCCTTTTGAAAATTGGAAAGATATCTTTAAACATAACCAAATTGACGGAATACCTTATATTCTTTTCCCTCAAAAAAATGAATTAAATGACGAATTTATCAAAAAATGGGATTTAAATGATAAAAAAAATTATATTCAAAATTTGTATAATTTTACAGAATTAAATAATGATATTAATACATATTTTGTTGATAATTTATTTCTTTCAAAAGATAAATTAAAAGGTACTAAAAATGAAGATTATAAAGATTATAAAAGTATTTTAAATGGTGAATCTGGTGAAGATAGTGGAATCGGTTCTGTATTTAGTAGATTATTTAACTCATTAGGAAAAGAAGAAAAAAACAGAAACACAGCATATGGAGAAATGATACAAAAGGCTTTACGAGATTGTTTTCAGTTAATGAGAATTAATATCGAAAGATTATATTTATTATGTACTGATAATAGTAATTTATATATAGCAAGATATTTGAATAATAACGGTAATATGACTGCTGAAAATATGACTAACAAAATATTAAATAAATTTACAAAAAATCAATTAGATATTTTTAAAGAAATACAAAAAGTTATGTTAACTGCTTATAATCATCTTAAAATAGAAGAACCTAAATTTAAACAACTCAATGCGATTTTAAGTAAAAGTAGTATTATTATAGGTGATACAAATATTTATAAAGAAATGGTTACAGAGAGTATAACTTTTTATAAAAATATTGGGCCAATTCTTATATATAAAAAGGAATTAAGTAATGTTATTATTAATACTATTTATAATGCCACGCCGGAATTCTTAGAATATTATATGATTAAAGACGAAATGCTTTCACATATTAAAAGTAAATATGATGATTATGAAACTTTGAAAAATAATCTTGAAGAATTAAATAAAAGTAAAAAAGAATTAAATACGTCCTATCCAAATCTTAAATATTTACATTATCAACCTAGACTACCCGATGAATTAAAAATACCTAATCAAGGTATAGATTCTACTTTATTTATGGGTAAAATTAAATATACTTTTTCTGATAATTTTGGAGAGAAAGAATATCTATATCAATTATATAAATTTGATAATACTGATGTACCTATTTTATCTTCTAAAGAAGGTAATAATTTAATAGATATTGAATTTAGTTTAGTAAAAAAAATAAAAAATAAAAAATCAAAAAAGAAAAATCAAAAAGAAGAATTATTAAATGTTAAATTTATAAATGAAGCAGGCGTAATAATAAATACTGATGAAATAACTTTACCCTTTGATGATACTGTATTTATTGATTTTTCTTTTTATCCAACTACAAATAAAAAATTATGTCTAATAAAGAGAATTTTTAAAGAAAAAGAACAAATAATTAAAAAAAATAATATAGATGAACAAAAAGAATGTGCGAAAAATTTAAGGCAATGTACAATAAATATAAAAAATAATGTTTTAGAAACACATAAACATTTAGCACCAGGTGAGAGTGGGAGTTGCTATGAAGAAAAATGTATTATTGAAGGCTTTAGCGGCTATGACTATTCATTTACAGGCGGACCTTCTCCAGGAGAAGGAGAAACTGATGGGGGAGGTGGAGAAGGAGGTGGGAAAGGAGAAGGAGGTGGAGGTGGAGAAGGAGGTGGAGGTGGAGAAGGAGGTGGGAAAGGAGAAGGAGGTGGAGGTGGAGAAGGAGGTGGAGGTGGAGAAGGAGGTGGGGGGGGACCTGCTCCAGGACCCGCGCCTAAAGAAGACAAAGAAGGAGGTGGAGGTGGAGAAGGAGGTGGGGGGGGACCTGCTCCAGGACCCGCGCCTAAAGAAGACAAAGAA